>BNJS01002348.1_pt1 | contig 464253 bp, 751 predicted proteins | sample 8540461 | NCBI WGS metagenome assembly BNJS01 (sample SAMD00202454, study PRJDB9452) | human saliva metagenome | isolation source: human saliva | place: Japan
AAAGTTACTGCACATTATCAGGAGAGCGTTAGTTCTTCTAAAAGAGCATGTTTACCACATCTATACTACGCAACGGATTTGTGGACAAGGCCAAGTTGGTGAAGGGCAGGGTTAGCATGAGATCCACCTCTTGCAATTGATGCGCATAGAGGAGATTGAGCTTGGGACACGACAATAAGTTTAGATGGAAAATCTCGTTTTTATAGGTGCAGCCCTCCAAACGAGGGGTTACATGATGGAGATCAAGAGACTTCGAGTTTATTAGTACCAACAGAGAGGAAGCGCAAGGCAGGGACACTTTGCTCAAGTCTAACTGCTGTAGATTGTTCTAATAAGACGAAGCTCCTTCGAGTTTAGAGGCATCGCCCTAGCAATGGCATCTAATTTCGCACCAACACGCCAAAAGAGGTAGCCTTGGGGAGCCACTACACGCAGGGTCGTGCTCTAGGATAGCGCCTTTAATCGTCTTCTCAAGCTCGTAGTTGCCGCGAGTACTCTTTTGTTTGTTCCATCGCCCCAATTCTATTGTAAAACCTCCGAGACTCAATCATAATAAAGAGAGAAAGATGTGCCTGGGGTTGGAGCCAAGAGGAAAGTGGCCTCCCAGGTTCTTCTCAGGGCCTACAGAGGGCTCGTCACTTTCGAAGAGCAACATCGATGCCGTCTTGCCCGCCATGATCCTAGGCCCATAATAGCACATCATGCGGAGAGCTGCACCCACCCCACGGCGGTAGGATATACATGCGTTGTTGTTGTAGCTGTGAAGTGAAGTCTCACTGGAGAGACGAGATCTTTGGGCTTTAGGTGGCTTTCTCCCCTCGTCAGCGCGTCCAGTACTCCTCGTAATCATTCGGCAGCACATACAACGGCTCTCAGCCCAAGGTTCCTCTCTCAAAAGTATTCTCAGGGATATAGTTTTCGTTAATCCGAAGGTTATATAAGTTTCATCCTCGCCATCGTGCACCTTCCACTCAAGAAAAACTCGCCGCCATGCTCCGCTTCCATGCTTTCACTTCTCCCTCTGTTGTCTCGCATTTTGCGCCAAGGGAAGTATTGGGAAACGTCTCCTGATCAAACGCCGGAGCAAACTCACAGATTACTATGTTACCATTTGGCTGAGAACCCTACTTTGAGAAGGATTCTGTACTCCCTCTGCTAGAGCCTTAATGCACGTCCTGTGATCAATCGGAAACGATATTGTCTTTAATACTTCACTTTCGATCTCCCGATAGGGACATTTACTTTGAGGATAAAACTGCGTTCGCACCTCCATCTGCACAAGCGTATCGGAGAGCGAGAGAGAGGCAAAAGTCTCGGAGCCACTCCCGAGGGACTACAACTAGAAAGACAAAGAACAATCAACAACCCCAATAGGCTAAGCAGGAAAGAGCGTCTAGTGGACGGAAGGAACCGATAAAGCTACTCTATTGTAGGTCATACAACCCACACAATGAGTGAATGTTACATACTTTCATCTCCCTTTAAAAAACGGAGAAAAGAAAAAGAAGTAAAGCTCTCTGAGAGAAAAACAAAAGGGCTTCTTCTATACTCAAATGAAAAGAAAGAACTACAAACTTATAGATCTGCTCCACAAATATGCCAACAAAACCACAAGAGATGACAAGAAAGTGCCCTCAACTCAACGTTGAGGCACCTTTACCGTTTGTAGCCCTAGGGAATCGAACCTCTTTCTCAAGGATGAAAAACCTTGCGTCCCAACTGATAGACGAAAAGTAATGCCACGACCGCTTATTTACAAAGGAGCGTGCACCAACCTCAGTCTCTGTGCGCAACCTGCCCTCTTTCCCTTTTCATACAACCTCTCGCGAGCGAGATTTTCCTTCGGGCGGACGCTAGCTCTCTTACAGGGCTATTAAGCAGCTATCATGCGATTAACCTGACGAGCGAGTTTGCTTGAGGTTAGCCGCTCATTCTTGTGAATAATGCGCTCAGCCGAGCGAGCTTGTCAATCATAGAGCTCACCTTAGAAGCAACGCCTCAGCCTCATCCTTGTGTCTGTAAGCATACGGAAACGCTTAATTGATTACGGGTCACGACCATATAACGATTGTGCAGACGGCGAGAGCTAGTTTGACGGACTCTTCAGTGATGACTTATGGTTTGCCATTTCTCTTTATTCTTCTTACTATTCAATTATTTGCAGCCCTGGGGAATCGAACCCTCTTCAAGGATGAAAACCTTAGTGTCCCAACCGATAGACGAAAGGGCCATAACCCTAAGCTAATTGAGTAGAGCGTCATCCGCAAGGTTCCAGACCTCATTCCAAATTGCGGTGACAAAGGTACAAATAATTTTTGATTCTGCAATAGTCTCGGCTATTTTTCCAAAGATGCAGCTTCCGGGTACCAAGTGCAACGGCATGGCGAAAGTAGTGCTAGAACTTCATTCTGGTTGTACTCCCAGTTGTAAGTACGACGCTTAGATAAACAAAAACCACCATGGGGCTGGGCGTACGACCTCCTTTATCTCCCTCTCTGCCTCTACAATAGAAATACAGAGAAAATAAAAAGAGAGAAGCCCTTTTACCTCATATGGGCTCTGTATAAACCTATTTGTTGCTCGGAGTTGGGAACCTCACATCAATGCTAGTCGGTAATGGATTTGTCTCCTTATCCGTGGGAGTACCTATGGTGACTGTAAAGCGGACGGTCTCACCATTCCATGCTTGGGACTCTCTCTACTCGAGATGCCAAAAGGGAGATGAGGCCACAATCGTTTGAGATTTGCTTGTTTTTCAGATCGATGATTGCCACATTGGAGCCTAGTTGATAGCCGCCCGGATGTGGCTTAGCTGGTCGATGAATGATATGGGCAGTAATTTTCATTCAGTAGCATCCCGGCTTTGAGCGTTTTCGTTATAGTCGTGGCTCGCACGTGACAGCAATACTAGGGGACGTTATCAAGCACCTGCTGTGATCTCCAAGACGCCCCTCTCTACTTCTGCTCGGGTACTGAGTATCTCCCTGACAGAGAGAGAGAAAGCTGATTTTGGGATTCTTCCGTCATAGCCATAGTGTGAGACTTCTGATTCTTATTGAACACCTTAAGCCTACAAACGACGGAATATGTCGTTAAGCGATCGTAGAGAGATATCTTTCCGACAGCTGAAAGGTTGCATCCCGGCTCCACAAAGCCCGTAAAAGATAGTGAGGGTAATACTTGCCTTTCGAAACAGCCCGGAAATCGTTGATGAGAAAGTAGAGTCTAACACACACTTGCAATGTCAGTGCGTTCTTGGCTCATAACCAAAGTCTTTTTATTGCATAGGCTGAATAGGAACTTCACTATCAATGCTAAGCTGGTGCACCTGGGACTTCAGTCTCTATCCGTGGGGAGTACCATGGTGACTGTAAAGCGTATGGTCTCATATTCCAGGTGGTCTTTTGGTCTACAGGAGCCACCACTTAGGGGCTGAGGCTAATAGGCGTTTGAGGTCTACTGGTCTTTAAGACGGATGTCCCCATTCTCTCCGGATTTATAGCCATTTCTGTATATACTGTAGATAACCAAGGAAACGGAGGCATAGTACATCATTTATGAGCACTGGCCTTTAGAGTCTCGCTGTAGTTGTGGATCGCAACCACCATACTTTGGTAGCCAGCCTGTAGCTCTTTCCAGCTTTCTGCTCATAAGGCATTCCCATCCGGTAATGAGTGTCGCCTATAGAGGAGAAATTATAATAAAGGGTCTCCATTATAGTTAAAGTGCTCAGGATATCGATTCTTTACATCAAATAGTTCATGGTGCAGATAAAAGTATTCCTTGTAGAGTCCTCATTGTATTTCTAGCGTAAAGCATTGGGCTTTACAAACGCCAGAGAAAGTGTGGTAGTGTAGTTTTTAAATAAAGAGCCAGTCGCCCATATAGCTACTCAAGCTCATACTGATCCCTATAAAAAGAGTGGCGATAATTCTAGATGTAATCTTCATAAGTACCTCCTTATTCTACGATCCAATATCCTGCCAAGTCTGTTGGGTATGTTAGGTATAGTTTCCATATGTGTAGTCTAGTTTTTCGTCTGGGAGTTTGCTTCTTAATTCCATGCTCTCTGAGAGTCTTCTGGTTTAGATTTTTCTGGAGGGGCAAAACGGTTTTAGTACCTGGGGAGAAATATCCACATAATCGCTATCCATCCCCAATTACAATGGACATAGAAATGTTTTACATTCTTAGACTATATGGTCTTCCATCCAAGGCCCTCCTTCATAGTCTTGTCTAAAGGCAATCCCATCGTATTGTTGCTTAAAATAGCCATCAAATACCCAATAGTGCCAATTATTCATACGAGAGCCCTTCCCAAATGCCAATATAGGTCTTTGTATCCCTCCCATACTTGCAGAGCTGTTCAATATCATAATCAATGACTTTTGGATTAAATCTTATGTTTCGTTCCCAGAAACTTGCGAACCTGGCGCGATTGGTTACGGTTGTAGTACGCCCATCTGACCAAATTCTCCTGTATCGTAGTATAGATAGGTTCCAACTAGGTCATTTGATAAGATAGGTTAGGTATTTCCAGTAAGTGGCGCCATTTTTTATCTCTTGAATATGGTCTAGCTTCCTCATTTAACTCTCTCAATTCTTTTTCCATTCTATGGGGACTATTTCATTCTTGTGGGAGATTTGTCATAGCCTGTAGTGAGAGAAAAGGACTGCGAGGGCTGTATTGGCAACAGCCAAGAGCATCGCAGCCCACTTTCCAGCTTTGTGGAGATAACTATTGAAGGGTTCGCGTTGTCCAAAATCTAAGTTCTAGGTTTCATAGGAGTCTCGGTATGGAGATTCATTATCCCTTTGCTCATAATGGGATAAACCCAATCTGGAGTGGAATCGGTTCAACTGGTTTTGGATCAATGGGATGATCGGGGTCGGAAGTCCATACTCCCAATCCTTCTGAGCCTCCCCATCTGTAATGCCTTTTGCATACATCGCTTGGGTAATAATACTTTTAATATTGGGTTATTAGTCGTGTCTTGGAGGAGAGAGCGCCATTGTCTGATAGTCCAAGTAAAATAACCTCCTAAAGAATCCACATTGTAGAGCATAAAGCCTCCACTAGCAAAATTAGTAATATAAGTTTCTCCATTACCTACTTTCTCATTGAGGCGGCACGAGTCCTCCTGAGGTAGCTCATTGAAGATAGATTGGTACAACAGCAATTTGTTATTTGGCCGAGGGTTGGGTGAATTATGAGTTTGTGGAGAAAGATCTCCTTTAGGCTGGGAGTTGCATCCAGTGAGAACAATAGCCCTAATGTTGCAATACTCCAAGAGAATAGTGATTTCACTTTCATTATTATACGTTATTTTGCTTAGCAATCTAGCGCAAATGTATGATAATTCTAAAATATAAACAGTTTCTTTGCAGATTCCTCGCAACCTCCCTCACTCCACATAAGAAGAGGTGTAAAACGGAGAGAAATCAGAAAATTTCTGTTCCTGCCCAGAATGTCTCTCCACTTTCACCCATGGAAATAAAAAGTTTTGGGCAGAAAGGCGACCATTCCAGCCTAAAAAAGATTATAGGTAAAAAAGACTCGCCCCACTCTTTACAAAAGCGAGGCAAGTCTCTTTGTTTTCTCTGCCTCTATCGCCCCCAAAAGCAGAAGGGCTAATGGATGCCTCTCGCGAAGACGCCAAACCTGAGGTGAAGTAGGCGATACGCCCTCGAGAGGGCAACAGAGCACCGATAGGATGATAAGAAAACCCCACAATGCGCAGAGGTTAGCACCTCATCGAAGACCAAAACCAATCACCACAGCGGTTAGCGGCTCCAAGGCCCCAATATCGCACTTCATATGGTAGAGCCGATCTGTTTCACCCCTCTACCAACGCAATGTTGGCAACTACTGTGGGGATAATCGCAAGAGCAATTATCAACCCTCAAGCCTCAAGAGAGGGATCTCAGCAGACCGCCACAGAATAGGGCAATCACCAAGAATCCGGTACCACAAGCCAACAAGGCATATTAAAAGCTAAGCTTGATATTGTTCATCGCCACCACAATTTTATTGACAATAACCATATAAGAAGTATAGGCCAACCCCGTAGAGCCACGATGAGCATCCCTCATCAAAAGCGATTATCCACTGTCTCCAACCCCAAGCCCGGAGAGGCAAAGCACCTAAGGAAGCAAGGAGAATGGCAAGCACCATAACCCTCGTAGGCCTCGTTTGTAGAAGATAAGCATGAGCAGGATAACGTAGACCGGATATAAATGGACCAGTATACCCCACTGGGCATATAGTGATACCCCAATTGCAGCCCCATAGCCGAGGCAATATAGACGAGCCCCAAAGAGATCAGAACCCAACTTCGCACAGTGAGCCTAAGATCTATCTTCTTGTAGAGCAAAGAGGAACATGCAAGGGCTGCAAACAAAAAACGATAGGTAAGAATAGAGGGGGTGCGCAACCGATAGCCATCAAGGGTAGCGTAAAAAGAGGGATAAAACCGAAGGATACCGAAGAGGCACTGGCAATCAGCAATCCGCGTAATTATGTTGGGGTGTAGGATCCATAGGCGGGATACGAGGATTCAATTACTCTCAGAGAGATAAAACAGGATACGGTTTATGGTCGCTTATGGTCGCCGACTTATCCAATTTACAATTGTAAGACTTAACCAGACTGTAAAATATGATCGATACGGGAAGCCCAGGCGCTTTGAAAGTAAAGCTGCAACCGACCCCACATCCCGTAGAGGCGTAGGCATCAACAAGGCTAGGAAGCAATCCGTTGGTGGGCATAGGAGATGGGCGTATCGTTGAAATCTCCACAGACAAGCACATAGGGCGTCTTCTTCATGAATAATCTCTCATGTATTCGATCGGCCTGCTTGGCAATGCAGGACAAAGGTAGCCCAACTTGCTCCATCTGCTCTTTGAGCGCCACTTATCACCTCCTGAGCCAGGCGCTCGTGGCGGGAACCATCTTCTAAGGCGGAAAGACTCTATGCAAATTGAAAACCGTAAGCTCCCCGGCCTGCCACACATCCAACGTATATGTAAGGCAATCCTCCATTAAACGTGTAGACCAAGAGGCAACATACGGTATTGCGGGGCACTGAAATTTGGAGAGAAGCATCAAACTTGTACCACGATCTCCCTGGGTGAAGTGTTACCACATAGGATACCAGGCAGATACTCCCCAATCTTTTAGCAGAGACGTAGGTATCATCGCGGCACGCCGCCTCCTGAAGGCAAACAATATCCGCATGACTATCCTGATATATTGAGCGTAGTTGGGATGTCTCTCCGTATGCTTCTCATACAAAGGCCTGGCAGTTGAGAGACAAGACCTTAACGCATGATGAGGGGCACTACCGAAGGGGTGGTGCAAGGGAATATACGTGCGAATGCTCCACCACGAGGGCCAACAAGAGAAAATTAAAGAAGAAACTGCGCCATATTGCCTCCGCACAAGACGAACAAGAAGAAGATGATGACCAACGAAAGCAAGAAGGGGAAGGCTAAACCCAAATAGGCCGGGAAGAGAGAAAAAAGGAGGCGAAAGATACTGCCTCAAGAGAGCTAAATAAGAAAAGGGCGCCACCAAAAGAGTAAGGTTGATAAGCCAAGAAACCGAATGGAAAAGATTGTAGAAGAACACGATAGCGAGAGACACGAGACGAAGAGGCTTTTGGGGCGGTCTACGAGGTCTCGAAAGCTGCTTGAGAGAGTGGCGACGTCTGCTCTTGAGGTGTGATGTCGGGATCGTTGCGTCATGTAGTCTTGTGCCTTACATCCTAGTAAAGCCCTCTTCCGAGTTTGTCTAGAGGTAGTACAAAGCTAGCAAAATAATTAGACTTTTGGGAAGGTCTTGCCGAGAAGACCTATCGAAAAGCAGGCTTCGCTCTTCGTCGGAGAGGGCGCCATAGCCTGAGCGTTTTACCTTGTCGAGCACCTCCTCTAGGGTGTGGGGCCATCCGCCTTAGGCGAAGAGTCGGCTGCTGAAGAGGCAGAAGCAGTAGTTTCCCCGCAAGAGGATGAAGAGGAAGAGGTATTGTCCCGGCGATATTGCCGAGAGCAGCCACCCGGGAGGTTGTTTCGCCCCCTTTAGAAGCGATGCTATCGATCACACAAGCGAGCTATCGGACGTAAGAGTATCTACTCCACCCTTAGAGATCGTGCAAAACCAACCTCAAATGGCCCCGCCAATATGGGCATTAGAGCCGCCCACATTCCTATTCAGGTTGAACATAAACGAGGTTATAACGAAAATAAGAGCCACAACGTATAGTGAGAGGGAGCCGATCCAGAGGAATCTGATTTTCTCTTCGACAGTAGCCTCCAATCGAAACAATCAAAGAAAGAATTGCGGCCGAGGAGCCATAGAGGGGCAGATGGATATAAAAATCCCCATCGCATCGAGAACGGAAAAAGCAGCGGGTAAAGGAATCCCCCCAGACGCCTCCCAAGACATAGACAATATAGAACTGTCGGGTGTAAGGTAGGTCAAGAAAAGGCGCCCAAAGACAAGAGCATATTTACCACAAGATGACTGGGTCGTTGGTACCACATGGTAAAGCGTCCGATGTCTGGAACCGAGGGTGTAGAGACTTCGGGAGTGCAAGCTGTACATCGATCCACGAAGAGGGGACGGACGAGGCTGGAGCACCACTTTGAGAAGCCAAAGGAGCAGCGTCCAACCCACTGGGCAATTATGCTAATAAGTACGAAGGGGCCGGCGAGGGATTGCTGCCAAAATGCACGCAAAGAGGTGACATGCCCGCGACCCATCGTACCACTCCTTTCTTCTTTCTCCAAATGAGGCAAGAGAGCACGAGACCACCTAGCATGCCGCCCAGGTGGGCATAATCTGCTAACTCCATCGCCATAGCTAGAGATACACCCAAGAAAAGCTCCACGAGGGCACGTGATCAATCACCATATGCTTTGCCTGATGGGGAATAGGGATAAAGAAAATATACATGGGAACATTTGGGAAAAGCATCCCAAAAGTCAGGAGCAAGCGCAAGGAGCTGCTCGAGGCCCCAACGGTTACAAAGAGGTTTAGGAAACTCTGTGGGGAAGCGTCTATTACGCCGTTAAACGTTAATCATCTCAGCCCCTGAGGAGGCTACCTTGTGCAACTCCGTAAACAGAAGATCTCTTGAGAAAGCCCGGCCACAAGCGCACAAGTGATATAGAAGAAATGGTATCGCCACGCCCCCATCCGCTGCTCTACGGCTCCTCCAAAACATGAAGAGCGAGAACATATTGAAGATGTGAGAAAAACTACTCGTATCGTGCAAAAAGAGGCATAAGTAAAAGCTGGAAGGGATAGAAGGAGCTCGCCGCATAGTACTTGAGCCCCAGCACACGAGAGAGTCAAACCCAAGGCGAAGAAAACGATCTGCGCCAACCAAATCAACAAATTGATCAAAGTAGGTTGAGGGTAACCGAATTCTTTGCTTGAGGTATTCGTAAACGTTCATAGTGTAGCGGATAAAATAGAGGGAGATCAGTACCAAGAGACATTGCTGCCCGTGGTGAGATTGGCTTGCTGATACTTGATATCTTTGAGAAGTTGTGACTTGACGCCAATAGTAACCGTATAGCTCTTGTAGGGGCCAATGGGGATGATGCTCGCCGAGAGCTGCCAACAATGGAGATCTCGTGCGATAGAAAGAGTCATATTGGTAATGCGTTTGAGGTCGAAGTTGTAGTTGGCATCGTAACATAAACGACCAGTTCTTTGTGGGCTTAAAATCGCCACGGAAACTGAGGTTGTGGGTCAGTTTATAACGATACTCCCGACTCTCCGTATCAAACTTTGCATAATCATACCCTAAATTCATACTATAGTTGAAGGAGAAGTTCCAGGGAAAATTCCACGACACATAGCCATCGGCATCATGCGCTCCCAGGATATCTTAGAGACGATCGTTGACGCAACACGCGCCGCCCCATCGAGGCTCATAGGGTCGGTCTGCGAGGGAATATCATCATCCTGCGGAGCAGCGTATGTCCGCCATCTGATCTTCTGTGACTCGCTCTCTTTTTCTTAAAGGGTCTTTTCCGGTACCAGTCGACCAATTTACCCCAGCTCTGGTTATTGAACTGATAGCTGAAGCGGTACCGGTGCCAATCAATCGGCCAAGGCCTTTCCATTGAGACACGAAGTTTTATACTTGATAGGGTCTAGAGTTCCGTTGGCATCGAGCTGATAATCGTAGAGGTACGTATCAAAACTCCGCTCAGACGCAGCGAAAAACAGGACGAGAAACGGAGGAAAGTAGAAGTGGAGATGTTGCTCCAACGCATGGAGTCTGCCATCATGTTGTAGCTTGCTCTCCAATCGAGTTGGTCGATCAAACTAAATCTTCTTGAAGGCTCTTCGTTGTCCGTAGTGTCGCTCTGGGGTGCACGGATCTTCATCTCCAAGTTGTTGGAGAAACTAAACAGAAATGGCCCCGGACTTACCAGCTAGGCGCCCCAAAGATACCATTGCGATGAGAGGCTATAAGGGCTCTTCGTGCAACTGCCACATCGGGGTTGTATACTGACAGTGCGGTAGTAACCCCAAAATGGATCACCAAAATCGGGACTATACCCCAACGAAACGGAAGGGGTAATGCGGTGGCGAATCATCTGCACTTTGTCTCAAAAATCTTCCACGGCTTATAGAATCCGTATAGCGTAGTGGAGGCAGAGAGTGAAGACTGAAGTCATTGACATGATAGAACCCATAGGTTGCATCGGCATCCACGAGGGCGTTCTTTGGTGCTATCATAGCGCATCGTAGTGCGGCTCGTGCACCACCTGGCATTGTAGTTTAGAGGGGGTGATGCGAATATAGTCGAATAGGGTGAAGGAGGCAGAGATAGGGATACTATGCTGCATCCCATTGCGCCAATCACGCACTAGGCTACTCTGTAAGATAAGATTCTCTTTGGTAGTGATGCTATTGCGGAAGGAACCCGAATAGCTCATCGAAATTTTCTCATACCACAACTCCTTCCCCACTCGCTTTTTCCTCTTAAATGGGTAAAATCGTACTGAGCAGAAATCGAAAGGTTAGGCAGCGGCACCGACGGGGTGGAGTCTCGCGACCGCTGGTCGATATTGAGTGCGGCCGTTAGAGAGAGAGGGATGCTCGTAAAGCGGCGAGAATAGCTTACACTAGATCCTTTTGTATTCTCGGCCCTACGATCGGGGTCGTACATTGTCTCTAACGAATTGTGGTTGTAGCTGCTCGTAAGAAGTTGACACTTGCCGAGAAGGTGCGCAAAGGGGTCTACCTTTGGATCCCGTGCGTATGCGACCAATTGAACGAAAATCCCTGGTTTTGGAGTAGTCGCGGGATCTGCTTATCCCCACGAGACGTGGAGACATAGCCTGCAGTAACATGCCCCGAATACTTATAACGCCTCCGGTAGTTAGACTCAAGCGAGAGCCCCAAGAGCCTTTGGTATAGAGATCGGCACGTGCCGTCAGATCCACATAATCGTTAATAGCGTAGTACAATCCCAAGCCTCGCAAGTAGAACCCTCGATCGGCTTCCTCACCATAGGAGGGCATGATAAGCCCCGAGGTGCGCTGCTCATTGAAAGGGAAAAAGCCAAAAGGCAACCCAATAAGATAGAGAGGAACGCCTCCCATCACCATATAAGCAGGGCCCGCCACTATGTTTTTGTCGGGTACGACCTTGGCTCTGGTGAGTTGGAGATAGAAGTGAGGGTTGAGGTGATTGTCGCACGTAGTGTAACGCCCGCCTTGTATATACATGGTATTGTCGGGCATGCCGCTTTGCCTCATCACTCATCAAAAATCCCTCTCCCTGCTGGGTGAGGATACCCGTGATGTAGCCCTTCTCCGTGCGGAAGTTGTAGCGCATGGTCTCGCTCTCAAACGTTTGCTTCCATCCGTAAAGGTGGGATAAGCCGTGAGGATGCCCCTCGTGATCCAAAACATACTGCGCATACATCTCCGAGCTATCCGTATTGATATGCATGAAGTTGGACTGTATGTTCATCGACTGATAGTCCACCTTGCCCTTACCAAAGTAAACCCGGTTTTTGCCCCAGCATCACAATGGAGTCTTCTGCAGCAGATTCGATCACACTCTAGTACGATGGGTTTTTCTTGCCCTCGGGAGAGGAAAAAGAGAATCCGGCTCGTCCGTTTCTGCAGCCAAGCTATCCGGGCGGGTCGTAGCGGGAGAATCGGCTAATGCCGTGGGGCGCCCGAGAGAATCCGGGGAAATGAGTCTAATCCGAGTGCCGGAGCTTCGCTTTTCAGACTTGCCAGATCCGACAAGGGAGGCTCAGAAGCGAGGGTTGTATCGGGTAGAGAAGCAGGCGTTTCTCCCAGAGTATCAGAGGGTAAGACAACCGGCGTAGTAAAAACGGAAGGACGACGCATCGTACATCCTCCCCCAAGATTAGGAAGAAGAGTAGCAAAAAGGCAGTTATCCTATTACTCCACACAAAGTGCTCTGTACTCATACTGCGTTGGCATACACTGCTGTCTTAGCGTACAAAAGTACCTTTTTTTTTGCTGAGAGGGTATAGGATAAATCAAGATGTATGGATTACTCCGAAGGGAGCCCTCGGTGACAGGTATTCTCGCCCTGGAGCCTAAGACTAATCGCGAAGGGAGAAAGAGGTGCGTCCGATTAGCGATCCATCGGCAAACAACTCCACGATAAGTGCCTACAAGCGGGGTCTCCGCCACATTCCAGTAGAGTACAAAGGGCAGGTCTTCCCTCCGTATTCTATCTCTTTGGAGGCTCAGAGTGCAACGTGCTCCCCTCGTAAGAGAAAGCCACCCCATCCCCCGCAAGAGGTTGATCATTAGGATTCAGGATGCGCAAATAGAGGACTCTGCGACCCGGCTGTGCCGTAACATTGCGAGCAACAGTCCCCTCAACCTTTATCGTTCGGATCTTATCAATACGTTGGGTAGCACGCCCCCGCTTATCAAGAGAGGCGGTCCGAAGCCCTTGAGCATCGAGCCGAGCGGCACGAGCTACTCAGGGCGGTAAGTGAACTTTTCTCCCCTGCCAGTTTACGCGTCTCTGCCTCCAGTAGCCTCTATATGGTCGCTCATTTTCTGATTTTCTGTCCGTAGCTCCGTATTGATCCTCTGAAGAGAATCGATCTGCGCCACATAGGAACGTAAAACCTTGCGGAAGCTGACGTAATCTCCTGCGACAGCTCATTGATGCGCTTGGCATCGTTGTCTTTACCGCACGCAGCTCTACCGTAAGCCTATCGACCTGGCTTGAGCCTCACTCACTGATCGAGAATAGAGTCGGAAGCTATGTGCAGACGATTCTCCCCGTAGCCGGAAGCACCTCGAATCTTCTGCGCTTGAATCCCAAATTCCTCCTGAAGAGCTGAGAGCTCCTCCTGCATTTTGGAACGCTCCATTGCCACAAGTTCTTTTTTCTCTTGATCCAAATGACGACGTTCCCTAGAGAGAAGCGAGAAGAATAACAACCCCAAGAGAAAAACAACAGCGACAAAAGCTGCTACAATAAGGAGTTTCTTTGTCTTAGACGTGAGGGCTTGATATAAAAACTAATGGGCTATCTATCCCAACTGAAATCTGAGTTATTGAAGTTGAAAAGACTTGCGCTTCCACTTTAGGCGAAGGGGATCCGGACGCAGCAAGGCTCGCCAATGTGCTTTTTCTTCCTCCGTAGAGGCACTCTCCGGCACGAGCGACACGGTCAAAACCTCTTCCCTAGAAGAGTAGGTAATATAGCGTGCTGAAGCGAAAAACATTCGCCCGATCTTGGTCACTAGCTTCGGGCGGGAGCAAATTGGTTATGGGGCAGTCGACAGCAGACTCTCGGGCGAAAGTACTGCCTCAGCTTATTAGAAATGCTTGAGTAGGTAAATGGCTCCTTTATGGTCGTAATGTAACATAGAATATCTCCACATTTATGAGGCAAGGCAACCATCTCAAAAAGAGAGTGCTCCCCGTACCGAAAGAGAGAAAACGCTTGGTGCGCTCCTCCACCTTGAGCACGAAAAAGGGATCCCAAACCCTGTGCTCCACCTCCTGCCTGGGCTTGGCCTTTAGTAGAGGAATCGCGAGCCTCGAGGATCAAAAAGGGATTGTACCCTCGGGCAAAGCTGCGACCAGCTCCTCCAAAGACTGCGTCGAAGCGACGAATGGGGAGCGCCATCCAAACAACGGCGAGTAGGCCCCACAGAGTATAGGGGTGAACAGTATCTCTTCTGCATAACTTAGGCAAAGATACAACAAAAACATCCTTTCCCCTTCTGTATTTACACTCTACACTCTCTAATTCTCTCTCCCTACATACGATAAAGATTCTCTCTGAGAGGCTCTAACACCTTAGCTCTATAAAGTCACTCCCTCTCTCTACGAAAGAGAGGAGAGCCTTTTACAGGACCTCGGAGAGGAGCTAAAATCCGTCTCCTACTTGCAGGGTGTCGGAGGCTTTTTCAACCCCTCTGAGAGTAGTACTTAACGCCAGTTGCGGAAGTTCTGGAGATTCTCCTCATTGTTCTCGCGGTCGCGGAGAGGGAATTCCCAAATGAACATCTTATCACCAGCTTGCTTTTCGAGGTTGCGACCCACTTCTTGCACAGCACTTGATGTACCGAAGAGCGTCCGGCAGTGGTAAGACCACCAGCTTGGGGTTCGCCACGCTTGAAGCCCATTCCCCAACGTGCAAGGTCGTTGGTACGGAATCCTTCACTCCACACAAGCTCGCGCGTACACGCTCATTGCGGATTTCTTTGATCACTTCATCCTTTGTACCAAAGTCTAGAGGATCGATATCGGAGGTGAGACAGAGACTCTTTCGAGCTTAATCGTGATAGTTCTTCGGCAGCGTCTGCGGTTCTACCATGTTCGGCAAGAGCTTCAGCCTTGATAAGGTATGCTTCGGCTACGTTGAAGAGGTGAACACCAAACTTGAACTGAAGAACTTTCGCATCAGTATTAAGAAGAAGGAGTTACCTGATGTACTTCGTAAGAGTATTGAACTCTGCGCCAAGATCATCATACGATAGAGTCCCTTTGTACCAACATATACTTCCCTTACGGATATCGCTTCATGCAGAATGAGAGGTCAACGACCCGCATTTTCCAATACGAGAGAAGCGTATGTAGTAGATAAACCAAGCTCTGGTCTTAATCCTTATAGTCTTTATTATTCTTGTAACCTTCTCTGTGACTAGCAGAAAGAAGAGAGAACTTGTAACAAAGCCATCTTTGAGCCGTAGCTCGAGACGAGACAAGGATTTCGGGGCTATCTTTCGGTCTGCCGGATAGAGGTGAGAGACTTTCGTCTTAGAAGGAGCATCACCATCAACATTGATAGCATACTTATTGATGAATGCATCACAAGCATCTACAGCTCTGCGGTCGTGCTTTTGTAAGGCATACACACGAGCCTTTACAGCATAAGCGAAGTCGCGAGTGAGATAGATAGCAGGCTTTTACATCCATATTAGCATCAGCGGGGATGTTTGCAAGTAAGCGTAGTCGAGGCTTCAATCATAGATTGATATACTTCGGCACGTAGCCTTCTTAGACTTAGCACCTTTGAGTCGTACTGAGTCATCAAGATAATACCTGATTGCTCATCGTTATCAGTAGTACCATCCCAAGGCTTAGAGAAACGTTGATCAAACGCCAGTGTGCAAGAGCACGCATGATCTTGATTTCTCCTGATGTACTGCTTGAGGAGAGTCTTCTTCGGCTGTAGTTTGACACTCAGCGCCAGTAACAAGTTCTTCCACACGCATGATGAAGTAGTTAGCCTCATCAATGTTTGATAGTAGGCGGCATAGTAAGAATTAATATCACTATGATCGAGTACAGACTGCTCCTGCGCAGGTATAAAGACCCCTTTGAGAGAGTTGTTATCGAGATATGTAAGGTGTGGAAAAAGGTCTGTCTGTATATCTGCAGAATTCAGATTGTCGGGAGATTCCACCCAATGAGCAACGCATAGACGGTATCCGGTTCTGCTTTGCCATCTTGATATCCTGGAAAGGCTCCTGCAAGGAGTTCCTTCGGGCAAGCGTTACGTTGCACGATGTAAAGATCGTAGCGAACGCGAGGATAGCGCTGAGGAAAATGCTATTTTTCATCTGTCTAATTACGAAATTATAGGTCTTTTATTAGAACATTAGTTGGATACCACCAACGAATTGGCGCGCATTAGGGAATCTATTCAGCGTAAGGCCACCCGGCACTTGTTTCTGTGGTCGAAACCGTTGTATCTCCTTAGACGTAATGGTCAAGAGGTTACGAGCCGAAAGCATAAACCTTAGCCCGGTGATCACCTTTTGTGTGCCAAATACGCTCTTCGGGAAATGTGAAGCCAATTGAATGTTTTTGAGTCGGAGGGAGAAGCGCTTTTCCAACAAAACGATCATCGATTACCATTTGTTCGTCGAACTTAGAGCTGTAACCTTAGCCTTTCTTCGGGTGTTAGATCGTAGTCCACCCGTTAAGAAGCTTCTTAGAACGGTTACATCGTGAAAACCACCACTCACGTTGTTTTCGAGGGAGTAACGGTCGTTGTTCATAGAATAAACACCGGTGAGGAAGGTCCAGTCCATCGTAAGAGAGGGGAGCTTCTTCCAAGTTACACCCATCTGAAGACCACCGAGAAGGGAGCGCTAAGCATAGCCTTTTCGATACGGTGCTTCAAAGGCATCGCTATACCCATCTGTAGTTTCTTTGGTTACGCTGCTGCCATGAGTTTGTACCACAATTGCTTACCGCAGAGTCAAAAAACCCAGCAAAATGAAGCTTGGGTAGAATACCATAGGCTTGGCTCTACTCGCGTGTAGTGAAATTCACCTACGTGGTAACTGTCTTTGTTGGTCTTTTCTCGCCAAAGAGCTTATCGACAGTTCTTGGTTGTAGTTGAGGGGCTGCAGAAAACGAAAAGGTCCCAACTCTTAGTGGAGGAAGTTGTAGTTAAGTGTAAGGTCAACCTCACGGTTGGTCATTGCGGCCCACGTTTTCCAACGAGATGAATAACACTTAGAGTAGGAAGAGGTACATTCATCAACATGTCGGTAGTCTTTCTGTTGTAGAAAGAGAGGTCTACAGTAAAGAGCGTCATTCCACATACCATAGTCAACACATTCACGCTCAACATACCCTGACGTTTCCCAGGAGGTTGTCGTTACCAATAGAGGTGACACCGAATGCGAGTTCGTCTGTGCATAGTTGATTGTACCCAGTGCGAGCATAGGATGCAGGGGGGGATTGAAGAGTTACCTTGTGTACCATAGTTGGCCTTGAGGCGGAGAGAGCTACAATACCTCTTTATCAGAAACTAGACCTGAAACGGGAGGAAGTCATATACCACCAACAGAGAAGAAGGTAGCAGCTGGTGCTTGAGCCGAAGCGTGAGGAGCGGTCGTTACGGAGTGTAACGTCGAACGCCATGTAATCCTTGAAGAGGTAGTTAATGACCGAAGAGAGAGAAGTAAGCATAAGCTGTGCGGTACTGGCTGGGGAGACTTAGGTAGTTACCTCATACCGTGGCTCCAACATCATAAACTTCTCATTCGTTAGACCTCTAGCACGTGCAGAGAAACCTTCGCTCTTGCATATCTACGAATTCTTGACCGAGAGGAATGTGAAGTTGTTGTTATCATCCATCTTCCACTTGTACTCACCCCGTGTTGGTCCAGGTAAGTAGCATAAGAACCATCATAAGACTGTCTATTGATACCATAACCACTCGCTTCGGGGTGCTTAGGATACATGAGCAATTCGTCACGGCTGAACACCATGTCAACACCGGCTTGGCTCTTGAGGGTAAGACCATCAATGGGGCGAAGCTGTGCGTATGCAGAAGTACCAAAACGGTAGCTATTAGAACCTTCCTTTACAAAACTTAGCCTTGTATTCGGGGTTGTAGAGGATAGCGTCTGTGATCGCAGGATAGAGACGGTGGAAAAGTAAGGTAGTCTGCTTTTTGGTTGTAGTGAGTTACCATCAGCATCACGAGTGGTAAGGGCTATAGTAGCGAGGAATGGTGAGTGCACCAAACGTACCACCATCAACATAAGCACTATTGAAAGCATCTGCAGATACTTGTTGGATAAGACCTCAGAAATATTAACCCCAACGCGGAGCCAGATACATGAGCATCGATGTTGCCATGGAGGTTAATCTTGTTATATCTAGAGATTGAGTTAGAGATACCTTCTTGAGAGAAGTAACCCCGAGGGCGTATGTACGAGACATTGTCGGTACCACTCTGTGAGATGAGACATCGCCGGCTTGGAACGTAGGAGCCTTCTTTCCGAGTGGAAGAAAGAGAGGCGAGTCAGTAGTGCACGAGCTACAATAGTTTGCAATGGCCAGTCACTACGTTTGCATCTTGTGTCTCTATAGTACCGCTCCGAATGCTGTACCTACTGGACCCATCCAAGAAACTTCTTTACGATCTGCCTTAGTCTCAGAAAGTGACGGAGTTCGTAGCTCGATAGGAGTTCTTGACCGGTCATCTCATCTGACGTATGGGACGACTGCTGTCACCGGAGGCAGAGGATACCATGGCACAGCGCTGAGAGAGGATGCGACCATCTCTCGCCAGAGCTTGCCACGCCCTGGTGGTAATTGATAACCCCATCGTAGGCATGAGCACCATAGATTGAGTGCAGAAGACGAAATCCTTAAGTACGGTGATAGACTCACAGTCGCTGGGGTCTCATGGCCAAGGACTCACGCTTAGCTTGATGTTTGCATACCTTCCATCTATACATATAAAAGAGTGACTCCTTGCCCAAGAGAAGCATTACCGTGTTGTACCGAAGCAGCAGCATGCTAGGATCCCCAGTGTGCCTGTGCTTGCATACCTGCAACTCGACCTGACCTTGGAGACCTCGTCCATTACATGTTAGCAGCTCTAGGTTTGTTTCTCTAGTTTTTCGCTAGAGACACTGAGCTACAGAGACCCGATACGTGCTAAGCTTCATGGCCGGAACCACAACTTCTACAAATCAGCAACGGTTTCTATCACTTCTGTAAGTCCAAGGCTTAGTACCTTCATTCATTCATCATTGCCCTTTACATCCAAAACTTTGCGCTCATCACAGATGAATGATCTGAAGTTGCCTTTGCATCGCTGGGAACGGAAATCTGGAACTTCCAGCCTGGGTTGGTCGTAGTACCGATGTTGGTATGCATGACGACAAATGTCCAGCTGGTGGAGAGGCTGCGCTGCCATCTCTCGCCAGCAGTAACGGTACCTGTCACTGTTCTATTCTGGGCCATAGCAGCCCAACCCCCATCATCGTGGGTAAGGAAGAATAGTGCCAATCTTTCATAGACATTTCTTCCTTGTTACTAATTTGATTATCTGTCTTTTATATTTCTCTAAAATCAAAAAGGAGAGAGCAAATGTGGAAGGGCTGCAAACCATGCTACAGAGTGAATGCGAGTATCTTCGGAGTGAGGCAACCACACACAAAGTGGGGCGATTGTCTGATCATTCTTGCCGCTCTCTAGCGCATTCTATTTCTCTTTTCTACTTTCCCTCTCCTAGCAGCTGCTTTTATCTCACTTTTGCAGCTAAGTGTAATCCCTGCACAGTATGGATCCCTCAGAGACACCAACAATCACGCGGGAGATGAGGCCTCTCACAGAAGGCGACACTCAGTGCTACCCATTCTCATTATCGGCCATTGGCATAACTCACTTGCATTCTCCACGAGAGATAGCACTGACACCTGCGCTATATACCGGGGACAAATATAGTAATTTATCACTATAGCAACTGATTACGACCAAAAACAGCAGCTGGAATCCCTTAAAGAATCAGCTATTCAATGGGAGGTCGGATGGCTCAAATGTGCTTGAGAGAAAGCTCCGACCATCCCATACCGCATAGCTATTATAGCGAAGCCAATCCCCCAAGATAAGGAGCCGCTGCCCTCTCCCAGCATTAGATCCACCAGCAGGTGACGATGCCCAAAGAGGAAGTATTGTACATGGGAGAATTGCTCACGACGTGCCTTAACCCAACGCACCAACCATTCATCCTCAAAAGGTGAAAAATAGGGATTATCGCCCCCATAAGTGGCAGACTGCTTCGCAGCCCCTTTCGCCTACTCCGCTCTAAGCCTCTGAGAGCCAGCCCTACTCGTCCAGCGCGGATGCACGGCTGCGTAAAGCCATGTAGCCCACCTTTGCACTGGAAAAGCCTGTACATCGCATCACTAACCCAACGCTCCCTTTCGATACTCCCTCATCCCCATGTGAAAGACGAAAGTAGCTCCGCCCAGCTGCACCTCCATGGCATGATCTCACAACGTGTGCGCCCAACTCCTTTTCGAAGTAATCGCGCATCCACACATCATGATTTCCTTGGAAGAAATAAATCTCTACCCCTTTGTCTGCCAACCTCGGCCACCTTACCCAGAAACGCACATAGCCCTTGGGTACCACATAACGGTACTCAAAACCAATAATCGAACATATCTCCCAAAAGTAGATGGCCTCGGCATCGGGGTGCAATTGCATCCAACCAAGCCACTAACCTACGCTCCACAGCCGAAGCATCGGGGTGATAGTGCGAACCTAAATGCGCGTCGCTTGTAAAGTAAATCACAGAGTATCGATCTATTTTTACGAGAAGGCTAGAATTTCTAGCGATACAGGGTGGAAAATATCTAGGGCAAGACTCCAAGAAAAATCGAGCAGAAAGGGAAAAATTCTTGGGCAGAAAAGGAGACAACTTTTAGGTAAGAATTATCCTAGAGGAAGCTGAGTTCCAATTTTGCCTCTTCGCTCATCATATCCCGATTCCACCCGGCCTCGAAAGTCAATCTCGATGTCGCAGCGAGAGACTCCTTCACGTCTCAGCCTTTTAGGCGCACATCTTCCAAAATGAAATCGGCTGCAGGGCAATTGGGAGCCGTGAGGTCTATCGTTATGGTTACTAGCCCATCCTCCTTTATATCCACATTATATATAAGCCCCTAGTCGTAAACATTTACGGGGATCTCGGGTCGTAGATCTGTGCGAAGCATACGCACAATGTCTTCCTCTAATTTCAGAAATCTCATTCTCCATAACTCATGAAAAAGAGATGGCAGTCCACGCTCCCACAGCAAAGGGAATACCATCCTTCTATTTTGATTTCAAAACAATATTGGGTTAGAACTGCGGTTGGATCTCATCAATCAGACGCTGGCAACCTGCGAAACTTATCTATAACAAAGAGCAGGTAACGGATGTCCAAGATGATACTCCTTTGGTAGTTGGGGAGATATTCTATATCACCACCTACCCTCCCAGTTGCGGTCGAAGTTGAGCCCGATAAGTTCTCCACGAGCATTCATCACGGGCTACCTGAGTTACCGCCCGTTGTGTGAGTTGTGGCACAGAAGTTCACCGGCATCGAGCCATCGGCACTGGCATAACGGCCATAATCCTTAGCTTCGTAGAGAGTCTTTAGCTTAGGATCTACCACGTATTCCCAGTTATTGGGATCTCCTTTTCCATTACCCTCTAGTGTACTCTTGGCGCCATAGGTCACCACATCACGTGGTTGATAGCCCTCGACTACACCAGTAAGTAAAGCGGAGGGTTAGGTTGGCATCAGAGCCAAACCCTGGTGTCCCTTCCTATCAAGCACGGAGGCTACATAGGCGTTGCGCAGCAGCGAGCGGAGTATCAAAGGCAGCCACTTGTTAGCCAGTTTCTTATACTCGCAGATACAGATGCAGCAAAACAACTCATCGGATCGCGCAAGAGACGATCTCGATCGGGGTTCTTCATAAACTCTTCGAAACGCTCACGGAGGCATAGATAGATTTATCAAAAATCATCTCTACATAGGCTTTGGCAGATCTGCACTCAGCAATACCTTCTCGGACAGCAAGGGTTGCTTTCTCAGCAGGAATGCGCTCGGCATAGCGAGTTAGAAGAGCAATGGCCAAAAGCCTTATCCACTTCAGGGCTATAGTCCTATTAAAGAAGGCTTCGAACTGCTTGCGAATCGATTGCAAGCTGGCTTCTGCCTTGCAGGGTCGTTCCAATGCTGTGCGATATCAACATCGGCGATAGGCGCATTACTCATCTCAATACGCATTATAACCCCCTCTAGGAGATAACGCTGACGCATCCGAAGATCCTGACGCCCTGCTATCGCTTTGCTGATAGCCCGAACAGCCTCTTCGGTTGTGGCAATACCCTTTTGCTTTGCCCAAGCCAGCACCTCTTGTTGCTGAGCCAACTTGATCTCACGAAGAGAGCGGCGACGAATAGCCCAGTTAGCCCCCTTTGTGCCCTCTTGTAGCCATTCTGACTAGAGGCATATTTAGCCGCATACATGATATTAATCTTGGGATCGGCAAGCATCTCACGTAGCATCACATCTTGGAGGATGCCTCGCATTTCTATGCGAATATTATTGTCAATCTCACTCCACTCGGTCACTTCGTCAGCCGTAAAGAACTTATAAGTAGTACCGGGATAGCCCATGATGAGGCAAAATCCCTCATTTACGCCTTGAGCATTCACCTTCACCCAACGCTCCCGGGCGGTAGGGACGTTATCTTTGAGTAGTCCACGGATTGCCATCCTTATCAGCATAAATACGGAGATAGAGAAGTCCCCTGAATGGCGAGGCCAGCCTCAGTTGTCCGTGTCGCCACCAGAACTTACCAATAGAGCTGGGAGGAGCACCTACCAAACGGACATCGCGGAATACCTTTTTGGTAAACATATAGTAGCGATTGCCGCCATAGAAAGCCTTGATTTCAGTAGCGATACCCGGGGCGCGAAGCAGCCTTCTACCCACAATCTCGGGGGCAAGAGGAGAGGTATCTTGGAGAGGGAACTCAGCCCTGTGGGGTTCTTGATACGTTCGAGAGCCTTCTTTACCGCTGCGGTTACATCTGTTATCTCGTCTACGATCTCCACTTCGAGTCAGGGGTTTACAAGCTCTTCGGCAAAAGAATAGCTCCAGAAACCATCCTGAGGTAGTTGTGCTGTACTACTATGCTGCTGTATCTGATCGTAGCCGCAGTGGTGATTGGTAAGGAGCAAGCCTTGATCCGAAACTCAACACACCCGTACATCCACCATCAAACAACACTACCGCATCGGAGAGCGAGGTGCCGTTAGGGATTGTAAATGCCAGAAGCGCTGAGTTGCATTCCAAGGGATCTCATCTGCGCCATCTGGCTATTAATTTGCTGCATTAGCTACATTCCCCATCGGCATGGGCGAGAGTGTAGTGCAGGCAGCAGCCAACAAAAAGGGAAAGAAAAATCGTTTGTTCATAAGTTTTATGCTACTTAAGTATTGGACGGTTGTGTGCCCCGGTCGGTTGCGGGGAAAGGGTACTGCCCCACTTGCGCCAGCACACTATTATAATAACGAACATCTCCGGTCACCTCTTCTCCCACCCAAGAGGGGAGCAAGGGCTGAGCCTCTCTACTCGGGAGCTCCACCTCGGCCATAATCAAGCCCTTCGAGCTCCTCGTGAAAGAGATCTACCTCCCACATAAAAGAGGCATAGGGGATATAGTAGCGGGTTTTGCACACTACCTTCATATCCCTCTACAAGGAGAGCGATTGCCCCTCCTCCAGAGAAATCTCACGTTCCACTTCCTCTCGTACCAATCCATCGGGAGACGAGGGACCCTTGATCGTGAGATATACTTTATCATCTAGGAAGCGAACACGGCGCACACTCCCCGATTCATCTTGATGTAGATAGTACTGGCATATAGAGACATGCCTCTCTGCGGCCTCCAAAAAGCCCTATCCTTAACGAGAAACTTGCGTTCGATCTCGAGAGCCATACCTACACTATAATTAAATGCTAGTGAATTGTCACCTTAGTAGCGCCAAAGCCATACTCTTGGAACGAGGCATCTTGAGCCGAAGCCTTTTGGGTAACGCTTACGCAAATCATCAAGAACTGCTTTGCAGGATACCCTCACCCTTTACCATGAATAAAGATGATTTCCATTCCCTTATTCCTAAGGTGCTTATCCATTGTTTCCCTAAAACCGACAACTGATGCTGCAAGATGTCGTGGTGGGACATACTGCAACGTTGGGAGCAATTCCGCTGCATGCAAATCCACTACCAACGGCTCTTTGTGCTTTTCGCTTCTCTTCGCGCTGGGGGCGAGCAGGCTCTTTGAGCTCTGGGCATCTTAATGGATTCTGCCAAGGCTTCAAGGTCTGCAGGAGCTACTGTGGCGTGACGCGATTTTGTCCTGCTCCCACAAGAGGGAGCACAAGGGCATCTTCATCAAAAACGGGTTATCTACATAGCAGTGACGCTTAAAGAACTTCCTCCCATCGGGCTTGAAATCGATTGGAGACCGGCTCCTTATGCTTATAGCTTTGTGGGGTTTGTAGGGAGAAGATAGGTGCAAACACTCCCGATCATTGAGCTCCCGCAAGGGAATGGTATCGACTAACAATTTAGTATCGCGCTCTATTGCCCTGTGGAGACAAGGCGGTAATAGCCATTGCTCTGCCGGGCAGACAACGTGAATACCCGTGGTAATTGCTATCATTGATCAGGTAGCACTCGAGCGGAGAGTACCAAATGTAACAAAGTCCTCCGGCAGCCAAGCAAGGTATATAGAGGCTGCTCGCCCTCAGGACGCTCCGGGAAGGAAAGTCTGAGGATGAGGTAGTTCTCTTTTATATTGGGATACTGCATGAGAAGGTAGCACTAGTCCTCTGGGAGGATGCCTGCAGCTCCTGCACGACGCTCCCGCTTTTGCCTCTTTTCCTCCGAATCTCGCGGAGTACGATAGGCAGGTACAAAGGTGTCTCGCTCATTAACCACGACACACTCATGTGCAACAGGGGTGAGCAATTCGAATCCATCGTCACCCTCCACCCAAGCTACTTTTTCCTTCAATACGGCGCACAATGCCACCTCCTGGGCATTCAAAAACGCACTCGATCTCCCTACAGATGCTTTTTGCCATTACTTTCTAATACCTCTAGTGGTACAGCGAGAAAGAAGCCCTGTAGCCCTCCTCTGGGGAGATCTTAGGGACATAACGAGACCACCTTTCTCCTCCAGAGGTACAGCTTTCCCAGATAATAAACGACTATACCCCGCCCTTGTGGGAGTTTTACTCACAACAAAGGGCGAGGGCTAATATCGAATCTTGAAGTAAACTAACGCAATGAATTAGATTTCTTCTGAAGCAGGCCGTAAAAGGCGGAGCTGCTTAGGCTCATACAAAGCGTAATCCACGGATGGTTTCTTTTTGTGGCAAAGGGGAATCACCCGCATCTGGCCACTACATCCATGCTTTATAGGTGTAGCACGGCGAGGGATGGTGGGACGATACCGTCTCTAACTTGGGAGTATGATTCTCCCCTGTCTGTGTCACGACCTGCCGATACAATACCGCGCTCCATACTGCGCACGCCACTCTCACATAGAGGTTTGCGGCCAAACTCTGGGCTGGGAATTGCTCTTGTGTGAGGTGCGGACAGAGCGGCGAGCATCAAGGAAGACAGCATGCCCCCTACCGGCTCAATGATGGGCACTCCGGCATCTTTGAGCAAATCGCCTTCAAATAACGTACTTGCAACACTCTGCAGACGGATATACTCATGTACATCGACTCTTCCAAAACCAATGTCCATCGCTTCCATATCGCGACCTACCAGCCTACCTCATACGAGGCATACCTTCATAGACAAGCCACCATCTCTTTGGCATCTTGGAATGGGTGCTCATCATTCAGACTAGGAAGCCACCAATGTTTTACTAAACAGTCTACCGCTCATCGATGCAGCCATCAGCATAGCTAAACATCTCGAGGGACGATTTCGGTAATGGTCTTATCAGCAAAACCTTCTTCCTGTTCTTTGATAAAATAGGCGTTCTCTACGCAGCAGTAGCATCGTAGAATACTTTAATACCATACTTATTGGTCAGCTCACGCACTGCCCTCATAGCTTCATGGAGACGGGCTGACCGCCGGCGAGATTCACCGTAACGGCCAAAGGCAAACGTAGGCTATGTTTTCTGCCCCTTCTCGTCAATGGGCGCTGCAACCAATGCCAGGGTCGATATTCCTTTGCAAGAGGGATGTCGAGCGTGGCATCATGCCTTCGTCGCGGATTATATCCTGACACCGCCATTGCGCTCTTGGTGATAGCGAGTGGTGGTAAAGTACATATTACCGGGCACGTACTGACCGGGCTTGATGGCAATCTGACTCAAAAATATTTTCTGCCCACGCCCTTGATAGGTGAGGCACAATATATTTGAAGCCGAAGAGCGACGCACCGTGTCTTGCGGGCGATGGAGTTACGACTACCGGCATCGCCTCATCGCCCTACCATGATACCACCCACTGGCGATCAGCTCATTGCGTTTGTGCCACTATCGGTAAGAAGGTCGATATATACGTCTTTAGAGTTGATTAGAAACGTGTTGTAACCAGCTTCCTTTACTCTCTCAATCTCTCTTCACGGTCGATCATGGCTACCGGTTCTACATCTTGATGCGAAACGGCTCTGCAGGATGCCTGCTGATCAATCATATGTCTTTATCAATTAAGGGTTGTTACGTCCTACTACTATCGGGAATTTTACGCTAAAATCACCACGACGCAAAATATAAGCGATTATTCCCCTTTAGCACAATTAGGCAAAATATACATCAAAACGGCAACGAAATGATAGAAAATCAAACAATAAATGAGATAATCAACACGCAATAGTGGATGTAATACAGACGTACTATTTTACATTTACTCTTAAATCGGAAGGCTCCTCCCGCACACCTTTAGGCCGAGGGCTTTTCCGGACAAATGCTTGAGAGGAAGAGGGGCGCAGGCCAGGCCTCTCCAGGGCTCTTAGGGAGACCAGGGTGGGAGAATGGCCCTCCATATATACGGTATACCCCACAGAAAGCGAGGAAAGGGCACGTGAATTCCTTTTCTAATATCCATCCTCTCAGCCTTGGGGTAATATATGGTTAGGTATTCTCACAACAATACGTACATTTTGTAGCAAGATAGACTTTGAGGTCTACCCAGTGCGTTGCAATCATTTAACTGAGTGAAAAGTTTGTAGTATCAGCCCGGAAATTTCGTCCGGACTCCTTCGAGGCGCTCGGTCAAAGAGAGCTGTAAGCGAAACTCTCGAAGGAGCTATTTTACAGCAAAAGTGGCGCTACGCCTATCTTTTGTGGACCAAGAGGGTCAGGGAGACCTCCGCAGCCCAGTATACTAGAGCCATCAATTGCGCATCACGCCTTGCAAGTGGCGAGGCGTGCGGCGGAGTGCGATGAGTTGCCGAGCCTTTGCCGAGCAACGTTCGTTCAACGTTTTTCGAGATGGACGCAGCTCTCAGCAACTCGGCCAACGACAGCCGCCAGCTCATCGAGGTGAACATTTCCCCAGGTAGGGCGTTACAAAATCTATATCATAGACAGGGTGCACATGCTCTCGACGGCGCTTTAACGCCTTCCTCAAAAACGCTGGAGGAGCCGCCCGGTATGTCGTCTTCATCATGGCTACCACCGAGAAGTAAAAGATACTTCCCACCATCTCTCTCGCTGCCAAGTTTTTCGACTTCAAAGCCCATCCCTAGCGATGTTATCGCTGCAGTTGCGGCATATTGCCCAGCTAGAGAGAGATCCAAGTAGAGGAGAAGGCTCTAGAGCTCATTGCTCGCAAAGCCGATGGGGGATGCGCGACGCCCCTCTCCGTATTCGACCAGATTGCGAGCTATACCGATGGCGAAGTCTCTTATAGTCATGCCCTGAGAGCCTCAAGCATCCTAGACGACGTTACTACTTCCGCTTCGTGGAGCATCTCGTACCGACGACATACCTCTACACCTCCTTCTCTAGACGAACTCATCATGCAGGCTTCGACCCTAGGACAGATTGTCTTGGGGTTTTGACCGACTTCTTGCGCAACCTTCTCCAGCATTCGACCCACAGACGCTGCGCACCTAACCCAAGACAGAGGCCTCTTACAATCAATTGGCTCAGGCTTCGGACGTGGAGTTTTTTGTACCAAGCGATCGCACTGATGCGATGTCTCAAAAGGTATCGCAATAGCAATGCTAAGCGACTTTTGGTAGAAATGACCCTCCTCTCCCTCACCTCGCTTGCTCCAGAGGAAGTGCAACAAAGCCCACCTCCCCAATCAACGCCCCACACCAGTAGCAGCTCCACCCTCTGCACCCAAGCCCTATTGCCGCTCCCAGACCGCAACCTTACGGCTCCAGCTCCCGCCTGATACGCCGCCGCTCGCCCTACCGAAAGCTTCCACAGAGGCTCCCACCCAACCCATTGATGCTACCAGACCCCAACGGTAAACGTGGCGGCGCACTCGCCCTGTAGCTCAGCTCCTCGTCCGCAGCAGCTCCTTCACCCACTGCGACTCAGCTGCCCCAATGGCTCCCACTCAAGAGAAACAGGCCTTTACAGAGACTGAAATGCAGATTGCGTGGAACGCCTATGCGGAAGGAACATGTGCAAAAGAACCTCTTTCTCAAGAATACCTTCAATGAAGTACTACCGAGGCTTGACAACGGCACAAGAGATAGAAGGCCATCATGTTTAATATGCTGCAAATAAACGCTGTAGAGGCGTATCAAGGGTTCCTCCTAAAGCTACCTCCGAGGGCGCTACAGCATGTGACATCACACTACAAGTGCGGCAGATCGAGACTATAGAAGAGGAGCGCAGCCAACGACATCACGCCCTGGATCTTCGCTCCGGCTGCCGAGCCCCAAACACCTCTCCATCAGTTTATCCAAGCGCTCAAATTGCGCCTCTCTAGCGAAAAAGATATTCAGAATAGAAATTATATAGAAAGTACAAAACAAAAAGAATCATGCGAAAGATTTCGATTGCACTCTTAGCGCGGACTTTTGTCTGTTGGGATGCCTCTATGCACAAGACGCTAAGGTAGAAACCAACCAATTCACGGTCGTAAAAGGCTTCCCATCACCTCTAGTAAGGATCAGGGAACTCAGGAACGTGCTGGTCTTACTCTACGATTGGCTACTCTCGAGGCCCGAACTCCTCCGTCCATGGGCAAGCCCGAACACGACCTCTCCGACATGTTCGTGAGTGAGCCACAGCTACCGTGACAAAGCCGGAGCAAGTACGTACGTCTCCACGGCAAACTCAACTTCGGCCAAGGTGGTTCATTCTACGATGTACTCTACGTATTCAAGCACTATGGAGCTGTGCCAGAAGAGGTAATGACCAGGGCTAACTACGGCACAAAGCGCAATGCTCACAACGAAATGGCAGATGCGGCTGAGGGCTACCTCGATGCTATCGTTAAGAACTCAGACGAAAACTCTCTCCCATCTGGCGTCAAGGCTTTTTCCGGTGCCATGATCGATGGTTACCTCGGCGAACTTCCTCAGAGCTTCACCTACAAAGGCAAGAGCTACACACCTATGACCTTTGCTGAGAGCCTCAGCATCAATGCAGATGACTACATATCTCTTTCACAAGCTACGCACCACCCTTCTACAAAGTTCGCTCTCGAAATCCGAAGACAACTGGCGCTGGAGCGAAAGCTACAACCTCCCCATCGACGAACTTATGCAGGTAATGCGTAACGCTATCCAGACGAGGTTATCCCATCGCTTGGGGTGCCGACGTGAGCGAAATTGGCTTCAACCGTGATGGTATCGGTGTACTTGCCGACGTAGAAGCTATCGAAACTGCCGGTTCGGATCAAGCTCGTTGGATCGGTCTAAGCACCGCTGCTCGCCGTGCAGAGATCCTCAATCAGATCAATGCGCAACTGCCCCGAGATCAATCCTACTCAAGAATATCGCCAAGAAAGTGCTTCGACAACTATACCCTAACCCGATGACCACGGAATGAGTTATCTACGGTATGGCTAAGAACCAAGCTGGTCGTCCTTCTTCATGATCAAGAACTCTTGGGGTGAAGCCGGAGCCTACAAGGGCATTTGGTACGTTGGCGAAACTACGCTGCCGGCCGCACGATGAATATCGTAGTACACAGAGATGCGCTTCCTAAGGCAATTGCTCAAAAGGTGGGTATCAAGCTCTAAGGCTATGATTTACCGCACGTTAATAAACGAGATAGCAGGGGAATGCCGAACGGGTTCGCTCGGAAAGTATCCCCCTTTGCAAAGTACCAATCCCAGCTACTGAAGTCAAGCCCCATCAAACGAGGGAAGTTGCGGCCTACCTGGGCCGAGGTTTTTATATCCTCAAAAGCTTCGCTGGCTCTGCGGCTCCGAGCATTATGCACGCATCCGCCACGGGGTGAGAACTTCGCACCTCCTCTTTGAGCATCAGTCCACCTGCTCCGTAGGCTCAAAGATGTGAATGTGGAGCTGCAATACAACAAAATAGACAACCTACGCCTTGCCGTTGCCAAACTAGATGGCGTAGTCATGCGCCCTGGAGAGACCTTCTCCATTTTGGCGCCTGGTGGGTCGCTCATCGGCTCCGCAAAGGTACCTAGAAGGCAGTAGTACTACACAATGGAAAGAAAGTACAACGAGGGGTAGGCGGAGGACTATGTCAGCTGGAGCGATCTACTCTGTTGGATAACACTCCACAGCCCCTCTCCGTACAAGAACGCTGCTGCACAGCTTCGATGTCTTCCCCGATGTGCAACGCACTCATCCCCTTGCCTGCGGGGCAAACCCCTCTCCTATAATTATATAGACCTCGTGGTACGTAACAATACAGAGCACACCTTCTCTCGCATCTTTGGCTCGATGAGGAATTCCTACATGGCACCCTCTCGTGCGATGTTCCTCTCCCTTTGGGAGTACGAGGGTATTTGAGGACAGACGCTGCATACGTCAGCAGTGGTGGGAGGCTATACACGCCACAATAAGATTTGGCGTAAGGTACGACACAAAGCGACCAAGAGGAAAGGAACCGAACTTATTGCCGAAAAACCACGCCATCGCGATGTACAATCCCTATCTCGAGCAAAATAACACCCCCATTCGCCCCTCTCCCCTTTCGCCATTGCCCGACGCACCCATCCATTAAGAGGCACCTACTTTTCCAGCCAAGCGGAGGCAACAAAACTGCTGCCCAAAATCTCACTTTTTCTCAGGCAAAACCCCTGCCCCCTTTCTGCCCAAAAACTTTTTATTTTCCACCCCAAAAATGGAGAGCATTTTGGGCAGGAACGAAAAATATTTCACTCTGTACTCTCAGCCCTCCTCCCTAAAGAAAAATCCACCTAGAGCAAGCAGAGAAAAAGCGACTCAGGAAAAAGCTCTCCACCTTCCCCTCTCCTCTCAAGACGTCCATCCCCAATAATCACCCCTTGATAGTCCCTGCCGATGGCGAAAAGATCCCCTATCTTTGTAGAAAAGAATCAGGTAAAATCCAACGGCTCGTTTGCCCTACGCCCTCCCCGTACAATCATTATAGAGGGAGGGGGTGAGTAGCTCCCGAAGAATCCGTAACTTTGGGCAGAGTATGGGATCTTTCCCCTCACTGGGCAAACAAAGTAAAACAGAATGGACGAAACAGGGATCAATCTTCACGGCTAAGGACCTAGAGCAGCTCGCCGAGCACAGGATCTCTCAAGAGAGCCTCCTCCCAAATTGCCCTGTTGCGAGACGGCAGGAGTTACCTTCAACTAGAGGGAAGCTGCAGCATAGAGTATGGCATCATGCGCATCAAGCGAGACGAGATGCCCTATTACCTTGATCTTTGGGATCGCTATCGCTATGATCCCCAACACCGAATCACCAAATTCGTACCGGCTTCGGGTGCCGCTACGCGCATGTTTCAGCACCTCTACGAGTTGCTTGACGCAGGAGCAAAGAGCAAAGAAGAGCTAAGTGAAGAGCAGCGTTACTTCTTCGAGCATATCGAAGAGTTCGCTTTCTTTGGCGAACTTAGCGAGAGCTGTCTACGCAACGAGTGGAGTACCGTAGCCAAACTGCTGGAGGGGCGTTACGACCTAGTGGCAAAGTCGCTCCTCACTAGAGCGAGATTGAATTACGGACACCTACCCAAAGGACTTGTTCCTTCCACAAATACCCCGGAAATACATCCGTACGGCCGCTACCGAGCACCTAGCCGAGGGAGCCCTCTACACAAAAACAGCAACGGTGTAGTGCGTCTTCATTACACGGTTTCGCCCTGAGCATATCGAGATTCTTCCGCCAGCACATCAGGCGTACCACCCCCTCGTATTGAGGGGCGACTACGGCGTCATCATCGAAGTTCGTTCAGCACCCAAAACAGCAGTAGCGACACTGCCCCTAGACGAGGAGGGCATGCCCTTCCGTACAGAGGAGGGCGATTTACTATTCCGCCCCGGAGGACACGGAGCCCTCATCGACAATCTAGCAGACTTGGAGAGCGATGTCATCTTTATTAAGAACATGAGACAACGTCACCATGGAGCATCTCAAGAGTACACGATACTCTACAAAAAGCTCTTAGGAGGGGTTCTTTTGGCCGTGCAAGAGCGCATCTTCGGGTATCTTCAGCCAGCTAGAGGGGCAAGTGCAACCACTCCCAACTAGAGGAGATGGTAGACTTTCTGCACAAAGTGCTCTGCATCCAGCTCCCCCAAATAGACCTATTAGGCGACAAAGAACTGGCAGAACGCATCCAACAAAAGCTCAACCGACCGATACGTGTGTGCGGCATGGTACGCAACGACGGCGAGCCGGGGAGGCCCCTACATAGTGCGCGAGGCGGATGGCAGTACTTCGCTACAAATCGTAGAGGCATCCCAAATCGACAAAAGCAGTGAGCGAGACGCCTCTATCCTTGCCTCCAGCAGCTACTTCAATCCTGTGGATATTGTTTGCTCCCCTACGACTTCAGGGACAACACTTCCACCTACAAGACTACGTGAATAAGCGCACAGCCTTTGTTGCCACAAAGAGCCAAAACGGCAAGCAACTACAGGCTCTAGAGCGACCGGGGCTGTGGAACGGAGCCATGCACCACTGGAACACTATTTTTGTGGAGGTGCCCAGCGACACATTTACCCCCGTCAAGACGGTAACCGACCTCCTGCGCCAAGAGCACAGAGGGTGGACGACTTAGATTGAATCTCAAACTCTTTAAACACGATAAACGCTATGAGCAGTGCAACATTCCCTCACGCCTCGAAGCACTACGGAGTGCCATGCGTGCAAAGAATATCCAAGCCTATCTTGTTGTTAGCAACGACGGGCATCTTGGTGAATACACCCCTCAGCACTGGAAAAAGCCGCGCCTGGATCTCGGGCTTTAATGGCTCGGCAGGAAGCGTAGTAGTAACGCTCGACAAGGCCGGCTTATGGACGGACTCGCGCTACTTCCTTCAGGCTGGAGATCAGCTAGAAGGCAGTACCATTGAGCTATACAAAGAGGGTGTATCCGGTGTACCTACCATCGAAGAATTCCTAACTTCGGAGCTACCGAGGGTGCGGTAGTAGGGTGTGACGGCACCTGCGTAAGCCAAGCCAGTAGAGAGAATGGAGCGTGCCCTATCCGCTTTTGGACTCACGATCAATAGCGACTACGACCTTATTGACGGCATTTGGGCTGACCGCCCCGCCATCCCCAAGAACGAGTTCCGCCCTCAGCCCGTAGAGTACTCGGGCGAAGAGACTAAGAGCACGCACACAACGCATCCTAGAGCACCTCAGAAGAAAGGCGCAAATGCCACCGTCTTGACTACCCTAGACGAACTTGCCTGGGCATTCAACATCCGCAACTGCGACGTAGAGTGTAACCCCGTAGGCGTAGGCTTCGGCTTTATCAGGGAGAAAGAATCGGTACTCTTCACCTTTGCAGAAAAAGTAAATGCCGCCCTCCAGAGCGAACTACAAGCTCAAGGGTACGCATCATGGGCTATCAAGAGATTTTTGGCTACCTCTCTGCCCTCCCTGCTAGCGTCACGGTGTATGTAGATAAGAGCCGCATCTCCAGCGCTGTCTACAACGCTCTCGCTCCCCATTGCCGACAAATAGAAGGTGTATCGGTGGTAACCATGCTCAAATCCTATAAGAATGAGGCTGAGCTGGCAGGCGTCCACCGCTCCATGCACCGCGACGGAGTGAGCCCCCACGCTTCTTTATGTGGCTAGAGGCTGCCCCTCAAACGAGGAGAAACTCCAGCAGAAGTTGAGATCGATCGCATCCTTGCCGAGCATCGCGCCCAGAGCGATATGTACATCGGGGATAGCTTCGACACCATCTGCGGGTACCAAGATCACGGCGCCATTGTACACTACCGAGCTACTCCCGAGAGTGCCTACACCCTCCGCAACGAAGGCGTATTGCTCCTCGATAGTGGGGCTCAATACAAAGACGGAACGACCGACATCACCCGTACTATTGCCCTTGGCGAGGCAGAACCTCAGGCCGATCTCAAAGTAGACTACACGCTTGTACTCAAAGGTCATATCGCCATTGCTACGGCACAATTCGAAGGGACCCGTGGCAATCAGCTTGATATTTTGGCACGCAAAGCCCTTTGGGATAGAGCGCTCTCCTACAGTCACGGCACAGGCCACGGCGTAGGGGTTGCCCTCAACGTACACGAAGGACCCTCAGAATATCCGTACAGACAATAACCCCACCCCCATGGCCGTGGGTACATTTACAAGCAACGAACCGGGGCTTTACCGTGCCGGCAAATGGGGTATCCGCATCGAGAACCTAATCGTTACCAAGGAGAATTGCCGCAGCGAGTTCGGGACTTTCCTCGGCTTTGAGACTGTTACCCTCTGCTATCTCGACAATCGTCTTGTAGAAGAGCCTACTCACCGCAGAAGAGATCGCATGGTACAATGCCTATCAAGAGAAGGTATACCAAGAGATCAGCCCTCTACTCACCCCGGAAGAGGCGGCTTGGCTTCGCGAAGACCCAAAAGCTCTAACCCACGATGGCGGCGCATATCATCCCTGTACGTGGGATTACCCCCCAAATTGGCGAGGAGTGTTTCCTTGCCGAGGGGGCCTGCATCAGTGGCGACGTTGTAATGGGGCACCATTGTAGCGTGTGGTTCAATGCGGTACTGCGTGGCGACGTTAATAGTATCCGCATTGGCAACCATGTCAATATCCAAGATGGATCGGTACTGCATACCCTATACGGACTCTCCACTATAGAGATGGGAGACTACGTTTCCATCGGACACAACGTAACCATCCATGGAGCTACGATACACAACTACGCTCTTATCGGCATGGGGTCGGTACTGCTTGACCACGTGGAAGTGGGCGAAGGAGCTATCGTAGCGGCAGGTTCGGTGGTACTCAAGGGCACCAAGATTGAGCCCCATACCCTCTGGGGTGGTTGTCCGGCTCGCTTCATCAAAGAAGTGGATCCGACCCAAAGTGCCGAGATAAACCAAACGCATCGCCCACAACTATTCTATGTATGCATCGTGGTTTATGTACCCCGAGCAAGAAAAATCTCTCAACAAAGAAGAAAAATAATCTACCACCCAAATAAACAGTGAGGAAGTAACAATGAAATTTTTATCGACACAGCCAATCTGGCAAGCATCCGAGAAGCAAACGACTTAGGGCGTACTAGATGGCGTTACAACTAACCCCTCCTTGATGGCCAAAGAGGGCATCAGCGGCGAAGAAGACTGCAAGGCGCACTACTTTAAAAATCTGCGAGATAGTAGATGGCGATGTGAGTGCCGAGGTAATGAGCACCGACCTCGAGGGCATGCTCGCGAAGGGCGCGAACTAGCAGCACTCCACCCCAATATCGTGGTAAAAGTGCCTGCTACCGAAGAGGGTATCAAGGCGGTTCGCCAGTTCTCTCGTGAGGGATTCGCACCAACTGTACGCTTATCTTCAATCTCGGTCAAGCACTCCTTGCAGCCCAAAGCCGGGGCTACCTATGTATCGCCTTTTTGTGGGACGCGATTGACGATATTTCGGGCGATGGCGTAGGGCTTATCCGTCAGATCGTGGAGGTTTTCCGCTACTATGGCTTTTGAAACGGAGGTCTTGGCAGCAGTATCCGCCACACACGCCACGTTATCGAGATGCCCTAGAAGTGGGAGCAGATGTGGCTACTTGCCCCTTGGGTGCCATCAAGGGATTGCTCAAGCACCCCTCACGGACAATGGGTTGGCCGCCTTCATTGCCGACCAGAAGCGTGTAGCCGATGCAAAATGAGCAACCTCGCCCATAAGTTTTTACTCAGGGTTATACCCTTTGTCTTAGGGAGTCCTCTTGGTGGGGCTCCTAAGCTCTTCTGCTGCCCCTACGTCCCTCCTACCTCTATACAGAGTGGGAGCGGAACGGCTAGACCAACTCTCCCCCTACTCCGTGGCAGAGTGGGGCTTGAGAGTAACCATACGGGCGTTATCGGTACAAACCAACTCCCCCTTGTCGATAGCCTTCTTGCCCTCAATATAGAGGTCTGTCGCCTTTTCTCTCCCCGAGCACGGATTCCGAGGAATCGCCAATGCAGGCGCCTCCGTGGCAAGCGGAAAGATACCCTCCACCAGGGCTTCCCGTTGTTTCTCTCTACGGCAATAACAAAAAGCCCAAAGCGCAACCAAATTGCCGATTTAGACCTTATTCTCTTCGACCCTACAAGACGTTGGCACCCGCTTCTACACCTATATCAGCACCATGCACTATGTAATGGAAGCCGCTGCCGAAGCCCATGTCACAGTAGTTATACTCTGACCGCCCCAACCCCAACGACTACATAGACGGCCCCTCCTCACGCCCTCGTGCCACTCTTTTTATCAGGGATGCACCCCCATCCCCGTACTGCACGGACTTACCGTAGGCGAGCTAGCCCTTATGATCAACGGCGAGCGTTGGCTGGCAGGGAGGCATACAGTGCGACCTCCGTGTGAGTACCCATCAAGGGTTGGAAGCACGGCGATAGTTACACGCTCCCCGTAGCCCTAAGCCCCAATCTCAAGACGCTCGAGCCATTCGCCTTTACCCCTCTTTGTGCTTTTCAGGCCACCATTCTAAGTGTAGGCAGGGCACCCCCAATCCTTTTACGGTGCTGGGGTATCCCTAATAAAGAGTTGGAGAATATCTCTTCACCCCAAATCCATGCAGGGGCTGCCACAGACGCAAAGTACAAGGGGCAGCGCTGCTATGGAACGAATTATACGGATTCTCTATCCCATGGGGGCTAAGTATTGCCCTCTCATTGATTGGCAGAAGCGCACCCAAAAAGGTGGGTAAGCAACTCATTGACCGCAGAGCGCACTTTCGACCTCCTCGCAGGCTCTCCCTCACTCCGCAAGCAACTCCGAGAGGGATGGAGCGAGGAGGCAATAGCAAAGCTGGCAAGAAGACCCTCCGCAAATACCGAGCGTTGCGCCAGCAATACCTCATATACAAAGACAATAGACCCGAGACAAAACCCTTAACCTCTCCCCTTAATTGTGAGACAAAGGCGTATCATAGTCGCAGGCATAGGGCCCCAGCAGCCCTCAAGACATCACCCCGGCGGTGTGCGGAAGCCATTGCCCAAAGCGACGTAGTAATAGGCTATAAATACTATTTCCAATTCATTGAACCCTGGCTCTCCTCCACGGCTCGTTGTATCGACACCGGGATGAAAAAGAGAGAGCGTGCCGCTATTGCCTTCGAAGAGGCAGAGAAGGGGCAGCGCGTTACGGTTATCAGTTCGGGCGATGCCGGCATCTACGGAATGGCTCCCTCATCTACGAGATGAAAAAAAGATCGGGATAGTGCGATAGAAATCCAGGTACTCCCCGGTATCAGTGCCTTCCAAAAAGCGGCTTCGCTCTTGGGTGCTCCCATTGGGCATGACCTCTGCATTATCTCCCTCTCCGACCTCACTGACCCCATGGGAGAAGATAGAGAAACGCATCATAGCAGCTGCCGAGGCCGACTTTGTAACTGCAGTCTACAACCCCCAAAAAGCGAAGGGCGGTATTGGCAGCTCCATCGGCTCAAAGCGCTCTTTTTGGAGCGGCGTGCTTCTACCACACCTGTAGGGGTATGTGCGAGAAGCAGGTCGCCCGAGCGAACTATGTTGTACGCACCACGTTGGCACAATTCGACCCTGAAGAGATTGATATGTTTACCGTGGTACTTATCGGCAACTCTCAGTCTTACCAAACTCGAGATGCCATCATCACACCTCGAGGGTTACTACCGAGAGCGCATCGAGGAGCTGAGGGCAAGGGGCAGCAAATCGCATGATGGAATCATTCCCGGCACGATAGAGCGTGAGATGCGCCACCCCGAGGTGCCTATCGATCGGCGATGGGCCTCTTCCATGCCATCCACACCACGGCAGACTTCTCCATGGAGGATATTCTCTATACAGATCCCAACGCTGTGGCGCATGCACAGAAGCCATCAAGAAGGGTGAAATCAAGACTATTGTAACCGATGTATCCATGGTGGCAGCAGGCATCCGCAAGGGGAGCTGTGTGAGGCGACTTGGGCTCTCGGTCAAATGCTATATCACCGATCCTCGTGTGGTGGAACTCTCCAAGACGCGAGGCACTACAAGGGCAGAAGAGCTATTCGCCTAGCCGTAGAAGAAGACCCCCAACGCTCCTATTTGCGCTTTGGTAATGCTCCTACGGCTCTTATCGAGCTATGCCGACAAATACGATTGGGTAAGGCCACTCCTCCGGCATCATAGCCGCTCCTGTAGGCTGTACACGTCTGCGAGTCGAGCGACAGAGTGCATACCTTCCCCATATCCCTAAGATCATCGTAGAAGGCAGACGAGGAGGTAGCAACCTGGCGCCACCCTTATCAATGCCATTCTCTGCTACGACGATGCCGCAGCCCTCTATCCCGGGCAGGACGTATAGCCCCACAAAAGCATGGCACGCAAGTATTACATCATTGGTATTACCGACGACGCCGAATTAGAACCCACCTCGGCAGTCCTCAAAAATAATAGCCGAGAACAAAGGTGTTCTCGGAGGACTTCATCATCACCAATTGGTGAAAAGTTCCTCCCCCTAGGGGCTACTTGGATTGATATAACGGTACCTCTAGATGGCGTCTTCGATGCCTGCAAAAGAGCATCAAGAGATCGTTGTTTTGCTTCAGGCGACCCCTATTTTTGGGTTTGCCGGCACGGTACAAAGGCGCGACCCGGAGGCTATTGCTGAGGTAGTTTCCCACCTTCAATTCGCTGACAACTACTCGCCCATCGCAGTCTACTCCCCTACGAGGGATGCGGACACTATCCCTCACGGGGCGCCCTTGGAAACGCTTCGAGACAAGCCCTAATAGAGGGAGCCCCTCATGGGCGTGCTGACCGATAGGAACAAAACTCCCAATGCCATTGCCCAACGAATGCTGGACTATGGCTACAACAACTATCGTATGATTGTGGGAGAGAACCTAGGGAATGCCGGGGAGAGAGTGGCGGAGTACTCCATAGAGGAGGTAGCCCGAACGCTCGTTCTCTATGCCCAACTGTCTTATACTCAAACAGACGCACCCCCGACATCGACCTCTAGGCATACCGGAGAGCGACTTTGCCCTCCTCGACGGTAGAGCCAAGATGATTACCAAAATGCCCATTCGGCTACTCTCCCTTGCCGCTCTAGACCTGCGTTCGCATCAAACGCTTTTGGGATGTTGGCTTCTGCACCGGCTCCGTCTCCATCGAAGCCAAACTGCAATTCCCCCATCTAGAGATTATCTCTTTTGAGCAACGAGAGCAGGACGCGCCCTCATGGAGACCAACACTCGGCGCTTTGCTTTCCCTGGCATCACCGCCGTCATTGGCGATTTTATGGAGATGGATTTGCATAGAATATCCTCGCCCCGATGCCGTTTTTTATCAGGGGCATGGAGGGCAGCTCGTCTCCATGATTCAACGTATAGATAGCTATCTCACTGAGGAGGCGTTATTGTCTTCAACAGCGTAAGCCCCGAGAGCCGAGAGGCGTTCTACGAAGGCGTGAGAGGCTGCAAGTGGCACATTGTCTCCTCTCAACGCATCACACTAGACGAGCACAACCCCATTACCATTCTAAAAGCCGTAAAAGCCATGACAGCCCAATTCCTAATCGGAGGCACCTCTTCGGGAGGAGGGAAAACCACCCTCACCACGAGGGCTTTGCGCCTTCTTCGCAATAGGGGTTATAGAGTGCAGCCCTTCAAATGTGGTCCCCGATACATCGACCCCCAATACCCACAAAATGGCTTCAGGGCGGGTCTCTATCAATCTGGATAATTGGCTCGCAAGGCAGAGCATCTGCATAATCTCTACACGCCACTGCAAGAAGCCGATATCTCCGTGACCGAAGGGGTAATGGGATTATTCGATGGATATAAGGGCATGGAGGAGCAGTGCCCAGATTGCTGAGCTATTAAACCCTCCCCATCCTCTTGGTGAGTCAATGCACAAAGTACCGCCTTCTCGGTGGCTGCCACGCTGTATGGCTTCTCTCGATTTTACCCCAAGATCCGCCTCCCTTGGCGTTGTTTTCAATAAGGTAGCCAGCCCCCGACACTGCGCTTTTTGCAAGAAGCGGCGTCGGAGCCAAAAGGTACCCTGCCTGGATACATCCCCGAATGGAGGTTATCAGTCCCTCTCGTCACCTAGGGCTACCCTAGATGCCCAACTCGACTTCGATGCGTATGCCGATCGCATTGCCGAGACACTCGAAAAATACGTAGAGGTAGATCGCCCTACTGGAGCTGTGCGCCACCCAAGCCCCTGCTCCTACACTCACCCCGACACACCTAAAGGGACACTCCGCATCAGCGTAGCTAAGGACGAAGCTTTCAACTTCACCTATCAAGCCAGCTAGACCAACTGCAACAGCTCGGTAGCGTCTCCTGCTTTAGTCCTCTCACCAACTAGCTCCCCTCCCCCTAGCGACCTCGTCCTATATCCCCGGTATCCCGAGTTCTTTTTGCCTCAGCTAGCACAAACAGACAGCTCCAAGAGGAGATCCCGAGACTACATGTGAGTGGAGGGAAACTACTTGCCGAGTGTGGCGGGAATGATGTACCTCTGCCGCTCTATTACAGACGAAAAAGGGAGAACTACCCCATGGTGGGCATCCTGCCCCAAGAGGCAACAATGCAAAAATATGCGCTACACTAGGGCTACCGAACCCTCACAATCAAGGGCAGGAGTCGTGGCAGGGGACACGAATTTCACTACAGCAGTATGTGCCTCACCCAGCGAGCCTATTCCCAACTATGCACTCCAGCGTAAAAGATGCTCAGGGCAGCGACGTAGAGACTCCTCTCTACCGAATAAAAACTGTATCGCTCGGATACGCACCTCTACTGGGGTGAACGAAATATCCTTGACCTCTGGGAATGCATGAGTAAAGTATACACAGAACCGGAGACCTAGGCACAACTGCCATACACGGAGGCGCACGAGTGGCGAAAGACGACCCTCGCATTGAAGCCAACGGCACCCTAGACGAACTAAACTGCGCCCTGGTCTTGTACGCCTCTCCTCGAAACTGAGGCATCCTTGGCAAGAGGATCTCCGAGAAATACAACTCGAGACTGATGGCCGTAATGAGCCTCGTTGCCACCCCTCTACCCTTAGAGATCATAACCCCAATAGCCTCTCCCCTCTCGTTGGGCACCTAGAGGTGTATGGATCGCATGAATGCCGAGATCAATGAGCCAGAGGGCTACTTTATCCTCCCAGGACTCCCTTGCTGCCCACCCTACACCAAGCAAGAGTGGTGGCTCGCCGAGCCGAGAGAAGGCTTGTCACCCTCCACCATATAGACCCCGTGCCCCGCACAAATCCTCGTCTTTATCAATCGACTCTCCGACCTCCTTTTTGTCATGGCACGCTACGAAGTTTAGCAAAAACAGCTCCAAGAAGATCGCTGGAGAGCCTTTTGCCTGACAAACGAAAAACTGAAAGGGAAAGAAGTATGAAAACACCCTCAGTCTCTCCGCCCTATTATGCTAGCCGGTACGGGTAGTGACGTAGGGAAAAGCGTTTTGGCAACGGCTCTCTGCCGCATTTTTAAGCAAGACGGCTACCACCCTGCCCCTTTCAAAGCTCAGAATATGGCCCTCAACTCCTACGCTACACCCGAAGGGTTTGAGATAGGTCGAGCGCAAGCTGTACAAGCCGAAGCAGCCGGCATCCCCTGCCACACTGATATGAATCCGTTGCTCCTAAAAACCGAGTAGCGACCAAACTTCCGCAAGTTGTACTCACGGGAAACCGATTGGCAATACCCATAGCTTACGACTACTTCCGGCGTGAGGGGCGCGAGAGCTACGAGCCGAGGGTACACGGAGCCTTCGACCGACTTAGCAGCCGATTCAATCCCATTGTAATGGAAGGTGCCGGGAGCATATCGGAGTTGAACCTAAAGGATAGCGACCTTGTGAATATGCCCATGGCTCGCCATGCCCACGCAGCAGTATTGCTCGTGGCGGATATCGATCGTGGCGGTGTGTTTGCCAGTGATACGGCTCCATCATGCTACAATCACCGAAGATAGACGGCTCATTAAAGGTTATCATCAATAAATTTCGTGGAGATCTGGCCCTCTTCACCGAAGGGCGTAACTGCTCGAAGAGCTAACAGGAGTACCCCGTTTTTGGGTGTTGTTCCCTACTTCCAAGACATCACAATAGAAGAAGAAGACTCGTAGCCCTTGCCAATAAGAACCGAACATCGCAAGTAGGGAAGGTCAATATAGCCGTTGTACGGACGGGCATATCTCTCAACTTACAGACTTTTTCCACACTTGGGCAGGACCCTCGAGATCCATCTCTACTACACCAACAATCTAAAAAGAACTAGAGAGGCCGACATTATCATTCTGCCTGGGGTAAAAACACCCTTAGCGACCCTGGCCGAACTAAGAAACAACGGCGTGGCGCAGTGTTTGGTACGAGCTCACCGCAAAGGCACGACCCTTGTAGGGCATCTGCGGAGGGTATCAAATGATGGGGCAAATGCTGCACGACCCCGACAACTCTAGAGAAGCGGCTATCAACACCTACCGGGGCTGGGATTGCTCCCCACAGAAACCACCATAACGCAAGAGAAAGTCACCCGTCAAGTTGAGTTCACACCTTGAGCGACCCCACTCTCTGCCGAGGGTACGAAATACACTGGGGCAAACAACGTTACTCGAAGGGGCTACGTGCTCGCCTACCAATCAGTTCTCAGACGGCACCCCAGAGGTACCCGACTCTCCGAGCGATGCTGGGGCACTACATCCATGGCATCGCTGATAATCCGGCGGTAGTGGATCGATTACTCGCCCCATTCAGCCACAAACTAACACAAGAGAAAAGCACTGGACTACGCTAGCTACAAAGAAGAGCAGTACGACAAACTTGCCGATCATGTACGGCAATACGTCAATATAGAGCGCATCTACCAAATCATGCAAGACTATGATTGAAGGGCACGGAGACGATCTTCATCACTACCAGGGGTAGCCATCCACTACAACTTCAGCAGTAATGTTCCCACTATCATCGACCACACGGCATTGTATCGGTACCTCTCGGAGCAGTTGCCCCTCATCACCTCCTACCCCAGAGCCCTCCCCTCGCAGCCTAGAGATTAGCCTTGCAGAGCAGCTTAGCATAACAGCGAGGGAGGTGATGGTAACCAATGGAGCTACGGAGGCGATCTACCTTGTGGCCCATAGCTTAGAGGGGAAGCATTCTGCCATCTTCTCGCCCTCTTTTTAGCGAATACGCAGATGCCGCACGGCTCTACCGCCACACTATCCTCCTTTAGCCAATGGCCGGAAGCTCCTCAAGGCGCCCAAGCGATCTGGTGTGGGAATCCCAATAACCCTACAGGGGCAAGTCATACCAAAGAAAGAGCTAGTTGAGTACATCCAAAAACACCCCTGAGCAGGTATTTGTCTTTGATCAATCCTACGCCTCATTCTCCCCCAAGAGGTGCTAAGCGCACCCGAAGCGAGTGGGTTTGGGCAACGTAATACTCATGCAGTCTCTCACCAAAAGTTTTGCCATGCACCGGGGCTGCGGCTGGGGTATCTTGTCTCAAATGCTACAACACTCCGAGGGGATCCGAGCGCTCAGCCATCCGTGGTCTGTAAACACATTAGCCATAGAAGCGGAAATGGCTCCTCCGCAACCAAGCCCCATACGAGGGCATTGAGGCGCAACTCCTAGAGGTAGCCGCACGCTAAAGCCAAACTATCCGCCTTTCCGTGGTTATCCATCGTACCCACAGATACCCATTTCTTTATCTTTCATTTCGAGGTATCGGGCGCAACCAGTGCCGACCTCAAAGAGTGGCTAGCCCGAGAGCGGGGGATTCTAGTACGTGATGCTACCAACATGGGGGCGCTAGGCTCTGCCTGCATTAGGAGTAGCAAGTCAAGGAAGAGGCCGATCAAGCCCTCGTAGATGCGCTCAGAGATTGGTATCAACAGCAGAGTTCTAAATAGCCTTATCACCCTCAGCCTCCCCAACATGACCTACCTCTCCGCCCTACTCCTCATTGCCTCGAGCCCTAATTCCGGCATGGTTACTCGATCGTCTACTAGGCGATCCTCCACAGCTCCCTCACCCCTATTGTGTTTTTTGGAAAGGCGATCAGCTGGGGCGAGAAGCGTCTCAATCGAGGCAACCACCGACTTGCCAAAGGTGCTTTGCTAGCCATCGGGCTTATCAGTGCAACCGCTCTCGCAACCTGGGGATTAGAGAGGGGGCTATCCCATTTTTCCCCTTGGGCCATCGTTCCCCTAGACCTCATTTTCCTATTCTACTCAACTTGCCGGTACAACGCTTTGCCGTGAAGTGCGAATGGTGTTTGATGCGGTAGAGAGATCAGAAGAAGAGGGCAGGAAACAGGTAGCTCGCATCGTAGGTCGGGATACATCTACCCTCTCCGCACAAGAAATTCGCACCGCTGCTCTTGAGACGTTAGCCGAAAACCTCAGCGACAGCGTGGTAGCCCCCTCTTCTACTACCTGCTTTTTGGCTTGCCGGGCATCCCTAACCTACAAGATGATTAACACCCTCGACTCCATGATTGGCTACCACTCTGCCCGTTATATCCTCTTTGGACGCTGGGCAGCACGCATCGACGACGTAGCCAACTACATACCGGCTCGGCTTACAGCTCTACTTATGCTCTTGGTTAGCGGAAGGCTAGACTTATTAGGCTTTGTTCTGGAAAGAGGGGAAGCACCACGCCAGCCCCAATTCCGGTTATCCGGAAGCTGCCTTAGCCGGCATACTGCAATGCCAATTTGGAGGCCGCACTACTACTTTGGCGAACTATTTGACAAACCCTACATTGGTAGCCACCCACGTGAACTAACACTGCAGGACGCCAAAAAGGGGATTCGCATCAATCAATCGGTGGAGCTGGCTATTATTTTTCTAGTTCTTGCCCTAAGACCTCTCCTACTTTAGGCTAATTTCTCTGGGAAAATCAGCCTGAAAAATATTTATTTCTCAGGCAAGAAATCGCCTCTATATTGGGTGAAAAGGAAACGACACTGCCAAGAAGAGAATAAAGACTGAGCACCCTCGCATAAAAATGCCTCCCATCACTGCTGCCACTAGGGGCAATGATGGGAGGAATAGCAATACTATCGTGCAATGTTACTCTTAGTACATTGGATAGCCAGAAAGTGCAGAACGAAGTCTATTGAAGTTGTATTCTTTCGTTTTCTGCTGAATATTCACAGCGTCTATAATCCAAAGAATACCACACACTCCCCCTGTAAAGAGTTTGAGTAGTCCATACCAACATCTCCCTAACATGAAGCGGTCGATCCCATAGGCCCCCAACAATATAGAGATAATCATGGAGGGTCGTAGGATCTTTGAACTCAATAGCGAAAATACTTTGAGCCATGCCTCATCGGCATTCTGCAAGAGAAGTTTGACCTCGGGCATCATGCTCATATCAAAATACTTCGAATTAATAAGGAGGAAGTTGTTAATAGTTTGCTCTGTCATAGTTTTTATTTGTTTTTACCCAACCTTAAACACCCTCTTGACCTCTCTATTTCTCGACAGAGAACAGGCATTTCCTGGCGCAAATGTACTACATCTTCAAAAAAATATTTAGGGTGAATGGACAAAAAGTCCCCCGAACCGAATAGGCATCAAGGACTCTCTTTAAGAAATGCGCTCCCTCTTGGGCTTGAACCAAGGACCCCCTGATTAACAGTCAGATGCTCTAACCAACTGAGCTAAGGAAGCTCTCTTTTCCGACTGCAAAGGTAGTATAAAAATCCCAAACTAACAACACTTTGCCCTAAATAATTTACCTACATCTTGCGAAGAGGGTAATCTAGATTTGCTATCAAACTGAGAAAGAAGAGTTTAATCGAAGCTCAAGAGGAAACGGGGAAATGGGCTTTTTCACACCGCTCCCCACGAGGCTCGGTCGAGATTGCGATAGAGGATTGCCTCTCGAATATGCTCCCGCAGTGATGTTTTCACTTCCTGCCAAGTCCGCAATAGTACGCGCCACCTTAAGAATACGATCATAGGCACGTGCCGCGAGAGACCAAAACGCTCCATTGCCTTTTTGAGAAGCTGCATTCCCTCCTCGTCGGGGCGAGCAAAACGCTGCGTCAAGGGGGCTGTCATCTGAGCATTGCAGTGCACATGGGGGAAGTCGGCAAAGCGAGCCGTCTGCCTTGCACGCGCAGCTATTACACGCGAACGGATAAAGAAGAGGGCTCTCCAGGGGTAGATTTGGAAATTTCTTCAAAAGGAACGGGGGCAATTTCTATCTGAATATCAATACGATCCATCAGGGGACCCGACACCTTCGACAAGTATTTTTGCACCGACCCTGGGGGACAAACACACTCTCTTGTAGGATGATTATATAGCCACAAGGGCAGGGATTCATGGCTGCAACCAGCATAAAAGAGGCGGGATAATCCACCGTAGCCTTAGCTCTGGAGACCGTGATAGTTCGCTCCTCCATGGGCTGCCTCATGAGGCTCCAAAACACTCCGATTAAACTCGGCCAGCTCATCTAGAAATAAAACGCCATTATGCGCCAAACTAATCTCTCCGGGGCGTGGCGAAGTGCCGCCTCCCACAAGAGCAGGCATCGAGATGCTGTGGTGTGGGGCTCGGAAAGGGCGAGCCGTCATAAGCGTCGTATTGTGAGCCAACTGCCTGCCACCGAATAAATCTTGGTGGTCTCGAGTGACTCTCCCAACGTAAATGGAGGCAAAATGCCGGGAACTCGCTTAGCCATCATGGACTTCCCGAGCCAGGGCGCCCCCACCATCAGGATGTTATGCCCACCGGCAGCTGCCACCTCCATGGCTCGTTTTACGTTCTCTTGCCCTTTTACATCGGCAAAGTCGTGTACATAATACTCTCGATGCGCCTCAAACTCTGCCCTCGTATCCACCCTGCACGAGATCCAATTCGCCCGTCCCCTCAAGAAATGTACCACCTCCACAAGGGTATCGGCGGCAAAGACTTTCAGTTTATTCACCACGGCTGCTTCGCGTGCATTCTCCCGTGGCACAATAAGACCTTCGAACCCCAATTCTCGTGCTTTTATGGCAATGGGTAGGGCTCCTTTTACAGGACGGATAGTACCATCTAGGGACAACTCACCTACCATCACGTGGCGATCGAGGCATGTACTCTTGAAGTATTGGCACGCCCCTATCAATCCCTATCGCAATGGGGAGGTCATAGGCAGTACCCTCTTTCTTAAGATCGCCTGGGCTTAGATTAATTACACTTCGGAAGCCATGCAGGCGGTAGCCCGAGTACTCGGCAGCCGTCTCAATGCGTTGGTAACTCTCCTTTACGGAGGTATCGGGCAGTCCCTACAAGGGTAACAGCTGCCCCCGGCTCTACATTCACCTCCACCGTTACGAGGTGAGCATCTACACTAACAAGGGCTGCGGTATAGGTTTTGACAAGCATGGCAATCTCTTATCTCAAGGCAAAGAACTCAGAGTTTTCAGCAAAAACAGAAAAATCCTCTCCCCAAGCCACGACTATCACGCTCATCCACCACCAGATAGTAGGGGAATGGGTAATTCCCATTTGATCTGAGAAGTAGAGGATACTCCCTGCCGAGGATTTAATCGCATAGTAATTGGGTAAAGCGCCCTGCCCCGAAGCGAGGGAAGCGCCTTGCGCCTTTGGGAGCGAGGCTATAGCTCAGGAAAATAAATCGATTCGCCTTTTCTTCTGTACCTCTCGATCTCTTTTGCATAGGGCGATGGGCCTGCCGTTGACAAGAGCTCCACAACGGCGTAGCGGAATGCCGAGTCCGGTCGGGAGGTGAAGCGGCTCCGAAGAGAGTCCGGCATGGGCAAAAGGGACCAATCAACCCCACCTTCCTTTCTCTCCTATGGCAGACCATCGCTCTCTTTCATTATGGTAGTAACGGAACTGCTCAGGTAGCGACTCCGTGGGATATTGCTGCTGAAAAAAGAGCATTCCTTCTCGCCCGGGGAGGAACTCCATCATAAGGAGATCGGCTCCAGGCTTCTCTTTGTTATCCACAATATACTCCGCAAGACGATGACGCACAAGAGACCAAAGGCTGTCTGCCTCCGGCATATTCCCTTGGGCCAAAAGCCTCGTCGTAACGGCGGAGCAACTTGCGCTCTCCATGAATAAACTTGCTGCGAACATCGGCTTCGGGAAAGCCCGAGACCCTCAAGAGATGGGGGTGCTCCCCAATCGACATCCATGGTCACTGAGTGGCTCTAGGCATATCAAAAGCCAACTCCCAAGAGGGCTCTTCGGAGCGAATTGCAGGTGCGAATAAGCCGTATCCACATATATATCCAGCACTTGCTTCCCCTTTCTTTTCGGTTATCTCTACCGTATCGACCACACTCTCCCTAGAGTATCGTTGTGAATTAGATAGAGACGAGGAGAAAGGGAATCCAGTAGCTGCGCCCTCCCAGCGCAGCACAAGGCGGCACTGATCGTCGGGGATCTTGCTACAAGCCACAGTACCCAATGCAAAAAGCACAAGGCCTAAGAGTGCGAGATATCGCCTAAACATATATTCCTAATCTTTAATAAGACCACACAAAAGTAACGATAAAAAGGAGTCTTCGCCCCTCTTCTACAATATCGAAAGGGAGAAAAAGAAAATGATAGTAGCTAAGGTAGAAGAGCCTCTACCAGGGAACGAACGGCCGGTAGGAGGCTTGATCTGCACTATTATCGATCCGATAAACCGGACTTCCCTCGTGGGGCGAATTATTGCGCTGAGCATCGATGCGACGCATTGCCTCCTCTCGGTGGATCCGTCACGTTGTATGATGCGCTGCAAACGCTCGTCTTCCGGAGCATCAATCCATAGAATATCGGTACAAAACTTGTCGAATCCGCTCGGGTAAAGGATGGCGCTCTCTAGGGCAACCAGCGGGCGCTCCTGCTCCTCTTTCCACTGACCGAAACTCCTTAATACGGCAGGGGTGTACCATCTGCTCCACCTCTCGCCTTGCCTGAGGGTCCTCAAAAACAATCTGAGCTAAAGCGCGAGAAGCAAATCGCCCCTCGGGATATAGACCTTCGCCAAAGCGCTCGATGAGCGCCCTTTTGAGTTGTTTATCGCTATCGTACAGCGCCTTTGCCTCTCTGTCGCAATCGAAAACAGGGTATTCCCAAAGAGACACAAAAGGCGAGAGACAACACTCTTACCACTCCCAATACCTCCGCTAATCCCTAGGGACTCTTGTACCAAGTCGGTTCACTCAGCTACACCTCCCACGATGAATTGAATGCGAGCCGGGGTAATGCTATAGTTGATGAGCCACTCCGGCGGGTTACCAAATAGACCGTAAAGAGTTGCCCTTGGGCACTTCCGCTCCGAGAGGTACTATCGGCACCACTGGGAGCAAAGATTTCCCGATAATCAATCATAAGGGTAAAATCTTCGGGCTGCACGGTATTATACATCGACATGGGGATAGCCACCCGCAGTTGCGCACGAGAGGGAAGTAATGTGAGAGAGACGCCTTCGGGTTTTATGCTCTACCCCGATAGGGACTTCAAGACTTTCTCTGTAAACTTAACAAAACTCGGCACGCACCTGCACCTGCGGAATGCTGAGACGCACTCCTTCATGCTTCATGAGCGGCACCATCTTTGTCTGCACAAGAGACTCGCCCCTCCTGATGCAAAAGCGTGCTATCCGTATAGACAGCCTTTATCTTGCGCAACTGATCTCTACTGCCGTAGATGGTAATATGATCGGGTTCTATGGTAAGCTCTTTGAGGAGATGCCCATCATTAAACTCCACAGCCACACGGCTCTCTACCGGCACCACTTTCGACTCCAAACGAGAGAGTTTGAAGTCAATCTCACCGGGAGAGATCGAGACAATACGCGTGGAGCTCGACTCCAATCGAGCCTGCACACTCTGGTTTAGTAGTGCGGAGGATATGAGCAACCGCCTATCACTCCTAGCACGAGCCATATCCACATCCAGCCTTATGGGGCTATAGGTGCGGAAGGTATAATTAAAAAGAAGCGAAAAACCGGTATCCTCGATCTTTACCTTTAGCTCTTTGGGCAACTCTCCATCGGGTGCGAACTCTAGCAAGTCCGGGTACTCTACGGGTATAACAATAGAGGTTTGATAACGCTCTTGCAGACTCGTTACCAACCACCAAGCCAAAGAAAGAAGTAAGAAAATAAGGAAAGAAAAACTTACGCCCCCGTAGCGTTTGTGCGCTCAAAGGGGTAGAGCGAGGAACTTTTTCTCCTACCGAAAGTGCACGTTTAGTAAAGAGCTTAAGATCCATGCAGCAAGCTTTTTCTTTGAAAAAAAGGGAGGATATCTTTTTCTTCTCTAGTGGAGAGAAACACTTGCAAGTACACGGTTTAAAAACTCCCGCGGCGCAAGTGTTTTTACCCTCTTCTGAGAATACACCCCATATGGGGCTATTACTTCTGAGCTGAGACGTCTTCGCCGGCAGCGTAAACAGAAGATTTGTCTACACGGATCTGTACATCTTTGGCAATCTCTATCACGAACTCCTTGTCAAGTACTTTTAGAGATTTTGCCATGTATTCCTCCGGCAGTAATCACCTTATCTCCCTCTGTCATTGCTTCGCGCTTGCGTTGCAATTCTTTTTGACACTTAGACTGAGGGCGAGATAAAGAAGAGCCAGAAAATTAGGATTAGTACCACCATCATAATGATAGTACCCCAGCTACCTCCCATTAGACCACCCTTTGCAGCTTCGGGAGCAGCTGCTTGTAATAAGAATAGATTCATCGTTGTTTTATTAGTCGTTTTATCTCTTGCAATTTCTGTCTACAAACTTACAAATAAATCGGCAGAGAGCAGTATCAAATCCACTAGGGGTCTATCTGGGCTCCTCTATTGTATAATCGGGAGAGCCTCTATAGGGCGCCCTACTATCGCTCCCCAATCGGTAGGCAGATCGGTCGTGTAGCCCATCTCTCGGACCAGAGCCATATCCTCCTCGGCACGTGCCCCCACCGTAGTGAGCATATCCCCCGTGATGGCGGCATTGATGCCAATATACATTGCTTTGCGCACTACCGGCGAGAGGAAGCTGTATGCGCCCTCCACTAAATCGCAGGTAGGCCTTGGGGTTTATAAGACGGAAGAGGGCTACCGTAGTGAGATACTCCTCCTCGCTAAGGGGGCTTGGCGATCAAGAGGGTACCGGGGATGGGTTGCAATAGGTTTATAGGGATGGATTGCACCTCTAAATCACGGAGAAAAAGCGCAAAAGTCTATACGATCTTCTAAGGACTCTCCCATGCCAATAATTCCCCCGAGCAAATGCGCATACCCACCTTGCGTGCGGCACGGATGGTCGCAATTTTATCCGCTTGAGTATGGGTTGTGCAGAGCGTGGAGAAAAAGTTGGGGGCCGTCTCCATATTGCAATGGTAGGTAGAGACGCCGGCATCGTAGAGTATCTGTAGTCGTTCCTCGTCGAGCAAGCCAAGCGAGGCACAGCAATCTATATCGGTCTCGAGCGGATCTCCCGATATATCTCCGCCAGTTGACGCGTCTCACTTAGGGAGACAGAGCGCCCTCCGCCACGAGCGGAAGCGGCGAATTCCTTGCCGGCGGTTGTAGGCGGCCTGGCGAGCATATTCGTAAGACGAGAGCAAAGGATAAACCCCTGCCCCCGTGGTATAATGGCGACTTTGGGCACACCACTTGCAGTCTTCAGGGGCAATTCCCGCTCTTTACGTTGACAATGGAGCAGGTATCGAAGAGCGGGACCGAGGGCCACCGTGGTGCGGTGCGCCAATTCGTACAGCGCCTCTCGATCTACCTCAAAAGGCAAGATAGAGACCTCCTCTCGAGAGAGAGGACGATTCGGATCGTATGAAAAAGTCCAAAATTAAAGGTCAGCAACGCTCCGCAAAGAGACAAAAACAAAAGAGATCTCTTTGCTGCAAAAATCACTTATATAGGATGCCTTCGGCCACTTCTTTGGCAGCCGCAGCCCCTGCAAGTTTCTCTACAATGGCAAGTCCAAAGGGGATAGAGGCTGCGGGGCCTTTACCTGTGATGATATTTCCATCCACCTCTACCAACTCCGTAGACACGGTAGCGCCCTTCATTTTGGGCTCACAACCGGGGTAGCAAGTGGCTTTTTTCCCTTGCAATAAGCCCTCTTCTCCCAAAATAAAAGGCAGGAGAGGCACAAATAGCAGCCACCACCTTAGAAGCCTCTAACTGACGGCGAGATCATAGAGAGCAAAGCAGGCGTATCATGCAGATTTTGCGCTCGGGTGAGACCGCCCGGCAATACAATGGCAAGGGGAGACTGCCCCTCTACATCGGCAAGAACTCGGTCTGCCGTATAGGGGCACTCCATGCGCCCCTGTCACGAGGCGATCTGCCGTTATAGAGACAGTCTCCACGTTAAGACCGGCACGACGCAATAAATCGATAGAGGTCACTGCCTCTATTTCTTCAAAACCTTCTGCAAGGAAGACATAAACTTTTTGTTCCATACGATGATAGCTATTTAGGATTGAAAAATCTATTGAATATCGAAGTGATAGGTGATCGTACCCTCCGATCGGCGGCTCCGGGCTGTGCATTAAAGCGGGTAGCCAGGGCAGCTCGGATGGCGGCTTGCACCGTGCGACTATCCGTCACATTGGTACCTCTCAGTCGCTGAGTAGCCTCTATCACCTTACCATCTGCATTCACCACGATGCGTACAACCACGGTACCACGTGTGGGCGAAGCCCGTAGGACGAGCAGGATGCCCGCCATTGCCCACCACATTACGGCCGGCAAGAGATGCGCCTCCCCTACACTACTACCTGTGGCAGAACCTTCGCCTTGCCCTTGAGCCCCTCCGGTACCGGTAGACTCTTTACCCTGGGTGCCCTGAGATGCACTCTTACCAAAAAGCATTAGAAACCTTGTTGCTAATGGCACGCTGGCGCTCTCGCTCTGCCTCTTGCTGACGGCGAGCCTCCTCTTGGGCGCGTCGCTCTGCCGCAAGAGCTGCGTCATTGGTCTTGGGCGTGGGCTTTGTCTTTGGAGGAGCCACGGCGGGTTGGTCGGGAGTCTTTTGCGTGATAAGAGGCTCCTTATGCTGCGTGGGGTTGCGGGTGGCGTCGTAGGCATCGAGGCGTATAGCTAGAGGGAGCAGGGGCAGCCTCACTGCCGGCGCCTCCCCGTGCCAACTCTTCGCCCAAAAACACCTACGGGGACTAACGTAATCTCCTTAGGATGCGAGGCGAGCCATAGTGGAGAGTTGCAGCAAAAAGAGAAGTGCTACAATAAGCCCATGAAAGGCAATGGTGATCCCAAGAGCGATAAGTCTGTCTCGTGTCATTGTTTAGCCCTTTATTCTAGGGTGTTTTGGGGTGCAGAAGGCAACGCTTTGGTAGCAAGTACCAGCCTAATATCCAGCTGAGCTGTTGCGTTGAGCACCTTTATAATCTCGCGGTAGGGCACCTCTTCGTCGGCATAGAGAGCCACGTACATATCGGGGGTCTACCTCGTGAGCCACAGCGAGTTGTTCTAGCAGCTGAGTCTCGTCTACAAGGAAGGGCTCTTCTCCCTCTAGGGCAAAATAGCAACTTCCTTCGGCTGTAATCGTAACTCTCGCCATAGGCATATCACTCAGGCAGTAGACTGCGAAGAGGGAAGATTAACCTTGATGGCATTGGGCACCACTAGAGTACTCACGACCATAAAGAAGATCAAGAGAAGGAAAAATAACATCGGTCATCGAAGCCATGCTAAAAGCCTCCGAAACCTTAAGTTTTCGCTTGAGTGCCATGGCTACTTTCCCCTCTGATTATTGGTTGCCACCCTCATTGCCCGCACTATGCTCGTTGAGGGCGTCCATAAACTCTATGCTGCGCGCCTCCAATACATTGAGGGCCTTGTCAATACGAGCCACTAAATAGTTGTGAAAAGCAAAAAGGGTGATAATCCCTACGATAAGCCCCCTACCGTAGTAACGAGAGCCTCGTAAATTCCCCGGAGGAGCGAGATATCTACCGAAGAGCCGGCATTGGCCATGTCGAAAAAGGCCCGAACCATACCCGTAACAGTACCCAAAGAAGCCGATCATAGGCGCAGAAGCTGCAATAGTAGCCATCAAAAGGCATAGAGCTTTTGCAACTTACCGGCCTCTACGTTACCGGCATTCTCTACGGCTACCGAGATGTCGCTCATGGGGCGACCCAGGCGCATAAGACCCTTGTCAATCATGCGAGACTCCGGAGTATTAACCGAGATGCAGAGGTTGTGTGCAGCATCGATCCGCTGGGTATTGATGTAGTCTTTAATACGATCCATAAAGGAGAGTCGGACTTGTGGGCCGCCTTCACCTGTAAGAGTTTCTTGACAAAGATGTAGATTGCCAAGAGGAGAGCAAAAGGGTACAAGCATAATCCACCCCCTTTGAGGGCGAGATCCCACACAGAGAGTGTAGCAACTGGGGTAGCCATGACCAGCCTCAACGAGGGGAGGCAGTAGTATCTGCCACTACAGCATTTACTTGCATCAAGGGTATGTACATATCACTATTATTAATGTTTTTCTTTTTAGGATAAGATGCTAGAGAATAAGTTCGTGACGATAGCGGCGGATCGTCTCTTCGAGCCCCAAATGAGAGCATCGGAGATAAGAGCATGACCGATAGAGACCTCGGCAAGGGGCTGTACCCGACGAGCAAAGTAGTTGAGATTATCAAGATTGAGGTCGTGCCCCGCATTTACTTCGAGTCCACAAGCGGCAGCATACTCTGCAGCTCGGGCAAAACGCTCGATCACCGGCTCCACTTCTCCTTCGAGAAAAGCGGAGGCGTACGGCTCTGTGTAGAGCTCCACTCTACGGCATCCGGCATCCGCAGCTCGGGCAATGTTATCGAGGTCCGTGCCAACGAATATTGACGTGCGAATACCCTCAGCCTCAAATCGGCGAATAGTATCTCGTAAGAAGTCGAAGTGCTGAGCCACCTCCCAACCGGCATCGGATGTAAGGGCATCAGGGGAGCGTCCGGCACGCGGGTTACTTGAGGCGGGCTGCACCTCCAACACGAGGTCCACAAACGAAGGAATAGGGTTCCCTTCTATATTAAACTCGGTAGAGAGCACCTGCTTGAGAGCCCGCACATCCGCATAGCGTATATGCCGCTCATCGGGGCGAGGATGCACAGTAATTCCTTGCGCTCCAAACCGTTCGCAATCCAAAGCTACTTGCACTACATTGGGCGTGTTGCCACCGCGTGCATTGCGTATTGTAGCTACTTTGTTGATATTTACACTTAGCTTAGTCATTGGTAAATACTATCTTTGTCGGTAGCAAATTTAGTACAACTTGCGGAGATGGCGGAGAAAGAGGTGCAACGAATGGGCAAAACAGACTTCCAAGCCAGCCTCACTATGCTGAGGGAACATCAGTTCAGGAGCTATTTTTCCTTGGCTGGTTTTGGTCTCCTCTTCTGGGCAGAAAAGTTTATATTTTTCAAGCAAAAGTGAGACTACTTTTCAGGGCTAAAACTTTTTGGAAATAGGGCAAAAATAGAAATTACCCTGCAAGAAAACCACTCTCGCTCTCCCCTCCCACTTTCGTTCCATAGACTATGAACACAGTAGCAATATTTGGCTCCGGACATGTAGTAGAGGCAGTGGTAGATGTGGCTGCATTCCTCTCTGCCTTAGCTCAAAAAGGCGAAAGGGTGCTCCTCGAAGAGACTTTTCGGAGCTGACACAGCACTCGAGGGACCAGGTCTTACTTAGACCAAATAGAACTGATTTGCCAGCGGCACCCAGAGATCGATTACATTATCTGCTTTGGGGGATAGGCACATTCCTACGCACACTGCACCGCATCGCTAGCCCCTACCACTCCTATTCTTGCGATTAATGGCAGCCACCTCGAGCTTCCCTACCGACCTCGACATACACGATGCGGCCCAGTACATCAGACCGCCTCATCTCAGGCGAGTACCTTATAGAGGAACGGAGATTGCTCTCGGTAGAAGTAGAGGGATACCAAGCCTATGCCCTCAACGAGATTGCGATACAAAAAGAAACAGGGTCGATCATCAGCATAGAGACCCATATCAACGACCATTTCTTGGCAGACTATGCAGCCGACGGACTCATTGTTGCAACCCTACGGGCTCCACGGCCTATTCGCTCAGCTTGATGGTCCTCTCGTCTCTCCGGATTGCCCCGTGCTGCTCATCACCCCCATTGCGCCCCACAGCCTAAGTATGCGTCAATTGTACTACCCGACACCGTAACCCCTACACTCAAGGTTTTCTCTCGCAGTAGCACATTCATGCTGGTAACAGACGGCAACGTGGCTGTATTCCCCACCGGAACCCCTCTTACCATTGCCCGGGCCAAGCATCCCGTGCGCCTTATCCGCCTAAGCAATCACACCTTTGCAGAGACCACGGGGAGAAACTCCATTGGGGACAAAACCTACGATAAAAGAGAATCGATGAACACACACTACTATACGATATGAAATCTACAAACTCTCCCCTTCTCGTGGTAGTCTTTTTTTGCTATCTCGAGCTTTTTGCTCACCTCTTGCGGTGAGGGCATCTAATAAAAGACTCTGCCATGCGCCAACGCGCGTTTCAAAGAGGACTTCGACTCAGCACGCTCCCAAAATGGCAGCGAACTCTACGATGCCATTTTTCCGGGACGACCTCGACCGAAAGAGCGCGAAGGGCTGCAATTCCTCTACGCCTACATGCGCATTTTCCGGATGTAGCAGACTACTCCGTAGACTTCCACTTGGCTAATGTGCGCACTGCCCTCCAGGCCCGAAAAGATGCCTTTGGGGCAAGCGCATCTCCCCCGATCGTGAGTTCCTCACTGTGCTCCCCGAGTCAACAACGAACCTCTCGATAGTAGCAGAGACAATTTTCTACAACGAACTACGAGATCGTGTAGCCGGGCTCTCGATGCGCGATGCCGTACTCGAGATTAACCACTGGTGTAGAGAAAAAGTAACATGCTGAAGTGACGGCCGTACACACTCACCGCTGGAGACCGTCTACAACGCACTGGGGCGTTGCGGGGAGCAATCAACCTTTGCCAGTGAGCCACCTACGAGCCATGGGCATTCCCGCCCGACAAGTCTACACCCACGCTGGGCACATACCGACGACAACCATGCATGGGTAGAGGTATGGGTGGATGTCGAATGGCACTTCTTAGGAGGATCCGAACCGGCCGCTAACCTAGATATTGCCTGGTTTAACGGAGCGACCTCTCGTGCCATGTTTATTCACGCCAAGGTTTTACGGCCGCTACGAAGGGAACGAGAGATCATTTCTACCGAGCGAAACAGCACAACCATCAATTGCACAGCGCTACACCCCACACACAAGGCCGAAGTAGTGGTAAAAATGCCGATGGATCGCCCAGCGAAGTGCCTTGGTACGCTTCTGCATCTACAACTATGCCGAGTTTTTACCCCGTGGCTACCGTTCACACCAACGGCAGCGGCTGTGCCGGAATATCCACAGGGCACGGAGATCTTTTCGTGTGGGCGAAGACGAAAAAAACGCCGAGAACAAACGCTGACATCCTACCGGCAGATCTATCCAAACCCGCTATCCTCCGCCTCACGCCCAGGGGACATCCCCGACAGCATGGAGTTTAAGCTAACCCCACCTCACGAGGATGCTCTTCCCATACGAGCAACAGAAGGAGATTGCCCAATGCGACAAGCGTATTGCCGTCGACGACTCGATCCGCCACGCCTACGAAGCCACTTTTGCCACCCCCATCTGCCAGCGAAACGGCCAAGAAATGGGCTCTTAACCCTGCTGCCGTAAGTCATCTCTTCACCACCGCTCGTGCCAATGCTCGAGATCTCTATAAATTCCTCGACGCACAACCCTCGGGACGTAGAAAGCTCGCCTTCGAGTTTCTTACACGTGCTTAGCGAAAAGGATTGGACAGACATTCCCCTCCCTCTCCTCGAAAAAGCTCTTTTGCCAAGTCCCCACCGGTGCTACACAGAGGGAGCTACTCTGCAATACTCTCCACGCGTTGCCCAACGAGGCCTCTACGTGATTGGCGCTCGGTAGCTGAGGAGCAACCCTTTGTAGGTGCCTTGGTGGAGGATGGTGTGACTGCCAACACCCTGCAAATACTTGCCGACTGCCAAAGAGGGCAGAAAGCTTATCCTCTCCCCTCTCCTAGGCTCTCTCCGAAATACAACCGAGGAGATAAGCGAAGCATGAGTTGCCCTCGTACAACTGCCCGCACCCGAGGGACTTTTCTCTCGATATAATGCGACTCTGCAAGTGGTAGAAATATCTTTTGATAGGGAAAAACTTGGGAGGCCTACCCTATGGACACTCCGCATGAGGAGCAACGCGAAAGGGCAAGTTGCCTTCTTGTCTCAGAGCGACAACAGCAACGCTATTATACCCAAATACTATAGCCATTTCTCCCTTGCCCAGCTCAAAGGTTCCGCTCTCCCCAAACGCTCTACTTTGATGAGGAGGGCCCCTAGAGGTCTCTGCCCTATTTGCCAAACCCATGCCTCTTGCCATGGGACGCTATTACCTCATTGCAGGCACGCGTATGGCCTCAGGGGCTGTAAAAAGTGCGGATGCAACGATTCCAAATCGAGCGAGACTCCACAGCCACGCTGAGCCTAACCCTCCCCAAGATGCAGACGAACTCTCGGTACTAGGCTCCATCAACGTAGAGCAACCCTACTACACCCTGCAAGGCGAACCCAGCAAAGAGGAGAAAACGGCGAGCCAAAGCCTCCTCAGCACCACAGGGCGCGGATTCTTCATTCTGGCAATACTCAGACCGAGAACGGAGCCTACCAACCATGTACTCAAAGACCTTGAGCAGAGTGGAAGAAGCTCAACGCAGGGACGCCCCTTCGTCTTCCTTTTCCCATCGTCAGCTGCGGCCAAGAGCTTCAAGGCTTCGGAGTTTCCCCGACTGCCCAAGAAAAGCCACTACGGCGTAGACCAAGACGGCACTATTCGTCAGATGATTTATAAGGCAACTAATAGAGAACGTGGGGAGTTGCCCTGGTGGTCATTGCCGATTCGTTTGGTCGAGTTGTGTTTATCACGAGGGCTATACAATTGGCATTGGAGACCAAATTGTAGCTACCCTCCCTAAGCTAGAGTAGACGCTCTGTAAGCCGAGTTATGACTTACAAGCAGATCCCCCTTTTTCTTCTAGGGGAAGGGGATTTTATTCAATACTATACCACCGGGGCCCAGGGTTACTTTGCGCTTGGGATCGATGCAAGAGAAAGGTAATGCCACGCCCTCGGCTCCACATGGTTTTGCAACAAAAGGTCGTAGGAGATAAGGCTCAAATCCACAACAGCACTCCCCGAGGGACAGCATCTAGGGCATCAGGCTGCCCTAAGATCCACCGCGATGGGTCGGCGTGTAAGAGGGGACGTCTTCTTTCGGCTGCGCTTATCCAGCGACTTCTTCAGGCGAATAGCCCCGTGCATCAACCGTCAGACCATGCCTGCCCCGTATGAGTACTTATCGTAAAAATAGCTCCATAGCGCCGTAAAGGCATCCAAATAACGCCCCTCACCTTGGGCTGCACTCTCGCTCTCGCCCTTGTAGTGGAGCATGAGGGATAGGCAGATAATAATTGCGATAGCCGGCCTGTAAGATACTATACGATAGGTCTATATCACTCGCCATACATAAAGTATCGCTCGTCAAGGTATCCCACCTTGCGAAGAGCTTCACTACGTGCAAAAAGAATGCTCCCGATAGGATGGGAGCCTCCTGCACCTCCTCTTTGGAGAGATGACCTAGGTAGTATCGATTAAAAACAGCACTTTTGAGAATAATCGCCCTAGCTGCGCAATCTTACAAAATGCCACAAAAGGGGTGACAAGACCTCGCTTACTCTCGGCTAAGAACTCGCCTGAGCATTCATCATACGCACTCCCCAAAGCGGCCTCCGGATGCTGCTGCATAAAGTGGAGCACGCCTCCAACGTCGATTCGCCAATAAGTGTATCGGGGTTAAGCAACAAAGAGTACTCGGCATCCAACCTGCACTGAGGCTTGATTATTAGCCCGTGCAAAGCCCACATTCTCGCTATTGGCGATGAAGTGAACGACTCCGGATATTGCGGAAGAGCATCTCCAGAGAGCCATCTCCCGAGGCATTGTCTACCCGACCCATACCTCAGCATCGATGTGCGTGTGGCTAGCTAAAACAGAGTCGAGGCACTGAGCTACAAAATGCGGTACCTTGTAATTGGCAATTACAATGGCCAACTGCTTCATTACAAGTACCTATTGGCGATTCTTTACTCAGCTGTTACGAGGTAGTATTGCTTCTTGCCGCGCTGTGCCAATAGATAGCGACCGGCAATTAAATCACTGGTACTGACCGTAGCTTCTGTCATCTGTAAGCTTCGCCTTATTCAGGCTCACGCCTCCCGATTTGATGAGCTTGCGAAGTTCTCCGCTGAGGGAAAATAGCAGCTCCCTCGGTAAAAGAGGATCGACCGCTTTGGGCTGAGTAGCCAGTGTATCGCGAGTAATGAGAAATGAAAGGTACTCCCTCCATCACAGAGAAAGCATCTCCTCATCCAACGAGCGGAGCGCATCAGCCCGTACCATTGCCAAGAGAATCTCGCTGGCGAGATACTGCAGCTTCGTAATCTTCGCGACTGTGTACAGTACCGTAAGCTCCTCGGCAAGAACGTCGTTGCAAGGGTCGGAGATGTGCAGCCGCAGCCTGCTGTGCCACAAGATCTTCCGATCTCTTCTTTTTCCCCAAGAAAGTGAAAATCTTAATGTAACGGGCGGCATCTTCGTCACTCACTTCAACCAAAATTGGTAGAAAGCGTAAGGCGAAGTGTGGCGACGATCGAGCCAAACATTCCCTTTCTCGGTCTTGCCAAACTTTTCCTCCATCTGCCTTGGTGATGAGGGGACATGTAGAGCGAAAAGCCTCGCCCCCTCTATACGGCGAATTGGTTCCGTACCTGTGTGATATTCCCCCACTGAGTCGGATCCGCCCATCTGTGAGGCGGCACCCCTCATGGCGGTAGAGGTATAAATAGTCGTAGCCTTGGAGCAACTGATACGAAAACTCTGTAAACGCAAAGCCCTGAGCCAGCCGTCCCTTCGAGACGCTTCTTCACGGAGTCTTTGGCCATCATATAGTTAACGGTAGTAATGTGCTACCTACCTCGCGGATAAAGTCTAGGAAGCGCCATTCGCTCATCCAGTCGTAGTTATTGACCAACTTTGCGGCGTTGGGTTGCTCGCTATCGAAGTCGAGGAATTTGGCAAGTTGCTTACCAATCGCCTCTTGATTATGGCGCAAGGTCTCTAGAGATAAAAGGTTGCGTTCGGCACTTTTTCATCGAGGGGTCCCCAATCATACCCGTGGCTCCACCCAAAGAGAGCTATGGGGCGGTGCCCAAACCTCTGAAAGTGACGAAGCATCATCACTCCCACAAGGTGCCCTATGTGTAGCGAGTCTGCTGTCGGGTCGATCCCCACGTATGCCGTAGAGAGTTCTTTAGAGAGTTGCTCCTCTGTCCCGGGCATGATATTGTGGAGCATCCCGCGCCACCTAAGTTCTTCTACAAAGTCGTTCATCGTCTATCAGGTTACTAAATACCGACTGCAAAGGGTACGACTTCTCAGGCGACTCTAACTACTCCTCTCCCAATGTTGAGTGTACAATCTTCATCACACGGCGAGCTACAGTCTGGTAAAAGAGGCTACATACCAAGGCATTTTTCTTGAGGGTGAATATTGTGAAGTACTCCTGCTCAAAGCGGGAGTTTTATGCTAATTGAGCAAATCTCGCCCCTGACTTGAGACCCCATTTGAACTGCGCCTCGTGCCCTTTCATATCAGGATGCTGCTCGGTACGACGTGCCATACGGGGAGACATGGCCTCAAAAATAAATTCCGACCGAGGGGCAACGCTCTGCCAAGGTAGCGAGGAGAAGTGCACTTCTTCCTCTGTAAAAATACATCAAAAAGCCCCTCAGCAATAAAGAGTTTTGGGGCATCTTTGGGGAGTAGATCGAGCCAAGAGGGTCGAGTATTGAGGCGGCTATAAAATGGAATCGCTCACTCTCTTCAAAGAAGTTTCTGCGCAAGTCTATACCCTCAGGCAGATCCAAATCAAACCAAGTAACCTTGCCATTATCCAAACGGTGAAAGCGAGTATCCAACCCACAACCGAGGTTAACCACGAGTCCATCAGGGTGCTTTCCCAGAAATTGCAGGGGTGAGGCAGATCTAGAATATCCGTGCACAGCCACTCCATTGCGAGAGAGTGAGACCTCTCGCCTCCCCTCAAAAGGGTTCAATACGATCTAATATCTCCACCGACTTAGGATCTCGAATAATACCATGGGGTCGCTTGGTTTCGTTGTAGCGAGCACGAAGCGGTATGAGCATCGTCTCGGGTACCTTGGTTGAGATTGTTTTGTATAGTGCTACTCATATGCTTTTATTTATATCTCGTTCGGTCTGAGCTTAACCTCTTGCTCACCGGCCGGCAAGAGGCTACCAGTATCTTTTTAGTTATAGGGTTAGAGATCAAGCATTCTGAGCAGCTACCATACGCGCAAACTCCCTCCTGTGCCCAGGAGTTCCTCCGGAGCCCCCATCTCCACTACCTGCCCCTCCTTCACTACCACTATCTTATGAGCATGAGCCACCGTGCGCATACGATGGGCAATAATCAGCACTGTTTTTATCTTTGATGAGGGCAGAGATCGCCGTCTGTATCTTCGATTCGTTCTCTACGTCAAGACTGGCGGTTGCCTCGTCCAGCAGTACGATGGGAGCATCTTTTAGCAAAGCACGTGCAATAGAGATGCGCTGACGCTCTCCACCCGAGAGGGTTTCGCCATTTTCTCCGATCTGCGTATCGTAGCCTTGGGGCATACGCTGTATAAACTCTTCGCACTGCGCCAATCGCGCCACGCGGCGTACCTCTTCGTCGGAGGCATCTTTACGCCCGACGCGGATATTATCGGCAATAGAGGCATTGAATAGAAGCACATCTTGGAACACCACAGAGTAGTATTGCAACAGAGTCTCAGGGTCTATTTTGCTAATATCTTCTCCGCCTAGAGTAATGCGTCCTTGGTCTACATCCCAAAAGCGAGGCAGCCAACTTAGCCGTGGTGCTCTTACCGCCTCCCGAGGGGCCCAACAAGAGCCGTAACCTCACCTTGGCGAGCCACAAAGGGAGACGCCCTGAAGCACCTGTTTGCCGGTTTCGTAGGAAAAATTCGACCCCATCAAAGGCTATATCAAAACCCTTGGGGTGGCACTCTTGCACTCCCGTCTGGATGAGCATTTGATCCATTTCGTGGAAACAGTTGATACGCACATCCAAGTGAGAGAAAGAGCAGCAGAGTTATTCATCACCTCCATGATAGGGTTGTAGATAGGGGCAGAAACAATCAGAAAGATAAGATAGGTAAGCATGGGGAATTGTACCATCTGCCCGAGTAAATAAGCCCCGAGCAAGATAACAGATGCAATCCCCAATTTGAGTAGGATATGGGAAAGATTGAGAGTACTCCGGCCAAAGTTTCGCCTCGCATCAACTGTCGTTCGTAGGTTGTAATTGTCTCGTCGAAGGTCTTGAGGTACTCCTCTTCGCCGTTATACGCCTTAATCTCCTGCACACTCTCAACCCCTCTTGTATCTGCTGCGCAATCGAGAGTTTCGTGCAATGTCCTTTTTGAACCCACGCTCCAAAGCTCGCTTTGAGAGGATCAGTACAAGTAGCGCCAGAGGCACAGCCCAAAAGAGAGCCAAGAGAGTTGCCAATTATGGAAAAACAATCCTATGGTAATGAGGAGGATACTCCCGGCAGCAGCAAAGAGTTGAGGTACAGCGTGCGAGAAAACATGCTCTATCTCGGAGCAATCTTCCATAATGGTAGAGGTAAGATCCGAGAGATTTCGCTCGCCAAAGAACGCCAAAGGCAACTTGTGAAGTTTCTCAGCCAGGGCTATACGACGCTCGGCACTCTCGGTATAAATCTTTGTATAGGTGAGAGGCATACTGCCTAAAAGCAATAACAAAGATTACAAGGAAGCAAAGCAGACCTATGAGGATATAGTAGCCCAAGCCATGGGAGGGAGTAGCCCCGGGGTGTGTGGCGGATCAAGGTAATCCGTAAGGTAGAGAAAGAGATAAATTGCAGGGAGCATGAAGGCTAGGTTGAGCAACAACGACCACACTACAGCCTTAACAAAGGAGATAGCTCCATCACGGGTGAGGGCAAAACGATTTTGTATGAGGTGGATCATAATGATTTTGAGGATTAAAAGGTTAGATGGTCCAGTTGATAGAGCGGTTATATTCTTCCCATTGGGCGGTACAACCCTCCTGTTCCACGAGAGCTTGGTGCGTACCCTGCTGCACAAGGCGCCCCTCGTCAGCCACTAAAATAGCATCAGCATCCACCACATTGGTCAAGCGATGGGCTATGGAAGTACAGTCTCCCTTTGTTAGCTCAGCTAAGCACGGCGAATCAATTGCTCGTTTTCGGGGTCAGCAAAGCGGTAGCTTCATCCAAAAACCACGATGGGAGCATCTTTGAGAAGGCACGAGCAAGGATAATACGCTGTTGCTCTCCCCGGAGATGGGTCCCCTCTACACCAATCCGAGTATCCAACCCCTGGGAGACGCTCTATAATCTCCCTACACTGGGCAAGATCGAGGGGCGCGCGGATCTGTTCTTCGGTAGCGATTAGGGGGAACCATACGTCGCATTGCGGCGCAACGAAGAGTGAAAAGAGGTTTCCCATTTTGAAAAACAAAAGATACGGCATTCTAAGGTCGTGCGTAGCCACTTGGCGTACATCCACGCCCCCAATAGAGATACTCCCTGCGCCACATCATAGAAACGAGGGATAAGGCGAGCAATCGTACTCTTTCCTCCTCCCGAGGGTCCCACCAAAGCGTATGTTTTCCCCTCAGGTAGGGTAAAGAGAGCTCCTGCACGGCAGAGGGTATTAGCTCGGAGTAGGAAAAGGTAACCCCGTTGAAGGCAATACTATAGAGGTTATCGGTTGTGGGTGCTCAGCTTCGGGGAGAGGGGCATCCTGCGTGAGAGCCTCCATGCGACTGATTGCCTCCCCTGCCATAAACATCCCCTGCTGTAGAAACATTATCTTCATGATATTGCCGGAAATAACCGGCGTAATAAGGAGGAATAGTATCATATCGGCTATCACACCCCATAGTTGCCCGTATTGTGGATCAAGATTATCGCCATCGGGATTAAGAAGAAGGCAATCGTGTTGATCACTGCGGTATAAAACGACATGGGGTACTGCCAACGAAGGGTACACTTGGTCACAAGGTCGCGATAGCAAATAATACTATCATAGAAACGTTTGAAGGAGAAAACGGTCTGCTGAAAAACCTTGACAACAGGCACACCTCGCACATACTCTACCGCTTCGGTACTCATCCGCTCTTGAGCATCAAGATACTCCCTTTGGAAGCTCTGTTGCCTCCAGGTTTCACTCATGACCCCGAGGGTGACAAAAACCATCAAAATAGGGATCATACACGCCAGCCCTAAGTGCCAATCCACAACAAAGAGCAAAACAAGCACCCCAATGGGCGAGAGGATACTCCCCACCAAGTCGGGCAAAAGATGGGCAATAAAGGTATGCGTTTTGAGACGAGTCTTCGTCGATAATCTTGCGTATACGCCCCGTGGTGTGGGTATCGAAATAGCCCAGAGGCATCCGCATCAACCGCGACAAAAGCAGAGCGCCGCATGGAGCACTCAACCCGAAATGCCGCAACATGCGAGAAGATAGAGAGAGAAAGCTAAGCAAAAATAGCCAATGCACGGCAGACCCGAAAGCCCACCATGCAAGGAAAAACACTATCCGGCTCCACACCTCGGGCTCTACAAGCAACTGATGCACGATAAGCCAAACGAAGATAAAGGGAAGAAGGGAGACGAGCCCTGTCAAGCTCGACAGTACTAAACTAATGGGAAGCAGGGGGTTTTACGGTTGCCCATATAGGTCCCCAATCGCTGTAACACATTCATTTATTTATGGTTATAATAGGATTTACTTACATATCGATTCGCAAGCAAAGGTGAGAGCAGATGAAAAGTGTTCACAATCCCCTCTATTGGGAGATACTACGAACTCCCTACTTAAAAAGTATTTCATGGCGCAATATCCTCCTCGGTCTCCCTCATAAGAGAGAGGACAAAAAGCAATTAGTAGCCCTATTTCCTATTATTGCTGTCCGATAAAAAGTTTTTCCAGTGGAAGAAGATCCTCTTTAAGATAGTATGCAATGGCGATGGAGTAGCTCTCAAAGGAAAGCACATTGAGTGGAACCTTTCAGAGAAGTTTTATAATGCGATTGATGTGTTGTGTTGTTTTTCTAGCTTTGCCTGCGGATGAGGGTTAAGTACGAGACAAGCTTTACCTTGTCTAGACTCAGGCAGTACTGTATGGTATAGATACACTAGCTATAGGCATCTTTATGAAACATTAAATCAACTTTAATACATAAATGAAAAGACAAACGCACTTATTCATGCTCCTACTGGCAATGCTATCCATTGTCGGGTGTCATAAGGAGCCAAGCTCTTCTCCCACAGTCACTCTTGCGGAAAGTATCATACTAGATGATGCTCAGCTAGAACTCATCGAGGGAGAGCTATACAAGCTCTCGGTGACTATCCTTCCTAGCAATGCTACGGTACAGTACAGTAGCAGTGATGAGTCAGTAGCATATGTGGATAGGTACTATCTTTGCTATCAAGCCAGAGCAAAGCTGTTATCACGATTGCCTCTGGGGCTATCAAAAAGAGTGTCAAGTCTCTGTCGTCATAGCAGATCAGAGTAAAGACATTTGCAAGGTTGCCGATACAGAGTTTACCCTCTGGGTGATCCCGACAAGGCTAACGTCTTCGCCTGGGAGGAAAGCACACGGAGGGACGCATGAGCCACGCCTTAGCAAGACGGACGAGGCTACGGGACTGGAAACTATAGCTTTCAACGTAAATGACGAGACTATACGGCTGACTGCTATATATACTAGTATCCTCACCTTCAGAAAAGAAAACCTCCTGTAGTCAGCGAGATAGCTCTCTATGCTTCACCTATGGACTATGCCTTTGAGATAAAAGGCTCAGGAGCACGCCTAAATCGGGCACTTCGCAAGTTGATGACTCGAGAGGGGTACATCCTCAGCCATGTCACCTCTCTGGGAGCTTCGTATGTCAATCCTACTATATCAATGGGGGTAATCATTTCACCAGCGAAGCATCCACGAGATAGGAGGTCTAGCTCTATTCAACTATAAGAGACTCTAACTAATTCACTCACCCATAGAACATGTTTCATTATGAAAGACCTTAAGGTATACTAGCAGTACTATGCGCTACGCTACTCCTTTTACCAGTTGTGGTAAGGAGCAAGAGGCTCCATAGAGCTACTCTATCGACTTCGTCCAGAAGAGTCTCACTCACTAGGGGGCAAGAGGTACTCTTAGCTATCAAAAACAGAGCCCGAGCAGATCTCTCAAAAATTGCTCTGGAAAGAGCCAAGACCCAACCATTGTGACCGTATCTGAAAAGGTATGGCAAAAGGACTCCAAGCGGGCAATACGATCGTAACTGTGCAAATCGAGGGGTACAGACGCTAAAAGCCTCTTGCCTTGTGTCTGTATCCAGCTCATCTTCAGGACAAGACCCAACGGTGACGATTACGCCTTCTAGTGCTCTACTCGCTCCAGGGAGAGCAGATCCAGCTTGCAGCTACCATTAATCCAGCCTCCGAGGATATACTATAGAGTGGCTTGCCGAGAGCCTGATATAGCTACTGTTGATGAGCACGGTTTGGTCACTGCAAAAAGCTCCAGGCCGAGACAATCGTACTCGCACGCCTCAAAGGTCTAAGCGTGACCGCAAGCTGTCTTATAGAGGCAGCCAGAAAGCGCAAGTGCAGCTGACGGCTGAGATAGCTCATAAACTCAAGATGGGCTATAGCCTGACACTTTCTGCCAGCAATTGCTTCGGGCGAATCACTGCTCGTTGATGATGGCAGTGGGAGAGAAAGGAGTATGCAGTGTCAAGAAATGCGTCCAATCCGACGATGCTAGATATACCCGTGAGAGGAGCTACCGTCAAGCTCTATGGAGCTCCGCTCTCATATCTATCTCTCGCGAGCAATAAGGCGATAGAGCGTATCTCTATCCCTCAGCCTGACATGCTCAAGGTGCTAAACCTAGAGGACAATCAGCTCAAGGCTTTAGATTTCTCTGCTTTTCCAGCTCTGGAAGAGCTATCAATAGGCGGTAATTCATTTGAGGGTAAACTGAGCATAAACCTTCGAAGCTTAAGATGTTACGTCTAGATCACAATAAGTTGACATCTCTAGAGCTACCACGCCAGCACTAGAGTCTCTCTATGCTGATCACCTAGCTCTAACGGCTCTAGAGCTACCAGCTACGATGTCCCATCTGAAGCTCCTAGAGGTACATCATAACAAGCTCTCTAAGGAGGCGACAACAGCTCTTGTGGCTAGTCTGCCTAAGCTTACTGGGCAGCGAGGCAAGTGTGTCATCCCTAAATACTGAGTTACCTACACCCGAGGGAATCGATTGGATAAGAATAGTGTCATACCTCTAGCTCGAAGTAAAAGGATGGGCCTCTATGACGGTAAGGTAGAGATCAAAGAAGAGGCAATCCAGAAGGATCCCCAGGGACTGAACATTAAGGACGTAGCTTACTTGGACTGGAGCAATGGATCTGAGGAGACTATCACTACTTGGGAGATGGCTCAAGGTGCTACCTACGATACAGGGGCTAGTGACACCGAGGACCCTGACTACCTACAGCTAGCTTTCAAGGGAAGGCTGGTGGCGATGTCTTCAAGCGAGTCTATATTATAGAGGAGGGCAAACTAGATGCAGATTGAAGTCTTTGTCAAGCCTTTGGATCGCGTCTTAGTCCAGGAGAGTGGTGCCAAGCAGAGACTGAATAAAAACTTCTTAGACTCTCTAAAGGCCAACGGCTACACCACTCCTCAAGAGCGTAGCGCTAATCAATTTGTTTCGGACAATGCTACGCTACATAGCAAAGTGCTAATATATGAAGAGATGGAACAAGGCACTCAGGCCGCTAAGCTAACCTATTCACAGAAAAGATAATAGCCATGAAGCAGTACGTCAATCTATTTTTGCGGAGCTCTATGCTTGAGCTTTCTGCTAGTCGCTTGTCAAAGTGTACTACCCCTCCGACAGAGCCTCGTGGATCCCATCCAGCCTCACAACTCTTATCCCGATAGTGAAGTCTTCGTCTCTCTCATTCCATACCCCTGCAATGAGTGGGGCGCTAGTAAAGAGGACGTTGAGGCTTGGGAGTACGCCCACGGAGGTACACTTAATCAGAAGAAGAGTGAGGAGTACTCAACTAGTCAAGACCTATTCCTATGGTACGATGTAGACTCTAAAGCTAACCCTGTCAGAGGGTATTACGTCAATCGTGCCAGGGAGCTATGGATCAAAGCTATCGGCTACTATGCGCCTTGCTCCCCTCGTGGTTAGTGATGACGGAACTAAAAGTTAACCCTGTCGTAGATAACCTCTTGACACAAAACGGCTATGAGTACACTGGGCTAGCTGCTGAGGGATTCTTTCAATATACGAGTCCCAAAGTGGGTAAAGTCCTCCGTATAGCTCGTGTGGAGCTTGATGGGGAACAGTTAGCCTATGTAACTTACCACCGCAAGCCCCTAACACTACATAGTAGGACGATAAAGGCAACAGCTCGACTGAAGGCTATTGAATAAAAGCGCCACCTTAGACTGAGTACGCTAGATGAGTTGCTTGACTGTCTCAAAATGTGGCTTGAGGCTGTTGCCGAAAAATCCACAGTACGTTCTTTTGATCCCTCTAGATTCTTCTAGAGGGATCTTTTTTTTGAGTGGTGCAAAAGTCGGAGCTTTGCACACGTTCTGCGCTAGGTGAGGGTACTCCTTGCTACGAGGAACTATGTATCATATATAAGATAGCATAATGGACAGAGACTAGAAGCGGCTGCGAGGCTGATCATGCGCTCCTCAGCTCTCACCGCCTTGTCAATCGAGATCTTATTTCGTGACAAGTAGAACGTCCATTGTCTTAGCACTTCTCTGAAGTACTTCACCGGCAGCCAGGCCTGCAAGGTCGAGATGAGCCACACCATCCCCATCGGCTCAGGTGCGGGCAGCTCTACACCATCGAGCGAGAAGACTTGCACCACAGCTCCGGCCGCAAGGCCTGAGAGGGTAGCTGCGTCTGCCGCAGGATTGGGAAGAGAAGCACTTCTGAGGTGGTAACCTCTTCGATATCGGTCCCCCTCGCAAAGGTGGCCTCCACAATCGTGGGCCCCTCTACTACAAACGTCTTTGTAGCCATAATGTCTACGTCGTTGGCCGTAAAGCTTCGTAAGCGAGTAGCCTACGTTGGGGATTACCAACACGGAGAGCTCCTTACCCTGGGGCACATTCCTGAGGTCGCCGTACCCCCGAGCACGATTTTACCATGCTGAGCGGCCATGGCCGTTACCGGATAGGTAGCTGACACAAAGAATGCCTCTACCATGGTGTTCCCTTTCACGACAAACTTCTTCGTATCCGTAATCTGTACCCCATTGGCTATGAGCCTGGAGAGCCTATAACCGACGTCGGGCGTCACCGTTACCGTCACCTCCGTACCATAGGCTACTGAACCGCTGTAGAGAGCTCTATCTTACCATGCTGGGGAGTCTTGGTCCTTACGGTAAAGGGTTTAGCATCAAAGGTCGCCTCTACCGTGGTGGCCCCTCTTACTACGAACCTCTTTGTCGCCGTAATGTCTACCCCATTGGCAGTGAGCTTAGCGAACGTGTAGCCGAAATAGGGATTCACCACCACGATCAGTTCCTTGCCATAAGGCACCCTCTTGAGGTCGCCATATCCCTTAACCAGGACCCTTCCATTCGGAGACTCCTTGGCGGTTACCCTCATACGTGCTCGGCGCAAACTGAGCTGTGATCACGGCATCGTGTCTCACCACAAAAGGATTTAGACTCGGTAATATCTTCGCCACCGGCAAAGACCCTCGCTGCTTGGTAACCTTCATCGGGGATAGCCTCTACAATTAAATTAGTACCCATAGGTACAGACGAGAGAGAACCTCTATAGTTGGCGACCCGTAGTGTACCATACTTTATGTTGGGATCGATCGTAATATTGTACGTAGGTGTAGTATCTCGCTTGATCTGGCACGTCGTATTGTAAAGGGGGAGCCATTGTGGTAGATCGCCCCACCCCTCTACATAGGGCCCCCTTAGGGCGAGACAATATAAGTATCCTCTATTACCAACGTCTTAAAAACCCGTGATCATATCCCTTTGGTGGAGAGGGTCGCATTAAGGCTCTTCAGCCTAAGCTCACTATCATTCTTGGCGCTATAGAAGCAAGAAGACTTACTCTTGATCTTGAGGTCGAGATGCCCGATCCATGTAAAGCCGCCTTCTGCCGATCCTTCCCAAATCCCCGGGCATCATCCGTTGTAGAAGGTATAAGCTCCAGCAATGTCTGATCTCCCTCTCCTGTAATGGTTGGGAGACATATTGGTCTTTTGCATGGATTGCCGCCCCCATTTTGGTCGTGATCTTATTGGCACCCTTACACTTAATGGTAAGATAACCAACCGGGTGGCTAGAGACGATCCATCCTCATTGCCCGGAGGGGTAATTGTGGCGTCATCAAGCGTCAGAGACTTCTCGTTTGCGTCATACTCCGCTCCCCGCCGCAATCACTGAGGGAAGTCGTTGTGGGAGTCAATCGCGTCAAGTACTTACGGAGTTTTAGCCCCTACTTCTACAGGGTAGTAGGGCGCAAGCATAACCCACTCTTTTTACGATCGCTCCATCCAGCCTCATAGACGATGGCTCCATTGCTGTGCTTTACGGACTTATTGCTCTCTATAGTGACCCTAGCGAGAGGAGGCAGTAAGATCTACTCGTCTACCTCATCTTCTAACACATCAATTCCGCCGTTGAAGTCCACAATAGAACCGGTTTCCACCCCGGACCTCTAGCCGAGCCCCCATTGAGAGAGCAGCGCAGTGCCTGCCCCACTACCTCCGCCTCTGAGTCCGTGCTTCCCGGCTTCCAATATCCAGATAGCACTCTTGTATAAGGAGGGATGATTCCCCTCAACCAGGATACCTACGCCATTCATTCGAGGTGTCTCGGAGGTAAAGCGTGGCATTCTCATCCTCCCCTTCAATACGGATGGGGCATCCTTTAGATTGCACTACAGCATAGCCACTTTCGCTACTCAAGAACCTGCAAGTGCCACTACTGCTATCCGAAAATTCGGAATATCGGCACAGAGATACCCCGTACCGGCATATTGCTTGTGAGGTTGTTGATCCGAAAGCGTTCTCGTTTGGTGCTCCCAAGACCACTCGCCATTCCAACTCTCTCTCATTCTGGAGATTACGCCCGCTACTGGAGCCCGAGGCATTCTCCCTCAGGGTCTTCAACTTTCTTGCCCAGTACCCAAAAGCTCTTGAGCCCATGATGTATAGGAGGTTCCCAGCAGCCCTAGTAACGCTAGAGCCATGGAGGCCATGTAGAGCCATCCTTTGTATCTCTTGCTCATTCCTATTGTCGTTTTGTGTCTTCCGTCCACTACCTTGAGCAGCGGACGTCTATTTTATTCTAAACGCTCTATTCTAAGCCCTCATGGACTTTATATCCACGAACAAAAAGTACCTAAACCTTGCGAGAAAGGTCTTGCAAAATCAGTTAAGAATATTGAGTGCTCTAAGAAAGTATAGAAAAACAGGAGTCGGGGTTGCGGGCAGAACCCCTGGCGACTCTACATTAGAGAGAGAGAGAGGCAGTGAGGGCAACTTCCCAAGAGGTCTACCCTCACCTCTACCCTTGTCAATAGAATTTATTTTGTAACAAGTAGAGCTACCATTGTCTCACCACTCTTCACAAGGTGCTTACTACTGCTACACTGTAAGGTCGAGGCGAGCTACGCCTGCCTCATTAGCCATGGTGCGATACTTCTGCTCCATCAAGTGAGAAGAGCTGTACCATAGCCCCGGCCTCAATGCACGAGAGGGTAGCTACGTCTACCGCAGGATTGGGGTGAGAACTACCTCTGAGGCAGATACCTCTTCGATAGCGGTATCCTTCACAAAGGTGGCTTCTACCGTGGTAGCACCCTTCGACAAACTTCTTTGTCGCCGTAATATCGGTGCCGTTGGCCGTCGCTTCGAAAGCTTGTAGCCGGCATTCAGTGTCACCTCTACCATGAGTTCCGTACCATGGGGACCTTCCCAGATCGGGTGACCCTTGATCGTGATCTTGCCATTCTGTGCAGCCTTAGCCGTTACCGCAAAGGTTTTGCTTTGTAAAGGTGGCTTCTACGGTAGTAGCGCCCTTCGACAAACTTCTTTGTCGCCGTAATATCGGTGCCGTTGGCTGTCAGCTCCGAAAGCTTGTAGCCGGCATTCGGTGTCACCTCTACCATGAGTTCCGTACCATAGGGGACCTTCCCAAGATCGGAGTGACCCTTGATCGTGATCTTGCCATTCTGTGCAGCCTTAGCCGTTACCGCATACGTATTAGCTTCAAACTGAGCTGAGATCTCGGCATTGCGGGTGACCACAAACGATTTGGACTCGGTGATATTTTCGCCACCGGCAAGATCTTTCACAAGGTGATGAGCCCTCAGCAGGGGTAGCCTCTACTTGTAGTTTGGTTCCTAGAGGTACGGAAGAAAGCGATCCACTCGTAGTTGGTCACACGTGCACGACCATTCTTAATACCGGAGTCGATCGTAACGTTGTAGGTAGGAGCATTACCTCGCTTGATCTCACACGTAGTGTTGCCGAGAAATGTTCCATTGAGTTTGATAGTCCCCCCATCCACAACAGCACCAAGGGGTGAAGCAATATAGGAACCATCAATCGTCCAGCGTTTTAAACCACGAGATCAACGGCCAATCAGGAACTGTGGTGGTAAGCGTAGCACTAAGATTCACTAAGGACACAGTTTTGTTGTCCTTTTTGGTATAGATCAGCTGCCTTACTCTTATCTTGCAGGATCGATGTCTTTGACCACCAGATAACTTTCTTCGGTCTCATCCCGATACCGGGAAATGATCATCCCGTGGAGGGATAGAGCTCAAGAGATGCGTATCTCCTACTCCATAGATAGTTGGACTACTTTTTGTCAGAGACACAGATCGCAGCACCCGTCGATACAGTAGTGATTTTATTTGCGCCTTTGCACCCCAATCAGAAGGAACTTAGAGGGATGATCTGATCTAATTGCTGCGTAATAATCATCAGAACAATTGTCGCATCTGTGAGAGGGTAATTCTATGGTCTTGGAATCATATTCACCTCCCGGTCGAAAATTATAGAAAGGAATCGGTCAGGAGTCAATTTCACCTATATCTATGCAATTTAACACCTGCTACGAGATCGGATAATAGGAGCAAGCATAACCTCTCCTTAACAATGTTCCCGGAGTCCTCATATGCATTGACTACCATCGTACTTCCTTGTTCGTCATTGGCGAGTCACCCGAGCATAATAACTATCATTGAGACTTACCCAATTTCATTTTCAAAAACACGAATATAGTCTCTAATATCTGTGATAGCTCACGAGGGTCCCTTTGAGCCTCTATTCTACCACCTTCTCTATTCTGATACCTGCTCGAGGTCATCGCCTTCTCCCGTAATCCCATAATTTTCCGATGAAACATCTACTAGGCAGTTGGGTTTACATAGAGGTCGTGTAGCAATGCAGAATTCCGTAGCTACTTCCGCCTCGTTCAGATGAGAAAGTTCAGACGTTCTCTCCACGCCTTCGATTCTGATGGAATTTCCCCGAACTCTACTACACTCTTGTTTTTGCACTAGTTCCGAAGGTGCATGCTCCCTCTACTTTTATGGTAAAATCAGAATATCAGCTCGTAGATGCCACGTACCGACATATTGCTTTTCGAGTGATCGTAAGTGTTTGCGTACTGTGATTCCAAGACCAACTAGCCGTTCCAGTTTTCTGTTGCTCCAAATCATTTCCAGATTGGGACTTAGAGGAGTCGTTGTTCAGGGGTCTTCGATCTTCTCGCCCAGCACCCAAAGAACGTGCCGACGCCGTGTGGAAACACCTACCAACCCTAGTAATGCTAGAGCCATGGAGGCTACATAGAGCCATCCTTTGTGTACCATGTTTTTCATACCTGTTGTCTTTTTGTGTCTTGCCTCTCTTCTCCTAGCGCTTGCCAAGAAGAGGAGCGAGGCCGGACGGGTTCTTATTTTTCTGTTATTATTCTATTATTCTAACGTGCTTTTCTTTTTAATAAGTTGACCTCAAAACGAGTCGCGACTCGAGGGGTGGGAGGCCAAAGAGAGGATCAGAGCAAGCCACCAAGATCCTACTCTGCACATGGCACCTCCATGACCCCTCCTTGCGTCTGGGGCGAACTCTCCGCAACCCTCTTCTCTACTTTACAGTATTCTGAGAAGATCTGTGCGGACTTCATGGATTCTAGGATAGTTTGCAGACGCTCTCCGGAACGATTTGTGTTTTTCGTTTTCGCTATCATGTGGTCTCCTCTCTCCTCCCGGAAAAGCAGAAGACCTGTTTTCTACTTCAACTAAACTTTCTCTCTCAAGGCCCCTCATGGGCTTATTTTCTACGAGCAAAAGTACCCTCTCCTCACAAAACAAATCTTGCAAAATCGTTCCAAAAATTCTTGCAAAATCGGTGCATTCTTCATCTTCCAATCTTGTAAAATCGGTCCCAACACCTTGTAACAAACTAAGGAATAACTATTTAGATGACGCAGAGACCCACTGGGGACCTCTGAGAGGACCCCTTCTTTGAAGAGCTTGACAAAAAGGATATTCCGGGTATTTCCCTTGCGGAATCTTTGTCATTTTCACCCGAAAAATAAAAAGTTTCAGGCAGTGGGCGAGTACTTTTCTGCCAGAAAAAGTGATAATCTGAGACAAGCATTTCACAAGGAGCTCCCCTTTCGAGAAAAAGAGGGGTGTGTATTCGAGAGGCTCAATCCCTCTATGGGACCCTTCAAAAGAAGGTATCTCTCCCTCCGAGGGTGATAAAATAGGGGGCTATAGAGGCGAACCCCACCCCAACTCTCTCTAGGAGAGGAAAACGCTAAGAAATATTCACACGCAGGAAGAGGAGCCCCTCAGCCCCACCCCCGTGGTGCCGTTATCTTGTTCACAACCAGTAGAACGGTCGTTGTCTTACCAGTTCTTACAAGGTACTTACCGGCAGCCAGGCCTGTAAGATCGAGACGAGCTACACCGGCCTCATCGGCTAGCGTGCGGAGCACTTCTGCTCCATCAAGCGAGAGAAGCTGTACCATAGTCCCGGGCTCTACACCCGTGAGGTGGTTGCTTTTGATGCAGGATTGGGGTAAAGACGGCCTTCTGAAGAGGCGACCTCTTCGATAGCAGAGGCCTTCTTAAAGTAGGCTTCTACCATAGTAGCTCTCAAGACCAGAAACTTTTTCGTTTTGGTAATGTCTACGCCGTTGGCGGTAAGCTTAGCAAGCTCATAATTAGCATTCGGTCGATCCGTCACCGTCACCTCCGTACCATAAGGGAGAAGTCCATTATGCGAGAGATAGATATGCCCATGCTGAGGAGAGACCACTGTTACCATATAAGATCTTGCCGAAGGTAGCCTCTACTACGTGTTCGTCTTAACGATAAAACGACTTCGTCTCTGTGATGACCTCTCCATTGGCCGTAGGCGTACAAGCTCATGTGCCAGTCTGGGAAAAGCCGTTACCAATACCTCCGTGCCACGGTACCTGCCCACTGCTCACGGAGAGCGTGATCTTACCATGCTTAGACTCCTTGGCCCTTACCGTAAAGCCTTCGGTATCAAGGGGCTTCTACCATGGTGGCTTCCTTTACCACAAACTTTTTGGTAGCCGTAATATCTACCCCATTAGCCATAAAACTGACAAGGCTATACCCTTCGTTAGCACGCACCGTCACCGATACCTCCGTACCGCAAGAGACCAGACCACTATGGAGAAAGAATCTCGCCATGCTGAGGGCACCTTAGCGCGGCATACGACTCCGGCTGGAGCTCGCCTCTACCGTGGTAGCCCCTGCACTAGACCTCTTCGCCTCCGTGATGTCTACCCCATTATTTGAGAGCTTGGGTAGCCTATACCCGGGATTCCGGGTAACCGTTACCACCACCTCCGTACCATAGGGTGCTATACCCGACCGAGGCAGATGCTCGCCCTCACTCGGAGCCGAGGACGTTGTGCTTATTCGCCTCAAACTGAGCCGAGATCTCGGTATTACAGGTTTACGACAAACTCTTTGGTATTTGGTAATATTTTCGCTGCCCGCAAAAAGATCTTCGTTAGGTGATAGCCTGCATCGGCGGTGGCCTTAACCTTTAGTTTTGGTAGCAAAAGGGACGGACGTGAGGCGAGCCACTATGGTTCGTAACCTCTACCCTACCATGGTGCATATTCGAAGCAAACGTAATGTGGAAGGCTGGAGCACTCCCTCTCTGGATCACACACGTAGCCTTCGGGCGTTGCATGCACTCTGCCGGATAGTTCACCACGGCCACCACGGCTCCCAAAAGGCTGCCTTACATAGGCTTTTCTCTAGGGTTAGTTGGGAAAAACCATCATTCAGGGGCATCGTTGGAAGTGGTCGTCAAAGCGAAGCATTCAGGTTGGAAAGACTTAGCCGTTTACTCTGTTGCGAAGTGCCGATACAAGAGGTTGTACTCGCTATCGTAAGGTCAATATCTCGGATCTTTAGCTCACCCTCGTGGCTATCATCCCAAATACCGGGATAACGACCACTTGCAGCGGGTACTAGCTCGAAAGCGCTGCATTACCGGATGCCTCAATACCTGGACCCTCCGGCATCCTCTATTTTTGATACAGGGCTGATTCGTTGTTATTTTATTCGATCCGGCACACACTGAGCACGAGAAGCTTATCAGAATGATGAGAGGAGATTCCCCCACCCTCCTCAGAGGCAATAGTAGCCGCATTGAGCTGAGTATGCGCCTCCGGATTATAGAGCACCTCTCGGACTTGATAACGGAGCCGTATCTTTCGGGGGTTAAATTCGTTCTGTACTTATGCAACTTGAGCTCCCCAACAGAGATAGGAAATAGGGTGCTCAGCAACACCCATTGCTCACTGAGGTCTCTCAGAGGCTTTATCAATAAGCTGACCGGACAAATACGTAACATCGATATCGCCTTCAGTAGTACGGACATGGGTCTGGCTCTCGTTAATATTTACAATTGCCCCTTCGTTTACCTGAATATACTCTTTTTACTCCCCTCAATAGCACCCAGTCTACCCTAGCCTCTATACTACCGTCATTGCTTAATCGGATACCTACTCCATCTCCATTCCTTCTCCTACAATCCCAAAGGTGTGACGAGAGAGACATTGACATAGCAATTGCTCACCATGAGATAATGCTTTCTTGCAATACGGATACCAGACTGTAGTCTCGAGGTGTCTTAATAAATAAAAGCGGCTTTGGCCCTACGCCTTCGATAGAGATGAGGACAGCCAAGCCTCTATCACACTCTTACCCGGTATGGTATTCTCGAAGGACACTCCCCTCTACCCGAATCGTAAGTGGGAATGTTTCTAACCTGGATCCCTTAGTACAGTTTTATTACTTTTGAGATCCTTGAGTCAGTAGCGTATGGGTGGTACAATCCCAAGTCCATCTCTCATTCCAACTCTCCCACCGCACTGAGGTCGTTTCCCACTCAGCTATTCGAAAGCATTCTTATGGAGCGGATTATCAACCTCACACTCCCAACACCCAAAGCACCTGTGCCGATGACGTGGAGCCTCCCCTAACATCCCGAATAGGGATAGAGCAATAGAGACGATATATAACCATCCTCTGTATTGTTCTCTTCATACCATTCGGTTTCTATCTTGATCTCCCGTTTTCTTTTGTTATACGCACTGCCCCAAAGAGGGGTGCGCAGATAGACTCTAAGGCTCTCGGCCCGAGCGACATCAGGGGATATCTTCTCTTTTCGATCCCCTTGGTGCCTTATCCCGTTATAAGCTGAAAGAGGGCTTTTTCTCTTCTCTTAGCTCACGATAGCTCTGTGAGAGCCCCTATCTTTCCTTTTCGCAACATGAGAACTTTGCCGAATAAGGTCTTGCAAATTCCGTCGAAAGGCTCTCAAGACTATGCACCCATCGTTCACTTTGCCCTTGGTGAGTGATCAAAGTACTCTTAACCCCTATTTACAAGAGACTTGATACAGATATTTTCCTACCGACTCCCGTTCAATCAGGAGAAAGCAGAAGAGGGGCACGCCAGCCTCCTTAGTCGGGTGTATAGCCATGCCCTCTTTTTCACTGAAATTATCTTCTTCTCCCGTAGCCCTCTCGTTTTATGAGAGAAGGTCAGCAAAAGTGATAAAGCGGATTACTCAGCCGTCTCAGTAGCGAGCCTCAGTGGCTACCTCTTCTGAACTCAGGGTCATGCCCGGTTTCTTCTCAGGCAGCCTTAAGCGCGTTCATAGTCTTCGCGCGCATTACCACCATGCCATTAAACGCCCGTAAGCCGGTACCTGCAGGATAAAGATGACCGCAGATTACGTTTTCTTTAAGACCGAGCAAATCGTCTACCTTGGCATTGATGGCAGCCTCGTTGGGCACCTTTGTGGTCTCCTGGAACGAAGCCGCAGACATAAAGCTCTTAGTCTGCAAGGCGGCACGCGTGATACCCTGGAGTACTTGGCGACTGGTCGTAGGTACAGCCTCACGCACGCGCATCGGCGTCAAATCGCGGCGTTGGAGCGAACCATTTTCGTCTCGAACGGCAGAGGCAGGGGATAAGAGCTCCTGCACGATATTTTTCTGAATCGCGGCATCTTCTACCACATTCATACCCCAGAGGCGGTCGTTCTCTCTTGGACGTCCTGCTTGTCGACCATCTGCTTCTCGAGGAAGAGAGAGTCGCCCGGCTCCATGATTTCGACCTTACGCATCATCTGGCGCACGATTACTTCGAAGTGCTTATCGTTAATGCCTACGTTCTGCTTACGATATACGCCTTGGATCTCGTTTACAATATACTCTTGGAGAGCCGTCGATCTCTGATCGCTAGAATGTCGCTCGAGTTACCGCCCCATCGGAGAGAGAGGAGTACCGGCACGTACTACAGTCGCCATTCTGTACCAAGATATGTTTTGCTGTAGGGATAAGATATTTTACGGACTTCTCCCCAAACGGCTCGTAACTGAGACTTCGCGATTATTACGCTTGATCTTACCGATCTCTACTACCCCATCAATTTCGGAAAGGATAGCAGGGTTAGACGGATTGCAGCCTCGAATAGCTCCGTTACTCGGGAAGACCGCCCGTGATGTCGCCGGCACTTGCTAGCACACGAGGGATCTGTAAAAGCTCATCTCGGGGTTCACCTGCATCTTACCCTTAGTCTTAGGATTGAAGGTAAGACGACAGCCGGCGGGGAGAGAGTAAAAGTTTCTCGGTGCCTGTAGCATGGGATCGATGATCTGAGCTCGGGGAGTTGCTCTTTTCCTTCGACTCAATAACCATCACATCGTGGCTAACCCGAGGTAGCATCCACTGTATCCTTAGAAGCACACCTCTTCGAGGTTTACATACTCGAGAGTCGGCCGTTTCTGCCACTACTACAGAGTTGAATGGGTCCCACTCGGCAAGGGTTTTGCCCCTTTACTACCTTATCGCCGGTCTTGCAATGAAGCTTCGAACCATACTGGAGGTCGTAGGTCTTCGAAAAGGTTGTGCGACTCGGGGTGATAGAGGAAGATTTCGACCTCGGCTGGCAATCACACGGTAGTCTTGACCGGGATCACAATAGCACGGAGGTCCGAACTCAACTTCTACGATAGCTCTTCTTCCTTCACCACAATCGAGCGGTTCGTATTTTCGCTACCGGCAACCCCACCCGCATGGAATGTACGGAGGGTAAGCTGTGACCGGGTTCACCAATAGACTGAGCGGCAATTACCCCTACAACCTCCCCAATCTGAACGGGACGGTGCGTAGCGAGATTGCGACCGTAACACTTTGCACAAACGCCATAGCGCGAGTCGCAGGTCAATACCGAGCGAATCTCTACACTCTTGATGTTGGCAGCCTTGATCTTCTCAGCCTCTTGTTCGCGGATCTCTTCACCGGCAGCCACAATAGCTTTGCGGTTGGGGTCCGTATAATCGTTCGTATTATAGATATCTTGTACAGAGGTACGCCCAATGATGCGAGACTCGAGGAGAAGCCACTTCGTTGTCGCTTTCGTGCTACCACGGCAGAGACTTCGATACCACGGAGGGTACCACAACTCTTCGTTAATGATCACATCGTGAGATACATCCACCAAACGACGAGTAGGTAACCGGCATCGGCGGTCTTAAGAGCCGTATCCGCAAGCCCTTACGAGCACCGTGGGTAGAGATAAAGTACTCTTGTACGGAAAGCCCTTCGAGGAAGTTCGAAGTAATTGGGTTCTCAATAACAGCCCCACCTTCACTACCACTCTTCTGAGGCTTGGCCGTGAAGACCACGAAAGCTCAGCCAACTGACGGATCTGCTCCTTAGAACCACGGGCTCCGGGTCGAGCATCATGTAGATACTATTGAAGCCGTCGTTGTCTTTTGAAGCCTTCCATCACCAAGTTGGAGGAGGTCGGTAGCCTCATTCCAGATAGCCACGACTTTGTTGTAGCGCGTCTGATTATCGATTTCCCCATACGGTTCTGTTCGATAATGCTATCTGCCCTCAGCCGTAGCCTCAGTAATAATTCTCTTTTTCTCGGCAGGGATAAGCACGTCTTGAGGTTAAAGGAGAGACCGCCAAGGAATGCCATACGGTAACCGAGGTTCTTTATATCGTCAAGGAACTGAGCTGTGCGAGCAACTCCGCAGACCTTGAGTACATCTTTAATGATTCTCTTGAGAGACTTTTTCCCAAGAAGCTCGTTGATATAACCAACCTCATTGGGACAAGATCGTTGAACATAAGGCGTCCAACCGAGGTCTCTACAACATCACGTTGAGGGCTCTCCATCCACAATTCGTGCATTGGGCACCATTACCTTGATAGGCTTATGGATATCTATACGCCCATTGTCGTAAGCGATATAGGCCCTCTTGTGCACTATAGAAAAATGGAGGGATACGTTTCTTGTCAATAACCCTGCTGCTCAAGCTCTTGCTCCTGAGAGTCAAGCTGCGGAACTTAGAAATGTAGTAAAGCCGAGCACCACATCTTGCGAAGGCACGGTAATAGGCTCACCACTTGCAGGGTTGAGGATATCAGTGAAGCCAACATTGAAGTTGAGCTTCGGCAATAGCTTCACTACCCAAGGAGGTGAACAGCCATCTGGTCGCCGTCCGAAGTCGGCATTAAAGGCCGCACACGAGAGGAGGTAGCTGAATAGCCTACCCTCAATCAGCTTGGGTTGGAAAGCTTGGATCCCAAGACGGTGAAGCGTCGGAGCACGGTTGAGAAGAACAGGGTGCCCTTTGATTACATTTTTCGACAATCTCCCAAATAACGGGATCGACGATCTACAATCTTCTTTGCACTCTTCTCCGTCTTTTACGATGCCGCGCTCGATGAGCTTACGCATCACAAAAAGGCTTATAAAGCTCGCTGCCATATCCTTGAGGCAGACCGCATTCGTTCATCTTCAGCTCAGGGCCTACGACAATAACCGAACGCGCAGAATAGTCGACACGCTTACCGAGAAGGTTCTGACGGAAACGCCCTCTGCTTACGCTTTAAAGGCTATCTGAGAGAGACTTGAGAGCTCGTCCCTGATCACTCTTGAGAGCGCTGGTTTTGCGCGAATTATCGAACAATGCATCTACAGCCTCCTGCAACATACGCTTTTCGTTACGCACATGATCACTTCAGGCGCATTTGCCTCAATCATACGTCCCAAACGATTGTTTCGCGTGATGACTACGGATGTAAAGATCGTTGAGATCCGAGGTAGCAAAAACGCCCCCATCCAAAGGCATAAGAGGACGAAGATCGGGAGGAATTACGGGAATTACCCTTGAGCACCATCCACTCCGGACGGTTGATTCCGGCCGAAGCACGGAAGGCTTCCACCACGGGAAGACGCTTGAGAGCCTCAGCTTTCTTCTGCTGAGAAGTAGCTGTTTGTGCGATGTTGCGCAAGTCGTCTGCGAGAGCATCTAGGGTCGATGTTGGCTAGCAAATCGTAGATAGCCTCGGCACCGACTTTGCAATAAACTTATTTGGATCTGAGTTTTCCAAGCTATATTGCCTGGGAATTCTTCAGTAAATACGATCACAGAACTGCTCGTAATGCTCATTCTTTAGAAGCTGCTTTGCTTCTAGATACTTGGGGCATTCTTGCGAATTAACAAGGTGAGACTCGGGAGCCTCGCCTTCGGGCACGGCAAAGACACCGGGCTGTATTACCACATAACGATCGTAGTAAATGATAGACTCAAGCTCCTTGGAAGAGAACCCTAGTAGATACGCAATTTTATTGGGGATGGAGCGAGGTACCAAACATGTACCACGGGCACCTTGAGGGCAATGTGCCCCATACGCTCGCGGCGAACCATCTTTTGGGTCACCTCAACACCGCATCGGTCGCAAGTAATTCCACGATACTTATTGCCTTTGTACTTACCACAATGGCATTCGTAATCTTTTACTGGACCAAAGATACGCTCACAGTAAAGCCCATCACGCTCGGGCTTGAGCGTGCGGTAACTTACCGTTTCGTGCTTTGTGACTTCCCCATAGAGTTCTCCAGAATCTGCTCAGGAGATGCCAATGACACTCTGATCTTGGAGAAGTTTGTCTTTAACTTATTATCCTTTCTAAAAAGCCATATATATAGAAACGTTGAGCGTTTAGATTAATCCAGAGAAAGGCTCAAACCGAGGCCTTTTAGCTCGTTCATCAACACATTGAGAGACTCCGGGGATGCCCGGAGTAGGCATAGGAGTTCCCTTTACGATTGCCTCATAGGCACGTGAGCGGGCCAATGTGTCGTCACTCTTGATCGTGAGAATTTCTTGTAGGATATGGGCCGCACCAAAGGCTTCGAGGGCCCAAACTTCCATTTCTCCGAAACGCTGTCCCCTGAACTGGGCCTTACCCCCAAGAGGTTGTTGTAACCAATGAGTAGGGACCAATGGAGCGAGCGTGTGCATCTTGTCATCGACCATGTGGCCCAACTTCAGAAGTAAGTTACCCCTACCGTAGCACGTTGCTTGAAGGGCTCTCCGTGCCTCCGTCGTAGAGCTGCGTCTTAGCACCGGGATCGATCCCAGCTGCCTTGATGTACTCTTCGATGTCTTCGGGTGAAGCTCCATCGAATACAGGAGAAGCGAAACGCTTGCCCAACTTGCGTCCAGCACGAGCCAACACGGCTTCGAAGAGCTGACCAAGGTTCATACGAGAGGTACTAGAGGGTTAAGACAGATGTCTACGGAGTACCATCTTCGAGGAAAGGCATGTCTTCTTGGCGTACAATCTTTGATACAATACCCTTATTACCATGGCGCCCTGCCATTTTGTCTCCTACTTGGATCTTACGCTTCTTGGCGATATAAACCTTTGCAGTCTGTACGATGCCACTAGCAAGTTCGTCTCCGATTGTTTCGTCTTGAATGTGACGACGGAACTCTGCTTCTAACTCATATCCTTGCGAATGTAATTAGCGATAAGGGTTGTGATAAGTTCGTTTGTATGGGCGTCTTCCGTCCAGTTGCTGCTCTTAATGTTGCTATACTCGTCAATACTTTCGAGCATGGTGCGGTTAAACTTCTTACCGGCAGCAATGATCTCAAGAGAAGCGAAGTCCTCTATAAGATTAGAGGTATGCCCATCGGTAAGTTTGAGCAACTTATCAATAAATACTTTGCGAAGCTGTTCTTTCTTCTTGCTGTACTCGCCTTCGATACGCTCGGTGATCTCTTTGATATCCTTGCGCTTCTTGTCCAAATTCTTGGAGAAGAGCTTGGTATCAATAACAACCCCGCGCAATGAAGGAGAAGCCTTGAGAGAAGCATCCTTTACATCGCTCGCCTTGTCACCAAAGATGGCACGGAGAAGACGCTCTTCTGGTGTGGGATCAGATTCGCCCTTGGGGTTATCTTACCCACGAGAATGTCTCCGGGAACGATATGTGCACCAATGCGCACGATTCCGTTTTCTGCCAAATCTTTCGTTGCATCTTCGCTCACGTTGGGGATGTCGCTCGTAAGCTCTTCGAGTCCTCGTTTGGTCTCACGCACTTCAAGTTGTTGCTCTTCTACGTGTACTGAGGTGAAGAGTCTTCGCGTACGATACGCTCGTTAAGCACGATAGCATCCTCATAGTTGTATCCCTTCCAAGGCATATAAGCCACAAGGATATTGCGCCCAAAGAGCCAATTCTCCGTTCTGAGTTGCATAGCCCTCGGTGAGGATATCTCCCTTTTCTCACGATCGCCCTTGCGACAGATCGGCTTAGAGGTCAATCGTTGTACTCTGGTTCGTCTTGCGATATTTGGGGAGAGGATAGGTTACGATAGGCTCTTCGAAGCTTACGAAAGCTCCTCGTCAGTCTTGTCGTAACGAACCTTGATTTGATCTGCATCCACGTAGATAACCTCGCCGGCTCCTTCTGCGCATAACTTGGGTACGAGTCGCGAACCAATTTGCCTTCCACCCCGGTACCTACGATAGGTGCCTCGGGCTGGATGAGGGGCACTGCCTGGCGCATCATGTTCGACCCCATGAGGGCACGGTTGGCGTCATCGTGTTCCAAGAAGGGAATCAACGAAGCCGCAATAGAGGCGATCTGCGAAGGAGAAACGTCCATCAGGGTGCACCTGATTAGAGACCACGATGGGGAAGTCCGCAGCGTAGCGCGACTTTTACTTTATCGCGAACGAGGATTCCATCGGGGGTTCAGCGGAGCATTACCCTGAGCAACGTTCATTTCTTCTTCTTCCTCTGCCGTATAGTACTTAAGCCCTTCGTCTGAGAAATCAACTTTTCCATCCTTAACGGCACGATAGGGCGTCTCTATAAAGCCAAGACTATTGACCTTAGCATAAACACAAAGAGAAGAGATAAGACCGATGTTCGGACCTTCCGGAGTCTCAATAGGACACAAACGGCCATAGTGAGTATAGTGAACGTCTCGAACGGCGAAGCCTGCACGCTCACGGGTAAGACCGCCAGGTCCAAGAGCGGAGAGACGACGCTTATGAGTGATCTCGGCAAGAGGATTCGTTTGGTCCATGAACTGAGACAGCTGATTGGTACCAAAGAACGAACTTACTACCGAGCTAATAGTCTTAGCATTAACAAGGTCTGTAGGGACCAAACACTTCTGTTATCTCGTACATTCATACGCTCGCGGACAGTACGAGCCATACGGGCTAGTCCTACTCCGAATTGGGCGGCAGCTGCTCACCCACCGTACGAACACGACGATTCGAAAGGTGGTCAATATCATCAACGTTAGCCCCCGTTGTTGCTACAACAACAAAGGTGGTTAACGATGGAAACAATATCCTCTTTGGTAAGCACACGAACATCTGGATCGACATCCAAATTGAGCTTCGAATTGATGCGGTAACGCCCTACATCCCCAAGATCGTAACGCTTATCAGAGAAGAATAAATTATTGAAAGATTCCTTAGCCGTAAGGTCATCCGGAGCGATTACACTGCGCTGGATGAGGTAGAACTGTCTCAAGCTTCAACTTCGAAATCGTACTATCCTTACTCAAAGGTCTGCACAAGCAGATTGATAACATTGCTATTATCAGACTCCTTAAAGAGCAATACATCGGGAATAGTGAGTCGCTCTTCTTGCAACTTCTGGATCTCTTCACAACCTCTTCGGTAAGGGTGTGTCTCTTTCCCACACGAAGTTCGTAACGCATCTGCGCTGTCACCTCTCCGGCAGCGGCGTCCAGAGACTCTTCTTCTAAATTGCGGACTCCGATGCGTTCTGCCACACGTCGTCCGATATAGTTCTTAAGTTTTGATGTCTCTACAACCTCTCCAATCCCAAAGGCACTCCATATATCACGGTCGGAGCTATAGCCAATAGCACGCAAAAGAGTAGCTACAGGCACCTTCTTCTTACGATCTATATAAGCATAGAGAACGTTGTTGGGGTCGGTTGCAATTTCGATCCAAGTACCACGGAAGGGGATGATACGTGCCGAAAAGGTACGCACTCGAGGAAGGATACTGGAACTAAAGAAAACACCGGGAGAGCGGTGAAGCTGAGATACTACTACACGCTCTGCACCATTGATCACAAAGGTGCCGCTCGGTGTCATATAGGAATGAGGCCCGAGATACACGTCCTTGACTTGCGTTTCGAAGTCTACGTGCTCAGGGTCATTACAGAGAGCTTGAGTTTTGCTTTGAGGGTACACTGTAGGGTGAGCCCTCGGCTAATACACTCCTCGATAGAATACTTAGGAGGGTCTACACAATAGTCTATAAACTCGAGAGTAAAGCTATTGCGTGTGTCTTTTATAGGAAAGTTTTCGGCAAATACCTTGTACAACCCTTCTTGTTTTCTGCATTCTGTAGCAGTCTGCAGCTGGAAGAAGTCCTGAAAAAGACTTAAGCTGCACTTCCAAGAAATCGGGATAGGGGCAATGTATTCTGTATCTTGGAAAAATTCTCTCTGATAGTATCAGTAGTATTAGCCATCTGTTGCTAGATTATTGATTCTCTACGAGTAGGTGGAAAAAGACAAGAAAAGGTCGAGAACTCCTGCAAGCAGGGTTCTCAACCATTGATTACCTGATAATCAGTGCAGCAGGAAATTACTTCAATTCTACTTCTGCACCAGCTTCTTCGAGAGCAGCCTTCATTGCATCAGCAGTAGCCTTGTCTCACACCTTCTTTGAGGGTAGCAGGAGCAGCATCTACGATATCTTTTAGCTTCTTTGATGGCCAAGACCGCAGTGTTCCTTTACAGCCTTAACAACTTGGAGCTTAGCAGAACCGAAGCTCTTAAGAACCACGTCGAACGAGGTCTTTTCTTCAGCTTCAGACAGCACCAGCAGCACCGGGAGCAGCAGCTACAGCTACAGCAGCGGCAGCGGGGTTCGATACCGTATTCTTCCTTAAGAACGTTAGCCAATTCACTTACTTCTTTTACAGTAAGGTTAACGAGGGTTTCAGCAATTGCTTTAATATCTGCCATTGTAGTATGAATGGATTATTCGTTGATTTCTTTGTTATTACTTATCTTTCTTCCAAGGTTTTAAGAACACCATGGATCAGTCTGACCAGCGCCCTGGAGTGCTGAGATCAGGTTCTTAGCAGTAGACTGCAAGAGGGCAACCACTTCTGCCACGAGCTCTTCTTTTGCTCTTGATAGAAACAAGAGCTTCGAGGTTCTCAGGACCAAGGTAGATGCTTTTCTGCGCATAAGCAGCCTTGAGCAGCGGGCTTACCGAGTTCTTTGTTAGCCTTAGCAAAACTCCTTGATAATGCGAGCAGGTGCGTTAGCATTCTGCGTAAACATTACACAAGTATTGCCCTTAAGTGCACTATATAGCTCTGCAAAGTCAGTCTCGCTTTCAGCAAGAGCCTTGCGCATATAGGGTGTTCTTAACTACGACAAGCAACGTTTTCTTTTATTACATGCAGCACGGAGCTCAGCGTTTTCACTGCATCGAGAGCTTCTGATGTCTGCAAGATAAAAGTGGGGATATTGAGCCAAATAGTCTGAGAGCTTCTCAACTACGGCACCTTTTACTTCCTTTCTCATCTTTAGAATCTCTTATTAAAGGTCTACTGATTTAGGATCGATCTTGATACCAGCACTCATCGTGCTAGAGATATGAATGCTCTTGAGATAGGTGCCCTTAGCGGAGGATGGCTTGAGACGAATGATCGTATTGATAAACTCGCGTGCATTCTCCTTAATCTGTTCAGAATGAAAGACACCTCACCTACAGAGGTATGAATGATACCGCTCTTGTCTACCTTGAAATCGATCTTCCCTGCCTTCACTTCGCGTACAGCATTACCAACCTCGTTTGTTACTGTACCACTCTTAGGGTTTGGCATCAAACCGCGGGGACCAAGTACACGACCGAGAGCACCAATCTTACCCATTACAGAGGGGCATTGTGATGATCGTCGATGTCTGTCCAGCCACCCTTGATCTTATCAATATATTCATCGAGTCCAACATAGTCAGCCCCAGCAGCTTGTGCTTCGGCTTCCTTGTCGGTGTACAACGGCATGAACGCGTACTTCCTTACCGGTACCATGAGGAGGGTTACCACACGTACCATTTGATTAGCCTTACGAGGATCTACACCAAGACGAATATCAATGTCTACAGAGGCATTGAACTTCGTGAAAGTGATCTCCCTTAACCAATGACATGAAGCTTCATCAGGGTATAGAGCTTCCGGGTTCAGTCGTCTTCTCGGCAGCCAACTTTGCTTTTTGCTTGGTTTACTCATGTGTACAATTGAATCTTATAGTTGTTCGGGAAAATCACCTTTGATAGCAATACCCATACTGCGAGCCGTACCGGCAACCATACGCATGGCAGCCTCAATAGAGAAGCAGTTGGGTCTGTCATCTTGTCTTGGGCTATCGTCTTAACCTGCTCCCAAGTGATCTCAGCCACCTTGTTGCAGTTGGGCTCTGCACTACCCGTCTTAGCCTTAGAGACTTCGAGGGGTTGTATAGCACAGGAGGAGTCTTAACGATAAAGTCGAAAGACTTGTCGGCATAGTGCAATTACTACAGGAGTGCCTTACCATGGCCTTGCTCTTGCGTTCTGGCATTGAGTTGCTTTACAAAACTCCATGATGTTAATCTTGGCACCAAGTGCTGGGGCCAACAGGAGGTGAGAAGAGCTTTGCAGCCCCACCTTTGATCTGCAATTTGTTGTCCTGCAAATTTCTTTTGCCATTGTCTTAATGTCTTATCTATGAATAAAACAGTTTTGCACGCATTGCTAGTGATTCCATCTCTCCTTGCTGGAGCTCAAGGTCATTAGACTGAGAGCAAATACTCGTAACAGAGATTACTCTTTTTCAACTTTAGTGCGTAGCCAAGCTCTAGTGGAGTCTTTCTTCCGAAAATCTTCACCATCACCTTGTCTTTTCTTTTCTGTTAGTATTTCTTCTATCGTAGCAGAGAAGCTCTGGCTGAAGGCTCCATCTATGACCTCACGCTCTCTCCAAGCACGAACACGTACATCGCATCATCGGGACCTTCGTTCGTCGTATCCACCTCATGGAGAAGTTTCTCCACTTCGCAAGCTGAGAGGGCTAGGGGTTGTCTGTTTGCCAAGGAAGCCAACACGTCGGGCAAGTCACGGAGGGCGACTGATGACAGCTTGACCCATCGTGCACTCAATAGGAAGTACATAACCGGAGATACAGGACGCTCAATAACAACCTTTTTGGTCTTCGCTGCGTCATCTACCTTCTCGGTCAAGCTACTACAAATCCGAAAAACACTCTCTGAGGAAATGACAGAAGACTCAGTGAAGAGACATCTCGCGCTCGATAGTCCTCCTTCTACCTTCTTCTCTCTCAGATATAGCCCGATGCACTTTATAAAGCGCTTCGTCATTACTCTCTTCAATCATACAACAATAAACCTACACAGCACTGGATGCTCTGCCTATCGCTTTTATCTATGGATTAGATAATCAATCAGTGATTTGTTCCATCCCAAAGTTGAATACCGTATCAACAGCAAAGATACATATAGCACTAATCACGGAGGCGATCATAACCACCACCGCACTGTTCGTCAGTTCACTTCTGGTGAGGCCAAGGAACACTTGTATTGCCAATTCATTGTAAGAATCTTTGGCCCTCTCGATCTTGCTAAAAACTCATCATACTGCGAGATATTAGGCACGGGCTGAGAGGCTCGAAACTCTGACACCTGGCTGGAGACCAGTGCGCCTCACCAACTGAGCTAAACCCATGATCCTTAAAGAGAAGAGCGCTCTCTCCATCGAGAGTCTAAGAGATCACTCAAAGGATAAGCGCCCTTCTTGTTATGTACATCCTCTAGCACTCTTCTAGGGCGAGGTGCACACTGAGGAGAATGATTTAGTCTTCGAGAAGTTCTGTAATCTGACCCAGCACCTGCGTACTGACCGCACCTCACGAATAGCGAAGCGAGGACCTACGCTTCCACATGCCACAGGAGAGATGAGCTTAACGTCGATTGTTACGTTGTCACCGAGTAATCACCATGTCAACGCCTTTCTGGGAGGTCGATTTCACCCGTAACGTCGAGAGTACGAGATTGGGGAGCTGAGGACGATAGTGGCGCATGAATGGAGTGTGACGACCACCTTTCTTTCTTTCTTCAAAAGATATAAACTCTCAGCCTTGAAGTGATCGTGAGGCTTAACCTTGCTGCCGGGCTGAGCAGGCAGCACCATACCACGCTTGATTTCATCCTTTATCCACACCACGGAGGAGGAGCTGCATGTTGGTCACCAGCTTCACCTTGATCAAGGAGCTTGCGGAACATTTCCACACATTCAGCAACAACAGTCTTCTTACCTTCAGCTCTGAGACCGATCATCGAACTTCGCTGGTCTACGTGAATAACACCGGTTTCGATACGACCCGTAGCTACAGTACCAATGACCTGTGATGAGAGAACACGTCTTCTACAGGCATAAGGAATGGTTTATCCACATCCACGAGGAGGCAGAGGAATCCAAGTATCTCACAGCATCCATTGGTTCCATAACCTTGGCAACCCATGTAGGATCTCCATTGAGAGCACCAAGGGCAGAACCGCGGATGATAGGAGTATTATCGCCATCGTAGCCATAGAAGCTGAGAAGCTCACGCATATCCATTTCCTACGACGCTCGAAAGCATTTCTTCGTCTTCAACAAGGTCGCACTTGTTCAAGAACACCACGATACGAGGAACGTTCACCTGGCGAGCGAGAAGCACGTGCTCACGAGGTCTGGGGCATAGGACCATCAGTAGCATGGCACCACGATACAGATAGCGCCGTCCATTTGAGCAGCTCTTTCCGTTACCATGTTCTTAACGTAGTCGGCGTGGCCGGGCAGTCTACGTGAGCATAGTGACGATTAGCGGTTTCTGCACTCAACGTGTGAAGTATTAATAGTAATACCACGTTCGCGCTTTTCTTCGTGAGCGTTTAAGCTCGAATTACGAATCGAACGAGCGAGCTTCTGAGAGACTTCACTGCATCCTGTACACCTTTGTAATAGCTGCCGTAAGAGTAGCCCCTACCGTGGTGCTGTGCACCACAGTACCGATGTTTACATGCGGTTTCGTTCTGTTGAAAATGTTCTTTTGCCATAGCAATTTAGTATTCTCCGCTGATCTTACTTTGGAGATGCTGCACACTCTCGCTTGAGCAACTCTTTAACGACCTCTGCCCTACTCCAGAGAGCCGGTGCGCGGGACTTGAACCCGCCCTTCCTTCACTCGAGGTGCTCTACCGCTGAGCTACACAGGCATCTTGTAGTCGTAATGAGACTTAATATTTACACTCTTCGAGGATGAGGCAGTGATGAATCTCGAACCACGAAGGCGTAAGCCAGCTGAGTTACAGCCAGCATTTGGCCACTCTGGCACTGCGCTCCGTCTGCAGCGCATCATCCCTTATTACTAATCCTCCTCTGAGCGGGAAGGACGATCACGCATTCTCTTGTAAACTTACACTATCCACTTAGGAGGGCATTCAAGAATCGGAGACAAAGGTACACACAAAATCAGAAATCACCAAACTTGTGGCATCCTTCTTTTTAGACGTCTCTGCGAAAATCATGGGTATCTAAGACGTCTCATGAAGCCTCATGATGGCAAGAATATTCCAGAGAGATCCGTGCATGATGACCACCCAGCCCCAGAGCTGAGAATATACTACTAGGCGCTGCAAGGCCCCTCTAATCTCCGGGAGACATGGGCCGCGTGCCACAAAAAGGGCGATGGCAGCAGTAAAACGCCAAGGTTCACGAGCAACAAAGCCTCTCGTAGGGCGAGCCACCCTCAAAGAGAGTATCCCAATATTAGGACGCAAAATGCGCAACTGCTCCTGTATTCTTCTGCAGAAGAAGATGAATGCTGAGGGTGTGAGAATAAGAGAAGGACAAGGTAGACATATGACGCACCACAACGCAACAACAAGACCAATGGTCAAGAGGTAGTTTGCCTTATTCCTATTCACATCTTATCTCCTGCCACCTCGTACTGTATGCGCATCGAGGTATTGCTCCACGTGGCATCGCTGAGAGACCTCTAAGATTATTCGGCTCACCTCATCTGAGATACGATACCCAACTTCTGCCTATTGCTCCACGCACAAAGCTCTCCGGCACTATTATCGTATTGATTTCTGACCAGAGAAGCCCACAATATGGCCCGTAACGCTCGGGCACGACTCTGCCCCTTTGAGACCCCGTCGAGATGAGAATTGAATGGGGATCAGCCCCACCAATGCCTTCGCTAGCACGCAATCCCTTGCGATGATGCAAAGCCAAAAATTATAGAGTGCTACCAGCCCTTTTGGGGGATACCGATGGGCACTCTTGAAGGCCGAACCGGATCAAATTGCCAATCGGCTCTCATCGAGAAAGCTCCTCGGGCATAGTCTCACATTTGCGTCTCCAAACCGCCCTGCCCGGCTGTGCCACAGCGGCCTACCATTATATTTAGACGATGAGAAGGTGCCCAACTTGCGCACCCAAGGCTGATGAGAGTTGCGCTATCTCCTTGAGACGAAAAGACACCCGCCTTGCTGTCGCCCCTCGAGAAGAGACCGCCCACGGCATCTGCGCCCCGACTTCTTTTGGTCGGCACCAAACTAATCCTTATTGATAAAGCTACTCCTCGCCCGACGGTACGCACATCCGGCATAGAATTGCAGCCCTATCATCACGATACAAAAGCTCTCCTATCACATTGGCAAGAGCAAAGCCGACCAATTGTCCCACTACTTTACGTTTTTGCTGCAAGAGTTTCCCTAAGAGAGGCGGTTCATGGCTTGAGTGTACGCATAATCTAGAAGCGAGGGATCGCAACAGAGGTGGATATAATAGCCGTCACTCGTGTGTTTGCCTCTTCGCGCACAAGCCTGCGACGATCCTATTATTCTCTTCATCCAAGTGGCTCACGGGCTCATCCATAAGGTAGGGTGAGCACGCTTGGGCAAAGGAGACGTGTGATTAGTCACGCTGCTGCTGACCCACCTGCGACAACTCTGCTCACGGGGCTATTCCACTTGTCTTTAGATCCAGAACATCGAAAAGGCGAACGAGTCTCCTCTTTTGGATATGTAGTGGGTAGAAGTCGATTCTTTAAGGAGGAACATTGTCCGCCGCCGAGAGCTCCGGAAACAAGGCCAAATCTTGAGGCAAATAGGCACTTTCTTCCTTCTTATCTCTACACCAATCCCCCACAGAGAGGAGTTTGTCTACCATCGAAGAGGTGATTGAGCGCTGTGGTCACGCCTGTAACCACAGATATGGGCACACAGCGACGACTTCTTCCGGCCTCCGCTCTCTGCCGACACGAGATAGGAGATACCCTGCCTGAGGTCCAGCCGGGCTAAGCCACCTCCGACCGAGAGGCGGTCTGCCGAGAAGACACAAGGCGGGGTATCTTGTAAGGTAATTGTTTGCACTTTGCTTATGCTTGGGACATGCGTTTTGAACCTTCTAGAATATTATCCTCACAGCATCATTGCGGAAGACTATGGTAGATTCAGTGTGGAAGAAGACATTACGCTCGATGAGGTACCCATCCAAGCTATACTCTGCAATTTGCTTTATAAGTGCGCTTAGAGAGGACTGGGAAGATAAGTCAACAAACAATCCCCCATAACTTCCCACAAACGAGGCAATATGTTTATTCTCAAGAGCCGTTTCTTTGGGCTGAACAAAAGGCGCATTTCGAGTAGTCACATAGTGTATTTAGAACCCCATAGTAGGCTCCTTTTCGCTACTGAGGAGGTCCTCATCCAGGTGATACACTCCATTATTTTGCGAACTCTTCGCCTCATTCATTTGGCACAGAGGGTATCCAGATGCAGGAGAAGTTCGGCACATTATTCTTGCTCTGGGCGAGCAACATATACTCTGGGGTAGAATCCCAAGTCATGATTGAGCTTGGTAATTTTACGGCGCCGGCTATTTCTCCTCCAAGGCGGCAAATAACCTGCTTCGACAAAAGGGTCTCGGATTCCAGAAGCACTTGTATGAGCCAATGCCTCGCACAGCGTCAAGGTTTTCTCCAGAGACGAAACAGCGATAAGCGCGACATCCTTTGGAAAGTTGGAAAAGAAGTTCCTTTGTCACCTTAACATCACTCATAAAAGGACTGGTGGAGGCTTCCCCTCCGGATCATAAAAGTTTGATTTTCGCTCCTAATTTCTTTTTCTCAAAAAGAAATGGTAGCAATCATGCGCATAACCTCTTGCTCTTCGAGCATGAGGCCTTTTTCAAAGTCCATGGTTTGAGGTGCTTCTTCCTCAATAGCTTCTACTTCATCTTGCTCTACCCCTCTTTAGAGTTCATCCAAAATCCTCATCCCAGTCTCGCCATAATCTATATCTTCGTCCTCTACACAGTTGCGGTTAAAGTTCAGACCATGAAACTCGTTCAGATTAGCAAGGAGAGCATGATTCATATACATACCGGCATCCTTAGCATAGATGTCAGCTGATGTGCGGTGTGGTATTAGCGATATTCTCAGGCTTTTATTTCTACATATTTCTTGACAGCCTCAGAGGATCCAACCCCATGTCATTGGAGATAATCCAGACCTGTTTCCTGTTACTTACTACGGTCATAATTTTTATTAGAGCAATCCAGTATCCTTCTTTCTCTTCACGCTTCCGTCGTAGTCCAACTGAGCGTAAGCCTCGCTTCGACTGCTTAAAGTCTTTTACGAAAAAGGTGAAGGTAAGATTCTTTTTCGAGGTGACAAAGAAGAACAGATCGTGCAACTACAGACTTAGCTAGATCCTTCAAAAGAATAAAGTTCTCATCTTCGGCAGCATCTTTTGGGATATACTTTTCAAAATTCCCTTCTTGATCAGATCCGCCCCATTGCAATAGCCAACAAATAGGCTCTCTTGAGGATCGTCTCTAGTAATTTCTTAGCACCCTTGGGGCTACGAGAGCCAGAAGTCCTACAACTAACAAAGTTGCCACAAGCCAAGTGTAACGAATTGTCTTCATCTTTTATATCATCTTTTAGTTTAAACTCCCAACCCATTATTGGCTGGCACTTTCGTGCAACAAAGGTATGTATATAATGTCATTTTAGATGAACTCTCCTCCCATCTTCCCTCTGGGCGCGAAACTATAGCCCTCTCTTGGGCACTAACGCCGACTTCCGGAGTTTTAGGAGGAATAGAAACAAAACAACCCTAAACCTGGGAAGATTTAGGGCTGCACCGGATCGATTATTAGGAGAGACTTACTCCCGAAATCAGCCTCAGCCGTATGCGAAGGTCCTTAACCGTGAGAGTGAAAAGGAGAGGAGGACTTTTCAGCCATACGCTCCGAGGTCAGTTTGTCGGGAAAAGGTTACTTCCTTATCCCAGGTGTATTCAGATGGATATATTCATTATTGCACCACTCCATAACGCGCGAAAAGAGTTCCACAAAGGCGCCTCTGTTTGCCCAAAATGACGAATCGGAAGAGTAATAATTATAGGGTGGTGATGGTGTATCCATTAATAGTGAAAGCGGCACTGCAAACGTGAGCAATTCCTTCTTCTCGGGTCTTTCAATCCCTGCTTCAAGGCCAGCAAAGTCCCGAGGCATCCCATCCACCGGCTTATTATAAGCATCTACGTTTTCAGTACCTCTTGCACAAGAGCCGCAAATGCGTCTCTTTCATCGCGCCGCCCTTATAACGGACCCACCCTCTGTCTGCAGTTAGAGCATCTTTCAACGTCTTTGGCACCACCTTTGCCCATCAACAATATGGGGAACAAGAGACACAGAGATACTGATTAGGCGGACAAGTCGTCTCCTTTACATATAGCCTCTTATCGGACAGATCACTACTATTGCGCTCCTTACCGGCCGTAGCATAAAACAATGCCGGATTGGGGAGCTACACGATATTTACCAATAAACTCAGCCGTCAGAGAGCCGGGGCACTGATCCTTTATCGCCTCGCAACCGGGGCTATGGGCGTAGTCTTTAGCATGGGGTTGCTCCCTCACCTCTAGCTTTGTCCGGCGTATCAAGTCAAACTCCTGAGAGAAAATAGATGGTGCGAAGGCGATCTTCTCATCCAGCAACAGCACTTCGCCATTTTGCCACATGGGGCGCACCGTAAGCGAAAACTCGAGCAAGCATCGGCTCCACCTCTAGCTGACAAGCCGTTTTCCGCAAGCCCCTCTGTTGTTCATGAACTGGTCCTCTGAAACATGGCAGGGATCTGAGCTCACGGGAGACATGACAACGCTATGAACTTTACTCCCATCCACATCTGCAGATAGGAAATATCTTGTATTAGCCTCCCGAAAATCCTTAGTTGCGTATATCCTGCAACCTCTTTTCCAATGCCTCCAGTAGCATTAACAAGGAAGTATATAACATTCTTTACGCACAAGTTTGATCGGCGTAGGAGTAGCTATATTTCCTTCCACCCTCTTAATTCCAATCATTTTGTCTCAGGGGACTATTCCATCGAAGATGTAAAGGGTAAGACAACGAACGATGGATGAGATCTTCACCCCCTCTCGCAACACCCATGCAGGAGAGTCTAGAGAAAAAGAGATGTGAGGCGGAGTCTGCGCTAGGGTCGTAGTACCGCCGTTGTTGGGAGACGAGGTAGGCAAGAGAGACAACACCTCTCCCATCAAAAGAGCTCCAAATAAAATTTTTGCTGTGAATTTCATAAATGCCATGTATTACATATTTGCATGCCAAAGTTAGCATCTATTTACAAATAAAAGACCCACACAAAAATAACCTGGCAGGGAGAAAGGATCCATACAAAGAGTTCATTTACAAGCACTAACACCTTCCACATTATTCTGAGGGCTTAGCCAACCATCCGAGAGACCTCCCCAGGAACCAGATGAACCCTACTTTATTCTATGGCTCAATCCAAAAGAGAGGCCCGCCTCACCTCTCTCTTTGGAAATAGTCTATAAAAAGGAGGGCTTACTTTTCTACAAAAGTAAATACCCTCCTATGGAATAGGGACACCTCCCTCTCAATCTATGTCTCAAAATATATCGAATCCTCAATATCGAAAGGGGAAGAAAGGCATCAAATAGAGCCTCCAGCTCTCCCCACTCCAGTGCACATACTGTCCAGAGCCTCAATAGGACTTCGGATGGTTATTTCCTGACAAAGATTGAGGACTATACTTAATGCTGTTCGCTTTATCTTTTCGATTTGACGCTTAGAGCATCTACAGCCAAATCCACAGCCTCCTCAAAACTAGAGGCCTGCTTCTCTGCAAAAAGATCGGGACCGGGCACTTCAAACGAATCGAAGCTTCCTTATTCTTATCTTCGCCTCCTTGCACACCTTAGCTTTAGACGCCTCAGCTTTAACTACACCTCCGTAGAGACGAGTCCAAACGATCGAGACTCTTTTGTACGAACTCTTCTAGTGCCGTATATGGCGGTAAAATGTACTGATTGAATCCTAACTCCATAATAGACTTCTTCTTTGATGCTCAGTGGATGAGGCGTTACATCTGTGCAACTCTGCAGCGAAGTGTGTGTATATAGTACCGTTGTAGCTACGCTTTTATGCCCCTAAGCTCCTTACCGCCATCAGCTGCGCTCCATTGTTGAGCATAGCCGTGGCAAATGTAGCCTCTAATACGTGAGGACCTCGACGTGCCAAACCAGGAATCGATTGTAACCGCTCGTGTATGCAATCTGATACACCACTCTCCGCTTCAGAGGTTGGTTACCCAAAGAAACAAAATACTGAGATAAACCCACCTTTTGGTGCTTGAGTGCAGATATTCTGCGATGCGAGCAGCGAGAGTGCTCTCGAAGAGTTATTCGCTCCTTCCGCCCTTCCCACACGTAGTAGCCTCGAAGACAAATCAACGCCCCTTCCAAAGCCCTACCAATTCACTTCTGCATGCCCGTCTCTGTAGAACATCTCTAGAGATCAATTGAGTTTCCGTAGGAGCAACAAAATCCTCTTTATCTATCTCTTGCGCATAAACAGGTTGCTTTAATCTCTTGCTCCGAGGCACTGCAGGGCAACGGACTCTCGCCACGCGGACCACGCACAAGACGAGCAGGGCTCTGCTCCAACGTACGATCTTTACGAGATAACGATAGTAACTCTTGAGGGAACTCAGTTTACGATGCAGAGAGCTTCTCTTCCGCCTGCTCTATTAGAGAGGACAAGAAACCTCGGATCAAGTCTCTATCCCCATCACTAGGCACAAATTCCTCGCCTATAAGTCCTCCACATACTGCACATACTGCTGCAAATCCAACTCTGTATGCCGCAACGGTGTGCTCCGACTGATTGCGTTCGTAGCGGAGATAACTCAGAAAACGTTCGATGCTGAGGATGAGGCATAGCTCCTACGTTGCTCCCCACACAAGAGGAAGCAACGCTTCAGTCATACTACTAAAAAGTGAGGCGAGGTCAATTAAAGACTCAGCTCAACATCGGGCACTTTACACACCAGGGAGCTCACGCCCAAAAAGGCTCTTCCACCAAGAGTCCGTTCAAGAAAAGGATCGGAGTATTCCTTCCTCTCCTCCTCCCAAGCTCCCGGAAGACAAGAGCCGGAGTCCTTTGGAGCCTATGTTTGTGCTCTTCTGCCTGACGAAGTGCCTGCACGTAGATGGCCTTTTTCCCATCTTCTTGCGCTTCACTTCGGAGGGCTTCAATGAAAAGCCTGACGTCTTCTTGGCTCACGAACTGAACCAGTCTTGTCAAACTCTTCTTGTAACGCTTCAACGCGCTCTGATGTTATCACCCTCTTTGATTGGAACTATAATCATAGTCTACAATATTACTTTTATACTTCTATCTTATGTTGTTATTCTACTAGCTGAGGTGTACGAAGAAAACGGCCTTTCAGATATTCCTCTTCATACACGCAACTGCAAAGGTAGATATAATTCACAACCGACAAACATTTGCACCCTATTTTATTAACACGAGGAGCTTCTTTTCCTTTTTCTCCAGGCTTTTACTGGAAGATATAACGCAGGAGAAGAGCACAGTAGCGACTTCATGAAGTGTTGGAGAAATCTGGCGCCACTGACCCTCAATAGCTTCACGAGGGTATAGCAAATCATCCCCAGCGCCATCCTTCTGCGATGTTGTAGGTAAGCACCATCGTTATCATCGTAATGAAGGCAGGTAGCTGCTCCGACACGTCTGTAGGTCGATCTTGGGGATCGCATCCAACATAAACACCCTACCGACAACCAAAGCTCCCGTGGTGGCGGCACTGAGCACCAACAAAAGAGAGAGCAAAAATAGAGCCAGAGGAACAGAACCGCCGTAGTAAAGGAGGTAAGACCCGTACGACCGCCTCAGCGATCTGAAAGCACTCTCCACAAAAAGTAGTAACCGTGGAGGTCCCCCAATACAGCGCTCCACACTCGTAGCAAGAGCATCAGCCATCATAGCCTCTTTGATGTGGCGTACATTCCCCTTCTCGTCCATCATCTCCGTTTTAGCAGCAGCCCCAATGAGGGGTCCCTACCGTATTGAATATATCCATAAAAACAAGGGCAAAGATGGTCAGCGCCATGTGTCCATATTGAGGAGCGACTTGAAGTCAAACTTTTAGAAGTTGGGTCCAACGATTTGGGCATAGAGACCGGAATAAAAGCCATCAGAAGCTGAGTAACTATAGGGATCCCTATAAGGGTGCAGATCGAGATCCCATAAAAGAGGGCTCCACGCACCTTGAGGCAATAAAGTACACTTACTACAATCCCGATACTAAGCCAAAAATAGCCGTAGGAGTAAACTGCCCAAGGGTGACAAATGTAGCTTCATTGGAAACAATAATACCGCATTTTTCAGCCCGATAAAGGCAATAAAACATACCAATCCCCGAAGAAATGGCATAGCGAAGATTGAGCGGGATACACTTTACAATCTGCTCTCGGATATTAAATGCCGTGAGAATGATAAAGATAATCCCCTCTACAAATACGGCAGCAAGGGCTGTTTCCCAACTATACCCATCCCTTTTACAAGCGTAAAGGCAAAGAATGCATTGATACCCATACTCGGAGCTTGGGCAAAAGGCAGCAGCAAGGAAAGCAATCGAGGATAGTACCAATGGCGGAAGCCAGTGCCGTAGCTGTAAATACAGCCCCTTGATCCATCCCGCTTGACTTAAAATGTCGGGGTTTACCGCATAGATGTAACTCATCGCAGAAAGGTGGTAAAAACCAGCCATTAGCTCAGTACGACGATTGTGCCGAGAGGTCGAGACCCAATAACTTAGAATTCACTCAATCCGTAGGTTTACAAAGTCTATTTACGGCTGCAAAAAGTACAAAGTTCTGCCCAGCACAGAAGCTTTTTCGCTTAATTTCTCCTCCAAAAACCAGGCAAAGAGGCAGCACATTTGTTACCCTAAATAAAAACGAGGAGAGGCAGAAATTTTTGCCCTCCTCATAGGATAAAAATTTAGAGTATTACTCTAGAGTAAGGTGCGACTAGTGCTGAAAGAAAAAGAAGCAGCAATACCTAATGAGGTTACATGCTGTGGATTGACAGTAAAACCGGAGAAAGGAATTGCGAAACAGGTGGCTATGGTCAATAGCCCTTCACTCCAAAAAGCGAATCCCGAAGGGAAAAAGATAATCATGTTGATGGCTTCCTGTAACCCAACGCCCCATTTACTATTCGTAAGGGTGGCCGATCCACACCAAAAGGAAAATTTGTAAGAACTGCTCCTACATCCACGAACCCAAGAGACACGCACCTTCTTCCCCTATTAGTGCAAATAAAAGCATGGTCAATCCTCCATAAAACCGCGAGAGCCGAGAGGGCCGAGGGTCATTTCTGCTCTACGAGTATATTCAGAGGGCAACATACAAGCCAACAGTCTCCTCCCTCTTTTTGCAAAGTGAGGAAAAAGCGAGATACTGCACTCGAAATCCATCCAACTGAGTATGCAATGCCGCAGTATGCAAGGCGATAATCCGAATATAAAAATTCCCCGTTCATAGGAGAGCATCACTACAGAGGTAAGCTCATTTTTGAGAGACCGCCACGCTGGTTCTTTCCCTTCGCCCCTGCTGCGTCTTGAGCAAAAGGCTAGTAGTACTCAGCAAAAACACCCATGCAAACACAACACAAAAGTCTACTTTTCATCTTCATTTCTCACTAAAAGCCTAGGCCGTTATAGGCCAAACAACAAAAACTAAATTCTAATAACAATCAAGCGAACGCCCTCAGATGGGTAGCTTCTCCGGATGAATATCTCCCTGGTCTGGCGCGACAGAACTAAAGTTAGAATTTAAAAATTGAACTGGCAAAAATTACAAATCCACAAAAGTAGGGAAATAGAGGAAACACGGCACAATGGGATGATGTATTTCTCCTGAGCTAAACCCCAGCAACTCTCCGAAATCTACCCGAGATAGGCAAAGTGCTAATCCCATAGAAGGAGGAAAAATTTCTTCAAACCCATCTCCTTTTCTGCAGCAGCTACCTACAGACACAACGTCTGCTTTCGCCCTCAAAGCGGATGGGTCAAGAGTCAAAAAGAAAGGAATCTAGATATTTTTCTTACTAAACGCTTGCACATGTCAAATTTTATCTGTACATTTGCAGTGGTTTATCCATATATAGTATTGGATTTAGGTTTAACAAGACGAGAGAGAACCCCGCTGAAGCAGGGTTCTTTTAGTAAAGTTGGAAGTAGAATGCCCTAAATCTCTCTAAGAGACAAAGCAATAGACCTGTAAAGGGATTCTCAAGGAGTCCTCCGAAAGCAAGGCCATCTCTCCTATCTCTCTATAATAAGGAATACACCCTCATCAGCGCGTAAAAATAGCTCCCAACAGGGGGAGGTGAGATAGGGGCAACTTTAGGCTCGATGCTCCCATCAACTCTTTTGTCCACACTCTCCCGATGCATTATAGAGGTATAGCCAAGTATTTGGAGATAGATTTTTCTACCAAAAGAAACTCTCCTGCAGGGATTCGGGTAGAGAAAAACAGATTGTTGTGGTGTAGCTCTAGAGTCATGGGCGAGCCCTCAAAAATCTTCACATCACCTCCCGTCCTTCGGCATCTACACCGGTTACGACACGCACTTCCCATCCGGCAGTACGCACCCCTGTCAACGAGGCTTTTAGGACAGACATTAGACTCTGGTACCTCTGCCTCGAGTAGTAAAAGGAGTAAAACTCTCGGGAGACTGCTCAGGGCTACTCTTAACCAAACGCTCAACAAGTTGCTCCATGCGCTCCAGACAATCTATTGCCATAGCAAGAGAGGCTTTTGCATATTCGCTCTATCACTCAGGAGGATAGCGGATAGCTGATTGCGGTCGCATTGCAATTCTTTGAGCCAAAGGGACGTCAGATCAAGCTCCGTTAGTGCATTGCGTCCACACACGCAAGACCTCTAGATTTTTCGCAACGATTGACACCGAGATGGGTCAATTGATTGTTGCTACAGTCAACCTTATTGATATGAGGTAAAGCCGCTCAAATCGAGAGAAGAAATGCCCAGACCAAAGCAATAAAAGCTGAGCGCAACCGCCCATGGGGTAGCTTGTTTTCGTCAAAATCGCGAAGAGGATTATCCCCAATGGAGAGGTGCAGTAAAAGAGCGAAGAGGGCGAAGGTCTCCCATAGATTTCAGCTTATTCCATGGATGTAGAGCATCTCAAGGCGGGGAATTTGCGGCAATCAAACTCTTCTAACCCCAAGCGATCGCACGCAAGCTGGAGCAAGGGTAGGGAGCTATAAGCGTGAGATGTCGAAGTCTTGATCAAAAGGATTACCCCCAATCCCTAGGGCTGCGACTTTGAGGGTTTGCCGAGAGATCCAATCTCTTCAGCCTCAGATCGGAGACCGAAAGTGAGGTAAGATCAGGTAGCCCCGAGAGGTCCAATTCGGCAATGGGATTGGCGTCGCAGAAGAGATAAGTGAGGCTGGTGTTCTTAGAAAACATCAAAGGAGGTAATGTCATTTCCTGCGCAGCTCAGCGTAGAAGATGGGGCGCCTGTAGATCAAGAGCCGCCACCTTAGGGGTATTCTCGACTTTCGCTCTATGCGGAATGAAGAACTCTCGAAGAGCCCACTAGAAAGGAGTAGCACCCGAGGGCAGCTCTGGCAGAAACGGATTGTTTACGATTCCCTTCTTGCCTAGCGTGAGCCTGCCCGAGGTGGGCGACTCAAGAGAGACTTGGTCTCCCTCGGAGATGGAAAAGTAGACTTTTGTGGCCCCTCTAGGGGGTTGAGGGGCTAGCGTTACAACGATTCGATCCGTGAGTTCGCAAGGCCGCGGACTGTCCCCAGAGGAGAATAAAAAGACAAAGGTAGTACGCAAAAGCAAAGGCAGAGCGCACTACCCCAGCGTAACTGATTGTTCATTGTTTGTTTGTGGGTTAAAGGCCTCATTGGCTCTCTAGCATAGGAGATGAAGGTTGAACAAAAGTCTACAAAACAGAGAGGCAGAAACCGTTCCATACCGTTTGGTAATGGTGATACCCTCTGTGAGAAAAGTAAGTTCGCCGAGATAATACTGGCTGTAGGTTTTTCTGATGCAGGTCGTTAATCACGCGGATCAGACGAGACTCGAGTTCCTCGATGCGGTAGCGTCCGTTCACTTCGCATACAAGTCCTCCCACTTTCTCATCAAAGTTTTTCGTCTTTGTACATCAAGCGTAGACAATTCCTGCCGATACAAACTCATCTTGATAGCCATGCGAAACGGACATAATCGTCTTCATTTCTGAGCCAAAAGGGGGCATGTCCACTTCGTCCATGGTGGCAAGGCGAGCCGTTGCAGGGTAGCACGGACGAATACGTCATGATATTATAGTCGGAGATACCGGCATCGTAAAGGGCCGTGTGGTAGCTACCGGCATGGAGTTCGAGATCACTCTCTCCGCTCCCTTGGTCACAAAAAGGTGTTGGGGATGATATTTCCAAAGATATTGCTCATTCTTCTTTTTCTTCTTCTCTGGGTTACCTACAATCTTTTGGGTACAAATGTACAACTTTTTCTAGGCTATTAGAGTTGATTGCGTACTGCCGTGACAAGACTATCGGCACGTGCCAGGGGCTTCGGGGCTTTGGGCATCTATGTCATACTCCTCAGGGCGAGGGGCACTCTCAGGGGTTGTACCAGTGGGCACATTGTCGGGGTTGGAGATTTTATCTTTGTTGGCAAGGTAGATATAAATCCAAAACTTTTTATTTCCGTAGTGTTCTCGGGCATAATCGGCTAGGCGATCCCCCTTTTTGATCGTGATGTAGACCTCCTCAACCACTTCGGGGCAGGGGCTGCAACGACAGAATCCTGAGGTGCAACAGCTTCTCGATGAGGGGCGGGAACCGTTTTTTTCGCGAGAGGGTTTTTCTCGAGGGAGGGAGAAGTTGGGTCCCGGCAAAGTAGCCTCCCCACAAGGGTGAACACAATACGGGAGAGCGATCCAAAGCCACACTTACGTTGCAGGTGGGATCGAGTAAGAATAGGGGGTATGGGATCCTCGGATGCGCGCACGCCCCCTCTTCTTCCTCAGGCGAAGGCTCCATAAACTCCTCTTCCGGGAGAGGGCAGCTCGGGGGAAAGGTAGGCAGCAGGGGGCAAGGCCTCCCTCCTCTTCTTGCTGAGGCAAAAGGTCTTCTATAGGGAGTCGCGGCGCCTCATTCAGTTCCACTTCATCGGTCGCCTCATCCTCTAAAAAGACTAGGATGTGGCGTCTCCTCCACAGATTCTTCGACCGGGAAGGCTTCGCGCACAGAGTAGACCGGAATCTTTGTAAGATCCTCTTCACGATCAATAGCACGCTGAGGCAAGTCGTCAAAAGCCTTGTCTTGAGGCAACACAACAGGAGAAAAAGCATCAAAAAGGCTTATTGATACTCTGGAGAAGTCGCTCAGAGGGCGTAAATGTAAAAAGCCAACTCCTCTTTAGCCTCGCCCTCAAATGGTCAATCCTCCCAAAGAAAAAGCATTACCGCTGTGCAAATGGTGCAACATCTGCTCGGTGAGTGCCTGATAAAAAGCATGTACACTCTTGGGGATGAGGGGAAGACTCTTGCAAGATCGCCTCAAGATCGTCCGGGGAGACGCACTTATGCCAAGACCGTCTCAAGGTGCAATCGAGGAGGAACGAAGCCGACTCCCAGAGGCAAAAGAGCGACGTACTCCATTTCTTTACGCACGTGCCGCCACAACCCCCGCTACAGAAACAGGGAATGGCGGATGCAAGCCGATCCGAAAACTATGCGCCCCAGAAGGCTCCACAGCTCTTCGCAACTCTCGTATTACAACTCCGATCGCTCGGAAAGTTGGCTAATCCATTGTAGGGTCTCTATCATAACTATCGGGACAATGGGGCTTGCGCCAATAAATCAAAAGCCATCTACTCCCACGATAGGTAGGGAGTAATAATGCCCAACACGGAGAGAATGAGCCTGCTCTATGGGGATAAGCACCTCGGGATCCACCTCGGGAGAATCGTACTGAGTACGCCCCACGACAAACTCCTCCTCCCTGCGATCAATAAGCACCTCCTGAGTAGTCCCTACCAAGCTACGGCTATGTCCTCGGCAATCGGCTCCTGCAGCAACATAAGTTGCTCCAGACGCTCCATTTTCACCTCTTCGGGTATCTCGTCTTGGTAGTGCTTATAAGAATAGGTACCAGCCTCGTGACTATAGGCAAAGGCGCCCATGCGCTCAAATTGCCTACGCTCTATAAATTCGCACTAGAGCTCGGAGTCTTGCTCCGCCTCCCAGGATGCCCCACAATCAGCGTGGTACGCAGGGCAATGCCCAGCACCTCTTAGCGGATCTCATCGAGGAGGTGCTCTGTCTCGAGCTGGGTGATATTGCGACGCATCTTCCGGAGCATGTTGTCCGTTGCGTGCTGCAAGGCAATATCCAAATACTTACAAATATTATCTCGCTCCCTCATGATGGGGAGAATTTCTCGTGGGAATTGGGTTGGATAGGCATAGTGCAAACAGAAGGCGACGTACCCAGGGGAGGTCGGGAGTTGCTCCAAAAGGGGAGCCAACAGCACCTGCTGCCATAAGATCCCGCCCGTAGGATGTAGAGATCTTGTGCAATCAATTGAAATTCGCTACAGCCCTCGTCTACAAAGCGATTTCACCTCATCCACGAGCGACTCTATGGTACGCGATTTTTGCCGCCCCGTGATAAGAGGGATGGCACAGTAGGAGCACCCTATCGCACCCTCCGAGATCTTCACATGGGAGTAGTGTTTGGGGGTCGTAAGGTCGTGCCGTATCCGTCTCGGGGAGCAAAAAGAGGGGCCCAAGTCGGCCACTAGATTTTTCCAATCGAACTTGCCGTAGAGAGCATCAATCTCGGAATTTCGGCTTTCAGATCGCCACGGAATCGCTCACTCAAGCAACCCATTACAATCAATTTTGCCAATGCGCCCTCTTCTTTGGCACGCACAAAGAGTATCATGTTGATAGACTCCTCTTGGGCCGCTCCGATAAAAACCGCAGGGTATTGATCACGACAATCTCACCCGTTATGCGCTTGGGATCATGGCGCACCGAGTCACCTGCCGCCGCAAAACGCCGCATCAAGAGCTCCGAATCCACCAGATTTTTTTGGAGCAACCGAGCGTGACTACGTTTGCTTCGTTTCTTCTCATTCGCCAAGAGCGAAGCTACAAACTCATGTTTACGGAAGACCTGGAGGTCTTCGATTTTTCCCCTAAGCCAATATACTTTACAGGGATATTGAACTGATCAAATCCCAATCACTACCCCGCCCTTAGCCGTACCATCGAGTTTGGTTACGGCAAAAGCATTCACCTCGGTAGCAGCAGTAAACTGGCGTGCTTGCTCAAAGCATTCTGCCCCGATGGAACCATCAGTACCAACAACACCCTCCTGGGGAGCATCAGGAACCACCTTCTGCATCACGCGTTTATCTTGGTAAAGCTCATTCATCAGCCCACTTTGTTGTGGAGACGACCGGCTGTATCAATCAACACAACGTCGGCATCTTGTGCCACGGCTCTGCCACCGTATCATAGGCCACGCTAGCAGGGTCTGCCCCATTTTCTGTTTGATCATGGGTACATCCACACGCTCTGCCCAGACGCTTAGTGGTCAATAGCAGCCGCACGGAAGGTATCAGCAGCACCAATTACCACCTTATGACCAGCCGCTTTGAACTGGTAGGCGAGCTTGCCGATCGTCGTAGTTTTGCCTGCACCATTGACCCCTACCACCATTATTACATAGGGGTTTTACTCTCTGCCGGCAGCACAAAACTATCCCCATCGATCGTACCGCTCTCGGTGAGCAAAGCCTCTATCTCGCTACGCAAGATGCCGTTAAGCTCGGCAGTGAGACACATACTTATCACGACCACTCGCTCCTCTATACGCTTGATGATCTTGGTGTGGTATCCACCCTACATCGCTGAAATGAGCACATCTTCGGGTCGTCGAGCACGTCGTCATCAACCTTGCTCTTACCGGCAGAGTGCACGAGATATCTTACCAAGTACCGAGGTCTTTGGTCTTCTCAAGCCCTGTATCAGGTGTCTCTTTTTCTTCTTAGAAAAGATTCCGAATAATCCCATATCTATCTAAATTTGTCTCTACTAAAACTGTCCTCCGGCGTCAATCCATTCGCTCTTTATGGTCACGATAGTCGAGGCGACGGAGGGCACCTCCCTCGCCATTAGCCTTTTTGTAACACGAGGTCGGGATGCGCTACTCCATTAAACATATGGGTCTTAACCGTTGTATAATGGATCATATCCTCAAAAGATAAGCGTATCGCCCACCTCCAAAGGCTTATCGAAACTCAGTCTCCCCAGAAGTCGCCACTTGGGCAACTATTTGCCTCCGAGTCGATGGGTGGGTGGCCCCTCCACGGGGTCGTGGTGCGCACCTCGTATCACAGGTTTGTGAGGGCATCTCAAGCAATCCGGCATATGGCAAAGTAAACGAAACATCGAGAATGGCCGTTTTTAATGCCAGTCGTGCTCTACAATATCTATTACATGACTCTCTAAATAACCGGTCTGCCAAGCAAATGCCGACCCCGGCTCCATGATAAGTTGTAGATGGGGATGACGCTGACGGAATGCCTTGAGTGCGGCAATCAGATGAGGTACGTTGTACTTTCTTTGTGGGTCATAAAGGTGTCCGCCGCCTGGGTTAAGCCAATGCGCTTCTGAGAGGGAGGCAAAACGCTGCTCTATGATGGAAGCAACTTCTCTAGCTGGAAGCTATTTCCCTCGCACAAAACATGTACGTGCCAGCCCCTCTATCCCTCGAGGAGATGCAAGCCCAACTCCTCGGGCAGAGCCCAAAAACACTGAGCCGGGTAGAGCCGGATTATGAAAGGTCTGTCTCCACAGGAGTAACCGGGGTTGATACGTAAGCCGTAAGAGACCTCCGAAGAGGGGGTACAGAACGCTCGGTACTGACTGAGCGAATTGAAGGTTATATGACTACAACAACGAGTCCATTCCGCCCAATCTTGCGCCCGATAGGCTGGCGAAAAAGCATGTGCCTTACGCTCTAAGCCCTCGTACCCCAAACGAGCTTCCCAGGAGAACTGGCGGTACTACCGAAACCATACTCTCGGAAGATGGGGAAGAGCTTCCATAAGGCAAAGGCCTTAAAAGCGATAATAATTTCTACTCGGCCTCATCCGCCACCTTGCGAATAAGGCTCAAATTGCGCCGAAGGAGCGGCTCCTCAACTACATAACGCGGATATACTTCCATGCTACAAAGATAGCTACTAATCTGCGACTAACATACACTCCTCCGGATATGCCGGTCGCTCCTCTCAGCACTCGCACCACGCCCCCTTCACCTTAGAGCAAAAAATAGGTGCATCCCCACAAAAAGAGGATACACCTATTATAAAAGAGAGTCCCTTGATCCAAGGGAGGTGAGGATTACTTAGAGGTGAGAACGACCGTATCGAGAGCAATCATGAGCTCTTCGTCGGTGAGGTATCACTACTACCTTTACCTTGCTCTCTTTGGTAGAAAGCAGGCTTCGTCTCCATGTATCTTAGCATTGAGGCTCCTTGTCGATCTCAATACCCATATACTGCATATCTTCGCAAACGTACTCTCGTGTAGTAGTCTGATTTTCCTTAACGCTACTCCCGTGAAGACAAGGACATCAAACCTCCCACTAGCGGCTGTAAAGGCGCCTACATACTCTTGATGCGGTAGTCGTACATCTCAAAGCAGCTTGGCACGCTCGTTGCACCTGAGCGATAGCATCCTCAATCTCTCGCATGTCGCTAGAGACACCACTCACGCCAAGTACACCACTCTTCTTATTGATAACTTCGGAGAGCTGAGCCATAGACAAACCCTCTTTCTCCCCAATAAAGACGAGTGCACGGGGTCTACATCCCCTACAGTACCCATCATAAGGCCTTCTGTGGGGTAAGTCCCATGGATGTATCGATGCACTTACCATCTTTGATAGCGCACATAGAGGCACCATTACCAATATGGGCGGTAATAATACGAGCCTTGTTGTAGTCAATCCCCAAGAATTCGCAAGCACGCTTACTTACGAAGCGATGGCTTGTTCCGTGGAAGCCATAGCGGCGCACACCATACTTTTCGTAGTACTCATAGGGAAGAGCATACATGAATGCACGTTGCGGCATCGTCTGAGGGAAGGCGGTATCGAATACACCTACCTGGGGCACCCCGGGGATTAGCTCCGTAACGGCAGCCACCCCCTTGAGTGTAGAGGGGTTGTGAAGGGGAGCAAGATCGATACACTTCTTCACGTTTTTCTACCACCTCGTCGGTAGTACCACGCTTTCGCTGAACTTATCGCCTCCGTGTGCCAAACGGTGACCTACAGCATCGATTTCGCTAAGGCTCTTGATGCAGCCATATTCGCTGCCAGTAATTGTCTTGAGGATGAAGTCGATAGCCACCGTATGCTCGGGCATATCCTTCTCAAGAGTTACCTTCTCACCCGAAGGCAATTTGAACTTTAGGAAAGAGTCGGCCAAGCCCAATTTTTCCACACCACCCTGGGCAAGCACCTTACCCTCGGGCATCTGAAACAATTTATATTTTACGGATGAGCTACCGCAATTAAGCACCAATACATTCATTTTTGTAGAGTGTAGTTTAAGAGTTTATTTTATTGTTTAGCACGCAATAGCTTGGTTGGCGGTGATAGCCACCATCTTGTAGATGTCATCTACTGAGCAACCGCGGCTAAGGTCGTTTACAGGAGCAGCCATACCTTGGAGGATGGGACCAGCAGCGATGGCACCACCCAAGCGTTCTACCAATTTGTAAAGCAATGTTACCCACTTCGAGAGGGGAAGATGAGTACATTAGCCTTCCCTGCTACGGGGCTATCAGGAGCCTTGAGGGTAGCTACTGCCTCTACAAAGGGCCGCATCAGCCTGCAATTCTCCATCGATGGTAAGGTCGGGAGCCAATTCTTTGGCCACGCGCAATCCTTCTACTACCTTGTCTACAGGTTCGCCCTTAGCACTCCCCTTCGTGGAGTAGCTAAGCATATCCACAGGGGTTCCATACCGCCAATAGCACGAGCCGTAGTAGCTGAAGCGGCAATTTGTCCGAGTTCGTTGGCATTAGGATTGGGAGTAACGGCACGAGTCGGCTACTACAGAAGACCTTCTCTTCCGTATTGCTTTTGCTTGCGTAAAGAGGAGAGCTCCACTCCGCAGCTGGGTCCCGGCATCGTTTTGATAAGCTGGAAGCGGGTCTTGGGGACGTTACCTGTTGTATTTTGCGCCCCGAGCGAGCTCACCCATCTGCATCGCCGGCCTTAATCATAAGACAAGCCAAGTAGAGATTTACCACGAGTTTATCAGCCTCTTCTTTCGTCATTCCCTTAGACTTTCTGAGCTCCATAAGGAGGTCACGATAAGCCTCTTTCTTGGCGTGACAATTGGGGTCGATTAGCTCTGCTTCCCCAATATGGGTAAGCCCTAACTCCGCAGCCTTAGCCTTGATAGCGGCAGGATCGCCAATGAGAACGAGGGTTTGCAACACCATCTGCAAAGACGATCGGCAGCTTGTAGGGGTACGAGGTTCTGTCCCCTCGGGTAGCACAATACGTTGCTTGTTAGCGCAGCACGCGCTACGATTTCTTTCATCAAATCCATTGTGCAGTATTCATTAGATCTGGCTCTGCTACCTCCTCTCTCCACGAGGCCCAAAGGGAAGAAAAAGGAGAAGGCACAACGTGGTTGTTTAACTTCGTGCGTTAAGCTCCACAAAAGTTAGCTATTATTGCCCAAACGAGCACTGAGTCTTCGCTACTAAAGACGACAAGTAGCGAAGAAATTCCCTACGGGAGTCTCCTCAAAAAGCCAGGGTAAAAAACCAAAAAGAATCTAGGGCAGGAAATTTTATTTCTCGGGCAGAAAATAAAAAGTTTTGGGCAGAATTCCCCCAAGAAACTAGCAGAAAAAGGAGGAAATTTCAGGCAGAGAAATTTGAGCGATAGGCATATAGCCTAGAAAAAGCCGGAGGAGCATCTTATTCACATCACTTATATTATTCATTTTTACTACATTTGCAGAGGTTATCTCCCTTAGTTCCAGAGACACAAAAGGCAACAAAGGAGGAGAATGACCCACTAGACATATCAAAAACGCATCCTGGCAGCAAAGAAAAGAAATACGACAAGCGCTCATCTGTCGTCTCATTCCCTAACAACGATGTCCCCAACCAAAAGACGCTACGCGAGCTACTCTTTGATCAATGGGATCAGTGCCACTCAGGCCACCATTTCGCGTGACATGTACGAGGCTCAATATCTCCAAGACCGCTACTCTAGTGAAGATATTAGCTGCTGCCAGATGCCCAGCGACCAAGCTCGGGGCCGCAAGATGTATTCCGTGTAATGGGCACCAAGGGCTTCCGCTCTATCCACTACTCGAGGCTCTTTTATTGTGCTCAAGACACGCTCGAGCTATGCCCACAGCATCTGTGTGAACATAGACTCCATTTCCAACAATGCCATTGTGGGCACAATTGCAGAGCAATGATACGATACTTATAATACCGGCAGACGGGGTCTCTCGAGAAGAAGTGGTGAGGCGTACTCGCTCAAATCATCCCCGAGCTAGCCCGTGCCAATTAAAAACCATCCCCATTTTTAACCATTTCTCTTATGATTCGCAAGAAACTCCTCCTCATAGCCCTTTGGCCCTGGGTTGTGGCTCCTTATGGGGGCAACTCCCTGCCACAGTAAAAACCCGTGCGTAATATTATTGTAATGATCTGATGGCACCTCCCTACCTGCGCTATCTCTGGCACGTTGGTACCAACGCTATCAGCACCCGATAAGATCCATCTACACCTCGACTCAATCCTATGTGGGACGGTGCTCACCTACTGCTCCGATGCCCCCATCAGCGACTCTGCCCCACCACGAGGTTGCTACGTGACCGGTGTCCCCTCACAGGTGGATTCATTGCCACCTATCCCGTAGCACTGATCGACCTACAACCCCTGGATCCTAAGCTGGCCTATCAACCGCGACTACCCTACTGAGGCCGGCAGAGTGAGGCTGGGGAAGCGTACCAGGCTTGTTGTTACATGCGGTTACCATGCCACTCCGGCGGACTGCTCGCGCACTCCTACAATCGCAAGAAATACGATTGGATTGCTCACGCAGATCAGTAAACCTCCCCGTGGATGTAGTGATAGGGGAGGAACAAAATCATAACCCCGGCCCCTACAGCAATCATTCAAAGATCAGGGGATCCCTATTTTGCCAACGACCTCGAATCCATGCGCGCCTTCCAAAGGCAAAGCAAATGTGAGCACTCTTTGGGGGTACGATATGCTTTACTGACCTCGATAGAGACCTATGCAAGTTCCCTCACTAGCTGAGAGCTGCCAGAAAGCAATTTCTCTACTCAACGATCCCGGGGCGAAGGATTCTTCCTCATGGTGAGGGGAGTAAAGTGAGACTGGGCAGCCCATGCCAACGACCCCGTGAGGGATCGCCTCAGAAATGCTTGCCTTTGACAAAGCCGTGAGGGGTAGCCCTGAACTTTGCTCGCCGTGACAGCAATACCGCCATCATTATCATGCCCGACCACGGCAATAGCGGTTTTGAGTATTGGGTTGCAACGCCTTCGCCAAACAGATAAGCAGGGCCGAAGTTCTCTTCGGACGGCTCACCGCCATTAAGCGCACCGCTGCCGGACTCGCCAAAATGCTCAGCAAGCTCCCAACGACCAAGCTCGCGAGCTCTTCCCATAAGTATGCTGCCATCGATCTCTCGAGAGAGCTCGATGCTCTCTACCAATGCGAAGAATATAAGAACAGCCCCATACCTCTAGAGCAACGCAAAGGAAGCTCGGCACAAACCGGCCTCTACAGTGGATCTCTCAGTGCCGTGGTTATCCTCATCTATCAGCCACATGCCCTTCGGGTTTACTACCCATAGCCACACGGGCGAAGAGGTATTCATGGCCGCCTACCACCCCCAAGACACTCGCCCTATGGGTATGATATTGAACACAGAAGTCAATGAATATCTATGCCGACTTTGGGGGCTAGAGGGTCAACTCCCCCTCATCACTCCAGAGGCATATGTACCTCACAAACAACTCTTCGAAGGCAGAACTGCCTGCATCGTGAGGGGCAGAAGGTCAGATCCTGACTACCTGGGGTAAGCCTCGCCAAGTCGAAAAAGCTCCGCATCTATCCGCTTTAGCCCTAAAGATGGCGATCGGTACAGATAAGGACTTCAAGCGCGGCAAGAGAAGCTTCTGAAAGCACTTAACAATGCCGTAATGGGTGGATAAGACGCAGACATTCTACCTCAACAAGACTGTACTAGACCTTATCCGATAGACATGCGGTAGGCTCCTGAGACAATGTTAATAAAGAAAAAGCGGCTATCTTTGCGGTAGTTTTTAAGAGCTACCAACATTATGAGACACAACAAAGCAACGAGCATGGCAACATGCCCTTGAGGACTTTACGCCTCAGCTGTTCAGAGCCTCCGCGGATACACCACGGAGCGTTTGACCAAGGATATTATGGCAGGGATTAGTGTAGGTATCGTTGCCCTACCCCTTGCCATTGCCTTTGGTATTGCCAGTGGCGTAAGCCCCGAGGTGGGTCTCACAACCGCCATTATGGGAGGATTTATTGTCTCGTTTTGGGCGGGAGTTCCGTACAGATGAGGGGGCCCGACAGGTGCTTTTATCGTTATCGTTTATGGTATTATCCAGCAACATGGCATCGAAGGACTTGCCATTGCCACCTTCATAGCCGGGCTTATCCTCGTCCTTGTGGGGGTATTGCGGCTGGGGAGTGTGATTCGCTTTATCCCCTATCCTATTATAATAGGCTTCACGAGCGGTATTGCCGTTACCATCTTCACGACCCAGATAAAGACCTATTCGGACTAACAACAGGGGCCCCTGCCCGAGAGACTTTATCGGCAAGTGGGTGTCTATGTCAGTGCTTTAGCACCCTCAACTGAGCTGCCACTCTCATAGGCATTGCCACGGTAATTCTAGTCTTCCACTTCCCAAAAATCTCTAAAAAGATACCCGGATCCTTGTTGCCATCATCCTAATGACACTCGTGGTATACTTCCTACAAAAGTACACCTCAGTATCGGGCTTAGAGACCATTGGAGATCGCTTCACTTTTTCTTCGAAACTTCCCGAAATTCACCTCCTCAACCTTGACATGGCCACCATCCATGAGCTACTCCCCAGCGCCTTTACCATTGCCATGCTGGGGCGATAGAGTCCCCTACTGAGTGCCTCTGTGGCCGATGGAGCTGATGAGGGAGAAACACAACTCAATGTGAGAGCTCGTGGCGCAAGGGGTGGCCAACGTGGTGGTACCTTTTGTGGGAGGAATCCCGTGACGGGGCCTGTGCTCGTACCATGACCAATATCAAAAATGGCGGTCAGCTCCCCCATTGCAGGACTGGTGCACGCCATGGTTCTTCTCCTTATCATGCTCTTCTTAGGCCCCTACCGCCTATATCCCCATGGCACCTTGCCGGCATCTTGGTGGTTGTCGCCTATAATATGAGCGAATGGAACTCTTTCCTCGCCATACTACGCGGTCCTAAAGGGTGATATTATTGTACTCGTGGTGACCTTTGTGCTCACCGTAATGCTCGACCTCACCATTGCCATCGAGATAGGGAATGATACTAAGTGTGCTTCTCTTCATGCGCCGCACCTATCTTGCCAGCGACGTAGTTCGTCAAGACCGGAGTGGCACCGTTGGACAACGAGGCAGCTCAAACCACCTCCGAAGAGTCCTAGAAGTACCCCAAGGGTAGAGATTTTTGAGATCAGGGGCCCTTCTTCTTCGGCATTGCCAACCACTTCGAGAGGTTACCAAATTTGTGGGTCGGAAGCCTAAGGGTGCGCATCTTACGAGATGCGAAGAGTGCCCTTTATCGATGCAGCCCGGGGCCTAACCTCTCCATGATGGCCGAGAGTGCCGTGCGGCTGGGATCGTGCTTGTGCTCTCGGGGTGAGGGACGAAGTGCGCGAGACGCTCGAAAAGTCCGGGCATTGCCGAACAGGTGAGGCGAGGAAAACATCTGTAGAGACATCCATCTGGCGCTGCAACACGCCCAGACTCTGCTCCAAGTGGATCCCATCGCAGAATAAGCTCCCTCAACAAGAAAACGTTGAAGAAAGACAATATCCACGAAGAATACTCGTTAGATAAGAGAAAAAGAAATTTGATACGATGAACGATGCCATAAACAGCGAGAAAGAGATGGGGTTCTCCGTACTTCTCTCTACGTACTACAAAGACAACCCCAATTTTTCACCACAGCACTAGATAGCGTTTTCTCTCAAACTCTCCCCGCTCCGGAGGTAGTACTTGTATGCGACGGACCTCTCCGCCGGAGCTGAGACACCCTTATCGAAGGTTATCAAGCACAGCACCCCGAAGTACTCAGGTGGTACGACTCGAAAAAATGGAGGATTGGGCGACTGCCTAAACGAGGGAATGAAGAATTGCACCTACGATATTGTGGTGCGTATGGATACGGACGACATCTCCTTCCCCACGTTTTGAGCGCCAAATCAACTTCCTTCACGACCATCCGAGGTAGACCTTCTCAGCAGCAGCATCGACGAATTTGTGGATTCGCCGAGCGAGGTAATCTCTCGCCGCACCCTACCCGAGTATCACGAGGAGTTGTACCCGCTTTGCACGTTATCGCTGCCCTGTCAACCATCCTGCCGGCAGCCTTCCGCAAAGCCGCCATTCTAAAAAGCCGGAGGATACATGCACTTCCCCTATTCGAAGACTACTACCTCTGGGCACGAGTTATCCTGCAGGGCGGGCGACTTCACTCCCTACCCGAGCCTCTGCTCTGCTCGTATGAACCATGCCACCCTCGGTCGCCGGAGAGGATGGTACTATATCCACAAGATATCCGCCTACAAAGACTTTCTACAAAATCGGGTTCATCAACAAATGGGAGTATGTGCGCAACCTTATGCTACGCATTCCTCCTCGCCTTGTACCAGGGCCTGGCTCTATCATATCTACAAAAAGATTCCTACGAAAACGCATCAACGACTAAGGAGATAGGCACTGCCTCCGAACAGATCAGAAAGAACGTTGCGAACTCTCCTTCTTACGGTCGGCATCAATTCGCACAAAAATAAATAGCAGGATGGTGAAGCCCCACAGCGAAGAGCCTCCATAACTAAAGAAAGGCAAGGGGATACCAATCACGGGCACCAACCCTAATACCATACCTACATTAACGGCAAGATGGAAGAGATATGGAGCCAACACAGTAGCCATAGACTCGTCCGAAAGCATTACCTGCCCGCTCTGCCAAGTAAAAAGCGCAGAATTAAGACCAAATAGAACAGCAGCAAAGCCGTAGACCCTAAGAATCCGTGCTCCTCGCCCACGGTGCAGAAGATAAAGTCGGTATCCTGCTCGGGCACATAGTTGAGCTTCGTTTGCGTCCCTTGCAAAGCCCTTACCCGTAAGTCCTCCCGAACCGATGGCAATCTTTTGCCTGATTCACGTTATACCCCATGCCCTTGAGGGTCCTCTTTAAGCCCGAGCCGCAACGGCAATACGCCCCCGCTGGTACGGCTGTAGCACATTGTCGAAAACAAACGAAACCGAGAGGAATAAAAGATACACCCAATACCCAAAAGAGCGGCAAGAAGATGGGGGCGAGCATGGCGTTTTATGGCTATCAGAGACAATAGCCAATGAGAAGAGCGAGGATGCCGATACTACAAAGCCCATATCAAAGGGAAGAAATGATTGAAAAGAAGCGCCAGCAAATACACTCCTATATAGCCCATGACCCACCATCCGAAGAGGCGAGGGCGATCCTTAGGACTAAGCAAAAGGCGATACAAACACATAAGGTGATGACCGTAGAAAGAGCCCAATAGGCTGCGTGGTAGCCCCACATGGTATCCGCAGGGATAGTGCCATCACAAATAGCACTACAGCCACAAAGGCTAATCCTAGGGGAATACCCCGAGGCCCCTCCTATAAAAGAGCTAAAAAGGTGCCGTATGCACCAGAGCAGACCCCGCCTCCTTTTGCAGAAAATCAGCATCATGGGTAGAGCACTATGCCAAAGAGACCTCACCATGGGCACGCCACGAATTGAGGAGCAAGCATGAGCGATTGAGCGTCGTTGCCAGCACATCAGAGCCCGTAGCAATCTTGGCAAACTCGGCGGGTTGTAGACGCATGAGCCCCAATACCAGCCACGAGTGCGACCGCTTTAATATCGAGGGGCAATGAAGATCGTTACGCAACAGCAATCCCATCATCGCCAGATAGAAAACAGGGAGCAAATGTCTCAAACCATCACTACATCGCTCAAGGTATCAAAGAGATAAGGACTCCGCTCAACCCCATCCAAATCAGCTGCATAGCCGGACGGCTCCCCAGCTCAATCAGACTCGCCGTTTCGAAGCTATAGCTAGCCCCACAGATAGTGAACCAGCCCGTAACAACAAGCGGGAGGTATAAAGCCTACCAGGGAGCCAATCAATCCTACGAAAGATAGAAGAGGGGCATTAGGGCGCATTTTTTTGTGAGAAGATAAGGTGAGAGACATTCGAGGCAATCCCTCAGCCGTGGGAAAAGATGCCCTTCACGCAAATAGTACTCTAGCATCACGACCAATCGGCACCCATAGGTAGCCCCAAAGCCTCCGTTTTCTACATACACGGCAATAGCTGCTAGGGGATTATGGCGAGAACAAATCCGATAAAGGCCGAATGGTCAGGGCCATGGGGATTCTCAGCAGTACCCGTTTTTCCCACATACCTCAATCTCCCCAGGGAGCAAAGTTGGCAGCGTGACAAGTACCGAGCTTACCGCCCTTGCCATTCCGTTTACCACGACCTCCCAATGTTGCGCAGCAATACCTGTGTACTGCTTATGACTATAGGTCGTATCAAGCGCCATACCCTCTATTTCGTGCACAACGTGGGGACGATAATAGTAGCCCTATTGGCAATAATAGCGGCAAGGTTGGCCATTTGTAGGGAGTGTTGCCGGGACTTCGCTACGACCGATAGAGTTGGAAATAATGGTGGAGGTTCCATCCCGCCTTATACCACTTATCGTAGTAGTCGCTAGTGGGGATAAAGCCACGCTTCTCTCCCGGCAGATCAATCCCAAGAGGATAGCGTAGCCCATCCGCACCATATAATCTTTCAATGCGTGAAAGCCTCTTGTACCGAAGGATAACGACTACGGTCGTCGAGCATATAATGAAACCCCAAGCAAAGGCGTGCACGAAGTAGTCAGAGCAAACTCCACCGCTAAAGGGAGGCATGCCCATGGCAAAGCAGGACGCCCCCGCATATAGGGGTAACTCGATAGCGGGTATAGAGTGTTTGAGGCGTAATAACCCCCTCATTGAGAAGAATGGCGGCTTAGGTTGGTTTGAGAGGTAGAGCCGGGCGGATGGGCACCTTGCAGAGCTCAGTTAAACAAGGCTTATTCGGATTATAAGCCAAGAGCAAGTGATTCTTTCCTATATCTCGCCCTGTCAGAAGAAGGCGAATAGGTGGGACTTGTCACGAGGCAGAGACCTCTCTCGTAGCAGCTCTATCATCACGATAGCCCCCGCTTGCCATCATCCTCTCGCCCAGTGTATGAGGCCCCTCATCAATGGAAGCGTTAGATTATGCCCTGCCATCTCCTTCCTGTCGTGTAGCACCGTTGTTGTAGTGCCCTTGTATCCGGCCTCGAGCATCGCGAGAGCATTACTTTGTACCCCTTAGTCCCTCTCAAGACGGCATCGTGAGGTGCGCTCTATGCCCGACTTTCCCACATAGTCGCCAGGCGCCAAGAGACTGTCCTTGCTCCAGATCTCCGGGACTGCATTCGCTCATGTGGCCCAAGACATGGGCTGCCACCTCTGTTCCATATCGCCGGATACTCGATGCTGCACAGAAGCCCGGGAACTTATGCAGATGCTCGACGAGCGTCCAGCTCCCGCACTAACCTGCGCCAGAGACGCTGGGGCGTATGGGAGAATAGCCCGGATTGATATCGACGATTTCATGATTGCGTCGAAGCGTTGGCGGAGTGTTTCTATATTGATTGAGGAGTAATTGACAGAGACCGGGGATCTAAATTCTCTCCCACCTCCTTCGTGATAACCATCACATCGTAGAGCCGGCTCGTTGTAGACAAGGGCTTGCCGAGACGATCGAAAATATAGCCCCACGCTCGGGGTAGATAACATTGTGATAGAAGGCATTATTCTCTGCCTTCGACATACTCGGACTCAATATCTGGAGGTAAAGAGGCCGTGCCATGTCAGAGGACAAACGGTACGGCTAGCGCCATAAAGGAAGATAGGCGTTGCGCTTCGCTGCGATTCTCCTGTTTCATCCCGAGTGAATGGAACTAGTCTCTACGCTTGCACGGATCGATGTCCGCAGTATGACAGCACTGAGAGTAAATGCATAAGTTGCCACAATACTAGTACCTAAGCGCAGCAAGAAATGAGGGTAAATCAACCCCAACAGCGTCCAACAAGAATAAAAAGAGTATGATGGAATGCCGTAAGGATAAAGGAGCAAAGAGCAATTCTCAGCCACTCACAGCCAGCGAGGGTGGGTAGGAGCCATCTGTATCCGAGTCACAAGAGGGCGAAAAGATGGCTTCTCAGAAATCCCGCAGCCGTGAAAGGCCGCCATGTGCAGCCAGGGAGTTCCCGATAGGATATCAAACAGAGAGCCCGAAGGCACTCCCGATGCATCCCCATTTTAGAGACATTTATTGGGATAGAAAGAGGATATAGATATAGGGAAGAGTCGCTAACCAGAAAGATATAGAGCGGACTAAAGACCACACTTGCAGCAAAATTAGTACTATAATCTTGCAAAGAAAGTAGATAACGCCCCATAGTCTAAGGAATATGAGAGATTGAGACAGAATCTAATGCCTCATGCGAAGCGGAGACTGCAGCCATCACAACGTATACAAAATCCAGCGTTCAAAGTCGGCACCCAAGGCTACAGGGACATTACTATTACCCAAAGCAACGCCATCTCGCGCCCGATACGAACTATCCACCCTACCTACGCTGCAGATTGGGAGGGAACACGAGCTATACCCGCTCGTCACGATGGTATCGCCAACGTTGACCCGCACATGCGAAGGCAGGTCAGTAGCTTTGATGTAACCGAGCCGGGCGTATCCCAAAGCCAAGTAGCCAAAGTGGTTTGTACGCTTGAGCTTACAGCTAAGTTTGAGCGAGGATTAATCAAGGTACTACCACAGAGTACCCTTCGACACCGGAGAAACAATCCCCACAACCCCACGAGCGCTCATCACCCCATATCCTTTTTCACCCTGCCTCTTCGCCACGATTAATCACAATGAGGTTTGCTGCCCTCTGTGAGAGTAGAACTAACCACACGAGCCGTAAGGAGACTGAAGTTGGGGGATCGCTTCGGTAGAATCTTGTACGAAGGTAAGGGTTTACGGTATCAGCGAGGGAAAAATCGATTTGCTGTTTGGGCTGCAAATACTGCATCTCTAGCTGAGCATTGCTCTCAGTGAAAGTGAGCGATTTTTCTCCCGAAGACCTATATAACTAGAGACCTCTCCCGTCACTTGCTGGATAGATCCCACAAGGTGATTAGAAAAGAGGCAACATTGATAAAGCGATGGTAAAAACCGCTATTAAAAATCAGCACAAGAGCGATCCCTCAATCACTGAGGAGAAGCCAATGCCCTCGGGAGAGAATTCGGTAGCCTTGTGCACCTCTTTTTATTAGCCGGGTCTAAAAAGTATCAAGAAATGGAGAGGTACAAGCCATACCCACCTCTTTATCAGAATCTATCGGATTAAGAAGTTAAATGTATCAGGTTTTTCAATGCCACCCGCGGTACCCTGTAGCACAGCATGGAGGGTCTTCCGGCACTGTAAGCTGAATACCGAGACGATCGGTGAGACGGCGATCAAGGCCACGCAACAGGCGCCACCACCCGTTAGGTTGATACCATTCTCCATCACGTCACCCGTAAAGCTCGGGAGGAGTCTCTTCCAACGTTTTGAGAATAGCCGCCTCTATCTTTACAATCGACTCGTCCAAACATCCGGCAATCTCTACCTCAGAGACGGGGATCTGACGAGGGAGTGTATCCATCTGGTCGGCACCACAAACGATAAAGTCTTCGGGAAGATTCTCGAGGGTCTTTAACAGCAGCTCCCACACGTGTTTGTGATCTGCTCGAGCAGTACGCTCCCCGATACGAGACATTATGTTTTTGGCGCATGTGCTTCGCTAATGTCGTTGGTAAACTACATCGCCAGCCGTGCGGATGCTGCTTTGTGGCAATCCGCCATACGATATTACGGCCACCTCGGTGGTGCTCCACCTATATCTACGATCATATTTCCTGGGGTGCAAGCGCATCCACTCCGATACCGATAGCCGCAGCCATGGGTTCCGAAAGAGCATGTACACGTCACGCCCACCGGCGTGCTCGCTAAGTCGTGTACGGCACGTATCTCCGCTTGGGTACTCCCGGAGTACTCGCTACCATGCGGAGGAGGGTAAATAGTCGATCGCGACTTCTTGTTCAGCATCTTGACCATGCCTCGTATCATCTGCTCAGCAGCATTAAAAGTCTGCAATTACGCCATCGCGCAAAGGACGAACTGGTACGGATATAAGCGTGCGCCCTTTCTCGTACATTTCACGCGCTTCATGCGATAGCGGCACCTCCATTGGTGCCGGAGGTCGAAAAGCGACAACAGAGGGCTCATCCAGTACTATCTTACCATCTTTCGTGATGATGGTATTGGCAGTACGCAAAGGTCAGTTGCCAGCTCTTGTCTAAGGAGAAAAGAGTCCCGTATCTTGTAAACATCTAGTCTGTTGGTCTTTCGAGAGGGCAAGTTAGTGCTGAAAGTGACGCACGCCTGTAAATACCATGGCTAGCCCTAGCTCGTCGGCCTTGGCTATACTATCGCCATCGCATCGACCCCCAGGTTTGCCTACGGCTGTCACGCCGGCTTCGGCAGCGAGGTAACACAATCGTCGAGAGGAAAGAAGGCATCGCTAGCCAGCACGGCGCCTCGGAGATCGAAGCCAAAGTGCTGAGCTTTCTCAATTGCCTGCTTGAGGGCCGCCACGCGAAGTCTGACCGATCCCACGGCCAGCAAGTGGCTGTATCGCTTTACAAGGGCTACGGCATTACTCTTGCAGTGCTTTGCACCTTCTGAGCAAAGACAAAGTCGTCCATCTCGTCTTCGGTGGGTTGTTTCTTCGTAACGACTTGAGTCTCCCTTACCTTCGCTACGGAGGTCGGTCTCTTGCATCAAGACGCCGCCCAGAGCAGAGCGGAGAAGTGAAAGCGACTTTCGATCGGCTTCTTTTGGATAAGAAGGATGCGTTTGCTCTTCTGTGTGAGGCGTGAGGGCGTCCGTATCGTAGTCAGAGCCACGAGCGCTTCAAAGAGGTTCCCAATAGCCTCCGCTGTAGCTTTATCAATGGGGCGATTGGCCACCAAGATCCTGCAAATGCAGACTCGAGGGTCAAGGAGGAGGCGGCCATCAAGCCTCTTCTATCGTTGCACGAGGCTATCCCACGAGGGTTATTATGCTTAAGGGACAGCAAAGGTAGGCGCCTTGTGTTCGGCAATAAGATCATAAGCAGCTAAGCAATATCTTGCAGGTTGTTGTAAGAGATTTCTTTGCCTTGAATCTTATCGAAAATAGGCCTCAAAATCGCAAAGAAAGCAGCCTTGTTGATGGGGATTTTCTCCGTACCCAAGCGTCTCACGCCATCGCAAGCAATACGCAACGCTGACCCTCTCCACCATCGAAGTAGTTGAAGATGGCACTGTCGTGAGCCCGACGATACGGCAAAGGCAGCACCGGCAAAGCGTTTTCTTTCTTCCAGCGATGTGCAACCCTTCTGATTCGTTAGGATCTCCATCAAGAGAGGATATTGCGAGGAGGGGAGATGATAAGGACATCTCGGAAGTTCTTAGCTGCTCCACGGATAAGCGAAATACCGCCAATATCTATCTTTTCGATAATATCGGGTTCCGGGGCTCCAGAGGCAACTGTGGCGGCAAATGGATGAGATCTACGAGCACGAGGTCGAAGAGGCGAAGGTCGTACTGAGCCACCTCTTGGAGGTCTTTCTCCTCATCACGGCGAGCTAAGATGCCCCCAAAGATGGCGGGGTGCAACGTTTCACGCCCCAGCATCGAGGATACCTTGTAAAGATCCTCGACTGCACGGCCGCGCACCCTAGGGATTCTATGAAAGTCTTTAGTACCTCCGGTAGAGGCAATCTCTACTCCCAAATCGTGCAGCGCACGTACAATCTCTTCGAGCCCCTCCTTATGAAAAAGCGGAGATTAATGCCCTCTGAGATCTTTCTTTCCATCACTCCAAAATAAGCCCCTAAAGAGGGATAAAAACTTGCAGATACAAAGATACAGAAAAAGCAAACACTCTAGCCGAATTCGTACAAAAAGTGAAAAGCAAACCCTCAATAAACAAAGGCTCACGAGACTCTTCTGAAGAGATTTTAGAAAATAAATTCGTATCCCTTAACGAGCCCTCGAGGGGGATCCTAGAGCCACTCCACGCCCCTTTGGCAGAGATCCCCTCCACCCCGACCCTAAGAAGCGGCTCAGCTCACGGCATATCCCCACAACGAGGGGCAGGAAGGGAGCTCTGTTGGCACCCACAGACCCTACACAGAGACCTAGATATTATCAAAATAATAGGAACAAAATCTTTTGCTACATTTGCGGCTAAGTTTTCTCTTGACATGGAATCTCTCCTAGGATACTCTAGTTGTAAGTCCTCGGGCGACCTCTCCTTTCCGGAAGCAACTTCTATAAGTGAATAGGTATAACGTTTCCAATAAAAAGTTTCCGATGAAAAGACTAGTTCTAATTTTTCCTATTTGCCGCCTCAGGCTGTACGTTTGTCACTCAATGGGCAAGAACTCAAAAATTCGCTCAAGTGCCCCCAAAACATGCTTCCTGCTCAAGCCTTTGAGGGGAGTACAAAGCTCCAAGAGATCACGCTACCCCAATCTCTCAAAGAGGTCGGATCGCACGCCTTCAGGGGATGTACCCAGCTAAAACGAATCATCATCACCCCGGGCAGCCTTGCGATTTAACGTCAATGCCTTCCCCGATCAAGAGGACTTACCCTCTACGTCCCCACCGAGAAATGCGCTTGCCCTCGATGCCCATGTTCCACTTCAGCAGAGACAAAGATTGAGGTAGGCCAACCCTTAGCACTTTCATATGCCGGAAGAGAGACTCCCTTATGGTAAGCACAGAGAATGCACTCTCCTCCTCCCCAACAGCACAGGAGAGCATACGGATCTTCGACCCTCAAGGTCAGCTCCTATATCAGACGAAAGCATCCGCCAACATACCTTTGGAGATCGTGCTCCCTCAGGGTGTTTACTTCGTGCTCCTTCAACAATCAAATAACAAAAGTATCTCTCTAAGCCGGTTTTTGAGTTATGTCTAAAAACAATCCTCTTTTTCACCTCTCTAGCCCTCTCTATCGCGTCCTATTCGCCCAAAAGCAAGCCGCCGCTTACGCTCCATGTGGACAAGGCCGGTGGCCTCAAAGCCCTCTATCGAGACGAGCAATATGCTCAAACCCAAAAGATCATAGTTTCGGGAGAGATCAATGCCCTTGACCTCAAGACCCTACAAAGAGATGAGTGGCGAAAAAGGGATCCTTGCAAAGCATCGACCTCTCAAAGCAAACATTGCCAGCCTACGAAGAGCCTAAGACTTTTGCTTTTAGCTCATGCTACCCTGGCATTTGGGGCTAGTCGAGACGAGATCAAAGCCTATGAGGCAGCTCACAGCGCACCTACAACGAGAAGCAACGAAGAGGGACTACGCCCTTATGTGGTACGATATGCCTCCAGAGAAATCTCCTTTGGTGCTACTTTGTCTCCAAAAATGGAGCCGGAGTTTTGATGAATTCTGGAGCTTCTATCCTCAAATAAGTATGCCACACAGCCCAACGAGGGAGGTTTCTCGCTCTTGAGCCTTTATCAACTCTACTCACAGCAAGCGGCTTTAGCACTCCCCAATCGCTGGGAAAGATGGTTTTCGTAACGACAAACAAGGAGAAAAACCTCGACATTATGATTAACCTCACCAAGCTCTCGAGATAACAGAAGAGAAGGGGACAAAAAGGTACTTGTGCTCATGTTTGCCCTGCTTGTAATTTATGGAGAAACGGCTAAAGAGATTATGTTACGATTTCTAGTAAAGAGGAAGTCTAATCGCCTGCACTCTTGCTTTTTAGGCTCCACCATCGGAGACCCAAAGCCCAGAGGAGGCCATCACCTCTCAAACGCTCTGCTGAATGCACCCGAAGATTGTCTTGAGGGATCCTGCACTCCCCATTCTCCATAGACTGGGGAGATGGCGCTCTCGAAAGTTCCCGCAAGAACTGGGTGGACGGCATCCGAGGGGCAAGCCAAAGGCAATGCCATCCCATGTTATGGAGCCCCTCAAGACTTTATCGCCTCTATCTTGGCAGCAACGACAAAGGGAATAATCGAGGCTCGACATAACACGACTAAAAGGACTTCGCTTCCTGCACTGCCAGAACAACGAACTCTCTCAGCTCGATCTCTCCCAAGCCTTCATGCTCAGGGTTACACCTTGCCAATAACCATCTCAAGAGCCTGGACGTAAAACCTCGCCGACTTGACATGCTTGTTGCCATGCCAACGAGATCGAGATCTCTCGACCTAAGCGAACTAAAATGAGACTTATGGCCCTGCGCTGCGAGACAACATAGATATCCGCCTTGCAGGTAGATCACTTCAGAGACCTTACGGTACTACGTTGTGGAGGTAACCCAATAGAGCAACTTGATGTAGTAAGAACAAAAAGTTGCAGCAGTTGTTTATCGAAAATAGTGCCATCAAGCATCTTGATGTAAGCACACTAGATGACCTGCAGTACTCAACCTAAATGACTGTGGGATAAGCCAAGATTGATCTCTCAGGGCAACCCGGCTCTACACGTTCTCTATGCCAATAACAATGAACTTGCAACTCACCCTCACCCCAGCTAGCGAGCTGGAGAAGGTAGAGGTAATGGGCAATAAGCTCCAATCGCTCAACATATCGGCACCATTCTCACGGATCTGCGTTGCAGCAACACCGCTGCAAAGATAGACCTCACAAAAGGCCCCTCTTCTCAAATATCTATTTTTTGTCCAGAAGACACAACTCAGAGAGTTGGATTTGAAAGCGAGACAAAAGATCTTTGCGAGCTGCTTGCCTCCGACAATCAATTAAGGCAAATTGACCTCTCCGGAGAACAAAGATCTATACCTCCTCTGGCAGTGGGAACCCAGCTCACAGAGCTAGATATAGCTCTTTTGCCAAGAATCTGTTCTCTCTATTCCTTTGCTAACAACCAATTCTCCACCTCCCAACTACAAAGATAGTCAATCAACTACCCGAGTATCTCCGGCATAACGGTGAGTGAGGGAACAAGGCTTAGTGGAAAAATGGCTACGACTTGCGAACAACCCCGGATCCAATGAAGTGGACCTCACCCTCACCACTCCGGAATGGGTGGCGCATCGACCTCAAAGAGAACTGGCCAGGGGACCCTAGCAACCTAGCAAGCCCTCTCACGGGAATAAAGATCGCACAATGCGGAGGAGAACTCCTTATCACGGCACCCGAGAAGTCAAGCTGCGGAATATACGATCTACGATGAAGGCCTCCCCATCATCAAAGGCCTCTCACTCTCCCGAGGGGAGACAAAGCATCACCCTCCCCTCACGCCTACTATCTGGTGGCGAGCACAGCCAATGGCCGGATAGAAAATGTGGCAAGTACTCGTTCCCTAGAGGCGAGGTAGCATGCATTCGCCCCCTCTAAGGAGCAATACTGGAATCTGCATTTTTACCAGACCAGATCTATATGAAAAACACTATATTTGCCTCACGCGAATGGGACGACAGGGAGATGCTCTATCTAAACGAAAAATCAATCAGCCGATCTTCAAACAACTATGAACAGACTAAAGGAAACGACTAGCACTAGTTTACTCTGGCTCTTGTACTACCCTCAGTGGTGGCTGCTCAGGCGCTACCACGACTCTGGTAGTCAAGACCACGGAGAGCAAGAGCTGTGCTATGATCTGAGCAAGATCAGCAAAATCACCTTCGCATCGGGGGCTATCAGGTGGTGCGTAGCGACGCCGGCCAGCACTTCACTCCAGAGATGGTGACGATGAGTAGCATTGACAAGCTATTCTTTTTGCCAAGGATCGTAGGGCAACACGACACACATCGCATCACCACTCCTAGCTCCGACAGCTACTCTGAGCTACTACAGAGTAGGGCAAGAGCTCCATATCGAGGGCTTCACCTCTAATGATGAGATCCTCTACATCTACGCTACCGATGGGCAGCTCATGTCGTACTACCCCATCACATCACTACATGCATCCTAGATGCCAGCCAATAGCCTAGTGGTTCATACATCGCGACAACAAATGCACACAACACCCTCAAGATAACTCTATAATGAAAAAGCAACTACTACACATTATTCTGGTCTGGCTACTGGCCCTCCTACCTTCGCTCACCATGGCGCAGAGCAACGAGCGCATGCTCATCTACTCCAAGAGCGGAGAGGTACTACCTTACCGCATAGAGCATATAGATAGCATCAAGTTCCTCTCAGACGAGGTAGACCTATCACTCAACCCTACCATCACTCCTCACGAAAACGGGAAGACGGGCTGGATGAAGCTCAAAGTAGGAATGGTCGGTGGCAACGTACAGAACATCAAGGTGATCATCCACGAGAGCTTTATGATCGCCAATATGGACGACATGCAGTGCCTACGGCTCTTTCTACCCCGAGATGTCAGCTCATGTGGGTGTACAGATCTTTAACGTAGATGGAGGCAGGAGTGCATGACCTCTCAGGGCTACAGCTGGGATACACCTAGTACAGCACTCTTCCTCCCGGACGATGAGATCGGTTGTGCTGGCAACGTCAAGCGCGTTGAGTTCACCGTCCCCAAGGATAAGCTCGCAGGCGATCCTAAGGTAGAGGTGGCCTTCTCAGACATTACGACGAGAGGCTACACCGCTACTATCACGCCTAACGATGATGTCGCTGGTTACTTCTTCTTCAACAATGAGACAGACGACCCTCACTAGACCAAATGATGCAGATGATGAATCCCCGACTTGAAGCACTACATCGTTCAGTTTGGTACAGACTTTACAACGGGCAAGCCTCACGTGGGTATTCAGAAGGCGTGATGACTGACTTCAAGCCAGGTACTAGCTCACACAGTCTATTTGGTCTTCATCGATCAAGAGGGGCAGTACTCGACATTCAGAAATTTGCCGTCTGGCGAAAGCAGGGCACCTCCGGAGACAGCACGTGTGAGCATAGAGGTTAAGGATATAGCAAGACGGAGGCTACTGTCGTAAAACACGCCTGACGAAAACCACCGCCTCCTATCGCGAGACTATTACTCGAGAAGTCTAAGTACAACGAGGCTGATATAATCAAGGCTACCTACAGGGAGACGCCAGACAACATGTCTTTTTACCTTATCTCAGTGGTCCCTATACATGGACTTGGCCTGATCTCAAGCCAGGCACCGCCTACTACGCCGCAGCTATGGCAAAGAACATGGCACGACAGGTGGGGCCCCCTCACCAAAGTCGAGTTCTCCGCAAGCAGATGCTATCGCTAACGAGCTACCCACACTCAACTTTGATCCTCAAGTAGATAGTCAAAGGGGCTATAACGAGTCAAGACATATTGGATCATGAGCAGGCACTAGGACGCACTCCTACAGATCTAGCCCTACAAGGTAAGCGGTTTAGGGGTTTTGCTAATACGGCTCTAAAGACTATTCCAGGAGTCATCTACGATCTTGAGAGTGGTCAGCATCTTCTGATTGTAGCCTTTAGCAAGGAGACACTTGCTGACTGCCCTAAAACGAAGGCGATGCTATCCGAACTTGGGTTCAGCTCCTTTACGCAGGACTCTCATGATGGCACCGTAACCCTTACAGCTACTAAGGACGATGACCCAAAAGTCTCTGTCTTACTTCTAGACGAGCCCAACGCAGAACTTAATACAACACTACAAGTAAGACTCCTCTACAAAAACGTGTCGTCAGGTAACGATATCGAAAAGGATCATGTAGTCATCACTGACGCTCAGGACTTTCCTTCTTATACTCAACTGGAGACAAAGGATCATGATAAGATCAAGGCTTTTGAGCAGACCTAGGTCTTCATGCGAGATCACCACTCTCTACTCTAGTGACACCAAGCTACAGTTCGATACTAAGTCCCAGAGGATCTCAGCAAGTCTAACTTCCATTACGTCCGCTACACCTTTGGTGAGTACACTGGCCCTTTTACATTATGTGCCGTCTCAATTGTCTCAGTAACGATACAGAGCTACAATCTGCAGAACTAAAACAGTGGCTGGCAAACAATGGCTTTACGGAGGGCTACCAATACGATGCCCGATATCGTGCCATTTCTGCTATGGATACACAAGGGGTTAAGTGCAAGTCTTCTTTGACACAGATCTCAAGCAATACCTCTTACAAATCTCTAGAGCCTAGTAAATCCTCTCTCATTGCCTAACTGATTAAAGTCTCAGCGACAGCAAAACGTAAAAGCGAGGGCTCAACCGCTTCGTTCAGACAGTTGAGCCCTCCTCTTTGCTTCTATATAAGCTAGTGACACCACACTTGAAGATGTGCATGACGCCTTGCATATCAACGACCTTAGTATATATAGTCAGGGTTAGCTCCTCTGCTTAGGCACTACGCATCATAGAGCACTACACTCTGCGTCTCTCCAGACACAGCCAGTGCTCAATGAACAATTGCGCAGGTTATATCAGAAGCTACAGATGGTAGTGTCCAGGAAAAGTGTGTAGGGAAGTATCCTAGAAGGGAGTTCCTTGTCATTACTTTTCCTTTAGATATTATGTTGTGCTCTCTGAGAGCATCCCAATCCTTGAAAAGAGGCAGCGATCTTGCATGGGAGGTTTGGGTTTTCCAAAGGAACTACTTCAAAGACATCGATGACAAACAAATACGATATATCAGGATGCTGCTAAACAACAGACCTAGGAAAAGTTGGACTTTAAATCTCCGAATGAAGTCCTTGCATTACTTTTTGTCATACCGTTGCACGATACTGGAATCTGCATAGAAAAGTTACTTTGGTGAAAAGGAGCGTATCTCCACAAAAAGATGTACCTTTGCGTCGCTGTAAAGTGTACAGCACTAATAGAAATAAAAGAAATGGCAACTAAAATCAGATTGCAGCGTCACGGTCACAAGGGTCACGCCTTCATAAGATCGTAGTCGCAGACAGCAGAGCACCACGTGATGGTAGATTTATTGAAAGGATAGGTTCTTATAATCCGAACACTAATCCTGCTACGATAGATCTGAACTTCGAGCGTGCTCTTTATTGGCTTGGTGTAGGGTGCTCAACCCACCGATACCGCTCGCAACATTCTCTCTCGTGAGGGAGTTCTTCTCAAAAAGCATCTCCTTGGTGGGGTGAAGAAGGGTGCGTTCGACGAAGCTACCGCAGAAAGCCGCTTCGAAGCTTGGCGCAAGAAAAAGCAAGATGCACTCAACGCTGTAACAGCAAAGTGCAACGAAGCTAAAGCGAAAGCAAATGCAGAACGTCTCTGCTGAGCAAGAAATCAACAAAGTAAAGGCTCAATGCCCTCCGAAAAGCGTGCTGCCGAAGCTAAGGCAAAGGCAGAAGAAGAGCTGCTAAAGAGGCTGAAGAAGCAGCTATGAGCGCAGAAACTCCCGCTGTAGAGGAAGAAGCTCCCGCTGCTGGAGCTCCTGCTGAAGCATAATAGCTGCGGGTTCTTAGAGGCTAAGCAACCCTAAAGAAAATACCCCTCGATGTCTCTATCCTAAGAGATTTGAGGGGTACTTTTATTACAGAGGAGCCTCTCCCTATCTCGCCACCAAAGATTTTCACTATCCCCCTCGCCTTTACCAAAAGAGTATTCTCATGCACCGACCTATGCTACAACCCCTCGTCGAAACCGATCTCTATCAAGTGTATCAACTCCCTCGGGACTCTGCATTGCCTACTACCCCGAGGCCCAGTGCTATCATCCTACGCCGGCTACATCGTACACACAGGGGCAGCCCAAGACCCCAACAGGTATCATCGGGATGGCGCACCTCGTAGAGCACATGCTGTTTAAGAGTGCCCTCTGCGAAAAGCCAAGTCAATTATACATCGTATGGAGGTGGTGGGTGCTGATCTGAACGCCTACACGACCAAAGAAGAGACCTTCCTCTACGCCGCCTTTGGAGAGAAGTATGCCGTACGCACCCTGCAGCTCCTTACAGATATCGTACTACATAGCCATATCCCCGAAGAGGAACTAAAAGAGAGACGGTAATTATCGAGGGAGATTAATAGCTATCGCGACTCTCCTGCCGAAATGATTTTCGATGAGTTTGAAGAGCATCTATTCCATGGTACCGCCCTCGGGCATAATATTTTAGGGTCAACCGCCTCGGTAGAACGCATTACAAGCAAAGCGGCTAGAGACTTCCGCCAGTACCACTATCAGGGCAGACAATATGATTCTCTGCCTCCGTGGGCAATTCGATCTTGCGTGGGTGTGCGACTTCTGCAACTACCACTTCGGGAGCATCCTTCCCACAAAAATAGAGCGACCACTCCTCTCTTGGGATCCCACCGCCGCACCGCTCCCCAACAAACGCCAGGTAACGCATCGCTTCGATACCTACCAAACCCACCAACTGATGGGGGATTTGCCTACAGCATGTACGACGAGCGACGCATCGTACTCACGCTACTCAACAACATTTTTGGGAGGCCGGGGATGAACTCACGGCTCAATCTAAGCCTACGAGAAGAGGCCGGGCTGGTCTACTCCGTGGATAGCAACTACACGATATTCTCAGGTGGTGGGCTCTTCTCTATCTACTTTGGCTGCGCCCATCGAGACGTCAAAAGAGGCAACCCAAAAGGTACTAGACGAGCTCATGAAGCTCTCTTCTACCCCACTAGAAGCGGACGAACTTGCCAATGCCAAGCGGCAACTTATGGGACAACTTGCCATCTCAGGCGATGCCCGTGAGATGCTTTTTCTCTCTATGGGTAAGAGTGTTTTGTTCTATGGTAAGTACGATGCTCTAGACGTTATTGAGCGACGAATACAAGCCATTACGGCCGAGCAACTCAACACACAGCCAAGAACTTTTCGCCCCTGAACGACTTTTCACCCTCACCTATCACTAAAAAGAGAAACAAAAACGAGAAAGGGCAACCTCTCTAGAGAAGAAGAAGTTGCTCTCTGGCACGTGCCACCTCTTCTGCACTGGTGGCTAGGAGGACCATCCGCAAGGGGGCGACGGAAAGAACCATGAAAGCAACGAGCCCCAGTCTTTTTGCGCCAAAGAGAGGATATTATCCGCCATCACCCCACTACCACATTGAATCTTAATACGATCCTTTGCCAGCAATACGAGTTCGTGTAGCTCCTCTACGCCCTCAAGAGCTGTAGCGGCTCCTCCCGAGGTGAGAAGGCGAACAAACCCAGCCTCTATGATAGAAGAGAGCAACGCGGCACGCCGAGGGGCCACGTCAAAGGCTCGATGAAAAGTACAGGCAATCCCCCGCAGCCTCTAGGAGTTGAGCATTGGCTTTCGTATCGTAATCACCCTCCGAGGTGAGACATCCGAAGACAAATCCATCGGCCCCTTCGAGGCGCATCAATCGTATATCGTCTGCCATTACGGCCACCTCTTCCGGGGTATAACAAAAGTCGCCCGCCCGCAGGCGGATAAGAGGGAAGATGGCGATACGGGAGTCTCGTACGGAGCTGACGCAGAAGCCCTAGTGAGGGAGTAAGTCCTCCCACAGAAAGGGCCGAACAAAGCTCAATACGCTGCGCTCCCCCCTCTTCTGCGGCTAGAGCATCGTAGTACTGCGAGGCGCAAACCTCCAATTCCCAGCCTTCCATTGTACTCATATAGCGTGCGTAAGCCTATACAATCGGCTCTTCTTTACACGTTCCTAGACTAGTCTTAGAAAGCTTGGACGACATCTTTGTAGACCTTTCCATCGTACTGGATAGACCATACCACCCACCTCTTCAGATCCAGGCGAGGAAGGGTTACATCCGTAACGCTTTGCGAAGTAGTCACACGACAGAGGCGCTCTCCCAATACGCTATAGAGAGAAAACGACCGCAGTTTTGCCGGCTTCGGCATTAGGGCAAGACTATTCGCATCGTATTATCGAGCACGATAACATAGGGAGTCTCTTTAGCAAGATCCTCGTCCTTGGCATTCTCCTTTTCAATGGGCTGGACGATGGCATCAATCCAGAAGGAGCCGGAGTATTGTAGGTCGGAGGGCAGACTTTCACTATTCGACTCTTGCCACACACTAGCCCCAAGGGGTAAGATCTGGGTAGAGTTGCCCGAGCGAGAGAGGCTGCTTGCTTCGTAGGATGGGAAGCTGAAGAGGCATGGAAGAATCATCCTTTCTACCGGTTACCGAGATGTACAAATAAGCATCTTTGGCAAGCGTTACATCGTAGGGTACGGGTACAAAGAACTCCATATCCCCTCCTAGAGTGCGAGAGCCTTCCCCCTAATTGTGTATAGTAGGGGTGACGGAGCTTAGTCGTATAGAGTTCTTCTTTGGGACCTTTGCATCGCCACTGTAGATCGTTATATCCCCCGTGGGGAAAGAGCCACCTATTGTTGCCACAATCTTAAGGCCCAATACGCGAGAGCTATCCGAGAGTTGATAGAAGGTACGCACCCCAGAAAGGCGAGCAATATACTCAGTAGTACGTTCCACAGAGTCGCGTCGGAGCGAGTAGAGATTGTGCGATAGACGTTGTGGATTGAGCGGAGCATAGGGATCCAAACCACCCAAACTGCGCACTCCGGTAGACTTAGGGTCGAGCCATGGCTCTAACCTTGTGCCATCCTGCATACTAGAAGCCTCCCAACAACGAGAGATGGCATAATAGAAGTCATTAAAGGGGCTATGGCAATAGGAACTACCCCCTGTTAGGGCCCCAATGATGCGTCCCTCCGAATCTAAGAGAGGCGAACCGGAGGAGCCCCCGCCGTGGTACCTACTGCCCACTTATCAATATAGTAGTGAGTATCAGACCAAGACTTATTCTTTACACTATAGTCCGAAATGGGGGATTTTGCTATCGCAGCGAGAGTACCGAGCCGTAGAGGCTTGAGGATGGTGCATCGCCGTATAGGGAGGGTATGCTCACCCACATTCCATCCGGCAAAGTAGGGTCGATAAGCGGCGGGGATGCTCCCCACGTCACTTGCATCCTTTTTCCACCCCCGTAATGCGCAAGAGACAGAGGTCGTGATCCTCGTCCCAAGCTACGATCTCAGCCCCCGAGAGAGTCTGCTCTTCGCTAGGGCAGTGAGTAGACTCCCTATCGGGCTACGGAAGTTGAAGTAGAAAACGCACTGACGTGCCGTAGTTTTCCCGATAGTTTTTGGTTGTGGGGATAATTGAATGAACCATTGAGGCAGTGAGAGGCGGTAAGCACGTAGGCTTCACCATTCTGAGCGGTATTATTGATAAGAGCACCCGAGAAGATGGTTCCCCCTCGAGCAATCACCAAAACAAGGCTGCGGCTCAGACTCTCGAGTTCGGGGCGCATTACGATATTGAGGGGCACAGTCCATCCCCCAACAAACCAGGGTTCCCCTGCTTATAAACACCTGCGGTCTCATGCATCAGGGCACGGAATCCATAAGTAACGCTACCGATATGCAGCTTGGGGAGTGTGAGATCTCCCTTGGGCGACTCGTAACGCACGATGACTTGCTCCCCTGCCACCGGAGCGATGGCAAGACAATTAGCCTCTGTATTATTGTGGGCTCCAAATGCCCCACGCACTATATTTCTCTCGGGAGAGAGCACGAAGAGACGGCTCTCCTCCTCTAGAGAGTATTGATCGAAGAAGAGCTGCAGATAGGCTGCCCCCTCGCTTCGGATGGCTAATTCCCAAATCAAACGCCCTTCGTTGTCGTAAGAGATGGAGCCACTATTACTCGGGGAGAGGTCCACCTCTTGAGGTATCCCCGTCCGAAAAGTAGCACGCACGAGGGGAGTACCAAGGCTCTCCTCTTCCAAGAGTCGCTCAATCTCCGCTTTGGGGGTGCCGGCAAGGTAATCGCCTTAACCTCAGACGAGGCGGAGCGAAGCTCAGACGAGGCGGAGATGATAGAGGGCATCCCACCCAAGCTCAACTGAGCCAGAAGAGGCAACGAACTACCTCCCACGATAGTGCAGAGGAAGGCGGAAAGTATTATCGATCGAATTTTTCATATTCAAAAACAGGCTGTATGGTGTGTAATTACTCCTTTAATTATTCAAACAAAGCTCCCTCTCGAGTTGTACCCCATTGAGGAAAGCAGCAATAGGAAGGCGCTTTTTGGCCGGAGCTTGCAACTCTTCTATTGCCAAAAATGCCGCCACCGGTGGCCACATGCAACGAACGCCGGGGGAGGGCAAGACTGTGCCGGGAGCGGTACTCTTAGGTAGGGGCTCTTCGGAAACAACACGTGTTACAAACAGCTTATACGTCAAGGGCTCTCCATGGTTGGGAGAGACCAGAGTAGTCAAGCCGTAGGCACAGGAGACAATCCCCGCACGAAGTTATGAATTTCTCAGGGCAGATCGGTTCCAATCTATCCGAGTATTTTTCTTTTTGTCAACTTATGAGCATAGGGTTCGTTGGCGCCCTCAGGCTGAGGTACCCCTCAGGGACCTTGCCTTCTCGGCGAAAGCTTGCAAGAAGTCTCCAAGCAAGAGAATACCCTCCTCGGCCAGGCTATCGTAGAGGTCTCCAAATAGGGTATTTTCCTCTATCGGGAGAGTGCGTTGCCCCAAAACCTGCCCCTCATCCAAGCCTTTGGTAAGACGAAAAAGCGAAACGCCCGTCTCCTTATCTCCTGCCATTAGAGCATGATTGATAGGGGCTGCCCCTCGCCAGCGTGGGAGCAACGAAGCATGGATATTTAGCGTCCCGAGGTCGGGCATTGCCCATAACTCCTCGGGCAGCATCCTAAAAGCAATAACCACCCCCAGAGTGGGTCGTAAGGCACGCATTTCTGCCAGAAGCTCTCATCTCGGAGCCGCTCCGGTTGCCAAATGGGGAGCCCCAAGCGAAGAGCCTCCACCTTTACAGAGGATGGTTGCAACTTATGCCCCCGCCCCGCAAGTCGAGTCCGGAGTAGTCACCACCCCCACCACAGAGTAACCGGCCTCTACCAAAAAGGTGAGATGCCGCGCTGCAAAAGGGCTGTACCCAAAAAGAGAATGCGTATATCTTGTTGTTCCATATAGTGCAACGAAAAAAGGATCTAGAGAGGTCAATCTCCCTGACTTAAGTCTGTGAGTACCTCTCGATATGTATTAAAGATCTTCGATTTAGAGATAAACCCGAGGTAGTGGCCCTCGGCATCTACGACAGGGAGATTCCATGCCTTGGTATCGTCGAATGTGCGCATTGCCTCCTCCATAGACATCGTAGATAAGATTTTTGGCAGGAGGAGAAACCATGAACGTTTCCACCCGGAAGCGATCGTACAACTCAGGGGCGGAACATAATATTGCGGATATTGTCGAGGAGGACTATCCCCACCAAACGTTTGTCCCCATCCACTACAGGGGAAAAACATTGCGTCGGCTCTCTCCAATGATTCGTACCACATCTCCCAACGTCATCTCAGGGGCTACGGTGCTAAACTCCGTCTCGATAACACTATCCAGATTCATCAGAGTAAGCACAGCTTGGTCCTTTTGGTGCGTGAGCAATTTACCCTCTTCGGCAAGACGCAATGAGTAGATACTATGGCGCATAAATACCCGGATGGTACAATAGGGCACTGAGCACAACCAACATAAGCGGAAGGAAAAGATTATACCCCCGTAAGCTCGGCAATGAGGAATACCCCTGTAAGAGGGGCGTGCATTACGGCCGCCATGGTTCAGCCATCCCCATGAGGATAAAAATTTTTCTCAGGCAGGTAGACTCGGATAAAGGGAAATAATTGAGGGTATGCGAGAGAGAAAGCCTGTAAGCCCTCCCACAAAAAGCGTAGGTGCAAAGAGCCCCCACAACCTCCACCTGAGTTGGTAGCCACCGAGGCAAATACCTTAAAAGAGAAGTACTAAGGTGAGGAAAAGCACAATCCACCAATACAGAGTCTCCCAATGTGGCAAAGAGCGAACCCTCCATGATGCTGCTGTAATCATTGGTCAGCAAGTGCTCAATAACACTATACCCCTCGCCATAGAGTGGCGGCATAAGTACAATGAGAACACTCAAAATCGCAGCTGAGAGCAAGAAGCGGTTGACATACTTAGGGATGCGCTTAAACCGCCGCTCCAAAAAAGAACATAATGCAGGGAGAAGTAAAGCGCCACAAAAGCCACAGAGAATACCCAACAAGAGGGTATAGGGGATACGATCTAGGATAAAAATCTTCGCTCTGCATGAAGCTAAACATCGCCTGACGGCCCGTCAGGATATAGGCGGAGAGGCTGATGTAACGGAGGCGGTAAGCAAGGGAGGATACTCACAGGGTCAAATCCATCAAGAGCACCTCTACAACAAAGACCAATCCCGTGATAGGCGCCTTAAAGATACCGGCGATGGCTCCGGCAGCCCCACACCCCACAAGGAGCATCAGGTTGCGCTGCTCCATCTTGAAGAAACGCCCCAAATTGGAGCCAATGGCAGCCCCCGTGAGCACAATAGGCGACTCTGCCCCCACAGATCCCCCATACCAATGGTAATGGCGCTAGACAAAACCGAAGACCACATATTGTGCGGTTTGATTCGACTCTTACGCTGGGAGAGGGCTATAAGGATCTTGGTAACCCCATGGCTTATATCGTCTCGTACCACATAACGCACGATCATGGCCGTGGCAAAAATACCCACCGGCGGGAGCACCAAATAGAGATACTGATTACGCTGCGCTGCCGTAGTGGCAAAGTGCTGAAGTGTATGCACCAACTCTTTGAGCACAAAAAGCAGCTACCGCCGTAGCCAGCCCCACAATAAAGGCAAGAATTAAAACAAATACACGTTCGCTGATGTGCTTCTCTCGCCAGAGGATAAAGCGCATGAGGGCGCTGGACTGTGTAGTAGAGGACGATGAGGTCATTTTCCTTCTCCGTTTTAGTATCGTACGTATCGTATAAAAAGAGCACTACGAGATCGAGCTTTAGCGACATATTTTTCGTAGTAAAGCCAATCATAGCGTAAGCGTTCGAGCATCTCTTCGAGGGTAGAAGCATACCCATAGCGCACCATTCCCCAAGAGGTAATCCCAGGCAACACGTTGTGCAAAAGGGAGTAATAGGGGGCATGCTCTACGATCTGATCAATGTAGTATTGCCGCTCGGGACGCGGACCAACAAAAGCTCATATCACCCCGCAATACATTGTAGAGCTGAGGCAACTCATCGAGTCTATAGCGTCGCAGCCATCGCCCCAAAGGGGTTACTCGAGGATCCCCATCAAACGATAGTTGTGGAGTCTCACCCTCGGTATTGGTATACATGGTACGAAACTTGTAAATAAAAAAGGGCTTGCCTCGCTTGCCGATGCGCTCCTGACGATAAAAAACAGGGCCCGACGAAGAGCGGCGAACGGCTATCGAAAGCACCAGTAAGAGGGGCGAAAGTAGCAGCAAAGCAAAGAGCGAAGCCAAGCGATCGGAGCAGTACTTGAGGTTCTTGGCCAGCTCACTCATATTCGTCTCTGTCACTTCAATCATGGGCACCCCATAAGTATCGTATGGGTTAGTTTGGGGCGAGGTTGTGAGAGCGGTACACTCTCTGCCTCTATATAGATGGGGCAATGGAATCGATACATCGAGTAAAGAAGATGCCCCTGCCACAGACTTCCATTCAGGGAGAGGCCGAGAGATAAATAGCCGTAGGTTGTAGCGAGAAAAAAACTGCGAGGCAATCTTATGCGACAGATGTTCAACGTCGGAAGATTCGGATGTGGACTCTTCGTCTATCAGCACTCGCCCTCTCTCCACAAAGCGCATCGTTTTTGGCGCATTGCACCAGATGCTCCACCTCTTGTCGAGTCCCTACGAGCAAGACCTTCTCCCAGTGCTCAGGGGTCCTCTCTTGCGTATTCCCCAAAGAGTAATACAGAGACGCCCCATATAGACCCAAAAGAAAGCAAGGAAAAAGATCCCGGCAAACAGCTCCAGATAGACCCGGGTATTGAGTACAACATCGTCTACCACCCAGAACAAAAATGAGACAACACTCCCTACAAAGACAGAGCAGAGGGTAGTCCACAACTCATCAATCCGACTCTTGTTGACAGGTTTATTATAGTATCCGGAGAGAGCAAAAATAGCCATCCAAGCAACCCAAACCAAGGCGCTGATCGTCAGGTTGTGCAGGTTTAAGAGATAGCTTCCCAGGCCTCCCCAGGCAGATGTTACCTCCTCCATATTGTACCGCAGGATATTAAATAGAAGGATAGTCAGCAACATGGCGAGACTATCCAAGAGAATATACCTTAGTCGATACAATAGAATCCGACTCATGAACGCAAGATCTTTACTTCGCCACCCTAAGCCAATGGATATAATTTCGCTAGGACGAGCCGGCGTGCATTCGTCTTGACGGACGGGGACGATATAGTCCACAGCAGCCTTGATCTCCTCGGAGATCTCTGCAAAAATCTGGGGAGCAGGCTGCCCCTGACTTATTTGCACTCGTAGAAACCAAGGGCACTCGCACAGCCGCACAAAGGGCTCGTGAGAAAGCCTCATGCGTGATGCGAATACCCAACGTACCCTCCGGAGCAATCAGCGAAGAAGCAACATTGCGCCCTCCCGGGTAGATAAGAGTTAGAGGCGACACGGCCGCATCAATCAATTGATAGGCAATATCGGGCACCTCACGCACCAATCCCGGCAACTGGCATCACTATCAATAAGGAGCAACATAGCCTTGCTCTCGGCACGCTCCTTGATGGTAAAAAAATACGTTGCACAGCCTCTTCGTTGGTGGCATCACACCCCAATCCCCAAATGGTGTCGGTAGGATGAGTATAACTCCCCCACCTTTTTACCACCTTAGCAGCCTCCTGCACCGCCTTCTTATATTCTTCGGTTAATGTATTGCGTTGAACATCCATTAGAGTTACAATCTAAGCTTCGACATACACGAGGGCAAAGATACAATTTTTGAAAGCGTTGCGCCATCAATCTAAACTCTTTGCCCTATAAAAAACAAAGAGAAGGGCAAAGACCTAGAGAAACGCAGGCTATTTCTCGAGAGAATACAGACTGAAAAGAAAAAGGTTTCGGGTAGTTTTTCGTAGAGTTTAGGGTAAGAACGGAAAATTTTTCAGGGCAGAGATCCCCACTTTCTTAGGGAGAAATATTTAAGGATTAAGAGGATGGGAGGAACGAAATCAGAGGAAGGAGTGTAGAGGACGCACCTTGCGTAGCAGCGAAACCACAAAGAAAGAGAGCAACGCAGTAAGGCTCCAGCGTAAAAGGATCGAGAGCCAGGCCTGCCCCATAACGGAGGGGCACCACAGCAAGAAAGGCTTCGTAACCACATCCAACACCACGATATGGATAAGATAAACGCCCAAAGAGCACGCCGCGAAGGAGGTGAGGGATCTAGGGTTGTAAGAAAGGCGAGGGCTGGAAGCAAAAGAGTGCGAAAAGACTAATAGTAGCCACAGCCACGAGGGGCGAGAGGTTGCTCGTCACATACTCCGACCAAAGGGAGCCATGGTACAGCACGAGCAGACTTATCATAGCCAGCGTACCCACTCCATACAGCACGCCCCAAAGAGACTTACTCGCCAACGTATATTTCTTCAAGACATACCCCAATAGGTAGTATCCAAGATAGGGGATAAATAGGATGGGGACAGGGTAGCTCTACTTGGCACACAAAGAGGAAAAAGGTTACCCAGCACCTCCAAAAGAAGAATCCCCACAGCAATAGAGAAAGATCTCTCGGACGTGACACTCGCTCTACGAGGCTTGCGAAGAAAGCGGAGTTACAAGGTATAATCCAATCAGCGAGGTAAGAACCAGAGGTGGAAATAGCCTTTGGCCCAAAAAGAGATGGCTCGCATACTCCGCAACATCAGCCCCTTTAATCCAAAAAAATAGAGGTAGTAAAGAGGAAGCCAAACAGCGAGGGGATGAGGAGTCAGGGGTAAGCGTTTGCGGTAGAATGTAGCAGGGATTTTCGATGGGCTGAGCAGAAGGAAGGCTCCACTCAGCATAAAAAAAGAGCGGAACCCCAATCTGCACGAAACCCTGTACCAAAGCTGCAACATATCCGTTACTGCTCTGCCAATGCTCCGGGCGAGGTACTGCCCCGACGTATGAATGCCAATCACAAAAAGGCAGCAAGTGCCGGAGAGCATCTAGCCCCTCATGTCGAGTCGCATTCATCGTTTCTAAGGATTATTCTTTCACAAAAGAGCCTCTCTAGCAAAGCTCTCGGCACTCTCCCTCTCGGGTAGCACCTTGATTTTCGCTAGAGAAGCTCCTAGTACATTTCGTCTCTAATGCGTCCTCCGAGATCAACCGCCAAAAGTCGTCGAAGTTGACCTGCTCACGAGGCACGCCCAAGTCTTCGAGCATCTTATTGACAGCGTTGGACATGGGGCCCGGTCCGCACATGTAGTATTCGATATCTTCCGGAGCCTCATGATCTTTGAGGTACATATCGTATATAACCTGATGGATAAATCCGGTAGCTCCCGTCCAATTATCTTCGGGTTGAGGGTCACTCAGGGCGATAACGAAGCGGAAGTTGGGGAAGTTCTTTTTCTATTTCGCGGAAATCCTCTTCATAGAAAAATCTCGCTCTTAGAGCGCGCTCCGTACCAATAAGACACCTTGCGCCCCGTCTTTACCGTATTGAAAAAGGTGCAAGAGCTGAGCACGAAGGGGAGCCATACCTGCCCCACCACCGATATAAAAGCATCTCGGCATCGCTATCTTCGTGGATGTGGAAGTCTCCATAAGGACCACTCATCGTCACCTTATCTCCAGGTTTGAGAGAGAAGATATAGGAAGAAGAAATACCCGGCATAACACCCGCCTTCCAAGTACCGGTAGCCCGATCGATGGGAGGGTGGCAATACGAACGTTGAGGGTAATGATGTTACCTTCGGCAGGATAATTGGCCATTGAGTAGGCACGAATTGTCTCTTCTGTATTTACAGCCTTCAAGCCAAAAGAGCCCCACTTTTTGCCATACGCTCCCAGTCCTTACGGGAAGCGATCATTCCCTTCCTTATCGCGTATGTCGTAGTCGGAATAAGAGATATTGTATTTGGGGATTTTGATCTGTGCATAACTCCCGCTCTTGAAGTTCATCACTTCACCTTCGGGCAGTTTTACCACAAACTCTTTAATAAAGGTGGAGACGTTGCGGTTGCTAATAACCTCGCATTCCCACTCTTTTTACCCCGAATACAGACTCGGGAACGATGATCTTGAGGTCCTCTTTCACCTTTGTCTGGCAGCCCAAACGCCAATGCGCTTTCTGCTCCTTGCGGCTAAAGAACCCCTTCTCAGTAGGAAGGATTTCGCCCCCTCCCTCTACCACACGGCAGCGACATTGGCCACAGCTACCACTACCACCACAAGCGGAAGAGAGGTAGATACCGTTGTTTTGTAGCGTATTGAGCAGGGTGCCTCCTATGGGGACTTCGAGTTTACGCTCGTCATTTACAGTGATGGTTGCATTGCCCGAGGGAACAAGTTTGCTCTTAGCAACGAGTAGGGCAACGACCAATATAAGGGTGATTACGAGGAAGATAACTACGCTCGCAATGATTACGATAGAATTAATCGCCATATCGTGTATTCCTTTTATTACTTAGTCTTCTACGAACTTTCTAAGTTGCCTCCTAAAGCTTAACCCCGAGAAGCAAACGAAAGCCATCCCCATAAGCCCCGTAACGATGAGGGCTATACCAAAACCTCTTAGCGGCTTCGGAATATTGGAGAACTGCAATTTCTCGCGGATTGCAGCCATCCCTACAATGGCAACGAGCCATCCAAGCCCCGAACCAAAGCCGTAAACAGATGCTTGTCCCAGATCTGCAAATTCGCGTTGTTGCATAAAGAGCGAGCCTCCCAAGATGGCACAATTCACAGCGATCAGAGGCAAGAAAAATCCCTAGCAGAGGCGTACAAAGCGGGAGCATAACGCTCCACCACCATCTCCACCAACTGAGTGAAGGAGGCAATAACTGCAATGAAAAGAATAAAGGAAAGAAGCTAAGGTCTACGGTAGCAAAGGAGGGACTAAGCCACGTGAGGGCACCCTCTTTGAAGATGTAGTTCTCGAGCAAATAGTTAATCGGCAGGGGTGCAGGTAAGCACAAAAGTTACCGCAATGCCCAAGCCCAAAGCCGTCTTCACATTCTTCGATACCGCGAGAAACGAACACATCCCGAGGTAAAATGCGAAGATCATATTGTCAATAAATACCGAGCGAAAGAAGAGGCTCAGAAGATCTACTGCGTAATTCATAATCCGTCTTTCTAGTATAACTTATCCTACCTTCTCTCTACGCTTCTTGTAGATTTTTGTTGTAACTCCGCTGAACCCATACCACACAAGCAAGTATGATGAGGGGCCATAGGAGCCATATTCATCAGGCCAAAATTGGCATACCCCATATCGTAAAAAGACTGAGGGATCACGCGGAAGCCGAAAAGGCTTCCATTGCCAAATAGCTCGCGAACAAAGCCAATGATGAGTAGCACCATGCCGTATCCGACACCGTTGCCTACCCCATCGAGGAACGACTCCCAAGGCTTATGCCCAAGAGCGAAGGCCTCAAGGCGTCCCATTAGGATGCAGTTCGTAATAATAAGACCAACGTATGCCGAAAGCTGTTTGCTGATGTCGTAGACGTAGGCTTTGAGTATTTCATTTACGATTGTTACAAGAGCTGCTACCACCACGAGCTGTACAATGATACGAATACGTGTGGGAATAGTATTACGAATCAACGAAATAATAACATTGGCAAAAGCCAATACAGCCGTTACAGAGAGCCCCATTACAAGAGCGGGCTTGAGCTGCGACGTAACAGCAAAGAGCCGAGCAAATACCCAGCACCTGGATGAGCACGGGATTGTTACTACTGAGCGGCCCTAGTAAAACCTCTTTATTTTTATTTGCCATAATCTCTATTCTTCCTTATTTGGTAGCGTTGGCTTGAAGATATTTCTCGTAGGGTTTGAGCGAGCTTGAGAGCATTGCGTCAACCCCATTACTGGTAAGAGTACCACCGGTTACGCCGTCTACAAACTCACGTTCGTCGGGCGACTTGCCATTCTTTACCACGGCAATCCCAATCACTTGCCCCTCGGCATTGGCAATATGCTTGCCGATAAAGCGAGAAGAGAAGTGCTCTGTTGCAATTTCGGCACCCAGCCCCGGAGTTTCTCCGGCATGCCCAAAAGTCACTACCAAAGACGGTGGTTCCGTCCTCATCAATAGCCATATAGCCCCAGATTACATTCCAAAGTCCGGCTCCATTGAGGGGATAATGAATTTTTCGCCCCATCAACTTCTGCGATATACAGAGGGAGCTCGGCATCGGGATTGCTTGCGAGCAACTTAAATTGATTGGCAGTATTTAGATTGAATGCAGCGTTATTGGCAATTTCTTCGCCCTCAAATGTACGAAGCACTTCACCCTTAGCATTGATGAGAAGCTCTTGTTTGATGATGGTCTTGTAGAGCTGGCTCACCTCTTTTTACCGGAGGCAGCCTGATGCACAGAGCGAAGGATCTGCTCCATCTTGTCTATCTTGACATTCTCTTCCTGGGGTGCCTTGAGCACCTGTGAGGTGAAAAGCAGAGCAACAGCTACGAGGGCAACCATAATGGCTGCGTATACTATAGTGTATGTATTACTCTCTCTATTCATAGTTTCTTGTCTATTAGAAAGCTCGTATTGGTTAGTTTGCCTTTTTAGACGGCGAGCACGACGTTGGATATTCGCATTCACCACGAAGTAATCGATAAGAGGAGCGAATACATTCATAAGTAGGATGGCAAGCATCATCCCCTCAGGATACCCGGGGTTGAGTACGCGGATAAAGACGCACATGACCCCAACAAAGAATCCATAGATCCACTTGCCGGTCTCGGTACGAGCCGAGGTTACGGGGTCCGTTGCCATGAATACAAGCCCAAAAGGCAAAGCCACCATACAAAAGGTGCATGAGGGGTGTCATCTGCATAGCTGCCGTAGAACCGACCGCATTGAAAAGTAGAGCCATGAGAGAGCTCCCACAACACCCGAGGCATAATCTTCCAACTTGCAATCCCCCGTCCAAATAAGGAACACAGCCCCGATCAGAATAGCCAGTGTAGAAACCTCCCCAATAGAGCCGGGGATGAATCCCAAGAAGGCGTCAAGATAAGAGAGAGTTCGCCCACCACATTGTGTAGTGCGGGAAGCGTATCTCCGGCAGTCGCAATTTGACCGAGGGAGTGGCTCCGGAGTAGCCATCGACCAACGTACCGGCTCCTAGTCCAAAGCTATCACCCGTGCGGACAAAAACGTTGTCCCCCGTCATCTTGGTCGGGTAAGCAAAGAAGAGGATAGCACGAGTAATCAAGGCTACGTTAAAGACATTGTATCCCGTACCGCCAAAAACTTCCTTGGCAAAGACTACGGACATGGCTGTCGCTACGGCAATCATCCACAGCGGAGTATCTACCGGTACGATAAGGGGAATCAAAAACCCGTTACCAGGAATCCTTCTTGGATCTCCTCTTTTTTTCCATTGAGCGACCGTAAACTCAATCCCCCAATCCCACTACATAAGCTACGATGAGCTTGGGTAGCACGGCAAGGAATCCAAAGCCAAAAGATCGACCAAAAGTCGCGAGCAGCGAGTTCCCCGATGGCGAGGTAATGCTGATATCCCACGTTGTACATCCCAAAAGAGTAGAGAAGGAATCAAGGCGAGAATCACCATACTCATCACCTCTTCGAGTCTATTGCATCGTGAATATGCGTCCCCCTACGAGCGGTATCGTGAGGCACAAACATAAATGTTTCCATCCCCTCAAAAAGCGAATGGAAGGCGTGCAACTTCCCCTTCGGAGAAGGTTGCACGATATTTATCAAAGAATCCTTTCATATCTATAGGGAAGGGTTAATTCATTTCTTTGTAGAGGAGGTCGAGCCCATTGCGTATGATATACTGCAATTCCATCTTCGAAGAGCAGACAAATTCGCACAACGCAAAATCTCGGGAGCCACTTCGTAAATCCCTCAGAGCCTCCATTTTGTCGATATCATAGGCAATAGTGGCTTTTGATAAGCTGCTCGGGAAAAAAATATCCATAGGGAAAAACGCGATCGTATTCGTGGCTCATAATCATAGCCCTCTCGCCCCTTGATACGTGCATCGAAGGCATACTCACGTTTCTTACCAAGCAACCACGAGAAGTAGCTGCGGTTGGCACTAAACTGCTTTAAAGCGAGGAGCGATCCACCCAAAGGCCTCGTCGCAATCGTCACCTTCGGGGATAATGCTTATCTGATCCACGTTGAGCGAAGTAAAAGGACGCTCATCCGAGATACGCACTCCCGTAAGGACATCTCCGTTGATAATCCGTTCGTGATCTTGCTTTACGCAGAGGTCCGAACCGTAGAGGTCCAACGCTCTTGCTCCCCGGAGTGATCGTTGCATACCCACGCTGCGCAGCATCAGAGCCGGCAATGACTATCGTACGAGAGAAATCCACCTTACCGGTGCGCAAGAAGCGCCCGACAACGAGCAAATCGGTAGCCTTCAGGGTCCACACCACATCGCCCTTATTGATCGGGCGGATATGATTGATAAGGACACCCACATTACCGGCAGGATGAGGCCCCTCCACGGTAACCACCTCCACGCCCTGAGGGGCTGTGAAAGCGAGGCCGGCAGGGACTCCCAAATACACAGAGCCCCTCAGTGAGCGTCTGTAGGGGCAGCAAGGGCAACTTGCAAGTCCTCTGCTCTATCCTTTAATAGGAACTCCATAGAGGAGCTAGGGGAGCCGTCAGATTGGCCGTTACAAAGATATCTCTCGGCATCTCCCGAGGGTTGGCAATCCTATCATAGGGACGTTGTTTGAAAAAAATGCCCACATCCCCGAACCAAGTAGCATCTCAAGAAGAGCCTCACGAGAGGAGCTCTCCTTTTATAAGGTGCAAATGAGACCGAAGCCGTATCCCCAGAGGGACGCACCTCCACGCTCAAAAACCTTACGCTTTTGCCCCACGATTAACGGCCACAACCTCACCAGCCACCAGGGCTCGCGAACTTGATTTCGGGAAAGGTTTTATCGTAAAAAAGAGGCGTTCCGCACTCTACTTTATCGCCCACATGCACCATAAGTTTGGGGATCACACCCACATAGTCATCGGGGACTAACCCATAGGTACTGCTTGGCTTAGGAGCAACCAAATGCTCCAACGGGGCTTTCCCCTTTAGATTCAAGGAGAGGCCCTTTCGTATTTTTATCGATTTAGCCATGACTACAATCTCTGTCGTTGCTACAATTTCAGTTCTGCAAAAGTAGTCAAATCCCATCAAACAAATATCCTTCCGGATGGAATATTACGTCCTTTAACAACGAAATCTGCTCGCACTCAGAGCTGTACGAATAGGGATTAGGCCACTAGAGAACCTCCCCAACGGCAAAAATAATTGTAATGCAGGAGCCCCTCGGGACTACTGCTCCGGATTTGTGTTTTTCTCTTCTGTAAAGTCTACGTACTCCCCTTGTCCCTTATCAAATTTGCGCTTATCCACCGTCGTGATATCCACCTTTTCTCCAGGCGAGCGGTGTGACTCTCTCTCTCCTTCTCTTCTGAGAGCGAGAGGTCTCTTGGGAGGCGTTATACATCCCCGCACGGCGTAAAAACCATTTGAGGATCTGGATACGGAAGAGGTAAAAGAGTACCCCTATAAGGAGGATTATGAGGAAAAAGTCATACTACCAACTGACTACTATTTGTTATTAGTCCGCCCAAAAAGACGATAGAACGCAGAGGCAATAAGGTAGCTTACGACAAAAGGAAGCAACCCTGCCCACCCCAACAAACATACAAACAGTGCGCCAAGGACAAGCAAGACCAACGCAATAGACAGAAGTACGCGATCTTTTTTTCTCCGTTAGCGGAAAGTGTATCTTAAATGCAATCAAAGGGATGTCTGCCACCAAGTAGACACAACTTACCAATACCAAGGATACACAATAGACAATAGGATAGGCATCGTGAGCGGCAACCGGGAGAGTGTAGCCACGATACCGATCCACAAGAGTGCATTTGCCGGCACCGGCAGCCCTAAAAAAAGGAGGTAGTTTGACGAGTATCATTATTGAACTTGGCAAGACGTAAAAGCCGAGAATGCCGCAATCAAGAGAGCCGGCAATGCAAACCAAACAGAGGGGGTTGCACTCTCCAAAAAGCAGAGAAGAATCATCGCCGGGGCAACGCCAAAACTGACCACATCACTTAAGGAATCCAGATCGGCACCAATAGCGCTCTGAGCATGGAGTAGACGAGCCACCAACCCATCGAACAGATCGAAAACCCCCGCCGCCACAATGCACCAAGCCGCAGCGTAGCTATCGCCACAAACCAGCATCTGATAAATGGCGAGACACCCTGCTATAAGATTAGCAAGGGTGATGCAATTGGGGATATAGTAGCGAATGCTTTTCATCATTGCACAGAGGGAGCTTCCCGATAACGGTCGTATTACCTTTCACCTTTGTCTCCGGCTCAATAAAAATCTCCGTACCTAGTGGGAGGTAAAGATCAATACGCGAGACCAAACTTGATAAAGCCCACAAAATCATTAACGGTACCCACATCTCCCACCTGAGGATAGGTAACAATACGCCGAGCCACAGCCCCGGCAATCTGACGCTCCAGCACACGATGCCCTTGCGGCGTCTCTATCACCACAGCACTTCGCTCGTTCTCGGTACTACTCTTTGGCAGGAAAGCCTTGTAGAAATTCCCATCCGTATGGCTTTACGTGACGCACAACGCCATTGCACGCAAAACCAATTGGCATGTACATCATAGATAGACATAAAAAAATAGAAACCTTGAGGCACTGTGTCTGCAAAATCTCTCCCTCATACACCTCTTCTATTGTCACGAGCTTACCATCGGCAGGAGCCACGATAATATCTTCTTGCCCTTCGCCCTCATTGTGGCGATTGGGACTCGGAAGAAATTGAACGCCAACCCCATAAGAACAAAGCGTACCTACGAGGCAATACAATAGGGATAAGAATATAGGGAGATGCCAGAAATGCTAGGGCATCTATAACTGAGAATATAAGAAAGAAACTGAACAGAATCCCTCTTCCTTCGTGGTGAACTTTCATTGGCTACCTACTGGTGTCATTTATTTCTTTGCGCTACCCACAGGTAGCATTAGCCCTGCAAAAAGTAGCTCATTCTTGCTGATCTGCCCCATTTTTGGCAGGATAAATACAAAAATCCTCCCAAATAAACCTCTAAAACAACGATAAATACAGCCCTACTCCACCCCTCAAGAGAGGGCAATACTTCCCTTGACAGGGACTCTCACCCTCTAGGCAGCTCGAAGAGACTCCCTCCGAATATAAAAGTTGCCCCCGGAGGTCAAACCATAGACGTAAGGAAGGGTCCTTCGCCTTTTGACCACCGAGGGGCAACCCCACAAACAAATAAAACGCATTGGCTCAATCCGCGCCCCCAATTTACAACCCAATTAGGGATAGAAGGTGGAGGCAATACATGGAGCAGTATAGCTACCATGCGCCTTACGAAACGAGAGGATGCGGGTTCCTTTTATCTCGTCTCTCAAATACGTCAATCCCCATCTTTCTACTCTACTTCCCTCATTATATATAAAAGGTGTAGGGGTTCTTTTTCTAAAGTAGCTCCGTATCTTGCTACTTTTTGGGGGCGTCTCCGCTTGAGAAGGAGTGTTTAATAGTTTTGCTTACAGGGCTCGAAGTAAGCCTGAGGATGCTGACAAGCAGGGCACTTTACAGGTGCCTTCTTCGAAGTGAGCACGTATCCACAATTGCGGCACTGCCACATGATCTCTTCTTCGCGAGAGAATACGGTCTCTGCTTTTTACTCGCTCTAGAAGGATGCGATAGCGACGCTCGTGCTCTGCCTCTACCTTAGCAATCTGGCGGAATGCGGCTGCAATTGCGGGGAATCCTTCTTCGTCAGCGATGTCGGCAGCTTCGGGATATAGCACTGTGTGCTCTTCGTTCTCGCCATCGGCAGCTGCGGCCAAGTTCTCCATCGTGGTACCAATTACACCGGCAGGATACATAGCCGTGATCTCTACCATCCCACCTTCGAGGAATTTGAAGAACGTTTTGGCATGCTCACGCTCCTGCTCTGCAGTTTCGAGAAAGATGGCAGCGATTTGCTCATAACCCTCTTTCTTAGCTACACTCGCAAAGAATGTATATCTACTACGTGCTTGCGACTCCCCAGCAAAAAGAGGCTAGTAGATTTTTCTCTGTACGAGTTCCTTTGATTGACTTTTTCCATAGTTTCTTTTTATTTGTCTGTTTCCTTTTCGTTTTCTGCGTGCAAAAGTAGGGATTAAATGTCAGACATACACTCTTTTTGTACCTACTTATAGGTAATCCGTATCCTTTAGTAATACAGAAATGTACTACAACGTACCAAAAAAGAGATGAAAGAAATCCTTTTCTATCACCCTAAAAACAAGACAAATACAAGAATTTTCGAACCATTACCATTCCACCCCTCGCCCGACAAACCCGCACAATTACAGACAAAACACACCCTTTTTAGGTAATCCCAGAAGGCGAGTGGCACCACCCGCCTTCACATTGAGAGAAGAGAACTTTAGAGACCCGTGATAGAGCAAAAAGGAATTCGTGGAGCCTCAGTAAGGGCTTGGATTGTAAGGCTTGGGGCAAAATAAGTATTACGATCATTCCTTAATAGAAATGGAAAAGGGCAAACTAATTGATGAAGTTGGCGCTTTATCTCCCACGTTGCCTTCAAGCAATCAATCTACCCTTTCCGCCATCAAAGATACAAAACTTGTATCACTCTTGCAAGTGGGTGGTTTCCAAGGTGGTTGACGAGAATGGCGAGCCTTTGGTCGTGTATCATGGCACACCGCTTTCTCGGAATCAAATACCCCCGAACAGAGGATGACATGGAGAGGGAATGACACTACTCTATCATAGCCCTGTTGCTCTAAAGAGGAGCGGACAGTCCCAAACCTCCGGCTAAGAGCCACACCCCTGCAGGGTAGAATTCTTTTCGGAAATAGGCTGATTAGGAGGGCGCATTCTGCCCGAAAAATCAAAAAGTATAGGGCAGAAGTTCTGAAATTCTCAGCCTACGTTTTGTGTCGTTTCAAGGAGGCAAAAAGAACGCTCCCTCTTCCGCCTTCCCCAACAACGAGAATAGACGAAAGAGAGGAGCGCAGTTTATCCGAAATCTCTCGAGTGAGAGCTAGGGCCTACACCGGTCGCACCACATAAGCTACAGGGCGGTCTCCATCCACAAAGCCAAGTACATTATTCGTTAGCTCACGCGCCATAGAAAGACGAGCATCGTAGGTCTGCGTTCCCACATGGGGGTCATTACCACATTGTCTAAGCGGAAGAGGGCCGCATTAGGCTTGTCGGCATCTTCGTATACATCAAGCGCTGCACCGGCAATTTTCCCGGAGGCAAGAGCCTCCACTAGGGCATTTTCGTCCACCACTGCCCCACGGGCGGTATTAACGAGGAGAGCAGAAGGCTTCATCCGAGCGAGCCTATCGGCATCCACAAGATGGCGAGAATCCTCGATAAGAGGGGTATGGAGAGAGATCACATCGGCTGTCTCAAATAGCGTATCAAGGTCGCAATAGGTCACACCGAGCTTCTGCTCTATCTCCTCCGAAAGCCTATGGCGTTTGTAGTAGATCACCTTCATCCCAAAGGCTTGACGGCGCGCAGCCACACTTCGACCTATATTGCCAAAGCCTACAATCCCTATTGTTTTTACCGAGGAGGTCGAGCCCCAAGCGATCCAAACGAGAGGGCTTGAGATCTCTACCCATCGTGCGCAAAGTGCGATCCCACTCCGCCGTGCGACGCGAAAGCGACAGCAAGAGGGCAAGGGCCAGCTCTGCCGTAGGCGCAATTACACTCTCGGGGGTATTGGCCACAGCAATCCCCTTCTCTCTACAATACTCGATGTCTATATTATTAAAGCCAACGGCATAATTGGCAATTAGCTTTTAGATTGGGAGCCTTATCGATAATCTCTCTATCTATGGGAATGTCGAATACCGAACAGAGAATAGTGGCCGATGGGATTTGCTCCATAATCTCTTGCCGAGAGAAGTCTCGTCCGTGAGGAGGACGCACAAGCTCAAAGCGCTCTTCGAGTTCTTCAAACCCCTCTTCGATGGTATCGAATGCCATGAGGATACGTTCTTTATGTCTGTCTGTCATATTACTAAGGTCTAATTGAATCCGACCACAAAGATAATCCTCTTTCCCTCTCCCTGCTCCCCAGAGAAGCAGAAAAGAGGGCGAAAGAGAAAAATTTTTGCTCTCAACCAAAAAGGATCTAGAGCCACACGAGACCCCACAAACAAGCCTATATAACAGACACTTACAAAACATCCCTGCAAAAAGCAAGAAGGCAAAAACCCACTCCGGAGAGAGAAAAAAATTCGCCGACTATTGCACAAATAAAAAGCAGTACCTTTGCTGTCGCTTTTCGAGTTGAGAGAGCATCAAAAAAATAAAACAGCAGAGGTTGTTTTATAGCTCTTGACAAAAGACGGTCGAAGTGCACTTCGAGCTTGGTGCGGTAGTTCAGTTGGTTAGAATACCTGCCTGTCACGCAGGGGGTCGCGGGTTCGAGTCCCGTCCGCACCGCAAAATGCGAAGTAAGTACTGAAGAATAAGATAGAAGTCGATTGTGTGCGGCTCTTTTTCATTTTGGGCCTAATGCCAGGAGAAGAGAGTAACAAAAGAAGCCCAAGTGGCGGAATTGGTAGACGCGCTCGTTTCAGGTGCGAGTGTTTTGCGACGTGCAGGTTCGAGTCCTGTCTTGGGCACGACGACAGCTTTGAGGGCGACCTCAGACAACTTGAAACATTTTGCGCGAGTGGTGGAATTGGTAGACACGCTACTTTGAGGGGTAGTGCCGGTTACGGTGTATGAGTTCAAATCTCATCTCGCGTACTTCCCTTTAAGCATTTATCCTTGATATTGAGGGTAGGTGCTTTTTTTATTTTTTTATACCCTAGAGAAACATAATCGTCGTCGATATTGAACCAAAAGCAAGACTCATCTGTTCTACCAGTAGTAACAAAACAAAAAAATTGTATTTGAAGATATGAAAATCAACGAAAAAAAGTGACAAAGGCCATTGACCTACAAATCAACCGCGAGATGTGGTCTTCCAACCTCTACCTTTCTATGTCTATGTACCCTACAGCACAAGGGCTATGCAGGACTAGCAAAGTGGCTTATGGCTCAATCTAAAGAAGAGATGGAGCACGCTTACGATATGATGAACTTTGTAAACCGCCGCGGAGGCCGTGTGACCATCCTTCCTCTTGAGGAAGTTCCCACTGAATTCGGTTCTGTAGCAGATACCTTCACACAAGTATATGAGCACGAATGCAAGGTAACAGCCTGGATCGAAGAGCTCGTTCAGATTGCAGCCGCTGAGCACGACATGGCTTCTCAAGACTTCTTCTGGAAGTACATCCGTGAGCAAGTAGAGGAAGAAGACACCGCTTGCAGCATTATCGATCGCATCAACCTCTCCAAGGAGCAAAAACCTAATTTTCTTGGACGAAGAGCTCGCCAAGAGTAGTCTTTTAAGAGATCTCCATACTAGGCTTTAAGCCTTAAAAAGGAATTCCACGCAGTCCATCATCTCCCTCTCACTTGGGGTGCAGATGATGGGCTTTTGTTGTATCTTTGTAATGATGGATACGAACAAGCCTTACAATATGGGGAGTGAAGATAAAAATACTCTTGGCGGTAGCTATGCCCAAAGAGGCGCAAGAGCTTCTCCCCCTCTTCTCTGAGCCCCCGAAAAAGGAGGTATCACCTCTTGGCTTTGAGAGCTGGGAAGGCACTACACACAAAGGGCAGCCGTTGCTTCTTGTAACCACCGGTATTGGCAAAGTCTCCGCAGCCGTAGCCACAGCAGAGGCGATTCGTTTATTCGCCCCTCCCTAATCCTCAATATTGGGGTAAGTGGCACCCTCAGCGCAAGTGTAGAAAGAGGCGATATCGTGGTGGCTAATTGGGTTTGCTATCACGACGTCTACTGCGGAGCCGAGATCCCCTATGGGCAGGGTACAAGGCTATCCCCTTCGCTACCCCATAGCAACTCCACTTATCGAAAAGTTTAAAGGTTCCGAAGTCGCCTTCCCTATTGGGCGGCGTCGCTTGTGGAGACCGATTCTTATCCTCCCTTCGGAGTTCTCCTTTATCAAAAGCAACTTCCCCGAGGCGCTCGCCCTGGATATGGAGAGTGCTGCGGTAGCACAGACGGCCTACATCCACCACCTCCCTATGATGGTGATCCGACTCATCAGCGACACCCCCGGACCGCGCCGATGGCTATGCGCAATACTGCCAATTTTTGGAGAAAAAGGCGTTCCGCACCGAGCGATTCGCCGCCGTCCATCAACTCATTAATGCAATCTAGTATAATCAAATACGCACCCTAAAAATGGAGAAGATACCTGGCTTTCAACTCGATCATATCCGCCTCAAGCGAGGCATTTACGTCTCTCGTAAAGACCGCTTTGGCGATGTGGTGATTACCACTTTCGACATTCGCATGAAGGAGCCCAATCGGGAACCCGTGATGGGCGTACCCGAGTTGCATACCATTGAGCACCTTGCAGCCACCTACCTTCGCAACGACCCCCGAATGGCGCGATCGCATTGTTTACTGGGGGCCTATGGGGTGCCTTACGGGCAACTACCTCCTCATCAAGGGAGATCTCTCCTCCCACGATATTTTTGGATTTGATGCGAGCCACTTTCCGCTTTGTGCGCGATTTTGAGGGCGTAGTACCCGGCACCGAGCCCAGAGACTGTGGGAATTGTCTCCCTACACAACCTCCCCATGGCACGCTACGAAGCCGAGAAATACCTTCGAGAAGTACTTGACGTGGCAACCGAAGAGAATCTTGTTTATCCCTCCTAATACCTAGAGAACCTTCAAGAAAAATGGCTACTTTTGCCTATGAAGAATAACTATAGCAACATCCTCTGATATGCAGTTTAAAAATAGCTTCCGGAGAGCTTTCGACCCTCCTTCAGAACCAAAGTAAAGTAGTGCCTACCGTCTATAATGAGATGCCGGTACTCACCTACTTCCTTTTCGAAATACAAGACAACAACCTCTACGTAACAGGCTCTGACGGCATGATGCGAAGCCGCGGGGTACTCCCCGTGATCTCCTCAGAAGGGAACGCAACCTTCGCCGTTCACCCCAAGGATATATTAGAATACGTAAAGGGATTGCCCGACCAACCCCTCCTTTTTCGACTACGAAGCGGAGACCTCTACCCTACTGATGACTTTCGAAGGGGCTACATCCGTTTTGCAACGAGCGATGGAGAACTCTATCCTAAGGACGACAAAGACAGAGAAGAGGCCGAAACGGCACACGTAGCCACCATGTCTGCCTCTGCCATGCGTCGTGGTTTGGATCTGACAATTGGCTCTATGGCAGAGGATGCTAGGGCGACCCATTCTTGCTTCGGTGTGCTTCGACTTCAAAGCAAAAGTACCTCGCAATGGTAGCTACCTCAACCGAGATCCTTACGAAATATACAGACTCTACAGTGGTGGATCCTCTATTGTGGAGCCAGCCGACGTGCGAGTACAATCGCCCTATCAGTTCTGTTTGCCCCAAAAGATGGCGAACTTCTTGCGCGCTCTCTTGGCGTCTTTTACAGATGAAGAGGTAACTCTCTCGCACACGGACCGCAAGGCGTTCTTCAAAGTTGGTAACATTGAGGCCTCTACTCGCCTCGTAGAGGGCCGTTATCCGCCCTATGATTCTGTAATTCCTAGAGACAATCCTCACCGCATCTCCATAGAAGGGCGTCTGTTTGTGCCTGCCATCAAGCGCATGAACTCCTTTATGAGCAGCCCCAATCACCCCCTAGTGATGCAGATGTCTATCGATGGGAATTTGATGACAGTCAGCATGGATGTACAAGACGTACGGCAGGCCGAGCAACGCTTCCCCATAGAAAACCCCTCTAACCTCAGCATGAAACTCCGCTTCAAGGTACATAGTTTCATTGCCCTTATCAATACAATTGAGTCGAGCAACATCGTCTTTGAGATTGCCGATGCCTCTCGAGCAATGGTTATCATCCCCTCCGAGAACCCCCAAGGATACGGAGCTAACCAATGTGATCATGCCCATTACTACGGCTCGCTAAAATTGCCCTTCTTCTATGGAACTACAGCTCAAGCGTCCACTTGTATTCTTCGATATCGAGTCCACGGGGCTCAGCCCCGAGAAGGATCGTATCGTAGAGATTTCCCTTATCAAAGTCTACCCCGATGGGCACGAAGAGGTGCGCACGCGGCGTATCAATCCAGAGTGCCACATCCCCGAGGAGAGCACGGCAGTCCACGGCATTACCGATGATGACGTGCGCGATTGTCCCACATTTCGGCAGGTGGCCAAGAGCTTGGCTTCTATGATTCAAGGGTGCGACATTGCGGGCTACAACTCCAATCGCTTCGACGTTCCCCTCCTAGGAGAAGAATTTATCCGAGCCGGCGTAGAGGTCGATTTCTCGCGCTGCCGTTTCATCGACGTGCAAACGATCTTCCATAAAATGGAGCGCCGCACCCTAGAGGCTGCGTACAAATTCTATTGCGAAAAAGGACTTGACCGAGGCTCACTCTGCCGAAGCCGACACTCGCGCCACGCTCAGAAGTGCTCAAGGCTCAGCTCGACCGCTATCCCGAAGATCTGCAAAACGATGTTGAGTTCCTCTCTTCTTTTACAACGCGCAGCGGAATCTCGACTTGGCAGGACGCTTCGTTTACAACGAAAAAGACGAGGTCGTGATTAACTTTGGCAAGCACAAAGGCACTCCCGTTGCCGAGGTGCTCAAAAAGAACCCAGGTATTACGACTGGGTGATGAAGGCCGACTTCTCCGAAGACGCAAACAGCACCTCACACGCCTTCGCTTCAAACTCGCATCCGAAAAACAACTAATCAATCCCTCCATCAAGCCTTTTATGAGCCTTCAAGGTAAGCATATTGTTTTAGGCATCACGGGCAGCATTGCGGCCTATAAAGAGTGCTACGCTTATTCGTCTTCTCATAAAAAAGGGGGCCGAGGTGCAGGTCGTCATCACCCTTCGGGCAAAAGAATTTATTACTCCCCTTACCCTCTCCACTCTTACACAAAAAGCCTGTAGTCTCGGAGTTTTTCGATCGCCGAGATGGGTCTTGGCACAGCCATGTCTCGTTAGGACTATGGGCAGATCTCATGCTTATCGCACCGGCTTCGGCAGCCACCCTCGCCAAGATGGTAACGGGCGTTGCCGACAACATGTTGCTCACCACATATCTTTCTATGAAAGCTCCGGTCTGGGTGGCTCCGGCCATGGACCCTAGACATGTATCGCCATCCTGCAACTCAGAGTAACCTACAGACTCTCCGCGAGCGAGGGTGCACGTCGTAGAGCCGGGAGACGGATTTCTAGCAAGTGGGCTGGAGGGCAAAGGGCGTATGGAAGAGCCCGAGCAAATCGCACAAGCCGTAGCTCAACACTTTGAGGCAGAGGCGCAAGGATGTAAGGAGAATAGCCTAGCCGAGATGGAAGTGCTCATCACAGCTGGCCCCACCTACGAGCCGATTGATGCTGTTCGTTTTTATCGGGAATTACTCCTCCGGACGAATGGGATATGCACTCGCTGCTGAGTGCGCTCGCCGAGGTGCCCGAGTTCATCTCGTCTCCGGCCCCTCCTCTCAGCCCGATCCTCAAAGGGGTGCATGTGGAGAGAGTATCAACGGCTTGCGAGATGCTAGCCGCCTGCCAAAAAGTTTCAAACTCATGCCGCCTTGCCATTTTTCCGCTGCGGTAGCAGACTATCGCCCCGAGCATAAAGCGGAAGGCAAGATGAAACGAGAAAGCTACAGGCGCCTCCATGTCCCTCTCTCTTGTAAAGAATCCGGACATCGCCGCCACGCTGGGAGCCGAGAAAAAAAGGAAAATCAAATCATGGTAGGCTTTGCCTTGGAGACCTCTTCTGATCGCGAGGAGGCAAGGCGCAAGATGGCACGTAAGGGAATGGATCTTATGGTGCTCAACTCCATCAACGACCGGGGAGCCGGCTTTGGCACTCCGACTAATAAAGTCACCTTGATTCCCCAAGAGGAGAGCCTTTGGAGTGCTCTCTCAGGAGCAAAGAAGAGGTAGCAAAGGACATCCTCAACTACCTTACAAAACCATTATCTGCAGTGATGAAGGCGATCCGTTCATTTCTGATTTTGCTTTGCCTACTGCTGGATGTAGGGCAGGTCTCTGCACAAGAGCTCAAAGCAAAAGTAACGATCAATACCGAGCGACTAGGGTCGGTCAATGCCAACCAGTTCGCAGAAATGGAACGCCAACTAACCGACATGCTCAACAATACGCGTTGGACTTCGCTGCAATACTCCCCTGCGGAACGCATCGAATGCGCCTTTGCCATTAACCTTACCGCCGTAGAAGAGGAGCGTAAGTACGCCGGAGAGCTTTACATCACGGCACAACGCCCTGTCTTCAACAGCTCCTACCAATCCCCTCTTCTCGTTTGGCGCGACCGAGAACTCAACTTCGATTACCAATCCTTCGACGTCTTAACGTACTCCCCCAACGACATAGGAAGCAACCTCATTGCCAGCATCGTTTTCTATGCATACTACATAATCGCTCTCGACCTCGATAGCTTCTCGCCCTTGGGAGGCAACGTGGCTCGTGACGAGATGCGGCAGCTCGTCAATATTGCCGGGCAGGCAAGCACGGAGTGGAAAGGATGGAAAGCCTACGACAACGACTACAACAGATACGCCATAGCAGAGGCCCTCAACGACCCCACTCAAGAGCCATTCCGCCAAATGTGGTACACCTATCACCGAAAAAGGACTGGACGAACTTGTTGCCAACGTGCAGCGGGGGCGCACCACCCTTTTAGAGGCTCTTAATCAACTCGAGGAGGTCTGGAAAAACACCCCTCGCTCCCCTGCTCCTCATTCTCTTCTCCCAAACCAAACTTTCCGAATTGGTCAAAGTGGCAGAGAAAGCGACCTCTGAAGAGAAGCAGGCAGCCTATAAACTCCTCAATAAGATATACCCCACAGAGGGTAATACGCTCGATGCGCTCAAGCGTTAACTTCCCCCAAATCGCTAAAAAACAATAGACACGAATGCTCCAACTCCTCAGGATTCAAGATTTTTATTCTCATCGATCTCTTGGAGGTCTCTTTTTGCCTCCGGCTTTACTTCCATCACGGGAGAGACGGGTGCAGGTAAGAGCATTTTTGTTGGAGCGCTCTCGATGTTGCAAGGCCGCCGTGCCGATAGTAGCCTCGTCAAGGCAGGGGCAAAACGAAGCGTTATAGAGGCAACCTTTGTAGCACTCCCCACATGTGGAGGAATGGTTGCGCCAGAGGATCTCTGGATGGAGGATGGCGCTTGCATTGTATGGCGAGAAATCTCCGCCATGGGGCGCAGTAGATGTTTCATCAACGATACGCCCGTCCCCCTCGCTACACTGGCAGAGTTGGGCGTTCTACTCATCGACATTCACTCGCAACACCAGAATCTTCAGCTTTCGAGCAACCAATTCCAACTACACATAGTAGACAGGATGTCGGACGATCCTCAGCTCCTCCCCGCCTACAAGGCCTCATACACTCAATACGAAGAGGCCACCCGCACTCGAGGAGCTGAAAAAGTCAAATAGCTCGCAGCAGAGAGGAGTATGACTACAATCTATTCCGCTACCAAGAGTTGAGCGACGCCCAACTCGTAGAGGGCGAAGAAGAGGATTGCTTGAGGAGGAGACCCTTTTTGCGTCATGCCGACGAAATTAAGAGCACGCTCTACCAAGTACAAGAGATGCTTGATGGAGAGTCCTCAAACGTAATCAGTCAGCTCTCGGAGCCATTCGCCAACTCGAAGAGATTACAAGCAAGTTCCCCAGAGTAGAAAGCCACCTGGAGCGGTTGAGCTCCTGCGCCATAGAGATGCGCGATGTGGCTAGAGACCTCGCCTCTTTACCGAGCAGGTAGATACCGATCCCGAGGGCTCTTGCTCACGTCTCGGCCCGCCTCGACCTCATCAATACGCTGTGCCAAAAGTACCATCACCCGGATACAAAAGGACTTATCGCCCTCCGCGAAGAGCTTCACAAGAAGGTGCAATTCTGTGATGGGCAAGAAGACCTTCTCCTAGAGGCTGATCCGCTGCTGCCCCTAAAAAGAGGTACGACTCCTGGGTGAAAAAAATTATCGAAAACCAGGCAAAGTACCGCCCTAAAACTGGGCAAGAAAATTGTCGGAAGAACTGCGGCTACTCGAGATGCCCCATGCCCGAGTAGAATTTAGGGTAACGCCTCTAGAGGCCCCCTCGCCCACGGGATACGATCGTGTGGAAGTGCTCTTCAGTGCCAATGGGGATGCCGAACTACAACCTGTGGGGAGCGTTGCCTCCGGAGGGGAAATGGCTCGTCTGATGCTCACCATCAAGGCAATGCTCGCCGCCTGTGATAACCTCCCGACCATCCTTTTTGACGAGATCGACACCGGGTTTCCGGGCGCGTGGCAGATCGTATGGGGCAGGTTCTCCGATCCATGGGGCACCACCTGCAGGTCATCGCCATCACCCATTTGCCGCAAATTGCAGCGCGTAGCGAAGCGCAAATGGCCATCTCGAAGCATTACAACGAAGAGACAGAAAGAGCCTCTACCGAGCTACGCACCCTCTCGCCCCAAGAGCGCGAAGAGGAGGTGGCACGCCTCATCAGCGGCTCCGTTATTACCCCAGTAGCAATGGCTGCTGCCCAAGAATTACTACAAAACAATGATTAAAGAAAAAAATCATATTTGGCATCCACTCCGTACAAGAAGCCCTGGAGGCTGGCCAGGAGATTGACAAGATTTACCTGCGCCGTGCCCTCATTTCGGAGGAGATTCGCACCATCAAACGATTGGCACGAGAGCAAAGAATTCCCGTCCTAGAGGTGCCCGTGGAGCGACTCAATCGCTTTACAAGAGGCGCCCATCAGGGCTGTGTTGCCATCATTGCACAGGGTCTCTTACACTCCGTTGGAGATGCTGGTCCCTCAGATTTTTGAGCGAGGAGAAGATCCCTTATCGTGCTACTCGATGGGGTGACAGATACGCGCAACTTCGAGCAATAGCACGCTCTGCCGAGTGTGCAGGCGCCCATGCCCTAGTGATTGCCGAGCGAGGGAGCGTCTCCGTCTCCGCAGATGCCGTGAATGCTTCCGCCGGAGCTTTGATGCGTATTCCCGTGTGCAGAGTGCCCTCAATAAGCGGGCTGTAGGCTACCTCGCCGAGTGCGGACTCCAGATTGTTGTTGCCAACGAAAAGGCAGAAAACAGCTACTACACGGCCGATCTTACGGGGCCTCTAGCTCTCGTGATGGGGAGTGAGCACGAAGGGTTTCGCCACAAGTGGCTCGACTTGCCACGCTATCGGTAGCCATCCCCCAAGTGGGAGAGATTGGCTCCCTCAACGTATCCGTAGCCGCAGGGATACTCCTTTTTGAGTCTCTCCGCCAAAAAGCAAACGAAATAAATATCACCTAATTATAGAGAAGAGATATGAAGAAAGTAATTAGCACAACCAATGCTCCTGCAGCCATTGGTCCCTACAGTCAAGCTGTAGAGTTCGACAACATGCTTATAACAAGTGGCCAATTGGGTCTCGACCCCCAAGACCGGTGCTTTTTGTAGAAGGAGGCGTAACGGAGCAAACGGAACAGGTATTCCGCAACCTCAAAGCCATCCTCGACGAAGCCGGATACACCTTCGATCACGTTATCAAAAACAACTTTGCTTTTTGGCCGACATGGCGGACTTTGCTGCTATGAATGCCGTGTACGAAAAACACTTCTCGGGTGCTTTCCCGCTCGCTCTGCAGTTGCCGTAAAGACGCTTCCCAAGAACGGACTTATCGAAATTGAAGTAATCGCTCGTAAGTAATCCGACCTACGAGGTGCCCACAGAGAGGGAGGAGCCTTGAGAATCCTCGCCTTTTGGGCACCTTTTTGTCCCATTCGAGAAAAGTTGCGACTCTCGACTCAGAGTTCTCACGCCTCTCCTTGCGACATAGCGACCCATACCGCAGGCCTTTAGAGCCTAGCTAGTTTTTTCTTTATCCCCCTTATGAAACAACCTTTGCCCCAACCTCCGACCCTACGGAGCATCTTTTTCACCTCTCTCCGTGAGCACCCTTCTATTGGCTCTCTAGCTCAGACTCTATCTTCCATCCAGCCCGGGGAGGCAGTGCGTTATAAAGGGGTAACAGGTTCAGCTCTTGCGGTGATTGTGGCAGGGCTTCACATACAGGAGACAAAACAACCCTTGCTGATTGTAGCCAATGACGAGGAGAGCGCAGGGTATCTCTATAGTGATTTAACCCAAATCTTAGGACGCGAATCCGTTCTCTTCTTCCCCTCTAGTTACCGCCGTCATATCCGATATGGGCATACCGATGCAGGGAGCGAGGTACTTCGTTCGGAGCTCATCGCCCGCCTCTCTTTGGGCGATTGTCCGATTATTGTATCCCACCCCTTTGCGCTGGCGGAGGGGATCCCCAATGCCAACGAAGTAGAGACGCATGTTCGCGCTCTACGTGTGGGAGAGGAGGTGGATAGGCAGGAGCTCCGAGCTTGGTTCGTGGACGAAGGGTTTACCATTACGGACTATGTGTACCAACCCGGGAGGTGGCCTTCCGTGGTAGCATCGTAGATATATTCGCGTACAACGCAGAACGCCCCATCCGATTAGACTTCTTCGACACCGAGATAGAGAGTATCCGTTCGTTTGATATAGACACCCAACTCTCGCACGAAAAGCTAGAAGAGGTTACCCTCTCCTCCAATCTTGCCAATATGGCAGGGGGTGAAAAAGGGGCAATCGCTCTTCTCGTTTCTCTCCTCGGACTACACGCTACTCTTTACCGATTATGAGGCAGCATTGGGGCGAATAACTCAGCTATACCAAGAGGAGGCCCTGCTTGTAGAGGGGAGGATTTTCCTCTACCGAAGAGATGAGAGCCAAGCTAATCGCCCTCGAGACACTGCCCCAAGAGATACACGGCCATCGCCTGATTTTGGGGATGCTCCCCTCGGGCATGGAAGCTACCAAAATAGTAGAGTTTGCCACCCTTCCCCAGCCCCTATTCCATAAGAATTTTGATCTCCTTATTGAGGGCTTAAAGCACTATAAAGAGAAGGGGTATAGGGTATGGTTCCTCACCGAGAGCACACCCCAAGCAGAGCGCTTGAGGGAGATCTTGAGCGATTTGGGCGAAGCCTCTCTGATGCCCGAGCCACTCCCCTTGACCCTACACGAGGGATTCGAAGACGCCGATAGCGCCATGGTCTTCCTCACCGATCACCAAATCTTTGAGCGTTATCACAAGTATCGCTTGCAGAGCGACCGCATCCGCACGGGCGGAGTCTCGCTTTCCCTCAAAAGAGCTCAAGAGCTTCACCCCCGGCGATTTTATCGTGCATTACGACCACGGGATCGGGCGTTTTGCAGGGCTGTTCACCCAACGCGACGGCGACAAGCAGCAGGAGGTGGTAAAAGATTGACTACCGAGATGGCGCCTACATACTCGTAAGTGTACATAACCTCAGGAAGCTCTCGAAGTACCGAAATAGGGATGACGAACCTCCCAAACTGAGCGAATTAGGCGGAGGAGCGTGGAACAGACTAAAAGGAGCGCACCAAGAAGCGAGTAAAGGATATTGCGCGAGACTTGATCCGGCTCTATGCAGCGCGCCGAGAGTCTGAGGGCTTCGCTTTTTAGTCCCGATAGCTACTTACAACATGAGTTGGAGGCCTCCTTTATCTACGAAGAGACGCCCGACCAACTCAAGGCTATGGAGGCCGTGAAGCAGGATATGGAGCAGCCTCGCCCCATGGATCAGCTTATTTGTGGCGATGTGGGCTTCGGCAAAACAGAGATCGCCATACGTGCGGCATTCAAAGCAGTGGCCGATAGCAAACAGGTGGCCGTACTAGTACCTACCACCATTCTTGCCTACCAGCATTATCGCACCTTTTCGGGAGCGACTCAAAGATTTGCCCGTGCGTGTCGCTTACTTCTCACGTGCTCAGTCGGCAAAGGAGTCGAAGCAATTGCTAGAAGACCTCAAGGAGGGGAAAATAGATATTGTGGTTGGGACCCATAGGCTTGTGGGGAAGAATGTGCAGTTCAAAGACCTGGGGCTGCTCGTAATTGACGAAGAGCAGAAGTTTGGGGATAGCCGTAAAGAGAAATTGCGCTCGCTGCAAGTCAATGTAGATACCCTTACCATGAGCGCAACCCCCATCCCACGCACCCTGCAATTCTCCCTTATGGGCACGCGCGACTTAAGCAACATCCTCACCCCCTCCTCGCAATCGTTACCCCGTAGCTACAGAGGTAATTCGCTTCGACCCTGAAGCCATTGCCGAGGCCATTAACTTCGAGTTAAGCCGCAATGGACAGGTATTCTTTGTCCATAACCGCATTGACGATATAGAGGGAATTGCACGCATGATACAGCAGCGCATCCCTGATTGCCGAATTGCCGTAGGGCATGGACGCATGAACCAAACTGAGCTGGAGCAACTCTTTGTCTCCTTCTCGCAACATGAGTTTGATGTACTCGTCTCTACCACCATTGTGGAGAATGGCATTGATGTTTCTAATGCCAATACCATCATAATAGACAGTGCGCACCATTTTGGTTTGAGCGATTTGCATCAGTTGCGAGGGCGTGTGGGGCGCTCCTCTCGAAAGGCATTTTGCTACCTTATTACCCCTCCCATGGATCTCCTGCCGGAGGCATCGCAGCGTCGCTTACGAGCCATTGAGAGCTATTCGGACCTCGGCAGCGGCATTCGCATTGCCATGCAAGATCTCGATATTAGGGGGCTGGCAATGTCTTCGGTAGCGAGCAGAGCGGTTTTATTGCCGATCTAGGATTCGATGCTTATCATAAGGTATTCGACGAGGCGGTGCGAGAGGTAAAGCGAGAGGAGTTTGAGGAGCTTTTCCAAGGCGAGAGCGCAGAACTTGCCGCCGAGGAGGACTGCCCCTTCGAGAGCGATCTCTATTTATCGTTACCTCCCGACTACGTTCCTCAAGACTCTGAGCGCATCAGCCTTTACAGAGAGCTAGACAATCTTACGACAGAAGAGGAGGTAAAGGAATTCCGTGAGCGGCTAGAAGATCGCTTCGGACGACTTCCCTCGCAAGTGGAGCAGCTTATCTTGGTACCCATTTTTGCGCCGATGGGGTCGATCACTCGGCGTGCAACGCATTGTACTACGGTCGGGGGTTCTTTACTTTTTCTTACCCGAGGATCCGGATTCGCCCCTACTATCAGGGGCCTCTTTTTGGGCAGCTTATTGCCTATGCTTCGTTCCACCATCGCCAGTGTAGATTAGAAGAAAGCAAGAAAGGGCTTCGCATGGTACGTTTTTCGGGCATCGGCTCTGTTGGCGAGATTATCACGCTCATCCGCACCATTCTTGGGGAGAAGACATAATTCCCTCCCTCTTCTCGGATTAAGAAATAGATTTCGTCTTTTTTCCCTAGATAACGAAGCCGCTCTTCTGTAGGGAGCTTCTCTATCGAATAGCGCAACGTGGTACGAGGCATAACATGGGCGTAGCGATTGAGGAAATCTCGAAGAAGATCAAGCCTTTTTCTTCCCCACCTCACGCAGCATCCAGCCTACAGCTTTGTGCATAAGATCGTGGGGATGGTGCAATAATTTTTCAGCAAGGCAAAGGGTTTCATTGCAGTCCCCTCACGGATAAATGCCCAAGTGGAGACAACGGCAATGCGCTGCTCCCACATATTAGAGCTACCGGCAAGGTGATAGAGAGGTGAGCGATTGCGTTGGAGCAGATGGGCTCCCACTATTTTATAGGCGCTTAGGTCTACCAAATCCCAATTGTTAATTCCCGAAGTATGCTCGAGGTAAAAGTTGTACACCGCCTCAGGCTCCCGTTTGTATTTCTCCACCAAAGTAAGAAGAGCTGCAAGGCGACAATCGTGCCAAGGGCTGGCGAGTAGCTCTTTGAGGTCCTGCAATTTACTTTCTCTTTATAGGCCTTACTTACGGAGCGCACCTCGGGCACCGTTACCCCCAAGAAGCGGTCGCCTTCGCCATACTCGCCCGGCTGGCATTTGAAAAAAATCGGCTCAAGTCTCGGGCTTTCTCCTCTCCACCCCCGAGTGCGGAGTTGCTCAAAGATCTCGTTTGCAACGGTCATTTTTTCTGAAGATAGGGGTGTGTAGAAATTAAGAATGCAGCCATAAGGCTCATAGCAATAAGGTACTGACTGAGGCAGGTAATCACCTCAATAAGCATGATACCCAGCATAATCACCACATAGATAAGGGCGGCATGAGTTGCGGCTACGCAGGGCATATCTTAGGTAGGAAATGAATATCACGACCCAAAGCAATGAGCTTATAATCCCCCTCTACGTAGCACAAAAGGTATTGATTGTGGAAGTGTGTGCATACTCCCCTGGTAAAAAGGAGATAAGAGCCTTAGCAGAGCCCAGTCCATACCCCCAAAGAGGATTCTCTTTTTAGATACATAAAGGCCGTCTCGAAGAGGTTCAGACGATGCTCATCTACGAGGTATTTCAGGGCCGATGGATAGCACAAAAAGAAGAGAAGAGCAACTACTACGATAATGGGGAGTAGGAGCAAAATTCGCTTCTTCTGGGCACCTTTTTGTGGGAAAACAAGGGTCGTAAAAAGTAGAAAGCCCAAGGGAAAAAGCACCTCCCATGACTAACATCAAGATCCTACTCTGGAATATAAAAACGAAGAGAAGGAACCCGACAAGAGACCCCACCAAGAGGTTTCGGACCTCGGGCTGTCGCTCCCGCTCCAGCAGCCAGTAGAGGATGGGTGCTAGCATGATAAAACCCAAGGTAGGTGTAGTGTTGGAAGCCAAAAAGAGAACCCAAAAAGAGCGTCCCCATCGGCGTCCCATTAAACACAAAATACATTTTTTCAAGCCCAAAGGCTGCCCCCAAAGAGGTATCAGTAGCCCAACACACCACTACATAAATCGCCACAATGCTAAGAAGGTAGAGGTAAGTAATGCGTAGGGCATAGTGCATAAAGACACGTATATCACGAGGATGCGGAGGATACATCAGCAGCAGGAAAAATCGAGGGTAGTAGGCTGGCTTCACGTATCCACCACTCTAGAGAAATGGCACGATTGGAAGACCAAAGGAGGGTGAAAAGGTCGTACAATAAGAAAATCCCAATGGCGAGGATGTAGCCACGAGGTTGCCACGAGGGGCGTTCGCCCAGGCGTACAGCACGAGCGATATAGAGCACCATCCCCACAAGAAATGGAGCTATCAGTACCTATAACGCTGGGGATAACACCAAACAAAAGATTGCCATACCCCAGCACCCAGCAGGCAATGGCACCCTGGCGTAGCCGCTCGCTTCCCTCCTCGTGCCTAAGGTGCGAGAGGAAAGATTTCCCTTGTGATGTACGCGGATAGAGAATGGTAATGAGAAAAAGCGACTACTAGTGCAGCATGGAGGGGGACCTAAAGGTTTGAGCCCTCCCACCAGATTGAAGACAATCAGAGGGCGAATCTCCTCAGCAACCAAGGGATAGCACGAAAAAAACAATCCCCCAAACGAGAGGGGAGTAGAAGGAGCAAAAACCATTGCTGCCCTTTGTAGGATACTTTCTCGTGCGGCTCCGTTACGCGTTTAGCTTCTTCCATAAAATTAAGAGGGCTCTTTTCTCTCAAGACATTTCACCCTAAAAAGGGCTCCCATTGCTGGAACAAAAAGTACTGCATTCCTCCGTAACACATAAAAATCTAGAGAGGGAGATAGGAGAGCAACCCACAGATACCCCCAAAAAGGAGCTAAAACAAATGGACAGAAAAACAGAATGAATGAAATACAATTCGAAAGCCCGCTCTTCAAGAAGATATCAAAAAGCACACATCAAACATATCTATTTAGAATTTTATTTATACCTTTACAAGCGAAAGGGGACAACAATAGAAAAAGCATCAAGTTGTCACCAACACCTTCTCACATGCATCAGAAGCATTAAACACTTATTGGCATTATGAAAAAAACTAAACACACTGACCTTGTTACTATCTGTAGTCCTTCTTCATGCCTGCACACCACAGACAGAATGTGATAAAGCGAAATGGCATAAATATGCTATTGAAGCCTATTACGTACCAAATTATGTTTATGTAGCGAAAGCAGAAAGGTCAGAAGACCCTTCTAAACTCTATTGGAATCTTTGGTTCAGTCGTTCTGAAGGATCCTCTATCACGGAGAAGACAAATAAAGAATTGTTTGAAAAAGATAGCACGAGAGCATGGCGAAACGGGAGTAGGATTTTATGCCTTTCCTCCCATGTTACCATGTCTATATGGAGTCCAAAAAGGTTGAGGTTGCAGGCTACAATAAAGAGAATGAGACCTCACTCTCTCACATCATCTTTCTTTCGAGTTATAGTATTGAACCATTCATCCAAAGAGGATATAAAACGGATTTTCATGGGATATGGACCCCTATAGATCTATCTTTGGAGAGCATTATCAACTATGATTATTACCCATTCCCAACAAAGGGACGTGAATTTCTTCTCTCCTGCGACAAGAATAACATAGAAGGTAAGTTCGATCGGGTAGAGGTGCGTGTGACCCTCAAAGAGGGCAAAACACTCCGCACCGACATGCCGCTGTAGCTCAATCTCAATAGTATTGATTCGCAATAAACAATAAACATAAGCACATTTACCAACAACACAGAGTTATGAAAAAGTTATATTCTTGGGGAGTAGCCGCTGTACTACTAGCCCTTTGCATTGTAGCGTGCAGACACGAATACAAGATTGGGATAACGGAACCATTCCGCATTCCCTATGCCATAGATCGCTATCATATTCCCACGAAGTGCAGTCTAAGAGCACTAACAAATGAGCAAAAAGAGCCAGAGTGAGATGGGAGTTCCTATTAGGTAATGAAGGTGGTAGCGAGAGCTATATCTCCCTCCCCAAAAACAAAAAGGAATTTACAGAAGTTGCCCTTGAGCATGGAGAGGATGGTAGTGGCTTTATGACCTGCATCCCCCTCCCCATGAGCGCGCATCTCATTTATAAATTGAAAAAGATACAAGTCTTTGGGGTGAAAGGCAACGATGAGACCGAACTCTCATCCAAAGTAGAGATTACATACGATAGTATCGAAGACTTTATTCGCGGTGGATATAAGGGACCCCTTGTAAAGAAAGAGCAAAAAAATCACTAGCGACACTCACGCCCAACGACTACCTATGGATTCCTATGGAAAGTATCTTATCGTGCAATGGTAGTGAAATCAAGGGTAAGTTTGATCGGGTAGAGGTGCGTGTGACCCTCAAAAGATGGCAAAACACTCCGCACCGACATGCCGCTATAGACAGCGGCGAGACTCTCTGTAACTCATTGTGTAAAACGAAGGAAAAGGGGTTCGAGACAAGGCTAGAGTATTCCAAGTCTTACCGAGATTCAGGAGTACCTCCGAGGGAATCGAACCCCCTATCTAAAGTTTAGGAAACTTCTATTCTATCCGTTGAACTACAGAGGCATACTACTCAGCAAAAGAGAGGAAAGAGACCTCCTCCTTGCAATACTTAGGGCAAAAGTAGCGAATTATCAGCGATCGACCGATAGTTTACGCTACCTTTGCACCAAAGTTAATAAAGACTAAAGTATGCAGAGAAAATACTCATCCTCGACTTTGGATCCCAGACGACCCAATTGATCGGGAGACGCATCCGCGACCTCAACACTTACTGCGAGATTGTTCCTACAACAAGCTACCTGAGGGGCTAGAGGGAGTGCGCGGCATTATACTATCGGGTAGTCCCTACTCAGTATATGACCCCCAAAGCCTTTAAGACCACCCTTTCTACACTGCGTGGGCGCTGCCCTCTCCTTGGCATCTGCTACGGAGCGCAGAGTCTCGTTTATCAAGCCGGAGGATGGTAGAGCCGGGGGCAACTCGAGTACGGCCCCGCTAAACTAGAACTTACCGCCCCAGAAGATCCCATCCTCAAGGGGATGACCAAAAGGCAACACAGTATGGATGAGCCATGGGGATACCATCACCCGACTCCCCGAAGGCTTCCGCCCCATAGCTCGCACACCCGAGGTAGAGAATGCCGCCTTCCGCATCGAAGGGGAAGAGACTTGGGGCGTACAATTCCCACCCCGAAGCCTTCCACAGCGAAGAGGGTACCAAGCTACTTGCCAACTTTATTGACATCGTGGGGATTGGGGGCAGCTGGTCGCCAGACGCCTTTATCGAGCGCACCGTAGCAGAGCTGCGTGAGCAACTCAAAACGACAAAGTACTCCTCGCCCTCAGTGGCGGCGTGGATAGTTCGGTAGTGGCTGTGCTCCTAAACAAAGCAATCGGGGACAACCTCACTTGTATATTTGTGGATCATGGTTTGCTAAGAAAAGACGAGGCAACCCAAGTGATGCAAGACTATCGCCATCTCGGTCTCAACGTAATAGGGGTAGATGCTCACGAGACAATTCTACAACGCCCTAGCCAGGTAACCGATCCCGAGCAGAAGAGAAAAATCATCGGCAAGGGCTTCATCGACGTATTCGAAGCCGAAGCTGCCAAAATAAAGGATGTGAAATGGCTCGGTCAGGGGACTATCTATCCCGACATTATTGAGTCTATCAACATTACGGGTATGGTCATCAAGAGCCATCACAACGTGGGAGGTCTCCCCGAGCGTATGAAGCTCAAACTCGTAGAGCCTATCCGTGCCCTTTTCAAAGACGAAAGTGCGCCGTGTGGGTCGTGTCTCGGCATGCAAGCTCACCTTTTGGAGCGCCACCCCTTCCCCGGACCCGGGCTGGGGATCCGCATCCTAGAGAAATCACTGCTGAAAAAGGTACGTATCCTGCAAGAAGCGGATGCTATCTACATGAACGAAATGCGCCGCCAAGGCCTCTATAATGAGTGTGGCAAGCCGGTGCCATCCTACTACCTGTGAAGAGTGTAGGGGTGATGGGAGACGAGCGCACCTACGAGTACACCGTAGCCCCTACGCGCTGTAACGAGTGTAGATGCCATGAGTGCCGACTGGAGCCGACTCCCTACGAGTTTTTGGCAAAAGTCTCCAACGAGATCATCAACAAGGTGAAGGGGTTAATCGCGTTGTGTACGATATCTCCTCCAAGCCACCCAGCACCATTGAGTGGGAATAACCCAACAATTTCCTAAGAACGACTAAACACCTCCTAGGGAGCAAGGTATAGACAGAGATGAAAATCTACCCCATACCTTTCTCCCATGGGGTTGTTCGTCCTCCCTCCTCTGAGCACCACAAGGTCTCAACGAGGCAACCCTATTCTAAAAGACAATATCAAGAGCCTCTCTCTTCTCCTACGAAGGGAAATAAATGGTACTAATCCAATGAGAAAACCAATGTCTACTTATCAACCCGAAGACTCCCGCAAAGTAACAACGCACCGACTACGAGAGATGAAAGAGCGTGGAGAAAAATTGCTATGCTCACGGCCTACGACTTCACCATGGCTACCCTTGTAGATAGTGCCGGCATGGATGTAATACTGGTAGGGGACTCTGCCTCCAACATTATGGCAGGCAACACCACCACCCTCCCCATTACTCTTGATCAGATGATCTACCACGGCAAGTCTGTAATGAAGGCGGTAAAGCGTGCTTTGGTCGTAGTGGATCTCCCCTTCGGATCGTACCAAGGTAACCCGATGCAGGGCGCTAGACTCTGCCATCAAGGTGATGAAGATCACCCATGCGGATGCCATCAAAGTAGAAGGGGGGCGAGATTAGCGAATCCATCCAGCGCATCCTTTCGGCAGGGGATCCCCGTAATGGGGCACCTCGGCCTCACCCTCAATCTATCAATAAATTCGGCTCCTACAATGTACGAGCTCGGGAAGAAGCTGAAGCCAAGAAGCTAATAGCCGATGCCCACTTGCTCGAGGAGCTAGGATGCTTTGCCATCGTTTTTGGAAAAAAATCCCTGCCACCCTTGCAGAGCGTGTAGCAAGCGAACTCTCCATTCCCATCATTGGGATCGGTGCCGGAGGCAACGTAGATGGGCAAGTACTCGTGCTGCACGACATGTTGGGGGCTGAACGAGGATTCCGCCCCGCTTCCTACGCCTCTACGCCGAGATGGGGCAAGCCGTGCGCACCTCTGTAGCACAATACATTACGGACGTGAAGACAAGAGACTTCCCCAACGGCGAGGAGCAATACTAGTCTCAGCCCAACGCAAGCAAAACACGTACTAAGGTGGGCAATACAGAGCACCTCCAACGACGAGACATTTCGTTTGTTTCATTTATTGCCATACTCGAGTTTGCGCTCGCACTAGCGGCACCTAGTAGCGGCGACTTCCTCTTCAGGGGGCGTTGCCGCACCTGCTTAGTACACCTTTTACGTAAACAAACTTTTTGCGGGTCTACCCCTCCTGCTCTCCCTCTCAGGGCTATCTCTGGAGCGTTCGAGGCGAGACGCCATCTCCCCTCCGCAAGCGAGGCTCCCTGCTCTTAGGCAAAAGCCGATCGCCTACTCTTTCCCTACTGGCTCTTTAGCACCATCCTTTACTTCGTAGCTGTTGGCCTGCCCAATTATCTAGCCGGGAGCTGCCCCTTTACGAGCTATACCCAGTGGGTGCTCTTCCCCCGCACACAAAACATCGGATATCTATGGATTTTGCCTGCCCTCTTCTGGTTGCATGGCATCATCCTTTTACTCCCGAAGCAACTCAGCCTTAGGCAAGCCGTTATCGCTTATGGGTAGGGACTCGGGCTCTATGCCCTAGGGGGCTCTTCGAAGTGAGGCACATCAAGATCCTCTTGCCCTAGCCTGGACCGTAAAGAACGCCCACTTGTTTCATTCTCGGAGCCTTGATGCAGAAGATTTTATCGTAGGGGCGTGCCGGGTCGTGTTACGATCATGGCCTTGTTGCTTTTTCCATGCGGTGCTGGTGGCGCGCATCACGACGCCCTACAAGCAACCATGGATCCTTCTTTTTACGCTTCCCTACTTTACCTTCCTACTCGTCATTATCTACGGAGCCAGTTCTAAGGTGGGCAAATGGATCGAACGCCCTCTATGGCGAGATCTCGCACGTTCTGCTACCCGATAGCTCTACTGATGCTCCTCAACGTACTCGTCTTTAGGCTCTGGATTTTTCCCGTTAGTCTCGGGCAGTGTATGGACTATTAACCTCGCCATGATCGCCTCTTTTGTCTCCAACCTGCTCCTGCCGCTTCTTCTCGCTCGCCTACTCCATCGCTACCTCCCTCGCTCTTGGCGTACCACTTTTGGCTTCCCTGTCCAAAGGCTCCCCTAGTAGCAAGAGTTATGTACCTTTGCCGGCGTATGAATAGAGTTGTACGTATCGTCCTATGCTTGTTACTGACAAGTCTGGTGGTAGGAGGGCTAGTGCTCAAAGCTTCTTCCCTCTACCTTGCTTGATGGGCGAGTGAACGCTTTACAAATCAAACCTATCCCCGAGCGCAAAAGAGTGGATACCCTTTCCTATTACACCCTAGGTGGGGAAGAGGGGTTACTAATTTCTTTCGACCTCCTCGACGACGAACCGCACACCCTTCGCTACCAACTACAGCATTGCGATACCGAGTGGAACCCTTCCGGTCTCGCTAAAACAGAATTCCAATCAGGCTACTCCGAAGGCGAATTCCCTCCCTCCATCCCCTCCTCTCTTACCAAAGTCTCTTACCGGCACTACTCACTTGCGCTATCCCAAGCGAGTTCTCCTCATCCCATTCTATCGGGCAACTACCTCCCGACTGTTTACGATGCCATGGAGCCGGAACGGCCTCTCGTGCAGGCGGCATTCGCTGTAATGAGAGCCCTTGCCACCCTCGTAGGGAGTGTAGACAAGACTTGGGGAATAGACCCACACAAGCAACACTTGGAAGTAAATGTGGGGATAGGGCATTTGGGCGGGAGCACCTCCGACCTGGACTTTACGCTGGTTGCGGCTCAGAATAGCCGACGCGACAATGTACTATGGGTTCGCCGCCCCTCTTTTTAGAGGCTGGACCGTCTCGAATATCGGCGCGAACTTCTCGCCTTTTGAGGCGGGCAACGAATACCATGCCATGGAGTACCTAGGTCCCCAGATCCCTTCCCTTGGGTGAGAACGCTCCTCCCGTGGAGCCTGGGGCGAATAGGCTCATACTCTACACCAACTACAGCCGATCCTAAGCGACTTCCATAGTACCGACCAGGAGCTGTGGGGCAGTACGTAATCCGCTCTCGCAATCTTGATGGCGATATTGCCACGGCTACCGATTACTACAGAGTCTGCTTCCGACTCGAAAGCGAGCCTCTAGCCGATGGACTACAACCCATCCTCGAGGCGAAGCATTCGACTATCTCCCCTACGAAGAGCGTCTCCTGCACTACTCCGACCAAGAGGAGCCTATACCACAGAGCTACTCCTTAAAAGGGGGCTACCTATCCTACCTCTACCTCGCAGCAAAAGGCGAGGAGAACCACCCCTACACAGCCCAAGCCATTGAGGGCAATCACTACCCCACACACAACCAATACACGCTATTTGTATACTACCACCCCTTAGGGCTAGATACCACAAGCTCGTAGGGGTAACTCAGTGTCACTAAATAAGTATAGCAGCAAAATATTCTCTATGGATGCTCTAACTCGTACTATCTACACGACCATGCGCTCCCCGTCTTGCCACCATCCACCATTACTATCCTCAGCGAGCCGAGGAACTACAATACCGTCAATGGCAACGCGTCATGCGCTGCCTCCGTGCCACTGAGTACGGATGGGAGACACGCGCTGCAGCGGTCTCCCACTCCTGAGCAGTACGCCTCCATCGTGCCTCTTGTGCAGTACGAAGACCTACGAGGACACACAGATCGCATGATCCAGGGCGAGAGCAACGTACTCGTTCGTGGGGGATGCGGTCGCTTTGCGGTCTCTGAGTGGCACCTCGGGAGGGCGCAGTAAATACATCCCTGTGAACCCGTTACATCTACAGATGTGCCACTTCAAGGGGATCGGATGCCCTATAGTCTACCTAGCCACCCGACCCGACAGCCGTTTTTCAGGACAAAGGGCCTTGTACTCGGAGAGCCAAAAAGCCCACTCCCTCACACCCGATATTTCTAGGGGAGACTTGAGTTCGATTCTTATCGAACAAATGCCCCTGCCAGGCAGCGCCATACGAGTTCCCTCCAAAAGCCCCTCCTCCTTGAGGATTGGATGGAGAAAATCCCCTGCCATCATAGCCGAGACAAGGGACGCTAACGTGAGGGCCTCTCAGGCGTCCCCTCTTGGATGCTTACCCTCATCAAACGACTACTTGAAGACACCAAGGCGGATAACCTAAGTGAAGTATGGAGCAGGTGGAGGTCTTCTTCACGGAGGAATCAGCTTTACCCCTATCGAGAGGAGTACAAACGCCTCATTCCCTCACCACGCATGCAGTATAGAGAGACCTACAACGCCTCCGAAGGGTTCTTTTGGGATCCGAGACGACCCCAACGACCCCGCCATGCTGCTAATGCTCGACTCATGGCATTGTGCGAGTTCATTCCACTGGCAGAGCTAGACGCGCCCGACCAGCCATCCCCCTCGTAGAGGTGGAACTGGGCAAAACCTACGCTCTTGTGATCAGTTCTCTTGGGGATTGTATCGTTACATCCTCGAGGGATACCGTCCGAGTTTACCCAACGCGACCCCTATAAATTCATCATTGCAGGGCGCACCACTAGCTATATCAATGCCTTTGGAGAGGAACTCATGGTATGCAATGCAGACGAAGCCCCTCGCTCGGGTAGTCAGCGAACAGCAGGCTACCATTACCGAACTACACCGCAGCGCCCTACTCGATGCCTCTACGGGCAAAGGTCGGCACGACTGGCTTATCGAGTTCGACCGCCCTCAAGATCTCACTCTATTTGCTAACGCCTGCACGAGGTTGCGTAACATCAACTCCGACTACGAAGCTAAGAGCAGCCCGGGTATGACCCTGCAACCCCTACAGATCCGTGCAGTACCCAAAAGGCACCTTCGCCTGCTATCTGCAGAGAAGAGAAAGATGGGAGGACAAAACAAGATACCTCGGCTACGCAACGAGCGTGAGCTATACAACTCCATCCTGCAACTCTCCGGCCTAGCCTAACCAGGCAGAAAAAGCGCTCTACGGAGGGAAAAACCGAGGCTGATTTTTCGTTTCCGATTCTGGCTAGATTTTCAGTTTCTAGGCCAGAAAGTGGGAGAGAAATGTGCAAAATATTTTTCAATTTAGCCCTGTACATGCTTACAGGGCTATTTTTGATCCGTTTGGCGGTAAGAAAGATTCAGCCTGGAGCCTCGAGGTAATATTCCTCCGGATGAGGCTTGACTCGGCAAGGGGACAAGAGATTAGCCCTCTGCGAGCCTCTCCCATGGCAAGCCCTCTCGGTCACAAAGAGGCGGTTCCCTTGCATATTCTCTTAGCTGTAAAGGTATCGTATTCACGGAGAAAGGCTATCTTTGTATCGTAATATATAGTGTGCACAATGAAACATCGCAGTATACAACACGCCCTCAGCTCCGCACTTGGGTTGCTCACATTCCTCTTGCCTCAAGCTGTATCAGCAACAAGAAACTCAAAAACCCGGAGCTTACCACGGTACATAAGTGTCGAGTTTTAGTACTCGCCTCAAGGCAATCCTGACCTTGAGAAAGTATTCTTTTCTATCGATCATGCAGAGGAAAGATCTGCAATGCTCACCCACTCCCCTATGGCACCGAGATCGATCTGGCAAAAATCTCGGTCGGATACAAAACCTGGCTACCTTTAAGTTGCTCATCGATGGAAAGAACTTGAGCGTAGTGCTGCGGATCATCTACCTGCGCGACCGCTGGAACAAGGAGATCACGGTGAGGTCACCAATACAGGAAAAAGGGCTAAAGAAGAGCTATACGGTACAGATCCAGACAACTAAACAACCCCTGACTCGTATTATTGGATGCCCGTTGGCCACAGGTCAACTCCCGATTTAAGCGGTCAGGGAGACCATCTTCTGCCGGTCAGACAAGGATCTCTACATCTTTGCATCTCAGGGAGCACAGACTCAGCTCTATCACGCCCCCACCAATACCCTCGTGTGGGAGAGATTACCACAACCGCTCTATCGGGCAAGGATCGTGACAAGCGCCGTCTGCTCTGCAGAAGGTGTGCTCTATGCTATTCTCTGGGCGAGGCTCTCACCAACTTGCATATGAGCCTAGACGGCAGGAAGCAATGGCTCGAAGAAAATCGCTACAATAATGGTAGCATACTGCTTGGTGCTTTCACAGAACGTGGGCGGACCCATCCTACTCTTTGCATGATAGAGCAAGACCCTTCGGGCAAAAACACTGCATGCCTCCCCGGCGGCGGGGTATACAAGCGAGGTGAAGAGGTGTCGAAGACTTCCCCCATGAGCGGACGCAGCACAGCCCTCGTGTGGTGGCTCACCATCCCCTCCCTCGTCTTGGTAGGGGCAAAAACAGCTAGTGTGCAGCCATCTCGCTCACCTGGACTACGACAACCGGTCTCGATTGGCTCACGCCCACGCCTCAAAAGCGACAAGGATCTACTCCCTCCTTTTTGAGGGGGCAGAGGCTCCACTTCTCATCTCAACATCGAGCAACAAGGGACTACTTTACTGCGTCTATCCGGCTAGCCACTCCTCAGCGAGGGCTACAATTTACAGCTCCAAAGACCAAGGAGTCACATGGACGGTGCGTAATCCCGCCTCATGCTACTCTCACGAAACACTCCCCTTTGGAGGATATGGAAAACTCTTTGGGTTCGCACGAGAAGAATTAATTTTCTTCCTCTTGGCGGGAAGAAGGCTGATGGTTCACTCGACCGCACCATTTGGGAAGGAGGTCTTCCATCGTAAACTAAAAACAGCCCCCTCTCAATCGCAGAGTTTTTGCACAAACAGATCGGAGGGAAATAGGCTCTCTCACTATCCTTGGTGGCTCTTGTTGCTCATCTTGGGCGGGATACATTCTGCCTTAATGCGCATGAAGTATCGCTTAGAGTGGGAGGATTGCCTCAGTTAATAGCTACCTAGGCGACGCTAATCGGGTAATCCCTTTTGCATCCGTAGGTGGAGGAGTGAGGGCACAAATGCGCTATAATCACAATTTCCGCTTTGCCTTCTCAGGAGACCTTACCATAACTACCTGCATGGCAATAGCCAGATACGGAACCAAGTCTTCCCCCAACAAACAACACGAGTCCACTTTTCGGCTCAAGCTCTATTGCTCTCCCTTAGAGGGGAGTACAACTTCTTTGCGTACAGCGATAAGTACCCATTTCTCCACACACGGTGGAGTCCCTACCGTGCTCTTGGGCTATCCGTGGGGGCCGCTTTTGGCAAGAGACGCTTACACATTCCTGCCGGGATAGAGGGAGCGCTCGGCATCAAATATAAAATAGCGAATCGCCTCAATCTTATTGCCTCCCTCGGAGGGCGACAGTTTTCACCGACAAACTGGATGCTCTCAGTACTGAATCCTCGTTTCTTAGCAACCCCACCGCCTGATCGTCTTGGTATAAAGGGAGGAGATGGAATGCTGCTTTATAACCCTAGGGTCACGTACGAATTTCGTCCCGAGGTCTTCTTGCAACATAAATGAGCAAATTGCACGATAATAACGGATCCAATATGCCTTGCGAGGCAGTACCCAAGCACGTTGCCATCATCATGGACGGTAACGGCCGTTGGGCTACAGCACAAGGCAAAGATCGCTCCTACGGTCATGTAGAGGCAGCCGCCCTCCGACGCACCGTAGCCGCCGCCGCCCAAGCAGGCATTGAGACGCTAACGGTCTACGCCTCAGTTCGGAAAATTGGGCACGCCCAACGGCAGAGGTGGATGCCCTATGGCTCTTATGGCACAGAGCTTGAGTACTATGCCCTGAGTTTGCCTCAGAGGGTGTGCGCATTCTTGCCATTGGCGACCTCCATCGCCTGCCCGAGAGTACGCGCCAAGCCGTGGAGCGCACCATGGAGCAAACAGCGCACAATAGCACTATTACCCTTGTTGTGTGCCTTAGCTACTCCTCCAAATGGGAGCTAAACCAGGCTGTCCGCCGCTTGGCGCAAGATATAGCCTCGGGCAAGATCTCCCTAGAAGATCTATCGGGAGACGAACCGCTGGCTCCCTATCTCACCACCTACGGCATACCCGATCCCGACCTCCTCATCCGCACGGGTGGCGAGTTCCGTATCAGCAATTTCTCCTCTACCAAATAGCCTATTCTGAGCTCTACTTCTGCCCGACCCTCTGGCCGGACTTTTGGAGAAGAAGAGCTGCAAAAGGCTCTCTACGAGTTCTCCCAACGTCACAGACGATTCGGACTTTGTGGAGGACAAGCCCCATTCATCTCAACGAGACCAAAGTAACATCGGCAGCAAATGCAGCCCCTCAAGATACTCTATGATGCGTAAATTCCTAGTTCAGATCCTGCTCTATCGGGGCCATCTCTCCTATCTTCCCAGCTCCCGCTCAATCAGTAACACCTGAGTCTCCGCAAAATGATAAGGTAGAGATAAACTATGCACGCCCCACAAACTATCGGATTGCCGACATTGCGATAAAGGGAGAGGGCACGACAATGCCGTACTCATCAGCCTCTCCGGGCTCAATGTGGGTGACCTTGTAGAGGTGCCGCATTGCCTTAGCGATGCTGCACGCCGCTTTATGCGCAATGGTTACTCGACAACGCCCGCATCGTAGCAAAGAAAAATAGAAGGCAATCAGATCTGGATCGAAATCCAACTCAAGCAACGCCCCAAAATCTCAGAGGTTACCTTTGACCGGAGTTACCAAGAGTCGAACGCAAAGAGACCCCTAGAGGAGCGTACCGGTCTCCGTGCAGAGATGTACTCACCCCCAATATCATTGACCGCACCAAACAACTCGTAAAGAAATACTTCGACGGAAGGGCTACAGCGATATGACCGTAGAGGTAGACAGAAAAACGACCTCTCGAAACAAAAATCACACCCTCGTTACGGTGGTTGTTGATAAGAAGAGTAAAATCAAAGTAAGTGAGATCGAATTCGTTGGCAACAAGGAGCTAAACAACAGCACCCTACGTGCCGCTATGAAAAAGACCAACGAGACCTTCTCTCTTGGGAAGGGACGCGCATGGTCCAGCATTCTCGAGATCTTCAGTCAGAAAAATTCATCGAAAAGGACTCACAAAGAAGACCTCAACAACCTCTTGACTCGCTACCACGAAGCAGAGTATCGCGATGCCGAGATTCTCCGACACTATCGTAAAAGACCCCCAGAATCCCAAGCGCATCAAGATCAAAAATCAAGCTGGACTGAAGGGAAGAAATACTACATCAGAACCTTCGATTTGTAGGAATACAAAGTATCCCACAGACTTCCTCAACGCTAGGCATCAAACCGGGGAAGTCTACAACCAAAAGAGACTCGAGAACAGACTCTCTGTAGACGAAGATGCTGTGGCCAACCTCTACTACAACAACGGCTACATCTTTGCCCACATAGATCCCATAGAAACAGGCATTGTGGGGGGAGACTCTGTTAATCTCGACCTCCGAATCACGAAGGCCCCCATGCCACCATCAGCAAAGTACTCATCAGGGAACGACCTCGTGACGACAAACGTGATCCGCCGCGAGCTTTACACCAAGCCCGGCAAGCTCTTTAGTAAAGAAGACTTGATGAACTCCTACGGCGCTCAACCAGCTCAATCAATTCGACCGGAGAAGAGTGTTCACAGCTATGCCCAACACTCAAGACGGGACCGTGGATATCGAGTACAACTTAGAGCCGAAACGAAGTGACAAATTCGAAATGTCGCTGGGTTGGAGCCAGGCCGGACTCATTGCGAGTGTAGGGCTTAGCTTCACCAACTTCTCTATGCACAACCTGTTCCACCCCAGCATGCACAAGGGATCATTCCTCAGGGGATGGACAGACCCTTTCGATCAATGTCTCCACCAATGGTCGCTATTACCAGCAATACGGCCTCACCTTCATCGACCCCTGGTTTTGACAAACGACCCAACTACTTCACAGGCGTATCTTCTACTCTCGCCAAACGGCCCTCGACACCGCTTCTACAACAATAGAATCTCATCTCAGTTGGGGCCTACAACCCCTTACTATGGATATGGAGGATACGGCTACGGTGGTTACGGTGGCTATGGTGGTTACGGAAGGCTACGGATATGACGGCAGCGCCCTCATGGAAAAAGGCCTATAACCCAACCAATCGCTCTCTATCTTAGGGGGTACCATCGGTTATGGTAAGCGCCTCAATTGGCCCGATAACTGGTTTATGCTCTATGCCTCTCTCAACTATAGTACTACCATCTCAACGACTGGGTTTACGATACATTTGAGGGCTTCCACAATGGCTCAGCCAACGACATAAACCACAACTTAGGGTTCTCTCGCTCCTCGCTCGACAACCCCCATCTACACACGCCGCGGGTCTGAGTTCTCGCTGAGCGTAACGGCAACGCCTCCTCTCTCTTCGACAAGGTCGATTATTCAGACCCCAGACTCTCTGCCAACAAGCGCTATAAGTTTGCAGAATACCACAAGTGGCGTTTTACCGGACGCGTATTTACACCCTTGCCAACCCTCAGACGGTACAATACACGCCCGTACCGATGAATCGCCTCGACCTCGGTATTCTTGGCTCGTATAACTACAAGCGCTCTCCTTCGGCACTTACTACATGGGGTGACGGTATGAGTGGCTATGTGGGCGGCTACATGAACGAGACCATCGGGCTACGTGGATACAAAAACGGGACTATTGCTGAGTAGCAACTACGACTCACGCCACCGCCTTTATGCGCCTCACCACAGAGCTTCGTATGCCAATCATCTTCCAGGGCAGACCAACATCTGGGCCCCTGCCTTCCTGAAGCTGGAATGCCTGGACAAACTATCTCCGACCTCAACCCTTCAATCTGAAAAAGATCTGCTGGGCTGGGCGTCCGCATCACCTACCGATGGTGGGGCTCCTGAGGCATCGACTGCGGGATACGGGTTCGACCGCCCAACAATAGCACCGAGCGTGGGGCGGCAATAGTACACTTCGTGCTTAACAAAAGAGTTCTAATAACGGTATCGCAAATAAACCCAAGCCCTATTTCGGACTCCAACAGAATATAAATACATATAAGCCTAATTGATCGACATGAAACGACTAGTAATCACCCTCCTCTTTGCAGCAACCACGCTAGTCTGCATTCGCCCGAAGTATGCTCTTGTAGACATGGGTACATCCTCAAAAACATCCCTAACTATGAGATGATGAACGAGCAACTCGAGTCTGTCTCAAGAAGTGGCAACAAGAAGTTCAGAAGGTACAGACCGAAGCCGAGACCCTCTACAATATCAGAAGGACCTCGTATTCCTCTGCGGCTCAAAAGAAGACTCGCGAAGACGAGATCGTAAAAAGGAACAGGCAGCAGCCGAATTTGCAAACGAAGTATTTCGGCCCCCTGAAGGTGAGCTATACAAGCAGCAACTGAGATGATGAAACCCATCCAAGATGAGATATGAAAGCCATCAAAAGAGATCTCTAAAAGCCAACAGCTTCCAGCTCGTACTCGATAGAGGCACCCCGGCATTATCTATGCCAACCCCGGTATCGACATCAACGATCAGTACTCAAAAAGATGGATACGGCAAGTAACCTAAGACAGCAACCCACCCAACAGTATAAAATCAATATATTAATCATTCAACAATATTTTCAGTATGAAGAAAAATTATCATCAACTTGGTGGTGGCTCTCTGCCCCCTAGCACTCGTGGCTCAGCAAAAAGATTGCCATGGTAGGCACGCAAGAGATCATGGCAGCTCTGCCTGAGACTCAACAGCTCAGACGCGCCTCCAAGAACTTGATGCCAAGTACACGCAAGAAGTTCCAGAAGATGCAACAGAGTATCACCAAAGGTGGAAAACTTCACCAAGGAACAGAATACGCTCTCCGAAGCTATCCGCACAGAGCCGTCAGCAGGAGCTTGTAGACATGCAAAAACCGCATCCAACAATCCTATGCAGGTAATGCAGCAAGACCTCCAAAGCAACAGAAACACTTCTTGCTCCTATCCAACAAAAAGTGCTCGATGCCATTAAAAGGCTGGCGACGAAGCCGGTTGCACCTATGTACTAGAGTATGGAGCATTCCTCCACGCCGGTAAGGATGCCATCGACCTCACAGCCAAAGTACGTGCACGTCTCGGCATAAAAATAATTCTCAATAGAACAAAATGGAACCTGCCTAGCCTTCCTCTTCGAGGGGTTGCCTGGGTGGGTTTTTCTTTCCTTCTGATGAAACACAAGCTCCTCACCCTCTTACTCTCGCTGGTCTGTGTGGCTCCTAGTGCCGCGCTCCCGCTATTAAAAGTCCGCCCTCAATCTTCACAAGAGGCAAAGGGCTCTATTGACCGTAAAATGGAAGCCGCAGGACTTGTGGATGTATGTAGTCTGGCGCCCGAGATCCGGCTCGACCTCCGATACGCCACAACGCAAAACTTACGAAGCAACAACTCTACAAGGGACTCTCCAGAGCCTACTTCAACCCAAATTCGCCCAACGTATTGCAGAGGCGCAACGCCTACTAAGCAAGGAGCACCCAGGGTATCACTTGTCATTTTTGATGCTTCGCGCCCCATAAGTGTGCAGCGAACGATGTATGCCGTTGTGCGCGATACGCCTCTCAAAGTCTACGTAGCTAATGGAGCGCGTGGTGGGCGACACAATTATGGGGTGGCAGTGGATCTCTCCATTGCCGATGCCGAGGGCCATTACTGGATATGGGTACCGACTTCGATTTCTTTGGGAGGAAGCCCATACAGACCAAGAGGCTCGCCTCGTTAAAGAGGGCAAAATAACCAAGAAGCACAGCGCAACCGACGCTCTTGCGCTCTGTAATGGACCGCGTAGGCCTCCGTTGCTACACACGGGAGTGGTGGCACTTCAAGAAAAGATAGATATGCCGGAGGTGCGCAAACGCTACAAGATATTGGACTTCTGGTCCTATTTTACCCCTCATTTCGATGCTTACTCTAGAAGAAATAGAGCATATAATGGATCTCGCAAAAGGCGAGTGGCGAGACAAATCCCCGACCGGATCCTTTTCGGGAAGTCTTCCTTTCGCCCGCTCTTCGCCAACATTTGGCCCTACAGATCACCTACCGCGAAAAGATCGCCCGCAAATACCCCTCTCTTTCTTCATTGGGCATCTTTTTGCCCGAGGGCGTACCTACGAACAAAGCTCCCGGCGAAGCAACGGCACGCTACAAAGCAGATACGTTTGCACCCCAGCCCCTTTTTGGTTGATGGCACTGGGGATTGAGGATTGACTTCTCACACCTTGCAAGGAGGCCCAACGTGCCCTCTACCTAGAGCGAAACGAGGATTTTGCCACGGCAGCTCAATACAACATCCCTCGCATTATGGGAGAGCTACTCCCCAACTCGGATAGAAATACAACAGGGCTCCCTTTTGGAGGAATTGGGCGACTAGTACTAAAACGGAATGGAGATGCTCTATTTCGAGTCCGGCTCGACGCGCTCGGGGGAGCTCGCACCTGCGCTCTTGCCGATACAGAGCCACTCTATTGAGGTCTGCCACACGCTACAAAGGCTAGACTATCAAGGCGAATCCTCATCAAAGTCTCCCATGGAGGATATTAAAGAGGTCTGCTGCAACTCCCTTCGTGCGAGAGGTACACATTGTGCAGAGTGGCGACGAGGTGAAAAGGCTACTCTACATTTCCCCATCTATCGTCCCCCAAGCGAGACGACTCCGCCCTCTCTTATTGCGGTGCAGCTATGCCCGGAGGGGCTCGTAGTAACCAATTTTGTGCAACTCCAGATGGAAAGCGAACAACCCCTCACTGCCTCAGCCCTGAGGGCACTATCTACTACTCCCAGGGGCTGCCCTAGCAAAGAGTGGCCTCTACCACTCTATCGGCATAGCTCTATCACGTCCTCCCTCTACACCCGAATAGCCACATCTATACTACGGATCAAAAGCCCGACCACTTCCTAGGCAAATGTTACGAAATAGTACGAGTAATATCCGCTAAATCCAGCGAATTAAAACGATTGAATCAAGTGTACCCCGAGGCGGACTTCTCGCAACGCAATTTCCCCCTCAAGCCTATTGATTTTTACAAGAAAACGAAGATTCGCCCCGGCAGTAGTCACCGACATGATCAGGGACCACCCTGCTATCCGGAGAGAGGCGTAATTATCGAAAGTACGCTAGCGGCGCTCCGAAAAGAAGCTGCGCAAGAGGTCTGCGGCCTCCTCTCCAAAGGGCCCCTGCTCAATGATAGCACGAGGATGCGGAGCCTTGAGGGCTAATACATGAAAACCGGCCTTGGGGTCGGAGGCGGCATACACAATCCGCGATACTTGCGCCCATCGCAGGGCTCCCACTACACATCACGCAGGGTTCGAGCGTAACGTACAGCGACTACAATCCGTGCACTAGCCCCCTAGATCTTCGTTGCTGCTGTAATGGCAAGGATTTCGGCGTGCGCGCGGGTCTTGCAGTGCTCCACATGGTTGCGCCCCGCCCTACAATTCCCTGCCCCGATAGACCACACAGCGCGCCAATAGCACCTCTCCCGCCTCTTTGGCTAGATAGGCCTCATCTAGCGCGGCACGCATGCCGCGCTCGTCTTCTGTCTGGATGCTTTTCCCTTGTTCCATGGAACGAAGGTACTACATCTCTGCCCGAGTTTATATCGCTCCGCCTCAAAAGGAGCGCCAGCAATGGGGCTCCCTCCCTCTTTAAGGAAAGGGTCTCCACACTCTCTGAAGCGGCCCAATCGGCTCTGCTGAAAAAGCTCCGAACTAGGGTAATAAATTTTTATTTTCAGGCAGAAATAGGGCAACAAACCAGCCTATTTCCCAATCATTTTAGGGCAGATTCTTCCACAGAATTGGCTAGAAAAACCCTAGGCAGATTCCAAAAAGAAAAGGGGCGACAGGTCGAAACCCATCACCCTTGTTTTTGAATTGTCACGTTCGAAAAGAGCGTGAGACAAGGATATTATTTCTTAGCTGCAGCTTCCTTGTTCTTTCCGCAGCAAGCCTTACCGGACTTAGCGCAATCACTTGTCTGCGGTACGAAAGGCGTACCATCCTTCATCGTAGAGCAGCAATTTGCGTTCTTTGCAGCGGCTGCCTTATTCTTTTCGCAACAAGCTTTTTACCAGACTTAGCACAATCTTTGTCACCGGTACAAGGCTTACCATCCTTCATCGTAGAGCAACAATTTGTGTTTTTGCAGCAGCTGCCTTATTCTTTTTCACAACAAGCCTTACCAGACTTAGCACAATCTTTGTCACCGGTACAAGGCTTACCATCTTTCATCTTAGAGCAGCTTATTTTGCGATCTTTGCAGCGGCTGCCTTACCTGTAGTACAACAGGGCTTGCCGTTTTAGCGCAATCTTTCGTCGGCAGTGCAAGGCTTACCATCCTTCATCGTAGAGCAGCAATTGGCTTTCTTTCGGTTGCCTTCTTACCGGCACGATCCCTTTTTCTTCCTTGCAGCACTGGCCGTCCTTCTGTCAGAGGAGCAAGCAGCCGACTTATCACCATTCATTTTGCCCATTTGGAGCACTCTTTCTTTTTTAGCGCAAGACTGATCTTTCTTGTGAGGACAATTGCCACCATTAGCAGCACCCATTTGGTCGCGAGGTTCGCCCTTAACGCAGGTTAAGTTCCTTGATAAGGTGAGACATCTTAGCCCACTTGTCAATCATAAAGAGTACATAACGGATATCTACACACACTGGTACGTTGGAGGTCAAGTTCGAACTCAATGTCACCACTCATAGCTTCCCAGTTACCATCGAAAGTAAGACCGATCAACTCGCCATTGCCGTTGAAGACAGGGCTACCAGAGTTACCACCGGTGATATCGTTGTCTGAGAGGAAGCAGAGACGGAGGTGACCACCAACTCCATACTGACCAAAAGTCTTTTGCTATGGAGGAGGAGAGGATCTCGCTGTACGGCAAATTCGCTACTGGTGGAGGATCTGCTTTTTCGAATACCCTTGTTCCGTTGTGTAGTAGTTGTACCAAACACACCATCTTTGGGAGCATATCCTTGATAGAGCCGTAGCTCGTACGCATCGTAAAGTTCGCATCAGAAGGCATCTGACGGTTGGGGTCCATGATGCGAGAGGCAGCGAAGTATTCACGCTTACCCTTTTCGATATTTACCATTACATCCTCAGCCTTGCCTTGTGCCTGCAGAATAGCGGGAGTACGCTGTTGAAGAGAGCAATAGCGGGGTCGTTGTCCAAAACCTTCTTCTGCTTGTCGGCAGGGAGGTGATGAAGTCTTTTACCTTATCAGCATAGGAGTACTGATACCTTCTCGAATACGTACTGAGCATACTTTTCTGTGCTACCCTCTGAACTTCTTATCGATGAACTTGAAGATATCGGGCTGACAATCCGCACTTACACGCTGACGTACAATGTTGAGCATGGCGAGAGTACTTAACGTCGAGAGAGGGAGGTGTCTTTGTAGAGGTCGTCGAGACGGCCTTATACTTAGGCATGTCTGCAGTCTGAATGCGGGTTACAGAATTCACATCACGAGCCAAACGAACGATTTCGTTCCGCCCCAGAGAGCGTCTCGTATAGATAGTTAATAGCTTCCGAGATAGCAGCACTTCAGCATAATCCTCCTTGAGACCGAAGGATATGACTGTAGGTACTTTTGAGAATTATTCTTGGCAATCCATGCTTCGAAAGCCTTTTCCTCAGCACGCTTGCGGTTTACTACGTCGAGGTTTTTGAGGCCACGATTCATCCCGATAGAGTTCTTTCCAATAGTTAGAGCTCTGGGCATACTACAGCATATTTGATGCGTGTTGCCGTCAGCTTCCATAGCTTCCTTCCAGATAGCTTGCTTGATACCACGCACCTCAATACGGGAGAGTTCTCGTTGTTTATCACGTCCTCTACCCCCAAGATGTAAGATAACGGTTTGTGCTTCCGGGGAAACCGATAGTCATAGCATAGTCACCCTCACGATAGCCGTTGAGAGAAACGGGACATACGAAAATAGGCTTGTAGGGTTTGTTGTTTTGGCTATAAAGTGCAGGATTATTGTTGGCGTCAGCATAATACTACGGAAGACGCTTCGTCGCCCGTATGACGTGTCCACATCCAGTTGTCGGTATCACCACCGAACTTGCCTACAGAGCTGGAGGAGCCATTACAAGACGCACGTCTTGAATACATTGTACACAACTACATAGTACTTGTTGCCTGCATAGTAGGGAGTAACCTCACCCTACGTAGTAGACCCCTGGTGTACTCCGCATTGATCTTTTTGGCTCAACTCTTCGATGATCTGAAGACGCTCCATTTCGCTCTTGGCACCCTTTACGGCAGCTTCGATACGGGGAGTTACGTCTACGATCTCACGGAGATAGCGCGAACGCTAAGGCCCGGGATAGGAAGTTCTTCGGCATGATTATTAGAGCGGAAGCCATCACGGAGGTAGTCATGATCCACCGCACTTTTGGCCTCTGGATAGCCCAAAACCACAGTGATGGTTGGTAAAAGATAAGACCTTCGTTAGATACTGTATACCGGTACAGCTGCTACAAAATTACAACTGTCACTTGCCACACTGGGCTGACCAGGGCATAGGAGCTGCTCGGGAGACAACTTAAGCCAAGCTCTTCATGCGTTCGTAGTTCTGCTGATTGAGCTCATTGAGTAGCCACATCCCCTTGTCTGCCATCGCCGTGCCGATGCCGCAGAGAAGAGCTACTGAGGTAGGATTCTTTTTAGTTCATGAGAATTTATTATTAACGATTGTTCTCTTTGGACTCATCTATGATGAGATCGACGGCCTTAGCCTTGGTACGAGCGGAGAGCCAGTACTAATCATCTTTTTGCCGCTCGGCAACGGAGAGCGCACCTCCCGTATGAGGACGTATCACCACATTGAGCGTACTATCGGTAGCAGTTTTCGCCTGGGAAGGCTACCAAGAAGGCCTTTTTCCACACTGGGAAGAGCGACTTACTTCCTCTACTACGGCACTTTCGAGCTCGTCGTAGTAGTCCCTCTTTGCAATAATTTGCTTGAGGGAGTCGATCTCCTGACGCTGACGCTGTATAATGGCGTCACTATTGCAGAGATCTTTGAGTACGGTATTCCGCAACTCCCCAAGGTCTGTTTTTATCTTCAAAGCCCTGATGGACGAGTAGTTGAGTACCTGCAAGGCCATACTCCTTAAGGCGATTTTGCAAACCATCGATCTGCGAATTCTGTAGAGGCACCCTAGGAGCGTACAACATCTCAGCACCTTTACCCCATTCTGCGTTCCTAGAGTGTGACTTTTAACGACCTGTGTGCTCGTAAGGGCAAGTTCCTTCTCCACAAACGACTTTGGCATTGCGCGTAGCGATACTATCACGCACCATGCCACATACTCAAAATACACAGCGAATAATGGTACAAGTGGCAATGACCATAAGGATGCGATGCACCTTGCGACCGCGAGCCCTGTCAAGGAAAACTTTCGGTGGAAATCGCAAAAGCCGTACCACAAGATAGGTCGCCAATGCGATAAATACGGAGTCATAAAGGAACAGGTAGAAAGCTCCGAAAGAAAAATGCCATTGCCCTGTGGCAATACCATATCCGGCGGTACAGAGCGGCGGCATAAGAGCCGTAGCAATGTGCTACACCTGGGAGCACTTGTCCTTTGCTTTTAGTATTTGCAGCAATCATCCCTGCCGCTCAAAAAGGCGATAAGCACATCGTAGATATTGGGTTGGGTACGTCCTAGGAGTTCACCCCCGAGTCCGTAATAGGGGTAAGGATAAAATAAATAGTGGCAGTGGAGTACACTAAAGAGGGTCGTTAGACCTAGGTTTCAAAGCGACCTCTTGAGTAGTTCAAAGTCGTAGATACCAAGAGCTGTACCAAAGCCTATGATGGGCCCCATAAGGGGTGAGATAAAGCATCGCACCAATGATTACTGCGGTGGAGTTGGTATTTAACCCTCAGAGAAGCAAAACAAAAATGGCACAAATAAGAATCCAAAGCTTCGTGCCTCGAAAATCCACGTCCGCACGAACCATTTCTAAGGTTCTCGAAGTCGTCTTCCTTATCGGTATGGAAGTCGAAAAGCTTTGGCAAAGATACGCCTCGCATCTCTTCTCTCCGATCTTTGGGATTCTTCGAAGTCTTATCGGGGAAAAATTTCGTCGAGATTCGTCGTCTCTGCTCCATGGGTCTCGTTACCTCTATATTACCTGCCTAATTTTCGCAAGATAGCCCCAAGGGCACATCTTTTGATGATGATAAAAAAGAAAGCTCCCACCACAGCTATATTTACAACCCACATAAGGAAGGCATTACGGGGGCGATATAACGATGGTTTAGGGCAACAATAGCCACTGCAATAGCTGCTATTGTAAAATAGAAGAGAGCATTTTTAGTTCATACTCTACTTTATAATATTTCGTCCAAGGAGATAAACAAACAACGGCCATCACTGTATTGCTAATCGCACTAGCCCAAGCACAAGCCATATAACTATAGCGGGGCACTCAACAAATGATGGCGATGGTAAAGATACAACCCAACGAGGAGATCAAAGCTCCCCACCAAGTTTTTGTCTACGAGCTTATACCAGAGCGAGAGATTGAAGTAAACCCCCATCATCAGTTCGCCCCATAGCCAGAGGCACTCACCTTCAGAGCCCTCCCTGATAGTCGGCGCCTACGAGATATTGCGAAAGACATCCATCCCCGCCATTACACCCCACAAAGACAAATAGGCTACAGATGAGGAAGTATTTTCATAGCTAAGGCATACGAGCGGCGTCTCTCGGCTTCGTCTCCCGCGCCTTTGTTGAAGACGAAGGGCTCGTATGCGTAGCGAAAGGCCTGCGCAAACATCACCATAACCATGGCAATCTTTGAAGCAAGCGTATAGATCCCGAGCTGCGCCTCGGCCCTCAGCACGGTCGGTAAGAATAATCGGAAAGAGTATTTTGTCTGCCATTTGATTGAAGATCCTGGCAATTCCCAAGAGGAGAAGAGGCAGCGAATAGGCAAGCATCCTACGGAGCAGGAATGATGAGAAATGCCATCCAGCCGGCAAGATATACGGCAGCATCAAAAGATAACGCCATTGCTGATAAGATTGGAAACAAATATGTACCCAACGCCAAACTCGGGGTCGTAAAACCACGAAATCGCTTCGGGTGCTACCGCCAGACCCACGGACAAAAGCAAGAAAAAGAAGAGGTTAAGCTCCAATGGACAGAGCGATGAATGTGAGTTTTATGGTAGCGAAACGCCAAGGACGATTCTTGTAGCGAAGGTAAGCAAAAAGGAATCGCTATAAAGGCGTCTGTGGCGATAATAAAGACGAGCATTGCCACCAAGTCGCTCCGATCGGCATACCCAAGAAGGCTACTAACTGGGGAAAGGAAAAAGGAGAGACAAAAGAATAAAAACGAAGAGTGGTCCCCAGCGAAATCAAGGTTGTAGAGTAGACCTGCTGGAGGATTAGGCCTTATTCACAAAACGAAAGAACCCGGTCTCCATACCATAGGTAAGGATAGCCATGAGAAGAGCTGTCCAGGCGTAGAGGTTGGTTTGCACACCAAACTCTCCCGTAGAGACCAAAACGCGGGTATAGAGCGGAGTTAGGAGCCCAATTGAGGAAGCGCCCCCAAAAATACTAGACAAACCATATACGGCCGTGTCTTTTACCAGCCCCTTTAGTGCATTAGCCACAGTGTAATCGAAATAAATTACTGATTATCCAAAAGGAATTTCCGATCTGCAACAATGGCGCTCTCTGCCCAATAGACCGGAACAAGCGCCAATTTGGACGGGATGCAAGAGGAAGAAGAACAGGACCTTTCTCGCTCAATATCTCAATCATATAGGTACGCACGTCTTTGAACGTAGTCCAAATGATGCGATCCTTCAGCTCCTCTTTGGGGATACCGGCCCCTTTCGTGAGCAAACCGCCTCCGCCATTTGCTCTGTAACTATTGAGTACAACTATATAGGTTTCGTCTAAAATGGAAAGGGAGCTCCCGACGACATTTTTCTCTATCTTGATGCGCTGCCCCATAGGTTTGCTCACGTCTACCGTATAGTCAATACCCGCAGCACTGCTAAAGTTGAACATCGGATATTTCGTTATAAATCGGCCCGTAGAATCCGGAGCCTCCTCTATAGGAGAATATGATCACTTGCCGACTTCATCTGCTTGACCCAACGACTATAAGAATACTCCAGATAATCCTTGACTTCTCCCCGTCATATTTATCACGTAGAGGTAGTTTTCGAAGGGATAAAGGGCAAACATACGCCCCACCGTAAGGTCTCCACGAGGGACTGTTTGGTTCTCAGTGAGGGGCTGTAAAGGATATTTCCGCCCCTGTAGTGGCGAGTTGCACCCTCATGGATCAAGCCAACGTACTCCGAAAATCCAAACAAAGCATCCTCTGTTCGGATGGGCGCAGACAAGCTAACGATGGGCCGATTGACAAAGCTCTCGATAGCCTCAGCATCTTGTGAGAACTGCTTCACAAACTTTCTGTCCGGTCGTAGGTGTCGAGCCTGTAAAGCCGGCTTCGACCTTCTTGCCCACGACCTGCCATCCTTTTCTTCAAAGTAATGGTGATGTCCCCCACTCGGTCGAGATGGTTGCCAGGGGTGAGCATGAAAACAGAATCGCCCTTAGGGTTTACACGCTGCTCGATGTGCTGCTGGTGATCGTGTCCGTAGAGCATGAGGTCGATACTGACAGAGTCTGTAAGGTGCAGTAGCAAAAGTTTTCCCACAACCCTCATCCCTATCAATACGCCCCTGAGTGGCAAACGCAACAACTACATCGTGGTTTTCTTTTTCTGAATGATTGGGAGCCAGTAGCGTGCAGACCCAACCATCAGCAAAGTACATTCCTTCGTAGAGCTCTAGGTAGCCACCGAGGCACGCCTGCAGTAGTAAGTCCCAAGATGGCAACACGTATTCCGCTACGCTCTACCATGGTATAGGGAGTAAAGTAGGTTGCTTCCGGATTTTGGGATCTCGCAAAACATTGGCAGCAAGAAGAGGACACGTAGTCTCCTTTTACAAAAGCGATCGTAGACGCGTGCCTCTGGTCTCTATATCGTGGTTACCCACCACCATTGCATCGTACTGCAAGTAGTCGAGCACACGAGCCCCCATATGCTTCGTTGCCGTATCTACAAAGTTGTAGTAATAGGTGATAGGCTCTCCCTGTAATAGGTCTCCTCCATCCAAAAGGATAGGCTGATCGCCATCCGCCTCAAGGCTCACATAAGCAGCAAGGCGAGCCATAGAGCCGGTCGCGGGGCATTCCTTTACATAGTCGAAAGGCAAGAAATTGCCATGCACATCCGTAGTATGCAAGATGTGCAGCGTCACCGTCTCCTCCCCTTAGGGCTACAAAGCCAAGAGAGTGAGCAGGAATGCCCCTAAAGAGACAAGACGTAAAATACATCTGTATAATAGCCGCATATGAAGAATAAAACTTAATTCGGGAGAGCTGACTTAGCGCCGTATAGGCACTTTAGCCCAGGCGACTGCCCGGAGCAATATCGTCACCACGATCATAACATTGAGGCGTTCTGTCTTATAGTCTACAGCCGAGAGGATCATCCCCGCGACTCAACCCCCATGAGCTTTACGGGGAAGTTGGCAATGAAAACAAGGTTTTGCCCACCAATTCTTCGGGCTCGTAGTATTTGGCAATACTCGAAAACGATGGTACGTCCTTCGAGTCCATCGTCTAGGCGGAAGCGGAGCAGCTTGTCGCTCTTAGGCACCTTTACACACCCAAAACACGTCCGACACGAAGGTCCATCTTCATAAAATCGTCGAAGGTTGTGTTCTGGCAATGGCTCAGTTTCTGCGCTTAGCCGCATCGTTGGCAGCCTTAGCCGCAGCAAGCTTCTGCATTTTAAGCGTCGAGCAGCGGCATCCTCTATTTTTCGAAGAGGAGGTAGGCTCAGCTGACGGCCGGTCGAGAGCAAATCGGACTGCAAGCGGCTCCAATCAAACGGCTCAACTTGAGCAAATCAAGCAAACGACGGGTACTGAAGGGGAGGAAAGGCAAAAAGCAATGGATAGATTTGCTGAGATCTGAGGGCAACATGCAAAATAGTAGCTACCCTCGTAAGATCCGTTTTTGCCACCTTCCAAGGCTCGGTATCGGCAAGATATTTATTTCCGATGCGTCCAATCTGCATCGCATCACGCAAAGCATCGCGGAAGTGGAACTCATCAAGATGATGCTCTAGGTGCGGCACCAAGTCGGCCACCTCCTGCAACGTAGCTTGATCATACTCGGTAAGCGTACCCACCTCGGCACTTTCCTCCGAAATACTTGTGCGTAAGCACCATGGCCCGGTTCACAAAGTTACCATAGATGGCTACCAATTCGTTGTTGTTGCGCGCCTGGAAGTCTCGCCAAGTGAAGTCATTATCTTTGGTCTCGGGCGCATTGGCCGTAAGCACATAGCGCAAAACATCCTCCCTGCTGGGGAACTCCTGCAAGTACTCGTGGAGCCAAACTGCCCAATTCCGCTCGTAGAAATCTTGTCCCCTCGAGGTTCAAAAACTCATTTGCCGGCACATTGTCGGGAGAATATAGCTTCCTCGGCCTTTGGAGTACATGGCAGGGAAAACGATACAATGGAAAACGATATTATCCTTACTGATGAAGTGGATAAGGCTGGGTTTCTGAGTCCTTCCACCACGTCTCCCAAGAGTCGGAAGAAGCTCTTTGTATTGCTGATATAACCAATGGGAGCATCGAACCAAACGTACAACACCTTACCTTCAGCACCCTCCACGGGAACGGGGATCCCCAGTCATAGGTCCTGGCTCACCGCACGAGGCTGTGCCCATATCAATCCAGCTCTTGCACTGACCATATACGTTGCTCTTCCACCCTTTTGTGACCATCGAGGATCCACTCGCGGAGCCAGTCTCGTAGCGATCCAAAAGGGCAAGTACCAATGGGTCGTCTCTCCTCAGTTCGGGCTTTGCCCACTGATGACACTTTGAGGGTCAATCAGGTCGGTGGCATTGAGAGAAGTACCACAAGACTCGCATTGATCTCCATAGGCCCCGGGCTTATGGCAATGGGGGCAAGTACCACGATATAGCGGTCTGCCAAGAAGGTTTCTGCCTTTGGGGTCGTAGTACTGCTCACTCGCACGCCTCTATAAATCTATTGTTATCATAGAGGTGCGGAAGAACTGAGAGGCGGTCTCGGCATGCGTACGACTAGAAGTGCGAGTAGATATCGAAATCGATTCCGAACTGCTCAAAACGACTCCTTGATGAGCGTGTGATAGCGATCTCACCACCTGCTGAGGGGTGATGCCCTCGGCTTTGGCTTTGAGAGATGGGCACTCCGTGCTCGTCAGACCCTCCGATAAACAAGACCTCCCTCACCACGCATTCGTTTGTAGGCACGTAGATGTCCGCAGGGACATACACACTGGCAAGGTGACCTATATGCACAGGTCCATTGGCATAGGGGAGCGCAGTTGTAACAAGGGTAGCGCTTAAATCTTTTGTAGAAGGATCGTTAGTCATCTCTATCTTCAGTTGTAGCGTTCTAGTATATCTCGTGCAAAAATAATATTAACCGCCACATTGCCGCCACTCTGCGGGCAGCACAACCGGAAGGATGCCTTGAGAAACCCGAAAGGGCCCCCGAGAAGGGGCGAAATCGTTGCCTAAAAGCAAAAAGGATATCAAGTGAAAAATCCTTTCGACTTCTGGGCAAAAATCAAAAATTCTCAACCAGAAAGGGAGACACTGTTAGCTGACTGTCCCCAGCTCGCCTACAGAAAACTCTCGAAACGTCACAAGATCTCCAACAAGAGATCAGCCCCCGAAAAATCGAAGATAGAGAACTGAAACACAACCACACAACGTCTTTTAAACCCTAAGATATCTCGCTCAAGATTTGGTCAGAAATAATTATTTGCATTACCTTTGCAGACTGCAAATCAGAACGCATCACTCGGTTGATGAGTTCGCGCCTCTATGGAAATAGCTCAGTTGGTAGAGCATAACCTGCCAAGGTTAGGGTCGCGAGTTCGAGTCTCAGTTTTCCGCTCCAGACAGAATAGACTATTCATGCCCAATGGGATGCCCATCTCCAGAAGAGTTTCTTTTGAGATTTTCATTTTTATCTCATGACGAATTACACAACTCTCTCCAGATTCAGAACAAGAGGACATTCTCCATTTCACAAGATAAAGTCGCAGGGACACCACAAAGTTCAAGAACAACACAAAAGCCAGGTCCCTTTGTCAACTATTCTAAAAACCTCGTCAGCAACGATTCAACAGAAAGGCAGTATTTTCAGCTGAAAATACTACCTTGCTGAATGGCATCTCATTCCATTTGATATACAGAGAACGAATGAGCTCTAAAATAATGAGAAGACAGCATTTCGCAAATCCATCTATAATAGTCATTAAGACTTTATAGCACGATGGGATTAAAAAGGAGAACTCTCTTCTACAAAACGAAATGACAGTCTACATGTCTAATGACTTGATCGTGACTAAGCCCATTACTCCGTGAGCAATAACGAAAAACAACAAACGCATTGCCAAGAATACCCTTCTGCTCTACGTCCGGCAGTTGGTGATTCTTGTGCAAGTCTCTACACAGTGCGTGCAGCTCTAAAAGCCTTGGGAGCAGAAGACTATGGGCTCTTCGATCTTGTTGCAGGAACAGTTACAGTACTGTCTTTGTGAGCGGTACTTCACCTCCGCAACACAACGATTTTTTCTCGAGCTAGGGCAAAAACACAAGAGAGACTTCTAAATCAATTTTTCCGTTAATATGGTTCTCTATGCGGGCATAGCCCTATTGCTACTTCTAGCCTTAGAGACAATCGGATTATGGTTTGTACATCATCGTTTCAACCATTCCTGCACGCTTCGATGCCGTTGTGGCAAACTTCCATCTTGCTGTATTCTCTTTTTCTTTATGGTTCTTCGCACGCCGTTCAATGCTATTATCGATAGCGCACGAAGACATGCACCTTTTTGCAGGGATATCCATAGTTGAAGCGTTGCTCAAACTGGTATCGGTAATAATACTTCAGTATTTTTGTAACCACCGATAAACTCATCCTCTATGGAGGATTGCTTTTGCTTGGTATCTCTATTTTACAGCCTATAGCCTATATTACCTTTGTGGTATTAAATATGCGGAGTGTCAATACCGAAAGTTTTACTGATACTAAAATTGCACTGACACTTACTGAGTTTCACCGGTTGGACTCTCTTCGGGCAGATAAGTACGGTGATTTCTGTACACGTTTATTACCATTATTGTAAATCAATACTTTCCCGTTGTTTTGGCCTCTCAATCAATAGCCAAGAATATTTTCGGGAGCTGTCAACTCTTTTTCCACAAACTTCAATACTAGTTTGTATCCTCCTATCATTAAATACTACGCCTCCGGAGAACACTCTCAGATGCACCCTTGGTATATAGGGCTCCAAAATATGCTTTTTCCTCTTGGATATTAGCACTTCCGCTTATGTTGGAGATGCAATCAGTACTTGCCTTGTGGTTAGGCTCAACTCTTTTCTCGTTTTGTTTGCGAATCTTCCATTATAGAAGCTCTTTGCATGCCTTCTCTACCTCTCACTACAGCAGCCTCGCGCTCCCGGCAGGATGCGTACGTATGAGTTATCATTAGGTATTGTACAAATTCTGGATCTTTGTAGCAACACTTATTGCTTTTCACTTCGTGCAGCTGCTTGCAGCATGTATGTAGTATCAATAATTGCCAATGCACTTCTCTTTGTATTGCGTCTCCACATAGTACAAAAATCTTATCGGACTCTCATGAGTCAGTTCCTAAAGTACGTTGTGAGTCCTTGCCTTGTGGTGGTCTTCTGCTCCAGCCTCTCCATCAATAGCTCTCAAGAGCTTATTACCCACGGGGCCGTTGTACATGATTCTCATTATCCTCTGCTCTTTCCTCATTAACGGAATTTGTATCTATTTCTTAGGACTAGATAAGCAGTGGAGATTAAGGGTAAGGCAATCCTCATCCAAAAGACAAAAAGTAATGCCATGAAGATATTGTTGCTCGGAGGAACAGGTGCTATGGGAAAGCACCTAACGGAAATACTATTGAAAGAGGATAATCAAGTCTTCGTTACCACTGAAGCAAACGCCCCCTTCATCCCTCACCTAACCTATCTTCAAGGGGATGCCAAAGAAGAATCCTTTATTGCCGAAACACTACAATTAGGACCTTGGGATGCGATTGTGGACTTTATGATCTATAATACACAAGAGTTCCAAAATCATTATAAAGCACTTTTATCTGCCACAAACCACTACCTATTCCTAAGCTCTTCGCGTGTATATGCTGAAAGCAATCTCCCATACAAGAGGATTCTCCAAGACTGATTGATCAATCCTCAGATGAGAAATTTCTCCACACGGACGAATACTCCTCACTAAAGCCCGGCAAGAAAAACCTAGTTGCAATCCTCTGAGAAACAGAATTGGACAATCATCCGGCCTTATATAACCTATAGCGAAGGAGCGCCTGCAATTAGGCTCTTAGAGAAGGAAATTTGGCTATACCGAGCATTGCATGGAAGAAGTATCTTATTCACAGAGGAGATTGGCTCCAAACTCACAACCCTATCCTATGGACGCGATGTAGCTCTAGGGATAAAGAGCATAATAGGACAAACTAAGGTATTCGGGGAAGCCATCCATATTGTCCAACCAAAAGCGATCACTTGGCAAGAGGCTCTACAACTCTATATCCAGCTTCTGAGTAATCATTTGGGAAAGACTCCTGTAGTCAAGTTTGTCGATTTAAAAACGTTTCTCACACTGCAACACTCCCTATCAAGTTCTTTATGATCGAAAGTACGATCGCATCTTTTCAACAAAAAGAATTGATCAATATATAGATACAAACCTATTCACCTCTCCATTGAATGGTCTTGCATCATGCCTAAAGTATTTCTTTGAGCATCCGAACTTCTCTACCATTAACTGGTTTGCTCAAGCCCGCATTGACAAAATATGCAAAGAAAGAACGCCACTTAAAGAGATCCCAACAACAAAAGATCGTATATTGTATCTTTGCGTCCGGTATCTCCCCTTAATAGTAATACATCACTTATGGAGTTTCACTACACATCTGAAAAGAATCATCAAATCCTAATTGCACTCCTCAAGAAAAAAGGCATTAGGTATATCATAGCTTCACCAGGGACTACGAACATATCGTTCTTATCAAGCGTACAGTCGGATCCTTTCTTCAAGATATTCTCCTCGGCCGACGAACGCTCGGCTGCGTATATCGCATGTGGTATAGCAGCAGAGCGACAAGAGCCAGTTGTTCTCTCTTGTACAGGGGCAACTGCTTCACGGAACTACTATCCCGGTATGACAGAGGCTTTCTACAGGAAACTTCCCATTATTGCAGTTGACGTCTACTCAGATATCTTCACGTATTGGACAGCATGTCCCTCAAGTCCTCGACCGCAGACAGATAGCTAACGATGTCGCACTATATAGCACAACACTTCCCATCGTAAAAGACCAAGAGGACTTCGCATCCTGTGAAGCAAAAGTAAACGAAGCTCTCATTGCCCTTACACGAAAAGGCGGTGGCCCCATACATATAAATATAGAGACCTCCTATAGCCGTAATTATGTCGTAAAGAGCCTCCTACAGTACGAGAAATTCACTACCACACCTACACGGATATTTTTTCCCGAGATTATCGCTTCTAAGGTTGGAATCTCTATTGGTTCACATGTCCTTATGGATAAGGTCTCGTTGAGTCTATTGAGTTTTTCTGCAAAAAGTATAATGCCATTGTATTTGCGATCACACTAGCGGATACTAGTGGAAAGTATAAAGTAGTCGGGGCTCTTATAGGAGTCAAAAAGCCTAGATTTGCGACAGCATAGAGCCCGAACTTGTATTGCACATAGGGAGAGGTGTCTGGAGATTATCCTCCGCGCGATTCTATAAAGGAGAAGTATGGCGTATCAGCGAAGATGGAAATCTCCGCGACACGTTTAGCAAAACTATCCCATCTATTTGAAGTGGAACCAAAGTTTTTCTTTGATTTTTACAACAAGCAGACGGGAACGATCTCCAGAGAACAATCATACCATCAAACGGTACAATCCTTGGATAGCGAACTACGAAGTAAATTTCCCGAAGTCCCTTTCTCCAATGTTTGGGTTGCTCAGCAAGTTATCCCTCTCCTTCCTTCGGGATCATCTCTGCACTTGGGGATCCTTAATAGCCTAAGAGCTTGGAATTTATTTCCACTTCCTCAAGGAGTGGATGGTTTTTCCAATGTAGGTGGATTTGGTATAGATGGGGCTTTCCTCCTGTTTTGGAGCAGCTCTGCTCGCCCAGAAAAAGCTCTTCTTTATTGCTATAGGAGACCTGGCCTCTTTCTACGACATGAATGTTCTTGGCAATAGACACTTGGGCAAACTTACGTATACTACTCTTCAACAATGGAGAGTAGGCACTGAATTTTAAGAATTACAATCACCGAGCTGCGGAGTTTGGAGAAGATGCTGATGCCTTTATGGCAGCTCGCGGACACTATGGAATAAATCTCCCTTCTCGTAAAAACACTTCGCTGAGGATCTCGGCTTCGAGTATCTATCAGCTTCTGTCCAAAGAAGAGTTTAACGAAAAGTACCACGCCTTTTGTAGCGCCAGAAATTGGCAATAGACCCTTGCTCTTTTGAGGGTTTTTACCGATAGTCAAAACGAAAGTGATGCCCTAGAACAGATTGCTAACATTAAGGCTTCAAAAACGCTAAAAATGGCCAAATGTAGTAGGCAATCTAATGAGAAAACCTAGGCAATGAAACCTTCGAGAGTCTTAAAGGCATAGCATCCTGCACTAATCAAAAATAGGAGGAATAGCACAATGGCAAATGTTGGTATACTCACAATGAACTTAAGGAAAAATATGGGAGGAATTCTACAGGTATATGCCTCTATAAGAAGGTGGAACAGCTTGGACACACCCCAATTCTCTTTCGTCTCAGCAGAGATGAGTCTCCTCTAAAAGAATGCTTCGCAAAGTCATGGAGCGTAACCCTTTCGCAGGAATTTACGATCATAACCATATCCACCAGAGGTTTCTCAACTGCCAGCCCATGTGCGATTTCGTTGATAGGGCCTTTTCTCGAAAAACGAAGATTGTAAGCTCCGAAAAAGATTTCATTACGACAGGGAATGCTTTAGATGCCATCATAGTAGGAAGTGATCAAGTATGGCGATATGCTTATGTTGGCAATAAAATTGAGAAGTACTTCCACAAAAGGGATCGACAACTCAACTAAAAATTGCCTACGCTGCATCTTTTTGGGATCTCCGAATGGGAAGGCCATAATGATGCTCAGAATAAAGAACTAGAGGACCTACTCCAGCAATTTTGATTACGTTTCGGTGCGTGAACAATCTGGTATTGCCATTTTGGAAATACGTTTCATTATACCAAAGGGAGCGTATGCTTGGATCCCACATTATTGCACCCTGCTTCATTTTACGACGAATTGATTGAAAAACTTATAGCAAGAGCAATGAAACCCTCTACCTCGCTCTAAATACATTTTGGCATATGTACTAGACCTCTCTTCGGAGAAAAATGAAATCTATAGAAGGATATGCCCCAGCAGGGCATGGAGGTTGTCTTTGCAAGTATCCCTACGCACAAAACAATCGCTTTCTCCGGCATCATGGTTAGCCCATATGCGCAGTGCAGATATGGTGATTACAGATTCGTTCCATGGAACCGTCTTCTCTCTATTTATCATCGTCCATGTATATGCCTAGGAAATAGCAAGCGGGGAGCAGAGCGCTTTGGAATTTATTTAAGATCCTTCAAATCACCCCCATAGAGACCAATGATGTGGGAGAAAGAGGGTTTCTCCTCCTACCCCTTATTCCTCCAAACAGAAGTATTTTGACCAAAAGTCTGCAATTCTTCAGTTGGAATCTACACACTATAAATACAAACTTGGTTATAAAGATCATGCAAGTATCACACTCAAAGATGTCGCATAGTGGTTGGTTATTAGCCTTTCCCTTCCTATTCGTGTCGTTTACGGTGAGTATTGATGAGACCATGGCCAATCTGCAGTTAGGAATTTTACTTCTCTCTACCCTATTATTCTTATTTGCATCTTGGAATAAACTCAGTCCAACCTCAACGATACACCCTGAGTCCTCTTGTGGCTATATCTTACTCCGTGGCTTTCTCTGTATTACGATCGGATACTCCAATAATTTTTATCACTGGAAATCTCTTTCGTATTTAGAGATACGACCATTTGGTCGGCTTGCGAATATCCTCGTGCTATCTCTACTACTTTTCCTTTTTGGGAAGCAGCCTCTCATCTCTCAAGAGGCGACCAACAAAAAGATAGTTCGCTATTATTACTACAGTCTATGTATTTTATTACTTTTTTTGCATTCTGGCAGATTGCCGATTTCTACTTTAATTTTTCCCATTCCTTTCCCTTCCAAACACGATCCTACATGCATAGTGCTTCCGATTTGGATCTTTCTTTCAGCAAGAGAATTACTAGTTATGCTCAGAACCAAGTTTTCTTGCCCCTTTTGTAATGGAAGGGATCATCCTTAGTTTTGTAACAATCAGCAAAAAGCTATGCAAGATACGCAATGGCAACACTATTTCTTATTGTTTGTATTCTCACTTTTTCCCCTCCGCCTACATTGCTCTTACAAGTTGTATCTTAGTAATATTTGTGTATCGGTATCGCAAATGGATGTTATTCATTCTCCCTTTAGTGTTGTTTCTCATCCTGTCTACATTTACAATCTTTCAGCACTTAGAAGCTATTCAATATTTCCTTACACGCATTGAGAATTACACCTCCTCTAGCAGGTATTTGAGCATTATACTTCCTATTAAATACATGTTTGAAGAAGGAATTGGATAACTATTCTTTTTCGGCTATGGCACAAGAAGTATGGGAGCCCTTTATGAAGCACACCATCAAAACTTTCCCTTTGGCACTTCTAATACGACATTTGCGGACATTCTATTCTGAATGTGGCTCAGTAGGGCTCCTCTGCTACTTAGAATTTACATAATTCTATTTAAGAGGGCAGCCAAGACACTAAAGCATCTCCTATACCCTTGCTGCTGTTTGTGAACTTCCTTATAAGCTCCCTTTATCGCGGAGATTTTTCCACCACCCATTTCATTGCAAAATATCATTCTAATATGCATATTCTCAAGTGAAACATTTCTCTATACTCATCACCTCCAAACACATCGACCATGGTCAAAATAAGCATTATAATTCCAACATATCGTCCTGGGAAGTATCTGTATGAGTGCCTCAAATCTATTCAGCGACAACAAGAGGGAAGATTCCCTATTGTTACCATCTTTTCATCGTCCTCAACGGAGATAAAGAGCCCTACTACAACATCCTTGAACATTATATCAAAGAACTCCATCTCAATGCATCTCTGATTTACACAGAGGAAAAGGGGGTGTCAAACGCTCGAAATATAGGGATAGATCTGTCACAAAACTATGATTACCTCACTTTTGTTGACGATGACGACTTCCTTGCTGACAATTTCCTTGCAGCGCTACTTGCAGTCGTTGAAGACAAACATAGCTTTGCCCAATCTCGAACATTAAGAATAAGAGCTGATGGATCCATCGATCCCAATATTAGACATATACTAGACTACAGTCTGTGGCCAAGAATCAAGAATCCTCAAAATTCTTACTTTTCGTGCACGCCCATTATTGAATTCTGTTTGGTCGAAACTCATCCCCATTTCCTTAATAAAAGACAACCGATTCAACAAGCACTGTGCCATTAGTGAAGATTCCCTATTCATGTTTGCACTAAGTCGGGACATCAAACAAATCAAAGTAGCTGAAGATACTATTTACTACATCAATGAAAGGGAGAATTCTGTCTCTCGAAAACCAGAAAAAGCAAAACGCATTATACACGATTCAATCACATTTATCAAAGCCCTGACATCCGTTTATATCAGTTCTCCGAGGAAGTATTCTTTCAGCTTGTATCTATCCCGAGTTGTTGCATCTCTGCTCTTTCTTCTCGAACGTCTAAAAAGGAACCGAACCAAATCAAACCCCATTCAATAGCTCGTATTTGAAATGTTCCTGTTACAGGCACAACGTATTAAAAGCTCTAGGGTATCACTTAGAATAAGCCAATTCCAAAGCTTATTTAACCTGCCATAAAGGATGCAAGCAATAACAACACGGGGCAAGTCCGAGAACGAAGTTCTATCACTGCATTTGCCATCCCATTGCACTTGACACTAGAATCTGCAAGTTCTTCAGAAAAAAGGACATTGTACAACGCACCTAATTTTGCTACCTTTGCACGAGATTGTAGAATAATACATACTAAGATAATGGAACGAGTAGTAAGTGGTATTAGACCCACCGGCAACCTCCACCTGGGTAATTACTTTGGGGCTGTACGAGGATTTCTGGAGATGCAGCATGAGTACGATTGTTTTTCTTCATCGCAGATTGGCACTCTCTTACTACCCATCCTCACCCCGGAGACATCGTGCGCGGTGCCAACACAATCCTTGCCGAATACCTTGCTTGTGGGCTCGACCCCAACAAAGTAACCATCTATCGTCAGAGTGACGCCCGAGGTGCTCGAGTTGTATCTCTACCTCAACATGAATGCCTACCTAGGGGAATTGGAGCGGACGACCTCCTTCAAAGACAAGGCCCGCCAGCAGCCCAACAACGTAAAATGCAGGGCTACTCACCTACCCCGCATTGATGGCGACCGACATTCTTATCCACAAGGCAGTCAAGGTGCCCGTAGGCAAAGACCAAGAGCAAAACATGGAGATGGCGCGTCGCTTTGCACGTCGCTTCAATACGATATACCAGACCGAGTACTTTACCGAACCCGCCTCTTGGCACTGGCGATAAGGCCATAAAAATACCCGGGCTTGATGGATCCGGCAAGATGGGCAAGAGCGAAGGAAACGCTATCTACCTCATCGACGACGAAAAGACCCTTACCAAGAAGGTGAAACGTGCCGTAACGGACGGAGGCCCAACAGAGCCCAACAGTACAATGCCGGAGCCTATTACCAATCTGTTTACCCTGCTCAAGATCGCCTCTTCAGAAGAGATCTACCAACACTTTCTTGCGGACTACAACGACTGCTCAATCCGCTACGGCGATCTCAAAGCACAGCTCGCTGCGGATCTCGTTGCCCTCACCACTCCTATCCGTGAGCGCATCCTAGAGCTAAGCAGTGATCAGGAATATCTCAACAAGGTAGCCCGCGAGGGGGCCGAGCGTGCTCGAGAGAGCGCCCTGCAAGACCTTGGAGGAGATTCGTCACATCATTGGCTTCATGCCAACAATTCGCTAAATTTCATACAAATAAGATACAGAACATGGATCTAAAAATCATGTCGTATTATAGCCGTCCTCCCCGAAGTTGGGGGCATAAGCAAGGCCGGCAAGGAATGGAAAAAGCAGGAATATGTATTGGAGACCTTCGACCAATACCCCAAAAAGATCTGCTTCAACGCTTTCGGAACCAAGGTGGATGAGTTCGCCATCCAGGAGGGCGAAACTCTCACCGTCTCTATAGATATTGAGAGCCGCGAGTTCAATGGTCGCTGGTACACAGATATCCGTGCATGGCGTGTAGAGCGTGGTGTAGAGCCCGCGATGGGCTCCATGGATGGATATGGCGCAGCCCAAGGAATTGCCGGAGGCGCCCCTCATTCCCCCAAGCTCAGCAAGCTGTTCCTCAAGCCCAGAGCGAGTTTAATGCTCCTGCTGAGGGCGACGACCTTCCTTTCTAACCCTCCCCAACCCCAACAAAGGGAGACAAAGAATCCCCTTCTCCGGAGGGGAAGAAAGTAGAAACGTCATCAGAAGGCATGCCCTTACTCAGCACGAGGCGGGGCATTGCCTATTTTGACTTAGAGTAGTACTAGAGAGAGACTATATGCAAGTGCGCCTCCCAGTTGTGGGCCCCACAGAAGATCGCCTTCTCACCCACTCTCATAGAGGGTATTGCGGGCGCATCTCTCATTACATCTCCTTCGAAATAGAGGTGATTCCCAATATACCGGGAGGGCAAACTCGGCATGATTTGGCCTCGACTCAAAACAGCTAGAGGGCGAGCAAATCTTACGACGGATAAAAGCCCAGTGACGAGGTGGTTTTACTCGATGAGAAGGGCAAAAGAGCCCACGAGCCAAGAGCTCGCCACCCTGCTCGAGAAGAAGATGCTCTCGGGCGCCAAGCGCTGGACGTGGGTGGTAGGCGGGCCGTTTGGATTTTCGCAAGAGGTGTACAATGCCGTCCCTCAGCTGCTCTCTCTTAGTCGCCCCACCTTCACACACAATATGATTCGCCTCCTGGCCGTGGAGCAACTCTACCGCGCCCTCACCATACTAAACAACGAACCCTACCATCACAACTAAAAACAAAACCCTAGAGAGCCATCGTAGCCTTTATGATAGATTTTTCTAAAAGAAGCAGACATCGCTATGACTGTATGCGACCGGAGAAGGACGCATCATCTACATGAATAATCAAAGCAAAGAGGTAAACCAAAAGCCCGGAATGGACTTGATGGGAAAGAACATTCTCGACTGCCATCCTGAGCCCGCACGCTCTCTCTCGTACACATGATGGAGAACGGCGAAAAGCACGTTTACACCATCGAAAAAGAAGGGAAAGAAAAAGCTTTATCTACCAAATTCCTTGGTACCAAGAGGGCGAATACATGGGCTTTGTGGAGCTATCCATGATCATCCCCTTCGAGATGGACCACAAGGTGCGTAGCTAAACCCTTTAGCATCCAGAGTTATGGTCAAATCTTCTCACCCCAAAAACGAACGCTCCTACTCGTTGTAGGATTGGAGCTTTGGGTAATAGGGATTGCCCCTCTATGCCATACTCAAAGAGAAGATCGTCCCTCTTGGGATTTTTTTACCTGCTCCTCGGGGGTCGCTAATCCTCCCATCATATCTTTACCTTGTGCTACGCAAGCGCGATGCCATTAGAGCCCAAAATCGTACTAGTGGCACCAACGCCCCTCACGAAAACCATCCATAAAGAGGGTCCTGCAGTGACTAAATCCCCTATTTGACAGGATGAATACCCCTGCTCTATCCTCTGCGCTTTGCGCCTATCTTCCGCCCGGTACTATGGGGTGGGTACCGCATACGCCCTGACAAAGGCATCCTAAGTGATCTGAGAGCGATAGGAGAGAGTTGGGAGCTATCGCCCATGGAGGGCAACACCTCTGTGGTACTCGAGGGACCTTTGGCAGGAGTTGCCCTCACCGAACTAATGCAACAAGCCGGGCGCTCCATCCTCGGAGACAAAGCATTGCAGAGCGCTACGGCACACTTCCCCCTCCTCATCAAATTTATTGATGCCCGAGAAGATCTCTCGGTGCAGGTACACCCTTCAGACGCTTTAGCCCCCTCTCTTGGGCTCCCCCATGGGAAAAGCGAGATGTGGTACATTGTAGATGCCACCAAAGGCGCTCGCCTCTCGGCAGGATTTGCCGCTTCCACCACTCGGGAGCAGTACCAACAAGCCATTAAAAACGGCTGCATTACAGATCTTCTCGCTACGATACAATCTCTCGTGGCAACCTCTTTTACATCCCGGCAGGGCGCATCCACACTATCGGAGCCGGCTCTTTTATTTTTGGAGGTGCAGCAAGCCTTGGATGTAACATACCGCATATTCGATTATGATCGACTCGACAGTGCCGGAGAGACACGTCCCCTACACCTCGATGCAGCAGAGGATGCTCTCGACTTTGAAGCCACTCCGCCCCTATCGTATCGACTACTGCGAGGAGCGCAATCGAGTAAACGTACTACTAAAGACCCCCTACTTCGTATTCTCCACGCTTCCGCTCACTCAACCTCTACGCTACATGCCTCCCTCGGGAGATAACGAGTGCGTAGTCTTTGTGGCCTCTTTGAGGAAGTCTCTCGATAAAAGACAGCTCCGGCTACGATGTAGAGTTGCCATGTGGGCACACTCTTTTGTTCCCGGCCCTCATGTCTTCCCGCCCATATTACCCCCGAAAGAAAGCACGTCTTGCCGCCATCACCATTAGTAGCACCACGCCTTCTACACTCTAAACAACATTATATATGCCTACCATTCTCCCATTATAGACACAACTGCTACAACGCCCCTCCCATTACCGAAGTACTCGCTCCCGACAAATGGGGGCACATCGACTACAAGGGTCTTCTCTCAGACTGGCTAGAAGGGATCAACTTTGGCGTTCGGGTCCTTATTGCGATCATTATATTCTATGTAGGGACGCCTCGTTGTAAAGTGGCTACTTCGGATAGCCGATCGTGCCATGGAACGCCGCAACTTCGAAGTTGCGGTACGTGGGTTTCTGCATTCCATCCTCAAGGTAATCCCACCCATTGCCGTAGTGGTTGCTGCCATTAACTCCCTAGGGGTAGCGCCCGTATCATTCGCCGCTCTTATGGCTGCTGCCGGAGTTACTATCGGGGCTTCGCTCGGCGGACAACTGCAAAAACCCTAGCCGGCGGTGTTATCATCCTGCTCACACACCCTTCCGGGTGAGGCGACTACATCTCTACGGGTACAGTAGAAGGGATTGTAAGCCGTGTCGCCATCTTCTTTACCACTCTTACTACAGTGGACAATAAGTCCATCTATATCCCCAATGCCAAAATCACAAGTGACGCCCTCATCAATTACACCGAAATGAAGTTGAGGCGCTGCGAGTGGTTGGTAACTGTAGATTACGACACCGACTACGAGCAAGTACGGGCCCTCCTCGAGCAGATTGCCAACAACGAGAGTCGCATCCACCCGAGCCGGCCCATCAGGGTAGCTCTTAGCAACCTGAGTGCCAGCTCCGTAGATATATTCTTACGAGGGTGGTGCCACACCGAAGAGTATTGGCAATTGTATTGGGACCTCAATCGGAAATTTACACGCGCTTCAACAAAGAGGGCATTGGCTTTGCATTCCCTCAGCTGCGCGTCCATACGTCTTGATCTTTCAAATCTTATTTACTACCTTTGTCTAGTTATTTTAGGGAAATTTATGGGGATGGATAAAGAAAATCCGAATAGAGAAGAGAATTCGATCACGGGGATTCTAAAGAGGCTTCCTATGGAGAAACTAAGTCCGCCCCTCGAGAGAGCCACTCATTTTCGCGATAGTTATTTTATAGACGAAGACGAGGAAGAGACCCTCGAGACCTCTTTTTCGGAGAGCGAAGTAGCTCCGAAGAAAAGAGAACGCAAGAGAGAGAGTCGCAGCCTTCTACCCCTTTTACTCGTGAGAGTATGGGCACCTCTGCAGCATCGTCTGAGCTCCAAGCAAAAGCCGCCTCTACCGCAAAAAGAGGAGACTCCCCGGCCTTCCACCTCATCCCAACAGAAGAAAAACGTCACAAGACTCTGTGGCAAAGACCATCGGACGCCTTCTTGGTCGCTCCCTTATGGGCTTCAAGGGGATCGTTTTGTAGCTATCCTGACGGGGCCTTATCGCCTGGTGTTTGTCACCATATTGATCAGTCTTATTTTTCAACATCACGCTGCACTACATTCTTGCCGGGCAGCTCAAGGAGGAAGAACGGCTCCAAACCGAGATGGACGACTACACAGCGTCAGCAATTTATCTCATCGGAGCTTACACATGCCCTCACACAAGAAGACCTTTTGGAGCGACTTCGCCAGCAGGGCATCACGCTAGCCCCCGCAGACTCTGCCCCCTATATTATTTACGTTCCCATCCCCAATGATCTAAGAGAGGAGTAATTTATCTCGACTACCCTTGTTTATGGCACAGACACACCCCAGCGACAAAGAAAGCACCTCTAAGGCCAGGCGAGAGCCACGCTCTGTGCAGGAGCGTCGGGAGCATCAAGCTCAAGAGAAGAGCAAACGCTCCTCTATGCGTATTTGGCATACCCTCTTTGTCGTTTTTCTTTGGTCTCCCTCATTGCGATTGTTATCAGTGCTACAAAAACGGGGTGCGTAGAAGGGGATAAGTGGGTAGCCCTTAGCAAGACCCTAGATGGGCCTCACGAGAAAAAGGAGATAGCGCTACGAGGCAATATCTACGCCTCCACGGGAGAACCGTTGCGCGTAACCGTAGCCTACTACAAGATTGATCTGGACTTAAAAGCCGAGGGACTTAAGAGTTGTATGAGCAATGCGGCGAGCGAAAAGTACTCGACACCCCTTGCCGATGTCGTATTGCGTCACTTCCCCGACATTAAAGAGAAAAAAATCGCATAATCAGCTCGTCAACGATGGACCCAGAAGATCCAAAAAACGAGAAACACCAAGGCTCATCCTATCGTAGACCCTATTGGCCGTCTCATCACCTACTACGAGTACAATGCATTCTTCACCGATTCGCTTTGTAATGTACCGCTACGATAGGAAAGGGAACAAGAAGAGAAGTCCCTACTACCGAGGCTTTAAGTCTCAAAAATCGCTACGTGCGAGCTTGTCCCTACAACCACCCTAGCCGATGCGACCATAGGCTCAATAAACAAGGAAACCGGGGTTGGAAATAGTGGGCTCGAAGCCTATTACGACGATGTGCTCTCCGGAGCCGACGGACGCTCCCAAGTGGCCTATGCCTCACGTAAGGGTACTCGTATCATCACCACAGCCCCTATTCACGGCTACGACCTCTACACAACCATAGATCCGGAGCTGCAGCGTGTGGCCACCAACGCCCTCCGCGAGGTGCTAGAGGCCAGCAGTGCTCTCACGGCACCGCCATCTTGATGGAGTCTTCCACAGGGCGCATTGTGGCTATCAGCAACCCTCAAACGACTCGCCGAAGACCCCGTCTACAAAGAGCGAGACAACTCGGCTTGCATCGACTTTTGTAGAGCCGGGGAGTACCATTAAGGCGGTAAGTATGATGATTGCCTTAGACAGAGGGCTCGTGACTCCGGAGCAAACGGTAGATGTTGGCAACGGAGTTTGGGAGTATGGCAAGAGGTTCGTTCGCGACCATAATGCCAACAAAGGGGCTATGGGGTCATCACCTACGAAGAGGTTATGAAGTACTCTTCGAATGTGGGTATCGCCAAAAATGATTGTGGGCGGCTTCCATGATTCGCCCAACGACTTCCGCAAAGGCGTTCTTAGATCTTGGTTTCGATGAACTTTGCTGCCAAGAGATTCCCGGAGCGCAAAAGAGCGGAATCAAGCCGGTAGATACATGGGATGCTACGACTTTGGCGTGGCTCTCCTTCGGATATGTATCCCGCCATCCACCCATCAACATCCTGGCATTCTATAACGCTATCGCCAACGGAGGAAAAATGCTGACCCCTATCTGGTAGATCGTATCGTGGATAAGTCGGGGAGAGTGATTCATTCGGCTCAACCCAAAGTGCTACGCGACTCGATCTGTAGCGATAGAACCATCGAACAACTACGCCATATGCTCCGAGGAGTAGTCGTAGACGGAACCGGTAAGACTGTTAATTCGCCCCTTGTCTCCATTAGTGGTAAGACGGGTACAGCCCAAACCCTCAATCCTAAGACACGGACCTACGAGCACTGTGGCCACTATGGTTTCTTTCTGTGGTTACTTCCCTAGCGATAACCCTCGCTACTCTGTAATTTCTACCGTGATGCTACCTCCCGAGTCCCCTACTCGGCCGGACACCAACCCGGAGCGGTAGTTCGTGCCATTGCTGAGGCAGTTGCCAGCCGTGGGACCGCCCGCAGTGTAACCGAGATACCCCCCGAAGCAGGACAAACTCAAAGGGGTACATATCACCTCCGGCAGACTTGGAGCCATCTCCAAATTTGCTGCACAAGAGAAGGCCGACTTAGAGGTAGACAAGGGCATACAGCACGACACTCCGGTGGCGGTAGAAGAGGTATCCGAAGGTAAGTGGAGGGTACGAGCCTACAGCAACGTACCCAAGAATGTAATGCCCAACCTTATAGGATTCTCTGTAAGCGAGGCCCCTATACCAACTCCAGATCCGTGGGGTAAAAGTGCGCTTAGTAGGGCAAGGGCATGTAATCGCCCAGTCTCGCGCTTATGGCACGGAGCTCAAAAAGGGAGAGGTTATCGTGCTCACCCCTAGGTTATCGCTCAGCATCTCAACCCAAGCCCGCCACCCCCGAAGTAAAGGAGGAAACCCCACAAAAACGTTAGAACAACTCCTCTTAGGCAGCTATGCCCAAAGAATGATCTTTGCTAAACTATTTCTCATGAAATCTGATCATCCCCTCAATACAGCTCTGCAACCCGCCTCTCTATCCCGGGAGATACTGCTCCAGACCGTTGCAGCCTGGCACCTCCCTCAACAAGATTTTGAGGCAAAAAACGTCTCCTTCGGTAACGCATATTACCAACGACCTCGCAAGGTAACCTCAGGCAGTCTCTTTGTTGCCATACCGGGCGCCGAGCTGGATGGTTGGCAATTCGTACCCAAAGCACTAACGACAGGAGCCAAATACATTGTTGGGGAGCACGTGCTCTCACAAGAGGAGCAAGCCCTATTCGAGCAGGCAGATGCCTCGTATATTGCCGTATCTTCGGCACACGAGGCCCCTGCCGCCCTAGCCCAAGCCCTCTGGCACTACCCGAGCAAGCACCTTCGCTTGGTGGGGTAACGGGGACCAACGGCAAGACCTCTACAGCCACCATGCTCCATCGTCTTTTTGAGCGTCTCGGCTATAAGTCGGGGTTGATAGGTACGGTAGAAAACCGAATAGGCAACGAGGTTGTCCCCGCCACGCACACAACGCCGGATCCGATAGCCTGGCGCAGTTGCTCTACCAGATGCAACAAGCGGGGTGTAGCCATGTTTTTATGGAGGTTTCGTCTCACGCAGCCCATCAGCGGCGCATAGGTTCGCTTGACTTCGCAGGGGGCTATTTACCAACCTCACCCGCGATCATCTCGACTATCACGGCACCATGCGGAGTACATACGTGCGAAGAAAAATGTTTTTCGACCAACTCTCGCCCAACGCCTTTGCCCTTGTGAATGCAGACGACCGCAACGGCTCCGTAATGTTGCAGAACACCTCCGCCAAGAAGTACACCTACGGGCTCAAGAGCTTTGCCGACTTCAAAGCCAAAGTAGTAGAGGGAGACTTCGAGGCACAGAGCTACTGCTTAACGATCGCCCCCGTATGGATTCCTCTGGTAGGGGCGTTCAATGCCTACAACATCACTCCTAGTATATGCTGCGGCACTGGCTCCTATTGCCGGATCTCGAGCAAGAGGTTTTTACTCAAGCCCTCAGCACCATCGAAACGGCAGAAGGCCGATTTGAAGTCATCTCCGAAGGAGGGAGAATCGGCATTGTAGACTATGCGCATACCCCCGATGCTCTTATCAAAGCATTAGAGACCATTCGTCCCTTTGGTACCCCGGGGCGGACGAATTATCACCGTAGTAGGTGCCGGGGCAATCGAGACCGAGGGAAACGCCCCATCATGGCACAGGAGGCCTTCCGCAGAAGCGACCTACTCATCCTCACTAGTGACAATCCCCGAGGCGAAGATCCCCAAGCTCATCATAGACGAATGATGACCGGCCTCACTCCCGAGGAGCAGGCACAATGCCTTACCAATGTGGATAGACGCAGCGCCATTGCCACCGCTTGCCGCCTCGCTACCCCATGCGATGTAATCCTCGTTGCCGGCAAAGGACACGAAACATATCAAGAGATCCTTGAGGTACGCCATCACTTGACGACCGTGAGGAGCTTCTGCCTTGCTCTCTGCCACCCACACCCCAAACCCACTAAATACAGCCTCTATTTATATGATTTACTACCTAGCCGATTTAATGCAAGATCTAGCACCTCTCGGGGTCGCCTGCTCCATTATGTCTCCTTTCGAGCCGTACTTGCCTTCGTCTTTTTCGCTCCTTATTGCCACTCTGGTAGGGAGTAAGATTATCGACAAATTGCGTCAGGAAACAAATCGGAGAGACCATACGATCCTTGGGTTTTGGAAGCGAAGACTCCAAAAGAATACGCCCACCATGGGGATCATCATAATAATCTCGATACTCGTACCTACCCTTCTGTTTGCCCGCCTCAATAATATCTATGTTATCTTGATGCTTATCACCACAGTAATGATGGGGGCTTCTCGGCTTTATCGATGACTATATCAAGGTCTTTAAGCACAACAAAAAGGCTATCCGGCAAATACAAAACTCATCTGGCAGGCTCTCTTCGGGATCATTTTGGGACTTGATGCTCTACCTAACCCCGAGACTTCGATCCGTGAGAATAGGAGGTGCGATACGAAGGAAAGATCACCAATGTGACCTATTCCTATGCAGAAGCCAAAAGCACCAAGACAACGATCCCCTTTGTCAAGAACAACAACTTCGACTATGCAGACCTTCTCCCCGTCAAGCCGAGCACAAAGAGGTCGTGGGATGGATCCTATTCATCGTTGTTGCCACCATTATTGTGACCTTTATCAGCAACTGCGTCAATCTCACGGATGGGCTGGATGGACTGGCAGCAGGCTCCTCGGCTCCGGTGGGCGTTGTGCTGCTTATCTTTGCTTTACGTATCCAGTCATATCAATATGGCTAGCTACCTCAATATTATGTACATACCGGGGCAGAAGAGCTGGTGATCTTTGCGGCAGCCTTTGTTGGTGCTACCATTGGGTTCCTTTGGTACAATGCCAATCCGGCACAGGTCTTTATGGGTGACACCGGGAGCCTCACGCTGGGCGGGATCATTGCGGTATTTGCCATCTTGGTGCGCAAAGAACTCCTCTTACCCATCCTCTGTGGGCTCTTCGTTGTAGAGGGGCTCTCCGTAATGCTCCAGACCGCTTACTACAAACATACCAAGCGCAGAGCGGGCGGACTGGTACGTATCTTTTAGAATGGCCCCTGCACCACCACTTCCAGAAGGCCGTACAAAAATGTGGATACAAGGGTGCTTATTGATGTACCCAAGAAGCTCGTAAAGGAGAATAAGTTGGTGGTTCGCTTTTGGATTATAGCCATGCTACTGGCCGCCTTCTCTCTGGCTACGCTCAAGATGCGCTAAGCGATATGCCCCCTATCAGCCCCTCCCATAGGCTCAGATATAGTAAACGCCCTCTAGCTCCATTGTATCCGGAGCTAGAGGGCGTTGCTTTCACTCATTGGATGGGCTGTTGCCCATGGCGGCGGAGGTACTCGTTGGCTTTGTACAAGTGGCGGCAGCCTAAGAAGCCGCGATGTGCCGAGAGGGGAGAAGGATGAGGTGCCTCTAGTACAAAGTGCCTCCCCGGGGGTATCATGGCAGCCTTTACGCCGTGCAGAGCTTCCCCAGAGCATAAAGACAAGACCCTCACGCTGCTTGGCAAGCGCCTCTATCGCCGCATCGGTAAAAAGTCTCCCAGCCATGCCCCTGGTGCGAAGCCGCTTTGTGCGCCTCCACCGTAAGCGTTGCATTGAGGAGTAATACCCCTGTTCTACCCAAGGCATGAGGTGACCGCCCTGTATAATGGAGGGCGCCCCAAGTCGCTTGCAATCTCTTGCAGAATATTGCGTAGACTAGGCGGCGGAGTAATCCCCTCGGGGACAGAAAATGCCAGCCCTCGGCTTGGCCGGGTTCGTGGTAGGGATCTTGCCCCAATATCACGACGCGTACCCGATCGAAAGGGCAGCAATCGAAAGCCCTAAAGATCAGTCCGGCGGGGGATAGGCCGCTCTTGCTGATATTGCTTGCGCACAAAGTCGGTCAGCGTCTCGAAGTAAAAACTTATCAAACTCAGGGGCGAGCACCTTTTTCCACCCTCTTCGATACGCTACATTCATAGGCATGTTCTATTTCTCCGGCTACTAATAAAGAGCAGCACCTCCCACCCTAAGGGAGAAGAGTGCTGCCACTATGGATGGGGGAGAGCAGTCTCTCCTTAAATTAGCTTATGCTTCTTCCGTAGACTCTTCTGTTTAGGTTTTGGAAGAGCTTTTCGAACTCTTTCGGAAGTAACCTCTTTTCTTTCGAGAGTCACCTTGCTCTGAGCATCAAGAGCCACAAGACGGATCGTAGCATTTAGCTCGGTCTCAGCACGCTTGTTTTCGTCTTCGAGGTGCGACTTTACAAGTGTTTCGAAGATAGAATCGGTAGACCGCTATAGCTATAAGCAGCCATTTGCTGACGAATTTCAGCAAGAGCTTTCTTGACGGATAATCTCGTCTGTAACCTCTACGCCCTGTGCTTTTGCCATCTGACGAAGGGCTGTAGTAAAGAATACATAGTCTATGATAGACTGGAAGCTCTCCTCTGTGAGCTCTTCGTTATTCTTCTTCTGAATGTTAGCAACGAAGGGGCGGAAGGTTTCCTTTATCAAACTCGGGAGTACCGATATTTTGCCTTTACATACTCAATAAGCTTATTGGCGAATAGGTTGTTAGAACCCGAAGCATACTCCATCTCACGACGCTTTGCCAACTCAGCACGGTAGGCAGCTTCGTCTTTGATCTCAGTATCTTCGCCAAAGGCCTTCTTATAGAGCTCTTCGCCGAGTGTAGCCTCTACAAAGTGATTGATCTTCCTACTTCGAAGTTAAAGTCGCCCTTGTGAGTCTGCCACTTCTTCGGGCTTGATACCCAAGAGACTGCTGGTAATAACATCCGTTTCGCCATCGGCCTTGTAGGGGTTGAAACGTACTACCGAGTGGAGAGCCACCCCGTTGAACTTAGCCTTTTCGGCCTCATCCTTGAAGCTCTTGGGCAAAAGGGAGGCAATTTTTCTTTACGAAGACCGTTTTTCTTTAGGATTACCCTCCTCGTCTAGCTCTACGAGGAGTCCATGAGAGAGTCTCCCTCACCCATTACATCGGCTTGCTGCATGCTACCATAAGCTCTACGCATGTAGCTATCTGCCTCATCGATATCTTTTTCTCCCACTTTTACGGTGTAATAGGGAAGTTTCACATCCGCAGAGAGGGGTATATTGAAGTCGGGAGTAAGGGCAAGATGGAAAGAGAAAAGTGAAGTCTGACCCTTCTCTAGATCTTGATCGTTGGGTTGAACTCATGGGCTGACCGAGGAATTCCATTGTTTTCTCGGAGGTTTCAAAGAGCTTGTCGCCCACCATTTTGTTGATTTCTTCGATCTTTACAGAAGCTCCGTACTTCTTTGTTACAATATCCTGGGGTACCATGCCCTTACGGAAACCGGGCATATCCATACGCTGACGGAGGTTGCGGAGTTGTTCTTCACTGCCTTTTTCGTAGTCGGCAGCTTCGATAGAGACGAGATATGATGACTTGCAGAGGAGCTTCGTGGTAAACGTACTGTTCATTTTGTATCTCTTGTCTATTTCTATTTCACTTATAATCTATGACCACGCAAAAGTAGCACAAATCCCGCTATCGGGCAAATCTTAGCCCACCCCTCCCCAACGTATGCAGGAAGAAATGGGATTTTACTTGAGAGCAAAAACCCACAAAAATGGCGGACAATAATCCCTTCTCGGATAAAATGTTACGAAGAAGCCACTCAATTGGAGGCATTACTTCTATCCGAATCCAGCGGAAGGAGTTACCGCCCCTTGGGCATAAAACTAGGAGCGATGGCACAGGTCCTCACTTGACGGCGTAGGGGTGCCTTACACAGCAGATTGGTAGAGGGACCCCCTCTCTGAGTCTACACACTCTTTTTCACCTGAAAGGGAGGATGAAAAAATGACTGCCTAGATTCTTACTTTTTTCTTGGGCAGAAAGTACCCCAACTACTGCCTAAAACTTTTTATTTTTCAGCCGGAAATGGAGGGCATTTCTGGGCAAGAACGGAAAAAATTTTCACCCGGAGAATTTCCGACCCCTCCGCTTAGGGCGGATTCAGCCCCGCGATGAGCGATGGAGACTCCATGAGACGCCCTCCAAGGAGCCGAGGGGCAACCAAGGCTTTTTCCGGCTACACGCCTCCCCAAAAGCAGGCAAAAGGCGATGTTTATCCAGCCAAAGTAACTACTTTTTGTAGGAGGCAAAGCCCATACGGAGAAGGCTCTCTTCTCCGTGCAAGGGCGAGTGCGAATAGAATCAACGAGTTAGTCAGTAGTCTACAGAAATATGGGTATAAGAATATGCAATTGTAGGAGCCTCGGGAGCCGTAGGTACGGAATTTATGCGCCTGATTGAGCAGCGCAACTTCCCGGCAGCAGAGATCCGTCTTTTTGGCTCCTCTCGCAGTGCCGGCAAAGAATACAAGGTGGCAGGGAAGTTGTGCAAAGTCGAAGAATTGCAAGACAACGATGCCTTCCATGATATCGATATAGCCTTCGTCTCCGCAGGTGGGGATACCTCGCAAGTATGCCGAGGTGATCACTCGTCATGGAGCGCTTATGATTGATAATTCGAGTGCCTTTCGCATGGCAGAGGATGTACTCTCTCGTTGTACCCGAGGTGAACCCAACCGACGCCCTCGTTACCCTAGAAATATCATTGCCAACCCCAATTGTTCTACGATACAAATGGTGGTGGCCCCACATGCCCTCAACAAGATAAACCCTCTGCGGCAGGTGCATGTAGCTACCTACCAAGCAGCCAGTGGAGCAGGCAACCTAGCCATGGAAGAGCTACGCCAGCAGGTACAGAGACGAGGCCGGAACAGACCTCTTGAGGTTAATAAATTTGCCCATCAGCTTCTATACAATGTGATCCCTCATATTGATATTTTTGCCGATGAAGACTATACCAAAGAGGAGCTCAAGATGTACCACGAGACGCAAAAAAATTCTCCACAGCTCAGTGGCCCGTAAGCGCAACGTGTGTGCGAGTACCGGTCCTCGTGGCACACAGCGAAGCTATCTGGGTAGAGGGCGAGCGTGCCATCACACCCGAGGAGGCTCGTCGAGCATTTGAGGCCCAAGAGGGTATTGTGGTTGTGGACGATCCTAAAACAACTCCGCTATCCGATGCCCTTTTTGCAGCCGATCAAGACCCCCGTATATGTAGGGCGCATCCGACAAGATATTGCCCATCCTGGGGTGTCACCTTCTGGTGCGTTGCCGACCAAATCCGCAAAGGGCGGCTCTCAATGCCGTGCAAATTGCCGAGTGGCTTATCGCCCATGGCCGGTTTGCCAACAACCCATTCTCCTCTTCTGATGAAACAATCTCAAACTGCACTCACGCCGGAGGTACTCGAATTTGCCACGGTAGCCGTGCCCTTTGCACCCTCTTGCACGAGGCCGCTCAGATGGCTCCGACCGAGCTTACTGACAAATTACTGAGGATTCTTCCCCTGCTCTATATCAAGACGCTGCCCCTCCTCCTCGGTGGTGACGATGCTGTGCCCTTCGACCAAGAGGAGGAGTACTTCCTCCCGGAGTATGTAAGCGAGGCGGAGTACACCCTTGTGGGCGAGGTCTGAGCAACAATTTGGCTGAGGCGACCTCTTTCTTGAGGCGCTATCGCCCGAGATGCAGTACAGCGACCGCCCTCTTACGGCACGACTCTCGGAGACCCTTACGGATATTTACCAGCCTGTTGGCAACTTCTGTAGGGCTCCTGCGCGACGAAGTCTTCGACCTTATTCCGCCTGCCTCCACGACCTTTCTGAGCAATTTGGCGCCTACTGGGGCGATCGTATCTTGGCAGCCTTACGTGCCCTGCATCACCCTCAAGTTCACTGAGAGTTTTGAGCCCTGACGAAGAGGCCTCTGCCAGAGGAAGAAAGAGAGGATTTTAATCAAACACAAATGGAATCTCTAGCAAGAGCATATCACAAAAAGAGGAGATCGCAGCTCTCCCTCACACTCGCATTTTTCCTGGGGAAAATACACCTTATCGAAACGGAAGAAGAGGCCGAAGCCATCTTCGACCAGCTGGAACAGCACTCCGTTGTGGGCTTCGACACAGAGTCTAAACCCTGCTTTACTCGAGGCGAAATAGCGGAAGTAGCCTTGGTGCAGATCTCTACACTCGAGGATGCTTACCTCATCCGTGTAAATAAAAACAGACTTTCCACCCCGCCTCAAAGCCTTCCTGCCAACCCCAACATCCTAAAAGTGGGGCTGAGCCTGCGCGACGACTACAAAGTAATGCGCCGCCGAGCCGAGGTGCAACCCGAGGGTTTTGTAGAGCTACAAAGCCTATGTCCCCGCCCTACGGCATACGAGATGCCGGGTTGCAAAAACATCTATGCCATCATTTTTGGGAGCGCATTAGTAAATCTCAGAGAGTGACCAATTGGGAAAGCCCCACTCTCACCTTTCAAACAACAACTATACGCCGCCCTCGACGCCTATGCCTGCCTGCGTATTTACAACGCCCTGATGGAGCGTCCCATTCCACACCCTCCCTGTTTTGCCTTGCTTTATGTACCGGGGGTGCAAAAAGCTAACTAAAATGGCTATCTTTTGTCCCTCAAACAAAAGGCGTACAAACAGAGAATTCTATAAATACAATACTATTAATAAGCGTACTCGAACATGAATCCCGACTCTAAATTCCGCCTAGAGAGCGACCTTTTGGGCGAACGCCAAATCCCCCGCAGACAAGCTCTACGGAGTGCAGACACTGCGCGGTATCGAAAACTTTCAGATCAGTCAGTTCTCGTCTAGATCAGTATCCCCTTTTATCAATGGGCTAGCCTCACACAAAGTGGGGGCTGCTATTGCCAATCATGCCCACGGCTTGCTCACCGATGAGCAATACAACGCCATCGTAGCCACCTGCAAAGAAATCCTCGAAGGCAAGCACCACGATCAATTCCCCGTGGATATGATCCAAGGTGGTGCCGGCACTACTACCAATATGAATGCCAATGAGGTGATCTGTAACCGCGCCCTCACAAATCATGGGGCACGAGGCCGGAGAATACAAATATCTACAGCCCAACGATCATGTCAATTGCAGCCAATCAACCAACGACGCTTACCCCACGGCTATTCACCTTGGGCTCTACGCCACACACCTCATACTGCGTCCCCACCTCGAAGAACTCATCGCATCTCTACGCAAGAAGAGCGCAGAGTTTGCTCACATTCTTAAGATGGGCGTACCCAACTTGAGGATGCCGTGCCCATGTCTCTAGGGCAAACATTCGGAGGCTTTGCTGCTATCCTAGAAGAAGAATTGGCATACCCTAGACTTCGCCGCTCAGCAATTCCTCACCATCAATATGGGGGCTACGGCTATCGGTACAGGTATCTGCTCCGAACCGGGCTACGCAGAAGCCTGCATCAAGGCTACGGCCGAAATCACCGGTTGGGACATCAAACTCACAGAAGACCTCGTGGGAGCAACCAGTGACACCTCAGTAATGATCGGTTACTCTAGCGCCCTCAAGCGTATTGCTGTAAAAACTCAATAAGATTGGCAACGACATCCGTCTTCTTGCTTCGGGTCCCTCGCTGTGGTCTTCGCGAAATCAACGTACCCGCTATGCAACCCGGCTCTTCGATCATGCCCGGTAAAGGTTAACCCCGTAATCCCCCGGAAGTGCTCAGCCAAGTTTGCTACAAGGTGATCGGTAACGACCTCACCGTGACTATGGCCGGTGACGCTGCCCAGATGGAGCTTAACGCAATGGAGCCCGTAATGGCTCAATGCTGCTTCGAAAGCTGCGACCTCCCTCGCGAACGGTATGGATACCTTCCGCACACTTTTGCGTTGATGGCATCACCGCCAACGAAGATGTTTGCCGCGACTATATCCGCAACAGCATCGGCATCGTAACCGCTCTTAACCCCGTAATTGGGTATAAGAACTCGACCAAGATTGCCAAGGAAGCTATGGAAACCGGACGTGGCGTTTACGACCTCGTACTCGAGCATGGTATCCTATCGAAGGAAGACCTCGACACCATCTTGAGTCCCGAAAATATGATCAAACCCGTAAATCTTCAGCACATCAAACCGCTGAAGTAATACCCAAAAGGCGCTTGAAGAGGGGCGGAGCATTGCGTGCTTAACGCCTCTCTTCAAGACTTTTACACCTCAGGCCAAAGCCCCTCACACCCCTTTACGACAACCCATCCACTAGAAGAGTTGCCGAAAACAAGAGTAGGGACTTTTTATTTACCCCTATTCACGTTAGAAACAGAGATGTCCATGAAAACAAAAACCCTCTTATTCGCTCTGTTATCGTATCGTTTGCCGTTCTTTCTTGCGGCACAAAAAGTCTCGTCGCAGCAGGATGACAAGAGAGAGAAGCCCCTAATGGCAGATACCCTCCAACTCCTCTTTTCTCACCCTACACGAAGAGCATCCCTACGAAGTATTCCTAAATGATGGCAAAGTGTCCCTACGCCTCCCCTTGGCGACACGTCAAATGCTGACCCTCGGTGATAAGATATACCTCCCGAAGAGGGCAAGATGCCAACTCCGGCGACCCATTCGATGTGACACGCCTCGCAGCTCCGTGCGTCAAGATCTTTGCTGGCGACATCGGACAAGACGCAAATCCCATGCTCTGCATGCTACTAAACGATGGGCGAGTGCAGCTACTCAGCATCATCGAAGCGGTGCGATACAAAGATTTTTAATGCCAGTGCCCCAATCAAGCAACTCCAAAACATAAAAAGCTTTCAGTCTAAAGTGGTAGACAACTCCTACGTAACCATTTTTTTGCCAAAGACGCTGCGGGCAAAGAGTTTGAGATCCGCCCCTTTATGGTAAAGCAGCGAGTTGGAATACCCCTGTATTGGACGAAGAGGTAACCCTCGTCTCGTAATTATACTCACCCCCGACTATAAAATACAGCTCCTCATGGATCGTTACGAAGGCTCTTTGGGGCCAAATCTATCAAGGTACCTTCGAGGGGCCCGATTGGCTTGATGAGGGAGAAACGGGCAATTACAACTTCAAATTGTACTCTGCCAGGTTCGAAGATGACATGGGGATTGAGACGCAAGAGATTGACGAGATCGGGGGCTTCTCACTCACGCCTAAGGGAAGATCCAGAGTTCCATTGAGCTAACCTCCGCCAAAATTGCAGCTTGGTGCAACGTCAATGCAACTCAAACATATAAATAAGATAGATACTATGAAACTCACAAACAGTCTTATCATCACAGCCCTTTTGGGACTTTTTTTATCCCACCCGCCTGCGGTAGCAATCACTCAAGCAATCAAAAAGACTCTGCCAATGCAGAGCAATCTGTAGCCTCCGGCAAAGAGGATGTCCAACAGTGCGCATTGGGCCTCATTCGCATTGAGGAGGAGATCGCTTTCGAAGCCATCCCTAAGAGACGGAAAGGCATGGCTGCGTTTCCCGCTCCTTCGTGAGAAGATCTGGGACGCCTACCCTATCGAAGAAGCTCCCTGTGCCCCCTTCCACTACTCCGCCAACGACGAGTACGAGGGTTTCCGGGCTTACCGATTGCGCCAAGATCGTCTTTATCAATAGGGTCAGCACCAGGATAACCCGATGCTTTTACTTTATCCAAAAAGATGGGACAGTAAAGGTACTTTCGTTCTTGCGTGCTATTTGGTTCGGCGACTTCGAGGCTCTTCGGCACCCCACGCCCCAAAAGCGAAGTGGCAGACGTGGTAAGTCGTGACGAGGAGGAGACCGGTTATCGCTCCGCTTTTGCCATCCTAAAGAATGGCGAAGAGGTGGAACTGGATACGTCTCACTTCACAACCACACTTGCCGAAGGACAGAAAAACTCCAATGGATCGCCCAAAAGCGTGCTTGTAGGCACCGACGACTTCCGCATTTTCTTCGTAACAAAGAGCCAAAAACGGACTCTGGCAAGAGGCTCTTGCAGGTAGCTTCGTGGCCGACACTGAGAGCCAAGAAGCCGATGACGTGCTAAACTACCACTTCACACAGCGCAAGAGCTACAGCGCCGATGCCACAAAAGATGCCGCCATTAACATGCGTGGCATCCTGCTTGGCAAGTGGAACGAGACGACTTATGTCGTTAAATCCAAAGGCAATACAGCGCCCTTTGATCGCCCCCTTCGCTACCCCATGGAGCTCTAAGGGCGCAACACGCATACAATATCAACCATAATAACTACTAAATGAAACGACTTTTTCTGATCACTGCTGCCCTCGTGGCAAGCCTTTTTACACTACAAGCCCAAACGTGGGTACGCTTTGGGACTGACAATACCTCCTCGGGGCTTCTAGCGACGAAGTCTACGACTTGGAGTTCGATGGCCAAGGAACCCTATGGGCAGCCACCAACAAGGGGGTTGCACTTCTCCAGGGTGAGTGTCTGGACAATGCTCCAAGGGATGCAGGCTCTGGAGGGAAAGGCTGTAAACCAACTCTTCCTAGACAAGAACAAAAACATGTGGCTCGCAGCCAACGAAGAAGGGATTGCCATGCGTTCACCACAAGGAGAATGGACTTTCTATACCACGGAGAGCGGAGACCTGGAAGGAGGCTTATCTCAAGATATCCTAGAGGACGATAAGGGTGGCTACTGGGTGGCCGATGGAGCTACTCTCACCTACATCAAAGGAATGGAGCACCTCATTACCACCCCTCTCCTAACCCTTTACCACCTTCACTACCCTTGCAATAGGCACGGATGGTAAGGTGTGGGCAGGCTGTGAGAGCGGCGTTTACTACTCGAAGGCGAGGAGTGGAAGCTGCTAGAGGAGTTCTAATACATTTGGATCTGTCCAGACATTACCACCCGCGAAGGGCACGTGTGGATTGCTTCGCAGAATGGTCTGCAACACTTCGATGGCATCCGATGGGAGACCCAAACAACCGAAAACGGATTGCCCGACAACTTCCTTTACCACGGTAATGTTTGATACAAAAGGTAGACTTTTGGGTCGGCACCGATGGCTCCGAGTATGCTACAAAAGATGGGATAAAATGGCTCCTTTATCGGTGAAAAACGAAGGGCTGCTGGCCAAAGATATCTTCGACATTACATTCTCTCCCGAGGGCAAGGCCTATCTCGCCACGCACAAGACAGGGGTAGCTTACCAGACTGAAAACAACACCTGGGCACTCTACTCGGGCGATGGACTCGTGGGCAATGTCTGCAAAAGACATCCTGCTCTCCAAGGGCGGAAGCTTCTGGTGGCAACTACCTCGGGCATCAGTCACTACGATGCCGACGGCAAGAAATGGAAAAAGCTTTTACCCAAGCAAATGGCGGATTGATTGGCCTAAACGCTCGCCGTCTCTCACTCGATGGCAAGGGCAACTCTGGGCGGCCTTCTACGATGGGGGCGTCTCGGTTTACAACCCAACTATGGAGATGTGGACCAACCATGGCGTAGGAGAGGGCAAACTACCGGTACCCACCGTCACCGATGTATGGGTAGATACCGAAGGGGTAGCATGGGCTTTACCTTTGCCGGAGGGCTTGCCAACATGCCAACAACAAGTGGGAAAGAATAACAGAGGCGCAGGGTTTGCCTAGCAAATCACTCTGGGCCTAACCCCGGTGCCGACGGATCGCTTTGGATCTCCTCGGTAGCCGGAGCCATTCAGTACAAGGAGGGTAAGTTCACTACCCTTACCAAGAGTGCGCATAAGCTCCCCGACGACAACGTGCGCAACGTACTCTTCGCCCCCGATGGCTCTATGTATATCTCGCACGAATTCGGGGCTACAGGTGCGCAACCTAACCACCAACGAATACACCAACTACAGTGCTTCCAATGGCTTTTATCTCTAGCTATGTCAATCATGTTGCCTTTGATGCGAAGGGAAATCGCTGGATCTCTTGCTGACAGAAGGGTTCTATTTGATGACTAAGGAGGGACATTTTACAAGATCGAAGAGAGCTGAAGGCTTTACGCCCTCAGATGTATATATCGGCTCTGTTTTAACGAGCAAGGAGAGCTCTACGTCTGCACCAATGATGGTATTTTCATCCTCAAAGATCCTGAGACTTTGGTGCAAAAAGCTAACGGCTACAGAGCCTACTCTCCCGCTCATTCGCTTGTTGTTGCGCCCAACCCCTGCCACCAAATACACCGAGGTGCAAGGAGCCAATGCCCATGCTGAAGTGCGCCTAACCACGCTCGATGGGGTACTATTGCGCAAGATGCAGTGTGATGCTCAAGGCTCTCTACACATTGCTCTAGAGGGAATAGCACCCGGCACTTATATCCTCGTTGTAGACGCTAAAGCCTATCGTCTCACTCGTAAGCGAATAAAAATTATCCGCTTTAGGCAATCTAGTCTAGGGGAGGGAGGGATCCGGTCTACTCTCTCCCTTTTTGTTTTGAGAGGATCGGCTCCCTGCCCCTCGTTGGGCTGGCAGCTACCTCCGCCCTTATCCTCCTCGGGAGCCAAGGGAGAACAAGTTGCACAAAAAGGTGCTATTGCGCTAGGGTTGCGCTACCTTTGTGGGCAGAATAGCTTTGTCAAAAATAAAATAAGAGATGAATCAATCAAACGAATTGACCCCTTTAAAAAGGGTATTGTAGGTGTACAGTATCTTTTTGTAGCCTTTTGGGGCAACGGTATTAGTACCTTTTATTGGTAGGCCCAGATCCCTCTACGGCGCTATTTTTCGGCAGGTATCGGCACGCTGCTTTTTCACCTTGTAACAAAAGGTAAAGTCCCCATCTTCTTGGGGAGTAGCTTTGCCTTTATTGCCCCCCATTGTCAAGGCAACAGAGTTATACGGATTGAGGGAGCTCTTTTCGGTTTGATGGGTGTATCGGCCGTCTACTTTGTGATGGCAGCATTGGTTCTCTGGCAGGGCACTAAGCTACTCAATAGGCTATTCCCTCCCATCGTGATAGGGCTGGTAATCATGCTCATTGGGCTATCGCTCTCCCCAAGTGCCGTTAATATGGCATCGACCACTGGTGGCTGGCTGCAGCATCACTGCTACGGCCATTATCGTAACCCTCTACACCCGTGGTCTTATCAAGCTCATCCCCATCTTTTGCGGCATTGTCGTGGGTATGTCTTAGCTCTCATATTCTTTCCCTAGTGAGGTCGATCTCACCAAAGTAGCTGAGGCAGATTGGTTCGCTCTTCCCAAGCTAATCTTCCCTTCCAAGATCTCTTGGGAACCGATTCTCTTCATGATTCCGGTAGCCATTGCACCGGTTATTGAGCACATTGAGACGTGTACGTGGTTAATAGCGTCACGGGGAAAAACTTTGTCAAAGACCCGGGGCTACACCGCACCATGCCTCGGGGATGGGCTTGCCTGCCTCGTGGCAAGCGTGATCGGGGCACCTCCCTGTTACCACCTATAGCGAGGTGACGGGGGCGATGTCTCCTGACCAAGGTGAGCAACCCTTCGGTCTTCCGCATTGCCGCAGTTACGGGCATTGTCTTTTTCGCTCGTAGGCAAGGTGAGCGCTCTTCTTAGCAGTATTCCACAGGCCGTACTAGGCGGTATTATGCTGCTTCTCTTCGGAACGATTGCCGGAGCCGGTATCTCCAACCTCCTCAACAGCAAAGGTAGATTTTGCCTGTCTCGCAATATTGTCATCATTTCTGTGACGCTTACCACCGGCATTGGTGGTGCCATCATGCACCTGGCAACTTCTCTCTAGCAGGGATTGGGCTCTCGGCCCTCATTGCCGTTGTCCTCAACCTGATCCTACCTGAACCCAAAAAGTCAAACGAAACAACAGAAACAAAAAACTAATAAGGGATGAAAAAGCTTCTACCTTTTGTGGCAACGGCTGTTGCCCTTTGTGCCGTGCCTCAACTAGCCAAGGCGCAAAACGTTCAGTTGCATTACGACTTTGGTCGCCATATCTACAGCAAGGAGGCTCCTAATCGCCCCTCGTCTTACCACTACGGTAGAGATGTTCCGCCCCGACAAGTGGGGTAATACCTTCTTCTTTATTGATATGAATTACGGCGCTAGTGGCGTACGCGATGCTTATTGGGAGATTGCGCGTGAGTTTTAAGTTCTGGCAAGCCCCCTTTGCTATCCACGCTGAGTACAACGGAGGGCTCACCAATAAGTTCTCATTCCACAGTGCTTTTCTCCTCAGGGGCACGTACGCTCTCAATGCTCCTGACTTCTCGTATGGGTTTACCGTTACCCCCTATGTATAAATACATCCGTGGCAATAAGAGCCCCCATTCGGCACAACTAACTGGTACTTGGTACTACCACTTCGCAGAGGGACTCTGCTCCTTCAATGGGTTTATGGATCTCTGGTATGATGGGGACATCACAGAAAAAGCTCCTGTTGTATTCCTATCCGAACCCCACCCTGGCTCAACCTAAACAAGATCGAAGGCGTGGACGACGACTTCCGTCTGAGCGTAGGTACAGAGTGGGAGTTGAGCTACAACTTTGCAGGAAATCGCTTCTTCCTAATGCCGACCCCTAGGGTCTTAAGTGGACCTTCTAAAGGATCGGGATTCTTTTGTTTTCCCTCTTTTTGCCTTTCTTCTCCCTACCCATCGGAGTGGGAAGTGCAGAAAGAGGGGTTTATTTTTGCCCTCACCCCAAGTGCCCCCACTCTCCGGGTGAAATAGGATCCTCGGAAGAGGAGCTCCGGATTCTAGGGTGATATTTTTCCCGATTTAGAGCAGAAATGCCCTCGTGGTATTGGCTGAAAATAAAAGAATAGCCCAAAACTTGCTATCGTTTTAGGCCATTTTCTGATGAAAAAAATTAGGGAAGAAAAAGTGCTCCCTTACTCTACTTTGCTTTTTCCCTTTGCAGGAGAGGAGCCCTTTGGAGGAGCCAGAAGACTCTTGTAACGAGCGGGATTGCCCAGCACCTCGCAAGCGGCTTTCACCCTGAGAATCTCCGGGCATGATGAAGGCGAAATAGCCCTTTCTATGATAGCGACGCAGCATGATCTGCGACTCAATATACTCCTTAATATCTCGCTTAAACCGGGCACCATCTCTCTGGATATTCGGCTCAAGCACTTTGCGCAATGCCTCCAGCTCCTTAGCGGCATTCTCGGGCACTTGCTCGTAGGATATTAGCTCCTGCATCTGCTCGAGATACTCAAGGCTTCGGGGTTGATAGGTAAAGCCGTGGCTTTGAGAGATAGGTAATAAAAATCGTTGTACTCGGCCTCGGTCAAGTGGAACTGCTCGGGCGAAGCGAGGTTTTGTGGGTTGCCTCGTAGCGCGTTATGTAGTCGAATACAAGGGTATCCACACTCATGTAGGCAAGCATGCTCGCCATAGTATCGGCCTCCACCTTGAGGTCGGGCATAATCCCTCCGGCATCGTACACGGTGCGTCCCTCCCAGGGTAGAGAAGGCTGCGCCTAGGCTATCATTTTCGGCAATCTGAGTGCGGTCTCCCGAGGTGGTTGTAGGCAATCTTTTGGATACAACGCCCACTGGGGATATAGTAGCGAGCCGTGGTAAGTTTGAGCAAGCCATCGCCCGGAGTTTGTATCGTGCTCTGCACAAGCCTCTTTCCCGTAGCTTTTCTCACCTATAATTACGGCCCTATCGAGGTCTTGCAACGCACCGGCTACGATCTCAGAAGAGGATGCACTCTCTTCGTTGATAAGCACAGCAAGCGGGAGGTCCAAGGCAACAGGCGCAGACATGGTGCGGTAGGTGTCGTTGGCCGAGGCATCACGGCCTTTCACGTGCAGCACCTCCGTATTATGCGGAACAAAGAGACTTACAAACCTCGATGGCAGACTGTATCACCCCCGCCGTTGCTACGGGAGGTCAATGATAAGGCCTTTGAGGGAGCAACCTCCGTAAGAGAGGTAAGCGCCTCACGGATATCCTTGCCCGAGTCTTGGGTAAACTGTGAGAGGCGGATAATACCGATATCGCCGGCCAATCGCCCGGCATAAGCAAACCGAATTGATCGAAATCTTTTTCGCCTAAAGCGAAACTCACGGGGAGCCGGCTCTCCGGCACGTTGTACCACGAGGTGAATCTCCGTACCTCTTTGCCCCTTAGGCATTGCTAACCTCGGGTGTAGTGGAGCGGGCGTAGCTCTTGCCATCAATCCGCAAGATACGGTCTCCGGGCTGAGCCCCTGCCCTCTGGGCAGGCTGTCCCTCGAAGGGCTCGTTTATAATTACTACGTGCTATCAGCGCTGACTGATGATGGCTCCGATACCGGCATAGACCCCGGTAGTAGCCTCACGAAAGGCTTGTGCACTCCTTCGGTGTCATATACTCGGTATAGGGATCGAGGCGAGATAGCATCGCATTCATACCCAGAGCGTGGATGGTGGGCAGGTCTATCGTATCCACAAAAATATCGCTGCACACTCGAGAGGATAGTACCCGTTGTTTGTAGGGCATCGAAGTAGATTTGCTTGTCGTTACGAGACTGGGCATAATCTAGAGAGCCCCCTCGGCAAGAAGACAAAAGGCGAGAAAGGGGAGGAGAATAAGTCGTTTCATAGACATATTTCGAAGGAGATTAGAAGTTTTCTTCAAGAGCCAGACGAAGCTCTTCTGTGGTTATATCTTGGTGTATCTCACCGCGATAGGCATAGGATATTTTGCCACGCTCTTCGCTTACGATAATCACCATAGCATCGGTTTCTTGGGAGAGCCCGAGGGCGGATCGGTGACGCAAGCCCAAGTCTTTATTCAGGTCGTCCACCCCCGATACGGGCAAGATACATCCTGCTGCACGGATACTGCCTTCGGCTATAATCACCGCTCCATCGTGCAGGGGGCTGTTTTTGAAAAAGATATTTTCGAGCAGTCGAGCATTGACCTCGGCGCGAAAACATTTCGCCCGTATGGATGTAGTTGGAGAGATCCATGGCGTGCTGAATGGCAATGAGGGCTCCTGTTTTTCTTTTTGGCAAGGTTAAGGCACGCCAAAACCACCGGAGCAATATATTTTTCTCCTCCACCTCAGCCGCGCGCGCCTCCTTATTGAACCAACGGCGTACCGTACGCCATCGGCGGGTAGAGCCCATCCCCACAAGGAACTTTCGGATCTCGTCTTGGAAAATGATGATGAGCGTCAAGGCTCCTACACTCACAATTTTATCGAGGATAGCCCCCATGAGGCGCATCTCCAGTATCTGAGAAACCAAAACCCAAATGGCCACAAAGGTAAACAGACCCACGAAGATCGCTTTGGAGCCGGAGCTTTTGAGGATGCGATAGGTGTAGTACAAAAAAAGACGGCAACAAGCAGCACGTCTATGCTGTCTTTGAAGGAGAAGGTGAGCCAGAGTAGAGGCATGGGCATTGTCTTTAGTAGGGAATTATCTCTAGGGGAACGCTAAAGAGGGTCATAAGGTGAGGTAGGGACGCATCCTCTCTGCAGGCGGATCGCCTCCACAGCGGCACGCCCATCATGCACGCGCAGGATGTCCGCCCCCTGCAATAGAGCGATGGTGTGAAGTACAGTAGTGCTGCTGAGGGCCTCCGCAGCGGAGGATTCGAGTAACTGCCAGACCATGCGCTTACGAGAGACGCCCTATAAGAATGGGCAGTTGCAGGGCGCAAGGGCTTCTGCACAGCGTGCCAAAAAGGCGGTAATTATCATCGGGGGACTTAGAGAATCCGAAGCCGGGATCGAGGATAATATCCTTGGCTCCGAGTTGCTTGAGGGTATCTACCTTACGAACAAAGTAGTCGAGAACGGCCGTCTCCACATCGGGTTGGTAAGTCGCCTCGTGGTGCATCCCCGCAACACGCCCTCTAGATGCATCAGGATATAGGGCACACCCAAACGAGCTACCGTGGAAAACATCTTCTCGTCTTCGCTCCCTCCGGCATATCGTTAATAAGGTTGGCACCATATTCCTCCACAGCCATGGCAGCTACATCGGCACGAAAAGTATCGACCGATAGGGGAATGTCGCTATACTCATCACGCCAGAGCTTGAGGGCAGGACGCAGCCTATCCATCTCTTCCTGACTACTCGGCATGGTACACCCCTGGGCGTGTGAGCAGCCGCCCAGGTCAATCATCGTACCCTTCGCGCACAATCTCTTCAAAGCGAGCGCGCAGAGCGCCTTCTCCCGAGACGCGGCTCCCCGAATAGAAGGAGTCGGAGTTACATTAACGATACCCATTACTTGGGGCTGAGCGAGGGAGAATAATCGTCCCCCGAGGTTAAGGGTAGTCTGCTTCATTGGCTGTTACCTCCGGCAAAGAGGGGTTGTATTCTTTATCCGAACCCAAAGGTAACTAACTTTTTGGGAGGGGCGCGGAGAGGATAACCCTTCAATCATGCTAACAATCTGTATCTAACCAATTTAATACATTCACTCAAGTTCAAATTTTTCGTGGGCACGAAAATATTTTTTTCTTCCGCACACAAATTTGAATGAGAGCCCTCACAAAAATTCTCTCCTTCCTATCGAACTTATCACACGAGGGGTGGAAAGAGAAACGCGCCCGGATCCCGACGGCTTCGGGCCGTCGGGATCCGGGGCAAAAGGGGACAGGGCTCGCCCTAAAAGGAGAGGCGGCAACCTAGGTAGAGCGTTCGAGGGAGGGTAGGCCCGTAGATATAGGCACTATCCCGACTAGCACCTTGGTCGTAATCCTTTGGCGCGCGTCTAGGAAGTTATTGATACCGCCGTATAACTCAACTCGCTGTGGCGGAAAATATCGAAATGGTAAGATACTGCACCCAACTCCACGAAGGTGGGCGTAGTCGTCAGCTCGTCGATACGCACAATCCGATCTTCGTGCGCAACGCCATGGCTCTTGAAGTGCTCGGTAAATATGCCGGCATCGTGCTTGGCCTCCCTATCGCTTTGAGCGCTACCGGCTCCATACTCTATCGTGGGGTGCAAGCATCGGCCCCGTTATAGTACCTGTGAAGGAGAAAGAGAGGGCATGAATCGGCTCATAGCCAAGGGTAAAATAACCGTATGCATTGGGCGTTCGCATCATCCGTCGGTCGGTCAATTTACGGTTCTGCACCTTCTTATCCGCGTCAATTATCGGCATTCCCGAGGCATCGAACTCGGTATACTCTCCGTATTCCACGGCTTTGTCGTAGAGATTCTGAGTATAGGTAAAGCCTGCCTGCAACTGGAGGTTACGCCATGCTAGCTTGCCCTCTATATTGCATCCGTATACACGCGCTCCCTGACTATTGGTCGCAAGAGGCGCATCACGCCATCGTTTTGCGAGGGTTGCTCCTCATTCACAAAGACGTCAATAATGCGATTGTAAAAGCCTTCAATAAGGAGATTTCCGCTAAATCCCTTCCAACGGTGGTAGAGATCGGCACTCATATTGAACGAATGGCTGGTTTCGGGTCTTAACCCTCCATTGATTACCCTGGCTTCACCCCTACGATGCTCACGTGTAGGTCTTCGTCAAAGACTTGAGGAGCACGGAAGCCCTTAGCGTACGAGGCGCGCAGGTTAACCTCCTTAGTCGGGTTGTAACGCAGGGTCGCTCTCGGGCTTAAAAATCGGGTTGCCTACAATCGAATGCTCATCGAGGCGTGTACCCAAGAGGATAGAGAGGTGCTGATTTTTCCATTCTACCTGAGCAAACTGACTCGCATTGTGCACATGCTGATGAATACCGGGGAATGCCGAGAGAGTTTGCCCCTTCGAGGATGTCGTTTCCATCATCGTCTTTCCGTTGCTGCCACGAGCGGATGGGCATTTTGTCATCAAGGAAGTCATACACATACTCCGCACCCAACAGGATCTCAGCAGGTACAAAGAGCAGACGATCTGCACTATAATTGTACTGCACTCCTCCCATGTAGTGTACGTCCGCGAGTAACCCGTAATTATCGCCATACAGCTCTTTAGGTACGGGAGTGCCGAGTATTCCCAAGATCTTCCCTAGCTCATCCGCACGATCTGCGAGCCCCCATAGTAACTATTACGGTCCACAGATTGCCCCGAGGCAAAAGCCTGAAAGTGGTGCTTGAGGTTGCGAGAGAAAAGGTCGTACTTGAGGTTGCCACCGTAGATGCTGTGGTCGAGATGCTCCGAAAACGGCAGCGACATGATCGGGCAAATCGAAGTGATCTCCCCACGGCGATATCTCTTGAATGGTATGAATATCCGCCGAAATCTTGCTGTAATCATCGGGCTTGAGGTAGAAGTGGCCCTCACGGTGCGCGCATTAAGTTTGCTCAAGTTCACAAAGCCATCGCCATTGGCATCCCAAGGCGTTCGGTAGCGAGCCTGACCATAGAGCATGGCCCCCATCCGATTATCGGTGAGACGAGGGAGGCATTCATGCCGAGGTTATTGTCGGGGCGGTTCATACCGGTAAACGATACGGACTCATTAATGGAAAAACTATTGCCATTAGGCTCCTTGGTAATAATATTGACCACACCGCCAATAGCCGAAGAGCCAAAAAAGAGCCGAACCACCACCGCGCACCACCTCCACGCGGTCTCACCATGTTCGTTGGTATCTGCTCAATGCCATACACCCCGGCCAGGGCGCTAAAGATAGGGCGGCTATCGATAAGGATCTGCGAGTAACGTCCATCCAAACCATTGATACGCACCTGATTGAATCCGCAGTTCTGGCAATTGTTCTCCACGCGCACCCCGGGCTGAAACACGAGACCCTGGAGTAGATTATTCTGCGTTCACTTTACCAAAAACCTTCTCATCCACAATCGTTACTAACGGTAGGGAGCCAAACGGCGGAGCGTGGTTTGGTGGTTGGCAGGAAAACTACCACTTCATCAATGGCAACGGCATCTTTCCTGAGCTTTCGAAATTGACCTCCTGCAATTTTCTATTCAGGCACCACGGTTACCTTTTTCTTTGCGTAAGGTACCCCACACCTCGCATTACAAGGGTAACCTCCCGGGGCGTAGGTGACGAAGGAAATAGTGCCCCGAGGCATCCGTGGCGGTGCCTATATTCGTTCCTTTTACAAAGACGGAGATACCGGGCAGGTGCTCTCCGGTTGCTTGATTCTACAACATGCCCGATGATATTTGCATCACTGAGCGGAGGTGTAGGGGTAACAGCTGTTGCTTTTAAAAACATATCAGCAACGAAATCAGAAGTAAAATGTACTTATTCATATTATGCGTTTTGTATATCTGTGTATAACAGAGGAAGGCGGCGTTAGGGTTCCCTACTCCCCAAGAGAGCCCTTTCTCATGCACTCTTTTTCTTGGCAGCAAAGGTACTCTCCGGGCATTCCCACGCAATCCCCAGTTATTAGGAGGGCATCCCTAGGTATCCATCCCGAGTTGTAGCCCCCAAGAAATGGGGAGAAATGCATCCATAAAAGGGGACTTTTCTCAGACTTTGCAGGCAAAAGTTAGGCTCTATGATGTATAATGTATAACTTTGTGGGGTAAGGAAGACGCCGAGTAAGAACAAGATAAGGCAATCGAGCCTACGCACTCGCGAGTTGCTTATTGACGCAGCTCGCCAGCTCTTCGCGCGTTTTGGAGTCGAAAAACCACCATGAACGATATTGCCGAGGCCTCCAAGCGGGGCAGGCGTACCGTCTATATGTACTTCAACAGCAAGAGCGATGTCTTCTATGCTGTGGTAGGGCGAGAGTTGGATCTACTCTGCAAGCGACTCGAGGCTGTGGCAGAGTCCGAGGGGTCTGCCCTCGAAAAATTGATGAGCCTCATCTATACCCACATGGATACCATCTTGCAAGTGGTCATGCGCAACGGCTCTCTCAAGGCTCAATTCTTCAACGATATTGGCCGTGTGGAGCGAGTTCGCACAAGTTCGACCTCCGCGAGCAGGATATTATTGCCTCCATCCCTAGAGGAGGGCAACCGGGATGGCATTTTTCTCGGTGCGCGATGTCAAGATGACTGCCAATATCCTACAACATGCTTTCAAAGGGGTTAGAAGTTCCCTACATACACTGACAAACGCGCCGTATGGGGGAGCCAAGAGTTCGACTCCTTACGCCGAGCCGCCGAGTATTTAGTATTCCGAGGCGTTGGCTACAGAGGTGAGATACACCACTCCCCACAAAAAAACAAGATCAAAAGAACGATAATACAGAGAAATCATGAACTTATTAGCAGGAAAACTGCCCTTATAACGGGTGCCGGTCGTGGTATCGGTCGCGCTATTGCACTCCGCTTTTGCCCAAGAGGGAGCAAACGTTGCCATTACAGATATTCGGATCACAGACGAGGTAGAAGAGTTCATCGCTCAACTCAATGCCATGGGCGTAAAGTGCCAAGGCATACACCTCCAACGCGGCCGATTTTGACGATGCTCACAAGACGGTAGAGGCCGTAGCTGCTGACTTTGGCGCTATCGATATTCTGGTAAACAATGCAGGGATTACTCGCGATGGGCTACTCATGCGCATGACTGAGGAGCAATGGGATATGGTGATTAACGTCAATCTCAAATCCGCATTCAACCCTAACCCACGCCGTAACTCCCCATCATGATGCGCCAACGTAGCGGCAGCATTATCAATATGGCCTCAGTAGTAGGGGTGAGTGGCAATGCAGGGCAAGCCAACTACTCCGCCTCCAAGGCCGGTATGATTGGTCTCGCCAAAAGTACCGCTATGAACTCGGCTCGTGGTATCCGCGCCAACGCCATTGCCCCCGGGTTCATCATCACCGATATGACCAATGCACTCTCAGAAGATGTAAAGAAGCAATGGGCAGCCCAGATTCCTCTACGCCGTGGAGGTACGCCGGAAGACGTGGCCGGGTGGCAACTTTCCTTGCTAGCGACTCTCCGCCTCACGTTTCTGGGGCAAGTTATTCATTGCTGTGGCGGTATGAACTGCTAATGAAAGTCGTATACGAAGACAATCACCTTCTCGTCGTAAGCAAACTGCCGGGCGAGATCGTTCACGCAGATAAGACGGGCGACCCTTCCCTAGAGGACATGGTCGCCCTCTACCTTAAAAAGAAATACAATAAGCCGGGGAATGTATTCAGGCGTGGTACACCGCTCGACAGACCTGTGGGCGGATTGGTTCTTTTGCCAAAACCAGCAAGGCTCTGGCTCGCATGAATAAACTCTTTGCCGAGGGCGGAGTAATTAAAACCTACCGTGCTGTGGTGCAAAACAGCCCCAAAGGCACACAAAGGGGAGTGTATAGATTGGCTCTGGCGCAATGCCAAACAAAATAAAAACCTACATCGTAAAAGAGAATCACCCGATGCCAAGCGAGCACACCTCCGCTGGCGACGAATTGCCACGGCAGAGCGCTACCAGATGCTCGAGATAGAGCTACTGACGGGGAGACACCACCAGATACGGGCTCAACTTGCGGGGATGGGATGCCCGATCAAAGGCGACCTAAAAATACGGAGCTCCACGCTCCAACCCCGATGGAAGCATCTCCCTTCTGAGCTACTCCATGGTCTTTGAGCATCCTGTAAGCCACGAAAAGATAGAGCTGCATGCCACTCCGCCCCACGACAAACTTTTGGCAACTCCTCTTCTCCCTTGCCGAGAAGGACCCCAAGGGTGCTACTCTGTCTTTAGACTACCGAAGGGCACCGCTCTCCACCCCTCTCAAGAGACCTCAAAAAAAATTAGCCCTACACTCCCAAAAGTGCAGGGCTAAAACAAAATATTTTTCAGGCAGAAGCGCTCTCCCTTTCTGGGTGAAAAATGGAGAAAAATCAGCTGATTTCCAAGAGAAAACTAGGCAAGGAAATTCTACCTCTCTCCTACCAAGTGGCTCCGGCCCGATTGTGACAGACGACTCCCTACATTCTCTATCCCCCTATCGAAGGGCGCTCACTGCAGGGGCTCTAACGTAAGTGTATATATACCCGAAGTGGGAATTTCACCCTTGCAGATAGGGAAACGAGAGCTCTGTAAGGGCTACCCCCGATCCCCGCCATAGGCCTACTTGCTCCGAGAGCAGGAGATGCAACGTATCCCTCCGCTCATAGGATGCGCTATCGCTAAGCGTGGCCAGCACATCAAAACCACAATACTCTACATTGTTATTATGCCGAATAAGAAGGTCGAAATAGTAGGGACGGTGCGCTTCCGTTACCAAGAAGCGATACGAAAGCTGTTGCCCACGATTCCACTTCGCATTGGGCACCTTTTCGTACTCAATACAGGCTTCGCGCGTAGGACGGCAACCCACGACAGCAATAGGCAGGGAGCAACGGAAAAAGAGGCTAAGTAGAGCCAGAATCCCCCGATAGAACCTTCGAGACATAGTACGCAGAGCCCCTCGCTAGTCTAATTACTCCGGAGCCGAATCACCCTCTTTGCTTGCGGGGCGGGCTTCGCCTCCGGAGCGGACAAAACGCTTATCACGCTGCGGGCGATGCTCACGGCGAGCTGTTGGTTCACCTTCGGCACTTACAGCGCCATCTCCCATGGGTCGGTTGCTATTCACCCTCGGTACGTCTCTCACGGCGAGCGCCTCCTCAGACTCGGGCCAGCGAGCCCTCCGCCTTCGAGTACCCCTGTGGTGCAGGCGGCGATTATTGAAAATAACGATCCCCGATGGGCGACGGCGATTATTCGGACGAGTCTCTCGGCCCCTCTTCTCTAGGGAGATTCTGCTCAGGAGCAGCTCCCTCAACAGGCTCTTGCCCCCGCATTACGAGAGCGACCGGCATGGTCTCCCCGGTTATTATATTGCCGTTGCCCCTTGCGACGCTTACGCCCCTTATCATCGAAGCGAGTAAGGAGATTTTCGTCTAGAATATCTAGCGAAACAGGTTTCTTTATATACCGCTCCTCAAGTAGAGTTGCAGGTTTCTCTCCTCGGCGATTCATCTCAATCACCTCTCGAGCTCGTCAGGGTAGTAATGGTACATGCATTGGTAGAACGATTCTTCTCCGCAGTGTACGTCACCTCCCTTTGAGGAGATCCCACTTGAAGAAATAGAAGCTTCCCTCCTCCGTCTCTAGCACCAGATCACGAGGCGGCATACGCTTTTGAGCCTCCACATAGGTATTGACCTCAAAGTTGGTGCAACACTTGAGTTTGGCACATTGCCCCGTGAGCTTCTCGGGATTGAGGGTAAGATCTTGGTAACGAGCCGCAGCCGTATTAACGCTCTTGAAGGTGAGTCATCCACTGAGCACAACAGAGCGGACGACCACATGGGCCAATCCCCCGATACGCCCGGCCTCCTGACGTGCTCCAATCTGCTTCATTTCGATGCGCACATGGAAGGTATCTGCCAGTACACGGATAAGCTTACGAAAGTCTACACGCCCATCGGCTATATAGTAGAAGATGGCTTTGCTCCCATCTCCCTTGATACTCTACATCGCCCATCTTCATCTCCAGCCCCAGCCCTTCAGCTATCTGGCGTGCCTCAATCTATAGTGCCATGCTCCCGCTCCTTTGCTCTTTACAGCGATCGAGATCGCTCTGGGTAGCTAGGCGGAAAAGCTGACGGATCGGTTCACGACTATGGGGCTTCTTGGCGGCGAAATCGGAGAGCAGCCAATGTTCCTGTGAGTACCACTCGCCCTATATCCACACCGGGAGAACCCTCCACCGCCACTATGTCATCTTTTGTGTACCTCTATCCCTAGAGGGTTCGTAAAGACTACTTTGCGGGTATTCTTAAACTGAACCTCTACGTATTTATTACGGTCTATATCATCGGCATAGCCCGAGAGCCAGTCGTAGCTATTAAGGGGCTGTTTGCCACACCCTTTTGCAACCCGCTGAGCCTATCTGAGCCGAACCAATGTACTTTATATCGTCTTTATGCATTATCTAATCTCTTTGTTATCAGTCGGTAAAGGTACAAGTTTCTCGCTGAATAGGCGATAAAAAAGCCTCCGAACTCGGTATAAAAGACTCCGCTACCCCTCGCAAAGGAGAAGGCAGCGGAGCCAAAGTATAGATTTTCGTATTTCTTTTCTTTAGCGAGCCGGGAGCTTGCGGGTGAGTGTAGAGCCATCCGACAAGCGAACACTCAGGAGCGTCATGGCCTGACAATAAGCTCGATCTACAACAAACTCAAGAGCATTAACCCCTTCACCCATCGTAAGTTGCTTCCCATCTACGCCATAGAGAGTATAACTCTCAATCCCCACAAGACTCTCCACTCGATAGCCGACCTCTACGGGGATCACTCGAAGAATTTCACCATCCGTATGAGGGTGAGGTCACAGACTTCACCCTGGGGTACTCCATACGAAGCTCAAAGCGGGTGCCCCTCATTCGCCCCATTCTGATAGGTGCAGCGAGGATTCGCCAAAAGGTCATGCTCCTGACGAGTAGCTCGGTCGTAGAGAGCAATGCGGGTAAAGTGGTGACTCGTAAGCGATGAGAAGTCCAATTCGATCGGACCTATCAGCGAGCTATGTACCCCTCATAGGCACCACTGCAAGTGAGGAGCCCGACTGGATTACATTGGGCGATCCCGCATCCGCATCCACAAAGAAGACCGTAGGCACTTCGTCAATCGTAGGATAGAAGAGTGCCGGAGCCGATACAAGTTCCGTATCGGGGAAGAGAATGGATTCGCCACCTTACCTGCACCTATTCGTAGCCACCACGGGAACTTTGCGCATGGGGTCACTCATGTTTATCGTACAGCTCTGAGGCTCCAATCCTTGTTGGGTGCAAGAAGCACATTATTGGAGCCCTCCGTGGGAAAGAGTAGCGGACCGCTAGCCTTCTTCTTGATCACAATAGCTTGGAGCGGAAGGATCTCCTTCCGAAGCGTGCTAGCGGGAGAACTCACTCCTGAGTAGTAAAACCTTCCAGGTATTGTTCGTAAAGATATAGTAATAGGGCTCGATAAAGTGTGCTATTTACATTTACCAACTTATCGAAGTCAATGGCACTCATAAAGGGATTACCCACCATCCGCAACTCGGTGCTCGTATCCCCCGCTAGTTGGAAGGCATAACCCTCTACGGGAGCTCCAGATAGCGTGATCGCACCAATCGCTTTAGAAGCCGTTGTCTCGAAGGCAAAGCGGAAGTCCTCCTCCGGCTTACGCACATAGCTATCAACCTTGCCCATAGGCGCAAGCGTAGCCATATCGTAGTAACGGAAGAGAGAAGTATTATTAGCCGCCGTATATCTATGTAGAGGATAGTAGGGATCTACATCTCTATTGAGATAGAAAGGAAGGCGGATAATACCCTTCAGACCATCAAGGTTCTTGTGGTCTTTGTACCCTGACCTTGCTTGCATTACGACCTGCCACCTTGAGAGCAATCGCATGGTTGAATAAATCCATATTGTCCACCAGCGTATTCACCGGCTTATCAAAAGAGGCATCGGTAAGAGTCGCTGCATTCCCTAATGCCCGACTTGAAGTAACGCTGATAGGTCAGCGGATAGCCCGCCAAACCAAAAGTCGCCCGAGAGGATGTTTTTGAGCGGTGTGGCAAAGCATGTACCAGCGGTCTCGATCCATCATTCGCTTATCGCTCTTGGGAAGTGTGGCTCCGCATGAGCCTGGAGCGAACCATCGGACTGCATCTTACCGAAGTTGTAATCCACATACGCACGCTCATAGCGGAGAAGCTGAGGGCGCCCCAACTGACTGCCATAGTGGAGTAGACATCTTGACACTCGGCGGCGCCATAGGTACCCCTGCACCGAAACCGAAGGGTCTAGGTCGGGGAAGAAATTATCCACCTCGGAGGGATATGCACCGTAGTACAAGCTGCAGGGATGGCATTGACTGCAACCCCATTAGTATTGCGCCAGTTGCTCTTTGTCGAACCAGTTCGCATTGGTCGCATCAGACGCCCACCAGAGAACAGGAGGAGCCACCGACAAATCGAAGGGAATCTCTACAGAAGTGGAGCTCCCTCACAAACTACATTGATGGCCTCCAACTTGTATCGTCCGGAGTGCTGTAGGGCTTTCGCTATGGGCAATCTCCACTATGCGTCCATCCAACGTGGAGCCATCCGGCAAATGCCATTTATAGAGAACGTTCCCACCCAAGGAGACTGCCTCGAGGGTAATAGGTTCCCTTTCGCAATACTTGCTCTTGAGGCGCGTGGTACGAACAATGCTCGTAGAACCCAAGTCGTAGAGCGAAATAGGGTACCGGCCTTTATTATCGTTCCGGCATTGTCTATCCTGAGATAGAGCAAATAACGATCCTCCGTGATAGGGGTTCCGGTGTCAATTCTATGGTAATGGAGCCGCCATTAGCTACCACATCCACATCCGATAGGGTCTTTATAGCCGCGCCTCCATTAGCGGGACGGAGCTCCACATCAAGATGCCCTATATAGTTGGTAGGCTCGAAATTGATGTAAGCATAGGGACCCTGATGGGCACTTATAGCCCACATAGGTATCTCGCTCATAGGGAGAGGTTTAGATCATTCAGATCGATGGAAACGGTAGGAAGGCAAATTATATTATCATTACTATAATAGCTACTAGAAGTCCAAGAGACTCTCAAGCCTAGTTTCCCTTGAGCCAAAGGCATATCAAAGTAAAATCTTCTTAGGATCTACACCCTGAACTGGCAACTACATAGGAGCCACGAGAGAGTGTACTGCCATTAAAGACTTCTATATCGTTTTCGCTTAACCCATTAGGATACTCTTGAATTTGGACGTATGGAGTATCAAATGAAACTCCATCCTTAAGTAAAATATCTGTATGACCGCCGGCAAATGGATAGATGCGCATGCGCCCACATTCCCTAACAACCGCTTTGGGCTGTAGCGTCTTCGGCCCCGGAGTATATTTGGGATAACGCTATTGATAGGCATCTTGAGCTCTTTCGTACGCCCACAAGGGTCTGTCACCTCAAAGATATATTCACCCGAAGGGAGCACCCAATACTGATCGCAGTAGTTAGGGAAGGCATGCCCATTTAGAGTCTCACAAGAGAAGGGATAGAAACGTTTATTTCACAGCCCGTAGGTACCACATAGGAACCCCACTTGCAAAGCATTAGGAGAGGGAGGCGTATAGGTCGCGGGCGCCTGCTTCAGCGTAACGGTATAACCATCAAATACGACATTGTTATAATACGCTCCGGTACGTTGTTGCGCTTGGATGTAAACAGTATACGACTTGAGCCCCTCACAATTATTGTCTCTTGTATTTCCATACGAGATATAGGGTCTGGGATCAATTGAGGAACTGCATATGTAACAACGTCTCCATTACCATCCCTATAGGTAAAGAGGTAGCTCTTAGATCGAGAGAAGGGCGTATTCAGTGCCACGGCCGTCCTAGACTCCATGTTATCTGTCGTAAGGACTACCGACTCTAGAGGTACTGTGGGCTTATCTGCCTCTGCAACCGACACAGTAACAGGGGGACAAAAAATCATTTCGATAAGTGCTATATAAGTAGACCTTTACGCTTGTAGTCGGCACAGACTCCACCCGGCTCTTCAACTATCTGACTCACCCAGTTCTGATCAATAAAAATAGTCTAAGTAATAGGCTTGGAATTGAGTCGTATTCTTCAGACGATAGGCAAGCCAAAAGCTTTTCATTCGTGCTTCTTCTTCCCAGTTTTAAACCAAGAATCACCTCCCGGATCCCTAAACATAATACGAAAGGCCCCTGGTTTACGAGCTATAACATGAGCTGGATCCGGTGCCGGAGCGACCGTCTTGAGGTCGTACCAAGTGACCCCCGCTGCATTGGCATCAAGGTCGCTCTTCTTTTGCGAAGGTAACATCGTAATATTTAGCAATGGTATCGAGATCCTTATAGTAGGGGAAGATACTATTCCTTGGTTCCCAAACCTCATACCATCCGCAATGCTCTCGCATGGGAATTAGGTCGTTATCGCCAATAGCAGGCGCAAAGCTTGTAGCTGTGGTCTTCACCTCCACCTCCTCGGCAGGATAAGAGATACAATTGTCCGAAACCTGCACTTTATACTTACCGGCGGGGAGATTGTAGAAAAACTGCCAAGAGACAGTGGATGCAAATGTAAACTCAGTGTAGCCCGTATAGCCGGCCGGCTTATCGATAAGCCTTACCGTATAATTCTGCGCACTCCCGCTCGTTACACGCACCCCGATCATACCCGTAGGATCGGGATACCCTTTGAGCGTAGGGCGCTCCTCCTTTATTGAGATGACCGGTCTACGATAACTTGTCGTAACCGTAATCCCCGGTACTCTCTTCTCTACTGTAACCCCATTGGTAAAGAGCACCTTTACTTTGAGCGTGTACTTACCGGCACGAAGGCCCGTAACGGTTGGGAGAGTGTTGTTTTGACTCGTCACAAGGGCGTGCGTAGTCTCATTTTCGTAGGTATAGACGCAGCTCTGTATAGTGTAAAGCGGATTCTGAGAAGTAACCGTACTCGTAATCTTTCCATCACTTTCGCACTGACCATTAGTGACCGTGGGCACCACATTTATATCAGAGGCTTGTTCGCCCGAAGCGAGAAGGTAGAGAATAGACAGAGGAGGGTGAACAGTCCTAAAGAGGCTCGTCCCTCTTAGAAAGGAATGATAATATAGACTTCATGTGTAGACTTATAATTGAGGGATTACTCCTTAAAGCGAACTGTAATACGATAGCAACTATTGCGGTAAACACTATAATCGCCGGTGGCAACCAGAGACACACTCGCAGGGCGACTACCTCCTGCAAATACTTACGGGCATCTGCAACATTCGGGTTCTGCATCGATTCTTAGAGACCTTCTCCACAAGAGACGTGGGGTCCCAAAACATCGCTCATATACTTATAGGTGAACTGGAGGAAGGGCTGATCGCCCATTGCAAGAGCCGGCGCCGCAAGGTACTCCGGAATATAGAAGGCGAGTTTGTAATCGGCCGTAGCTACCCCCAATACTAGAATCCTCAAGCGTGGTAGGGTCTATCACGCACTTGGGGTTGGGGGCCGTAGGGAGCGGAATGTCGTTGAAGAGTACTCCCTGAGGCCACCTCGCTCGCCGGGGTCAAAAGATTCTGCGGCATAAGAGTGAAAGACTTGGACATATTAAGACTCTTGATCGTGTAGAGACGATCGAACGGGCCAATACCAATCCAGGCATAGCGCTTCTGGTTGTTCCCCGAAGCTGCACCTCCACCATATCTTTGAGCAAAAGCTCCACCTTTGGCCATCCCACGGAGCAACCCACCCCATGGGTAGGCGTCGGGAGCAGGATCGCATGGGCGTCGCCTGCGTCCCTGCTTGCGTCATATCCATATCGCATACTCCGCCGTCATCGGGCTACGAAGCTTGATCGTAGGGCAGTGCGCCCTCCTTATACAGATCGGGCATAGCCACTCGAATATTATCAAGATCACTCCGCTGAGTTACCGCATTCAAGGCCGTGGTAATAGTGGGGCCCTGCTGTTGCATCCACACGCTCATTGGCGATCACGACCATATCATAGATACCCGGCTTGGGCACGCGAAAGACGGCTCGGCGAACCGTAGGATTGCCATCAAAAGCAAACGTAGTACTACTCCCGCCCGGCACGTTATAGCACAAATTGTACTTGCTGTCCTGCTCTGGAAGAGCATGATACGCAACTCATGAACCTTTGTCCTCTTTCATCCAATAGGTCAGCATTGAGCGTATTCTGACCATCCGCCTGAGCCCTGAGCGTCAAGTCTACCGAGAGATAATTATCCCTCCTCGCCCCCGAGGGGTGGGGCGTAGAGCAGCCACTAAAGCTCCACCCCACAACAGCGTGAGGAGGAGCAACAGTCTGCTCGAGGGATATATAGTGCGATAAAACTTTTGATATCATGCGTTCGATAGAGACGTTCTATGTGTGTATATATGTGCTGGAGTGTATGGAGTGGGGCTTAAAAACCTATATCGTAGCTATGGACCACCCAGCCATTGATAGAGATCTCTACCGCCATAGAGGGGAGAACTTAAGATCTATGGTAAAGAGGTGGTCGCACCCGGCCTATAACCCGGTAGCTTCTCGAGAAGATCTTTCTTCAGATCGAACCGAGAAGATCGGCCCCCCGTATCCGTGCGAACCAGAACCAACTCGGGATGCGTCGAGGCATCATCGAGGCGGGAGCGTTCGAACGTTGTCTCACGCTGCGCACCTCCCGTTGGAACATCGCCGGCATATACAACCGGAACTTGAGGAATGGAGAGACGCCCATCCATTTGGTAGCGCGCAGTATTGTCGCGAATCTCCACCGGCAAGGCATCGCCCCAGATAGCCCTATCAGCGCACTATAAATTCATTGGAGTATTCGGTAAGGAGCGGCTTACTATAAAGCACTGTTGAGGCTCCGGCTATGTGACCACTCAGTGGGGTTATGGCGACCTCTCCATGATAGAGAGTGTGAAAGACGGGGCGATCAGTGCCGGTTGTCCGCCGTGAGCTGTAGCCCAAAGGTCCCCTCCAAGAATCCCGAAGAGCCATGAGCTCGGGAGCATCACGAGTAATCCTCTGCTACATCGCCCGCCCAAAAAGTAACAGCGATACGTCTGCTCCTTATTATCCGAAAGGGCTATCTCAAACTCACTCCCTTCGGAAAGTACAACATCCTTGAAGCTCTTATAGCCAAGAAGTTTTCCCTCCTTATTGAAAAACCACTACGGTCATGCGATCTACCTCCGGGTAAGTCGGGCCATCCATACAGGGAGTCTGCACGTAAGGGGTAAAGCGAAGCAAGGTGGGACAATCGTCGCCCTGTTCAAAAATCAATCCACTGCAGCTCGTCAGTACGAGCGATAAAAACAGTAGTAGGATGATGCGCTGTAGGAACTCTCGTCATTCAGAGGGAATTGTTTGTTTACATGGGTAGTGATAATCTCCCTATTCAACGCTCTCAGCATTGATGGCAAGAGAGAATATGTGCTCTCGAGGGAGCCCCCATGCCTCAAGAGATAAGGTAAGAGGCATGTGGAGCTACCCAAGGAGCGGTTGTTTAGTCACCAAAAACAGGGAAACTTAGAGAGAGAGCTCAATATCATAAGTATGGGACTGTCCAAGCGAGCACTGACATCTCAACGCTCATCCAAGTTTCCTTTTGGAGTATTAGGATCTTGAGGATCGAAGGGGTTGGGATTTACAGGATCGTCATTGGGTTTGGGGTCGGGGTTGTTAGGACCACTGGGGTTAGGATTGCTGGGATCTTCGGGGAAGAGAGGATTCCAGTTTGTACCGATAGTCTTGAAGCCTCGTGATATTGATGCGGTAGATATTGTTACGGAATACAGGAGCATCGAGTGTATTGGGTACGCGATCGGGGTTTACAAACGCATAGTAAAGAACCTTACCATTCTCATAAGTGCGGAACTTGACCGGCAACACCACCCTTTTAGTAGGATTGGTTACATTAGCCTTCGTAGTGTAGAACTTGTTGTTTGCACCTGGTGCAGAAAGTTTGACCTTCGTGATAGTTTCCACCCTCACCATCAGCAAAAAGCAGTTGCTTCGGGCACGAAGAGAGCGCGTACAAGTACATAGGAGTGTTACCACGACGGAAGTCCCCATCGTAGCTATTTACATCTGTATTCGTAGAAACAGTTTGGTACTCAGTGCGAAGCTTCGAACATAAAGAGGCTGTGCTTTGAGAGACTCTTCACCGATCTTCTTTGCATCAACAGGACCCTGCAATCGTCGTAACATAACGAGGATTCGTGGTAAAGGTATGAGCCAAGAGGTCGCTATAGTCGTAGTGCGTGCTACCTGTCCCCCAGATATCTGCAATTGCAGTGGGCACATAACCATACGCAGGGGTCTGGATGAGATTAGAAACTACCTTCTGACCGATATAGAACTTCTTCTCACCTTGAGCACCCGGCATAAGAGATGTTCTTTACAGCTACCCATCTTGGTTACGCCATCGCTATACTTTACTCATAAGTATCTGCGTTGGAGGTTAGCAAGTACGCGGGCAACTACACGCTTCATCTCTACCGAAGCACGGTTTGTACCGGCAAGAGCCTGAGCCTCAGTTACGCCGGCAGCAACGTAGATAGTGCATTCCCTTAGCGTTAGAAGCCATGATAACATCCTTGCCCGCAGTGTGCGTTGCTACAGAGGTAACAGCCAGCTCGTGAGCTACCGTATTGTAAGCACTCTCGAAGGCTGCAGCAGTTGCCTGAGAAAGAGCGAGGGTTACATCTGCCGAAGCATTAACAACGGCATATACCTTCTTCGGGCCGGGAGCAGTACGGATAGCAGTTTGGAGCACGATCGAAATAGAAGCACCATCTGTCTGCGTAATCGTAAAGTTACTCTTATTGTACGCACCGGTAGACACAACACCAGAGGCCACATCTACAATATACACATCGATTGTTTTGATCTCGTCTTTTCCGTTCCAAGTACCTACTTTGCTGTAGTTATCGTCTTCGGCACGAAAATCGCTTCTGCCCCCATATTGAGGGTAACGCCTACATACGTAGAGCCCCTCCTTATTGGGGTCTTGTACTTCTCCCAGACTTTGCACACGAGGCAAAGAGACCGAGGGTTACGAGCATAAGGCCCGCCATCTTCTTCATCTTCATCGTAATTTTGTTGATTTAATATTCATATGTTGTTTTTTTACTTTTGAGCCACATTCCTATTCAACCCCATCGCTCGAACTAAAACCCTCAAGACAAGCTCGCCGAAGATGGAATAATGTTAACTCGCTGTGAGCGGGTCACAAAATGGACACCCCCAAAACAGAAAGAAGGAGAGTGGATGAAAATCATCCAAAAGACGTAAATCTACTGTACTCTTACAACAGATGGCACGCTTCTCAATACGTACTACTCGCAGTACAAAGACGAGACGAAGAAAAAGAAAATACAGTTTATGCTTTATTCCAGATAGGAAACATTTTGAACAAACACCGAAATCAAAGCGCAAGGATAGTGAGGGTCTACTCTCCACTCCCCTCGGAGAAGAAAGAAGAAAAGAGATAAAATGTAAAGAAATGTTTTACACAAATTGAGAAACCCCTCCACAAATAAAAAGGGAAAGAGGGTAAACGAGGTCATCTGCCTTGGGAAGAGTCCCTAAAGGTAAGGATTCTGCAATGTATTTATGCTCCCACAATGGAAATCACACGGACAGAGCAAGCAACGAGCCTTTTTCCACAAAAAGGAGATGCCCTCCACTTAGAGCATCTCCTGAGATCGCGATCTCCTCTCAACTAACAAGAGGAGGATAGATCCTCTCTCTCAAGAAGAGATTAGTCTTAGAAACGGTAGGTTACACCCAAGTTTAAGGGAGAGTAACCCAAACCTACCTCACCACCAAGAGCAAGAGTAGGAGTCAGATAGTAGCGAGCACCTATAAAACCTTGATAGATGAAGGCTCCGGCAGTCCCACTGTAGGCATTACTCCATAGAAACCCCCAACCCTAGACCAAACCCGGCATAGGTATCCAATTTGGATACGAGCTCATAGTGCAAGGCACCACGAGCACCTACGAAGATGCTGCTAGCATGGGTTTCGGGAGCAGTACGGATAAGCTGATACCCGCCTTGAGCACCAACACCGATAGTACCCTTACCGTTGCCAAAGAGGTTGCTTACAATACCTCTCTCATACACGGCTGTAAGAGGGGGTACGACAATGCCAGAGAATGCCCTGAGCCGGGCAAGCCAATCATAAGGCTTGCAATCTGCGTACCTTTTTCAAACGTCTTTTGGGCGTTAGCCTCTCCCAAAGAGGCAAATCCGGCGAAAGCTACGGCTAGCCCTGAGAATCAAATTCTTACTTTCATAATCAGTTTTTAGATCGTTAATATTATTGGTCCCTCCTCCAAAGTGGACAGGAGGGAAGAGAACCCTTACTAATCTTCACTACGAGAGCGACGCTTCCGCTCTAGTTCGTCGAGAATAATCTTGCGCATACGCATACTATTGGGAGTAACCTCTACGTACTCGTCTGCCTTGATATACTCCAAAAGCATCCTCAAGGCTAAAGACAACGGAGGGCCAGAGCCACCTTATCATCGCTACCCGAGGCGCGCATATTGGTCAGTTTTTGCTTTTGCACACGTTCACTACGAGATCGTTGTCTTTTGGTATGCTCCCCAATCACTTGGCCTGCGTACACCTCGTCTTGTGGTGCAATGAAAAATCGGCCTCGGCTCTGGAGGTTATTAAGAGCATAGGCAAAAGCCGTCCCACTCTCCATCGCTATAATAGAGCCATTGAGGCGCCGTTGTATCTCACCTCGCCAGGGTGCAAACTCGATAAATCGGTGCGCCATTACCGCCTCTCCTGCCGAAGCCGTGAGTACGGAGTTGTTGAGCCCGATAATACCTCGAGAGGGGATGGTGAACTCCAGCATAATGCGATCGCCCTTACTCTCCATGGAGGTCATCTCTCCACGACGGCGGGTAATTAGGTCGATTACACGGCTCGAATACTCTTCGGGCAGATTGACGGTAAGCTGCTCTATCGGCTCACACTTGACCCCCATCTATCTCCTTTATGATTACTTGGGGTTGGCCCACCTGCAACTCATACCCCCTCACGGCGCATCGTCTCGATAAGCACACTAGGTGCAGAATGCCCTCGCCCATAGACGAGCCACGAATCCGCAGAGTCAGTTGGTTCTACACGTAGCGCAAGGTTCTTATCCAGCTCTTTGACCAAACGGTCGTGGATATGACGGCTGGTGACAAACTTGCCATCTTTGCCAAAGAAGGGGAGTTATTGATGGTAAAGAGCATACTCATCGTAGGCTCATCTACACGGATACTCGTAAGAGGTTCGGGAGCAGAAGCATCGGCCACCGTCTCCCCAATCTCAAAGGACTCCAACCCGATAATGGCGCAAATATCGCCTGAGGAGACCGATTCGGCCTTAGCACGCCCCAACCCCTCAAAGGTGTTGAGCTCCTTTATTTTCTGACGTACTACGGAGCCATCGCGGCGGCAAAGTACAATATCGCTATTCTCGGAGATCGTACCTCTGTGCACGCGCCCCACGGCACTCGCCCCACGTAAGAGGAGTAGTCGAGCGAAGTGATAAGCATCTGCGCCGGCCCCTCCAGCATGGGAGGTGGGGGTATATGATCTACAATCGCATCCAGTAGGGGGTAATGGTGTCGGTGGGATTGTTGTAGTCCTCACTCATCCAGCTCTGTTTTGCCGAACCAAAGAGAGTGGGGAAATCCAACTGCTCATCACTGGCATCGAGGCTTGCCATCGTGTCGAAGACCATGTCTTGTACCTCACCGGGGCGGCAATTGGGTTTGTCTACCTTATTAATTACCACAATGGGCTTGAGACCCAGGTTTAGAGCTTTTTGGAGCACAAAAGCGCGTCTGTGGCATGGGGCCCTCGAAGGCATCCACCAAGAGAAGGCATCCATCTGCCATATTAAGTACACGCTCTACCTCGCCTCCAAAGTCTGCGTGCCCCGGGGTATCTATAATATTGATCTTAACGCCGCGATACCGAATACTCACGTTTTTGCTTACGATGGTAATCCCACGCTCGCTCGATAGCGTTGTTATCTAGATAGGTATCTACCTCTGTAGCTTTGTCGTCTCGGAAAAGGTTTGCCCGCCAGTAGCATCTTATCAACAAGCGTTGTCTTGCCGTGGTCTACGTGGGCGATAATCGCGATATTGCGTATTTCTTGCATACTGCTCTATAATAACCGGCTACAAAGGTAATGAAAAAGCATCGCCATATCTCTCCAATTATAGCAGGCTAAGTAATAAAAGGTAGAGGATAAGCCTCAAATGGGTACCGAACAGCCCCTAAGAAAAAGGAGAAAAGAGGGAGATAGAAGACCGCCCTCAGCGAGCAAGAGACAAGACGACGACCTCTCTAGATAAGGAGTGCGAAAGAGTTCCTTAGAAATGGCGAAAGGCGATAGAGGAGGGAGGAGCGAAAGACAAAAAGTCTCCAACACTCATACGAACATCGGAGACCTGTAACACAGAATATAGAGTTGCGGGGAGAGGACTCGAACCTCTGACCTTCGGGTTATGAGCCCGACGAGCTACCACTGCTCCACCTCGCGATATTATCTCAATTGCCCTGCAAAGGTACAGATTCTTTTTGAATTAGCCAAATACCAGCCCCACTCCGCCTAGAAGTAGCCCCCATGATCGCTCCTCTCTTACAGACTCTCCCTCTGAATAAATGGAGACAAACGGCTCTTTTACGGAAGTAGGACATCGATATTCAGTCCACGAGAATAGCGCAAGGCAGGTGGTGTAAAACGGAGAAAAATTACCGGGTGAAAAAGCGTTTCCCTTTTGGGTGAAAATAAAAATATTTCTTGCCCAAAATGTGAGGGTAAAACCAGCTGAAATAAAAAAATATTTCTAGGATAGTTCTCCACGATTTTAGCCAACGACCCACACGCTACTCCCCCGAGGGCGAAAATGGCACCAAAAACAAGCTGAGAGAGAGCTATCCCCTCGTCCCCTCCCTCCTCTCAAAGGACATCCCTCAAGAGGGCTCTTTTATCCTCAGCCAAATCGGAAAGAGAAAAAAATATCTACGAAAAAAATCGTTGATTATCTACGAAAAGTTCGTACATTGCGCTCGATAAGCAATACAAAGAGCTATGAACAAGACAAAAACTCACTCCATTAACCCCTCAAGAAGAGAGCGTTATGCAGATTATTTGGGAGCTAGGGGATGGAGCAGCCATACATGGCAGATATTGGACAAGATGCCCGAACCCAAGCCCCCCTACACCACCCTGGCAAGCATTGTAAAGAACCTGCACACCAAGGAATACATCCAACCCGAAAAAGCGGAAAGACCATGCTGTACAGGATTGAAGTAACCCAAGAGCAATACTCCGCCTCCTCTCTCCAGCACATCGTACGAAACTTCTTTGGAGGAGATTACAGGCAAGTAGTGCAGTTTTTGCACGCAAAGAGAGTATCTCGCCCCAGGATCTCAAAGAGATAATAGACTTGATTGAGCAGAAGAAGTAACCTCACCTTTTTAGCCACCTTTACCCCATGGAAGTACTACTCTACTACCTACTCATCAGCGGAGCATCCTCGCCCCTCGAGGCCTTGCTCAGGGCGGTGGCTCTTCCTCCCCTTACGTGGCATAGGGCAACTCGCACCTTTTACCTTATCATTCTCGTCTCGGCGTGGGTGATACCGCTCGTTGGCATTGTGGTTCCCTATATCGACTGGTCAATACTCTTCTCACCCTCCCAAGAGGGAGTGGCACTCGCCCCATTCCCCCTAGAGTTATCGCCCATGACGGAAGAGGTCTCGCCCTCCATTTGGGGATTGCTACTGCCCCTAGCTTTGAGCTGCATTTGGGGGATAGGAGCACCTCGCTCGAGGGATTCGCCTCTTGGTCGCCCTGCGAGCTCTGGTCAAAACTCAAACGGCACTGCACCCCCTACCTCCTCCCCAATGGACGGAAAATACAGCTTCTCCCCCAAGGGTATACCGCGTTTAGTGCCTTTGGAGAGATATACATCTCCCAAAAAGATGCTAGAGGAGGGCGAGTGGACTATGGTCTACACACATGAAGAGGAGCACACCCGGCAGCGACACTACATTGACCTCCTACTCGCAGAAGGATCCCTTATCCTCTCGTGGTGGAACCCCGCCATGTGGCTACTGCGTAGAGACCTCAGCCTAAACCTTGAGCACCCTAGCCGACGACGCGTGCTAGCCCAAGGCATTGAGGGCAAACCCTATCAATACCAACTCCTAAGATGTACTACAGACGGCTCTGTAAGCCCTCTATACAAACCCCCTACAATGGCTCTAACAACTTAAAAGAAAGGATCAAAATGATGAACAAGAAAAACTCACCCAAGCGAGCTATCCAACGCCCTATGGCTCGCCCTTCCCTGTGGCTGCTCTTACCCTCTTAGGCGGTAATTACCTCACTGGCTCGCCCGGTTGCGGAGCGTCTCCCCTCCTACAAAACATAGGGGACGAAGACCCTGTCTACGAAACGTGCGAGGTACTCCCCCAATTCCCCGGAGGGAATGACAAACTCTTCCTCTGGCTCGCCAAGGAGGTACGCTACCCCAAAGAGGCAGAAGAAAAAGGGTATCGAAGGCAGAGTACTTGTACACTTCATTGTGGAAAAAAAGATGGCAGCGTAAGCAGCCCCACCTATCGTGCAAAGTGTAGACCCTCTGCTCGACGCCGAAGCCCCTACGTGTAGTGGGCAAGATGCCCAAGTGGACACCCGGGAAGCTCAAAGGAAAAGTCGCACGCGTCTCCTCACCCTCCCCGTCCACTTCAAACTAAGTGCAGATAACGCCAAATCTTCCTCAGCAAAAAGCTCGGACGCGCCTAAAGTCCTCTATGTATTGGACGGCAAGGTAGTAAGTGACGTAAGCAACCTGCCTAGCGAGAAGATCGCAGAAATGCGCGTAGACAAATCTCAAACGGAAGTAGTAACCATCGGAGGGAAGAAGTACGACCTCAAAGCCCTCGGATTAGAAGGAGTTGTCTACATTACGACGAAGTAACGCCGCCCCTTATAGCGGAATACAACTATTTTTCATCTCTTACAGCCCTCGTCTCTTACAGGAGTCGAGGGCTCTTCGTTTGTATGCAAAGAGGGCGCATGGGAAGAGGAGAGGCTCCACCCCAAAGAAAGAGGCGTAGTATTAGAGAGAGAGGCCCCTCTTTTTGCAGAGAGTGCTCCCTGTATAGAGAATCCGTAGTACCTTCGTGGTCGGAATGAACAAAGTGCATCTATTGGTGGCAGATAGCCACGATTCGTTTGTTCTACAATCTCGTAGAAATCCTTAGGAAATGCCCTAATTGCACCTTCGATGTTGTGCCGACAGAGCACTGCCCCACCTTCCCCTAGAGAACTACCGAGGATACTGCTTTCCCCGGGGCCGGGGCATCCTGAGGAGGTGAAAGGGCTCATGCCCCTCATTGCTCGCACTGTGCATACACACTCTCTTTTGGGGTTTGTCTCGGCATCAGCTCTTGCCCCTACACTTTGGCGGGCGACTATTGCAAATGCCCCACCCCTACATGGGCACGCCGAAAGACTAACGATAAAAGAGATAGAAGGGCACACCCTCTCGAGCAGCTCCCCGCCGATAGTTCGGTAGGGCGTTATCACTCGTGGTGCGTGGCAGAAGAGCCTTTCCCCCGACGTATTAGAGATTACGGCAACGGCACTAAGCGATGGGGCTATCATGGCATTCCGTCACAAAACACTCCCTCTATTTGGGGTACAATTTCACCCCGAGCTACCTATCGCCCCACGGTGCAAGCATCGTACAAAAATTGGCTAGCCGGTCTCTAGAGTAGACGCACGCTCTTGTAGCGCACCTCTTTGTTTTCTTTTTTTCTTGAGAGGGAGGAGGTAAGAGACCGCCAGCTCGTGGCTACCCCAATTCCCCTTAGCCATTTTGATTGATCGGCATCTCAAAGGCATACCCTACCGCTACACTCCCAAACTTCATCCCGAGGGAAAAGCCTGCGGCATTCATCGGCCGGAACATTACCCCTGCCCTGAAACGCTCGGCATACTCCAGTTGTAAATTCGCATCAATGCGCCATGCCTTAAGGTCCGTAAGCACCAAGAGAGAAGGCTTCCAAGTAAGCAACGAGGTCTCCGAAGAGAACTTATAAGAGGTATGAAAGGTATAATTCCGCTTTAGCTCAATAGAGTAATTATTACTGAGCCGAACACGTGGAGCTAAAAAGATGATGCGACGCCACGCCTATATACATGCGCTTATTGCGCCACGAAAGCCCCACAGCAGAATCAAACGACTTACCGGACACTCGCGTAAGGGGTAAAGCAGGGTCATTAGGGGTAATGCCCTCACCATCGGGCAGAAAAAGCTTCGTTCCATCAAAGGCACTATTGAACAAACCGGCTTTGCAACCCTATGCCCAATTGCCCCTTTAAACAAGGGCAAAAAGAATGTATATTGTCCGGCCAAGTCGGTATTGACAAAAGCCCTTTCTTCTGCGTAAGGAAGGCTATTCCCACCCCATGCTTTCGCTCTAAAAATCGACCTGCGTATTGGCAAGAAGGGAGATATTGGCAGGTGCCCCCGGGATACCTACCCATTGCTGATGGTATATGGCGGTTATATCCAGCTCCTCTTGCCCGCCGGCGGCGGCAGGGGTTATAGAAGGTAGCCGCCCTATCGTACTGCGAAAAACGGCGTCGTATTGTCCCCATCAGCGGTAAAGCCTTTACCCCTAATAGCAACAAAAACGCCCCTTTGAGGAGCCACCACGAGGTCGCTCTACGCCTCAATCCTTTCTCGTACATACTACAGAAACGAATAGAGAGGGGCGATTAGTATGTAGGGGGAGCCTTGACCGCTAGGATTTGGCGATACAGAAAGAGGCAAGGAGGAACGGGGAGTCAGGGGCTATTGGTCCCGAGAGATCGCATCGGGTAAGGCACGTAAAGGGCGAGAGCGAGGTGGTCTCCCTCTAAGTTATACAAACCCTTGCCTCTGGATAAACAAAAGCCCTACCCCAACACTTCCGTGGGGTAGGGCCTTAGTATTTGAAAGAATGGAGGTTCTACATCATCCGGGACACCTCATTACAAGGCCCCTTCTCATGCCGCCTCCTTTCTTCGAAGCTCTGCAGAAAAGCGATTAAGCCTCTGCAGGAGCTGCAGTTTCTGCTTGAGTAGCCGAAGACTTGCGCGAACGGCGAGTACGCTTCTGAGGAGCAGCCTTCTTGCTTTCTCCAAGCATAGCCTCGTTGAAGTCTACAAGCTCGATAATGCACATAGCAGCGTTGTCTCCAAGACGGTAGCCCGTACGAAGAATACGAGTGTACCCACCGGGACGATTGGCAACCTTATCTGATACTACACCGAAAAGCTCCTTCACAGCCTCTTTGTTTTTGAAGCTCAGAGAAAACCATACGGCGTGAGTGAAGATTGTCATTCTTAGAGCGTGTGATGATAGGCTCTACATACACACGCAACGCCTTTGCCTTAGCCACCGTAGTAGCGATACGCTTATGCATAATAAGCGAAGTGGCCATGTTAGAAAGCATAGCCTCGCGGTGTGCCTTCGTGCGACCTAAATGATTGAATTTCTTATTGTGTCTCATCTTTTACTCTTTATCTAGGTTATACTTACTCAAGTCGGTAGCAACCCAAGCCAACCTCTGCGAGGAATCCCTCAAGTTCTTCAAACGTCTTCTTACCGAAGTTGCGGAACTTAAGGAGCTCTTGGCGATTGTGCTTCACGAGATCAGCCAGAGTGAAGACATTGTTGAGCGAAGACAATTGCGAGCACGCACCGAGAGATTGAAAGAGTCGAGCTCTTGTCTTAGCATCTGACGTATGCGGAGCGTTTCTTCGTCCATTACATCCCCCGTCTCGTCGCCGGCTTCTTCCATATGCATCTCTCCATCACTAAAGAGAGAGAAGAGATCGATAAGGATCTTTTGCAGCCTCGCGAAGAGCCATCTCCGGCTCGATAGTACCATCGGTAACTACCTCAAGATAAGCTTCTCGTAGTCGGTCTTCTGCTCACACGGAAAGACTCTTTCCTTGGGCATTACGCGACGAATAGGGTGTAAAATAGAGTCGATAGCAATCGTATTGAGCGGATCACCCTCACGAGTATCCTCGTCGCTGGGTACATAACCACGCCCCTTATTGATGCGGAACTCTATCTTGACATTGCTAGCTACCTGAGGGTCGAAACTACAGATGTGTTGATCTAAGTTCGTGATCTCGAAGTTGCTAAGAGCGGCATTGAGATCCTCTGCGGTAAAGACATCTTTATTCGCGGGAAAGCTACTGTTACCACCTCTTCGTCTGCATTGTCAACCTTTGCTTGAGCGAATCTTCTTGAGATTGAGTATAATGTTTGTAACATCTTCCGTTTACACCAGGAATAGTAGCAAATTCGTGCTCTGACACCATCAATGTGAATAGAGGCGATGGCATACCTCAAGAGAGGACAACAAGATCCGACGCAGGGCATTACCAATCGTCTTGGCATAGCCGGGTTCTAGAGGTTTGAACTCAAACGACCGACAAGTTCGTACGGTTCGCATTCGTCAGCGACATACTGAGGCACCTCTACCTTTACTACGTTCTCGGGTTTTTGAAAATGCTAATATTGCCATGATGTCGGGATTATTTAGATACATCCCAACGATAAGTTGTTCCTTTAATATTCTCGGGGATATCAGCGCTGAGGTATGTTGAGGAACTTACCGGACATTGAGCTGTTGTCCCACCGATCCAAGAATACTTACCGTGGTTGAAGCCTGCCAGTGAGTTGGCTATTACTTCCATGCTCTTTATCGCGCTCACGAACAGCAATAATCTGCCCGGGCTTTACAGAGTAAGAAGGAATATTTACCACATTGCCATCCACCGTAATGTGACGATGCGACACAATCTGACGAGCTGCAGCACGCGTAGGAGCAATACCGAGACGGTAAACGATGTTGTCGAGACGGCACTCCAAAAAGCTGGAGAAGCACCTCACCGTTACCCCTTTTTAGAGCGTTGAGCTGCCTTTGAAGAGATTGCGGAACTGACGTTCCAACACCCCGTAGGTATACTTTGCTTTTTGCTTTTTCTGCGAGCTGAATACCATATTCGCTCGACTTACGACGGCGACCTTCACCATGCTGCCCGGGGGTAGTTCTTTTGCTAAGTACCTTATCGGGGCCAAAAGATAGGCTCAAAGCGACGAGCGACTTTTGATTTAGGACCTCGTATATCTTGCCACAATATTTAATGAGTAATGGGACTCTTTACCCTGCATCCTCTACTTCAAGAGAAATGGGTCTCTGTGCTATAATAGTAATCTCTTTGCTTTGCAAAGCCGTGTATTTTCTTGTCTCCGAATCTCTTCTTCTTCTCCCACACCTTGAGAGTAGACAGCCGCAGTCCTATTCGTAAGAGAGGAAAAAGTGAATAGGTCAAAACCTCCAAACGAGGATGAAAGAAACGATATGGGAGTTGCTAATGCACGCTTGCACTACACAAGAGTACTCACAGGGCATCCGAGATGCAGTCAGTATCCCTATTCTTATCTTTACGCCGTAAAACTTATACTTTGCGCTTCTTGGGAGGACGACAACCATTGTGTGGCAATGGCGTAACGTCGATAATCTCCGTTACCTCGATCCCGGCACCATGGATAGTACGAATAGCCGATTCACGGCCATTGCGGTCCCTTTACATACACCTTTACGCGACGGAGACCAAGATCATAAGCCACTTTGGCACAATCTTGAGCTGCCATCTGAGCTGCATAGGGAGTGTTCTTTCTTAGAACTCTGAACCCCATCTTACCGGCGCTAGACCAGCTGATAACCTGCCCCTCGTTGTTGGTGATAGACACAATGATGTTGTTGAAAGAAGAGTGGATGTGTGCCTGACCGGTAGCCTCTACCTTTACCACCCTCTTCTTGGCTGTTACTTTCTTTGCCATATCTTATCTATGATAATCGCCTTATTACTTAGTAGCCTTCTTCTTGTTTGCAACGGTCTTCTTCTTACCCTTTGCGTGTACGGGCATTGTTTTTGGTGCTTTGCCCTCTGTACAGGAAGACCAGCACGATGACGAATACCACGATAGCAACCAATATCCATTAGACGCTTGATATTGAGCTGAACTTCGCTGCGGAGGTCTCCCTCTACCTTAAACTCAGAACCAATAATCTCACGGATTTGGGCAGCTTGGTCGTCAGACCAATCTTTTACCTTGATGTTTCTGTCGATACCCGCCTTATCAAGGATATAAGCGGCTCGGCTGCGGCCTATACCAAAAATATAGGTCAAGGCAATTTCACCTCTCTTGTTTTTGCGGCAAGTCAACGCCGACAATTCTTATAGCCATAGTCTATATTTGTATTATTCTTTGGTTGCGGATCACCCTTGGCGTTGCTTAAACTTAGGGTTCTTTTTGTTGATCACGTACAGACGCCCCTTGCCGACGTACTATTTGACAATCGGGCGTACGCTTCTTTAAAGATGCTCTTACTTTCATATCTCTTGAAGTCTCTATTTACTTATAACGATAACTGATACGCCCCTTAGTTAGATCGTAGGGCGACATTTCTACTTTTACCTTATCTCCGGGGAGAATACGGATGAAGTGCGATACGCATCTTCCCCGAGATATGAGCCGTAATAACGTGCCCATTCTGCAATTCGACCTTAAACATGGCGTTGGAGAGAGCCTCCAAAAATTACGCCATCTTGCTCTATCGCTGTTTGTTTTGCCATATTAAAACTCTCGATCTCCCAAAACCTCTTTTATAAAATCAAATGAAGAAAGAATCTGCGCCTTCCCTTGTACGATAGCAATGCAGTGCTCAAAATGAGCAGAAGGCTTTCCGTCTCTCGTACGTACCGTCCAACCATCATCTTCGAATACTACATTCTTGCTTCCCATATTGATCATGGGGCTCAATGCAGATACACATACCATTGCGCAACAATGCGCCTGTGCCTCGGCGTCCATAGTTGGGCACCTCGGAGACTCGTGCATGTCGCGACCAATGCCATGCCCCACAAGCTCTCTTACTACCCCATAACCAAGGCTTTCTGTATATCGCTGTACTGCCTCGCCAATATGCCCTACTCGATTACCGGCTACCGCCTGCTCTATACCTTTGTAAGAGGTCTTTGTAGCCACAGAGAGGCGCTTCTCCTCCGAGATCTCCCCTACAGCAAATGTATAGGGCGGAGTCTCCGGTGAAGCCATTGAGTTTGGTACCACAATCCACAGAGATGATATCTCCTTCTTGCAGGAGCACATCAGCACGGGGGATACCATGCACTACATGATCGTTTATCGAAGTACAAATACTCCCAGAAACCTCCGTATCCTAGGAAGGCCGGAGTTGCTCCGTTGTCGCAAATAAAGTCGTGCGCTACCTGCATCTGAGTCTGCAAGGTAGATACACCCGGAGCAATATGCTAGCAACCTCAGCCAAAGGTGCGACCAACCAATTGATTGGCCGCCCTCATGAGGCTAATTTCTTCTTCTGTTTTTGAGAGTAATCATTCTCTAAATTAATATGCCGAAACGCTCCCCCGAACGCTCTTTGAGTTCGACCACTCTTGAGCAAACCGTCATAGTGACGCATCAAGAGGTGGCTCTCCAGTGCTGCAACGTATCAAGTACTACACCCACAAGGATGAGCAACGAAGTTCCCCCAAAGAATTGAGCAAAACCTGCGCTAATACCAAGCAATTCTGCAAAAGCAGGAAGGATGGCAACAATGGCAAGGAAGAATGCCCCAGGAGGGTAATTCTATCCATGATCGTGTCAATGTAGTCACGAGTCTGCTTGCCAGGCTTTATCCCTGGGATAAAACCATTATTGCGCTTGAGGTCTTCTGCCATCTGCGTTGGGTTAATAGTAATTGCAGTATAGAAGTAGGTAAAGAGCAAGATCAAGACGGCAAACGTAAAGTTGTACCAGAAGCTTGTGTTATCCGTAAAGGCACGTACAAAGGCACTTCCCTCACTCTACTCGAGCCATGTTCATCACAGAGATAGGGATGAACATAATAGCTGAGCGAAAGATGATAGGCATCACGTTAGCAGCATTAACCTTAAGAGGAATATACTGACGAGCACCTCCAAATTGTTTGTCACCTACAATGCGCTTTGCATATTGTACAGGCACCTTGCGAGTACCTTGTACCAATAGGATAGCACCTGCAGAAACAAAAAGGAGGAAAAACAATCTCGGCCAAAAAGGCAACCATACCGCCGGCTGCACTATTCAAACGGAACAAGAACTCCGCAGATAGAGCTTTGAGGCAAACGATGCGATAATACCCACAAGGATAATAAAGGAAATACCATTACCAATACCCTTGTCTGTAATGCGCTCTCCTAGCCAAAGCACGAACATACTACCACCGGCAAGGATGATTGTAGCATATGCTTGGAACCAGAATCCGGCAGGGAGTTGAGCCCTCGATGCGGCAAGTTGCGAAACTAAGGTTCATGAGGTAAGCAGGAGCCTGAAGCAACAAGATTAAGACCGTAAGGTAACGTGTCCACTGGTTTATCTTACGACGTCCACTCTCTCCCTCACGCTGCAATTTCTGCATAGAAGGGATAATGATGGCAGCAAGCTGCATTACAATCGATGCGGATATATAGGGCATGATACGCAAGGCAAAGATTGAAGCATGCGAGAATGCTCCACCAGAGAACATATCCACTAGAGCCAATAGACCACCCGCAGTCTGAGTCCGGAGTGCGCTCAATGCTCAGGATCGATCCCAGGGATCACCACAAAGGATCCTAAGCGGTAAACTAACCACATACAATATGGTGACAAGAAGCTTCTTGCGAAGATCCTCAATCTTCCATATGTTCTTCAATGTCTCTACTAACCTCATAAAGTTTACAGTTTTACAGCAGAACCGCCAGCAGCCGTGATAGCTTCTTCTGCCTTCTTAGAAAGCATCAGCTTCTACAGTAAGAGCGGCACGCACTTCTCCACATCCAAGGATCTTAACCAAATCCTTAGCAGAAGCATAACCTGTCTCTACAAGTAGCTCCTTGTTGATGGTAGTGCAACCCAACTTGTCTGCGAGATCTTGTACCACTTCCAAGTTTACCGGACGATATTCTACACGATTGATATTCTTGAATCCGAACTTCGGGAGACGACGCTGTATAGGCATCTGACCTCCTTCGAAGCCGACCTTATGCTTATAGCCAGAGCGCGATTTAGCCCCTTATGACCGCGAGTAGAGGTACCGCCAAGCCCCGAACCGGGACCGCGACCAATACGTTTACGAGCATGAACAGAACCAGCAGCTGGCTTCAAAACTAGACAAATTCATAGTTCTCTATTCTCTTATGCTTATTACTCTACTACTTCCACCAAATGGCTAACCTTGGCGACCATACCCCTAATCTGAGGAGTATCTTCATGTTTACGACCTGATTGAGCTTCTTAAGCCCAAGGGCATCAAGGGTTAGCTTTTTGGTTCTTGGGGCGACGGATACGACTCCGTACTTGTTTGATTTTGATTGTAGACATAGTCTATCTCTCCTTTCCTATTAACCTCTAAAAACCTTTTCTACTGAGATGCCACGAGACTTAGCAAACCATAAGAGGATCTCTAAGTTCAGCAAGAGCTGCGATAGTAGCCTTTACAAGGTTAGTGTGCATTAGACGAGCCTTGGCTCTTTGCAAGAACGTCGGTAATAGCCTACACTCTCCAATACGGCACGCATAGCACCTCCGGCTACCACCCGGTACCTTGGATGCAGGACGAATAAGGACACGAGCGCCTCCAAAAGCCGCTTTCTGTTCGTGAGGGATAGTCCCCTTGTGAACAGGTACACGGATGAGGTTCTTCTTTGCAGCTTCTACACCTTTTTGCAATAGCAGTGCTTACTTCACCTGCCTTGCCGGGCCCTGGTCCGATAACGCCATCTTGATTACCAACCACAACGATAGCGGCAAAAAGTGAAGGTACGCCCCCTATAGTCACTTTGGTTACGCGGTTGATATCCACCAAGCGATCGGTTAGCTCTAAGTCGTTGGTAGACTTTACTCTATTGAATGCTGTTGCCATTGTTCCTTAAAATTTAAGACTCACCATTGCGAGCGGCATCTGCCAACTCTTTGATACGACCATGATAGAGATAACCATTGCGATCGAATACTACAGATTCAACGCCGGCTTCCTTTGGCACGCTGAGCAATAAGCTCACCCACCTTGGCGGCAATCTCCTTTTTAGCTCCGGCAGCCTCGATAGCGAGAGAGAAGCACTAGCAAGAGTGCGACCTTCACATCGTCGATAAGCTGAGCATAGATCTGTTTATTACTACGGAATACCGTAAGACGAGGACGCTGCTTAGTACCACTAATCTTACCACGCACACTCGTCTTGATACGAAGTCTTCTAAGTTCTTTTTCTTGTCATGATAATCTAGAGTTACTTGCTGGCTGTTTTACCCGACTTACGACGAATAATCTCGCCTTCAAACTTTAATACCCTTACCCTTATAAGGCTCTGGCTTTACGGAATGAACGAGATCTTAGAACATACCTGCCCGAGAAGTTGCTTATCGCAAGACTCGAGATAGATAAAAGGATTCTTGTTACGTTCACTCTTCGTTTCCACCTTTATCTCAGCGGGAAGCATAAAAGAAGATAGGGTGCGTAAAACCAAGAGAGAGCTCAAGGAGCTGACCTTGATTAGATGCACGATAACCTACCCCTACGAGTTCCAAAGTCTTCTTAAAGCCTTCGGATACCCCTACAATCATATTATTGACGAGTGAACGATAAAGCCCGTGAAGAGCCTCGATCTTCCTTATCGTCAGTTGCACGAAGAGCTTTACTTCACCCTCTTCGATAGATACACTAATACGAGGATCTACATACTGCGTAAGCTCGCCTTTGAGGGGCCCCTTTACGGTTACCTTATTATCAGCAAGAGTAACTGTAACGCCTTTAGGTAGTGCTATGGGCAATTTTCCTGTTCTTGACATAACCTGTTTCTCCTGAAGATTAATAGATGTAACACAATACTTCGCCACCTACCTTGAGGTCGCGAGCTTCTTTGTCAGTCATCACACCCTTTAGACGTAGACAGAATGGCAATACCAAGGCCATTGAGTACGCGAGGGAGATCACGATAACCTACATAACGACGAAGACCGGGACGTGATACACGCTTCAGTGCCTTGATGGCATTGGTCTTCTGGGCAAGGTCATACTTAAGAGCGACCTTGATAATAGCACGACATTCATCTACATCCTCAAACTTGTAGTTTAGGATGTAACCTTTGTCGAAGAGAACCTTCGTAATCTCCTGCTTGAGGCGAGAAGAAGGGATCTCTACAACACGATGTCCTGCGCTGATTGCGTTGCGCAATCTTGTCAGATAATCTGCAATAGGATCAGTCATATATATTCTGAATTAAATTGATCTGGCTACCCAGACAATATTTAAATACTCTTTCTTTCCAAAGGACCTTACCAGCTGGCCTTCTTTACACCGGGGATAAGACCCTTTAGATGCCATTTCGCGGAACTGAATACGCGAAATACCAAACTCACGCATATACCCTTTTTGGACGCCCCGTCATGCTGCAACGATTGTGCAAACGTACAGGAGAAGCGTTGCGAGGAATTGCTTGGAGTGCTTCGTAGTCGCCCTCTTTCTTGAGCTGAGCGCGCTTCGCAGCATACTTTGCAACCATTCTTTGGCGCTTAACCTCGCGGGCTTTCATCGATTCTTTTGCCATAAACTCTTCTTACTTAGCAGTGTTCTTAAAGGGAAGACCAAACTCTTTGAGAAGTTCGAAACCTTCTCATCAGTTTCCGCAGTGGTTACAAAGGTAATATTCATCCCAATATTTTTGGTAATCGTATCGATATTTATTTCGGGAAGATGATCTGTTCATCGATACCAAGGGTATAATTACCACGACCATCAAGCTTGCTATTGATACCTTTGAAATCTCGGATACGAGGCAAAAACGACACGTACGAGACGCTCTAGGAATTCATACATACGATCACGACGAAGAGTAACCATAACTCCAATGGGCATCTTACGACGCAACTTGAAGTTTGAGATATCCTTCTTCGAATAGGTGGGTACGGCCTTTTTGTCCGGTAATAGCTGTAAGTTCTTCAATTGCAACATCAATGATCTTCTTTATCACCCGTAGCAATACCCAACCCTTGATTGATCACAATCTTAGAAAGCTTTGGTACTTGCATGATGCTAGAGTAACCAAAAAGTGCTTCATCAACTCGGGAGCAATGCGCTCCTTATATTCAGTCTTAAGACTCGTTGTATTGGCGCTCATTACTTAATCTCCTCTCCTGACTTCTTAGCGTAACGAATACTCTTGTTATTGGCATCCTTCTTACGACCAATGCGCGTAGCTTTCCCAGACTTGGGATCTACAAGATTGACGTTAGAGATGTGAATGGGTCCTTCTTCTTCGATGATACCACCTTGAGGATTCTTTGCATTGGGCTTTTGTATGCTTCTTGATCATATTAGCCCTTCTACAAGAACACGATTCTTTTCGGCCAACACCTTATGACGCGACCCGTACGACCACGGTATTCGCCAGAGTTGACGAATACGTTGTCGCCCTTCTTTATATTCAACTTGCTCATAAATTCAAACTAGTTTTTAGAGCACTTCGCGTGCTAGTGAAACAACCTTCATATTAACGGCACGAAGCTCGCGAGCAACGGGACCGAAAATACGAGTACCACGGAGATCCCCGGAAGCAGAAAGGAGCACACAGGCATTGTCGCTAAAACGAATGTAGGAACCATCGGCACGACGGATTTCCTTTTTCGTACGAACAATGAGAGCCTTAGATACGGCACCTTCTTCACATCACTCGAAGGCACAACGCTCTTTACCGAGACAACGATAATATCGCCCACTGAAGCATAGCGACGACGAGTACCGCCTAGTACACGGATACAAAGTACCTCACGAGCACCACTATTATCAGCGACTTTGAGTCTTGATTCTTGCTGTATCATAGTCTATTACTTCGCTCTTTCGATGATTTCTGTTAGTCTCCAACGTTTAAGGCGACTCAAAGGACGAGTCTCCATAATACGTACCTTATCGCCCACATTGCATTCATTCTCTTTTCATCGTGGGCATAGAGTTTCTTTGTCTTATTTACAAACTTGCCATAAATGGGATGCTTTTTCCTTCCAGCGGATAGCAAACTGTGATGGATTTCTCCATCTTGTTGCTAGTCACAATCCCGACACGTTCTTTTCTATGATTTCTCATCATTCTTGTGAAGTCTCTTATTATTGATTTTCTACACGGCGCATAGCCAGTACCATCTCGAGACGAGGCGATCGTTTGGCGCTGGGCGCGAAGCGATGCAGGATTCTCAAGAGGAGAAACAGAATGATTGATGCGGTCAAGGTCGTAGCTCTTGCGAAGAACTTCAAGCTTTTTCCACTATTTCGGGAGTTGTTAGCTCCTTAATCTCAGACATTTTCATAGGTTCTCTCTCTTACTGATTACGCATTTTTCTTTCGTAGCATCGAAGTCTCGACGCACAACAAACTTAGTAGTAACGGGAAGTTTCTGAGCTGCAAGGCGCAATGCTTCCCTAGCAATCTCGTAAGAAACACCCTCACCTCAAAGATCATACGACCTGGGGTAACAGGGTGCTACGAAACCTTCGGGATTACCTTTCCCCTTACCCATTCGCACTTCGGCAGGCTTACTGGCTAATAGGCTTATCAGGGGAAGATACGAACCCAAACCTGACCTTGACGCTGCATGTAACGAGTAACGGCGATACGCGCAGCCTCTATCTGAGCCCCTGTGATCCATTTTGGTCTGGAGAGACTTGATACCGAAGGAACCGAAAGCGAGCTGATTGCCACGCTGGGCATTCCCCTTCATGCGACCCTTCTGCTGCCTTCTAAACTTTGTTTTCTTTGGCTGTAACATAATTACTTTCCTTCTTTTCTTTGGCAGTTAGGGTTTACGATTGTTGCGACGGCGACGATCGTTGCGACTGAAGGAATCTTGACGGCGTTGGTTGTTCTGAGAGGCTTGTTGGAAGTTAGGGCGCCAAATCACGCTTCTCATCAAACTTCACCCTTCATGATCCAAACCTTTACACCGATCATACCCACCTTCGTGAGAGCTTCCTCGCGCATAGTCAATATCGGCACGCAATGTGCAGAGAGAGTACGCCCCTCCTTAAACATTTCGCTGCGAGCCATTTCTGCACCATTGAGACGACCAGAGAGGTGCACCTTGATACCTTCGGCTCCCGAACGCATCGCAGATGCGATAGCCATCTTAACGGCACGACGATAAGCAACGTTACCTTCGAGCTGACGTGCTATACTAGAGGCTACAAAGAGAAGAATCGAGCTCAGGACGACGGATTTTCGTAGATATAAATCTGTACTTCCTTCTTCGTGAGTTTCTTGAGTTCTTCCTTGAGCTTATCTACTTCTGACCGCCCTTACCAATAATAAGACCTGGACGAGCAGTGCAAATCGTAACTGTTACGAGGTGAAGAGCACGCTCAATAACAATACGAGAAATACCGGCCTTGGCGTGACGTATTGAGATATTTGCGGATACGGCTATCCTCTAGAAGAGTTGGACCGTAATTCTTTTCCACCATACCAATTTGAATCCCAGCCACGGATATAACCTAGACGGTTGCTTATAGGATTAATCTTCTGTCCCATCCCTGCTTCTGTTTATTAGCGTTATTAAGCGAACTTACATAAAGGGTCACATGGTTGCTGCGCTTACGAGATGCGATAACCGCGCCCCCTGAGGAGCCGGACGAAGACGTTTAAGCGTTGCACCTCCATCGACAAAAACGCGAGAGATATAAAGCTCTCCTCCTCGGTCTTGCGACCATTCACCTGCTCCCAATTGGCAATAGCAGACTGAGAAGCTTCAAAAAGACGAGTAGCTAGAAGCTTTATGCGTGAAGAAAAACGAAGGATACCCAATGCTCGGGTTACCTCCATACCTGTATATTGTCTACCACCAAACGCATCTTGCGAGGAGATGTCTTGTACATTGTTTAGCTTCGCAAAGCAATCGATTGTACCGTCGGTGGCCATAGTTTTATTCTTATCACTCATTGTACTTTGTACTGTGTCTACAACTTGGACCAATTACACCTCTTACTTACGATTACCAGAGTGACCTCTAAAAGGTACGTGTAAGGCAAATTCGCCCAACTTATGACCTACCATATTTTCCGTAATATACACGGAATAAACTTATTCCCATTGTGTACGGCAATCGTATGCCCTACAAAGTCGGGGAGATCATAGAAGCACGAGACCAAGTCTTGATCACGGACTTCTTGCCGGACTCATTCATTTCGAGTACCTTCTTCTCCAACTTTACACTGATAAAGGGACCTTTCTTTAGCGAACGACTCATATTATCTTGTTCTTATCAGAGTTACTTTTTCTGCGTCTTTCTATAATGTACTTAGAAGAGTGCTTCTTAGGAGCTCTCGTCTTAAGACCCATAGCATAAAGACCCGTACGTGAGCGAGGATGGCCCCCAGAGGCACGTCCTTCACCACCACCCATGGGTGATCTACAGGATTCATTACGACACCACGGTTGCGAGGACGACGTCCAAGCCAGCGAGACGACTCAGCCTTACCCGACTTTTCGAGAGCGTGGTCACTATTCCCTACGCTACCAACCGTAGCCTTACACATAGAAAGCACACGACGAGTTTCGCCAGAAGGCATACGCAACACGACGTACTTATCTTCACGTGCAACAAGCTGTGCAAATGTTCCTGCCGAACGGGCGAACTTAGCACCCTGACCAGGACGCAACTCAACGTTGTGCACCACGGTACCAACAGGGATCATCGACAAAGGGAAGCGAGTTCCTACTCGGGAGCTACATTCTCTCCCGAGATCACAGTTTGACCAACTTCATACCATCAGGTGCGAGGATATAAGCCTTTTGCCCCATCGGCATAGTAAAGAAGGGCAATACGAGACGAACGATTAGGATCGTACTCGATACTCTTCACCGTGGCGGGAATGCCATCCTTGGTTCTCTTGAAGTCGATAAAACGGAATTTCTGCTTGTGACCACCTCCGATGTAACGCATGGTCATCTTACCCGTGTTGTTACGACCGCCGGTCTTACGCTTACCTTCTACTATGGGATTTTTCTGGTGTGCTGGCTGTGATCTTGTCAAACGCACCCAATAATCTTGTGTCTCTGCCCAGGAGTTGTGGGCTTGAGTTTTCTAATTCCCATTACTCAATCAAATATTACTGAAGAAGTCAATAGACTGCCCCTTTTCAAGAGTTACAATTGCCTTTTTGTAGGCAGCTGCACGACCGCTAATAATACCACCTTTGGTATAGCGAGTCTTGAGCTTTGGAGTAACCTTGATGGTATTGACGTCTACCACCTTCACATTGTACATCTTCTCAACAGCGTTCTTGATCTCGATTTTATTTGCCTTAGGGCTCACGAAAGCGCAACGCTCGGGTTGCTTGTCCGTGATCGCTGTCATCTTCTCCGAAAATAACAGGCTTGATAATAATACTCATTGTACTCTCCCTAGATTAAGCCTTAAAACATTTCGTTAGCTGTAGCAATAGCCTCTTCTGTAAACACAAGCTGAGTAGCCTCCAATACACTATATGTATTAAGAGATGCTGCGTTAGCTATGCGAGCACTAGGCACGTTACGAGCCAGAGGTACACGTTAGCAGGGATATTGTTCATTACGAACAAAGTCTTCTTGCCGGCAAGACCAAGTGCAGATATGAGTGCTACAAAATCTTTTGTCTTAGGAGCTGCAAAGTCAAAAGCCTCTACAACCTTAATCTCCTGAGCTTGCGCTTTGTAGGAAGAGCAGAGCGACGTGCAAGGCGTACGAGCTTCTTGTTTAACTTAAAGCTATAGCTGCGAGGACGAGGCCCGAACACACGAGCTCCTCCACGAGAAGAGGAGTTAGATGTCCCCACGACGTGCTCCGCCACCGCCCTTCTGGCGACCGAGCTTACGAGTAGAGCCACTCATTTCACTACGCTCTTTCGATTTGTGCGTACCTTGACGCTGATTGGCGCGATAAAGCTTTTACAGCAAGATAGATAGCGTGGTCATTGGGCTCGATACCAAATACGGCATCGTCCAAAAACAACCTTGCGCCCTGTATCTTCGCCCTTTACGTTATATACAGATACTTCCATACTTTAGATCTCCACTGCTACAATTGAACCTTTGTGCCGGGAATGCTACCCTTGATGAGCAACAAGTTGTGCTCGGGCATTACCTTAATTACTTCGAGGTTCTGAACCGTTACGCGTTCGTTACCCGTCTGACCAGCCATGCGAGTACCCTTGAAGACCTTTGCAGGGTAAGAACAAGCACCTCACAGAACCGGGGCACGTAGACGATTGTGCTGACCATGAGTAGACTGACCTACACCGCCAAAAGCCGTGACGACCAACTACCCCTTGGAAACCCTTTCACCTTTAGAAGTACCTATTACATCCACATAGACTACATTCTCAAAGATGTCGACCTTGATAGTGTCCCTAACCTAGTCTCAGAGAATCCCTTTGAACTCGGCCAAGTGTCTCATAGGGGCTACTCCTGCCTTTTTGAAGTGACCCATGAGAGGCTTTGTTGCATGTTTTCAGTAGTTTCTTGGAAACCGAGCTGAAGAGCATCGTATCATCATGTTCACTTGTCTTGACCTGAGTAACCACACAAGGACCCAATTCGATAACAGTGCATGGCGTATTTACACCATCGGCACTCGAAAACGGAAGTCATTCCGATTTTCTTTTCCTAATAATCCTGGCATTTCTTGTGTTATTTACTACGTTTATAACTTGACATTAATCTCAACCCCGCTGGAGACTTCGAGCTTTGTAGAGCATCTACAGTCTGCTTAGAGGCATTATAAATGTCTATAAGTCTCTTGTACGATGATAGTTCAAAACTGCTCGCGAGATTTCTTATTCACGAACGTAGAACGATTCACCGTAAAGATACGCTTGTGCGTAGGCGGGGGATAGGACCACATACCATAGCACCGGTAGCCTTTACGCCTTTACGATCTTCTCGGCACTCTTGTCGAGGAGCATATGATCGTAAGACTTAAGCTTGATTCTAATCTTCTGACTCATCTTTTATATAGAGCTTATTACTTAATCAAATCTACACGACCATCAACTCGGTAAGCACTTGCTTAGCAATTGACGAAGAAACTTCTGCATAATGCGAGAAGGTCATCGTACTGGTAGCACGACCTGAAGAGATCGTACGCAAAGCAGTTACATAACCAAACATCTCAGAGAGGGCACATCTGCCTTTACGATACGTGCTCCAGTGCGGCTGGTTTCCATACCGCCTACTTGACCACGACGCTTGTTCAAGTCGCCAATAACATCACCCATGTTCTCTTCAGGAGTAACTACTTCAAGCTTCATGATAGGCTCGAGCAAGACAGGACCAGCCTGTGCAGAAGCATTCTTGAATGCTTGGATGGCAGCAACTTCGAACGAAAGTTGGTCTGAATCCACAGGGTGGAACAGAACCATCCACGAGAGTTACCTTAAGACGATCGAGAGGATAGCCTGCCAACACACCATTCTTCATAGCACGTTGAAACCCTTCTGAACCGGGGATAAATTCCTTTAGGGCACGTTACCACCCTTCACTTCGTCTACGAACTGAAGATCGCCTTCGAAGTCGTCATCGGCAGGCTCTACGCGTACGATAATATCGGCGAACTTACCACGCCCCCGGTCTGCTTCTTATACACCTCGCGAAGTTGAACAGGCTTTTGTAATAGCTTCCTTGTAGAAACTTGAGGACGACCTTGGTTACACTCAACCTTAAACTCACGCTTAAGACGGTCAATAATGATCTCGAGGTGAAGCTCACCCATACCGCTAATTACGGTCTGACCCGTTTCTTCGTTCGTCTGAACGCGGAACGTAGGATCTTCTTCTGCAAGCTTAGCAAGACCAACTCGAGACGATCCAAGTCCTTTTTGAGTCTTGAGGCTCTATGGCGATACCGATCACGGGATCGGGAAGTCGATAACCTCAAGAGTCATAGGAGCGTTTTCGTCACAGATTGTATCTCCAGTACGGATATCCTTGAAAACCTACACCGGCACCGATATCACCACAGCCGATCACCTCCATGGGATTCTGGCTATTAGAGTGCATCTGGAAGAGACGAGAGATACGTTCCTTCTTACCCGTACGTGAGTTGTAGATATAGCTACCAGCTGTAAGAGAACCCGAATAAACACGGAAGAAGCAGAGACGACCTACATAGGGGTCGGTTGCAATCTTAAATGCGAGAGCACAAAGAGGCTCATCGGGAGAAGTCTTGCGTGTAACGACTTGATCCGGATCATCAACAGCCGTACCCGTAACCTCAGGGGTGTCGATAGGGCTGGGGAGGTATGCACAAACAGCATCAAAGAAGTGTTTGTACTCCCTTATTCTTGAAAGAAGAACCACAGAGCATGGGAAAAATCTTCATTGAGAGCGTGCACCCTTACGGATAGCAGCACGAATCTCATCTTCTGTGATAGTAGAGGGATCGTCAGTATTTTTCCATGAGTGCATCGTCACACTCTGCGAGCTTTTCAAAGCATTTTGTCGCGCCATTCTTCAGCTTCGGCCTGAAGCTCAGCGGGGATGTCCAATACATCATAGTCAGCCCCCATCGTTTCATCGTGCCCAAAGGATAGCTTTCCTACGCACGAGGTCCACTACACCCTTGAAGGTTTCTTCAGCCCTACGGGGATCTGGATAGGACAAGGATTAGCACCAAGAACCGTCTGCATTTGGTTGTAAACTTCGAAGAAGTTAGCACCAGAGACGGTCCATCTTATTTACGTATGCAATACGAGAACATTGTACTTGTCAGCCTGACGCCATACAGTTTCACTCTGAGGCTCAACACCACCTACAGCACAAAAATGCAGCTACGGCACCATCGAGAATACGAAGAGAACGCTCTACCTCAACGGTAAAGTCAACGTGTCCCGGGGTGTCAATAAGATTGATTTTGTAGCGATTGCCGTTGTATTTCCAAAAGTAGTAGTAGCAGCACTCGTGATCGTAATTCCTCGCTCCTGCTCTTGCTCCATCCAGTCCATAGTGGCGGCACCATCGTGCACCTCACCAATCTTGTGCGTAAGACCGGTATAGAAGAAAGTACGTTCTGAAGTCGTAGTCTTTACCGGCATCGATGTGCGCCATGATGCCGATATTGCGAGTTAATTCGAGATGTTTTTCGTTTTGCCATGATGCGTTATGTATTAGAAACGGAAATGGGCAAACGCACGGTTGGCTTCTGCCATACGGTGCATATCTTCTTTACGTTTGAACGCAGCACCTTGATTGTTGTAAGCATCAACAATCTCTGCAGCAAGCTTATCTGCCATAGTCTTACCACCACGCTTACGAGCGTAGATGATGAGATTTTTCATTGATATAGATTCCTTGCGTTCAGGACGGATCTCCGTAGGCACTTGGAAGGTTGCCCCACCAATACGACGGCTCTTCACCTCTACTTGAGGGGTGATGTTATCAATGCAGCTCTCCAAATCTCAAGCGAAGACTTTTCTTCATTCGCGAGCTTACCCTTTACGATCTCAAGGGCGTTGTAGAAGATGCTATAGGCAAGATTCTTCTTGCCATCATACATCAAGTGATTGACAAACTTAGTCACTTGACGATCACCAAATACAGGATCAGGAAGCACCTGACGCTTCTTAGGCTTTGCTTTTCTCATTGTTGTCTAAAAATTCGTTCGAATCGAATTGGTTGTCGGTAATTTACGTCTTCAACGCCCACGCAAAGGGCATTTACTCAACCTATCTCTAAGGATAGCCTATCCAATTGAACCCGAAACTGGTTCTTTTTCTTCTTTCTCTAAGCCACTCTTTGGCTTAAAAACAACTGTAGAACAGGAAAGGAGGATGAGAGATCTTTGAGGTGAGGGCAACTGTTGTATTCTCTAAAAAGCCCCTACCTCACGTCTCCAAAAACAAAGGGAATTACTTCTTTGCAGCAGCCTTAGGACGCTTAGCCCCATACTTACTGCGACGCTGGAGACGACCATTAACGCCGGCAGCATCAAGAGTACCACGTACGATGTGATAACGCACCCTGGCAAGTCCTTTACACGACCACCGCGAACAAGCACGATGCTGTGCTCTTGGAGGTTATGACCTTCTCCTGGGATGTACGCATTGACTTCCTTACCATTAGTAAGACGCACACGTGCCACCTTACGCATAGCCGAGTTAGGTTTCTTAGGCGTAGTGGTGTACACGCACACAAACCCCACGGCGTTGCGGACAAGCCCCCAAAGCAGGCGACTTACCAACTTCGTTGAATGATTCCCTTCCTTTTCTAACTAATCTGTTGAATCGTAGGCATTTTCTTATTTCATTTATTAATCAATCTACTTATGTAGTTGCCACCGCATAATTATACGTATAGCGCGGCAAAGGTAATAAGAAATTCTCACTTGACAAAAAGTTTCCTCCTATTTCTCAAAATAATAGAATCCAAGTTAGCACGAGAGGCCAGGGAGTGCGGGGCAAAAGTCCCTATAAGCCCTTCTTGCATTCAAAGCAGAAAGGGCATCTCGCAAAAGAGAGTGTCACCTCCTTTCACAAGACGCCCTAAGACGAGGTCTCCCAGCCTCTTGTACAAAGAGACTGGAAGAATATGGTTTAGCGAGCTACGACAAAAACGCTCAATGCGATTAGCCACATGCAAGAAGTAAACTCCTCTGAGAGAGAAGATAGCATCTATAGTAGTCTTAGACGAAGTAGCTACAGTGCTAAGAACGAGTGTACCATCCAAAGCATAAATCTGTACTCGAGCACCCTCTTTGTTGGGGATAGAGAGCGTAATAGCTTCGGACGCTACCGTGGGATAGAGAGCCGCAGCCTCTGTCTGTAGCAACTCAACAGCACCAGGCTTACCGGCATAGGGGATTCTTTCCCTTGTTCTCGCCATCTTGCCAGTCGTAGGTATCCCATCCCTTGCTACGAGCCACATCAGCAGCGTACACAGAGACAAAGTTGCCTTCCTCACTATTGCTCGTATTTATGGCATAGAGGCTACCTGCCTCAAACTCCTCCGTATTTACCTTATAGCGGTCACAGAGACGATCAACAAGGCCTCGTATAGTCTGTTCGTCCAATTTGTTGCTGTAGCAACTTACCAAATGCAAGATATTCTCTTTAGGGATAAGGAGCTTGGTAAGACTAGCTTCGCTACAATCCAACTCATAGATAGCGGGCATATGTGTAACATCCAACTCGGTAAGTTTTTCGTACCGCAGTAGAGCTGATATAGATTTACGAGATTCGAAAGGTCTACAGGCTCTAGATCATCATTGTTTTCGTAGCGAAGGACCTTAAGGGCCGTATTGTTGCGTAGGTCCAAGGTCTTGAGTTTGTTGCTACCACAGCTGAGAAGGTAAAGCTTACGAAGGTCTGCCAAATTAAGCGACTCTATTCTATTCCCCTCACAGACGAATTGAGACAAATTCCTATTCGCTCTAAAGTCTATACTTGTGAGGTTATTGTTGGATACAATCAACATCTCCATCTGAGAAGTCTCGGGAAGCGTGAGTGAAAGAGATCTCGTTATTCATCGCAAAAACAGCCTTCACCCTTCACATGCAGAGATCCAGTGAGGTGAGATTATTCTCGAAAGCTCTACTACTTGCATCTTGGCAGACTGCGAGAAGTTGACCTTTGCGATCTTATTCTTTGCGCAACTCACCTGAGCCAAATTGGGATTATTGGTAACATCCAATTCGGTGAGCTCGTTGCTATAAGCCGTAAAAGCACAGCGAGAGAAGGAGCATGACTAATATCGATAGAGGAGATGCAATTATCTGCCGTTTAGGCTACCGCAGTCGAAAGCCGAAAACTTACCGTGAGCAACAATAGTGGGAACGCTCTTCTTTAGATAGATAGGCATACCATTCTCTTTAATGATTTCGTTCGTATCTTTAACTCCATTGCCGTTAAAGTCGATCCAAGCCTTACCTGCATCTTCGTTATTGGCAAGCACGGCTTTGACACCCCAAGTGTCTGAACCTTGACCGGTTGTTTTACTTGTTGTTAGAATGATATACTCATCTTCTCCGGCAGCAATTTTGAGGGAAGATCCTTCATAGGCAACCCCCTTCTTTCCACCCTTATTGTCGAAGACTTTCCAATTTTTCTTGGTGGCTTCCTTCACAATATCAGCGCCATAGCGTCCATTAGAGAACTCTTCTGTATCTACCATATAGAGACTCCCAGGGATTTTCGGCAGTGCGGCTTGGGAGAGACTCTATGAGGGCCATCATCTTCCCAGGAGCAATGAAATTGCCAAAACAAGCAACCTCATCGAGCTGAGTATAGCCGGCTGCACTCCAACCGATGAATTGGTTACTGCTCAGGTTTACTTTCTGGAGAGGAGCAGAAGAGTTCAATTTAAGCTCCGCAATGTTGTTGATTGCGCAATCAAGCGTTTGCAACTTATTGTTAGCGGAGAGGTCAAGGCGACCAAGTTGGTTATTGCGGCATACAAGCTGAGTCAGCTCTTTATTTTTAGAGAGTCAAGTGAGGTTAGTCTGTTTTTGTAGCAATTGAGAACTTGTAGCTTCTCATTCCGGAAACATTTAGAAAGGAAAGAGCTTGCAAATTAACCGTTAGCTCACGAACGGCCCCATATATCGTAACGGTTCCTCCCGTTTTGGGGTATTCGTCCGCTCTATCGGTATTGACTTTAGCCTCCTCGCCTTCGTCGAATTTTTTTGGTTATTATTTAGGTCGATCCAGATGGACTCAGCATCGGCAGCATCAGCTTTTATCATGATGGACCAGGGGACAAAGAGGAAATTGCCTCCGTTGTCATCACGATCTTTTGGGCCATCGGTAGTGTATGTTAGTGGGGTCTGCAGCCGTAGCACGACTTGTTGCAGCAAGGGAAGATAGAAGAAATCCTCCCCAAGAATGAAGTAGCGAAGGCTTTCATTTTTGATTTTGTGATTAGTATTCTATAGATAAAACTAGGAGTTCCCAGCCCATATAGGCGAGAACTCCTAGTATCATCGGTTATTAACGAACTACGAAAGTCTTAGAAACAGATCCAATAGAGAGTACATATACTCCTGCATTGAGGATCTTCTACGGAGAGATGCATAGAGATGTTGGTAGCAATAGTTTCACGCATCTTTGCCCCTGTTGCATCAAAGATAGCAACGGTCTTTCCAACCAACTCGGCAGGAATAGTGAGCGTCATATCTATATCCGCAGGTACAGGATAGAGTGTCACCTTTTCGGCAAGAACAGACTCAACAGCACGAGGCTCTCCGGCATATTTCAACATGGACTCGCCACCATTGTTGTTATATACGGTCCAAAACTCTATCGGCAGCAGCCTTCACTTGATCTTCGTAGATCTTGTTGTTGTCTCCCGTGAGAGTAAGATCCACAAAGAGAAGAGCACCAGTGGAGAGGTCGGGATCTTGCTCGGGGAGGGAAGCAATAAGAGCATCTACAGCTTCACCCTTCAGATTGTTTTTGGAAGCAAGAAATCACAGAAATTGCCTTACACTTTGAGAAATCCAACGACTCAACCTTATTGAATTCAATAAATAGGCTCTCTAGCTTCTTACATCCGCTGAGGTCAATTGTCTTAAATTCATTGTGTCTAATATCAAGTTCGCGGAGAGCCTCGGCCGACTTCACATCGAGCTGAGACAATTTGTTGTTGTCCAACCAAACATCGGTTATATTCTTAAGACCGGAGAGGTTAGCCTCAGTAAGCTGAGCACGGTGAGTATGAAGCTCTTCGAGAGCGGCACAGTCCGAAAGGTCCAATTTACCTAGGGATTGTCGTTGCAGTGCAAGACACGCAATTTGCCAGTACCCTTTTAGAACGAGTTTCTTAAGGCCTGTGCCTGCACACTCAAGGCGGTCAAGCTCAGGATTATTAGAGAAGTCTAGTTCTTTGATGGCTGTTGTATCGCAGAAGAAGGTAGTAAGCTTTTGTATTCTTTGAGAGGTCGATCTCCTTAAGATCGCTTAGGAAAGCTACATTGAGGATACGAAGGTCGGTATTGGCAGTAACGTTCAACGACTTGAGGTTCTTACAAGAAGAAACGTAAAGTTCACTGAAGAGCGGTGTTCTTTGAGAGGTCCAACGTAGCAATATCGGTGTGACTTACCATAAGCTCCTTGAGGTTAGAGAGTTTGGTCATGTCTACCTTCTGGAGAGGACTGCTGGTACAACGCAATACCTTGAGGTTAGGATTAGCCGATGCATCTACCTCTGTAATATCGTTGCTTCCGCAGCTGAAAGAGGTAATGTTACCATAGATCGTTACAGAGTTGCTGTTACGAGTATAGTGATTGGCATCCAGATACATGCTCCAGTTGTTGATTTCTTCTCCGGCATCCTTCTTGCCATCGCCATTAAGATCGACAAAACAGTTTGCTTTGTCTTCCTCGTTGGCCTCGAAGAGGAATCTCCATCTTCCGTCGTTTTTATTTGCAGTAACGGTCATTTTGGCAACGGTTTCCTCTACAGGATCAGAGCCTTCGTACTTGTTATAGCCTTCTGTCTCCCATACCATTTTGCCAGTCGTAGGCGGTCCAACCAAGTTCCTTTGCCTTGGCAACGGCATCCTTAGTACAAACATTCTTGTCGTCCACCTTTTGTATTTATAACAAAAAGAGAACCCTCGTCGTACTCTTTCTTGGGGAGTTGCTCAATGAAAGCCATCATAGCTTTTTGCGCTCAACTTATTGTTGTAGATGCTAACATCGTAAAAGCTTGGTCATCTCTTTGCCCACTACGATAGACTCCAAGAGGTTATCTTGCAAAGAGAGCTTTGAGATCTTTAGAAGCTTTGATACGTCTATCTTTTTCAACTTGTTGCCATTAGCAGAGAAAGCCTGAAGTAGGCTGATATCTCCCAAAAACAAGTTCCTCAATCTCGCTGTTGTCACACTTGAGAGAGAAGAGCTTTTTGTTATTAAGCTAACATCGGAGCTTGGCAAGTTTGTTTCCCATTGCAGCTAAGGTTCGTAAGCTTGCTCAACATAGAGACATCAAGCTTTGTAAGGCCTAATTCGCCACACATGAGGGCGGTCAATTTTTAGATTCGTAAGATCAAGGTTCTTGATGCCAGCCTTTCCGCAAGATAAAAAGCGTAAGCTTTGACCCCTCGGGAAAGAGAGCTGAGTAAGAGCCTTACAGCCATCCAACTCGAGGGTTTCTAGCTGAGCGCTCTTCGAGAGGTCCAAGCTAGCAGGCTCTTCATTACCGTTAAGCAAAACCTCTATTAGAGAAGCAGGGTTGTGAGTAAGATCAACATTTACAAGGTTGGTACGATTGGCAGATAGCGATTCCATATTACCATAAACACGTACCGTGGCAAGGGTCTTTTCGAGGCGACCAAAGAAGCGAGGAGCATTTTCACTTTCTCCATCATACAGGTTATTCCCATTAAGGTCTACCCAGCAAACATCGTCATAGGAAGCCCCCTTTACGGTAATTTTCAAGGGATCGTTGGCGTTTTTCGTGGTAAGCTCAACGTAGGAATCCGATACGGTAGGAGTTCCACTTTTGAGCATACGCAGCTCAACAGCTTCCACTTAATGCGAAAAAAAGGCGGAGAAAAAGAGATTTCTCCCAACAAGTAATTGTTTCTTCATTACATCATCTGTTTAATAAAAATCCGGTGTCTATCAACGTTTATCAAGGAGAGGAGCCGGAATGGCAACTTTGCCCTCTCAGTATTTTTGCATCCTTCCTTGATCTTCGGCAGCAAATGTACGAAAACATTCCTATCATGCGAACTAAAAAAGAACATAAATCAGGGGGTGTTTAAGCATCCGAATAGAAGAAAAAGGCAAATCTCGTACCAATTAATAGGTACAAAAATCTTCCTATAGAGGCATTTGTGGTAGGTAACTCCCTCGAGTATCCCTCCCTTTGGAGAAAAGAAAGAGGATGTATCTCCGAGAGAAGGAATAGGTTGTATTTTTCCTATTTCCTCCGCTGCGGGAGATACATCCTCTAGGCAGAAAGGGAGAAATCTTTAGGTCAGACTCCCTCTCTATACTAGGCTGAAAAATTACTTTTTCTGGTCAGCTTCTGTTTGGTTGCTGCGGAAGTAAAGTTGCAAGCGGTTGCCGCTAGTTACGATAGACTTGAGCAGTGCTTGTACATCGGCAGGGCTTGATAGAGTCGAGTACTTTGTCGTAGTCATCGACCCAGTTCTTACCATTGAAGAAGTACTCTTCGATATTGCCAAGCCAGTAACCATTCTCGCGAATACGTTCTGCATGACGCTTCTTCATATTCACAACAGTCTTGTCGAAATACTCTTGACTTACGCCATTCTTAACGATAAGATTCAACCTCGTCGTATACAACCTGATTGAGCTGAGCAGCACGCTCGGGAGCGCAGAAGAATTGAACCGTAACAGAACCTTCTTGAGTTGGGAATTCGTCTACTTCAGCAGCGGCAGAGGGAGAATAGGTTCCGCTCTCACGCTCACGGATAGAGGCGATAAGAGTCTGATCGAGCACCCCATTGAGGATTTGAGCTGCAAGGATTGTCTTGTGATCGTAAACAGCCTTACCCTGAGGTAGTCCATAACGATACCGGTAGGCGTATTCATGTCCTATGTACACTTCCATGGTCTTTTCACCCTTGCGGAAAGCCAGCTTGTTTGGTTCTATCCATCTTAGGAGTAGCCTTACCCTTGGGTACAGATCCGAGATATTTTACGATAAGTTCCTTAGCCTTAGCTTCGTCAATGTTACCAACGAAGAAGAACTGAAGCCATCAGCAGAAGAGAGACGCTCACGAGCCATCTGAAGAGCACGCTCATAGCTTACCTTTTTCCATATCATCAGCTTTTACCGTCTTACGCCAGATATCATTGTCGAAGAGGAGGTAATTTATAGAGTCGCTGAGAGAAGCGAAGGGCTGACGCTCAGCCATCTTGAGGGCTTCGATAGTCTTTTTCTTTGTATGCAGCAAAGGCTTCTTTGTCTGCACGGATGTCGGTCATATAGAGATAGGTGAGCTGGAGCATTGTCTCAAAGTCAGCCACCGTAGAGTTGCCATTAAAGCCTGAAGTAAAGTTACCAAAAGCAGGAGATACGCTTACGGTACGGCCGGTAAGAGCCTTGCCAAGAGCACAGCATCGAACTTACCCAAGCCACCAAGCGTTACGATATCGCCTACAATCTTAGTATTAAGGATGTCGCTGGGCTTTGTGTGAGACGGAAACCTCCGTTCGTAGTACCGGACATAAGGATCTGATCTTCCTTAAAGTCAGTCTTCTTAAGGTAAACCTTGATACCGTTTTTGGAGGGTGAGCTCGGTTGTCCCGAACTTCTGGTTCTTCTTTTTCCTTAACGATCTTACCACCCTTGAGATCCTTGTCGATGAGGTTTGTATCAACTACTTCTTCTTTCTTTGCCTCTACGGGTTTGGCAACACACTCATTGTAGAGCTTGATTATTTCAGCCTCGGTAGGATAGGTAATGCCATCCTTCTTGGGACCGGTAACTGTGATAACGAGGTTTTTGCCATCGGTAGTAATCATCTCTTGGATGTACTGAGCTACCATCTCGGGCGTAACCTGCGAAGCAATCATATCCATGAGTTGCTTTTCTACTTCGATACCGGGGATATAGCCACCATCGAGGAAGTAGTCTTTGTATTCTTCGCTGAACGAACCATTTTTGCGGTCAGCACGAGCCTTGAATTGATCTTCGAATCTTTTGAGGACATCCGTACGAGCACGGTCATATTCACTCTTGAGGAAACCATGTTGCTTCACACGTTGGATCTCTGCTACGAGAGCTTCAAAAGCGGGCTTGAAGGCACCATCCTTAGCAATAGCCATAAAGGTGAAGGCATTTTTGGTCTTGGCAATACCCATGTAGTTGTAATCGAGCACCACCACGGAGGAAGGGAGCATTAGGCTTGATGGTACTTTCTCAAAACGCTCATTGATGATCTGAGTAGCAATAGCCTCCATATAGTTTACCAATGCACCGGCAATAGAGCCTCTTTTCCTCTCTCGTGAGGACGTCATGCTTAAACATTATAGAGATATTCGTAGAGGTAGCTTCTTTGTCGGTAGCGATAGAAAACAATAGGAGTTGCATTGTCTTCTACTTGTACAAAGTAGCGTTCGGCAGGATTTTTGGGAGCAGGTACGTCAGCAAAAATCTCTTTGAGTTTCTTTTTCTACATAGTCTACATCAATATCCCCCAACGACGATAATTCCTTGGAGATCGGGACGATACCACTTGTGATAGAAGTCGCGGATTTCGTTGTGCTTGAAGTTGTCTACTACTTCCATTGTACCAATAGGCATGCGCTTTGCATACTTATTGTTGGGGGAGTACGATAGGGAGCTGAGCTGTAAGCATTCGCATACCGGCATTGTCACGCGAACGCCATTCTTCGTGGATCACACCACGCTCTTCGTCAATCTCTTTGCCATCGAGTGTAATGTTGTTGCTCCAGTCGTGCATGATAAGAAGACAGCTATCGATAATATCGCGCCCCTTGTCGGTAGGAGCATCCATTACGGTATATACAGTCTCATCGAATGCAGTATAAGCATTAAGGTCTGCCCCAAACTGGCAACCAATGCGCTCCAAGAATCCAATAAGATTCTTCCCGGGGAAGTTCTTCGTCCCGTTGAATGCCATGTGCTCAAAGGAAGTGAGCAAGACCGGCTTGTGAGTCTTCTTCGAGAATAGAACCCACCTTCTGTGCGATGTAGTAATTAGCACGATTCTTGGGGTTTTCGTTGTGACGAATAATGTAGGTCAAACCATTGGGCAACGTGCCCATACGTACAGCCGGATCAATGGGTAACTGCTGCATCATTGGATCTTGGGCTCGCAAACTCGCGGGTACGAGGGCAGCCAAAGATCAGGAGCACACCTAGTGCAAAACGTTTCAGTTGCATACTAAACTCAATTATTATTCTAGAATTGTATTGATATTTCTACCTGGTTCTAACAAAATGGGAGGAGGCGTTCTATCCTCCATAACAGCACAAAAGGTAGGCACATTCCACTACACTTTGTATGTTTTCCCACATATATTATCCTTATTTCAGAAACTTAACGTGGCTCCAACCACACCTACGATATAGTTGGGATCTTGGTAAGCCAAGGGATATTCACTACGAAGAAGGAAGGGAGCCGTGAACTCTCCGTGCAGGGCAGAGCCAGTCTGTAATGCGCCATGCGCCGGTAATACGCACCACACGTTGTGCCGTGGTAAGGGTCGTGGTGGCATCGTGGGGAGACAAAGGAGATGCCCTCTCTAAGAGGCTTGAGCCGAGAAGTCGAGGTTTGATGTTGGGCTATAGGTAAGAGAGAAGTCAATCAGAACGAATAGGCTTCCCCTGCGCTACGCCTCCACCATCGAGCTTGTAACGGCGCTCAGTCCATTGCAAAGCAGTTTGCAACTTAGCACCCCAAGCATACCCAATGCGGCCCGAAACGAACTAAAGAGTGTGACTTGGCATACCGGGGTAAAGGCCAAGAAGAGAGGGTGCTATTATCGTCCTTCTCGCCAAAAAGGAAGGGTTGCCAGAAGTGTATTACGTGTGCGCTCATAGCCTCCCGAGAGGGAGAGAGAGACGCCTCCGGGCAGTTGTGCTCGTATGCCCAACTCGCTATCCACAAACTTAACCTCAGGACGGAGAAGCGAATCGGGGTGCAGATAGCGATTCTCCCGAGCCAACTCATGCAAAGAGGGCATGTTTGGTCCACCGTCCACACGGGCAAACACCTCCAGATTATTACGCCAGCGAGGCGAGCCTCTGAATACCGGAGAGAGGGAGCACGTTCACACCCGCCGTTACTTGCCACTCGGTATTCCCCAGCCAGCCATTGAAATAAATCTTGGGCGTGAGGTTGAAGTAGAGAGAAGGCAAGGGCCCGCCCGGCACGTAGAGGCCGCCCTTCATAGAGTCTTTGGGGGTTCTTTGCCAGTCTTGATAGAGCACCATACCGGCAAGCCCCCAAGCGAAGTCTTGCTTAGAAGAAAAGAGAAGATCGAAGTCGCCTATGAAGCGGAGTTCGTGATGCTTCCACTTGCTAAAGAAGGCGGGGATTTTGGAGTACTTACGCCCCGTATGCTCCACAAGAAAGCCAAACGAGGTCTGATTATCAAGGCCAAACAGATTGGCTCGCCCGATATTGCCGGGACGGACATAACGATAGATAGCGGCTTCGTAGTCCTGCTTCACGTCCATGGGAGGGCGATTGCTCGTCAAGAAGGCTGCCGTTTGTGCATCAATCCATAGTAATTGAATTGGTCGTAGTCCCCAAGAATCTGGAGGTAGAGTGAACTCTTTCCCCCTATACTCATAGTTGAGGTCCCAGTCAGTGAGATGGCGATAGGTGTAAATCCGAGCAGGGAACCCTTGATAAAAAAATAAGAATTATTGGCGAAAGTAGAGGTATGACGCAGGTGCAGGTCCACAACGTGCTTCCCTTTGAAGCATTGTGTATAACCGGCCTGAGCTCGTACCACCGGCTCTAGTCCTAGAGAAAGATCTAGGTAACCGGCCTTATTCGAGCGAGGGCACCCACGACGCCATATTGCTCAGCGCAGGATACTCCGGCAATAGTACAGGAGGGGTAAAAATCGCCTGTAGAGCGAGGGGATAGGCTCTAGCCGTGTTACTTTAGGCTTATCAAATTGATATGTGGAGGCAAGGGGTTGCGCCGTACCTAGGTGCACTTCAGCATCACTTACCACGGTAAGTTCGCGACGGAGTGTATCTGCCCTTTGCGGGTTTGAGGGTTGCTGGGCTTGAGCAAGACCGCTTGTGAGAAGTCCGAAGGTGGCAAATGCCACAAAAAAATAGTGTACGGAATATCGTTTCATCACTTATCTCTATCTCTTTGGGGTACCTGTTTTGCTGGTCTTGATAGCGTGCAATGCGCTCAAGAATATCGTCTTCACGCTTAGGATAATTGTTCTTTAGACTCTCCACATATTGGTCTGCGGTGACCTTGTCGCCTTCAGAGCGATAGATCTCTGCCAATGCCAAGATCCCTCGAGGCGAGCCAATACTCGTGCGGGTTCCTTTCTCAATAAACTTATTGAGTAGCTGCTTGGCTTCGTGTCTTTCTTTGTTCGAGCCCCTTTTGCTAGCAGGGTGGCATAATGGACGGTCGCCTCAGCACCCGACGAGAGATCCGTCTTAGAAAGAATTGTCTTGTACTCTGCAAAGCCTTAGCACGCTCACCGAGTTCGCTATGGGCCATACCTCGAAGGAGGTGAAGCCTCTCAGCACCCTCTTCGCCCAAAGTGGTGAGAGCCTCCGTAGTCATAGCCACGGCACTCTTCCATTTTTCCATTGCGAGGGCCATCTCTGCCGCCTTCTCAGCCGCTTGCATTCGCAACGAACGATCCGAACTTTTTGTGCGTAAAAGGGTATGGTATGTGTCGTATGCTGCTGCTTATCGTCTCGCTCAATTGCAAGGCTCCCAGACGTTGTAGTACCGAAGACTGTGCGGCACGAGGCAGCTGCCCTACCTCTGTAGCAAGGGCGGTATATAGCGTATAAGCACGATCCTATCCCCACGCTCAAAGAGCCATATCTGCAAAGGTACTTTTTGGATGGTGGAGACATCGCTACCCACACGATATCGGGCTACAAAGGCCTCCATCTTGGATTCTGCCTCCTGCGAGCGACGCTATACTCTCCCTCCAGCGCCTTAAATTCGAGTTCTCGACTCTCGCTTTCGCTCAAAGAGAATGCCCCACCCGTCTTCTGTACAGCACTCTGTAAGTAGTCAGTGCGCCCTCTTCGATGCAAATACTCTTTAGGTGCGTAAAGGCCGTAGCCGCCTCTGCACTCTTGGGATAGCGGTGCATCAATTGCGTATGGGTGTCAAGCGATTTCTCTATGCGTTGTGTGTTGTAATAGAGAAGAGCCAGCTGCAGCAAGGCAAGACGTCCCTCCTCGCTTTGGCTGTATTGTGTAGCGGTGGCAACAAAGGCTTTTTCCGCAGCATCGTTATTCCCTTGCAGGAGGTAAGCACGCCCCTTTTGGTACTCTGCCTGCGCTGCCGCAGGGGTATCAGGGAAGCTGCTTATAAGTCTATCAAGCAAAGCGATCTGGCGAGAATATTGCTTACGAAGCCCATTAATCTCAGCCAACCGAAAGAGCGCATCACTGCTTTGTGAGGGGCTAGACTGATGGCACGCTCGTAGGAAGCAAAAGCACCATCTAAGCGCATTGGTCGCATACTGGCAATCCCCGAGGCGAGTGTAGGCATCGCTCTGACGCAACGCCCCTTACTTCGAGATCTTGCACAGAAGAGGCGAAGTACCCCTTAGCTTCGGCATATCGTCCGCCATTGAATAGGGCATACCGAGATAGTACTGAGCCTCCGATTGATTTGCTCTTCGGGCGCTCTCCGGCAAAGCGAGGTAGGCGGTAAGCGGGCGAATAGAGCCGGCATAGTCACCTTGAGCTCGTAAGATGTCTGCACGAATGAGCAGCGACTCTCCCTTGTATGGGGAGCTTACGACTTGCTTATCGAGGGCCTCTTCGGCATACTTAGCCGCTTGTGCGTACTTGCCTTGTGAGAGGGCATCAAGAGCCAAATGGTTAAGAACATATTGGCGCGCCTCCTCTATGGCGGAGTCGTTTGCTTGAGGGCGGCGGATCGAGGCCAACAGGTGGCATAGTCCGTATTGGAAAGATAAAACTCCGTTAGGAACTTCTCCATCGTGGGCCGATGCTTAGACGTGGGGAAGGTATTGAGGAAAGCGCTCGGCAATACGCACGTCTTGCCCGAAGTTGGACTGACCCGAGCGCATAACCAATGCCATCTCGTACATGGCAGCCTCCGCACTTGGGTGGGAGCACTCTCCTCTACGGCCCGCTCATAGGCCACAATAGCTTGGGGGTAATTCCCTTGATCTCGTAAGGCTCGCCCTAGGTAGAGGCTGGCAGCATAGCCCGTAAGGCCCCTTTCCTTGGGTAGCCTGCTTGAGGAGGCTCGATAGCCTCATTGTATCTCTGTTGCTCCCATGTAAGCGGCTCCCCAATAAGAGGTAATCTTCGGGGAGGCAAACTCGGAGGAGTTTTCGATAAAGCGCTCAAGATATTTACTGGCGTTGGGGCATCCCCAAACGATAATAGGCATTACCGGCCACTTGCAAAAGCGAAGGATTAGAAGCAAGACGAGGCTCTACACGCTCAATCTCACCCACCTCGGCCACGGCCTTGGCATAATCTCCCGAGTAGTACGAGGTGCAGCCATACCGATACGCGTCTCGAGGAGCCAATTCACGGTCCCCCGAAAGGGAGCGATAGATAGCCTCCGCCGCTTGCAACTCACCCTTTGCCATCTTGCTGCTGGCCACGTAGAGTTTGACAATGCGCCCCAGCGATTATTTGCCTGGGCAGCCTCGGCAAACAAGGGATCAACTTGTCCCCGCCTCGGTTGGTACGCAGGGAGGGCATAGGGCGGTACGCACCTGCCACTCGGTACGCTCGGCACTCGAGAGGGCACTTTCGTCCACCTTTTCGAGGAGGTTGCGTGCCCGGTGAATCACCCTCCGCCATATACAAAGCGGCCCGCTCCAGCGATAGGATGGGGCGGCGCTCATCTGAGGCACCCTTGTCAAGAAATAGTCAATCGTCTCTGCCGCAAAGAGTTCGTCCCAAGCGATAGTTTTCGTGAGCATTTCCTAGCTAAAAGGTCGGAAAAGAATAGCACCTTGAGGTGACGCGATAGAAAGGAGCCGTCAGACGAGGATTATACCCTCGAATAGCCCCACTATGTGCCAGAAGAGTTTGATTTTGAAGCTGCTCGTGCCAGTGTAAAGAGCGCTCTTCTTGAGCTTGTACAGCGGCTGTAGAGAGCATCAAGAGGGCGGTAGCCCAAAGGGGAGTATTTTGTTTCATACTATCTCTGCTAATCGTTTTAGCACAACAATCCAAACTCTCCGGGGGCTCGCAAAGTTCCAAGAGGTGGACGGATATTCTCCCGCCAAAGATACATAACATTCCCATAACGACGTAGAAACGAGCCGCTCTACACAACCTTACAGGAAGAAAGAAATGCTTAAATTTGCAAAGAAAATCTCCTGTCTAAGCCCTAAAGATGAAACCATCGAGTGCCAAAGGTATCTCCTAGTGTAGGGAGAGTGATACCACTCATAGCGATGCGTACCGTAAGATCTACCGCAAGACTTTGTCTCGCCCTAGTGCTCGTCTTACTAACCCTAGGCCCGATAAAGGGCTCAGGAACAGATTGTATTCGCCGATTCGATCTACCTATCCTGCCCACCATGGCAGGGCACACTAAAAGTTTTCCCTCACCCCGGAAGGGCTACGCTCTACGACACTGCACCCAAGAAGACTCACAACAAGGCGGCCCTCCTCCACACCCCACACTATCCGGCATACATACGTGGCAGGGGCGAGATTTCGTTTCGCTTTGCCATCACCTCTGCCAATACCTTTGTTGTGCTCATAGCTCCACTGACTGTCCCCACACAAGAGAGGGATATACCACCTGCCGCTATGCCTACCTCTCAGGAGAAGAAAGCGAAGTATTGAGCTCTTTGAGGCATTTTTCTCAGTCGGAAAAGAGGGCGAGATCGTACACAAAAACAAGAATGCAGACAAACCTATCATCACCTCCAACGCAAACGACGCCATCCGATTTACCTCTGCCAACCTCCACCACCTCGCTTGGCATATTTACTTACTCAGGCTCGGAGGGATGGCAACTTTACCTCAAGAAGAGCCTAGAGGCCCCCGGCAGAAGTTTATCTACATAGGGTGCGACTCAACAAGTCTTCCCCCACAAGATTACGCACAAGGCTCCTTCTCAGGCATTGCCCTGCAGTACTCGCTCAAAAAACGCACAGCACTTTACGCTTCACCGGCTCCTCTATGCCCAAGGCGACTCCAGCGCAAACGAATCGCCCACAACCCCCACAGAGTCCATCTTTGCCGACTTCGATTTTACCCCCTCAAAGCATCCGTCTCATAACGCATAGCCTGGTAAGCATAGAGGCGCAGAGTTTGACCTGCAACCCTCTGTGGCACCCTTACCCCCGGTATCAAGGGAAAACCATCACGCTCGATCTGGAAAAGCCATTCAGATCAGGGCAGCTACAGGTCTTTTTGTTCGGGGCATAAAAACCATGATGGCGCTCTCGCCCCCTCGGAGCGGATTGATTTTGAAATAACCCTCTAGCGACTCCATAGGACTCGGCAAGCCCGACGAAGGCACCTACCCCAAGACCATCTGCTCCTTAGCGAGGTACTCCCCCACCCTACGGCCCCACGCAGCGGGGTTCGTTGAGGTATACAACCCCACCACGCACCCTATTGACATTTCGAGACTATGCGCTAGCCGTGCGCACAGAAGGCCAGCGAAGCAAACTACACCCCTCACAGTAGAAGAAAAATCATCTGATTCAGCCTAACGAATATCGAGCCATCACCCCTGGAGCGAGGCCTTGCCGACTACTACCACTGCTCAATAGACAGCCTTAGTGAGATCGAAAAGTTCGGCACTCCCCAATCGGGAGGGGCAAATCGTGCTCACTCCCTCTGCGATTCGGCCGTGTGTGGAAGAGATGTTCTACGGGCCCAAATTGCATCTCGAGGAGAAATGAGGCGAAAGGGGTATCCCTAGAGCGCATCCCTATTCACCGACCCGCACTCACCCCCCGACAATTGGCATGTAGCACGCCCCGAGCAGGGCAAAGTGCCACCCCGGTAGACCAACTCCGTACGGGTAGAGTGCGATTTGCCCATCGAAGAGCGCGAGGAGAAACCCCTTACTCCGGAGCAAATAGCCGCACTTACACTTTATGCGCTACAAGACCCCGCCACAATGCCACTCTCACCTCTACACACTCAGAGGGTATCGCGCTGCCATCTTGGGACGCGCTGCCACTCAAGCGTGGTGCCGGATCTTTCTCAAAAGGCGATCCTACTCCAGCTTCACAGCCTACCTCCCACGCCCTATATTGTCTCCATCCGGCTCACTACAGCCCAACAGAGCAAGCTATACTCCTTTATCATTGCCCCCTAAACCCCTAGATCAACCCGGGAGGCCCCTTTTTAGGGTACTAAAACGGCCCTTTTTATTACATGGGAAACGCCCCCAAAAGACCGGGTGAAAAAGATTCCGACACAGGGCAAGAAAAATGTTTCTCGGGCTGGAGGCAGCCAAATCTCGAGCAGAAATCTTTTTCTTTTTAGCCGGTAAGGGAGCGCAGTGATTAGGCAAGAATTTCTTAAGAATCAGCCTCTAACGGCAAGCCGCTTAACGCAGCGTGATAAGTTGCTTTACCAAGAGCCATCCTTCAAAAAGCAGCATGGCAAGGTAGTGCCACAAGCGATACCGAGAGTCGATACCCCGATCTAAGCCTTCGCGCTGCGCCTTAATACGTACCCCTTTTGTGTCGAAAAGCCAAAAACGAGCTCCACCACCCCGGAGCCGAGAGAGAGCAGAGCCCGTAGTCACTTCGGTTGGGAAAAATACAGCAACTCCCCTGCAGAGCTGAAGATACCTCCCCATTAGCCAAACTCTTACCATCTACCCAAACATCACTAAATGCCGGGAAGGCACTAGTCGCACCTCTCGTAGGTCATACTCCTTCCAATCGCCAAAAATAGTCCGTAGTAATAAAGCAAACATGCTTAAAGGCCTCTGCTTCGGATACATGCTCCACCGTAAGAATCGACTCGTTGCCCCTTTATGGGCTCCAGATTATCGGTACGATACCATTGATACTTGCAGTTACCAACCAAACCTTTTCCCTTGGTAGGTAGCGTCGAGTTGGAGCTTATCTCCGGCGGCCAGCTCTACCTTTTTACTCTCTCTTGATAGGCCTTTGCAGCCCTACTCTAAAGATTACATCCCGGCTCGTAGCATACTTCTTCCAATCAGCAAAGTCGGCAAAAGAAAAAGCGATTTAGCATTACATTGAGATTGGCAAAAGCTCCTTGACCTTTTGTGAAGGGAGGCACCTTGCCCGACAATTCATTGCCTTGGAGGAAAAAGCGAACTCAAGGCGAGAGCCTCCGAATAATTAGGGATGGGCCCCGTGAGGTTTATTGTAACTCAGATCCACCTCTTCGATTTTCGATGGCAAGATGTGCAGCATCGTACCGGTAAACTTATTATTGCCGGCATAGAGCACTTCGAGCCGGACCATCCCCGAAAGGTCTTGAGGAAACTCGCCTTCCAACTTGTTGTTCTGACAAGTAAAAGCGCGAGAGGAGGCGTGCCTTGTAGCCCACTCAGGGGAAGGAACCCGTGAATTGTTGTCATTAAGTAGCAACGCCCAAAAATAAACTCGTTCTTCTCTCCCAAATGGGTGGCTCCTGAGAGATCAGGGATAGCCCTCGAGAACTCATTATCTTGCAGCGAAAGATCCATCAAGGCAATGCAGTGAGTAAAGCTCCAGGGCACCTCGCCAGATAGCTTGTATGGGTGACATCAAACGAGAGCATCTTGCTACTAATTGTTCCGATCTCCATGGGCAAGGAGCCTGAGAATTGGCAGTTAGAAAAAGTCGGCAATAAGCAGGTCGGGCATCTTAGTGATATCAGTGTAGACCATCCCGACACGGCAAGGTCGTTGATGAAGAGAAACTCCAAGAGCACAAGCTGCGAAGGTCGGGCACTTCGCCCGTAAACTTATTGTTGCCCAAACGGAGCTGCGTGAGGGTTTTGACTTTTCCTATCTCGCGCTAGGGATGGGCCCGTAAGCCCATATTGCCAAGAAGAAGGCCGGATAAGTGTGGCAGTGAGAGCAACTCTTCCCCGGGAAATTGCCCACAAGCCCAGCATCTTCGAGGAACAACTCCGTGACATGCCCTCCTTGATGGTAACACCCTGCCAGGTGGAGGCGTCTTTGGACAAGTCCCATCGATAGGGATCTTGCCAGTTTAGTTCCCCTGTAGCCTTGTAGATATGCAACGAGAGCAGCTCGCTCAGCCTCCGGAATGGATCGTGCCCCTAGAGAGAGGGACAAGGACTAAAACCCCCAATGAAAATTGGAAGAAGTAAATGTTTCCGTACCATAGATCAAACAAAAAGAAGATGCCTCCCCGATCTCCACAACAGGGAGAAACCGCAAGAAGACATCCTCAGATAACCATTATTTACCGCTAAAACTAGCGAACTACAACCTTAAACGATGATGCACCGTAGCGCACAATGTGAAGCCCTCGGCTACGGCCAAACGCACGTGCCCTGCACCTCAGCGAGCGAGCCACACATGCTCCGGAGAGCGAGTAGACAGCGCAGGCACCTTGGTGGCACTCTGCAATACGATAGCCCCCTCTAGCCCATAGGCATTACCTCGCAGCATATTCATGATCTCCGTAGAGTCCCAAACCGAAACCTTTTGGAACTCGCTCCAACCCTCAGCCTCTTGTACTCAGCCCTTGCCTCTCTGTCCTCATAAGTCGCAACTCCAGTATTTTGGAAGTGCCATGGTGAGAATACATTATCACCAAGATCGGGAGGCGTGAGCGCCTCCAACCACGAGGCGCTCGAGATGAGTACAGCCATAGAATCGCACGCTCCCTTGATCTCGGAGGTAGTAGCAGGTAAGGTCAGAGAGGTAAGAGCTCGACAATTGAAAAATGCCCACTCATCAAGATCCGTGGTCTCAGCTCCCAAAGTAACCTTGGAAAGCTTCGTACAATTAGCAAAAACATAGGCCGGAACAAATACGATAGCCTTGGGGAGCTTTGTACCTCCCTGAGCGGAAGCACATCCAAAGAGCACGACTCTCCAACTCCTTGAGCCTCTAGCGATGGCAGGAGTCTCCAGAGCTTGACAGCCGGAGAAAGCATCTTCGGCAATTTTTCGAGGTTCGGCATCGAAAGGCTCTTGAGAGACTTACATCCAGAGAATTGCTCCGCATGGATCTCCGTAACACTCTTAGGCAACTCAGAGAGACGAGCTCGACAATCCTTCCAAGAGAAACCTGGGAGCAGATTGTCGGGGTCCTCCAGCTCACTAAAAGTCCACTGACTGAGTTACCGAGGGGAAAAATCTCAGAGCGCCTTGGCATCTCTTCTTCCAACGCCCTAGAACCTTCCATGTGCTCTTGAGCGCAAACTCGAGATACCTTATCCCCTAGGTTTGCAAGATAGTCTGCAAGACTCTGCCCCTTCCTCACGGAGGGCAACATAGTCGAGAAGACGCTTCGTATCCGACAAGACAAAGTGCTGCTGGGCAGCTCCCGTCAGCCTTCTAATCTCCTTCCAACCAGGGAGCCGCCTTATAGGCTTCGAGGCTAGCCTCCGGCACATGTAGATAGAATTCTTGATCGCTATTATACCCCTCAAAAGGCTCCAACCCCTTAGCCTTATCATGCGGCAGGGGTCGTGACATATCGGCATCAAAACAAGAGAAAGTTTTTTCCACAACCGGCGAGGCCACCCTCCCAGCTCCTCAAGAGCAGAAGGCAGCGTGTGCCACCTGGATTTTTCGCAACGCGCAAAAGCGCCATAGGCAATGAGTACGCACCTTGGAGGGAACCATAGCCGCATCGAGGCAGTACGAGCAAAGGCCCCTCCCATAATCACCTCAAGCGATGCCGGCAATACCACGCTCATGCCGTAGTACATCCACCAAAAGCAAAGGGACCGATATAGTACACATCTGAGGGAATATTAACCTCGGAGAGGCACTACACCTTGAAGAGATTGCTGGGAATAGAGTCGAGCTCCTCGTTGTAGAAACGTACTTTTGCAAGATTTGTACACCCCTCAAAAGCACTATGCCCAAGCGTATCCAGCATATAAGGAAGGTCCACCTCCGTAAGGCCTACACACTTCTCGAAACAAAAAGATCCGATAGAGTACACTCTACTCATCTCTACATTCTCTAGCGTAGAGCATCCCTTAAATAGACCGCTCCCCAACTTGTGGATCCTCCGGCAAATTCATACGCTTGAGAGAGGCACACCCACTGAAGGCAAACGTCCCTAAGAAGGAGAGATTCTCGGTAGCTCGATCTCTTCCAATGCACTACAATGCTCGAAGGCCGACGCCCCAATGCTCTTACACTCTCTGGTATTGCCTATCTCCTCTAATGCCGTACAATAGCCAAAAAGCCATCTCGTGAATACTATCGAGCTCCGCAGGTAGCGTGATCTTGGTCAATCGCTCTCCATCTTGGAGCGAACGCAACGATATCACCTTTACCGTCTCGGGCAGAGTGATCTCTTTGAGCGACTTTGCGAGCTCTGATTGGAAAAAGCCAAAAGCCGGGCATTACCCTCGGTCGGGTTCCTATTTTGTCGTACATAGGTGTATAACTTCCCCCTGGCACAATCTCTATCCCGGAGAGGTCGAGGCACCTCTACCCCCTGCAAATCGCGAAGAAAAAGCAAAAGTCGTTTGCATTCATTTCTCCACTAAGGATGAGTTGCTTTACATCCCTTGCCGTGTGAGCTGCTCTTTGAGCTTGCTGGGCAGTGGTTTCTACACTTGTTTGAGCATACATGACTGATGCCAAACGCCAAAAGGCACCCAGACAAAATTTGTCTCAGCATAGCTTTGTCATCTTCGTAGAACTCTATTTAGTAATTTACAATTTGCCACAAAAATACATATTCTAGACAAAAAAGCTCCTCCTTTTAGATCTATTTCTAAAAGAGGAGCCCTTCCAAATCTAAATAGCGGCAGAGGCGTAGAAACCTTCTTGCCACGAACAATTAAAACGACATCCGAGGCAGCTACAAAATGATCTACTACTCCAACCCCAGATGGCTACTTACACTCGCATAGCCTTTATGAGGTTGCCGGCCGCTTACTTGCCCCTATGCGGAATAGCTTATTGGTCATCCACCTCGGCTAAGACCTCCTCCACAATGCAGTAGTACCTGACGGCCTCTTCTGCCGTACGGATCCCGCCGGAGAACTTAACCCCTCGCAAGAGGCCGGTCTGTTTGTGGTAGTCACGAAGGGCACAACACATCGTATAGGCCGCACGAAGATCGGCACCGATACTCTTTGCCGGTGGGTCTTGATGAAATCGGCACCGGAGTAGAGCGAGAGAATCGAGGCCTTACGTACCAGCTCAGGATCTTTGAGAAGCCCCGTCTCCAATATCACCTTGAGGTGCGCCGAGCATGCCGCCTTCTGTTCCTCTATCTCCTCCACTACAGCCGAATAGTTGCCAGGGAGGAAGTGATTGAGATTCAGCACAATATCTATCTCATCAGCACCGGCAGCCACAGTGAGCTCGTCTCTGCCAACTTAATCTCCAGGAAAGTTTGTGATGCCGGAAAGCCTCCACTTACAGCAGCAATACGTGCACCCCGTCTGCCTTCATAAACTCCTTTACGACAGGCACTTGTAGGGGATATGCAGAGACGGCAGCCACGTTGTGAAGCCTCCCCGGGTGAGAAGCCGTATGATTTACCAGCTCCAGGAGCTTTTTGTACACTCTCTTTGGTATCAGCCCCGACGAGTGCGCGAGGTCTATGGTGCTGAATAAAAAGCGAAAGAGTATCTGCAGTAAGCAGTTTTATAGCGACGAGCAATAATCCTCTCAACGATCTTGTCGATCTCTTCGGGAAGATGCCGAGTAAAAATGCTCAAAAAGTCTCTTGGATTTTTCCTTGTAGTTCCATCTTAATTCGAGTTATTGTCTTTTTGATTGCGCGTGATTCGAGGGAAAGAGAGCTCTCGTCTGAGGTCTGAAGGCGGGGATTACGGCGATGCCGAGTCCCTACCGCGCTGCGTTTTTCTCCAGATTAGCATGCAAAGCCGCCTCAAGGTCGATGCCGGTTTGGTTGGCAATGCAGGTTGCTACCCATATAAGATCGGCCAACTCATCGCCCAAATCTCCAAGAGTGGCTCCCTCTTCACGCTTTGCTCCCCATAGCGGCGAGCCATGATACGGGCTACTTCTCCCGTCTCTTCGGCAAGAATCGCCATATTCGTTAGCTCATCAAAGCTAGCGCACCCCGTAGGTATGAATCCATTCATCCACGGATTTTTGCCATTCGTTTATAGTCATAGCTCTCTCCCATCGATCCCTAGCCGTATCTCATCGTGATGGTCACTGGACCATCGTTGAGTAGCTCGATTTGCATATCAGCTCCAGCGTCCTCGTGCCACTCTTCTTTGCCGAGCACCTCCTCCAAAGCGGAGCAAAACTCGTCGTACAAAGGGCGACTGATCTCGGGCGTGCAGCATGTATATAGCTGAGGTCTATTCCCCTTCTTTGTGCTAGCCATTAGGGTGAATTGGCTTACAAAGCATCACCTCTCCGTCTATATCTACCACGGATCTATTCATTACCCCCTCCTCATCATCAAAGATGCGCAGGGCGGCCAGCCTCTTACAAAGGTAGCTAATTTCTTCGCGACCATCCTCCTCCGCAATACCGACCAACACCATCAAACCTGGGATATTTGGCTGATAGCTCTCCTCCAACAGAGAGGCGGGCATACCGTACCCGCTGTACTACAACTCTCATTTATATACTCGTATCTATGATTTCTCGTCTGTGGGATGCAGTGCTTTGTACACAATTGCCCCTCGTTTCTTTCCAACAAGAGACTCCAGATCGGCCAGAGTAGCCGATTTAATCCGCCTTACACTCTTAAAATGCCGGAGCAATGCCTCCTTGGTTTTGCTTTCAAACCCCTCTATATCATCGAGTGCCGAATGAATCTGATTCTCGCTCGAACCGCATGATGGAAGGTTATACCAAATCGGTGAGCTTCGTCTCGAATATGCATAAGTGTACGGAGCGTTTCCCTATCTCGAGAGAGAAAAAGAGGATTCTCCTCACCCGGGAAATAAATCTCTTCCATGCGCTCTGCCAAACCGATTATGGTAGTGTCGGGTGCCCTATCCCCCATGGCAGAAAGAGTTTCCACCGCAGCCTCTAATTGCCCTCGCGCTCCATCGATTACGATCAACTGCGGTAAGGGAAGTTCCTCCTCTTGCAAACGGCGATAGCGGCGCTCTACAATCTCCCGCATAGAGGCTAAATCGTCGGCGCCTCCACGGTTTTCACGTGAAACTTTCATACTCTTTCTTGGAGGGCTTTCCGTCTGCGAAAGACCACACACGGTGCCACAGGAGCTGTTCCTGTAGATTGAAATTATCGAAACACTCAATATGTCGTAGTGCCACAGGCAAGTGCAAATCTTGCATCATCTTATTCATCAGACGCTGTACACGCTGCCCGGATTCAGTTTTTCTGCACGCTTTAGTTGATCCAGTTTATACCGCTTTACGTCATCTAAGGATAGCTCCAAAAAGCTTCTTCTTCTCGCCTTGCTTCGAATAGTAACGGAGAATTAGCCCAAAAGAGTCCCAACCCTAAGGAATAGGCAAGATCACCTCCTTTGCTCTGCTTTCGTAACGGCCTCGCAACTCTGTGATGGCGGTGGCAAAAATCTCCTCAGCCTCCTCGTCTATTGCTTTTTATACTCCCACCGTAAGGCCTCACGATAGCGCCCTCATGCACCTGCATCATATTGACGTAGGCCATAGCTCTCTCCTCCTCGTAGGAGAAGACGTCAATATCGTGACGCGTCTCGGGAGCTACGATATGTTTTGTACTATACGCCTGCAGCATCTCAAGGCGGGTCTTTTCTTGTCCCGCCTCTTCATAGCGAGCTCCTCGCTAAGTGCGAGCATCCGGCTGGTTGTTTGCTGTATCACCCTGCCGTAGATTTCCTTTAGCAACTCCACCGCAGCGGCAATATTGTTGAGGTACTCTCTCTCTCGACACGAGACCCTCGCAGGGCGCTTCGCAGCGCTTAATATGATACTGAAGGCAGCGAGCGTATTTCCCCTTATCTATTGCCTCCTGCGTAAAGTGATGCCTACAAGCACGCACTTTGTACATCTCTCGCATAATCCCCACCATGCCATGTGCCATAGCACACTGGTGTAGGGTCCGTAATAATCGCCCCAAGAGGGGTCAATGGTGCAGGGTTACGAATATCCGAGGGAAGGGCTCTCTTGTCACCACAATACTTGGGTAACTCTTATCGTCTTTGAGGAGGATGTTGTACTTGGGTTGGTAGGTCTTGATCAGATTGTTTTCGAGCAGAAGAGCATCACTCTCACTTGCTACAACAATGTATTTTACATCTACAATCTGGGCAAACCAACTGGCGTGTTTTCGATCGGCGTGCTCCTTCTGGAAGTAGCTACTCACCCTCCGCCTTAGATTCTTTGCCTACCCACATAGATAATCCCCCTCGGCGTTGTAGTATTGGTAGCAACCCGGGGAAAGCGGAAGGGTGGGAAGGATCTTTTTATCTCCTCGAGCGTCATAAATCTTAGGGGCGGTCCTTTTGTTTCACGTGGAACAAAACGCAGCTAATTACCCTACCACAGAGCACTAAAAGCACGCTTAATATCGTGAGGCGACACCGGGAATACGTGCTGCCTGGCCTATCGTTTCGGGGCGGATGCGGTCGAGTTTCTGTCGGGCTTCGGTGGAGAGTTGCTCCAGCATGAGGTAGTCGAATCGGTTCCCCAGCGTAATACTCTCGAGACGCATGGCTCTATCCGCTTGCTGTTTCTCCCGCTCTATATAACCGGCGTACTTGACATCAATCTCCACACGCTCTAAGATCTCCTCGCGCTGTGAGGCTATCTTCTACAAACTCACGGAATTGTGGCAAGACCTCTAGCAAAAAGATCGAGGGTCAATCTGGGGCGAAGCAACAACTCCCGAAGGCGAATTGCATGCTTTTAAGGGCTGCTCTCCCTGCTGCTCCAAAAGGCTATTTACGCTATTGGGACGAACCGAATATTGAGCCATAAAGGCCTTCACGTCTTCAATCATTTGCGCCTTATAGGTAAAGCGATTTCTTCGCAATTCGGAGGCCAATCCCAACTTCATGGCATAGGGCGTAAGGCGGTCGTCCGCATTATCTTGACGTAAGAGGGTACGGAACTCAGCCCCAGAAGTAAACATTCTATAGGCATCGTCACCCCTTTTGTTACGAGGTCGTCTATCATCACTCCTATGTAGGCCTCACTGCGTTGTGGCACTAAAAATCGCCTAATCCGTGGGCCTCGTTGATGGCATTTATCCCTGGCCAGATCCCCTGACCAGCAGCCTCTTCATACCCCTGTAGTACCATTGATTTGGCCTGCCATATAGCCTCCCCAAGGAGCTTATGTGCCAGAGTTGGATATAGCTGCGTGGGGTCAAAGAAATCGTATTCTATGGCATAACCGGGGCGATAAATACGTACATTGCGTAGGGCCGGGAGGGTACGTAGTGCCGCCAATTGCACCTCTAGAGGAAGGCTCGAAGAGAAGCCATTGAGGTAGTATTCGTTGGTGTTTTCGCCCTCGGGCTCAAGGAAAAGCTGGTGCTGTTCCCTTATCGGCAAAGGTTGCGATCTTAGTCTCTATACTTGGGCAATATCGTGGGCCAATACTTTGTATCTGACCATTGTAGAGGGGAGAATCGGCGAGCGAGGCGCGAAGAATCTCGTGGCATTCGGGTGAAGTGTAGAGAATATGGCAAGACAATTGACGTAGGGTATTCGCGCCCTCCGTGCAGTAGGAAAAGTGATGGAAGTCGCCTTCGTCGCCTTTTTGCTCTGTGGTAAGGGACCAGTCTCACGCTGCGTCCATCGATGCGAGCCGGGGTACCTGTCTTCATTCTGTCGGTACGGCACCCTAAGTCCCTCAGCTGCTCGGTGAGTCCATACGAAGCGGGTTCACTGATGCGCCCGCCCGGTATCATGGTACGCCCAAAGTGCATCATTCCTCCCAAAAAGGTGCCTACAGTGAGCACTACAGAGTAAGAGTAGAACTCTTTGAGCAACAAGGTTTTAACCCCAATTACTCTCCGTTCTTTACGAGTAGCTCTGCTACACCATCTTGCCAGATGTGAAGATTAGGAATTGTGTCGAGCGTTTCTCTCCAGTGCTCCATAAAACGCATACGATCGATCTGGGCACGAGGGCTCCACATGGCAGGGCCTTTGCTTCTATTGAGCATGCGAAACTGTATGGAAGAAGCGTCGGAGATCCATCCGACCATCCCCAGGGCATCCACCTCTCGTACTATTTGCCTTTGGCAATTCCGCCCATAGCTGGGTTGCAACTTAGCTGGGCTATCTTATTCATGTCGTGCGTGATAAGTAGCACACGTGAGCCCATTGCAGCAGCAGCGGCAGCAGCCCTCGCAACCGGCATGCCCGGCACCGACCACAATTACATCATACTCTTCGCGATTCATAGTGTAGTCCCTATATTTCTTCCCACAAAGGTATAAAGAAGTCAGAATGCCTGTTTGGGAAGATGATATCTATCTGATAAAGAAGGGAAAAATACCTTTGGCACTCCCCTACCCTACTCTCTTTTATGGTTTCGAGAGACTTAATAGGTGCGCTTGCCGAGGTATTCTGCAAGCAAAACAAGGGACTGATTGGCCGGAGAATTGGGAAAACTTCTCAGAATATCTAAGGCCTTCAGAGCTCCTCTTCCAGCCTCTTTTGGGCATAGGCAACCCCTCCGAATTGGTGTGCCATCCGGGAGCAACTCTGCAATGGCTTTTTCGTCGCTTTCCACCCTCTCGAGTAGGCTCTTTATTCGCTCTTTTTTGGTCGCAATCAGCTTGTTTATAGATATATATGAGTGGGAGCGTTATCTTACCCTCTTTTGAGGTCGTTGCCCACGGGCTTACCCACCTCTGCCTCCATTGTATAATCAAAAGATATCGTCTCGGAGTTGAAAAGCAATCCCAAGATGCCTACCTAACTGCATCACCTTCAGTAGCTCTTCGGCCCTCAGCATCTACACTATACATACCCAAGGCGGCGCAAGCTTCGAAGAGGGTTGCCGTTTTCTTTTCATGATAGAGAAGTAATTCTCTTCGTCTATGATGCAATCTGTAGCCACTTGTATCTGCAACAGTTCTCCTTCTGAGAGGTGCTTCCCAAGGTTGGCCACGGTGCGTATCAAGCTTGAGCCGCCAATCTCTGCCGCACGCAAAAAAGCTATGGAGAGGATATAGTCGCCCACCAATACAGCGGAATGATTGTCGTAAAAGGCATTGAGGGTAGGTTGGCCCCGCCTCAAGGGTGTTTGATCGATCACGTCGTCGTGGATCAAACTTGCCATATGGAGCATCTCGATAAGTACGGCACACGAGACTGTACGCTGGCTGGGCACCTTGCCTTGTAATGAGACAAGAAGGCCCATCAGGATAGGGCGAATATGCTTACCCCGGGTTGCTGTGATCTTCTCTATAGACTGAGCAACGATAGGACTTTCGGCAACAAAGGCTCGGGCATACTCCTCCTCGAAGGCCAAACGATAATCCGCAATCGGCTGAACTATTTGCTCTATTATATTCATGCTCCCCATATCTCTAGGCGACACAATCTCCGCACTATATCTACTTGTTTCCGATAAACAAAAGTAGTACTTCTCGTGGTGATATCAAAGATATATGGAGCATGAATTCAGAAGTTTCTATTCCGAAATATTGCAAATATCGCCCAATAAGTGATACATTGAACCACAAATACGCATATCTTTGTGAATAGGATAGCAAACCAAAGCCATCATTATCTGATCGCTCAAGAGCTATACCAGGTAGATAAAACAAACTAACAGAAAAGAGAATGAAACAGAAAAGCATTAACTATCTAGCCTCACTACTACTAGTAGTTATGGGGTTCATGGGATTCCAAAGCTGTGACAAGAACGACAAGCCCCAGCCACCGGTTGTAGGAGAAACGCTCTCCATTACTCCCAAAGAAGCCTCTATCAAGATGGGCGAAATACTTACCATCAAAGTATTGTCCGGTACAAAAGAGGTAACTACCCAAGCTACCTTTACCACGGCACCCGAGGGCATTATATCCATCTCCAAGGAGGGTAAAATCACCGCTCTCAAGGCAGGAAAGAGCATTCTTAAGGCAACTTACAACGGCAAGCAAGCTGAAGCAACCATCACCGTAACCGAGAATGGAAAATCAAGAGGTACAAGGCGACTTTATGTTGCCCCTACCATGTTGGTTCGATTCTGCCGAAGAGCTCATTGCCTTTGAGGTAGCTCGTGGCAATACTCCTCTGGAAAAAGACGAAAACATGCAGTACTACTCTTTTTAGTACCAAGAGCAAGAAAAATGCCTGTGATTAAGTACATTCTAGGACAAGCTATCCAGATCGATTTGACTCTGAAGTAGCTCAAAGCGAAGAGTTGAAGACTTCTTGGAGAAAAATGGATTCACCTATGGAAGCAATGACTGGACGCCCAAATTCATGAATCTCATGACGATAAGTCAAAACAGTTACCGGATTTTATCTATTCGGAATATCCCGAGTTGGTACCTTCCTCGGCTTTAATCTAAAGAACCCACTTTCGAAACTCTTCCCTTCCCTTGCTCGACTGGAATGCTTCGGAAGACGCCATCAAAAATTTGAAGAACAAGCCGGCCGTAAATACCTCGAACAGAGAACTGACAAACTTGGGAGAACAGAAATTATCTATGGCTCACAAAAACTCGGAGACGAATACGAAGAGATGTTTATAGCTCGCTACCCTAATGAAAGAAGGTAAGCTCCTAAAAGTTCTCTTACAGGTAACTCCGCCAACTACATCATCAAACCTGGCAGGAGAAGGCTTTGGTATCATGGGTACTTTCGATACTTATGCTAAGGGATTGGGCTATACAATCTCCAAAACAGGGATAAAAAGATAAACCTCTACAGCCATACTGAAAAAGGAGCAATAAGTTTACTTTGGGTCAGTGGACGATCAAAATGAAAGATGGACGCAAGCGCATCTTTGCGACTATGAACTCTGTTCCTATGGATGGTCCTGACATCATTGACTAATATTCCAAGGATAAGTCCTAAGTTAAGAAGAGGGGTGCTCAAAGTCTATTTGGGTACCCTTTTGCATGCTTAAAGCTATATTTTCCAGATTTTTAGAGCTTAAGATCCTAGATTGGTGGAGAGGAGAAAGGGAAGTTTATGATATATATTCTATTTGTAATCAACGATTTATCATGAAAACAGAGGGTTATCAAAGGTCTCAATTTTTCTCGAATTTGAATCGCATTGTACCTCCCATCAGAAAATCTTGAAATTGGGAACCTTATTATGTTCGATTGGTGGAGGGTATGGAGGTTCGCCTTTATGTTCGTATTTTTGTCCTAGATAAAGAAAAGTAGATTCGTATGAAAACAGAACCATCGGGGAGGGGTCTCAGAACCCTTATCATCCATCGCGCACTCACCCCTACCGCATAGATCTTTTTCAATGCTCTCTACTCTCGCTATGGGTGCGACATCTACTTTGAAAAGAAAAGAAGCCGAGAATCATCGTTTCAATCAAAGCCTACTAAAGTCGCGAGTTCGCTTTCCCTATAAATACCTATCCCCCGGAGTGACCGGGATAAAAACCTGCGATGGGATATTTTTCAAGCTCATAGCTCGGGGCGATACGACCTTGTTCTCTAGTGAAATTAACCTCACTACCCTACTCGCTCTTGCCGCTCGCTATATAGCTTCTCCCCCATAGTCGCATCGTCTCCATGGTAGACGATAGTTATGCCCTTGCCCAAGAGACCGTGAAAGCAACTCGACCTAAAAGAGATTATCCCTCGAGAGCGGTATGCTCGATGGGGTGATACTATGTGACCGGAGGGCTCAAGAGGTATATTCTCACAAGTTTGGAAAGGGGCACCGCTACCACACCTTGCCTATCCTACAAGAGGAAGAAATGATCCGAGAGATATTGCCGCCGCTCTACCCCAATGCAGCTGCGCTTCGTAACCATTATACCCATCACCCCTCCGACAAAATACTACTCTACGTAGGGAGACTCTCGCCGGATCTAGACAGCCTTATTTCTGCCTTCTCTCGTGCCTTTGAACTACAAAATGACGTACACTTAGTACTCGTAGGCGATGGGCCTTTGGAGGGCTTCTTACGTGCCAAAAGCAGAGAAAACTCCTTGTCGGCGACGTATTTATTTTTTGCAGGGAGAAAAGAGGGCGAAGAGCTTTATAGCCATTACCTTATGGCCGATGCTTTTGTACTGGCCAGCACCCTCGAGAGATTTGGAGCCGTAGCCAACGAAGCTCTCACCATCGGGCTACCCTAGTGCCATCAGCAGAGCTACCGGAATTGCCAGTATGCTGCAAGAGACACGAGAGGTCGTGCTTTTCGATCCCTTCTCTCTAGAGCAAATCGAAGAGGCTCTCAAGGCTATCCTACACCTTGTTAGTACTCCTTGGCATCCCGATCGCAGCTCACTCATGCCTCAGACATTCGGCGATATTCTTCCGGCTCTCTATGCCTTTTTAGAGCGATAGGCCGTTCATAACTTGTCTACAAATAGGGGTAATCTAGGGCTTATAGACTACCCCTTTCTTTTTCTGTTAGCTAAATAAATCGACTTAAACAAGTCAAGATAGCACGAGTTATAAGTGGATTATCACCCTCTTATCAACCTATAATTGCAGAGGGTTTCTGCTCCGGAACGACCTCTTTGGTAGACCCTATTGTTGAAAAGTAGCATAATCCCTAGATTTTTATCAGCTAAATCTATGTTCATAACTAGGTAAATAATCCCGTCTATATAGCGTATACAATAGGTAGATATAACTGTTGGTAAGTACAGAATGAGCCTAGGATGAGAACACAATTAACCCACCCTCTACTACTACTATATGTTCTATTTATAAAGAATATAGAATAAGAAGAAAAGGTCTATTACCTACTCTCAGCAATGGCTGCCAAAGAGACCGGTCGTAAGCTTATGGAGCTGCTCGATTGATAATGTAGGGCGGCATCAGGTAACACAGACGCCCAAAGGGACGCACCCAAACCCCCATGCTCTACCAAAAGACGCTGCATCTTTGCCATATCTACCGCCTCGCACATCTCCACTACCCCGATAGCTCCTAATACACGTACCTCGGCAACCGTATCGAATGACGTAGCCGGACTTAATTCCTCCCTTAGTTGGCACTCTATTGCTTTTTATGCGCTCTTGCCAAGGAGAGTTGAGCAAGAGACGAAGACTTCTGCAAGCGCTACGGAGCAAGCAAGCGGATTGCCCATGAATGTAGGTCCGTGCATAAAACATCCTGCCTCACCACTACAGATTTGGTCGGCAATGCTCTTATGCGTACAGGTAGCCGATAGGGTCATGTAGCCCCTGTTAGCGCCTTGCCAATGCACATAATATCGGGTACTACTCCGGCATGCTCAGCCGCAAAGAATTTGCCCGTTCTACCAAAGCCGGTGGCAATCTCATCAAAAATGACCAATATACCTGCCCTCATGCGCCTTTCGTATTGCCTCCACTAGATATTGAGGATGGTAAAAATACATTCCTCCGGCTCCCTGTACAATAGGTTCTAGAATAAGGGCTGCAATTTCATCTCCATGCTCCGTAATAAGATCTGCAAGGGGCTATATCCTCGGCATTCCACTCATCACCAAAGCGACTTTTAGGTTGAGGCAAAAAGTACTGCGCCGGTAACACCGACCCAAAGATGCCGTGCATACCCGTTACCGGATCGCACACACTCATGGCATGCCAGGTATCCCCATGGTAACCGGAGCGAATGGTTGCAAAATGTTTGCGTTTCTTATCTCCTACACTTTCGTGGTACTGAAGAGCCATTTTTAAGAGCCACTTCTACAGCTACCGAACCGCTATCGGCATAAAAAATTTGGTCAATACCCTTAGGAAAAAGAGGGAGCAAAAGAGAGGCAAGCTCTACGGCAGGCCTATGCGTAAAGCCTCCAAACATGATATGACTCATGGACTTCAACTGCGTCTCTATCGCTCTATTGAGTTCGGGATTGTTGTACCCATGGATAGCGGCCCACCACGAACTCATACCATCAATCAATACACGTCCATCTTCGAGCGTAATCTCTACCCCTTTAGCACTCTGCACAGGGTATACGGGCAGAGGGTCTATGGTTGATGTATAGGGGTGCCATAGATGGTTTCGGTCGAATGCCAAGAGTTCTTCTGTAGTCATCTTAGATATTTATTCTGCGTAGTACATTCACGAGTAACAAAGGTACTTGATTAAGAAAAATCTCTTGCCCTAAAAAGATTCTGTTTCAGCCAAAATAGGAGGGCATAATAGGCTAATATATTTTTGAAAAACTAGCTGTTGTCCTACTCCATTTTCAGCTAGAAACAATCGTTGATAAGTTGTAGAAAAGCCGTTGTAAACCTGTCAGCAAAAAGAGGCAGCTACCCATAGGTAGAGCCAATATCGCCCCTCCCTTAATGATTTAATTCGAGCTATACAAGGAAGTTAGCACGAGTTATTGTTTCGTTATTGTGTTAGTTTTCTACGATCCGAAGGGGAAGAAAACCAAAAAGAGTAATCTAAACTGAGAAGACTTATTGTTGATAATGGCTGCAAAGGCAGAATAAACCAAGGAAAATCCATGTTAATAATATCCTTGATAACTCGTTAGTCTGGCGTTGGTATCCCGGTTTATAAGTAGAACTTCATCTGTATGGTAGAGAGCTTTATTTACACTATGAACAGACTTTTTCACCTCTATGTAATTCTATATTTTTTTATAATCAATAAGAAGATAGGAAGCAGAAAAGTTGGGGCAAAAGGAAGCCGGCAATCTAAATTGATGGGAATATGATTATCTTTGCCTGTGCTAATTGTAGCGACATTAAATCATTATAATACCATTGTTATGAAAAAAGTAAGACTTTGTTTGACCTTGATGGGGATGCTCCTCCTTGGCACCTATTTCTCTGTGGCGCAAAACAAAAAGAATCGCCCGCTAAAATGGAAACCGGCAGGTGCGAAGAAAAGCACTCAACAGCTCTTTTTAAGGAGACCTACCGTAATCAGAATCGTCGCGATGAGCCGGTATTCCAGGCTTGGGTTACGGATCCCGATCCTACGGGTACCAATGTACGTCAGACACCCAATGGGGTGGTTATGCGTATACTTATGCCCAATGAGCACTCTTATATGGTGAATGTATTGGAGGAATGGAATGGTTGGTTCCGTATTGACAACCCCATACAACAACTCGATACAGAGGAAGATCTCTATTGCGATGGCGATATGCCTACTCTATGGATCCATAGCTCATTGCTTGGTTGTACTACGCTGAGGGATGTTCAGCTCTTGAAAGAACCCTCTTCGTCTTCTCCCTGTCTCCATACGTATTGGGGCAGATGTTGTGGTTCATCCCTATGGCCATAAAAGGTGAATGGGTAAAGGTAAAACATACGAATAGTAGCAACAAGAGTTTTACGGATGGGTCAAAAGCGAGTTCGCTTTTGTGGTAATCCCATCACCCTTTTGTTCGAGATAGAGGGTAGACTTTATAGCTTTTCCGGTATAGGGAAAAGTTACTCCTAATACTTAGGTGCGCTACCCTTATAATTTTTCGGTTTGAGAGTAGCGTTTTTGTTGTTTTCGGGCTTATCTCAAAAAGAGGTGAGAGTGTATAAATTCTTTTCTTTCATCTGAGAGATAAAAAATAGTATCTTTGTATTGAGTGAATTTGGGGTCAAATAAAGCGGAGATCATGAGATTAAGATGATCTCTGAGCAGCCCTGAAATGCACGTAAGATTTGGTATTAGATTTTACATTAGACAATGAAACACCTCGTCTCTATTAGCCATTGTAGTGCAGAAGATATTATGCGTATTTTGGATAGAGCTACTCTATTCGAGCGCAATCCCAACCGTGACTTTTTGCAAGGGCGTGTGGTGGCTACCCTATTTTTGAGCCATCTACCCGTACCAGATTGAGCTTCGAGACGGCAGTTTGTCGCCTGGGAGGAAAGGTGATTGGCTTCTCAGATGCCAGTACATCTAGTAGCACCAAGGGAGAGACTCTCAAGGACACTATTAAGATTGTTTCTAACTATGCCGATGCTATTGTGATGCGGCATTATTTGATGGGTGCAGCGCAGTACGCTACGGAGGTGAGCCCTGTGCCTATTATCAATGCCAGGGATGGTTCTAATCAGCATCCTTCGCAGACGTTGCTCGATCTCTACTCTATCCGTCAAACCCAAGGCTCACTAGAGCAGAAAACTATAGTGATGGTGGGCGACCTGAAGTATGGGCGTACCATTCATTCGCTGATAGAGGGAATGCAACCCTTCTCCCCACGATTTATTTTTGTGGCACCCAAAGAGTTGGCTTTGCCCGAGGAGTATCGCTCCTATTGTAGGGAGCATAATATCCCCTTTGAGGAGGTAACCGAGTTTACTCCCGAGGTAATTGCCGAGGCGGATATACTCTACATGACACGTGTACAGAGGGAACGGTTTTTGGATCCCGAGGAGTATGAACGCGTCAAAAACGTCTATATACTCGACAGAGAGCTGCTCTGCATGGCTAAGCCGAACCTGAAAATATTGCACCCATTGCCCCGTGTGCAGGAGATTACTCAGGAGGTAGACGATCATCCGGCAGCTCTATTACTTCCGGCAAGCACTCAACGGATTGTATGTTCGCCAGAGTATTTTGTCCGAAGTATTGGGTATCGAGGTAAAAAATTGAGTCTCTAAGAGTAAACGCAAAGTATGAAACAATATTCAGAAGAGATGCCTGTTGCCTCTATCTGCAATGGCACCGTTATAGATCATATCCCTAGTGATAAACTTTTTTTAAAGGTGGCTGCTCTTTTGCATTTAGACACCATGGAAAGCCCTATTACAATTGGTAATAATTTCCCTAGTAAAGTACTGGGTCGTAAGGGAATTATCAAGATAGCCGATCACTTTTTTTGATGAGGATGTAGTCAATAGAATAGCTCTCATTGCTCCCCAATGTACACCTCAATGTAATACGCGATTACAAGGTGGTAGAAAAGAAATCAGTAGAGCTACCGATAGAAATTGTGGGCATTGTACGCTGCTCTAACCCCAAATGTATTACCAATAACGAACCTATGGCTACTCGATTTTCAGCTCTACAAGGGCACGAGAAGGGAGTAATACAGTGTGCCTATTGTGGCCGTAAGGTGGTAGGTACCGAGGCCGAATTGAGATAAGAGAGAGACTTAGTAAGCTATGAAACAACACTGGAAACCCGGTACGATGATTGGTCCCGTACCGGCTCTACTCGTTACGAGTGCAAGTCTGGATGGAAGCGAACCAATCTTTTTACGGCCTCTTGGACAGGTATCGTTTGTACCAATCCGGCAATGTGTTATGTAAGCATTCGTCCCGAGCGGTATAGTTATGAGCTTATCAAAGAGAGCATGGAGTTTGGCCTCAACCTCACTACCCTATCTATGGCAGAAGCTACCGACATGGCTGGCGTTATTAGTGGTAGGATGGCGATAAATGGGCAAAAACAGGGTTTGCATCCCGAGCAAGCTCAATTGATACAATGTCCTCTAGTGGCTGAGAGCCCCTCAGTATGGAGTGCCGTGTGCGTGAGATCTTGCCGCTTGGCTCGCACGATATGTTTTTGGCCGAGATTGTAAGTGTATCGGTGGATGAGTCTTTGCTCAACCCTGAGACGGGTAAATTAGATCTTCACAAAAGTGAGCTTCTAGCCTATGCCCATGGAGAATATTTTGGATTGGGGGAGCTTTGTTGGTTACTTCGGTTGGTCCGTAAAGAAAGGAAAAAGAGCCTATTAAACAGAGAAAATAAGTACTAACTTTTTAATTGAATAAAACTATGACAAAAGAACAAAACACCCTTCGTTCTTATTGGGATTGTAGCTTTAAGTTATCCTCATTGGAGTTTGGCTTATGAGTGGCTACAACGGTATGGTAAACGAAGATGAAAACGTAAATCTTCAATGGTCTGAGGTAGAGAATCAGTACCAACGTCGTCTCGACCTTATTCCAAATCTAGTGATATGTGTAAAGGGATATGCAGCACACGAAAAAGAAACACTCGAAGGCGTAATAGAAGCTCGTGCCAAGGCTACCCAAACTACCATAGACCCAAACAATATGACCGAAGAGCAACACTAGCTTCAGAAGGCTCAAGATGGTCTCCGGAGCCTTGAATAGACTTATGGTGGTAGTGGAGAAATATCCCGGAACTTAAGGCAAACGAAAAACTTCTTGCAACTACAGCACAACTTGAGGGAACCGAAAACCGCATTACAGTGGCTCGTAAAGGGCTACAACGATGCCGCTACCATCTACAATAGAAGGTACGTCGCTTCCCAAATAGTATGCTAGCGGGTATTTTGGCTTCTCTGTACGTCCTCAATTCAAAGCCCAAGAGGGTGCCGAATCCGCTCCTATGGTACTAATTTTAAGTCCCTAAAAATGGGTAGATAATACCATGAATTTGAAGAGACTTTTAGTTCCCTTATTAGGGATATTTCTGGCTCTCTCGACCCTCCTTCCAGTGGAGGCGACGGAGAGTCGAGATGTCTTTGAAGTAAAGGATGTACCTAATGTACAGATAGGGGATAGTCTACGTTTTTGTATCTGATCCTGGCCATTTCTTGGATAGTTCGGAGGTGGAGGAGCTGGATAATAAGCTCCATCAACTTCGCTTAAATTTTAGGGTAGATGCAGCCCTTGTGGTGCTGCCCTCTATAGGAGATCAGACGATAGAAGATTTCAGTGTAGAGCTTTTTCGCACATGGGGATTGGGCAATAAGAAAACCGATAGCGGCTTGCTCATCCTCCTTGTGATGGACGTCCACAAGATTTTTATCACCACGGGCTATGGCATAGAAGGGTACTACCCGATGCTACTTGCTCTAGTATCATTCGAAATCGTATGATACCCCACTTCAAAGAAGACGCCCTATGCAGAGGGGCTCATGAGTGGAATAGATGCCATAAGTGAGATATTTTAAGACGGGTGATTTTTAAAAGGATCAGATAGAGGAAATAACTCTGAAGAGGAAGAAGGGGACTATATTCTTTTCATTTTCTATCTCTTAATTGTACTTTATTATGCTGTTAAAATCCTACGGTAAACTGACGAATATTTTTCGAGAAAAGGGAGAATACAAATACAAGAGTGCCCCCGGAGCGATTGGCCCTTGAAGTCGAAAAATCAGAACCTATAGCGTGATATTTGCCATTGCTTGTCTGCCTATTGGGATCGTGATTTACCTCTTAGGAAGGAATCTTTGTAAGAAGCTTGATAAGGAGAGTAAGCGTTGTCCTAATTGCGGAAAGGAAACAATGCTACCCATTAGTGACCGAGCAAAAGTGCAGTGCTCTACTCAATCCCCAGATGCTTCTAGAGACGGATATAAAGTCGCGTGAGTACGGAGCGATGCAATGCAGTAGTTGTGGGTATGAGCATGTTTTCCCGGTGCAGAACTTCCTTCGCGTTATTCTCGTTGTCCCAAATGTGGTACTTATGCCTACTATGTTGTCCGAAGAGAAGAGACGACTAACCACTATATAACCCATTACAAATGCCTCTATTGTGACCATGAAGATGGGAAGAAGAGACCGAAAAGAAAAGTCCTGTGAGGAGATATCGCTACAGCCGCAGCTGTAGGCAGTATTTTGGAGGATTGTCGGGTGAGGAGGCTTCGGCTCTTCCAGAGGTAGCTCTGGCGGCGGCTGGGGCAGCGGTTCTACCGGAGGTGGGTGGAGCCGGCGGCTCTTGGTAGTGGTTTATCAGAAATTCTATGAGATTATTATTAGATGTACAAGCAAATGGAACTATTGTTCCTTTTGTTCATCAACAAAAATGGTAGGTTGTATCCATAAATGGTTAGGGACCTAATACTTGGCATGGGCAATCGTCCCTCTTTTCGTTCTCTCGCTTATCGGGGGCAAGGCAGTAAAAAGATCTGGAGGGTATTCTTTTTGATCACCGAGCAACTTTCTTTATTGGAGCTAGTAACCACTGATTTCTTAAGGCAGATTTTGCGAGGAATTCAGCAAGATCCGGAGATGTTTTGTGGGTTAATCGTTCAAGAGGTTGTGATTGAAGAGGATCCGGACTTAAGTAAACGCGAATTGTTTTTATCCGGCAAGTCCTATTCTTCTTAAGGTAAAACAAAAGGAAAACCATTATAAGCATCTGTTGTATCAAGACCCAGAAGCTAATGAGGTATTGACTCTAAACCTACAGAAAAAGCTTCTCGCAGCAGGGATTGATGATAGGGATGCAACAGCAGAGTTTGCTCCTTGTGAAGGAGTTGCTAAGGAGATGCTTGTCGATTATAAAGGCGTGAAGAATAAAAGTTAGTTGGTCTCCTGTACGGATTATAGGGCCCGAGACAAAAACTTTTTGGCATGGAATGCCGGCTTGGGAAACTCTACGGGAATTGGATTTGGAGCCATAAAGTAAAGATGTGATGGAGAAGGAAAGAATATTATTTGTAGTTCACTATTCGGGTACATTTGGCTACATCAAGCCTTCGGACTGCCGTTCGAGATGGAGAGACGTATAGTCAGCAATTCCTCACTCCTTCCATTGTAGAGGAATGGAAAAGAAACTATTTCGAGACATTTATCAGATAAAGGAATACACAAAATTGCTCGCCATAAGCTCTCCTATAAAGGTATAGATGTACAACAAGAAACAACAGACTCAAGCATGGAAGTTCCGGAAAAAGAAAAAAATGTTACGAGAGAGCAATCTATTCTCAATAGGGGTGTGATGCTTTATCCCTCTCTTTATCTTGCTTTTTACAACGGAGGAGGATGCCCTTGTAGCTTCGGACAACATCTATGCTTGTGTCGCAACGAAGATGTTGTACTACCAGAAAAGATATAATACTCATGGAGGAATCTCAATTTGATACCCTGCCAGGATTTGAATTGCGGTTTGGCTCCTCTTTTTTCGGACGTCCTTTATGGTTGGCTTCAATCGCTTTGATGATAATGCTCACATGTACGGAAGAATAGAGAGTTGAGGCGAAGCTATCCTATCGTAGAGATGGAAATGTTTGATCACATTTTAGCTAAGAGTAATGGGATTACACTCCAGCAGCATCTAGGGGATGTTGCGAAGATAGCTGTGTGTATAGCTCAAAATGTAGGTTTTAGATCCCGAAATTGCCCGTATGGGAGCGCATCTTCACGATATTGGTAAGGCTAGTCCCATTTTCCAAGAGCGATTGAAACAGAAAAATCTTCCTCCCTGTGCTTTGGTATTTCGTCATGAGATTGCTTCTCTTTTCTTTCTATCGTTGATTGAGGATGTAGAAAAGAGACAGACTATTCTCGGATGATTATTGCTCATCATAAGTCTGTTTGTGAAGATATTGGAGATAAAGGGATTCTTAGATTTGGACGATATTGAGGTGAATGCTTTAGCTATCACTAGCAAAGATTTTTGAGCTGTGGAGTAAAGAAGCGTTGGGAATTTTGAAGGAATTGGGTTGGCAAGTACGTCCAATTTCTATCGAGGAGGCTGAAGAGAATTACGATGATGCTCTAGAGTATTGTAGCGATCTTACTCCCAATTGTTCCCCGTTGGAAAGGTCTACTGATGGCTGCTGATCATTTAGCTTCGGCTCTAGAAGATTATACAGATACCGCTCTCCAGAAACTATTTATCAAGCCGGATCTTTCCTATTACAGCAGTAGGCAAAGTCCATTGTACCCTTTATCCCAAATTTCGTCCGACGACCCTCGTATCCACACCTTAGTAACGGCTCCTACGGGAGCAGGCAAAACCGATTTCTTATTGAGGCGGTGTGAGGGACGTGTATTCTACATTGCCTTTTCAAGCCTCTATTAATGCCATGTACGATAGGGTAAAAACAAGATTTGAAAGGGTCAGAAGCTCAGATTTATCCACTCCACGCGGCATCTATACTGAAGCTGGATGGAAAGTACGAACAGGGTGCTTTCTCATCATGTCGGAGCTTCTATCAAAATCCTTACACCCCATCAGATGAGACAATTGCATTTGGGCTAAAAGGGTATGAGGCGATGGCTTTTAGATTTACGAGGGTGCGATGTAATCTTGGATGAGATCCACACCTATTCGTTTGTTGCTCAAGCTATGGTCTTAAAGATTGTCGAGATACTTCATAGTTCTAGGTTGTCGTGTACACATTGGCACGGCTACAATGCCCAGTATCTTGTACAATACATTATTGAACCTTTTAGGAGGATCTCAACAAGTGTATGAGGTAAAGTTGTCTGATGAGCAGCTCGCAACTTTTTGACCGACACGTTATTCATAAATTGAATACGTTAGAAGAAACGACTCCTATCGTAGAGGAAACGATCCGACAGAAGCGCAAGCTCCTTTTTGTTTGTAACCAAGTAAAGAGGCACAAAGGCTCTATATGGAGTTACTGAAAAAGTATCCCGAAGTTCCATCCATGCTTATTCATAGTCGCTTCAAGCGAGGAGATCGATCGCGTTTGGAGCAAGATTTGAAGGAGAAATACGATAAAGGTACGGAGGCTTGTATAGTAGTATCTACTCAGGTTGTGGAGGTTAGTTTGGATGTTAGCTTTGATGTTATGATAACGTGAGTGCGCTCAATGGATTCGCTAATTCAACGTTTTGGTCGGATCAATAGGCGACGATCTTATGAGACTATTGGCCAACAAAAGCCTATATATGTGCTGCCTCCTCCACGATCAAGAGGCTGAATACAAACCCTATAAGTTGGATGTTTTTGCAAAGAGTTTCGATGCTTTGAAAAGATGGAGCCCCTTTTTCCATGAGACGGAAGTTCAGTCTCTGCTGGATTTTGTTTATCCCGAGATCCCGGTGGTCAATATTGAGTTGCATTCAGTTTTTAGGGAAGGGCAGTGGACGCTTAAGAGCTGAAGCACAGACCCAAGTCGGTTCTTCTTGAAATGTTGAGACATTGATTCTGTCTGCTGCATTACGGAGAGCGATTATCCGGATTACCTACAGGGCAATTACTCATCTCAGGTAGAGCTTGAAATCCTGTCTCAAAAAGCAATTCGATCATTTAAGGGGATTATACAGCTAGAGGAGGGTCATATCCTTACATTATTCCGATAGAGCTTATAATAAGGAGCTAGGATACGTAGAGGACTTTGTGGAGGAAGAGAAAAACAAGAGTTTTGAAATACTATAAATGAGGCGATACAATGGTAACATCAGTCATAGGAAAGATATTCTTAGAAGCATACAATGAGAAGCATAACAAGACTTATACGCTCAAGAGTTTCTTTGTGGAAGTATACTATCCGCTCTTCTTTGCAAATGAGAAGTATCTGATTTGGATACAAAAATTCCGCTATTGTACAGAAATTAAAAAAAGGGAGATTCCTCATGAAAATAATGAAAAATAAGAGAGGAAAAGATTGTTGAAATCAAAAAGAATAAGTTGATTGATAAAATAGAAAGTGCGGAATTTTTGATGCTAGTATTGCTGTTGGATATAGAGCGGAAAGGAGTGATGCAACCACTTCAGGGGCAAACTTGCATTCACAATTATAGGATGAAAAACTGAAGAGGCTTACCTATCTTGGATTGGCGCAGGCTTAGGTATCGGAGTACAGGAGGGTTGACGATCCTTTTTCTAAAACCCGATATTTTGCTTGATATTGCAGAGGGATGGGACTTTTTATCGCAACTATCTAAATACAACTCCTCGGATGAAAGGAAATCAGATAAACACCTGGAATGGACAATGGCTCAAAAGAAGTATGACATTAATGATAGTTCTAGCTTTGGATTTTGATTCTGCTTTTTCAAGTAAAGAGAAAAAGAGTGAGAAGAAAAAGCGACCTTGTAGAGATTCAAACTTTACCTTGGGTCGATCTAATTGCGGCAGTGAGTCGTCGTTTCCCAGACCCACGGATGATGGGGTATGTATACAATATTGGTCAGACTAATACGACCATTGGTTTTATTCCCTTCGTATTATCTCTCTATTCATAAGGTTCATGATTTGTATGAGCATCACTTTGGGACGAAGAATAGTAAAGAAGGCTATGAAGCTATTTGGTACTGCGTTTGGCTTTGCAATGAGCTTGCAAAGAGGGAGTTATTGGTCTCAAAGCGTTGGAACCAAAGGGACTTAGTTCGCTTATGAAGAAAGGTAAGATCCCATCCTATAAGCAGGGAAGAAAAATTAAAAATACAGAAACATATCAAATTTGGTTATTAGCTATGTTGAACAACGAAGAACTATGGAGCAGGGCAAACGAATTTGCCCCGAGCCTTAGATTCCTTTAGAAAGGGACAAGGAAAAGATAGGGACGAATCGAGACAATGCTATTGAGGAGCTATTAGCACATCCTTCAAAGCAATCTGTTGTTCGTAATGTCTATCCGATTCTCAAAAGATGCGGAAGAAGAAGAAAGGGAAACAATTATGGATGTCATCAAAAATAATACATGATATGCCCGCCGAAAATGTTCCTTACTTCATCGCACTAACAAAGATTCACCATGTAATATTAAGGTAAAAATAGATATGAATAAAAAGCAAACAACCTGTCCTCTATCTCAGAGGACTAAAGAGTATTCCTCTCTCTGTATTTTTGTGTAGATAAGGAGCAGAAATTTTTCTACGATCCAATATACTGTAATTACAATTCGAATAATAGAAAACTTCCTCACTCAAGTGGACAACAAGTCAAGCGTAGTATAATGGAAGAGTTCTTATCTGCTCTTAATGTTCAGCGGGTAGTGTAACCTTTGTTTTTAAAGCAACCCAAACTTAGTGAGGCAGAGGTTTTTATCTCTGTGCGACCCTAATTATCCAGATCAACTCATTGGAGGATGGATGCTTGCAAAGGATAAAGATGATAAGAAAAGGGAAGAAAAAGAAAGATTCGGAAGAAAAAGGACGATAATGTTCTAAAGCGAAGAAGTCCTCTATCCATCTCGGCAATGGTACCGTTACACCCCTCTCTTAGTCGGTTATCATGAGGAAAATGTATCATTCGATAGGTCTGACAATAAGGATCTTCACAAAGTAAAAATCAGAAATGAGAATGGAGATTTCTTAAGCGAAGAGGAAGTACAAAATATACTAGACAATACTCATCGAGACCTTTACCGAAAATGGATACCGAGTAAAGGTAGAGCCTCTGGTCTATTTGTCTATGATGTTGCCATTGACTTGCGTACCCTCTTTTCTGTTTCTGTCCATGATTTATCTTCAACCATAGAATTAGACTCGAAAAAGTGGATTAGAAGCAAAAATATGGAGACTGTTGGACCCTTTGCAAAGAGGAGCGTGAAAAGATAATACCGGCTTTAGCTCACGCTCTTATCCATTGGCGCATCACTTCTAATCAAGCTCGTACGTTTTAGTTTGATGGAAACACTTGCTGTGGCGATTAGTGATAACGCAAATGCACAGCCGGAGCTATTCGTGCCAAACTGATTGACGATGGAGAGATAAGCCAAAGGCGAAACCCATTGTAGATGAGAAGGCCGGGGCTGAGTTGTTTGTAGCCCTTCCTGTGCTGCTTACATTGTGGTGGAGAATGAAAGTGCCGATGCTCTTGAGGCGGCAGAGAAGCATCTCATCCATTTGATGCAGTCTTTCGACTACGAAAATCAATGCTAACTATGTGATTTCTAAAGAAGAGATGTATTCTTAGGGTGGGGTACATCTCTTCTTCTATTACGTTATGGTTATTACGGGAACGCACTTCAATTACTATCAAGTTTGCCATCGGAAGTTGTGGTTGTTTTCCTCAGGAATAACGATGGAGCACACTTCGGATCTAGTCTACGAAGGCAAGTTAATCCATGAAGAATCCTACCCCCAACGTTCCGTTCGTTACGAAGAACTTGCTATTGATGGGATCAAAATAGATTTCTATGACGCGAGGAATAAAAATCGTTCACGAGGTGAAGAAATCGAATAAAATAGCTCAGCCCATCGTCTCCAGCTGCTCTATTATCTCTATGTTTTAGAACAAAATGGCATCCTTGGAGCTACGGGGATATTGGAATATCCCAAGCTGAGGAAAACAGAAGAGGTCTTGCTGACGGATATTGATCGAGAAAATATCAAGAAGATAATGGCTGATATAGAGAGAGATTACAGAGCGTTTGGAGTGTCCTCCCTGTATCAAGTCTCAGATTTGTAAGCTCTGTAGTTACTACGACTTCTGCTTCTCGGGAGAGAGTCGTAGAGGAGAGCAATTTACGGCCAAGTAAATGCAGAAAAATATCCAGCCTAAAAGCAAAAAGCATTACTGCCCGATATTTCAAAATTTTCTACCCAAAAAGGCATCTCCATTTTTGGGTGAGATTTTTAGAAAAATAGGGCTGGTTTTTCGAAAGATAGCTGAGTCGGATTAGAAGGGTGAAACTAGGGAAAACCTTCTCCAGGAGATAGATGTAATATTAGAGATTGTGAGGATTTGGTATCTATGAAAAAGAGTTTTTATTTATTCAATCCGGGGAGTTGTCTCGTAAGGATAATTCGTTGCGTTTCGTCCCAATAGAAGAAAGGGCTAATGGTGCAGAAGCCTTTGGAGTCCCTCGCTATATCCCTGTAGAGACTGTAGGAGATATGTATGTCTTTGGTTCTTTGCGTGCTAATGGTTCCTTGTTTAATTTCCTAGGAGTGAGATGATATTGCTGTGCATTTCTTCGACTACTACGAGAACTATACAGGCTCATTTTATGCCTAAAGAATCCCTTCTCTCCGGCAAAATGATATTGGCACAGGCGCAAGCATATCATAAGAAAAAGTCGTCGACTCCTATTGGCACAAAAGTTTGTCTATGGAGCTGCATTCAATATGCAGAAAAACCTGAGTTATTACCACAATAGAGGGAAGGATTTGCAGTCGATAATAGAGCAAATTGATCAGTATACTCCCTCATATTGCTACAACAAAAAGTATTGAAGAGCTAATGGGGATTGAAGGAAATATAAGACAGGCTTACTACGGAGCTTTTTGATGTTATCATCAATGATTTTTGATATAGGGAACGAGGACGAAACGCCCTCCTCAGAATGAAGTCAATGCTTTTGATTTCATTTGGAAATATGATGTGTTACACCGTTTGTCTCAAAATCAATACATCAAACACAATTGAATCCGACAATCAGCTTCTTACACTCCCGGCGAGAGGCGTTACTCTCTTTGTTTGGATGTTTCTGAGATTTTTAAGCCAATTCTTGTAGATAGAACTATCTTTAAGGTGCTGAATAAGGGGATGCTACAAGAGCGGCACTTTGATAATAAGTTGAATCGTTGTGTGCTTAATCCTTCGGGGAAAAAAAGATATTCGTACAGGCTTTTGAAAGAGCGATTAAGCGAAACAATAAGCACAGACGGCTTGGGCGTTCAGTTAGTTATAAGCACTTGGTTCGTCTAGAGTGCTATAAGTTAGCTGAAGGATTTGCTGGGAATAGAGGATATGAACCCCTTTAGAATGTATTGGTAATGTACGTTATTCTAGTATACGACGTTGGCGAAAAACGCGTGGCTAAGATGCTGAAGCTTGCCGGAGATACCTCAATTGGATCCAAAACTCTGTTTTTGAAGGAGAGATCACGAGAGGTGAAACTAAAAGGAATTGAAGATTGAGGCATCCTGCATTTTGGATCAAACAGAAGATGGCGTTATTATTTTTCTTCGAGACAGAGGCAAAAAGACTAGAGAGGAAATATTGGGAAAAAGAAAAAGCTGCGATAGATAATTTCCTCTAGCCATGGAGATTCGAGAAAGTTTTATTCTTTCTGGTATTGCAGAGGTCTTTCTCTGTTGTATGGGCGCCTATAGTACAGGTTCTTGATGCTAGGTAGCACAAGATTGCTAGGGTCAAGGCTTCTACTAAACGATAGATTGCTACTGAAGAGCACTTTTCTATTTCAGTATTTATTGGTAATATTGCTGGAGCTAGATAAGTACCAGCTCGCACAAAGAGGGTGGGAGATAGCAGTTTCAGAGCTCTTTTTGTGTCGAAGAAGGATCTTTTTCTGAGAATAGCTATACCTCAAATAGATTGTGCCATTGAAGTGTTTGGTTAGCAGATAATTAGTCCTCTTGTCGATCCTCGGCCCTTTTCTTAGGATTGTACATCGACGATATTTTTCTCTTCATTATCTCATCGGAAACGTTTCTCAAAGCCTTTTGTTTATGTGATAATTTCTGTCTAACTTCACGGCTCCAAATTGTACCTTAGTGGAATTGAAAATTTGTCATAGCCTAGGAAGCTCAAAGCAAGTCAGCTCCTCCAAATTGTACCTTAGTGGAATTGAAATAGGAATGGCAAAATATAAACTCAAAGAGGCGTTAGCATGCTCCAAATTGTACCTTAGTGGAATTGAAAATTCTTGATCTCCTTGAAGTTGCATGATCTCCATCTCCAAATTGTACCTTAGTGGAATTGAAATAGCTGCAACAAAGGTCATGCCGTCAGAGATAGCTAAACCCTCCAAATTGTACCTTAGTGGAATTGAAATGCATGACCAATCAATGACCAATCAATGCTACTCAAATCTCAAATTGTACCTTAGTGGAATTGAAATATGTTAGGCGGTAAAGGGTGGAGCATCGCACCCGTGCTCCAAATTGTACCTTAGTGGAATTGAAATACGATTCTGTGAGGGTAGCCTAAGTCTGTCACATCGACTCCAAATTGTACCTTAGTGGAATTGAAATGTACGTGATAGGAGCTTCTCTAAGATTTCTTTTGCTCTCCAAATTGTACCTTAGTGGAATTGAAATTGGTGAGCTCTTGATTATGAGCTTCCAACTCAGACTCCAAATTGTACCTTAGTGGAATTGAAATAGAGAGTGAGTCTAACTAGAGCAGAAAGATTGAATCTCCAGAATTGTACCTTAGTGGAATTGAAATCTAGTTCGATTCTTAGACGTTTCATTTCTTTACTCCAAATTGTACCCCTAGTATAGTTTGAAATATGGGAGAGTCAAATGGGCGTTCTCTCTTGATGATCACGCTAACAAATTGCCCTCAGAGGGTGAGGGATGGGATTGCCCTGTGGATGAGATAACCATTCATAGGGGCAATTTTTGATTGAGTTGGGAGGGGGAAGGAGACGGCTAGCCGGCTGAAAAAGGAATAATAGACAGTTCTTTTTTATTGCGGCATTTCGAATAAAAATCTTACATTTGCGCCGAATAGGGTTAATGACGTGGAGATATAATTATTCCATTTCTTGAAGACCCTTGATTATAATGAAGAGTGTAAATAAATCAAAAGTGTAGGATATGAAAAAATTTATTGCTTATTGTAGGGTTGCTTTCTTGCCTCTCTTTCTTTTTCGGGATGCGATAATGGAACTAAATCTCCCTCTATTCAGAAGGTTTCGGAGATAAAATTTGAGCAGGAGACAGTCAGTCTCTCCGTTGGTGAGAGTCTCATGTTAAAGCTCAATGTAGCTCCCAAAGAGGCTACTCTTGATGTGAAAAGTATCGTTTGGACCTCTAGTGATCCTAATGTTGTTTCTGTAAAGAGGGAACCATTACGGCAGTAGCAGAAGAAAAGCATCCATAACGGCTAAGCTAGAGGGACTAGAAGCTAAGTGCTTGGTTGAGGTAAAAAGCTAAAGGGATTTGAGGTCGATTTTCAGATCGTAACGCTGGAAAAAACGTCGGCTACCATCAAGATTGTTCCCAAAGATCCTACTATGCATTACTACTATTATGCCATGACTCAAAAGAAGTACCAGACAGAAAGCTCTCGTACTGAGGCCGGTATTTATGGTTCTCGAAAAGAGCTGGTTTGAGGTTCTTGAGCGAGGCAAATCCCGCAAGACTTTGGCAAGAATTGTTCTTGGAAGACTGCACAAAGGGCCTCTGCACGCTGGAGTTGCCTAAGCCGTCTGCTCTCAACGCTGGATCCGACTCTACTTATGTGGTATATGCTTACGCTGTAAACGACGAGGCTGAGCAGGTGGGAGGTGCTAAAACCTTGGGTTTACAACAAGTCGTCGGAGAAAAGAACATAAAATTTGACGTTCAGATCGAGAATATTTACGCACATGGTAGATGCCTCATCAAACCCACAACCCACGACAAGTATAGTAATAACGGTACAGAAGAAGAAATTTGGACTTTTTATAGGAGAAAAATAGGGTATAAGATGGCCAAGATGATAATAGAGGCCGATCTTTTGAATAATTTTACTCCCTCATCTTGTTCAAGGAGAGTTTAGACTAACTCCGGAATATCGCCAGGCCTTTATGAAAAATGCGGACTATTACGTTGTGGTCTTCGCCCATGACGAGAGAGGAATGGTGTGAGGCTCCGATCTCACCTATGTGCCCTTCCATACTAAGGCAGAATAGCTAGAAAGACGAAAGCACTGCAGTATAAAAAGCCCCATCGTTGCCTGTAAAGGGACGGTGGGGCTTCGTTATTTTATCTCGCCTCGGAGTAAGAAAAAGAATCTTACGAGAGGAGATGGTAGACCAATTGAGAGCTCTATTCTTAGAAAGAGTAGAGAGCTAATAGACTCGTGGCTGCAACACGCGCTTGATAGACTCTGCGATGAGTTCGGCTACTGAGATAATCTTTACTCTGGGAGCCCTTGGTGTAGGGATAGAGTCTGTAAAAATCATTCGGAGAGCCCGGATTCATTTACCCGCTCGGTAGCAGGGTCGCTCATTGCGGCGTGATCTTGCCATAGCGCGCATACGCTCTGGCTCCGTGCTTGAGCATCAAGTCCGCACTCTTGCTAATGGTGCCGGCTGTATCATACAATGTCGTCTACGAGTAGTACATCTTTGCCTTCACGTCCCCAATGATGCGCATTTCGGCCACTTCGTTGGCGCGCAAAACGAGTTTATGGCAAATAACCATGCGGTACCCCTAGGTGGCGAGCGTGGCTGCTTGGCACGCTTAGTTCCTCAACGTCGAGGAGTAGCGACTACGAGATTATCCAGAGGCATCGTCTTTTTCGATATAGTCCATAAAGACAGACGAAAGCATACGAGGTGATCTACGGGTACATCGAAGAATCCTTGTATCTGATCGGCATGGAGGTCCATTGCTGATAAGGCGCGTAATCCCGGCCGTGCTTAGGAGGTCTGCAATAAGTTTTGCGCCAATAGACACACGGGGTTTGTCCTTACGATCCTGGCGTGCCCAGCCGAAGTAGGGTACTACCGCTGTGATGTAGTGGGCGGATGCACGCTTAGCGGCATCGATCATCAGGAGTAGCTCCATTAGGTTGTCTGCCGAGGGGAAGGTCGATTGAACGAGGAAGACATCTCTACCTCGGATGCTTTCTTCGTACGAAACTGCGAACTCGCCATCGGCAAAATGTTGCGTTGTCATTCGCCCCATAGAGCATCCCAAACTTTTACAAATTTGCTCAGTGAGGTACTGGGATTTAGACCCCGGAAAAACCAAATAGGGATTTTCTGAAACCATTACAATAGTTGTTAGTAGATTATTCGTTGCACCTTGGTTCCGTAGTAGCTACCATCTCGAGGTTTTCTTTGCCTTCCAGCAGATAGCCTCTCATTTGCTTCTGCAAAAGTACCCTTTTTACCTAATGGGTGAGCACTCCGTGTTTGAGGTGGCTTTTTCTTAGATCTCTCTGTTTACAATCCCAGGGCGGATATTGCCTGGGAATTTACTGGGAACCTACCTCCAAAATCAGGTACAATGGCTTCCTTTCACTGCTGATCTTTTCTCAGCCTAAATCTCATGGAATTTGCCGGAAAATATCTAGGGCAGTAACCGGAGAGGTTTTTAGCCGGAGTTTTGCTTTTCGGTGCAGAAGGATTCTAAAGTGAGATTTTTGGCTATTTGGAAAGGGTTGGTTACTGGTTTAGGATTCAAGGTTTGAGGTTTCATTAGATTGTCGTAGATTTACGAGCCCTACTAGTTTGGGAGACGGCTTGCTCCCTATGGAAGATATATTGCCGTGAAAGTAGGGGATAAGGTAGCTAGTGCGATCGGTGCGAGAGCCTCTGGTCGGGTACCTTTTTGAGAGAGTAAAATAGAACAATATAATGACGAACAAATGGATGGAAGCCTCTAACAGACGAAGAGATTTCTACCAGCAACGACCTCATTGCGGAGCTAAGTTGAAAGCTCCCGTAGTAGGCCGATTGCTAGTTAAGCGGTATGTACAACGGCCAGACGAAGCACGTCATTTCTTCTCTCCCAAGCTCGAAGATCTCCACGATCCCTTCTTGATGAAGGATATGGATAAGGCTGTGAGCGCATCAATAAGGCGTTGGGAAGAAGGAGAATATCTTGGTGTATATGGCGATTACGACGGATGGTACTACGGCTGTATCCTTGGTATATAAATTCTTGCGCCGTCGGGTTGTAGCGATCACCAGTTGCATACACTATATCCGGACCGCAATGACGATGGCTACGGGGTGTCGAAGAGCGAGGAATTGAGCCCGCGCTCACACGAGTTAGGGTTGCATTATTGTACTCGATTGCGGCATCAAGGCGATCGAAGAGATCGCTTATGCCAGAGTCTTTAGGGATCGATTTTATCGTGCGACCACCATGCCGCCGGATGGCGTTTTGCTCGATGTCTGTGGCGGTGCTCGACCCCCAAGCGCTCGGATAATACCTATCCTTTTGAGAGCTATCGGGTGTAGTATTGGCTTTCAAACTGATGCAAGCCTTTGCCATAAACAACAGCATACGCATGCGTCGTCTCTACTCCTTGCTAGACTTGGTAGCCGTGAGCATTGCCAGCGATGGCTCTCCACCTTGGGAGAAAACCGCATATTGGCCTACTTTGGTTTGCAGCAATCAATCGCAATCCGTCGCTCGGGTTTGGAGAGGATTATCAATATCTGCAACCTGGCGAATGAGGAGATTGACATGAGTAGCATCGTCTTTAAGATTGGTCCCATGATCAATGCTTCGGGCGTATGATGGACGGCAGACTGGTCGATCTGCTTATTGAGTCGGGATATAGAGGAGGCAGAAGAGAAGTGCCTCGAGATTGCACAGTAGCAACGAGCAGCGGCGTGAGCTTGACAGAAAATTGCCCGAGAGGCCGTCGTTTTATGGAGGATAAGCCCCGTCAAAGTACAAAATCATAGTGATTCTGCACGCAGAATGGCACAAGGTGTGATTGGCATTGTAGCCTCGCCCGGCTGAGCAGTATGCTCGCCCCGTGGTGGTTTTGAGTGAGAGGGGACGAAAGTCTCCGGTTCTGCGCGTAGCTATGGAGGCTTCGATATGTACCATGCCATAGAGCATTGCCGTGATCTCCTGACCAACTTTGGGGGCACCCCTACGCTGCCGGTCTCACCCTGAGTGAGGATAAGGTGGAGGAGATTTACCGAGCGCATCAGCACTACGCGAGGAGAACGTGTATTGCCAAGCAGTTCAATCCTGAAATCGAGATTGATGCGGTGCTCCAGCCTTGTGGAGATAACGAAGGTTTGCAAGAACTTGCAGAAAATGGGTCCTTTGGTCCCGATAATCCCAAGCCCGATCTTACATGACACGTATTCCTCTTCGACACCGGTATGAGCAAGGCTGTGGGTAAGAATGGCGAGCATATCAGGGTTGGAGATGACGGACTCTCCTCAGATGTTCAGGGTCAAGGCAGGTATTGCCCATGGGCTCTCTTCATATATCCCATATCGAAGTTACTGACCCTTTTCTATCTGTTATACGGTGGAGGAAAACGATTATTACGGCACTTCGCCGCCTATAGATACTGATCAAGGATATCAAAGCAGTGAGGATAGTTTCTCGGCATAGGGTGGCCAACGTTTTACCTAGGTTACGCTGTGAGTACATCTTCCGAAGGCAGAGGTGCGCCAGCCTGACGACGAGGAGGGAGATGGCGATCCTATTGCGATAAGTATGGCTACGAGCTAGACTCTGCTGCCGGTTTGCGGATGAGCCGGAGGCCTCGTCCTACTCCCAAGGGAGGTGTGAGAATTTTATCTCTTCACAGGAGACGGACGAAAAAGAGAGGAAGAAGAAAATCGCACTGAAACTCCAGAGGTCTTACCATTACTAGTGGGGACTACTCTGAGTTCCGACCCAAACAGCGCGCGAGATCATCGATTCGATCCCTGCCGGGCGCGATACCCTGGGGTTGCTCCCCAACGGGGGCGGCAAGAGCATCACGTTTTCAAGTCCAGGTCTTATGAGTGCGGGGGTTACCCTGGTTGTGCTCCTCTCATTGCGCTTATAGGGGATCCGTGAGAGCACCTCAAGGAGCGTAAAATACCTGCCGTGGCGATCCACTCGGTATGGCGAGTTTTGAGGATCCAGCGCACGCTCGACAATGCCATCTTGGGGGCTTTGGCAAGTTTTTGTATCCTCGCCCGAGCGTATCGCTTCACCTATTTCGCTCCATCTTACCGCAGCTCAAAGGTGAGTATGATTGTGGTGGACAGTGCCACTGCATTAGCCAGTGGGGGTACGACTTCCGCCCCTCCTACATGCGCGTGGCTGAGCTGCGTTCTTGGCTCCCAAAGGCGCCCGTACTGGCGCTTACGGCTACAGCTACCAGGTTGGTTGCGGAGGATGTGATGCGTATTCTGCATTTCCCGCACCCAATATTATCCAGAGAAGTTTTTGCGCCCCAACGTTTGCCTATGTGGTACGACACCGGCGACAAAGGCAGCCACGATGCTGCGCATTCTCTCGGGAGTGCCGGCACCTCCATTGTCTACTGCCGCAACCGCAAGCGTACCGAAGAATTGGCCGAGTATCTGAGGGGGAGGGAATAACGGCAGATGCATTCCATGCCGGGCTTACGCATGCCGAGCGCAACGAGCGACAGCGGCGTTGGATGGCCAGTGAGGTGCGTGTGATGGTGGCAACCAATGCTTTGGTATGGGTATTGACAAGCCCGATGTACGCTCCGTAATCCATTGGATGCTCCCTTCATCGCCTGAAGAGTACTTCCAAGAGGCGGGAGAGCCGGCCGAGATGGCGAGAAGTCGTTTGCCGTGGCGCTTGTGGATAAGCGAGATCCGATGCTCGTCCGTAGGCGGCGTAATGGTGAGGGAGTTCCGCCCCGTCAGTTCCTTTCGGAGGTGTACGACCAGACACGAGTTTTTGGGGATCGGCATGGGCGAAGGTTATTTACGCACCTTCTTGGTCGATATCGAGAGGTTTATCAAACTCAATAGGCTACCGCCTATTTATACGATGAGTGCCATTCGTCTGCTCGATACCGCAGGTGTGTGGGAGTATCGCGACAAAGAAGATCAGCACTCACGCCTTCTCTTTACCATAGACCGCGAGGCTTTGTACAACAATGCAAGCCTATCGCCGGCAGTGATTCCCTCATTCAATTTTTGCTCCGTCGCTATACGGGTATCTTTTACCGAGTATGTTTTTATCGAAGAAGATACCATTGCAAAGGGCTCTTAACTGCACGGTAGAGACAATCTATCTGATGCTGGTTGATCTCTCTCGAAGCAACATTGTACACTATATTTCCCCCGCTCGTCTCTACCCAAACTCTTCCTTCTAACCCGACGCGAAGAGGGCGCCACCTGCTCGTCTCCCGAGAGGTGTGCGAGGTGCGCCAGGAGCGTCTGGCAAACGTATTGAGGCCATGATAGCCTATGCATCTGCGTCCGACACCTGTCGTAGCCAACTGCTTCTCCGCTACTTTGGCGAGGAGGAGAGTGCGCCTTGTGGCATGTGCGATGTCTGTCTTTCGCATCGAAAGGGATCCCCCACTTCCTCTATTTCCCTCTCCGAGGCCGTGGCTTTGCTACAAAAAGAGTCTGAAGCACTGATCCCCAAAGAGGGGCTTTTGCCGCTCGTCTCTTGGCGAGAGCAGAGTAGGGTACCTTCGAGTCTTTTTTTTGAGGCTTTGCAGCAACTTTTGGCAAGGGGGCGAGTCATTCTCGACGGAGATAGTTGCCGTATCGCCTAATTCTCTGCCCTGTATTATACACTTTTCACCGACAAAGTGGTAGAAGTTGGCCTAGGATATGTATCTTTGTGGGATGGTTAGTCGGTTTGATACTAGCAACACACCTTAGTGCAACTACGGCAATAATAACGAAATCAATTAACTAAAAGTATAAATATAGAACCTATGAGAAAAATTTTCCTCTCTACACTGGCGGCAGTGATCTCTCAGTTGGTGCTTCTGGCGGGGCCCGGTTACTCCCGAGCAAGCACAGAAGATAGCAGAGAGCTATCTTAATGGGTCAGATCTCCGCAGTTCAACCCCTGTGGCATTGACTTATACGCACCGGGGTAGTAATGAGTTGCGCTCTGGCAATTCATCTCAACTACTCTCTTCACCGGCCTATTACTATGTATTCAATCGTGGTACCGATGAGGGTTTTATAATTGTTTCGGCAGACGATCGTACCGCCGCCGTGCTAGGGCTACTCAGAGACGGGTCACTTCGATTTGGCACAAGCTCCGGCACAAGTTCGTTACTGGATGTCTCGGTACGATGCTGAGTATCGGTATCTCTATACCCATCCGAGGGCTAATTCATTCAGCCTCCCCGCCAGTCTCGTCTGGCATCGGTTCTGCGCCAAGAGAGTGATATTGCTCCCCTTCTCAAGGGTATTCGTTGGGATCAAGGCCATCCCTGCAATAGTATGTGCCCCTCAGATATGGGAGGCGTGCAGTAACCGGATGTGTGGCTACGGCTGTGGCACAGATACTCCGCTGCTATCAATGGCCCTGCCCGCTCAGTACCCGGAGACTATAGCTATAAAGATAGAGGTGTAACTCGCTCCTATTACCTTTGGTCAGAAGGATTATGACTGGAGTCACATGCCGGAAAACTTCGGCAATGGCAAAGCCGACCAAAGAGGAGGCTGATGCGATTGGACTTCTGCTCAAAGAAGTTGGCTACGCTGTAGATATGAATTACTCTTCGTCGACCAGTGGTGCTTTTGGAGTCTGACGCTTTGGGAAGCTTTTTAAGACGCGTTTCCATTTTTAAGAAACAGGCTCGTCTTCACTTTCGCTCTGCACACACGGTAGAGTCTTGGACTAAGATTATTCTCGAAGAACTTAAGGCTCAGCGTCCTGTCTTCTACTGCGGTGCAGGAGAAGGGGGTGGCCACGCTTATGTGTGCGATGGCTACAAAGCAAGCGACAATACCTTCCATTTCAATTGGGGTTGGAGCGGTATGGCAAATGGTTACTATCGCCTAAATGCCCTCAGAGCCTGCTGAGCTAGGTACCGGTGCCGGTATGGGTGCTTACAACATGGGACAAAGCGTTATTGTAGATCTTATCCCCGACCGCGACAATAACCCCGGTGAGGAGCCTCGCCCCTCTGCTCCCAATCTCTATACACGTGCCTATGTATATAGCACCGGAGAAACCATTAGTGCCGATGTTCTAATATCTCGAGGCTTCGTACAAACAATTGGAGATCAAAGCGGTAGCAACGATCTGCACTAAAGGGATTACTACAAATGTGGTCGATAGCAAAGAAAAGTCTTTTACGCTTAAGATGCAAGAAACCAAAAAGGCTGATTTTCCTCTTTGGTGTGACCAAAGAAAAGTATCCTGATGGAAGTATGAGATTAACTATACTTGGTACAACTAAGCCTTCCCCACACCGAGCCTTTTGTATTACTAACGACGAGCCCCAGGTGATCTACTTCCTCGGTAAAGATGGTAAGATTGTAGAGAACTCGGTTTGCCTACGATAATACGTTGCTACCGATGGAAGCGAAGCTTGTTGCCGATCAAAGTTCTATTCTTTTTGCTCCCTCTAAGATTAGGTACAGGTTACCAACGCCCAATAAGAAGGAGTATTATGGCCCCGTAGAGTTGTATCTCGTTGCCAAAGATAAGGGTGAACAATGGTATCCTAGAGAGGAAAAGATTCGTACCAACTTCATCTCCGTACCTGCCGGTGAGACCGTAGAAGTAGAGCTTGATCCTACGATCGACCTCTACGAAAACACTCAGATTTTCCCCTATATTCGCTTTGCTAATCTTAGAAACCCTTGATCCGGAGTTGGTAGGTTACTACAGCTCGTCTCTCAGCAGCAACGCCTTCCGTTTCTCAGATACTCCTGTAACGATTGTACGCCACTGACACCTATAAGGATGTTACTCTATGGTAACGAGCACTCAAGCTCCTGCGTTCTTGTACGACATTGATCGATGAACAGACAACTACCGGCATTTGAGATCGAAAACCGTGGAGAAAAGCCCTCCCCGACTCTTCGAAAGATGGTATTGTAGTAGGTTCTTTGCTAGCAGCAATAGCTGGCGGAAGAACACAACTCGTTGGCATTTCTTCGAACTTCCTCGAGACCGGTATCGGTGCTAAGGCTCATGCCACTTATACTCCGAAGTTCGAAAAGCTCGCGTTATGTGAAGAGTGCTTCGGGCCGTAAGGGTACTGTTAGTTCTAGAGTTTTCCGAAAAATGAACGAGGTCAGATCTCTCGCTCTTTTTATAAAGTGTACCACCAATTCTCTTACGGGGTATCTTTCTACAGCAAGAGATCTAACGAGGAGATAGAAGTGACCATGGATGATACTATGATCGCCCCTCAATCCGGCAGATGCTTCTACCACGATTCGTTGTGAAAAGGGCATCCAATACATTGCCGTATTTAGCACGGATGGTACCCAAGTAGCTGCTCTTGAGGCTCAATGGCGAAACAGCTATACGCTCGATACTTCTGCGCTAGCTCGGGTAGCTTCATCGTTGAGTTACCAAGGCTGATAATGCTCTTGCTACCTCTGTACTGATGGTTCGCCACTAATTCATAGGGCAAAAGAAAAAGCTTTTTAGCTCACTACTTTTCCTCAGGCACCATCTGCGAGATGGTGCCTAGTTTTTCTTTTTGCTTTAGGGGAGAGTGTGCGAGAATAGGTGTGCTAAAACGATTTTTTACCTTTATTGTAGCAAGCAAAAAACACCTATGGTTCTTAAGCTTAATGGTTACGAAGATTGCCATACTACTCGTTCGTAACGAAAGAGCTGACGTGGGAGCCATTGTTGGGGCTGCTTCTCTGGGTACCCTTCCTCTGGACTATGCAGTACAACCCTCGCATACGTACGGAATTGGTACCCGTCAAATAGTAAAGGTCGGTCTCTTTGTTAAGAGCATTCTTGCTCTTTTTCCCTACAAGGGTTGGTGAAGTCTCGAGGCTTTTTCCAACCCTTTTTGTATCCAAAGAGAGCTGCCTCGCTAAGGGTAGACTAGAGCCTCTTCTCTCCTCTCCGGGGCTCAGGATCCTTGGCGATGCCACTCCTTTATCCCCAGCTCTCGCTCGAGAGAAGATGCGAGAGAAGGGTAGGAGAAAGGTTGCCCCAAACGTTCTATTTACTATCTTTGCGGTATTATATCCTATCGTAGCCGGTATAGAAAGATGAACGAAACTGCCCTGCTCTTCCATTGAAGAGCCTACAGAAGAAAACGCTCCCTTAACTGTGGGAGCAAATTGTGGAGCAAAACTCGCCAGAAGGGCTAACGAGGGTCGCGTGCAGACGCGCTTCCCACCCGAACCCAACGGCTATCTGCACATTGGGCACAGCAAAAGCTGTTGTATAGACTTTGGTATTGCTCAGCGTTACGGAGGGGTATGCAATCTGCGCTTCGATGATACAAATCCCATTAAGGAGGATGTGGGTATGTAGACTCCATCAGAGAGGATATCCATTGGCTGGCTTTGAGTAGTGGCAATATATACTATGCCTCCGATTATTTTGAGCAGCTCTACGCTTTTGCCGAGCGGCTGATTATGGAAACGGGCACGCCTACGTGAGATGAGCAGAGTGCCGAGGATATTGCCAAACAAAGGGGACGCCTACAGAGCCCGGGGTGGCAAGTCCCTATCAGGATCGCCCCAGAGAGGAGTCTCGACCTCTTCCATCGCGCGAATGCCGGCGAGTTCCCTGAGGGTGCAATGACCCTTCGGGCCAAGATTGATATGGCATCGAGCAACATGCACTTCCGCGATCCAATTATCTATCGTATCATCAAACATCCGCACCATCGCACGGGAATACATGGAATGTCTCATCCCATGTACGACTTTGCCCACGGGCAGAGCGACTACTTCGAGGGGTAACGCACTCTATCTGTACACCTCGAGTTTGTACCCCCACCGTCCCTATACGATTATTTGTACAGACCTATTAAAGCCCTCAGGATAGCGACTATCGTCCGCGTCAGTATCGAGTTCAATCGACTCAATCTAACCCACACGATGATGAGTAAGCGTAAGCTACTTGCTCTCGTAAAGAGGGCCTCGTTGCAGGTTGGGACGACCCCGTATGCCTCACAATCTGTGCTATCGTCGCCGTGGTTATACCCCTCAGGCGATCCGCAATTTTATTGATAGCATCGGCTATACCAAGTACGATGCGTATGATCGATGTAGCCTCCTAGAGCATGCTGTACGCGAAGATCTTAACCGCATTTCACGTGTATCAGGTACTCGACCCTATCAAACTTGTCATTACCAACTATCGAGGGGCAAACAGAGGACTTTGAGGCCATCACAACCCCGAAGATCCTGCATCAGGGTAGCCACGTTATCACCTTCCTCGTGAGCTGTGGATTGAGCGAGACGACTTTATGGAGGAGGCTCCTAGAAGTATTTCCGCCTCACCCCGGGAGAGTGCGTTTGAAGAATGCCTATATCGTACGCTGCACCGGCTGCAAAAAGATGCTGATGGCAACATTCTCGAGGTATATGCCGAGTATGATCACGAGACGCGTAGCGGTCTCCCCGGTAACAATCGCAAGGTAAAGGGTACCATCCACTGGCTCCTATTGCGCATCTCGATGGATGCTGAGGTGCGTCTCTGCACCATCTTTCTTAGACGAAGATCCCTCAAGTGTGGAGGAAGAGCTGGCAGAGCCACTCAACCCCGAGTTTGAAGGTGCTGCCTCATGCCAAAGTGGAGACCTTCTTGCACGATGCCGCTATGAGCGCTCACTACCAATTCCAGCGCATTGGCTACTTTGTAGTCGATAAGGATCACGGCAAAAGAGGGCAGTCTCATCCTCAATCGTACAACCTCCCTCAAGGATGCGGGGTGATTGCTACTAAAAATAGTACCTCCTAGGGGATGCAAGACCTTTCTTTTATCGCTTGGTGCCTAGAGCATCTCAACTCATGGAACGATCTTCCCTCTTGATGACCATCGAGAGCAGGTTTCATCCCGTTCCCTAGCGAGGTGGTGGTGCCTCCGCCAGGTATCTGGCCCGAGAGCGAGACTCTCTTCGTGGGCGCTGCTGGCCTCCTCCTCGGGAGCTGTAGCCGCGCCTCATCAATCATTACTCAGCCCTCTGGCTGGGGCGCCCCTTGTCTATCGCTTTGCAAGACAGTCGCTCAGGGGCATGCTCTTTGCCGAGTGAAGCTAAGCTCATCAAGCCGAGCAGTATTTCGATAAAAGAGCTGTCTCTGTTTATGAGGGCGTCTCTTGCCGAGGATTCGCCAGCTTATCTCCATCCCGGCAGGGTTGGCAAAAATGCCTCTTCCCGCATTCCTTTTTATACGTTTGCTTGGTGCGGGCTCTGGAATACCATCCTTTTCCTTGTGGGATACTTCCTTCCCTCCATGGTGCCGAGGCACTAGATGCCAAAGGAACAGCTCGTAGAACAGGTTACAAGTACAGCCACGAGTTGGCTTTCACTCTCGGTCTCGCTCGTCGCTTTAGTACCAGCGATTTTAATTCAAAACACTATCTAAAGCGCAGAAAAGTCCCCAACAACTAAATCTTTCTTTGCTATGACCCTCCAACAGCTAGAGTATTTGGTTGCCCTCGACAAGCATCGTCAGTTTGCCAAAGCCGTGGCCGGCGTTTCGTAACGTAACGCAACCGACGTTGAGTACCATGATACAACGCCTCGAAGAGGAGTTGGGGTACAACTTTTGCAGTCGGCAGAGACAACCCGTGGAGCCTACAGCTATTGGCGAGGTGATAGAGCAGGCGCGCGTACGCGCTGGGCGCATCAGCCCTCATTGAGGAGCTTATTGCCGAAAAGTCGCGACACGTTATCGAGGAGACGCTGCTAGCTGTGTTGCCTACAATTGCTCCCTACCTTATCCCCCTTGGTTTTGCCCAAAATGGGAAAGCTCGCTTCAAGAATCTTAAACTCGAAAATTGTGGAGCTTAAGACGAGCCAATGCCTTGAGGGCCCTTGCAAGAGCGCAGTATAGATAGGCCATCAGCGGTGCTCCCCGAGGTAGAGGGATGCAATATCGCCTCTTGTTTTACGAAGAGTTTTTGGGCTATGTCTCCCGCAACGAAAAGATCTATTGCTCGTCGGTAGTACGCAGTAGTGAGGTGGATGCTTCTCGTCTCTGGCTGCTTGATGAAGGGCATTGCTTCCGCGATCAGTTGGTGCGTTACTGCCAACTATCGGCAAGTGCCAAGCGTGCTATTCGCTATTCGGAGGGCAATCTTCTCTCCTTTATGCACCTTGTAGAGGGGGGGCAGGGAATGACATTTATTCCCAAGTTGGCAGAGCGTTATTTGGGTACAGAGCAACGCTCGCTGGTACGCCCCTTTGCGATCCCTCGCCCCGTGCGTGCCATTCATTTGGCCTTCAGAAGCGATTTTGTCCGCACCTCGCTGCTGGATGCCTTCGCCAGTACTATATGTGTCTCTGTACCGCAGGATATGTTGCCAGATGGCTCCCAGCAAGCGTTGGCGAAGTAGTACCCATCTACGTGTAGCATAAATACACACCCATGAAGTCTTTTTGTTGGCGAAGTTCTCTCGTCACATACCTTTATTTGCCCCCTATGTAGCCCCTGGCTGATGGGATTTCTCTGTTTTGCTCCGATGATTGGGATCGTTTGGGCAGACGAAGAGGTGCGCTCTAGCGGGTATAGTCTGCTCGCTATCCTTGTGCTAGCTGCCCTATTGGTGGGGATGTTGGCCTCCATTGGCGGACGAAAATATGCCTATGGCTGTGGGGCGGTATGCCACTATTTTTCCCGGCGGAGCTGGCCTCCCTCATTCTGCCGGCTCTCCTGTCTCGTTTGGTTTGATACAGCTCACCTTCCAGACCAACGCAGGAGAGGCGAGCGAATTGGGGGTATGTATCTTTGATAGGCGCTATTGCTTGCTAGTCGTTTTGGGCCATGTTACCTCTGGGCTTGGCTCTCCTGGCGTAGGGGAATAAGCCTATCTCCAAATGGGTGCGAGGTAGCATTGCAGGCGCCTTTGTGCTCTATTCTGTGATTATTTTCGCCAAAAGATTTCCCGTTTCTGCTTCCGATGAACCGGCGTTGGGAGCGAATCGACTCTACCGTCCTCTACGTTTGCAAAGTACGTCAAGGTATTTCCCTACGATATATTCTACAGCACAGCTTCTTATTTACGCGTGCGGAGGCAGGAGCTTTTCTATTCTTCCCGCATTGGGGAGGGCAACTTGGAGGTTACCACTACGCCCTGCCTATGGCACGGATCGCCCTATTGTGATATTTGTAATAGGGGAGACCGGCAACGCCTCGCACTGGCAACTAATGGGCTACGAGCGAGAGACGAATCCTCTCCTTTCGAAGAGATCTCGGATTATTCTCTTCGAAGATGTGGCATCGGGAGCCGACCTCACCTCCCTCTCTATACCCTATGCTGATTAGCCGCTCTAAACCGGAAGACTTTATGCGTTGGCAGCACGAGGGCTCAGCTTATGCACCTATTCCGCAAGGCTGGTTTCTCACGGCATGGATCGGCAACCAGGCTTCCGACTTCTCGGTAGTGCAGGCGGGGCTGGAGCAAACGGACTATCATTACTATTCGGGTAAGGAGGTTAATAGCCCTCTTCGTACGATGAGATTTTGCTTCACGCCTAGAGGGCTACCTGCGATCCGTTGTGCGGAGTAATAAAGCGGCCTTTGCCGTGGTGCATACCTTGGGCAGTCACTTCAGCTATGATGCACGTTGTCCGGAGACGTTTGACGTCTTCCGGCCCACTACTCGTGGGTTACGTTCGATAGAGTCGCTCAACCGCATGCACCAGAGGAACGGATCAATAGTTACGATAATACCATTCGTTATACCGACTATCTTTTTGGATCAAATGATAGCCTCAATAGAGGCTCTGTCTCGTCCTGCACGTACTCGTCTATATTCCCGACCATGGCGAAGGGTTGGAGAGATCAATCCACAGCACAAGTTGCACGGCTCCGAGTTCCCCCTCAAGGATGAGCTAGAAGTCCCTCTTTTGTTTGCCTACAACGAGGCTTACGCCAAGCGCAATGGTCCACTCCTTGCCACTCTCAGCAGGAATCGCCGATTGCCGATAAGTGCAACAGAAGTACCGGCTCTGCTGGTGCGTTTGTCGGGCGTGGTGTCGCCCCAATTCCATTTCGGTAGGCGATAGCACCTTCCGCCCTCAGCCTCGTTACTACCTAAGCCCTAGCTTGCAGGTGCGCTCAGCAGACGAAGTGCTTAGGCGGTAAAAGAGAAAAGCCTCCACAAGATTTACCCTTTCCGGACGCAACTCTCGTCTCCTACACCCATGGATGAGAGACCTTGTTGCAGCATCCCACTTATAACGAGCCCACCCCCGATAGATTCGGGAGGAGGGCTTTTTCGTTTGCTGCCTGGTTTTGGATTTTTCTTCCCTGATTTGTAAAAACTTTTTCAGCTGGTTTGGGACTCCCTTTCCGGCTGATTTCTTTTTATTTCAGGCAAGCACTTCCGACTTTCTGGCGTGTTGTATTGCTCAACAAACTCATTTCTCTTGCTGTTGCGCCTGATTCTCGCCGTTGTACAATTTGTTTTGTGGATAATTGTTCTTACCTTTACTCCCAAGTTAATGTTGAAGTTTGTGGGTATTATTGCAACACTTATTATTGAGCCATCGCGGGATGGTTAGGCGGAACTATCTACAAAGGCATGGATTAGGACTTCGTCGGAATATCATTGTTGGTCTTCTCGGAAGTGGCGTAGGCTACTGGCTTTTTCTAGATCCGTATTTAATATCTCTCTTGGTAGAGGTTGGATTGCTTCCATCTTGACAGGGGCTATCAGGGCTATTGTGATCTTGTTCTTAATAAACTTGATAGTTAAGAAGAAAAACTAGGAAAAGGCCGTATTCGCTTCTGCATATTTGTATCTCAAAAGAGAAAAGCCTTGAAACACAGAATGTTTCTGTCCCTCATAGCTTGCATATCTCGATTTTAGTATACTCATGCGGCTGCGGCACAAGAGAGGGCTCTTGATAGATGCAGGAATCGGTTGTAGTTCCGACAGGTGGCACTTTATCAAGGGCCTTTTTCTTATTCCTTTTAGCCCTAATGTCCTCAGCGGCTAGAGAAGTTGGAGGTGCCGTTGAGGACACTACCGTGCAGCGGAAGGTGGCAACGGGCAGAGTGCCTTGACCTCTACTCGGAGCTTTTCATAGAGTGCGGAGAGCTGCTCAGTGAAACTCCGTAGGGGTGAAGTAGGGCGGCATAAAGCAGCCCCCTTCTTTTCAGGATATTGCGTGCGAACCAATCTGCCACGGGGCGCATCCCTTTTACAGTATAGGCATCCAAGAAAATCCTCCGGGCTTTTGTGCACGATACATTTCGCTAAGGGCGCGCTCATCGGGGAAAAACATGGATCCCATTCATGGATAGTACGGCATCGAGGAGGCATCCTCAAAGGGGAGGGCCTCACATCTCCCTGTACTAACTCTAGGTTGGGGATTTTTCCGTTGTAGCGAGCTCGCGTAACTCTCCAGCATCTGGGGAGTAGATCAGTCCAACGATATGGGCTTGCTTGAGCAAACTATATTTTGATGGGTGAATACGGCAGTGCCTATGGTACGTCATAGGAGTTTTCCGAGAAGTCGTCGGGAGTGTAGCAGTACTTCGCGTGCTATTTGCTTGTCGTCTGTGTGCCAAATACCACGTGCATATAGAGCCACGACCACCAGCGTCGCCCGTAAGGACATCGTCGTAATCGATTCATCAGCTTGGCATAGGCGTTCTTTTGATTGCTCATGGTTTTCTTCCATTTAGTTTCATACCGCACAGTACTTGATTTTCCACAATGCTGCATACCCACATCGCGTTATGGGAGGCTGTTTTATATTCTTTCTTTTTATCTAGCGATAGATTTTGTCTATACGAGGAGGGGAGTTAGAAGTACCTTTGTTACAAAATATAGGACCCATTCGATGAAGATAATTAAGCGAAATAAGCAAGTCGAATCTTTCTCTGTGGAGAAGATCAAAACGCCTCTGCATGAGCCTTCGAGCTACCTGAACACGTGTTACTCCCAGCTGAGCTTAATGTATGCGAGCGCTCCTTACGGCTGGCTGCTCCCGAAGCTGTATGGAGGTGGAAATGGTGCAAGACATTGTGAGAAACGCTGATGGCTACGAGGCTACTATAAGGTGTGCTAAGGCTATATCCTCTATCGAACGAAGCACAGCGAAGCGCGTGAGGTGATCAATCGCTTCCGCCAGTTTGTACCGATGAGGAGGTGATCTCCCTACTCAAAAGAGCTGCAAGAGCAGTACACGGGGCGGCTTATGCCTAGACCTTCTCATGCCAAGTTTTATGCCTCTCACAGAGGGGCAGAGCCGTTGCAGATGCTCACCAAGGCTGCTGTGGGTTGATTTCCCCGAGGCTCCCAAAATGGAGTCTATGGCGGCACGGTTCTGGGTTAGAGCTGCGTGAGGGCTTAGAAAAAGTGGAAGAGAAGTACCACCTATCGGGCTTTTGTGCAAAATAAAGTTCCTCACAGAAGAGGGGCTTTGGGCGTTATATCCTCAGAGCATTACACCAAAGGGAGATTGACGAACTGGCCAAAGTAATAGACAATAGCCGTAGCAACCTCTTAACTTATATGTAGTTTACATCTTATTGCCAAGCGATACCTAATTCACCTCTAGCGACCATATTATACTAGGAGAGCCCCCAAGAGATGTTTATGGGTAAAGCCATGCACTAGCGATGCCCGGAACGGCATAGAGTGCAATGGGCAACCAAGATTTACGATATCTCTCTCCCAACTCGAAGGTGACCATGGCAACGCCCACGATGAGCAATGCCCGTAAGCCCCTTAGTCAGCTCTCGAGTTGTTTTATCGATGTGATGCCGGATAACCTTATCGGTATCTACCGCGATAGACAACTTTGCCCAAGTCTCTAAGTACTGGGAGTGGCATGGTGTTTACCTGGGTAAAAGTGCGTGCCGTAGGGAGCGATATGACGTGGCTTCTAGGGGCAGTGGCAGGCGGTGTGCTCAAGTGCGGTCAAGCTCGCCAATGATACCGCCATTGCAGTGGATCAGTTGGGCGTGCGCCGAAAGCTATGCTGCCTCTCACCTGATATATGGCACGAGATATGCCGGAGTTCCTTCCAGATTCGTACCACCATAATGGGGGATGACCGCATGAAGGCATGATGTATTCCCGGTGTTTTGTATTCGATCTCTTTTTGGCAGCAGCTGAAGAAGACCCTAACAGCACGTGGTACATGCTCTGTCCCTCACGAGGTGCTTTCGGTCAAGGGGTATGCCCTCGAAGACTATTGGGGCGATGAGTGGACGCGCTGCTACAAGGAGTGCTGCAAAGACAGCCGATTGGCCAAACGCCCCTATGCCATCAGAAGATATGCGCGCCTCATCATCAAAGAGCGCAGTAGAGACCGGTACTCCCTTTATATTCGAATAGGATACAGTGAACCGCATGAATCCCAATGGTCATTGCGGTATCGTCTATTGTTCCAACCTCTGCTGGCGAGATTGCGCAGTCGCAGAGCGAGATCCGCCTCAAGCAGCGAGACTGTGAGTGCTGGAGGAGGGCGGAAGAGGTGGTTATAGAGAAGACCATAGCCGGCGATTTTGTAGTCTCGCAACTTGGCGTCTCGTATTGGGGAATATTGATACGGAGAGTGCAACCGAGTTGCGAGACACGGTGCATACCATCGTGCGCGCGCTTGACAACGTGATCGATCTCAACCTATCCTATCCCCTACGCCGAGATTACCAGCTAAAGATGCGCCCCATCGGGTTGGGTAGTAGCGGCTATCACCATCTACTTGCTAAGCGTGGTATTGCCTGGGAGAGCCAAAGAGCACCTCAGCTTTATGGATAAGCTATACGAGCAAAATCAACTACTATGCGATAGAGGCTCGTCCCTCCTCGCAGGCAGAGAAGGCAATATGCTCGCTTTGGGGGAGTGACTGGCAAACGGGCAGTGCTTTGCAAAAGCGCAACTCACACGAGCGAACGATGGCAAAACTTTGCCGCACAGGTGGCCGAGTTGCATGCGCAACGCCTATCTCGTGGCTGTATTGTCTACAAGTTCGACCTCTATCATTGCCGGTACAACGGCTGGTATCGACCCATTATGAACCGCTTCTTCCTCGAAGAAAGAAGGGTTCGATCGTGACCTCGTGTGGCTCCGGATCTCTCGACGAGACCTTCTGGCTCTACAAAACAGCGCATCAGATCGATCAGAAATGGGTGGTGGATGCAGCGGTATTCGTCAGCGTCACCTCGATCAGTCCCCAGAGCGTTAATCTCTATATAACCCAAGATATTACCTTGGGGGCATCGTGATCTCTGCCTCCGTGCGTGGCACGAGGGGTAAAGACCCTCTACTATATCCGCAGTCTCGCTCTAGAGGTGGAGGCGTGCGAAACCTGTTCAGCTTAACAAATCCTTTCCTCTTACATAAATACACCCCCTCTTATGGATCCTCAAAAGAGGCTCTCTTTAATGAGCATGGTGATATAGAACTCTCGAGCGTCGGCTCATCAATGGTAATACGACCAACCTAAACGACTTCAACAACATAAGTACCCGTGGGTATCGAATTGGTACCGCACGGCAATGAATAACTTCTGGATCCCCGAGGAGATTAACCTCAGTCAGGATGTCAAAGACTATCGTATTTTGAGCAAAGCCGAGAAGACGGCCTACGACAAGATACTCTCGTTTTTGATTTTCCTCGATAGTATCCAGACGGCCAACCTACCCAACGTTGGCGAATACATTACGGCCAATGAGGTAAACCTCGCCTACGATCCAAGCCTTCCAAGAGGCGGTTCACTCGCAGAGTTACAGCTATATGCTCGATACGATCTGTTCGCACTGAGGAGCGTACTTCCATCCTATACCAGTGGCGCGACGATGAGCATCTTGCGCAGAAATAAGTTCATAGGATATATACAACGACTTCCAGCTCCACAAGACTCCCGATCAACTTGCGCGTACGATGGTCGCAAACTATATCCTCGAAGGGGTCTATTTCTACTCGGGATTTATGTTCTTCTACAACCTAGGGCGCATGGGTAAGATGCCGGGTTCGGTGCAGGAGATTCGCTACATCAACCGCGATGAGAATACACACCTATGGCTCTTCCGCTCTATGATACTAGAGCTAAGGCGAGAGCAACCCGAGCTATTCACGCCCGAGCGTGAGGCGGAGTTCTAGAGATGATTCGAGAGGGTGCTTTGCAAGAGTCGCTTGGGGTAAAGTACGTAATTGGCGACGAGATAGAAGGCCTTACCTCGCAAATGGTGAGTGACTATATTATGTATCTAGCGAATTTGCGCAGTGCCAATTTGGGTCTTGGGTAGATATTCCGGGCACGAAGAGGAGCCTGCCAGCATGAGTTGGGTATCGCAGTACAGCAATTCGAACCTAATCAAGACCGACTTCTTCGAGGCAAAGCCGAGTGCTTATGCCAAGAGTGCTTCCATGAAGACGACCTCTAATCTCAGCGACTACCGCCGGCGAGGCTCTGCTTCCCCAGAAGAAGTGCCGCCCTCTTGCCGCTGCTTCGTAGCTCCGAGACCCTATATTTCGTTTTTTATAAGTGTGCCTTGGCACAAAAAAGCCTACTAAAGTTTCCTCTAGTGGGCTATGTTTTCTAGATTCTCCCTACTTTATGTAGCAAAAGTAGGGGAGAAAGTGAGCGAGAATTACTTGTCTTGCTCCTCTTTGAGCTTCTGCAAAGAACTCATCGCAAGCGCACATGGTGGGTACGAGGTTGCGGTCGCCGTAGCCGTTGTCTACACGAGCTGCATTGATCCAGAACTTATTATCCTGCAAGAAGGGAGGGCAAAAAGCGGCCTTCTGGCGCGAATAGCTGTGCTTCCACTCGTCAGCCACAATTTCGTATTGAGGGGTGAGGTGCATTCTTGAGCACGTTGTCTTCCTTATCAGCCTCACTTGGGCGATCTCTTGAGCCTCTTGGTAGATGCAATCCATTACCTCACAGAAGCGGTCGAGTTCGGCGCGCTTTCGCTCTCGGTGGGCTCTACCATAAGCGTACCATGTACGGGGAAAGAGAGCGTAGGGAGCGTGGTAACCAAAAGTCCATGAGGCGCGGCGATATCGTTCGTCTACTCCGGTCTCTTCTTTTACTGCGGCACTCTAAGATGAGCTCATGACCACCACGACCGTAGCACCAGTATGAGACGATGCCGTAGGTATCTTTGAAGCGTGACGCCATGTGGTTGGCATTGAGGATGAGCGATGGCCGTAGCCTCACGAAGTCCCTCAATACCGAGGAGACGAATGTGGCTGTAGGTAATCACTTGTACCCCGGCTGAGCCGTAGGGTGCTGCGGATGCTGGTTGCTACCATCGCCCGAAGCGAACTACATGCCAGGGAGATGCCGGAGCGGTGGGCGCGTACGCAGATAGGGACCTACACGGGGCCACCACCACCGTGGGGATAGCAGAAAAGTTTTATGTGGGTTGAGGTGGCATACGTCCGCCCCGATGAAGCCGGGATTGGTATACCCTACCTGGGCATTCATGTTGGCTCCGTCCGATAAACCTGCCCGCCACAGTCGTGGATACGTTGGCACAAGTCTATAATGTTGGTCTCGAAGATACCATGCGTACTGGGGTGAGGTAATCATCATGGCTGCGATCTGATCCTTGTGGGCTTCGGTCTGCCATAAAGTCTTCGAGTCTACATTGCCTCGCTCGTCGGTCTTTACAATTACGGTCTTATAGCCACATTGTACGGCACTTGCGGGGTTGGTTCCGTGGGCAGAAGCCGGTAATATCACTACGTCACGGTGTCCCCGCCCGATGCTTTCGAGGTAGGTGACGGATGGTGCGTAACCCTGTGTACTCGCCACTTGCACCCGAGTTGGGTTGGAGAGAGGTCGCGTCGAATCCCGTGATCTTAGCGAGGTACTCGGCAGGTTGTCGAGCATTTCGGTATATCCTCTACGATCTTCGGGAGCGTAGGGGTGGATATTGGCGAAGTAAAGGGGTTGCTGAGGGCGAAGAGTTCGCTTGCGGCATTGAGTTTCATAGTACACGAACCGAGCGAAATCGCATAGAGTGTGCAAGCGAAATATCCTGCGCGGTCGAGGCGTTTGATATAGCGCGATTAGCTCCGTTTCTGTGTGGTAGCTGTTGAATACCTCGTGCTGCAAGAAGTCAGCTTTGTGCGTTGCCACTTCTTATCCACGCAGAGGGTATCTGGGGCATTGTCCACTTCAGGCGCCTCTTTGCCGGCAGCCTCTGCGAAAACATAACCGAGTACACCCGATCGGAGGGTAGGGTGGTTTCGTCAATACTGATACCTACGCAGGTGCAGCAAGCAAAGTAGCGAAGGTTGATGCGGCACTCGAGCAACCTCACGCAGACGCTCCATGCTTACCCCCTCGGGTAGCCCAATAATAAGGGTATCGAAGTAGTCTTTGTTGTACTGCTTGTAGCCGAGCTTCTCGAGCATGGCAGCCAAATAGCCGGCATAGCTATGGATGCGGCGAGCAATGTTTCTGAGCCCTTCGGCACCATGATATACGGCATAGAATCCGCTCATCGTGGCAAGGAGTGCCTGCGCTGTACAGATATTCGAGGTCGCTTTCTCGCGTTTGATGTGTTGCTCACGGGTCTGGAGAGCCAAGCGGTGAGCGGGGTGCCCGTAAGCATCGCTTGGAGATACCAATGATACGTCCGGGGATCTCGCGTTTGTATTCCATACGGCAAGCCAAGTAACCGGCAGAGGGGCCGCCGAAGTACATGGGGATACCAAAACGTTGAGCCGAGCCGAAAACAATATCAGCGCCCCACTCTCCGGGAGGGGTGAGCATTACGAGGCTCATAAGGTCGGCAGCGACTGCAACTGTAGATCCATTGGCCTTGGCTTTGGCTACAAAATCTTCGTAGTTGTTGATGGCTCCTACCGAGTCGGGGTATTGTATGATAACTCCGAAAAATATCGGGGGTGAACTCAAGAGTTTGGTGAGTCGCCCACTACAGAGCTTCATCCTTGGGGCTCTACACGTGCGGATTACGGCTTGGGTGGTCTCAAATACGCGCTTATCCACAAAGATGGTATTGGCTCCGGCTTTACTGCGCACGGCTACGTTCGTTGAAAAAGTAGCATAGCAGCCTCAGCTCCGCCTGTTGCTTCGTCGAGGTGAGCGGTTGGTAAGCGGGAGGGAGGTAAGTTCGCTGATCACCGTTTGGAAGTTGAAAAAGCGCCTCAAGGCGACCCTGCGAAACTTCCGCACGATAGGGTGTGTAGGGAGGTGTACCAAACGGGGTTTTCGGGCACATTGCGCTGGATGGGAGCCGGGTAACCGTGTCGCACCACCCCTGACCTATATAGAAGTGAAGGGTTTGTTCTTAGAAGCAAGCTCGGCAAGATGCTCTGCAAGCTCTCGCTCCGTCATGGCTTCGAGGGATGTCGATCTGCTCCTTGAGAAAAATATTCTCGGGGTAGACTTGGTGCATGAGTTCAGTCTACAGACTTTACTCCAACGGCTGCAAGCATCTCGGGTAAATCCTTGTCTGAGATGCCCTAGTGCCGCACTGAAAACTTATTTGTATCCATACTGACTATTATGATTTCTAGTTTTTATTTTCTTGAGGATAGGGTGCCGATATGCTCGGCATTGTGGGATAGATCTGATCTCATCTCCATGGCTGCTCTCTCCGAGGATGGGGCCCTAGCGGATATAGCTATTCGCCTTCCGCTCAAAAACCTATGGAGCTCTGAGGTCCATGCCCCAGTGAGATCAATTGGCATCGTCGGGGAGGGCATCAGCTGCGTTTTGATACTATTAATGAGAGTGGTGTAGCTCCCCCCCGGTAGGTCGGTACGCCCTATGTCGCCTCCGGCAAAGAGTACGTCGCCGGCGAATAGGAGGTGTTGTTGGGGTTCGTAAAAGGCAACATGCCCCGGGGTATGCCCCGGTACGAAAAAGGACTTCTAGGTGAGTCTCTCCCAGCTTTAGCCTCTCGCCCGTCTCAAGGGGTTGGTAGGGGAGGTCGTGACGCTCGGGCGATGGCGGCATCCCAAACATACGCATTTGTTCGTCGAAGGGAGGCATTAACTCGATCTCTACACGGTGAGCACGAGGGGTCAGTCCCCACTTCTGAGCCGCAAAGGGTACACCCCAAACGTGATCGAAATGCAGGTGAGTTGCAATGAGTAGGGTGGGGGTGGCATTGAGCTCTTCTACCTTAGAGAGAGTAGCTTTTTCTTCGGCGGGAGACATGCACCCACAGTCTATAATAGCAGCTTCTCGTGTGGCTGTGTCCACCAATAGATAGGTGTTGACCCTGCACGAAATTGAAGCTGAAGGAATGTACTTCTAAAGCCATAATTTTTTTGAGAATATCACTGCATGGGGAGGTAAAGCACTCGCTTCTCTTCGTAGTATTCATCCGAGAAGAAGGGATAGAGATCCTCTACGATCACTCTATTTTTATAGGCTGCACACTCGCCATCTGGTTGCCGCCCTTGAGGGCAATGATGCCATTAGGGGAGGGCATTGTGCCCTTCCGGAGAGGTGGCGAGTAAGTTTGACGAGCTCTCCCAAAAGCATGGTGGCACGGGTCACTACAAAGTCGCACTTCTCCCGAAGTTCCTCTATACGGATATGATGTGTTGTGACATTTTGTAAGCCTCGAGAGTCGGCAACTGATTGGGCAACACGTACTTTTTGCCAATCTATCCACGGTAAACCGCACCTCGGGGAAAAAGTATTGCCGCAGGATGCCCGGGAATCCGCCCCGGTACCTACATCGATCACGTGGCTCCCTGCCGTAAAGTGTAGACATGGTTGTAATCCCAAGAGAGTGTAGCACATGGTGCATATAGAGGTTGTCTATATCTTTGCGCGAGATCACATTGATCTTGCTATTCCAGTCTGTGTAGAGATCCCAGAGGGCGGCAAACTGCTCACGCTGTTGCTCATTTACCTCCGGAAACTTTTGGTAGAGTAATGCTAATTGCTCCTCGGGTGTCATTTTGTTGAATCTTGAAAAGATTACTGGATATCTACCGCAAATATACGCTATCTCCCGCAATTGAGAGGAGTTGTACAGGGCAAAGGATTGGATATTTCCTCCCCATCGTGCTGCCTTGCAAAAACTCACCTCTCCTCTCTTTTGGGAGAATGCCTTTTTAGCCCTTGTGCTAAGGGAGTTTATTTTTTCCTTATCTGAGGCTTGGGGGTGGCTTGGTCACTAAAGATTTAGTACCTTTGTGGGGAGAGCAACAGGTACTTCTGTCGCAGTTCGTATGGTGGCTGTGGCAGATCGTTACGATGGCATGGATTGGAGAACCCGAATGCCATCCTCTCGCTCCTGGGCTCTGTGGAAAAGATATTTCATCACACTAAATAGAAAGCATTATGATTAAAGTAGGTATTAACGGTTTTGGTCGAATCGGTCGTCTTGTATTCAGAGCTTCTCTTCTCAGAGACGACATCGAAGTTGTTGCTATTAACGACCTCATCGAGGTAGATTACATGGCGTACATGCTCAAGTACGACTCAGTGCACGGAAGTTTGAAGGCACTGTAAGTGCAGAAGATGGCATGCTTGTGGTGAATGGTCGCAAGATCCGTGTTACCGCCGAAAAAGAGCCCGCCCTCATCAATTGGGGTGCTGTAGGTGCTGACTATGTGGTTGAGTCTAGCAGGACGTTTCTTGACCAAAGAGTTGAGCGAAGGGCACATCAAGGCAGGCGCTAAGCACGTAGTAATGTCTGCTCCTTCTGAGGATGATACCCCCATGTTTGTAACGGGGAGTAAAACCTCGATACCTATAAGAAGGGGACTCAGTTTGTATCTAATGCTTCTTGTACAACAAACTGTCTTGCTCCTCTTGCTAAGGTGCTTAACGATAACTTCGGTATCGAAATGGGGCTTATGACTACGGTACACGCTGCTACTTCTACACAGAAGACATGTAGACGGCCCCAGCAATAAGGACTGGCGCGGTGGTCGCTCTGCATTGGGCAACATCATCCCCTCTTCTACAGGTGCTGCTAAGGCTGTGGGTAAGGTTATCCCTCGAGCTTAACGGCAAACTTACGGGTATGTCGTTCCGTGTTCCCACAATGGACGTATCGATGTAGTAGACCTTACGGTAAGCCTCAAGAAGGGTGCTACTTATGACGAAATCTGCGCTGCCGTTAAGAAGGCTTCGGAAGGCGAACTCAAGGGTATCCTCGGTTATACCGACGAAATGGTGGTATCTACCGACTTTACGAGCGACCCCTCGTACCTCTATCTTCGACGCTAAGGCCGGTATCGCCCTTACCGATAAGTTTGTGAAGGTTGTATCTTGGTACGACAACGAATGGGGCTACTCTAATAAGGTACTCTGCCTCATCGCTCACATGGCTAAGGTAAACGCCTAAGCGAGACAATAGGGTGTAGATATGGCTTCGAGGCCGTGATAGCCACGAGGCCATAGCACCAAATTCTCAAAAACTCGGAGGATCGTCTGTGGATAGTGCAGCTGTGCTCACAGATGCCCGGAGAGATGGAGGATCCTCGAGTCTTTGATTTATATCGTCTCTAAGGGGAGGGCGATGCCCATAAAAGAAAAGAGAGGAATAGCGGTTTGTCTCGCCCTCTTTGCCCCGGGCATATCGTACTCTTTTGCCCGCCCCACATGGTATAATAGAAGGATTTCTAACTCTCTCATAATAGAAGCAAAGCACGTGTCTTTAGCAGAAAAAATCAAAGCCCTCCAAGAGGAGGTGCGCTCACAGCATGCCAAGAGCCAAGAAGAGGTGGAGGCGCTACGCATTAAGTATCTCAGCAAGAAGGGATTATCCCTCTCTTTGAGGAATTTAAGAGTGTGCCCAATGACGCACCTTGGGGCACTTATCAATGAGGTAAAGACGCTGGCCACAGAGCACATCAATGCTTTGCGCGATGCCCTACAGACGGAGGCGGCGACAGAGCATCTCGATCTTTCGCGTTCGGCCTATCCTGCCGGCATCGGAGGGCGTCATCCATTGACCCTAGTGCGTGAGGAGATCATACAGATTTTCGCAAAACTAGGATTTAGTATCGCCTTGGGGCCGGAGGTCGAAGACGATTATCATGTTTTCTCCGCCCTCAATTTTGCTCCGGATCACCCTGCTCGCGATATGCAGGATACCTTTTTGTAGAGCGTAATCCGGATGTTTTATTGCGGACGCACACCTCTTCGGTGCAGGTGCGTGGATGCAAAACTCTAAGCCTCCTATACGTGTTATTTGTCCGGGTCGTGTGTATCGCAACGAAGCGATTTTCGGCTCGTGCGCATTGCTTCTTCCATCAGATTGAGGGCTTTATATCGATAAGAATGTTTCGTTTGCCGACCTTCGCGAAGTGCTTTTCTACTTTGCTCGTGAACTATTCGGCCCCGATACGCAAATCCGTTTGCGCCCGAGTTACTTCCCCTTTACAGAGCCAAGTGCCGAGATGGATATAAGCTGTAATATCTGTGGGGGAGAGGCTGTGCCTTCTGTAAGCACACCGGTTGGGTAGAGATCTTGGGCTGCGGTATGGTCGATCCGAATGTGCTTCGTGAGAGCGAAATAGACCCTGAGGAGTACAGTGGCTACGCCTTTGGCTTGGGGGTAGAGCGTATCACCAACCTCAAGTATCGAGCAAAAGACCTCCGTCTCTTCTCCGAAAACGACAAGCGTTTCCTCACACAATTCCAAGGCGTCCACCCTAAGGAGAGGGGTGTGGTGGATTAACTATTTGTCACTACTTCTGCAGCAGAAAAATCGTAAGAACGGGATAAGCAACGATGCCCACACACCTATGGAACAACAAGAAGACAAGCAATTAGTACTCGACAAACGCTATCTGAGGATGGCGCGTATCTGGGCGGAAAACTCCTATTGCACCCGCAGAAAAGTGGGTGCTCTTATCGTTAAAAGATCAGATGATTATATCTGATGGTTACAACAGTACTCCCTCAGGGTTTGAGAATGTGTGTGAGGATGAGGTGGCCTTACCAAGCCCCTACGTGCTCCACGCTGAGGCAAAATGCCATTACCAAGGTAGCCTGCTCGGGCAATAATAGCGATGGCGCTACTATTTATATTACGGCCTCCCCTTGTGTGGAATGTGCCAAACTCATCATCCAAAGCAAGATAAGGCGAGTGGTCTATGGTGAGGAATATCGGCTGACCGATGGGATAGACCTGCTGAGAAGGGCGGGCATCGAAGTGGAGTTTGTAGCTCCGGACAAAGAGAGTGTGTGACTTTAGCAAATACGCTATATAAGGGGATATGAAAAAGAGATTCTCCCTCGTTTACGATTGTAATTGTAGCCCTATTGGGGATACTTTTTGGGGGCTATTGAGTTGGATGGTTGCCACTCGTAGCCCCATTTTTCCGTTCATCATTTATTAGCACACTCAGCCCTATAGATCAGGTCTTGGAGCCACTCGGAGCATTATGTAGACTCGATAGATGTGCGAGAGCTGCAGATGCGTCTCCTCCCCAAGCTGGTAGAGGAGCTAGATCCACACTCAGCCTATATCCCCAGAGAGGAGAGCGACCTGGAGAATCAGCAGTCTCAATGGCAGCTTCTGTGGCATTGGCATCTCCTTTAATACCCGATTGACACCCCCGTAGTGATTGAAGTTTTGCCCGGAGGTCCCTCCGAGCGAGCGGATTACAGGCAGGAGACCGCATCCTAAAAGCGGATAATCGTAGCCTAATAGGGATATCCCCGACTCCCGTACGAAGCATTTTGTTGGGCGAGAGGGTTCTGTCGTCTCTCCAGCTCCTGCGCAAGGGCAGTCTCTTGCGAAGAAGGTGGTGCGTGGCGAGGTGCCCATTCACAGCGTGGATGTGGGCTATATGCTCGACAATTCCACCGGTGTGATCCGCATCGTTCGGTGGTCGCGCAATACGGTCGCAGAGTTCCTAGACAAGTACACAAAGTTGCGTGGAGAAGGGCTGCAACCTTATTATAGACCTACGAGACAATGCCGGAGGTATCTAGAACCGGCGATTCGTCTCTCCAGCGAAATTTTCTTAAGAGGGCAGCTCATTGTCTACACGGAGGTAGGCCTATCCTCGTGAGAGTACAAAGCCAATGGCAATGGCGTACTACAAACGCTCAGTGGCCATTCTTATCAATGAATTTTCAGCTTCGAGTAGTGAGGTATTCTCGGGGCTATGCGGGATCACTGACCGCGCAACAATCGTGGGACGGCGATCTTTTGGTAAAGGCTTGGTGCAAACGGCTTTTTACCTCCCCGATAGTTCGCAGCTCCGCCTGCATCGCTCGCGCTATCCATACGCCCTCGGGCCGTTGCATCCGAGAGCTACACGTTGAGGCGATGGCATGGACTATCAGCTCGACCTCCAGCGACGGTTTGAGGCCGGCGAGACCTTCGGCAACCAAATGGATAGCCTAAGGCTCAGCAAGGCACCTCGCTCTAAAACGGACAAGGGACGCACTGTCTATGGAGGTATTGGCATCGTGCCCGACCTCATCGTTCCGGCCGATAGCGTGGGAGTCAATAGCTACTATTTGCGTTGTGTGGAGAGCGGCACTATGACGGAGTTTGCCTTCCTCTATGCCGATAGCCACCGAGGCGCCCTGCTCTTCTCTGGGGAGTGCCGGTGCCATCGTGGGCTATTTGGATGATAACACTTCGCTGAGTGGCGGATTACGCTCGCTTTTGCTTCGGAAAAGGGATTGAGCCTACGCCCGGGTATGCTCTACGAGAGCAAAGAATCTGATTCGTCGTGTGCTTTATGCCCCAAATCTCCCAGTATATCCCTAGGTGTGGAGGCGTTTTATCGAGTCTACTATGCTTCGGATGCAATGCTGGAGGCTGCCCAAATCCTTCAAACTATAGTATATTTGTACCACAATCTAGACTAATGCAGGGATCCAAACAAGATATTAGGGTTGCTCTACGTCAGCTTAATAAAGCTGACGCTGACAGATGCCTACCGAGCTGAGGCAGCGCATAAGCGTTGTTCAGGCTTTGCTGGCAACAGAGTATGTGGCGAAGGCACGTCGTGTTGGTCACTTTATGAGGCGTTGCCGGACGAGGCCCAACCTGCAGAGTCTTTTGGCGGCACCGGGGATAAAGGGTTTTTCATCCCTCGAGTAGAGGATGCCGAGACTATCGCTTTCTATTCGTACAATCCGGAAAAAAACTGCAAGAGGGGGAGCTTTTGGCATTAAAGAGCCTACTCGCATCGAGAAGATGCCGTAGATCCCATGCTCCTCGACCTAATCGCCGTGCCGGGGGTAGCCTTTACAGCCGAGGGGTGCGCCTCGGGCGTGGAAAAAGCCTACACGATCGCTTCCTAAAAAAGCCCCACAGGCTCAGTTGATAGGAGTTACTTTCCGTTATCGTTTATTACCAAGTTTGCCAAGTGACCAGCACAGGATCATCTTATGGACTTAGTCCTCACAAATTGATATAATTATTCTACTTTCATCATATGGAAAATATTACAAGATCTTTTACTTTAGACGCTACGTTGCCCTTATCCCTCGTTTATCGAAGGGATTCGTCGTTAACTCCCGACCGCGGCTTCCGCTTGACGCCCGCACAAACACGTGTTGCTTTTGCGCAACGCTCTTCGCTACGTGCCTCGTGAGTTACATGCTCAGTTGGCTCCGGGTTCCTCGAAGAATTAAAAACTCGTGGTAAAATCTATGGTTACGCTTCCGTCGGAGGGGACCTCAAGGCTACTTCGATAGATGATTACAAAGGGCCGTTGTTTTGGAAGGAAGGCTTTCAGGTTATGATTCAGGGTAACCTTTTCTTTCGATGTAGCTCTCTATCCCTATGAATTAGTAACCTACGGTGAGACGGGTCAGGTGTGCCAAAAACGCAGCTTCAGTACCGTCTCATCATCAAGTATCTAGAGCAACTAACTGAGAACGAAAACACTCGTTGTTGAAAGCGGTCACCCTCTAGGGTTTGTTTGCTTCTCCCCAGCGCACCCCGTGTTATCATCACAAACTCAATGATGGTTGGGCTCTACGACAACCTCAAAAGATTGGGAGATTGCCGCTCAGATGGGGGTTGCCAACTATGGTCAGATGACCGCAGGAGGTTGGATGTATATTGGTCGCAAAGGAGTTGTACATGGTACCTTCAACACGCTGTAACGCAGGACGTATGCAGCTTCACATCCCCAGGGCAACGGCAGGCAGACTCTTCGTTACCAGCGGTCTCGGTGGTATGAGTGGTGCGCAACCTAAGGCTGCCGATAGTTGCCGGGCTGTGAGCATTACCGCAGAGGGTGGATTCGAGCCGTATCGATACGTCACGGACAAGGCTGGGTAAAAGCACCGCACCGAATGCCGCAGAGGCTTTCCGTATAACTCGAGGCGCAAAAGAAGGGCGAGGCTTACTATTGCTTACCGTATGGTAACGTGGTGGATCTTTTGGACTACGCCATCGAAAAAGAATATCCATATCGACCTCCTTTCTGACCAGACAAGCTGCCATGCTGTCTACGAAGGTGGCTACTGCCCGTAACCCTCTCGTTTCGAGGAACGCACTCGCCTTCTCAAAGAAGACCGTGCTAAGTTTGAAGAAGAGGTAGACAAAGGTTTGCACCGTCACTTCGAGGCTATCAAAGCACTCGTTGCCCGTGGTACCTACTTCTTCGACTATGGTAATGCCTTTATGAAGAGCTGCGATGCCGGTATTACCGGGAATTAGCCGCAATGGTGTGAACGACAAAAGATGGCTATCTGGCCTAGCTATGCGAAGACATCATGGGTCTGAAGCTGTTCGACTACGGATATGGTCCCTTCCGTTGGTACGCCTTGCCAATAAAGCGAGGATCTCCGCAAGACGGATGCCGCTGCGATGGAATGCGGTAACCCCGATCGTCGTGAGCGAGACCGTGAACAATTACATCTGGATCCGGGATGCGAGAAAAAACGAACTCGTGGTGGTACACAAGCTCGTATCCTCTATCAAGATGCTGCCGGGCGTTTTGGCGTGCTTTGCGCTTCAACGAAAATGGTGCGTATTGGCGAGGTGGGCCCCATCATGCTCGGGCGTGACCACCACGACGTGAGCGGTACGGACTCTCCCTTCCGCGAAACCTCCAATATCCGCGATGGTAGTAACGTAATGGCCGATATGGCTGTACAATGCTTTGCCGATGCCCGGCGGCTCGTGGTAGCTGAGCCTGCTGCTTTGCACAATGGCGGTGGCGTAGGGTGATGAGTGAATCTATCAATGGTGGTTGGTATGGTACTCGATGGTAGCGAGCGTGTAGACAATATCCTCCGCTCAGCTGACATGGGACGTAATGGGCGGTGTGGCTCGTCGCGCGGGCTCGCAATGAGCACGCTATGGAGACGAGTGCTGAATTTAACAAGACGCACGCCGGTGGCTTACCCTATCACCATGCCATTCCTTGCTGATGATGAACTAATTAATTCTCTTATCCCCCTTAAGTAAGAGAATCGCTTAGATCAAAATAACCCTCACTGTGCGCCATTCTGGGGAGACTAGTCCCCACCCAAGAGGAAGCGTATAGACTGCGATAGACACTTCCCCCTAGAGTATGGAAAAGCTCTTTGGGGAGTTTTCTTCTCTCTGGGTGAAAAACGATCCTTTTCTCCACCTGGAAGTGAGGGGCGAGATCTGCACGAGAAACAGAGAAAAATAGGCCTAGAGTGCGCACATTTTAGACCTGTTTCGCTCCGCTTTTGGCTGGTGAATGGCAGGCTTACAAGGGTTGGAGTTTCTTGGTTTCTTTTTCTTTGTGTGGAGAGGTTTTTCCTCTCGCCTTTGTCTTCGCTCTAAGTGTTAAAAAGTAAGTCGAAGAAGTATAGAAAACCTCTTGCCGAGGAGATAGGTCAATTTGTTTTATATCTTTGCCCCCGGAACCAAGCGTTGTGTTCCCTAGAGAAATAAACCAAACCTTGTAGTATGAAGAAATTTCATTAGCTCTTGTAGCTACCCTTTTTCCTCGGAAGTCTTACAGTACAAAGTGTTAACGCTCAAACAGAGACGAGGACACTATTTCTTACGAGAGCCTCTCAGCTCTCCTTCCAGACCACGTTTAACTCAGGCTCGAGCGAAGAGTTCGTATTCTCCTTTTCACCCTCTTTTTGGAGGCTTTGTTGCCGATAATTTGGCATAGCGAATGGAAATATATTCTACGTTTCCTCTGCAAGCTCTGTAGTTTACTCGGTCATGCCCACGATGACCTACTATTTCAATCGGGGAAAAGCTTTATTCCCTATATTGGAGGCCAAGTAAGGGTATGTGGGAGTATCTTCCTATGGTGTAGTATAATGGCTTTGGCATGGGCGTTGGCGCTGGCGGTGTTTTGATGCTCAATAAGCATGTCGGTGTTAACCTGGGAGCTCAGTATCTCCACAGCAGATACCCCTCAAGATATCGCACGAGATACATCTAACTCACTCACCACATCTATTGGTTTGACAACCTTCTTTTAACGTCTTCATCTGGGTGAAATCGTGTAGACCGAGGAGTCTGCACTTCTCTAGGAAAAATCTTTTTATCTCCTAGGGTAATAGGTCTTCCTTCCTAATGCGTCGGGAAGGAGACCTTTTTCTATGGGGAGTGGAGGGTGGCCCCTGCCTCTGTGTGGATGTTGTACCGGGGCTCGCAACGAGCACGCACCTGTCGGCAGTCTTTACTAGGTCTATTGGGATCTATTAAGAAAAAGGTCCAACTTTCTTTGCCAATGAGCTTGCATGTTTATTCTTTTTGTAGCGTTTGCCGTACGGGTTATATTCATCTAATAGAAACGCTATGAACGTATTGACACAAAAAGAATGCTCACGTTCTTTATAGCATCCTTAGCCGGATTGCTAGTTTCTTCATGTGAGGGACATGAACCATTACAAGAAAAGGGGGTGGTTTATCAGATCACTTGTTTACAGGGTATTACCCCGATGGTTTTGATCTGACGCCTATTGTAGGCTGGATATCCTACCGAAGGATCTTCTACCTATAGAGTGGTGTGGGTATTCTGCTAAAGGGCGATTGTTACAGGTCATTGCCACTCGAATACTATCCCTACTTTTTGAAAAGGCTATCGCTTTTGAGCGATAAGCCCATAAAGAGCCTATTATCATGTAGATTCAGGTGATGGAGATGTTTTGCCACCTCTGTCGAGTCTATTCGTATTGAGGCAAGGACGGATTATGATGCAAGTCACCACAGGATCTTCATTATCGGATATAGTAGAACTTAGATATGATTCTTATGATCATATTTTTCCCTAATGCCTTCTAAACTTGGAGAAAATATCGGAATGGCTTGGAATACACATAGGGAGCTTATGACATCATTTAAACCTGTTAAGTATCACCATCGGATAACTGAAAGGGATTGCTCTGTGGTTGGGACGAGGCAAAAGGGGTAATGCGTAATGATGAGGCTGTTGCTTTTTGCCGTCTTTAAGGTACTTCCCACAACCCCACATCAGAAGTTTTGGTTACGCTCTCTTTGGGCGATGGTCCAGAGAGTTTCAAGGGAGGTTGAAGTCGATGTTGTAGACCACAAGCCTGTGGTGTGGGGTTCTTACCCTAGGGCAAGAGTATGAAAGGTCTTCCTTCCTAATGCGTCGGGAAGGAGACTAGTAGGAGTGGAGGGTGGCTGCCTCTGTGTGGATGTTGTACCGGGGCTCGTAACGAGCACGCATGATTCAGCAGCCTTTTAATGGGTTACTAAGGAAAACATCTGACTTTCTTTGCCAATAGCTTGCGTTTTGATGTGATTTGGCAGGACAGGAACACCGACAGAAACATTATGCGTAATACTCGAATTACAGCCTTAGGAATAGTTGTTTTCCTGTTCCTACAAGCCGCCCTCTCTAGCTGTCTTCGTATGGGTGGCAAACCCAAATACGACATTGACGAAGATTCCCTGTTCTTCAGTCGAATACCTCCACGCACCGAGACAATTGCCAATATCGTTGCTTTTTGAATTGGATGTGAAGCCCTATGTCTTTCCCAAGGAGGGAATGAGGATTATTTTCATTTTCTTGGTTCCTATCCCAACTGGTATTGTTATTTAAATCGATTCCCCTTGATGAAGATTCTCTCTTACGTATAACGTCTTTTCGATGGGATGCATCGAGACTTGGCAAAGAAAAATATAATAGTAATACTGTTGCAATTCGTATGGATAATTTAGATGAAGATTTGAAGGAGATTCCATTTTCTAAAAAGGAACTTTGAGGATAAATTCTTATTCTTCTGATAAGATCATCTTTTTGTGACCAATACCTTCCCGAACAGCATCTGCTTTGTGGAACTTTTCTGGCACTTTATATGAAGGAGAAGGGAAAATATGCGCAAAAGTCGGGCTTAGTGAAAAATGGTTTTTGATTTAGAATATAGAACACAACAATAAACTACATGCTATGGTAATAATAGATTCTTGTCATATTTCGTTGCTTCTACTTTCTATTGGCTGGGCTAACGCCCAAGATTTCTTGAGAAATTAGACGCAATCTAGACGCCCCATTACACGAACTCGAGCTTTAGTAAAAGTCCTACAGATACTTGCCGAGCGAGCCGTGGGCTCCTCCCCTTTGATGCCTATGATGGAGTGACTGAGGGATAGTGAAATTGCTCCGACTATGCCTCTCCAGAAGCGATGACTCTGTTATCTCTTGCCATCTTAAGCAAAGAGATTGTATGTATCACTGTGTGCTGACTAATAGGGTTTTGTTACATTTGTACGGTGAAAACATTGACAAAAGAAACATTAGCGTAGTACTCGAATTACAGTCCTAGGAATAGTTATTTTCTTGTTCCTGCTACCACAAGCCGCCCTCTCAGCTGTCTTCGTATGGGTGGCAAAGCAAAATACGACATTGACGAGATCCCTCTTCTTTGGTCGAGATGCACGCACCGAGACGGGTGCCAATATCGTTGCCAGCTTTGAATTGGATGGAAAGCCCTATGTCTTTCCCAAGGAGAATGTGTCAATCAATCTTTCAAGCTCCACCTTGGGTGTGTGATATGGAAAAAGACGAAGATAAATGGCATTGTTGAGAGTGAAATCTGGATGTCGTGGAGGAAGGGAAGAGCACAATAATTCGTGCTCTGCTATATGTATACATCTATCAGAGGAGAATGTGAGATCAAGAAAGCGTCATTCGTGGCAAAAGGATATGTTATTTTAGGGAATGGTCTTCTGAGGATAGCGAGTTTCCTTTCGAGATTGACTGACATGTCTTGGAAGGTCTCTCATTGTGCGCGTTTTCTGGTGTGTTGAAACATGAAAAGAAGATACCTATCAGCTTGAATAGAAAATGGTTTCTGCTTTGACCTTCAGTCACAATAACTGAGGGTATGATGGAGGTAGCACAAACAACTAATGTTATGAATAAAGAGAAAATACTATCGGTTGACTGTTCGCTTGCTCTTTGTAATCCAGGCAGTGATACCCAAAGATCTTGTGAAATTGAGACTGAATCTAGACGCCCGACCATCACGAACTCGACTGTAGTAAAATTCCTACGGGAATAACTTGCCAGCGAGCGAGCCGTGGAGCTCACTGCTGATGCCTATGATGGCGTATTAAGGGATAGTAATTACTCCGACTATGCCTCTCAAGCAATGCTCTATTTGTCTCTTGCCATCTTAAGCAAAGGGTGGCACAATAATCTCTTTCTTAGCAATAGAGAATCCTTCTATCTCTGGCATACTAATAGGCACTGACAAAAGAAACATTATGCGTAGTACTCGAATTACAGCCTTAAGGAATAGTTGTTTTCCTGTTCCTACAAGCCGCCCCTCCAGCTGCCCATTATGGTGCAAACCCAAAAATGACATTGACGAAGATCTCTCTCTTCTAGGTCGAATGCCCTACGCACCGAGACGGGCAGCCAATATCGTTGCCTTTGAATTTGATGCGTAAAGCCCCATGTCTTTCCCAAGCGAGGAATGTGATCAATCAATCTTTCAAGCTCGCTTTGGGTGTGTGATATGGAAAAGATGGCAGATAAATGGCATTGTTGGAGAGTGAAATCTTTTGGACGTCGTGGTGAAGGGAAAGAAATATCAATAATTCGTGCCTCTGCTATATGTATACATCTACTGAGGAGAATGTGGATCATTGAAAAGCGTCATTCGTGGCAAAAGGATATGTTATTTTCAGGGGAATGGTCTTCTGAGGATAATACCGAGATTTCCTTTGAGGTGACTCAAGCATGTCCCTTGGAAGGTCCTTGCATTTGTGCGCGTTTTCTGGTGTGTTGAAAACATGAAAGAGAGAAGATACCTATCAGCGAATAGAAAATGGTTTCTTTGACCTTGAAAGTACACAATAACTGAGGTATATTAGAGTATACAAACAACTAATGTTATGAATAAGAAAATACTATCAGTTGCTATTTTGCTGCTCTTTGTAATCCAGGCAATTAATACCCAAGATCTTGTGGAAATTAAGACGAGATCTAGAACGCCCATTACACGAACTCGACTTTAGTAAAATTCCTACAGAGAATACTTGCCGAGCGAGCCACGTGGAGCTCACTCCTTTGATGCCTATGGGCTGGCGTATTAAAGGATAGTAATTACTCCGACTATGCCTCTCAAGCAATGCTCTATTTGTCTCTTGCCATCTTAAGCAAGAGGTGGCACAATAATCTGTTTTTCTTAGCAATAAGAATCCTTCTATCTCTGGCATACTAATAGAACACATGACAAAAACATTATGCGTAGTGCTCGAATTGTGTAAGGAATAGTTTTTTTCCTGTTCACCACAAGCCACACTCTAGCTGTCTTCGTATGGGTGTGAGCAGAGATATGACATTGACGAAGATTCCCTCTTCTTTCGTCCGAATGCACGCACCGAGACGCGATTGCCAATATCGTTGCCTGAATTTGGATGGCAGCCCTACTGATAACTTTCCCAAGGAGGAATGCGTCAATCAATCTTTCAAAGCTCTCCCACCTTGGGTGTGTGATATGGAAAAGACGACAGATAAATGGCATTGGTGAGGTGAAATCTTTTAGCGGATGTCGTGGAGGGAAGGAGAAAAGCCACAATAATTCGTATTACTCTGCTATATGTATATACATCTATCAGAGGAGAATGTAGATCGAAAGCACGTCATTCGTGGCGAAAGGAGGATATGTTATTTTGGGGAATGGTCTTCTGAGGGATAATGAGATTTTCCTTTGAGGTGATATAAGCATGTCCCCTTGGAAGGTCATTTGTGGGCGTTTTTCTGGTGTGTTGAAACGCCAGAAAGAAGATACCTATCAACGAATAGAAAATGGTTTCTTTGACCCAAGACACAATAACCGGATAATAGACCATACAAACAACTAATGTTATGAATAAGAAAATACTGTCAGTTGCATACGTTTGCTGCTCTTTGTAATCCAGAGCAATTAATGCCGAAGATTGTGCAAAATTAAGACGCAATCTAGGATGCACCATTACAAGGACTCGACTTTAGTAAGATCCCCACGGGGACACGGTGCCGAGCGAGCACGTGAGCTCCTCCCTGATGCCTATGATGGAGCATTGAGGGATAGTAATTACTCCGACCATGCCTCTCAAAGCGATGCTCTATCTGTCTCTTGCCTCCTCAGCAAAGAGGTTGTAGAGATTTTAGTTTGCTTTCTTCGCGTAGTTTTGTATATTTGTCGCAGTATGAGACATTAATTGATAAAAAGTGAACGGTATGCATATTACTCGAATTACAGCCTCAGGGCGTTGCATTTCCTGTTTCACGCAAAGCTCTATCTAGTTGTCTCCGTATCGGCGTACTAGATACGACATTGACGAAGATTCCCTCTTCTTTAGTCGAATGCCCCACGCACCGGACAGTATTTGCGGTGCTACCACGTTGCCTTTGAATTGGATGGCAAGCCCCATGTTCCTTTCCCAAAGAGGATGATAGATCACACCTTTATTTCCTGGGAGAAGTCCTCCCAATTGGTTTTGTTATTTAATTCCTTCTGTGAGAAACTCTCTCAGCATTTCTTTTAGATGGAAGGCTTCTGATTGGTAGAAAATACAATTCTTCTTCTGCTGCGATTCGGAATAAACAATATGGATATGCAGATGAAGATCTCGAATAAGATCCCTTTTTCCAAAGAAGGCTTTTTGAGGATAAATTCTTATTCTTCCTGACAAGATCATCTTTTTGTGACCAAATACCTCCCGAACAGCATCTGCTGTAATGGAACTTTTCTCGGCACTTTATATGAAGTAGAGGGAAAATATGACGCAAAGTCGGGCTCGTGAAAAATGGTTTTGATTTAGAATATAGAACACAAACAATAAACTACATGCTATGAGTAATGATACGATTCTTATTATCTATATTTCAAGCTGCTTCTACTTTCTATTGGCTGGGCTAACGCCCAAGATCTTGAGAGAAATTAAAGACGCAATCTAGACGCCCCATACGAACTCGACTTTAGTAAAAATTCCTACAGGAATACTTGCCGAGCGAGCCGTGAGCCTCCCCTTTGATGCCTATGATGGAGTATTGAGGATAGTAATTACTCGACTATTCTCTCAAACGATGCTCTATTTGTCTCTTGCCTCCTCTAGAGATGATATGCTCAGGATATGTCTCCCGGAGCTGTTGTCGATTATGAAAAAGCTCCCAACAGTTGAGTTTATTACTTCCGTTATAGTACGCTTCGAGCAAGCTTATCAAGAGGGTTTGATCAAAACGAAATGGCAATAGTCTATCTTTTTATGAAGCCATCGTCACAACGGTTATACCAACAACGAGAGGCGTCTCTCCTTAGCTCCCAAGCAGTGGTTTGGGATACCTATGATGTGTCATTTGTGCTACCATAATTTAATTTGGAGTAATATGCAAAAGGTGAAATCAGAGACATAAGAATTCGCTTTGAAGAAAATGTCCTTTTAAGGAGGTTAAGCCTCACAACCGTCTCATCAGTACCAACGGGAGGGATTCATCGTATCGTTTTCAGATCAGACTCAAAAGATGGACGCTCTCTGCAGAGTCAGACAAATATACAAATAGCTCTTCCCAAAAGAACTGAGTCCGGGTCAGTACAACGAATTACATTCACAACAGTGCCTATTCCCTCAAAACGCAGAGATGTGCATAAAGGGAACTCTTCAGATTTGTTATGCAGTAGATCCAACTAGTTCGAAAAACACTGAGAAAGCCGCTAATCATTGCAGAGGGTTTTGAAGTCTCAAATATGGGATTTCAGCCACGAATCTATGATTTGAATGGATTCTTGGATGGAACAATGAAAAATGAATCTTATTCATCTAATTGTTTCGCTGGTTTTGATCGTGGTTTACTTGGATTACAATTGCCTCGACAGATGACGTATGGCGGAATGCAGAATTGATGCGCGATGCTATTCGTTGGGTGGATGAGCTTTATGAGGAGGGTTCTGCTGTTGGAAAACGTGTGATGATATAGTATGGGAGGGTTGGTTAAGCTGCCATTGCGCTTCGTCAAATGGAGCTGGCAAACGAAAGATCATGATACCAAGAAATATATTCTCTCTGGACTCTCATTTGTGGAGCTACTGTTTCGCTTTTGCCGTATTTGCTGCTTATGATTATTTCCTTTCCATTACTTCCCCAATCGCACTTGTATGCTCTTATAAAGAGCATCAATCCTAAAATCCAGACTTCTGTACTCAACTTACAGAAGCTTTGCGAGAGGCTCTGCTGTTCGTCAGATGGTTATCGCAGAAGGACGAGACCAAGATCGTAGGGTTTATCTCGGATTTTCAGTATGAGAGAGCTAGGATTACCGTCAAAGGAAACGATCAATATTGCCTTTAGTAATTTAACTCCTCAAGAGGCAAAAATACCCGAAGATGAGAGGGATAATAGATTATTAGATTTACAAGGAAAGCATGCAGGACCTCTTATCCCCAAGGCGCGCTTTTTAGATTGTCTTTTACATAAGATTTTCTCCTCCTCACCATATAAACATTATTCCCAAAACAACAGATCTCTCTGCTTGATGTAAAGCTACGATTGACAAATCGGTCAGATCCACACGAGTTCGAGTGTGTGTGTAAAGGTCAAGAGGAGTCACTCGGCTTTCTCCTCAAGTCGATTCTCCCTTCGATGGTTTCATGTGGAGCGTTAACTATCCGTATGATGAATAATGGTGTCTCAGAGCTGACGCTCAGTGTGTTCTACTTTGGGGATTAAACCAATATGAACGTCAATGAGAAATATCTTTCTAGAGAGTTGTCCTCGATGGACTCTAATGCAGGTATTCTCACACGTGGTTCATTGGCGCAGTTAAATATGGTGTGTATATCACGAACTCAATTGGCTGATCGAGGATATAGTTCATTATATACACCTCTAGCGAAACTTGACTCAAAAGGAATCTCCTTTGGACCGTTTTTACTGTATTCAAGCTAAGACACGCTGCAGAACTGAAAATACTTAAATCATTATCAGAGCGAGATTGCAAAATGAAATTGAGCTTGAGGAGTGATTACCACGTAGAGGTTGAGGGTAGTAATGTCCTCTAACAAAGAGATGATTGTCAAGATCAAGATCTCTTGCAAATGCTCGTTATGAGTTCCATGCCCACCCCAATCTAATGACGAGATCCAGTTAGGATGCAACTTCTGCAAGAGAGGTGTTAGTCTGGTAGATCCCTCAAATTATCAAAATATCTATCTTTTCAAGTTAGGGTTTATGTGTGTAGTGCAAAAATTCTACTAGAGAGGTAAATGGACACACCATTGTGAGATAGTGTCGTACACCCCATATATAATGGAGTTCTCCACTATTAGTGATGACTTCGAGATAAAACAACTCTCGATGACTCTTTAAATTGAGTGACAATCAGTGTTTACGCTGTCGCCATGCCTGCCGTATTGGTGATGGAAAGGTCATGGAGACATTTTGAATGACCCACGAGATATAGTGATAGTAAACGCCCATTACAACAGAAAATCGTGTCGGACAATCAAAAGATGGAGTGAGTCAATACCTCGAGTACGAGAACAAGATGTTGCTTGTCGGTGCCTTTGAAAAGGATCCAAACCGGCGGGGTGCGTAAAAATGAACTCTCTGGACCGGCTCTTTGTAGTGGGGATGATGGACGTGCCTCCTTCGGAGGAGATGACTTCGAACCAAGATCCTCCGGTGGCAGGTTCGAGTGTATCCTCCAGGGTGGGAGAATGTTATTAAAATGTTCCCAGGACGCCAAAGGTATATCTTTTTGTTCCGCACTTCAATACCTGTCAGGATGGGATCAGAGTTAAGTTAGAACCACAATTGGAGAATGAGGCTGGGGTTGGCGATTGGAGCAAGCACTTTTGTCCTTTCTCTCAAAAGGAGGGAAGGATGTCGACTCAAACCCATCATAATCCCTCTGTATTCCTCAAGAAGAGACCTCCACGATCACGTTGGATCAATCACGAAAATGAATTTGTCAATCATCAAGATGGGGTAAGTACTGCATGGCTCGATCTGGAAATTGAGATGTTTGTCAAGGATCCGAGTGGCAGATTGCATCATCATGCCAGTGTCAAAACCAATCAAACCATAGATCTTAGATTCTTGGCTCCGAGGCATTACTTCGTCGAATTTGTTTGCAATGGCAAACGTTTTATGCAACATGTTATAAAAGCAGTAAGAGTCGCTTTCGTCTCTCGTCCTCTTTGAAGAGGACAAATCCACTATGTAATATGTGCATCTCCCTCGTCTCTTTCATGATGATCAGGGGAGATGTTATGATATAGCGTGGGGAGCCTCTGGGTGGTGTGGGGCAGTGGTGCCGAGTTTAGTCACTAAAGCCCTATCTTTTGCGAAGAGACATTGGTAGAGTGTAATAGATGAGTTATTGTTGTACAGCAAAATGAATGTGGTTGAGACCCCTCTGATGAAGCTGACTCTGCAGCTAAAGGGAAAGCATCCGGATGCGATTCTGCTCTTTAGGGTTAAGTGATTTCACGAAACCTCTAGAGGATGCTGCCGTAGAGGCCTCGCATGCATCTTGATTACACCTTACACGCCGAGCCAATGGCTCTTGCACAGCATGTAGAGCTGGCAGGGTTCCCCATCACGCCCCAGGACGTATTTGCCTCTGGGTTCCTGTGCGAGCCAGAGTAAGCGAGTGGCTATTTGCGACCAACTGGAGGACCCGAAGCAAACCAAAAAGCTGGTAAAGCGAGGATTACAGAGTTGACGGATGGCCTGCGGTTGCCGTCATGATCGTAACGTGTTTAGAGAGAACAAAGAAAACAACTATGTAGCTGCCGTCTCGTTTGCCAAAGAGCGCATGGGGGTTGCCTTTCTAGGACCTCTCTACGGGCGAGTTTGCACTACGGAGGGAGCGCAGCCCTTTGACCGATAAATTGCTCGCAGGCATCGACCCAAAGAGATCCTTGTAGTGCCCAGGTACACACGCGTCTATCGATGGTCAACTCACCCACCGCACCCACAGTATTCGAGGCGGACGACTGGCTCTTTATCCGCGATAATCAGTGAGAGACTGCCACCGCCATTTTGCGTCGTGCGCAACTTCAAAGGTTTCTGAGCGGCGAGGGCATGGAGTCCGCTCTCACTGCGGCAGGAGCCATTTTGCATTATCTAGACCTTACACAGCATAACGAACTAGGGCATATCACCTCGCTGCACCGCATAGATGAGGAGCAGTATGTGCGTATTGATGGCTTTACGGCACGTAGTTTGGAGCTCTCTCGATGAATCCAGAGGGATGTAGTCTGAAAGATATTTTGGATCGCACCTATGCGCCCATGCACGCCTCCTCCGTCAGTGGATTTGCCTTCCCCCTCAAGGTGTTGCAGCGATAGAGGAGCGGCGGTCGGTGGTACTGAGCTTTTGGTAGACGATGCCCAGGCGAGGTTTGTACTCGAGGAGCATTTGAGGAGATGGGCGACCTAGAGCGCACCGCCTCTAAGGTATCTATGAAGCAGATTTCGCCTCGTGAGATGGTGCACCTAGCCGATGCCCTCACCGCTTTAGAGCCCATCAAAAAGTGGCAGAAGAGGTGCTTGTCCCTCCCTTCCGGGCTTTAGGGAAAAGAGTTGGCACTCTGTACCGAATTAGAGACCGCATCCGATACGAATTAAAGCCGGATGCCCCTCCCCTCGTAAATAGGGGCGGAGTGATCGCTACGGGGGTACAACGAAGAGTTGGACGAGCTGAGGAGTCTTGCCTTCTCCGGCAAAGACTACTTGCTCTCCCACAGCAGCGCGAGATTGAGCGTACGGGGATCACCAAGTCTAAAGGTAGGCTTTAATAACGTCTTTGGCTACTACATAGAGGTGCTAATACCCATAAGGATAGGGTGCCGCCCGAGTGGATTCGTAAGCAAACCCTTGTGAGTGCCGAGCGTTATATCACCGAAGAGCTCAAAAGAATACGAGCAAAATCTTGGGGCTGAGGAGCGGATTCTTGCTCTAGAGACGATGCTTTTTGCCGAGTTGGTGGACGATGCTCAACCTCAGGTTACGGCACTTCTCCGCAATAGTCATCTTCTTGCGATGCTCGATGTGCTTCGCTCTTTTGCAGAAGTGGGGAGGCTTACGACTATTGCTGCCCACAGGTGAACGATTCCCTCGCTATAGATATAAAGAGGGCGCCACCCCGTAATTGAGCGTCAGCTACCTCAGGGCGAACCCTACATTGCCAACGATGTGCATTTGGATAATAACGACTGCCAAATAATGATCGTTACGGGGCCCAATATGAGTGGTAAAAGTGCCCTCCTCAGGCAGACTGCTCTGATTACCCTTATGGCACAAATCGGTAGCTTTGTACCGGCACGAGAGGCCTCTATTGGCTTGGTCGATAGCATTTTTACCCGAGTTGGGGCGGTGACAATATCTCCATGGGAGAGTCTACCTTTATGGTAGAGATGCAAGAAGCTGCAAGCATTCTCAATAATCTAACCCCTCGGAGTTTAGTGCTTTTTGACGAGCTGGGGCGTGGTACGAGCACTTTCGACGGCGTCTCCATAGCGTGGGCTATTGTGGAGTATCTACACAATCATCCGGCACACCACCCCAAAACCCTTTTTGCCACCCACTACCACGAGCTTAACGAGCTGGCCAAAAAGCATCCGCGTATGCACCAACTCACAACGTTTCGGCTCGGGAGGTTGAGGGTACTATGATCTTCCTTCGCAAGTTGGAGGAGGGCAATGAGCACAGTTTTGGTATCCAAGTGGCTAAGCTTGCGGGGATGCCTCGGCAGATTGTGGAGCGTGCCCAGGTGGTGCTGCAATGCCTCAGAGAAGGAGCACGCCCAAGAGGAGTCTTGCACTTCGGCAGACGCCGAGAAAGCCATAGAGACGGCCGGACTTAAAGCGACGCACCACTCATCCGCCCCCTCTCGTGAGGACTTGGTGCAACTCTCTTTCTTCCAATTAGAAGACCCTCTACTCGTGGAGATTCGAGACGATCTCCTCGGTATCGACCTCAATAATCTGACCCCGCTTGAAGCTCTCAATCGCCTCAACGAGATTAGCAGAGACTATCAAAAATCTAATGTTGGAGACCTGTTCGCCTAGAAAAATCCTTGCCTTGCGTGCCGAGGAGTACCCATCGTGGATGTGCGCGTTCTCCCGGGGAATTTTCTCGAGCCCATCTCTTGGGAGCCTATTCTCTCCCTCTTTTTCTGACGAAGAGCGCGCTGCCGTTGGCACCCTCTACGCTCAAGAGGGCGAGATGCTGCCGTGGAGCTGGGGCTGGAGTACGTAGGGGTAAAATGCGCCCCTCGTACAGGAGGCCAAGAAACTCGCCGGCGAGGGGAGATTGGCGTCTACTGCGCCCGAGGAGGTATGCGGAGCGAGGCGGTGGCATGGCTCCTGTCTGTGCCGGTCTATTGGTCTATCGCCTGAGGGCGGCTATCGAGCCTATCACCAGGAGATGATGCAGATGCCTCTGCAATACGCTCTTATTGTATTGGGGGGAGCTACAGGATGTGGAAAAACGGAGGTACTGAGCGAGCTTGCCTGCCTTGGTCAGCAGGTGGTAGACCTTGAGGGTTTGGCACGGCATCGCGGCTCCGTCTTTGGCGGTCATCCGGATCGGCCGCAACCTTCGGGCGAGGAGTTCCTAAATCTCCTAGGCGAAGCCTTTTTGCCCCTAGACCCCAAAGGACCCGTATGGGTAGAGGGCGAGAGCGAAATGATAGGGCATTGTGCCCTCACGCCCGGCTTTTGGCAGAGCATGCAATCGGCACCCTTTGTTGAGTACGCTACCCCAAGAGAGGCTCGTGTGGAGCGCATCGTTGCCGAGTATGGCGTACTGGGTAAGGAGGCTTTGTTGCACGCTTTTGGGGTGATTCGCAAGCGTCTGGGGGCAGAGCGTTTTTACCCAAGCCCGGGAGGCTGTAGAGGCAGGAGACCTCCATACGGCGGCTAGTCTCGCCCTTGTCTCTACGATGAGGCGTATGCAAATGTGGTCAAACGGGTTCGTGGCAACACCTGTTTCGGCGTTATTTCCCAACAGGAGACAACCCTAAAATGGCAGCACAGACTATTGTTGCTCGGCTCGAGATATCTACGATAAACGCAATCAATCATGGTTCTACAGAAACATCTACTTCTTGCGGCGCTTCCTTAGGGCAGTTAGTTGCTCAAGGGGTTTGCTAATCCTGCTTTGGCGCGTGTCGATAAGCTTGATTCGTGCGAGCGAAGAGTCCGGAGTTGCGCGTTATTCTTTCGCGGTGCAGGATGTGAGTCAGGATACACTTTGGGCTGCCTATCGCCCGAGGATGATGTACTCCAGCCTCCATTACCAAACTGTTTACTGCGGCAACGGCACGCTGAGTCGCTAAGGGGCAGATTATTCTTTTGTACCAGGTGTACACTGGAGGAGGCTGAAGGTGGAGTGCTCTACGGCAATCTACTTGTGATAGGGAGCGGAGACCCCTCTATCGATTCTAAGTTCTTTGAGCAAGACAAAGAGCGCTGGCAGCAGAGTGTACTCCAGACCGTACAGGCAAAGGGTATCCGCAGAATAGAGGGGAATATCGTGATAGATGCCTCTCGCTGAGCGCATGGGCATTCACCCCCGTTGGGCTCCCGATGATCGTGGGGACTACTACGCCGCAGGGTATATGGCTTCAATTTGTACGACAATTGGCTCGATCTCTGTTCTGCAACCGGGGTGTAAAAAGATAGTATCCGCCTTGTAGGTACCTACCCCAAAGGGGTTCAACTCACGCTCGACAATCGCCTAAAAGTAAACTGCAAAACGCAGGGTTGGGAGGGAGATGGTACCAGCCTTGTAGAAAGCATCGCACGCTATTGGGCACGCTCCCTTGCAATAGAGAGTGTGCGTGTGGCTATAGATCTTCCGCATCCACCTCTGCATGCAGCTCGTTTGCTTCGTGCTACGCTTGAGGGGCAGGGTGTTGAAATCTCAGCAAGAGGAGGCGCGTTTTGAGTCTTCCTCTCATCCTCGTACTCTGATAGGGCGTTACTATCCCCCTCTTTGAGGGATCTTTGCCGAGAAAATGAACTACCAGAAGTCTCAATCACTATGCCGAAGCACTTTTCAAAGCCCTTGTAAAGAGAATGGAGCCACTAGTGAGCAGGCTTGGCTTCGGAGCAGGAGATCTTGAGTAACTGGGGGTGACTCTCTCCAAAAGGCGCATCTCTACGATGGCTCGAGGCTGCTCGTGCTACTAGACTATCTGCTCAAGATATGGTAGCTTTGCTCGTGGGCGTCTCTACCCAGGCACGTGGGAATGCAGCTTGATGCCTTTGCGCAATCGCTCTAGGGTGGGTCAGGAAGGAACGGTCAAAGTTTTATGCCGGAACTTCTCTTAAACTCTACTGCAAAAGCGGATCGATGGAGAGGTGCAGACCTATGCCAGGTATCTCTATTACCAAAGGCGGGTGTATGCCATAGCCCTTCTGGCCAATGGTTGTGCCAATAAGAGCGAAAGGTGCGCGGGTGAGTGCAGCAGTATATCGAGGGCCTCTTCCCTCCCAAATTCTAAGTATAAATCCCTAATCCTTAGGCCTCTCGTGGACTATATTCAGATTATCGAACTTGTAGCAGCTGCCCTCGGGGTGCTCTACCTTACTTGAGGTAAAAAGGCAAGTATGTGGCTCTGGCGCGTGAGTACTGCTCCCCTTGTTTCTATATTTATATCTCGTGGCAGAGCAAGGTGTCGGCAACATGTATTGTCAATCTTACTACCTCATTACCTCTATTTGCGGGCTGGTGGCTCTGGGCAAGGCAGGGTAAGGCTACGGAGATGAGGGGGCAGTGGGAGTTTTGTACGGCAACAGCGAAAAATCGGGTGCTTACTCTCGCCGCACTTCTTGGGAGTCAGTGGCTTTGTCCTGTGCTCTGCTGCCTCTTTTTGCCCATGCGACGGATAGCCCCTATCCCCTATTGGATAGCATTGCCACCTGCTGTGGCTTTGTGGGGATGATATGGCTATGGCAGAAGTTCTAGAAATTGGTATTGTTGGTTATGCTCCAATGCGCTCTGTTGTACGCTCTACTTCTTGCAGGGCTTCTACATCACGGCCGCTTTTTGTCGTCTATACGGTTCTGGCCGTAGTGGGGCTTATTCAGCTAGTAAACAGGCTGTACTCTAACTTTGCAGTATGAAAAGCATTATAGCCTTTCCCTCAATATCTTGCTGGCCCTAGCTATTGCGGTGGCTACGTGCCAGCGTATCGCAGCAACTGCACCGTAAGATGGTGGCGGACGAGCGAGCCAAGATGGAGCTGTGGGCGGAGGCTACAGGAGGGCTCGCTGGTGATAGTGGGCAGAATGCCCTCAATCTGATGCTCCATATCATGCAAAGCAACGAGACCATACCTATACTCCCTCGTGACCGATAGGGGATTCGATTGTCTCTTTTGACAGCATATGCCATTCCGGAGGCGCGATACTTCGGTGTTCTGGTCGTTATTTGGCTCAGGTGCGAGGGGTATCCGCCCGTTGCCCACGAACTTAGGTGCGGAGGGTACCAATATCTCTACTATTCGGATAGCTCTACACTGGAGGTTTGACGCTCTTCCCTTGGCTGCAGGGCGTTGTTTTCATTCTCTTTGTCGGCATCGTGATTATCGCCGCCGTGTGGGCAAAGCGCAATGCACAAAACCGCCTTTGGGTAGGTCTCTCGAAGGAGACGGCACACCAGCTGGGTACGCCCATCTCGTCTCTCCTCGCCTGGCTCGAGGTTGTTGCGAGCTGAGGGCATTGCAGAAGAGTCGCTTGTGGAGATGGACAAGGATGTGGAGCGCTTGCAGACCATTGCGCACCGATTCAAAAATAGGGTCAGAACCCCATTTCGAGCAATGTGACCTGCCGAAGAGGTCTGCTACCTCCGCTCGCTATATTTCCACGCGCATTAGCCGTGGGGTCACCTCTTTACGACTTCCCTTCGAGAGCCGCTGCCGGTTATGCTTATCCCTGCTCTGTGGAGCTGGGTTATTGAGAATCTCGTTAAGAATGCCGTCGATGCCATGCAGGGAGGAGAAATCACGCATTGCCAGTAGAGCGTGGGGGCATGTCGCCCTTATTGATATAACCGATACGGGTCGCGGTATCGCTCCTCGCCATCATGGCGCATCTTCAACCCGGGTTCACAACCAAGAGTCGCGGATGGGGCTTGGGCTTGTCGCTGGCTCGCCGCATTGTCGAGACCTATCACCATGGGCGTATTAGCGCTCTTGCGCAGTGAGGGTAGGTAGCTGGCACCACATTTCGTATAAAATCCCTCTTAATGACTAGAAATCTCGCTCAACGCCATGCGTTTCTATGCCTACATGGCGTACTCCTCAGGAGAAAAAGGTGGGCAATTGGTTCTCTGCAGATTTGGAACTATCGGTCGATCTCTCTCGTGCGCTCTCCGATCAACTCAAGATACGCTTAACTATGCACGAGGTGTATGCGGCTGTGGAGGAGATGGCTATCCTTGGAGCTGCTGGAGCATGCTGCAGGGCGTATCTTACAGCATATTCGTGGGCAGTTCCCCAAGTGGAGGGATTATGGTGCGGCTGACGAAAGAGTATCCCCCTTTCAAAGGCCAGGTGGGAGGGGCTGGCGTCACCCTCTCCGACGGCGTGTAGCTGCTCGCTATCTGCAGATAGATTTGAGAGCTTCTGTCTGTCTCTCTTCCATCTTCTCGGTCGGGCAGAAAACAATTGCTATCTGTGGCATATAATTGTAAGAAGAAAGCAATGCGAAACCCCGAAGAGTACTACTAAAGTTGAGCGGAGAGTCGCTCGCTGCCGGTTCCGGTCATGGTATAGATGATGCAGACTGGCCGCTTATGCCCAAGAAATCGCCCAGAGGCGGCCGTGGTTGCCAAATAGGTATCGTGATGAGGCGGTGGCAATATCTTTAGAGGAATGAGTGGTGCAGCACGTGGTTCGATCAGAACCACGGGCGACCAAATGAGGATGCTTGCCACCGTAATCAATGCACTCGCTCTAGGCTCAGCCCTCAAGGCTATTGGCTGCAAGGCCATCGTATACGGCTATTCGCATGGAGCCGGTGGCTCGCTTCTACAGTTCGCATGAGGCAATAGAAAAGCTCGAAGAGGGATATGTGGCTCTCTTTGCCGGTGGTACAGGCAATCCTTTCTTCACAACGGATACTGCTTCTGCCCTACGTGCGGTGAAATCAGGCGGACTACCTACTCAAAGGCACGCGTGTGGATGGTATCTATACTGCCGATCGAGCGAGACCCAACAGCGACACGCTTCGACGAAATAACCTTTGACGAAGTCTACACACGCAATCTCAAGGTGATGGATCTTACCGCCATGACCCTCTGCAAAGAGGAACAATCTCCCGATTATGGTGTTTTGATATGGATACCCCCGGCAACCTATCAAAGCTTCTCGGTGGAGACCCAATAGGCACCCTTGCATAACTAACAAATACACATTCCCCAACAATAGAAAATATGAGTGACGTAAAGCAATACCAACAGCAGGCAGAAGCAGGAATGCAAAATGCCATTGAGTACCTCGACGAAAAGCTCGCTTTACATACGTGCCGGCAAAGATCCCAAGATACTCGACGACATTATGGTGTCTTACTATGGCACGATGACTCCCCTCAATCGAGGTCGAGTACCGTGACCGTACCCGATGCCCGTACTATCGTTATTACTCCTTGGGAGAAAGAAGATTATCAGGATATTGAAGGCCATTATCGACTCACCCTTGGGATCATGCCCGAGAATAACGGCGACTCATCCGCATTGGCATTCCCCCTCTTACCGAAGAGCGTCGTAAAATGCTCGTAAAGCAGGGTAAAGGGTGAGGTAGAAGAGGCAAAGATAAGCGTGCGTAATGCACGCACGCTCATAGATGCCGTTAAGAAGAGCGTAAAGGCAGACGGTACTCCCGAAGATGTGGCCAAGGATGCCGAGGCGGCAATTCCAGAAAAGCTACACGATAAGTATATCTCTCGCTGCGACGAGCTTTTTCGCCGCTAAGGAGAAAGAAATCCTTACCGTTTGATTTAGATCTTAGAGATGCAACGGCGGGGCAAAGAGGCTTGAAGCCTTCACTCCTATGAGGAACTTTAGCCCGAGGCTTCTTCTCTAACGTCTAACAATTGGGATGACAGGGCTCGTACTTCGCTGCGTTGGCAATCTGTCGAGTGCTACTCGATGGTGACGGAGGAGAGTGTGATGCTCGTTATGAAATTTGCGGCTCAGAGGATCCGCTCTACCAACCCGTAGTGGTGGGGATGAGGGTAGAGTTGCAGCCTACTCAGGGAGGATCTGGAGCATCCCTACTACATAACCGCAATCTGTCCCAGGCGCAACCTACATCATCCGTAAGGCGTCTAATCTCTCTAAGGAGTCGCATATACTTGCGGCCAATATAGATGTGGCTTTGCTCGTGGTTACGATGATACAGCCCGAGACAAGCTTTACTTTTGTCGATCGTTTTTTGGCAACAGCGGAGGCGTATGATATCCCCGTTGTTTTGCTTTTTAATAAGATAGACCTTTACGGAGAGGCGGAGAATCAACAGCTAGCCGAGTGGCAAGCGATTTACACTCCCTTGGGGTATCCTACCCTCCATCTCGGCAACCGAAGGGTTAGGTCTGGAGGGTCTGGAAGCACATTGCCGGGCGTATTGTGCTCCTCAGCGGGCACTCCGGAGTGGGCAAGAGTAGTCTTATCAATGCCCTGCTCCCCGGCTCTTCTCTGCGTACCCATAGCATCAGTTCGGCACATGGAACGGGTATGCACACCACTACTTATAGCGCTATGATCCCCTTGCTGCCGAGCGTGGTGGTGGGTATCTTATCGACTCTCCCGGCATCAAAGGTTTTTGGCACGTTGGAGATGAATGAGCGCAACGCACATCACTATTTCGGGAGTTTTTGCCCTAAGTGAAGGGTGCCGATTCAGTAATTGTACCCACATCAATGAGCCTGGGTGTGCCGTCTTGTCCGCTCTAGAGCAGGGCGGGATGCCCCTCACGTTACGTGGAGTTATTTGGGTATTTTGGGGGATGAAGAGGGCGGTAAGTATCGCCCGGAGCAGTGATCTTTTTACCGATTCTCCCTCTCCTTCCTCTCTTGCTGAGAGGGGCGGAGTAATATGACAAAGCAATATGAAAAAGAAGTCAACAAAATCTACAACGACATCCGGACGGCGCAAAACAGTAGCGCAAGTCGGGTACTCAAGCAGCTTGCACGGAATAAGCGTCTCTCGGGTCATAAGATCGTGGATAGCATCATAGATTATTTTACTCGCCACCCTCGCGGGTGGTAAATTACAAGGCCGTAGCCGCAAGTTTGAGCTTTCACCATGTCTGAGAAGCAATTTGTGGTGCGTACGTTGAGTCTCTCGTAGAGCAGGGTATGCTCACACAGAGTGGAGATTGGGCGTTACCGCTACCAAGTGGGTGCCGAAATGCTGAGGGCGTCTTCGAGTCTCGCCGGAATTATTGCGTGGTGGTGCCCGACGATAAGAGCGCGGAGGTTATCGTTTCTGATAGAAATAATCCAGAGCATGCGCTGGCGGGAGACCGAGTGCGCGTGGCTCTTTTCCCGCTCAAGGCGCGACGTACTCGCACCGGTCAGGTGGTCGAGGTCTTGCAGCGCCGCCGCTCTACCCTATGTGGGGCGCGTTGTCGTTGACGAGTTTTCCTATCTGCATACCGAAGATCGTGCCCTCGATAGTCGCATCCTGCTCCCCGAGAGGGCGTTGGCAGGGGCTAAAAACAACGATAAGGCCATTGTCCGAGTGTGCATTTGGGGGCCACGAGACCCGAGCCTACGGGCGAAGTGGTAGAGGGTCTTGGGAGCAGCCGGGACAACAATACCGAGATGCATGCTATCTTGGCAGAGTACGATCTCCCTATTCTTACCCGAAGAGGCCGAGGAGGCTGCGCGTCAGATCCCTCAGAGATCCCCAGTGAGGAGATAGCCAAGAGGGAGGATTTTAGAGAAGTCTTCACGCTTACCATAGACCCTGCCGATGCCAAAGACTTTGACGACGCCCTCTCGTGGCGTAAGTTGAGAGGCGGCCTTGTGGAGGTAGGTGTGCATATTGCGGACGTGAGCTACTACCTGTAAACCCGGGGGTGTGATTGACAAGGAGGCTTATGAGCGAGCTACAAGTATCTATCTTGTAGACCGCACGATTCCCCATGCTGCCCAGGCGGCTTTGTAATGATTTGTGCAGTCTGCGACCCAACGAAGCGCGCCTTGCCTTCTCGTGTGTATTCGTGCTAACGAAGCGGCTGAGGTACAGTCGTATCGTATTGGGCGTACCATCATGAGAGCAACCGACGCTATGCCTACGAGGAGGCGCAGCAAGTGATTGACACGAAGGAGGGCGACGATGCCGAGGTTATCCTCTCGCTACATAGTCTCGCTCAGCTCTTCGAAGCGCTGCTTTGCCCAAGGGCGATCAACTTCTCGAGTCAGGAGGTGCAGTTTGTACTCGATGCTGAGGGGCGTCCTGTAGATGTAATGGCTCGCCCTCATGGCACAGCCAACGAACTTATTGAGGAGTTTATGCTCCTTGCCAATAGAACGGTCGCTACCGAGTTTGGCAAAAAGCAACGCAATAGTAATGGGGACGCCAAGACCTTTATATACCGCATCCACGACCTCCCCGATGGGGATAAACTGAATCAGATGGGGGCGTTCATTCGTCGCTTTGGCTACCAGTTCAAAAACGCTACCGAGGCTAGCGCCATTAGCAAGAACCTCAATGCCGTGATTGAGGCTTCGCAAGACAAGCCCGAGGCAACACTATCCAGACCATGGCTGTACGCACGATGGCTCGAGCTGAGTACAGTACAGAAAATATCGGGCACTACGGGCTGGCTTTTGAGTACTACACTCATTTTACTTCGCCTATCCGCCGTTATCCCGACCTTTTGGTGCATCGTCTTGTTGCGCGCTATATGGCAGGCGAGGGCAGTGTGCCGCAAGCCGAGTACGCGTACGCCCAACATTGTAGCGATCAGAGCAGTAGCCGCTAAAAGCCGAGCGAGACTCCGTGCGTTACAAGCAGGTAGAGTATGAGTACGCGCCTAGGCAAAGTGTTTGACGGGGTTATCTCCAATGTGGCGAGTGGGGGTTCTATGTGGAACTAACCCATTCGCATTGTGAGGGTTGGTGCCAATGCGACTTCTTAATGACGACTTCTACGACTACGACGAGAAGAATTTTTGCTCTTGTGGGTCGGCGGTATAGACGTAAGTTTACCCTGGGAGATACGGTGCGCGTGCGTGCCATCCATAGCGACTTCGAGCGTCGGCAAATCGATTTTGAATTGGTAGATTAGCCCCTTTCACTCTATATGATTACCCTATTAGGGATGCTACCCGAGGAGCTTACCGGCCTTGCTCTCTCCATTGGGATGCCTAAGTTCGCAGGGCGCCAGTTGGCAGATTGGATCTACAACAAACGCGTCACATCCTTTGACGAAATGACCAATATCTCCCTTCGCCATCGGGCTTTGCTGCAAGAGAAAGCAACGATAGGGCGAAAGGCACCCGTAGCACGAGCCGACTCCAAAGACGGTACGCGCAAGTTCCTCTTTGCCGTGGGGGATGGGGCGCAGTACGTCGAGAGTGTTTACATCCCCGAGGGGGATCGGGCTACGCTGTGCGTCTCCTCCCAAATCGGATGCAAGATGGATTGCCTCTTTTGTATGACCGGGAAGCAGGGATTCAGGGCAACCTGCCCCTGACGATTGTAAATCAAATCCTCTCCATACCCGATAGTGACAAGCTTACCAATATCGTTTATATGGGAATGGGGGAGCCGCTCGACAATGTGGAGGCCGTACTCAAGAGCATTGCCTGTCTTACGCATCCCTCGGGGTTGGCCATGAGCCCCAAAGAGAATCACGTTATCGTCTATCGGATTGGAACCGGGGCTTTCTAAGTTCTTGGAGCAATGCTCTTGTCATCTTGCAGTTAGTTTGCATAACGCCCTCCCGAGGAGCGACTCTCAATGATGCCCATAGAGCGAGCCATGCCCATAGAGAAAACGATAGAGACGCTCAAGCGGTGCATAACTTCTCGGGGCAGCGTAGACTTACCTTTGAGTACACTCGTTTTGGGGGCTTAACGACGATATCGCCCATGCCAAAGCACTCCTGCGGCTTATCCGTCCTCTCGAGTGTCATATCAATCTGATCCGCTACCATCGTATCCCCAATGTGGCTTTGCCCCTCTTCCCAAGAGGAGCAGATGCAACGTTTGCGGGACTACCTCACATGGGGCGGGATGCCCTACAACGATCCGAGCTTCGCGAGGGAAGACATCGCTGCCGCCTGCGGAATGCTCTGCACAGCATCAGACGAAATGAACCCTTTAGAGGTGTGAAAAGAGATTTTGTGTCATAAAGGCTAGCCAATATAAGGGAATTGATTAGTTTTGTTCTCACGAATTTGGCAAATGGGAATCATGCATAGGCTTTACAGCAACTCTCTCCTCTTGGTGGCATTCGTCGTTTTATGTCCCATGATGGCGTGGGCGCAGACCGATGTCGTGCGCTACTCCGCTACCGAATACCAAGACCGAGGTGTTGTGTACTACTGCCTAAGAGCCAGTTGGATATAGCTCTAAGGGTTGCAAAGACAACGGTGACTCCGGGAGAATTTTCGGAGTATGCCCCGCTTCTTCTCGGGCAGAAAGTGGCTACCGAATTGACCATATCTGTATGAGATTGAGTCGGCAGAAGTTCAGTTCGTTGGGAGTCCCCGACCAAAACTATAGTTACGCTGTGGAGTTTAAGGCAGTACAGCCCTATAGCTATGTCGCTCTAACCAAAAATGGAATACTATCGGGTATCAACAGCTATTCTACGCCCCTACAAGAGGAGGTTGCATCTCCGCCGTTTGCCCCTAGGCAAGAGGGTAGATCCCTTGCTCCCTCGGGAGTTTGCTTTGGCTACATCGCGTGCCAAGAAGGCTCAAATTGCCGCCAATCATCTTTTCCCTTCGTGAAGATCTTATGAGTCTGCTCTCGGGGAAGGCCGAGTTTGCCCCCCGTGAGGGAGAGGCCTACACCTTAGCTGTTTCTCGCCTTGAGGGGCAAATTGCAGCGGTAGAGCGTCTTTTTGTGGGGACAACGGCGCGAGAATCCCTTACGCAACACTATAAAGTGGAGCCGGAGGAGGAGATAAACCACCGCACCATCGCTCGCTTTTTCTCCCGTCGTGGGGTTACTCCCGGCAACGAGCCGTGAGGGGGAAGCGATTACCCTAGACCTAAAGGCAACCCGGCGAGCCCCCTTGCTCTCCCCCGAGGAGCTGGCAAAGCAGGAGCGGAAGTTGCATGGCATCATATATAACTTGCCGGGAGTGCCACTGTTCGCCTCTTGAAAGGCTCTCGCCTCTTTGCCGAGGTGGAGGTGCCCATTACTCAGTTTGGCACACGAGTTTCGCTCGCCAATCAAACTCAAAGAGCAAAGACAACACTTTTTCCATTCTCTTTGATACGGATACGGGGGCTTTTGCTTTGGTATCAATCCACTAGCAATGCCCATGCCATAGGGTACGTGTAAATACAAAAATCATTAATCATATTAATCCTAGTAACCAGTATGTTCAAAAATCATCCGAAAGGACTTGTAGCGGCAGCCCTTAGTAACATGGGGGAACGCTTTGGCTACTACATTATGAACGCAGTGCTACTGCTATTCCTCTGCTCCAAGTTTGGGTTGGACGACACCACGAGTGGTGTGATCTACTCTGTCTTCTACGCATTGATCTACATCCTCAGCCTTGTTGATTGTTGCCGATAGAACGCGACTATAGGCAACGATCATCTCAGGTCTTTCCGTTATGACGTTGGGGTACGTCTTGATTTCTATCCCCATCATGTCTACATCCGACAACACTCAGCTGGCTCCTTCCCTCACTTGCTTTGCTCTGTTGCTCATCGCATTTGGTAATGGGCTTTTCAAGGCAACCTGCAAGCCATTGTGGGTCAGATGTACGACGACTTGGAAACCGAGGCTGCCAAAGAGGGTGAAGAAGCTCTCCGTCTTGCTAAGGGTAGCGCGACTCCGATTCCAGATCTTCACGTTTTCATCAACATCGGTGGTCTCATTGCTCCTTCGTTGCACCTCTTTTGAGAAGCTGGTGGCTCGGAGTTCACAACTTGACCTACAACGCAAGTTTTGCGTCGACCATTGTGCCACAAGTTTATCAATAATGGAGGCAACTTAGTAGGACAAGATTTGGACAATATCACCAAGTTGGTTTCTGAAGTTGGTGGATCTGAAGTTACTCTTGAATTCTGCCAAAGATACCTAGACATCTTCAACGCCGGGGTGCACTACTCATTTATTGCTTCCGTTGTTGCCATGCTTATCTCTATGGTGATTTTTGTTGTAACGAAGAAGCAATTGCCTAACCCTGCTAAGAAAAGAAGCGCACAAGGCTGTAGACTATACGCCCGAAGAAAAGGCTGCTATGGCCTCTGAGATTAAGCGTCGTTTGTATGCTCTCTTTGCTGTATTGGGTGTTGCCATCTTCTTCTGGTTCTCTTTCCATCAAAACGGACAATCACTTTCCGTTTTTGCTCGCGACTTTATCGTAACCTCCTCTATTCCCCCCGAAATTTGGCAGGCTGTGAATCCCTTCTTCGTGATTGTGCTCACCCCCATCATCATGGCCATCTTTGGGGCGTTGGCACGAGAGGTAGAAGTATCTCTACTCCTCGTAAGATTGCTATCGGTATGGCTGTTGCTGCCATTGCCTATGTGTTCTTGGCCATTTTGTCAATGATCAATGGATTCCCTCGGGCGACGAATTCCGCGCTATGGACCAAACGGCACAAAATGCCATGAAGTCCGGAGCATGGGTGCTCATCGTTACCTATTTCTTCCTTACGGTGGCAGAGCTCTTTATCTCACCTCTAGGGGTTGTCGTTTGTATCTAAGGTGGCTCCCAAGCACTTGTAGGGTTTGTGCCAAGGTTTGTGGCTCGGTGCAACTGCCATCGGTAACCTGCTTATTTGGATTGGCCCGTTGAGTGTACAACAAGATCCCCCTCTGGCAGTGCTGGACAGTATTTTGCTATTGTCTGCCTCATCTCTATGGGAATCATGTGGCCATGGTTAAGTGGCTTGAGCGTGTAGCTCGCTAATCCCATCCTATTTCTCTTAATTGAGAATGGCCCCTGCCCTCCGTATGTGAGAGGCAGGGCTACTCGATTCAGGGGTGCGGCTCCCTGCCAACGTAGAGCCCCTGCATTTCTCCTTCGTCTGCAGCCTAATTTCTCTTGAGATATAGGCTGTTTTTATTCTGATTCTGACTGAGAAAAATCGGGAGATTTCACCCCTGCAACGACGGACATTTCTAAGTGATTCTCAACTTTATTGGCGGAAAAATACAAATACGAAATATCAGATGCTGCTAAACAACAGACCCGGGAAAAATTTGGACTTTAAATCCCCGAATGAAGTACTAGCACTACTTTTGTCATGCAATTGCACTTGATACCGGAATCGCATCTTCTCTCGCACATCTTTTTATACTACCTTAGTATAAAATACTTCCATCCGCGCCATTATTGCAAACACTTTTGTTACTTTTGGGTGCCTTTATAGGCGAAGATTTTTGGAAAGCAGGCGGAGAGTTCCTCCAAGAGTGGTGATGGAGCTTTCTTTTCTGAGAGAGAAGAGTTATACAAATGAAAGTAGGATTATTTATCCCTTGCTACGTCAATGCAGTCTCATCCTCAGTGTAGGTATTGCTACCTATAGGCTGTTAGAGTCCTTGGGCTTGAGACGTGCATTACCCCCAAAACCAAACCTGTTGTGGGCAACCTATGGCGAATGCAGGCTACGAGCCTAGAAGCCCGTCACTTGGCAGAGTCGATTTGAGGAGCTTTTGCCTCTCACGATGTAATCGTTGAGCCATCAGCCAGCTGCGTTGCCTTTGTAAAGGAGAATTACCCCACATACTCCACGAGGGAGACCATCGGTGTCAGGCTCCAGGGAAGATTCGTGATGTGATAGAGTTTTTGCATGACGACCTTAAAGTGACCTCTGCTGCCCCTCACGTTTCCCACACTGTGTAAGTCTGCATAATAGTTGCCATGGCGTGCGAGAGTTGGGGCTTTCTACCCCGAGTGAGCGCAATGCTCCCTATCAAAATAAAATACGCAACCTACTAGAGCTGGTACAAGGCATTGCCGCTGTAGAGCCTAAGCGCATAGATGAGTGTTGTGGCTTCGGGGTATGTTTGCCGTAGAAGAGCCAGCCGTTTCTGCTTGTATGGGGCGAGACAAAGTGCGGGATCACATGCAGACAGGTGCCGAGTACATCACCGGTTCGGATAGTTCGTGCCTAATGCACATGCAGGAGTAATAGAGGAGCAACTATCCATCCAAACCATTCATGCTATTGAGATATTAGCAGCAAACCCATGAGTACATCACATGCAAAAGGCTGCGGCTACGTTTCTAGAGAATCGTCCGCGTGTAGCTTGGCACGACCAAGCCCTATGGTTCGTACGAGAGAAGCGGGATAAGATGAGCCATGCGGTGCCCGAGTGGGAAGAATTACGCCAAATGGCGCACGACCCAAAACGATACAATATAACGCACCTTGCCGAGCTACTGCAGCAGTTTGAGGCGAATGCACAGAAGAATGGAGTAGTGGTACACTGGGCGGCTGATGCGGAGGAGCATAACCGCATTGTGCACGAGTTGCTACAGAGCCACAAGGTGCATTGCCTAGTCAAAAATAAGTCAATGCCCTGTGAGGAGTGGGCTTAATGAGCACCTTCTAGAGCGAGGGATTGACGTGGTAGGAGGTCTGATCTAGGGAGCGTATTTTGCAGTTAATGCACGCTAAACCTAGCCATATTGTACTCCCAGCTATCCACATTAAGCGTGAGGAGGTAGGCGAGCTATTCGAGCGAGAAATGGGCACGGAAAAGGGTAATTCAGACCCTACCTACTTGACCCATGCTGCTCGTAAAATCTCCGTAACTACTTTCTACATGCCGACGCAGCAATGACGGGCGGCAACTTGCTGTGCTTCTACGGGAGAGGTGGTCGTCTGCACCAATGAGGGAATGCCGTATGGGTATGGCTTGTCAGAAGCTCAATATCTGTTCGTTTGGCATAGAAAAGGTCGTTGCCAACCCTATCAGCCCTAGGGGTTTTCAACGATTGCTGGCACGTTCTGGCCACGGGACAACCCACTACTACCTACACATCCTCTTTTCCGTACACCCCAGAAGGGGGCGAGCTGCACTTTATTATCGTGGATAGCGCACACTGAGATGCTTGCCAATCCGAGAGCACGAGAAGATGCTTCACTGTATTCGTTGCGTTGCTTGCATGAATACGTGCCCTGTGTATCGCCGCTCAGAGGCTACTCTATAGCTTCTTTATCCCAGGGCCTCTGGTATAAATCTAGGTATGCTGCGTGACCAAAACGCTATCAGTGGCAATGTATCTGCCTGTTCGCTCTGGCTCTCGTGCGCAGTAATGTTTGCCCCGTGAAGATGAGACTTAGGGGAGCAAATCTACCGATGGCGGCAGCAGATGGATGCCCTAGGAGTAGCCAATCCCGAAAAGAAATGGACGTCAAAAGGGATGAAGTTTCTTATGGATGCACCCTCGCTTTTCAACACAGCACTCCGTATGGCTCCATTGTAAACAAGATGCCTCGTCCCCTCAATTTACAATAGGCTTAATGCTTGGGGAGAGGTCAGACCCTGCCTAAATTTGTTTCGAGAGTCTTTCAATGATTGGTGAAGCGTACGCACAAGACTAAATAGCATACCCTATGGACAGTAAAAGCAAGATACTAGATAATATACGCCGCAATAGCCCACAGGCGGCACCCTACCCCGATATAGAGCATTTTGTAGCCGTTACATACCCCGATAAGGTAGAGCAATTTATCCAGATGGTAGCGGCTGTTGGCGGACGGGCAGAAGTGCTGGCTCCGATGCTGATATAGTGGCTACCATACAAGCACTTTGCACCTGAGGCAACACGCTCATAAGTACTTAGAGCTGCCAGGGCTGCCTGAACGCAACTCTCCAAAGAGGTGGCTACTGCCGAGGCTATGAACGGTACTGATGTCACCATTCTAGCTTCTCTCCTCGTGCGTTTGTGAGAACGTGTCTGGGTCAGAGCGACTGAGGAGTGGCGTGCTCAGTTCTTTATCTCGGAGAATTTGGTCTTTATCGTAGAGCGCACAGCCCTTGTCAATAATATGCACGAGGCTTATAAAAAGGTAGAGGAGATGGCACCTCGTACTCCCTATTCAGGCTTTATTAGTGGTCCTAGTAAGACAGCCGATATAGAGCAAGCCCTTGTAACGCGCATGGAGCCAGAGGCGTTGTGGTTTTGATTCGCTAGGACGTCCTTTTATCCTATAGAGAAAAGGGTGTACAGCCAATAGTCTCAAACGTGGCGGGCGAAGGGTGAGATCGCCGTCAAACGGGTCAATCGCCTCTTGATATTTGCTGGTAAAAACGGGGGTATCCCCCTATGCTATTTTTCGGACTTGTCTGGAGGTGGTAGAACGGCTCATTTATCCACTGAATTGAAAAGTTGCCTAATGGCAAGAATGCCAAGTCGTTGGCTCGGGTCGTCAATCGGAGTTTGGCTTACTTCAAGAGGATGGGATTGTTGTATTCCATAACGACGGACAACGGATCGGAAATTATGGCTTTTTAGATCCATTGAGAGGGCACTCCTGTGTTCCTGTCTTTTACAAACCCACTGTTCTACAGATCAGCCCCATGTTGAATTGTCAACAAACTATTCACAATACATACCCAAAAGGAACTTCGTTCAAAGATATTGATGACAAAAACAAATGCGAAATATCGTGAGACTCCTAAACAACAGACCGGGGAAAAAGTTTGGACTAAATCGGAATGAAGTACTAGCATTACTTTTGTCATACCGTTGCACTTGATACTGGAATCTGCATTGGAGAAGTATTTGTCCATATAAAAATAAATACTATCTTTACCGTAAAGAGGACCGACCATGGACACAACGGTGAAAATACAACGTGCAGCCCCTCGTACACAAATTAAATAATAGAAGAAGAGTTTTGTGCTCTAAGAATTGATATTTTCATCCTCTTTTCTCGAGCATTCTCCCCTGAGGTGTCGGAGGAATAGAGGCGGAAAGATAAAAATAGAAATAGATTAATCACTTAAAACTACAAGTACTATGAACAAAAATGAAAACATGGATGTCCTACTAGTTACCGTAGCTTCACTGCTTTGATGGTGTAGGCTTTGCCTGGATGTGATCCTAAGAATGGAGGTGGTAACGATCCGGATCCTAATCGGTGACAGGAATTACCTCAGTGCTACTGAGATGACCCTTTATGGTCAATGAAACTAAACAACTCACGGCTGTACTCAATGCCGAGGCCAAAATTAAGTTTGTTACTTGGTCTTCGGACAACGAGAGAGTTGCTACCGTTATGCCCCGATGGTACTGTGAAGCGTTGCAGAGGGAATGCAAAGATCACAGCTTCTGCCGGACCTGCTCGTGCCGTGTAAGGTACAAGCAAAAGGTGTGAAGAAGCTTGAGCCTATTGATGTTACAATGACCGGAGAAATAGATCATGAAACGCACACTCCTGGGCAAAGTGGGCTCAGTAAGCTTCAATCGTTTCTGCCTCTGTTGCAGAGTTCAAGGAGGTGCGTGAGAAAAATCGGGAAGGGCCTCTGGCGTGTAGCCGGAAGTTATGGCTATGGAAATGTACCGCCGCGATCGCAATGTTGGTACTGAATGCCTGGTTGTGCAATACGGCTACCAACACGAATACCTGCCTAGGGCAACTTAAAGAGACTTCTTGGCAAGGATACAGGTTATGCACGTCCCCTATCAGATGGCTGCATTCTTAGAGGAGCTACCCTCAGACAATGCTACAAACCTAATGAACCCTACACGGTAACAATAGATGTTCGTGAGAATAGACCTTTACGAATATTCGAAGATTTACCAAGCAAATGTTCTTACTTTCTGGATCCATTGTGGAGGTGCAAGGTCTGGCACAGAGGAGTATCCAAGTCGTTAAAACAGCGAAAAGATGAAGTGACAAGGACCCATATTTTGTTGTTTTTAATTGCCCTGATCTCTACACTCAAGTGGAAGAGATTAGTTTTAAGACTCTTTTTGAAGGCCTGGTAAGAATTTATCACTCGAGGGGAGGCTGAGAAAGTTCTCCTGAGAGGGCGATTTTACTAGACGGGAAAACCGGAAGAGCGCTTCTTTGCTCCTATCGGTTTCTTTTTTGCTCTCTTTCTGTACTCTTTGTGTCCCAAGATGAGATACAAACAATACACTTTTACTTTTGAGCCATCGACGCCGATGCTGCTGAGTGGGATACCACGATTTATTTTCCAATTCTGAGCCAAAGTTTGGCAGATGTTGGCTTCAGAAACGCTTTGAAGAGTACCCTGAGGAGGGACGTCCCATAGGTTATGTGAGTGAACGCTTTCTTCGCCGCTCTCCCTAGCGAAGGCGTGTGGTGCTAACTGGAGTTTCTCCCTTGTCTTTTACCTCTACCTCTTTGGATTGTAAAGCCAGTGAGATTGGAACAGCGTGTTGGGAAACGGAGAGCTTTTACGCGCTGGCTCGTCAAGAGTTGTATGTGCGATGCGCCTATCACACCCCTCGACTGCCGTCCGTGAGTTGCTGCCTAGAGCCGCGTTGACCTTGCCTTTGGTAGTGCGCATCATACAAACGCAGATGATGCTCTCCCTTCTCCCTGGAGGAGCAGTGGCTCTGCTCACACTCGTGTGCTGGATGTAGATTGCGTGGTACCGTCAGGATTGCTACAGCCCTCCTGGGGGCTGTGTGTGTCGCTTTTGTGGATATTGACGCCACAGCCGTAGAGAATGCCTGGCATAATGCGGAGCTGAATGGACTTGCTATCCCCTGTTCTTTTACGAAGGAATACTAGAAAGAAGAATTGGTCTTGGGCGAACGCTCTCGTTTGACTGCCTTGTAGCCAACATTCACCGCAATATCATACTGCACGACCTGCCTCGATATAAAACACTTTTGTCCCCCGGAGGCCTTTTGTTGGTGAGTGGGTTCTATGCCGGAGAAGACAGGCAGATCATCACCACCGCCCTAGAGCAGATCGGTTTTGCTCTAGAGGACGAAAGAGTGGCGAATGGGTGGTCTCTCTTTGCCTCCCTTGTTGCTAAGATACGAAAAGGCCCCACAGCAATAGAACATTGCTATGGGGCCAACAATTGGATTCAGGTGAGAAGTTCTTTCCCGGATGCTTTACGCTTCGGGGATGTTCTTCAGTGCCTCTACAAAGGGTGACGCCAGAATAGGTCTACGGTGGCGATCTCCATCTTTTCTACGGAGAGTGGAACGTCGCGAGCATGGGACCAAACGAAACCATATCTAGGTAGGGATATTTGCTAAGGAAGAGTCCGCACTCTAGCCCTGCATGGATGTCTTAACGGCGGGTTCTTTGCCAAAGAGCCTCTTGTAGGCATCCACCGTAACCTTGAGGATAGGCGAATCCGTATTGAGGGCTCAACCAGGACAGCCGTCGCGTACTTCCACTTCGGCTCCGCTCAATTCGAATACAGCCTTCACCATGTTACCAACATCCGTCTTGAGGGATTCGCTAGAGGGCGTTGGCTCGTTTCTACGCGGATTACGCCCTCTTTCTTTCATCTTGATAGAGGCGTGGTTGGTAGGAGGTTTCTACAAGACCTTCGATGCTGTGGCTCCTGCCCATCACGCCGTGGGGGCAGCTGTAAACCCCAAGATAAGGCGACGTGTTGTATTGGCATCCACAACGTGGGCGGGAGCGTCGGCGGTATTTACCGTAATCTTAACGTTAGATCTACGGCTTTTGGCTCTTGAACGTCGCCGTCAAGCTCGTTGATAATCACGCTGAGGCTTCTTTTTGATTCATGGGCACCCCGATTACGGCCGTAGCCTCGCAGTAATGGCGTTGTGTAGGTTGCCGCCGTCGATATGTGCAAGCACCATGGGCATCTTTTCGCGTACAGCGTAGAGAGCTCGGGTAATGATCTTGGTAGCAGCGCGAAGCCCTACATGGATGTCACCTCGGAGTGTCCCCCTTGAGGCCGCTCACCTTGACGGTAGCATAGTAGTAGTCTTGGGGAGCCTTTTCTTCTTGTGTATTTGTAGTAGCCATTGTGCACATGCCGCCGGCGCAGCGATAAACATTCGCCTTCGTCTTCGCTGTCGAGGTTCAGTAGGATGGTACCTTTTACAAAGCCGGGGGCTGGGTTACTGCTCCTGTCAATCCCGGTTTCTTCGTCAACGGTGAAAAAGACATTCAGTAGGGCCATGTACTCTGGCGTATCGTCTGTTAGTATCGCCATTTCTGCAGCAACGCCTATTCCGTTGTCGGCGCCCGAGTGTTGTACCATCGGCGCGCACCCAGTCTCCGTCGATAATTATTGTCGGATGGGGTCAAGTTTGTCGAAGTCGTGTGCGGTGTCGTTGTTTTTCTCACAAACCATATCCGTGGCTCTGAAGAATTACCCGATCTTGCGGTTTTTCACTTATCCTTTGGAGGCAGGCTTGCAGGATTACGATATTACCGAGCGTCTTGATCGTATTCTGGTTTGTGCTCTTCGGCAAACTTCTTGAGAAAAGCAAGAATCTTTTCTTCTTTTTGCTGGGACGAGGTACTTGGGTAATTTGGTGGAAGTAGCCCCATTGCAGAGGCTTGAGTTCAGTGATGTTCATAGCGTTTCTCATGTTCTATTTATACTTATCTTTGTGCTACAAATATGAGAACAAAATGCCGATAATGCTGATAATTTCCCTCATAATCGTGCTCTTGGCAGTACTTCTTTTGGGGGTTCGCGTCTGTTCGTGGGGGCAAAGTTCCTAGTACGCACATAGAAGCAAATAAGGCGCTCAGGAGAAGGGAATCCATTGTGTCAATAGCCAAATGGAGAGCGAGGCACGCCGGAAAAATCTTCGACCGCATCGATGCCGAATAACAAATAGGAAATAGATGATTAGACAATCCTCATGCAATCATTCAAACAAGCCCTAGTGGCCTCTTTTGTAGCTCTTGCAATACTCGCCTTGGGTACTGCTGTGTCAAAGTAAAAATGAAATGCCAACGTGTCGGACTCATTGGCTTCTCAGCCTCAAACGCCCATATAAAATTGCTTCTATGAGGCTAGACTCTGTGCTCAACAACTACGAGCAATACACCGAGATGAAGGCCACTCTTGAGAAGAAGGCAACGATAGTCGTGCATCGCTCACGGCTAAGATGAATAATCTCACAGCGTGCCGGAGCTAACTGTCAGCAGAGTTAGCAGCAATCAATTCGCCACCCGCGAAGCTGCTGAAGCCGAACAGACTCGCCTTATGAAGATGCAACAAGGTTGGAGACCCCTCAGCATAAAATCTTACCGAGCAACCATGAAGGAGCAGGAAGCCGCCGAAGAAATACAAGACCATCAAAGAAATCGCCAAGATGAATAAAGTGGGAGGTACGACTTGATACTCTCAACGTAAAGGCCGATAACATCCTCTATGCAGCCGATGGGCTTGATATTACCGCACGTGTAATTGAGGAACTCAATAAGCGCACAAGAAGGAGGCTCTGAGAGCTGCTCCCAAGAAGAGCCCAGAAATAAACTCTTCCTCACCGCTTCCGGGCCCTTTTGTATAAAGGGCTCTCTTTTCTCCCTTTTAGAATACTCCTCTTAACTCATATTTAAGTATGGGTACGCACCTATTACATCTTACGCAACAAACCAGCAAGAGGGCCCTTACGCGTCAGGGAGGTGTGCAAATGGCCCCGCCGATCACAAGCATTGCTATGGAGTGAGGGAATTGACCTGCATGGCAACCGCGCTCCGAAGTGGGAGAGATTTTTGTGTCGCCGCAAGGGTCATGCGGATCGTCCACCGGGCCATCGGGGATGGATTCGGCAAGAGCTCTGTTCGCAAAGTATCATTTGGCAAACCTGCGTGAGCCCTATCGGGACATTCAGACTGAAGAGTTGCGTCGGAGATCCTTCTCCGCTGTAGCCAAGCAAAAATGGGTTTGGGTACCAGGTCTTACCGCGTGGATTGCCTTGGATCGGGTGCATCGAGATCGAGGCTCTACTTGCCTCGCAGTGCGAAGAGCGCAACGCCCCTCCGGTTCCGTCCCTCCGTGGTCACTCCGCCGTCCCATCGTGGGGTGTGAACTTTTCCCAAAGGGTCCAGCTACGCCAATCCTATGGGGGCAGGAGCCGGATTTCGCGGGCGAGTATCCGCTCCCGATCCATCGTTTCTGGAGCTGTTTTGTGAGGCTGTCTCACCAAGCGTTTTGCGCAATTCTCTGGGCGAGCCAGACGGCGTGAGTTTTGAGATTCGTGCTCTATTCGCTTATATTTAGCTATCTGTAGTTCAGTTCGTTTCGAGACCTCTTTGTCTTCCCACCTTCCTGTCCGATGCCTTTTGAGGACAGTCTGGCCGATGCCTTGTGTAAAGTGGCGGTGCATGGGCGTGTATGAGCTGATCTTAGTAATGGTGGCTTCCTTGTCGTCTCTGTGGGCTTGTTACGTTGGTGACTATTCTTCTTGGATTCCCCTCGCTGGCTGTCTCTGTGCGCCGCTTTGCACGATATTGGCAGATCGGGTTGGTTCATCCTGCTTACGCTTATTCCCTTGCGGGCCTCGATTATACTCGTCTATGCAGCCGAAGAGGGAGCCGCATGGCCAACCAATACGGAGAGGATCCCAAGGCTGTCTCAAACACCCAGTGACGCGATTTGTAGAGTGCAGATGGATGCTCATGCCTATGCTCTCACAATACCATTCTCGTCTTGCTCCAGAAGACAACAACTGAGAAAGAAAATAATAGAAAGAGAAAGTATGAAGAAGGTACATCTGTGAACTTTGCGGGTACATCTACGATCCCGAAGTAAGTGAGATCACGATAATGAGCATCGCCCGGCACACCCTTTGAAGAAATCCCAGACGATTGGTCTTGCCTCTGTGGTGCTGAAAAAGTCGGACCTTACTCTATAACTAGTTAAGGCACCCATCCCTGCATGGTGAGTGGGATGTTTTATAAGAAATTGAGTGCCCCTGTCTTTGAGAGTGTTGGTCTATCGGCCACTTCTCTTGGGGCAGGGGGACTGACTGTCCTTCTTGTGAAGCCGGAGGGCAACTGCAGGATATCGGTACATTTGTATCCGAAAAGGCAAGGCGTCATTTTGGCCACACAAGCGGAGACAAACGAACGGCAAAAGAGGATAGAAGAAGCTAGTAATAGAGCAGGATTGGCACAAGGGCAAGGCGGCGAGTTTATCTCTCCTTGCCTTGCTTTGTCGTCATATCTTTGTTGTTACTTTGTTGCCTCGGAGAAGAAACGAGCAACAAGAAATGAACGCAACTGAACCCGTCAAGATCCAGCAAGCGCAAGACACGCACGGGGCTGTACAGCCTCTATCTGAGACACATACGCCAACGGCAAGCGCACGTACGAGTACCTCCGCCTCTACCTCGTACCCGAGAAAACACGAGAGGACAAGCGCAAGAACAAGGAGACGCTCCAGCTAGCGGAGACGATCCGTGCCAAGCGAGTGATCGAGAGTACCATGAGGGGCGGTACGGCTTTGACTCAAGCAGAGCAGGACAAGGTGCTACTATTTGATTACTTCGAGGCGCAACGGGGATCCCAAAAGCGTAAGACTGCGGAGTTGGGGCAGTGTCTCCAGCACATTCAGAAGTACGAGAGGCGTAGGGACAGTAACACTTGCCGAGGTCACGTCCGGAGTGGGTTAAGGGCTTCAAGGAGTACCTCGAGGCGCAGGAGCTGGCGCAGAATACTAAGTCGCTATACTTTGACAAAGCTCCGTGCCTGCATTAATAAGCGCGTACCGAGAGGGATCGACAACCGACAACCCCCTCAAGCGGATCGAGGAGCACTCAAGCTCGAGGAGAGCAAGCAGGAGTACCTCACGATAGAGGAGGTGCAGAGACTAGTAGAGACGAGTGCGACAGCGAAATAATCAAGCGGGCTTTTCTCTCTCTCTTGCCTCACGGGACTACGCAAGAGCGACGTCATGCAACGCTTCAGTGGGGAGACGTACATAGTGAGGGAACCTATACACGTATCACCTTTCGCCAGCGCAAGACGGGCGGGCAAGAGTACCTCGACATCACACACGAAGCACGGGAGCTCATGGGGGAGGAGCGAGGAGCGGAGGAGCGAGTCTTTGACTCCTTTCCCGCTATGTCGACTATAAGCGCAGTTATCAACGTATGGACGGCACGGGCGGGCATACGCAAGCACATCACTTTCCACTCGGCCCGTCCACACCTTTGCAACGATGATGCTAACGCTCGGCACAGACCTCTACACGGTCTCCAAGCTCCTCGGGCATAAGGACATCAAGACTACTGAGATCTACGCTAAGATCGTGGACAAGGGCAAGCAGGAGGCGGTCGCTCGCATACCGTCCATACTGAGCAGGAGGAGTAACTATCCAGCAATATCGGATGGTTCAAGCTACCAACCTTTGGTAAGTTTCAAGACGCAGCAAGAGGGGGCGCATCGAGACGAACCACACGAGAGACTGCCAGCCGTGACCCTGCGGGAAGGTCGGGGCTTTAGAATGTCACACGGCTCTCACCGAGATAGAGTTGCTTTAGCATGATTCTTTCATCTCCAATCTTCCAATCTTCCATTTTACCAACATTCTTTATCATGGAGACATTCTGTTGTTGCATATTGAATCCTATAGCAGCATAGGGAAAGTTTGTCTGTTATAGACATATCCAATCCAACAGAAGGCTCTAAAAGTAATCCGGGAGCGTCTTTTATATACTGGTAAGCGTCAAAAGTGTACCCGGCATTCAGTCTTAGAAAAGGACTTAAAGCACCTGCCTTTATGAAGTTGTATTTTGCACTAAGAAATACGGGGATTGGCAATGACTTGTGTCTCAGTATCTTCTTCGGTCCTATATGATATGTCAAGAACCTTTACATCTTCAATCTTTACTAGGCTGATGGCGTTTGTATCCGACAGCAATGCCAACTCCAAAAACAGGTATTGATTCAGTCTGTATCCATTAATCATTGAGATGCTATAGGGTGTTGTTTCTGTACTTATCAATGCCTATTGCAGTTCCTTAGTTATTTTACTGACATGCAGAGTAGTACACGATACATTCCGTAGATATCTTCGATACGCCACCTCAGAATGGAGGGTAGTCTGGGTTGATTGATACGCACTTTACCTTTTCCAGAGTCATCTGCTGGGAATACTCTCTTAATGACACTCCCATTGCACGTGTCAAGCACGTAGACCTTACCCCAATCAATGAATGCACGTTCGTTTATCTTCTTGATAAATATCTGAGAGCCGGCAGGGTATTCCGGAGCCATACTATCGCCTGCTACAGGCATTGCAAAGTCTGCCCCTCTTATTGGAGATACGACCCGCTCGCAATCGTTCTCTTTGACCGGATACAACAAAGTCGTTTCAGGCTACCTCCTTGTGCTGCGATGGGGAGTAGGGGAACTGAGGCTTACCTCGTCTTCTGACTTCCGACCTGCTACGACTACGCCTTCTGCTTCATTTCCCTTAGCATTTTCCCCTCGCCCGTGAGAAGCCAAGCGGAAGAAATCAGAATTTGTCTTGAATGGCCATCGCCCTAGATCATACGAGACAGCTAGACTTACCAGCTTTTTATATCGTAAAACACTTGAGAGTCTTGAGATTCAGCTCCTTTGATATAGCATTGTAGCTCTTGCCTATATGCTCTCTTGCTTGTTCTAAGCGGGAAAATTGATTTTTGTTTCATACTGATAGTAAGCAGATTACGAGATTTGAGTAAGATTGCCTTCAGAAGCTCAAGAAAACGCTTGCCAATTCAAGAATTCTCTTTACCTTTGCAGCAACAAAGTAAAGGAGTAAACCTCCCACATAAGTAACAGGTACAAAGTAACGCAAAAAGCAAGAATAGAAACGACTAAGAATCGAATTAGAGGACGGAGCGGTAATAACGTATCGCTACAAGGATGTAGAAACAACTCAAGAGCCTCCTCCCAGCTCTCTTGGTATCAAAATTGGGCAAAACGTACAGCTCGGTGATCATATCTATCTGAGTGAGGACGTGCAAATCGGCGACAACTGCATACTGGGGACTATGTGGTATAGGTGACGACGTTGTGATAGACGACAACGTACGTATCGGTCGCGAGGGTAACTGTAGAGCCTGATGTGTGGATTGCAAGTGGCAAGATTATACCTCCTTGCACTATCGTAACGGGCGATTAATCAACGGTTAAATAGCGATAAAATGAAACGGAAAGAGATTGTATTAGACTCTATCAAGACGGTATGGATCTTGATTACAGGGCTGTCCCTAATGGCAGAGCCCTTGTGAGGGAGCTTGAGTGCGCTCGCCCTCGCCCTCTACTACCTCGTAGTGATGGGCAACGTTGTGCCGCCTGGAGCTACTGCACGACACAACTTCCCCGGTGGATCGAAAAGAATTTGAGAGAGAACAAATCAGAATAACACAATAGAGCAATGAACAAGACACGAGAGACAATCATCATCCCGCAGCGGGACTACGAGAAGTACAAGCTCTGGACAGGATGCTCCGGATGTGCGACAAGATGCGTCAGGAGCACCCGAGAAGAGCAACAACGCCATACACACCTACATCAGGGCGACGCTTTGGCGTATCCATCGCAGCCGTCATCAACGCTATCAGTCGATGCACGGAGACAACAGCAGTAACTAACAAGAGAGTAAGCACGCCTCAACGACTTGCATATATGGGAAATATGTATACCTTTGCAATGTCCTACATGAATGACGATGCGGTGACCGCTCCAGCTCACTGAGGGGCGGTATTATTGTACCCTACATAGTTTGTACACCCGTATTGGGTGCGGTACCCCCTGCAGGACGCTTAATGGCGCCACTGCTCGTCGTGAGTGTAGGGACAAAGGGACAGACCGCACGCTTTTTCATGCGGTCGTAACGACTAATCAATCTGTAATGTCCTACACAGAGAAGAAAAAGTCTAGCTCCGACTATAAAACGAGCGGGGGCGTAGTGGATACGCCCGAGTGAAAGTTTCACCACAGCGCAAGGGGTTGTCGCCCTCGACTGCAAGACTACGTCAAGGCTTGAACTGATGCCCGTGAGGAGCTGAGCGGGCTACTGCAATGCACGTCCCCGTCTCTTGTCACGCCTGTGAGGCTATCGATGCCTACTACCGACAGATGCAAAAAGCACAAGCTAAAGCGACAGACAAGATGAACGAATCATACATTCAAGAGACGATGACCTCCCTACAGATAGCCGAGGTCACGGGAAGGATGCACAACGACGTGCTGAAAGCTATCCGATCAATGGAGCCAGCATGGGAGAAAGTCACTCAGGGAAAATTTTTCCCTCAGTGAATACACCGACAAGTCGGGCAAGAAGAACCCCTGCTACTCCCTCACCAAGACCGAGTGCCTCTACATCGCCACCAAGTTCAACGACGAAGCCAGAGCCAAGCTAATACTCCGCTGGAAGGAGCTAGAGCAGGAGGCAGGTCGCCAGCGCTCCCACGGAGCTACAAGGAGGCACTGCAAGCCCTCCTCGAGGAGGTCAACAAGCAGGGAGGCACTAGAAGCCGAGAGCCAGCGCAAGAGCGAGCAACTAGACGCACAAGCCCCAAGGTAGCCTTTGCCGATGCCATGCTAGCCAGCAAGACCTGCTGCCTCATAGGCGAGCTAGCCAAGATCTTAACGCAAAACGGCTACGAGACGGGACAAAAAGCGACTCTTCAAGTGGCTCCGTGAGAACGGCTACCTCGGCAAGAAAGGCGAGGTGCCGCAACATACCCATCCAGCGCTACATCGAGCAGGGGCTCTTCGAGCTCAAGAAAGGTGTCGCACCGACTCCGATGGCGTGCTACACGACCGTCACCACCGTAGTCACCCCAAGGGCAGAGCTACTCATCAACAAATTCATCCCACAGTGTAACCTAAAAGCAGAATAACGACATGGCAACGACGACAATTGAAGACCTAGCGACAACTCGACCGTATCGAGCGGTACGCAGGCATCGCCAGCAAGGAGGTTCTAACCCTCGAGGAGACGATCACATACACGGGGTGCGCACGCTCCACCCTCTACCGCCTCACCAGCGAAAAGAAGATCCCCCACCCAAGCTGGGGCAGGGTGCTACGATTCAGAAAGTCCGAGCTGGACGAGTGGCTCACCCGCAACAGGTAGCAACCGCCAAGGAGATCGAGAGCAAGGCAGTGACCCTACAGACGCTCCGGGACAAGGGATATACACGCAAAGTAGACCAAGACAATGACAGCAGAAGGGTTAGAGAATCTCCAAGAAGATAATACGGAATGCCATAGGGGCTACAGATAGATGCGGCCTTGGTTATGGCAGCTCTTCAGAGTATCCACTGCGACGAAAGGGGACGGGCTAGAGCAAGACATGGAGAAGTATCTACGCTCTGCGATCGCCTCAGCACGTAGGGTACTGAATTATGCAATAAGCACGACGAATAACGTGCAGAAAGCCTACGGTATAGAGAAGGATATAGTATGGCTGGAGGATCAACTAGGCAACGGACAATGCAACGGCACTGCAAGGACTGAATGAGCTAGTCGGCAAGGCGCTACACAAGTGTGGTGTGCTACCGATAATACTGACGGATAACGAAGAATAGCTATGAACAAGCAGATACAAGAGGTCACGACGGACGTGACTGAAACGGGAGAGAGCAAGCTCGTCCAGAACGACTGGACACCAGATGACAAGGGCTCCCCACGCAACGCAGACGTACTGAGGCTTATGGCATACAACCAAGCAGAGACCTGGCGGATGCCATCGACAAGACACTCCGCAAGACGATCGAGCAACTATACAACGAGACGGACGACCTCACGCATGACGAGGAAGAGTGGCTGTGTAAGGCATTCTACCTGATGCACACGGCACGGAGAGCGCTCAACAAGACGTTCGGCACGCTGTGGAAGTGGCGCCTAACCGTGGAGTGACGCCAGAGCGCATGGAGCAGCTAAGCAAAGCTCTCCAAGAGCTAGACGAGAGACAACACAATGCAATAACACAATAACGACAATGGACGCAATTAGCATCAAGCAAGGAGCGCACAGCGCACTACTACTGCACCTCGCACAGATACAGAGCGAGCTCAAAGCCCTCAAGGGACAACGCAACGACTTCGGCAAGTATAACTACCGCAGCTGCGGGGACATACTCGAGGCGGTCAAGCCCCTACTCAGGAGCGGGAACTAGTCATCCTCATCACGGACGACATTGTCCAGATGGGCGAGCGATACTACGTGCGAGCCACCGCAACAATCTACGACAGCGAGGGGAACTACATTAGCAACTCAGCCCTCGCCCGTGAGGAGCTCAAGCGCACGGGTATGGACGCTTCGCAGATCACGGGAGCGACCAGCTCATACGCCCGTAAGTACGCCCTCAACGGACTCTTCGCCATCGACGACACCAAGGACGCAGACGCTACCAACAAGGGGCAGGACGAGACTAAAGCCGACAACGCAACGGTAGCACAGTCTTCACCGACGAGATCCGCATGGCACTAGCAAAGGCTCAAACGGTGCAGGAGCTAGTCGTGACCTTCGGACGGCTCCCGCAGACACTACGAGACAGCGCAGAGGTCAAGAACTACTGCGCTCAGCTCAAGAACAATCTAGGGAACCCCGCAGCCAGCGAGCGAAAAATAATCCCAGGACTAATTAACGACAGACAGACAAACAAAAAGAAATGAAAGCACCCGAATTAACTACCTCACCGATCATCTTTGACCACGAGGCACACGAGTATCTACTCATCGGCGAAGACTTCACCTCAACGAGTCTACAGCGGGGTCACGTCTATACTCAGCGAAGTACTATTCCCGAACAAGTATAAGGATGTAGGCGATGACGTGCTGGCGAGAGCAGCCGCACGAGGGACACGCATCCACGAGCTGTGCCAAAGCCTCCGACACAATACCCACCGACAGACGGGAGGGCGACGAGCAGTATGACGCTGAGGTCACCAACTACGAACTACTCAAGGCGAGCAACGGTATCACGATGATCGCCAACGAGTATCTCGTCAGCCGTGACGACTGGGGCGTGGCGAGCCAGATAGACTGCGTAGACAGTGAGGGCAACCTCTACGACATCAAGACTACCTCACCGACTAGACACGGAGTACGTATCGTGGCAGCTATCCTTCTACGCTGAGATGTTCGAGGCGCAGAATCCCACGCTCAAGGCAGGCAAGCTCTATGCCATCTGGCTACGAGGCACCGAGAGCAAGCTCGTAGAGGTGCCACGAAAACCGAGCAGGTCGAGCAGGTCATCCAAGCATGGCAGGCGGGCGAGACGCTCACAACAGCCGAAGGGACGACATAGACCGCCTCGTAGCTATCGAGGAACAGATAGCCATCCTCAAGGACCTCGCTCAGCGAGCTAGAGACCAAGCGTACCCAAGCACTCGAGCCGATACAAGCCAGGATGATCGAGGACGGGTCAAGGCGTGGACAACCCCGCATCAAGATCACCCTCGTAGCGGACAGCACCTCCACACACTTTGACTCTAAGCGCTTCAAGACTGACCACAGCGACCTTTTTCAAGGAGTACAGCACGGAGACAACACGGGCAGGCTATATCAAGACAACACTCATCTAATTCTTAATCGATACAATTATGACAACAATCCAGCCGAAGAGCAACAACGCAGTAGCATGGACGGGCGAGTGCCCGATCACTTACGTGAATCTAGACACCCCACAAGAGCCACGCTTCGAAGGACAGAAGCCTCAGTACAAGTGTACCATCCTCATCGACAAAGAGGACAAGGCGACACTCAAGGCTATCGGAGAGGCTATCGAAGTAGCCAAGGGAAAGCTCACGGACACAGACCCCACCGAGGCCATTCGCTCCGCTCCTCAGGGACGGGGACGAGCGTACAGACAATAATGGCGCCCCAATAGAAGCGTTCAGGAAAGTGGTACTTCACCGCCAAGAATGGCGAGAAGCCCAACGATCTACAAGCTCACCGACAAGGGAGTAGAGCCAGCAGGCGACAAGGAGGTGACCAACTGGGACAAAGGGGCAGGGTGGTCGTCTACTTCAGCGCCTACGACTTCGAGGGCCGTAAGGGCATCTCAGCACGCTCCTCGGATTCTGCAAAACGGGATCAGCCCGTGAGTCTCGGGGAGACGATGCCAGCCGATGCAATGTTCGGACACCTCGGAGCCACGGCACCAATCACGGCGCCAGCACAGCAACCACTGCAGACGGGCTTTGACCCCAGCGCACAAGCAAGTAGTAACGACGACTTACCGTTCTAGTTATGGTCACCCGACTCTACATATACTATCGCAGTAGGGCGGTCAAGGCGGGACACCGAGTGGCACAATATAACGGTCACGTGGGGCAAGCTCAAGGGCTACTCCAGCACCGACGCACAGCCTGCACCCTTAGAGAGTACCAACAGCTCTCTAAGGAAGAGCAGGGGCGCATCAAGGATGTGGGAGGCTTCGTTGGCGGGGAGCTCAAGGCGGACGGCAGACGCACAGCAGACAACATTAAGTGCCGCACGCTCACGACGATGAGACGTAGATCACGCTACCAAGCTACCGACCAAGATAGCACCCGCTACGCCCTCATCGTCTACTCCACACACAGTCACACACCCGAGGCGCCACGCTATCGGGTGGTGGCTCCCCTATCCCGCCCGTGCGACGATATCGAGTACCAAGCAGTGGCGCATTATATGGCGGCGGGGCTGGGCGTGGATATAGTGGACATGACCTCCTGCGAGCCGTCACGACTGATGTACTGGGCGGCTGCACCAGGATGCCGACGTATTCTACTACCAGCAGGGACGGGGGAGCCCGTGGACGTGGATGCTGTGCTGGCAACCTACAAGGACTACACCAATGCCGCCGAGTGGGCAGGCTCGCCACAAGGGGGCAGCCCCCGAGTGGGCAGACCACGCACCACGCCACGAGATACCTCGGCACGTATGGAGGATCCACGCACCAAGGACAATATCGTCGGCTCATGGTGCCGCACCTACGACTGTATCGACGTACTCGAGCAGATGATCCCCAACCTCTACAAGCCAGCGGGCTTCAATCGGTACACCCACATAGGCTCTTCATCGTGGGGCGGGCTCCGTGTCTACGATAACGGCACATTCTGCTACTCCTACCACGAGAGCGACCCTATAGGCGGGCAACTGCTCAACGCATGGGACTTGTACAGACTGACGCACTACGCACACCTAGACGCACAAGCAGCAGCCACAACACGAGCAGACAGACTACCCAGTTACACAGCTATGGCAGAGTACGCATTAACGATCCCCGAGGTTAAGCGGGACTACCTCGCACAGCCAAGGCACGCAACACAGCAGACCTCAGTGAGGGGGCTTCTCCTTTGCGGAGATAAACACTCCAGAGGACAACGAGGATGACCCCGACAGCTGGCTCAGCGAGTTAGCGACAGACGCCAAGGGCAACATCGCCAACACGCTGACCAACTACGCTCTGATACTCAAGCACGACCCCAACGCCATCAAGGGGCGGGTCGTATATGACGAGTTCAGAGGGGAGAAGCGGGTCGTTGGCGACCTCCCGTGGGAGCGTACGGACGGCTCCTCATGGACAGACGCTGACACCGCCTGCCTGGCTCTCTACATAGACCGCACCTACAAGCTACGGAGCAAGGACTTCCTAACGATGATGCTCGACGCTGTCACGCAGGGCAATGACTTCCGCCGTAACGTGGTGCAGGGAGTTCATCGAGCAGGCGCAGTGGGACGGTACGCCACGAGTGGACAATCTCTTCATCAAGTACCTAGGGGCGGAGGACAGCGACTACAGCCGCATGATCACCCGCAAGAGCCTTGTCGCCTGCGTGGCACGGGCTTACAAACCAGGCGTCAAGTACGACCAGATAACCGTCCTTGTAGGCTCCCAAAGGCATCGGCAAGTCGTCAATCTTGCGCAAGCTAGCAGGCGAGGGCGACCTCTTTATGGATAGCTTCACGATGGACGCACGCTCCAACAAGATGCAGGAGGGCGTCCGAGGAGCCTGGATCATCGAGATACCCGAGCTCGAGGGCTTCTATAAAGCAGGATATGAACGTCATCAAGAGCTTCGTCTCCAAGCAAAGCGACACCTACCGACCAGCCTACGGGCGGGAGCAGATCAAGGTACCCCGCACCTGCGTCTTCTTCGCCACAACCAACGACGGGGACTTCCTCCGAGACAGCAGCGGCAACCGACGCCTGGATTCTCAATGCGGAGAGCCACAAGCGCCGCTCAGCGAGCTAACCCCCGGCGAGGTGGCGCAGGTATGGGCAGAGGCTAAGATCATCTATGACTCGGGCAAGGAGCAGCTCTACCTCAGTAAGGAGGAGAGCGAGGAGCTAGCCAAGCGACAGCGGGAATACGACATGGACAACGACCTACTCGAGAGCTACAGGCATTCCTCGAGATACGACTCCCAGTCGACTGGGAAAATTTCCAAAAAGATGGAAAGGCGGGAGTACTTCAATGCGGTAAGGGCAGGCAACCCATACTACCGCCGTACCGAATACGGAGACGTGCAGCGCATCGAGGGGGTCGTGCAGCGTACCGAGGTCTCAGCCGTGGAGGTACTCAACGAATTCTTTGGCGAGAATAACGGCAGAGTTAATTTACAGACTCGCAAGGCGAACAGCCTTTTGCGCAAGCTGGACGGATGGGAGGAGTCGAGGAAAAGAGTATCTCTTACAGGGGGATACGGACGGCAGGTCGTATTCCGGAGAATACAGATATAATGATGGTGGGAATGGGTGGCTTATAAGTGGCTTATAAACGATTTTTAATAGCCAATAAGCCAGCAAAAATGGCTTGCTGGCTTATGACGTTTTTCTTATAAGCCACTTTATAAACCATAGCCAACCGCAAGAAAAACAAGTACTTGCAACTATAATGGATTATTGGATTATAAATTCTGAATGTTTGAGGAAAAGTGCATTCTACATACAGAAAACTAGTTTTTAGGGTATGTACAGACAGGGGGTGTGTATATACGCGCGAGGGAGTATCCACCAATCCACAATCGGAGGAAATCGGAGGAACGGAGATATCGGAGCGGAGACAATACACGTGTGAGGACAAACGAACAGAAAGGCGTCCAGGAGCGCAAAACGACCTTCGAGTGACAAGCAACATAAGACACAACAACAAAACAAGCTAGAAACGCAAGAAAATGGGCAAAACGAGAGTATACGGTGAGAAGTACCTAGAGCGGAAGCTCGTGGAACGAATCAAGGCAGCAGGGGCTTTGCCTTAAGTTCGCATCGGTCACCGAGGCAGGCTACCCCGACCGCCTCTGCCTGATGCCCCACGGCAGGACGCTGTGGGTCGAGCTCAAGACAACAGGGGCGCAAGCCGACCAAGCTACAAGAGATACGACACCAAGAGCTACAAGAGCGGGGCTTTGCGGTCTACGTAGTGGACGATATGATAACCTTAGAACAGGCAGTGAGCGATGCTACAGCGTAACCAATTACACGAGTACCAAGAGCGGGCGGTAGAGTGGATCAAGAGCCACAAGAGCTGTGCGCTATTTCTCGAGATGGGACTCAGCAAGACCGTTAGCACTGACAGCTATCGCAGAACTTAGGAAGCGGGCGCCGTCTCCTCTGTGTTGGTGATAGCCCCCAAGCGAGTAGCCGAGCGAACGTGGACGGACGAGATCGAGATGGCAGCACCTTGCAGGACTGACAGCCGTCAAGATTCTCGGCACCCCGGAACAACGGCTCAAGGCACTCAGCACGGCTGCGGATATCCATATTATCAACCGAGACAACGTGGCGTGGCTGGATAAGGTGATGTCGGCATCGCTCAAGCCCTTTCCCTTTGACGCCTTAGTGATCGACGAGCTGAGTAGCTTCAAAGCATACGGGACGCAACGCTTCAAGGCGATGAAGCACCTCCGCACAAGGTTCGAGCGCATCATCGGACTAACGGGTACCCCTCGCCTAACTCGCTAATGGACATTTGGAGCCAGCTCTACATCCTTGATGGGGGTAAGCGCCTCGGGGAGCACATAACCACGTACCGACAGACGTTCTTCACGCCAGGCAGAGGGCGGGGGCATATCGTCTATGAGTGGCTCCTCCAGCCGTGGGCATCGGCCGTTATCTACAAGCGCATCGGGGATATCTGTATGAGCATGAGAGCAGAGGACTCATCTCTCACTCCCCGCCCGTCCACTATGTCACCGTGTCGGTCGGACTGACGGACAAGGAGCGCAAGGAGTACCAAGACTTCAAGCGGGACAACGTCCTCTCAACGGCAGGCGGAGTTATCACCGCCAGCAATGCAGGCGTCCTCTGCGGGAAGCTTCAGCAATGGACAGGCGGTGCCATATACACGGAGGAGGGTGCAGCCACCCCCACGACACCCGCCAAGCTGGAGCGACTCAAGGAGATGCTCGAGGAGATCCACACGCCCGTCATCATCGCCTCACCACTACCAGCACGAGCTGGCACGACTGAGAGCGGAGTTTCCGCAAGCTAAGACGATAGACGAGGCGGGAGTCTTCGATGCGTGGAATCGGGGCGAGGTACCTATCCTCCTCGGTCACCCCGCCAGCATCGGGCACGGACTCAATCTCCAGCGAGGCGGTCACACGATCATCTGGTACACCCCCACCTGGAGCCTAGAGTTATACGAGCAGTTCAACGCCCGTCTCGCCCGCCAAGGGCAGACGGAGCGAGTGACCATCTACCACCCTCATAGCCGACGGTACGATCGACCAGCGAGTGCTGAGCGTCCTCGCCCGCAAGTCCACAATTCAAGATGCCCTCATGGACGAGCTCAAGGTGGACAGCCCGGAGAAAGAGAAAGAGTAGCTCCCAGCCCGTCCGCTCCCGACCACTGCCTGGAGCCACCACCAGCCCCCGCACTCTACCGCCCTTCTGATTCCGCAACCAGAGGAGTGCCACCACTACGGCACCCCTCTTTTTTACGCTTTGTTACTTCGTCTTAATTATGTATCTTTGTGATATACAGTTAGTTAGCGCAAAACGTAGATAGCAAAGAACGACAAAAAGTGTACAAAATAGAGCAGCGGGCGATGAAGTACAAGAAGGAGATCATCGAGATAATAAGGGCGAGCATCACGGCAGGCGAGACGTACAAGCAGGCATACACACGGGCAGGGATCACTGAGAGTACCTTCCACGAGTGGAGAAATAAGCACCCCGAGTTTGCAGAGATGATCAAGGAGGCGGAGGAGACGCACCGACTCTCCAAGCAGTCCGAGACGGAGGTGAGCGTCCACAAGGCAGCCTGCGGGTACGAGTTTACCGAGGTACGCACTGAGTACGGCGTCGGAGCCAACGGGCAACCCATCATCACCAAGCAGGTCAAGACCGTCAAGCACTTCCCGCCCAACGTTCAGGCAGCTAAGATGGAGCTCCTCAACCTCGCCCCGATAAGTGGGGCAACACCACAATGGACGACAACTTCGCAGGCGTCAGGGTAGAGGTTGTCACGACCCCACCAGAGCAGAGCAAGGAGCAGGAGCACCCAGCCCAGAGCGACAAGTAAGACCACACCACCGTGCAGACCATACAGACCACCGAGATATACACCCGCCTGAGACAGAGCGGTACGAGAGGGATACACAGCTATCTCCTCCAAGGGTCGGCACGTTCGGGCAAGACCTACAACGTGATGATCTGGCTCGTCCTCTATGCACTCAGCGTGCCAAGCATTAAGATTAGCGTGGTGCGTGCCACCCTCCCAGCCCTCAAGGGGTCGGTCTTGGAGGATTTCGAGGCTATCATGCGACAGTTGGGAGTGTACAACGAGCGACACTTCAACAAGACCGACCTCGTCTATTGGTTCAAGACTCGTAGCACGATCGAGTTTTTCTCGGCATCGGACGAGCAGAGGCTGAGAGGTCGTAAGCGGGATATCCTCTTCGTCAACGAGGCTAACGAGTTAACCGCCATCCAATTCCAACAGCTCAAGATGCGTACGACACGGCTCACCATCGTGGACTACAACCCTCCTTCAGCGAGGAGCACTGGATCGCTAGCGACCTCAACAAGGATCCACGCACCTACCACTTCGTCAGCACCTACAAGGACAACCCCTTCCTCGAGCAGACCGTCATAGACGAGATGAGAGCCTCCAGCACAAGAATTTCAGCCTTTGGCAGATCTTCGGAGAGGGTAAGATGGCGCAGATCGAGGGGCTTAGTCTTCTCCAACGTCAGCACGATAGAGAGTTTCCCCCACATCAAGCGCACAGTTATCGGCGTCGACTTCGGCTTCACCAACGACCCGACCGCCATCGTGGAGGTTGCCTACGACAGAGAGGCACTCTACATCGACGAGGTCTGCTATCGTACGCAGATGCTCAGCAGGACATTATCAAGGTACTCAAGGAGCACCCCACCAAGGTTGTCAGCGAGAGTGCCGACCCCGCCTTATCGAGGAGATATACAGGGCGGGCATCAACATCCACCCCGTCCGCAAGTACGCAGGCAGTATCGAGGCGGGGGTAGCGTGGATGCTCCAGCACCCGCTACGAGTCACCGCCCACAGCATCAACGTCCCTCGCGAGTTGCACAATTACGTCTACTCGCAGGATAAGGAGGGCAAGCTCCTCAACACCCCGATAGATGCGTATAACCACGCCATCGACGCCACACGCTACGTCTGTCATGACGGAGTGGATGGGAGGGAGAAGAAGCCCGTCAACTCTCGTGAAATTAGCACAGATAGTATGAGTCAGCCACAATGGCTCGCCAAGCACAGCGAGCGACAACAAGCCATAAGTCAGCAGGCTATCGAGCGTGCCACGGACGTCGTGCAGCGTGCCACGGGCAAGCCTCGGAGCTACTACACGACCCGCTCCCGCAAGGTCGAGTTTATCGCTTATCGTGCGCTCTTCGCCTACATCGCAGTCGAGCTGGGGGCCAGCTACGTAGCAGTCGGGAAGGCCCTCAACAGGTCGCACGCCACTGTTATTCACGCTTACGACACTTACACTCTCTACGCCACCACATGGGAGCCGTTAGCCACGCTCCGGACCAAAGTCATCAACCTATCAAGCAGAAAAGTGCAATGAGAAATATAGACGAAATACTAAGCCTCGCACCCGCTGAGGCGGTGCAGAGACTCAAGAGCAAAGCCTTCACACCGCCAGCGTGGAGCGACCTCGCCAGGAGTACGACCCGCACAACACCCCCGTGACCAACAAGGGCAAGTACCCCGACACGGTCACGCCCGACGGGCACATCGAGGAGGTCACACGCATCACGCTCAACTACCAGCAACTAGCCACCAAGCGCATGTCCGAGCTGGTATGCGGGATTCCCGTCAAGCGCATCTACAGCCCCCAGGACGACCGCCAGCGTGAGGCGAGTGAGTGCCTGAGGCTATCTTCACCCGCAACCGCATCGACTCGATCAATATCGAGCGGTGCAACGCACTCTTCAGCGGTTGCGAGATCCTCACCCTCTGGTACACGACCGAGGAGCCGAACAAGCTCTACGGCTTTGACAGCCCCTCTCAAGATCCGATGCCAGACCCACAGCCCACGAGAGGGCGCACGGCTTTTACCCGCTATTTAGCGAGGGCGACCTTCTAGCCCTCAGCATCGAGACGACGCGCACAGAGGGCGGGGAGGACGTACACTGTCTAGATACTTACACACGAGACCGCCACATCGCCTACCGTGAGGGTAAAGGGGGCTGGCAGGTAGACAAGGACGAGCCGATTAATCTCGGCAAGATACCCGCCGTCTACTGTATGCGCCCCACCCCGATATGGGAGGATACGAGCCGACTAGTCTACGAGATGGAGTGGGCGCTCTCCCGCAACGGCAACTACCTCCGCAAGAATTCAAAGCCGATATTTGCAGTCTTTGCGGACGAAGAGGTCTACTTCGGAGATGAAAAGAGTGAAAACAAGGAGTACAGAACGGTCGTACAGTATCCCAAGGGCAGCACCGCAGGCTACCCTCACGTGGAGCCAAGCTATCGACTCGCTCAAGTTCTACATCGCAGAGCTTCGTCAATCATTCTTCACTCAGCTCCAGCTCCCTGACTGGAGCTACGAGAGTGCGAAGTCCACCCCGATGAGTGGCGAGAGCCGCAAGCAGCTTTTTATTGATGCACAGCTAAAGGTCACGGAGGAGGCGGGCGACTGCTAGAGTTCTACGACCGAGAGGTGAGCGTTGTCAAGGCATTCTCGCCACCCTCCGCCCCGACCTGGAGGATGCTATCGAGGCTCTCCCCGTGGAGGTAGTCATCACCCCATATCAGATCACGGAGCAACGAGACACTATCACGGAGCTACTAGCCGCAAACGGCAACAAGCCTCTCATCTCGCACCGTGAGAGCATCGAGCAACTCGGCTGGAGTGCCAACGCTAGCGACACGCTCAGCGAGATACAGCAGGAGAGCATGCTCAACGCTTACGAGACAGCAGAGTAACAACCAATAACATAACAACACTATGGCAACACCAAGAGGACTACGCAACAACAACCCCCTAAACATCCGCAGAAACCCGTCCAAGTGGCTGGGCGAGGTGGACGGTCTCAACGGCAAGCGAGACGCCGCCTTTTGTCAGTTCAGCTCGCTAGTCTATGGCTATCGGGCGGCAGGTGCTCCCTGCAGACTTATCAGACCAGCACAAGCTTCTACACCCTCAGCCGAATCATCGGACGCTGGGCGCCGCCCAGCGAAAAACGATACACGAGCATACGTCACACGGGTAGCCCAGCAGATGACCAAGGGAGCTGGGGAAGTCTATCTCAGAGGATAGTCCCCTCAGACGTTTGCAAGGACAAAGAGACCCTCCGTGCGCTCATCGTCTCGATGCACCTAGTCGAGTGCGTACAGCTACCCACCATCAAGCGAGCGTCAAGCCATTGCCCAAGCCCTTACGATGCTATGACCCGGCACACAGCAGAGACGCAAGAGAAGCGCCAAGCACGCTACACCGAGGCGGTACGCATCTACAGCTACAACTGCCGGTGGCTATCGCGCACAACGACAGTGTGAGAGCAGCACAGCGCCGTACAGCCGTTACGAGGAGGATCCCTCAGGCGGGAGTGCATAAGAGCGGGAGTATGGGACGACTAGCACGACAGATCGCAAGCGTTGCCCCTCCTCGCCACGCTAGCCGGGTGCGCCACCCGCTACATCCCCGTCAATCACTACATCGAGATGGAGCGGGTCAAGGTCGAGCGGACAGCGTCCACTATACCGACACCGTCCGCATCGCTGAGCGTGGCGATACGGTACTCGTGGAGTGTGGTCAAGTGGCGCACACGCTACAAGACCGCCACGGATACGCTCACCAAGATAGACTCCGTTCAGCTACCGCCCCAGCTCATCACACAGCCCGTACCCGAGCGGCAGCCGTGGTGGCGCAGGTGGCTCGCAGCCATCGAAGCCTTTGTTCTTGTAGGAGCGGGAGCAATAGCCATTTACAAGCTGATAAGAGTACTACGATAGCACACAGCCGGCAATGACCCCCAAGCAGTACGACCGCCAGCACCTCAAGCACCTCGCCGCAATGGATAGGCGCATCGACCAACTCTTCGACGAGACGCTCAAGAGGCTGGCGAGTTACGGCATCTTCTCGACAAGCCCCTCGAGAGCAGCCCTTCAGTTTTTTTCCGACTACCCCTGAGGTACAGCAGATCATCAACGGCATCTTCGAGGAGTTCCGCAAGTCGGTCGAGGTCGTCATCACCAAGGGGCTAGAGTGGGAGGACAACCTCTCAGCGAGCAAGGCGACCGACATTGCCTCACGCTATGGAGTAGCAGTCGCACAGCAGAGGAGCCAAGCGGTCGCAGGCTTCTGCACAGCGCAAGGTCGGAGGTCTCAATCTATCCGAGAGGGTTTGAACATCACCGACACCTTCCACAAGGGCAGGTCGAGACCGCTATGGACATCGCCCCTCCGTGACGGCACACCCGCCAACCGCCCTAGCGACCGACATCAAGCAGTACCTCAAGCACCCCCGACAAACTATTCCGCAGGGTACGAGACGAACACGGACAGCTCCAGCTCTCCAAGCGTGCCAAGGTGTTTCACCCAGGGCGGGAGTCTATCGCAGATAGCTACAAGAACGCCCGCAGGCTAGCCGTGACAGAGACCAATATGGCGTACCACAAGGCGGACAACGAGCGGTGGCGACAGCTGAGACTTCGTCCTCGGCTATGAAGTGCAAGTCTCGGGACGAACCCAAACATCTGCCCCCTATGTATGGAGCTGGCGGGCAAGTACCCAAAGGAGTTTGAGTTCGTAGGCTGGCACCCCACTGCAGGTGCCACGCAGTGCCGATTATGGAGGATATCGACAGCTTCCAAGCCCGCCAGGAGGCACTCCTCAGAGGCGAGCGCATCCCCGCCACGGGACAAGTGACTGAGCCTCCCAAGAACTTCACCGACCACCTCAAGGACAACAGTAACCGCATCGCACGCTCCAGCAAAGCAGGCACGCCCCTTACTTCGTTCGTGACAACCAAAAGTAGGCAAGAACGGCACCCCTCACCCCGACATTCAACGCTCCGGAGAAGCCGCACTGCCGAGTCATCCCTAGAGCGAGCCAAGGCACGCCACGAATCCCGCACGCCCGAAGAGGTGAGAGATATCAAGCGCAGACTGATTCAGCGCAACGCAGACATACGACACGCCAATCGCACAGATGAGGAGGTTGCACGTATCAAGCAGGCAGTTATAGACCGCAGGGTCAATCGCAACTACGGCAAGCGCATACTCGCCACGATGGACGGCATCTCGGACGTAGACACAAGTCGTCTCCGGGACCTCCTCAAGCGAGGAGACCACAAAGCAATCCTGCAGGAGGCTCGCAGACTACGAGACGTCGGCAAGGAGATAACATCGCTTTAAGCACCTAGACAACCCGCTGCAAGTCGCTCGCAACTTCTCAATGGCAGATGCAAGGCTCGTAGACAAGGCCGTTGCAGACAAGCTCAAGACATTCAATGGGCTATCCAATGAGCAGAAGCTCGAGTATCTCAAGTTCGAGGCGGAGTGGGTCGAGAAGCATAAGAAGTACAGCACGTGGTCAGTAGCACGAGACGCATACAAGAAGGAGTACGCCAAGGTCGAGCAGGCTATCTATTGGGACGACAAGAAGTCCGCACTATCCACGCTGAAGGGATTCAAGACGTCCAGCAAGCTGTACAAGGACGACCTCGGCAAGCTAACCGACGCAATAGCCAAGGGCGACAAGGCGACAGCAGAGAGTGCAATAGCACGACTAGAGAAGAGACGCTCAGACCTGCGGTCAAAAAGCCAAGAGAAAGTCAAAGTAGCGGCATCTGCGAGTGGTAAAGGCAGTAGCTCTTACGAGACACTGCCCGAATTAACAGAAAGGCTTGGAAAAGACCTCCCACCAACGCTGAAAAATCTCGAGAAGCTTATAGAGAAAGGTCTATCAACTGGAGACTACTCAAGGTATTGGACAGAAGCTGAGATTGAAAAGGCTGAGAGGATAATCAAGGAGGTTATAGACAATGGCTGCACGGTATGAATGTCCCTAGGTGTGATAGCAGTGGCAATGCGGATGTGATAGATAAGATATTCTCCTCTTGGTTTAAGAATCAGATAGAGACTGGCACGGGGAATGGCTTAGTGAATGTAAATAGGAGAAAAAGCGAGCAGGGCTTTTATTCGGTACACCTCAGAGGGTTCAAGCTATAGACTATGAGAGGTATGGGTTCCTTATGGATAAGGACATCATCGCTCAAGCGCACTCCAGCATCGCTGGACAATACTGGAACTATGGAGATGGGATACAAGTTCGCTTCAAGAAAGACAAGACAATCGCTACATTCACGATGCAAGACAGCCCTAGGCAGTGGTCTACACACCGTCTTTATGTAGCGACCCGAAAATATCTTCATTTAATCCATATGCGAGCAAGTCTATAGTTGAAAGGGTGACAGACACTACTTCAGCCATAAAAGCAACTAAAGGAGTTTGCCAGAGGCTATATTGAATTGCAATATCACGGAGTGCTAACTCCCGAGTGTGTTGAGAGCGTATTTATACTGCAAGACGTGCTCCGCAAACTCAATGCAGATACACTGCAACTGATAAAAAAAGAGCGGAGCAATTGTGTATAGTGAAGATGCGTATGGAAAATCTTATAACGCTCTAGTATTGGTTGATTAGGTCAAGATTATCGTATGGAAAGTTTTTCCCGTGCCAAAGGTCTAAATAGAATATGATTGCTCTCTTCTCAAGCGGGATGGCGCTGTCAATAAGCACCCCATCGCAGTCCCCAGATGTTAGAGCGTCTTCCAATGAGTCTTTCAGCCTTTGGAAGAAGCTTTTATCGTCAGATACATTGTCAGATAGAGACTTCTCTCCACACCACCAAAGAGCATCAATAGAGCCTCTGTCAAACGGACACTCCTCTTCGCCTTTGTAGTATCTGCACTGCTTAATCAATTCTTCTCTAGTCATAACTCAATACTTTGACACCAAAGGTACAAACTAATAACCAATAATACAACACGATGAACGAAATAGTCATACAGATACCAATCTACAAGACAGCCGTACTCATCTATTGGGGAGACCGCAAGGGCTATACAAAGCCGTCAAGCGGAACTCTGACAAGGCGACAGCCAAGACCACAATTTTCCCCAATCACAAGGGTAAGAGAAGCCCCGTGTGGGCGGAAACAAAGCAAATGGCACGAGACCTCAATAAGAGAGGAATATCGGTATCTTTCCCGCCCGAGATGGACGAGACGAGTTGTTCGGACGCTCTGCTTTTTGATTGGGAAGAGAAGCTGGCATTTAGCAGACTTCAAATACAGTGCAACAACGAATAGCAAACACTCTTGCAAAAGCAGTTAATGGGAGGATTTGAGCAGGCTAATTATGTCGTTTTGAAAATGGAGAAGGGCGATTTAGGCACTATAAGAGATGCAGTCGAAGAGTGCAAAAGAAAGGAACAATAGGGTCCATTATCCTCATCAATAAAAACGGGAATGTCTACGAGCTAACTAGAAAGAGCCTAATGTCGTGGAGGTATAGAAAAATCCTGAAGGGAGAATTATAAAAGAACAGCCCCCACTGATTAAGTAGAGGCTGTATGCTTTTTGAGACTTCGGACTGAAACCGCAATCGTCTCGGTGAAGAAGACCGCCAAAGGCGATGAACTCCACTGCAAAGGTACAAACCAACAACTAATAATACAACACTATGAACGACAACAGTGCACCGCACTACACCGAGCTACCCATAGCACAGCTCGAGGAGAACAAAGGGCAGATAGCGGGACCACCAGCCAACCCCCGCAACATACAGCCCGACAAGCTAGCCAAGCTCAAGCAGAGCATACTGGACAACCCCTGAGATGCTCCAGCTACGAGGCATCCTTGTCTATCCGCACGGGGACAAGTACATCGTCATCGGGGGCAATATGCGCCTCGAGCCATGGTCGAGCTGAGTATGACCTCCGCCCCTGCGTCGTTATCCCGAGCCACGTCACAGCCGACAAGCTCCGGAGCCCACACGATCCTCGACAACAGCTCCCATGGGCGAGTGGGACTGGCAAGCCCTCCAGCTCGAGTGGGACACCGCACAGCTAGACGATTGGGGCATTGACCCTGCCCGACTTCACCGACGGGAGGACGACGACGCTATCGCCAGTGAGGACGACTACGAGATGCCCGAGGAGATCGAGGAGGTCGAGACCGACATTCAGCTGGGCGACCCTCATCATATTAGAGGGGCGAGGGCTGACGCACCGCCTTATGTGCGGCGACAGCACGAGGAGCGACCACTCGCCACGCTTATGGGAGGAGCCACTGCCGACCTTATCGTCACCGACCCACCATACAACGTGGACTACGGGGAGGCGCGAGGAAGGGTCGCCAAGCTTCAAGGCAGAGAGCAACCACGGCACAAAGACATCGCCAACGACAAAATGAGCGACAGCGACTTCCTCGACTTTCTTTCCAAAGCATTCACCAATATGGCAGGCGCACTCAAAGCGGGAGGCGCTTTCTATGTATGGCTGTCAGACAGCAAGCTCAACAGCAACATACAAGCCCTCGAACAGGCTGGGCTGGGCTATGAGCAGACACTAGTATGGGTGAAGAGCAACCACGTGCTGGGCTTTATGGACTACCACCAAAAGCACGAGCCGTGCCTTTACGGGTGGAAAGCGGGAGCATCGCACTACTTCATCGCAGAGCGAGACCACTCGACCGTCCTCGAGCGTGCCAAGAGCTTACTCAGTGGCAAGGCAACACAGACCGAGCTACGAGCCTGCATCAAGGAGCTGACCACAGCACTCAGCGAGGGACAGACGTACTACGATACAATAAGCCAAACAAGAGCAAACTCCACCCAACGATGAAGCCGATACCGCTCTTTGGAGAGCTAATCCGCAATTCGTCCCTGACGGGGCGAGAGCGTACTCGATCCATTTGCAGGGAGTGGGACGACCGCTAGCGTGCCACGACATGGGGCGCAACGCTTACGCTATGGAGTACAGCCCCCAACTACTGCCAAGTGATCATCAACCGCCTCAAGGAGCTTGACCCATCGCTCAAAGTGACAAAAAGTAACTCCCCGATAAACTTGCGTATATCACAAGATTGTTATACCTTTGTATTGTCAAAGTAAAGCAAGTATGAAGTACAGCGAATTAGTAAGACAGATTAAAGCATTGGGCTGGTACAAGCTCAAGAGTGGCGGGTCGCACGATGCGTACGCCCACCCGACTATAAGAGGACGCATCACAATGCCAAGACACGGAGCTAAAGAAGTTCCAGCAGGTACAGAGAAAGCAATCCTAAAAGCAAGCAAGGGGCGGTAAGTAGACCGCCCCGACACACTTAACAAAAACGAGACGATATGAATACAATAACCGCACACATCGAGGGAACGAAGAGCAAAGGCTTTGCTATCTATGCCAACGTCTTTGACTCGTCATTGCGTCCGATGGGGACAGTGGCTGAAGCGCAAGCAAGCTTCCGAGAAGCCATTGAGACGACTGCTCTATCATATGAAGAGACGGGCGACAACGATATAGCGCAGGTTCTCCGAGAGGCAGAGGTCGAGTACATCTATGATGTGTCGGCGCTCTTCTCCCTATTCAAAGACATAAACGCATCCCAGTTTATCAAACGCACCAGCATTTCCAACGAGACCCTACGACAGTGGAGAGCAGGGCAAAAAGTACCCAAGCACCGCCTGCAAGAGGTCGAGAGTGCCATACACCAGCTAGCAGAAGAGCTCCGGAGCCGTACGACTAAGATAAGGTCAGTGCTTGCTTTTACTTTGACGAGTCGCAAAGCCGACTGCAAGCCCTCACAGCGTAATACGCTCGTGGGGGCTTTTTTTCGTATCCGCACCTTACGACAGAGACAAAGGAAAGACAACGCTAGACAGACGAAATCAAGAAGTTATGAACATTTGTGTGATTTCCTTGGTGCGGACTCCACACGCACCTATCTTTGCACCAAAACAATAACACAATAACACAATGACACAGACTACAGAGCCCACAGCTAACACCCAAGAGCCGACCACCACGCCCGCAGAGACCACACAGCAGGCGAGCCAAGAGCCAACGGCTAACAGTCAACAGCCAGCCACCACGCCCGCAGAGACGGCATAGTCAAACCCTGCGCCCCCGCCCGTAGAGCAAACAGCTAACAGCCAAGAGCCAACAGCTAGAGACTTAAAGGCGCAGCTCACGGCACTGCAGGTACGACTAGACGCTATCGAGAGCCAGCGCACCACCGAGGCACGCACCGCAGAGGTCGAGCGCATCATAGCTCCCCTCAGCGACACACTCAAAGCGGTCTACAGACGCACCCCTTGCCACGCTCACCGATGAGGAGTACACACAGCTCACCGAGACCATAAGGAAAGAGGTCACCGAGCTAGCCTCAGCCGACAAGGCACGGGGCGCAGTCTTTAGCCGACCGACCGACAGCAAGCCGACCGACAGCAAAGCCGACCGACGGCAAGGCGAGCGACAAAAGAGACAGCCGAAGTTCTCAGACGACTCAATCTATAACCCCATACATTAACCAACCAACACCAACCTAACACTATGGCAGAATCAAATCTGAATCAGACCACCAAGGTCTTCGGAAGCGGTAAAGACGGTATCTGTATTATCAGTGCCTCACCGACATTCCAGGCGGACGCTCACTAGACGTGTCCCGCATCCCAGCTGAGTACGACGTTATCTCAGCAGGTCACATCGTTATCAGCAAGGCAGGAGAGCTCATTCTCCTCGGGGTCACGGGCGATAGGTTCGCCGCACTCACCGAGGGCGAGAGCTATGTGGAGTCCTCCGTACGGCTATCATGCGCCAAGACCCCCGTGGTGCTATCGTCACCGCAGGGCAGGTCAACGGAGCTTGCACACCCTTCCCAATCGACGATGCAATTGCCAAGGGACTACCACGCATCGAGTTCCTCTTCACCGACAAACGCTAACAACCTAACACTATGAAAGAATCACTATTCAAAGAATTGGTCGACAAGTACCTCGCAGGCGTTGTCGGCAAGGTCGTAGAGACCGAGAACGGAGCCACCACTCCCACCCACGCTCCTACACAAGACGATGCTCATCAATGAGTACTCGCCCAACCTTAGTGGGGTGCATCAACGCTCAACAACAGCGTGGTCGCAGCCGATGTCGTATCGCTCGACAGCTCGCTACCCCTCAAGAGCCGTGCCACGCTACGAGAGGCTACGGGCAAGCTCCCCAGCTCGGGCTCAGGTACCGCAAGAGCGAGAGCGAGATTAGCGACCTCAACGTGATGATGGCACGAGGCAACAACGAGGCGACCATCGCCAGCAAGCTCCTCGACGACACTGTGCGAGCCATCAAGGCTATCGATGTCCGCAATGAGATTATGTTCTGCAGGGGCTTAGCTCGGGCGTGGTTCTGGTCACTGACGAGGAGAACCAAGGGACGGGCATCCGTGCATCTTTTGGCTACAAGGACGAGAACAAGGTCAAAGCGAAGAAAGCGTGGAGCAAGGCAGGGCAACGCCCCTCACCGACATCACGGCAGTCTTCGACAAGGCGAACGCCGACAGCAACCCCATCGCTCACGTCTACATCGACACCAAGACCTTCAACGAGCTACGCTCCAGCGAGAGGGCAAGATGCTCGGAGCCTCCTACAGCGGGCATGTCGTTACGGACAAGACACTACTAGCCGTACCACCCCGTGCTACCTTCCTTGAGGCACTACGAGACGAGTACGGCGCTGAGTGGCACGTCATCGACAGCAAGTACCGCATCGAGGGGCTAGACGGCACGAAGAAGGCCGCCAACGCTTGGACGGAGGGCAACATCGTCTTCACACCCACCGACAAGGTCGGACGTCTCGTCTATGGTACGCTCGTGGAGGAGACGAACCCCGTCAATGGCGTTGTCTACCAAAAAGGCAGGCGACCATACGCTCATCTCCAAGTATAGCACCAACGACCCCGTCAGAGGAGTACACGGCAGGGCAGGCACTATGTCTCCCCGTCATCGATGGTGCCGACGCTATCTATCTGCTCACACAGAAGTAAGCACTGAGAGATGACGCTGAGCGAGTATCTACGTGGCTTGACCAACTACCCTCGTATCTGAGGAAGCTCTCCAGAGCATCCTCAGTAGGCGGGGCTGGACGGCAAGAGCACGACGACAGACGATAAGCTCTTATGCCTTGTCACGGCAGACGTCTATCGCTGAGCTCTCTACCGCCCCCGATATATCGCAGGGCGGGCAGAGTTACAGCCTTTCGGACAACATACGGGAGTCCTATCGCAGACGTGCCAACGGGTTGTACCGAGCAGGAGGCGGAGCCCTGAGAGCGTCCTCGAGGAGCATCCGCGTTACGGCTACAAGGGCGAGCGACTATGATCATCACGAGTGGCAAGCTCGAGTACAGAGCTAGAGACGGACGGGAGTACGACGACAACGGCTACCCCTACAGCAGACCACCGAGTGGTCGCCAGCGGTGCCGTGTCAAGTCGTGCCACTGCAGTACGACCGCACCGTCCTCTCCAGCACCACCGAGACACCCGTCATTATAGCCCGCTACGAGGTGCTAATCCACGCACACCACTACAAGGAGGCGGACGAGGTACGCATCACCGACACGAGGAACGGACGCACCGAGGAGCTACGAGTCGTCTCAGCGGGAGTACCCTACGAGCCGTTAGCCAATACAAGCTACTATGCCGATAGAGGTCACTACACCGATCGGAGAGATCCAGCAGTACATTGAGGAGCAACTCGCCCTCAAGGTCGAGGTGCTAATCAATAAGCTTAGCTATATCGGTGAGGGCGCACCCGCATCGCACGAGAGCAAGGAAGCTACACCGACCGCACGAAAACCTGCGCAACTCCACGGGCTACGTGATAGCCATTGATGGGCAAGTGGTCACACGGGCAGGCTTCCGCACCAAGAACGAGAACGGAGCCGCCTTTGCCGAGGAGTTAGCCCGCACCACAGAGGGCAAGGCGGTACTCGTGGTCTGCGCAGGGATGAATTACGCTACCTACGTATCGAAACGAGGGTACGACGTGCTCGACTCAGCGGAGCTAGAAGCCCAAGCCTTAGCCGAGAAGTTACTCAAGCTATGATGACCCGCAAAAGCGTTACCAGCCGAGAGGTACAGACGGCCGTTTACAAGCTCCTCCGAGATAGCGAGCTCTGCAAGGCGGTCAACGGCAAGCTCTACCACGCCACGACCCGCCCTCGAGCCAGCCACAAGGAGGACATCATCGTCCGCTACACAGCAGGCAGGAGCGGAGAGGTACAAGAGGAGTCGTGACCGTCCTCATCTACACCGAGCCGATACCGGCGAGTGACGGCACTGCCACGGGAGGATATAGCCCGCACCGTACAGATAGAGCGACTAGCGACAGACTGGGTCGACAATCTTCCCACGGGGCGGTACCTCTTCTCCCCGTCCGACACCGCCCAGACGCTCTACGACCCCGAGGCGGGGCAATACTTTACCAGCATCAAAATCAATTACAAACACTATTAGCCTACACCAAAACACTATGGCACAGAACCTAGAACTAACATGGGGTAAATGCACAGTCGGCTACAAGGTCGGCAGTGTAGCTCCAGACGGAGGAGCCGAAGATCGACTCTACAAAGCTTAACGTCGCCGAGGGTAGCACCCAAGAGGCGAAGATTGAGGAGGCGAGACCATCGCCATCCGCAGAGACAGCGACACCTACACGCTCGAGTGGGATACCTACATTCACCCCGCAAACGCTGACAAGTACAAGGCACGCATCGCAGAGCCTAACGTTAACATCACCGACCCTCGTGGTCACCCTGAGCAACAAGGAGGCCCTGAGCATCAAGGCACCCGCAGCCAGCCTGCACAGCAGCTTCAGCTTCGACACTCAGTGGCGGCATCTTGATGGCATAACAAGGCAACGTTCGTTAAGAGTGGCAGCACGGCCCTCTTTGAGCTCGCCAAGGCGGCACCCGGCACCCAAGCGTGGCGCACTAGAGTTCACACAGCCCCTGTCCTCACATGGCTAGCCCCGGGCGGGGCTAACACACGATAGAGAGAGGTTAGGGCGATAGGGAGTGGTTTTTTTCTTTGTGATGTTTCTTTTCCTCGCTCGCCTATCGCTCTAGCCTCCAATCATTAACGACTAACACCACACAACCACACCATGCTAGAGACCATATTCACAGCAGTTTTTACAGCCATCGCAGGAGCCATCGCCACCGTTTGGGGCTATTGGACGGGTCGAAAGAAGACCGTCAGTGAGAACGCCATCAGGCGTGCCGAGGCACTAGACAAGACCAACGAGATCATTGACCAGCAAGCGGAGAAGCTTGAGAAGCTATACAACATCGTCCTAGCCCTCCGAGACGAGAACGCAAAGCTCATAAGCTCAGAACAACACCCTCAAGCTTTAGCGTGGACACCCTCAACAAGGAGGTCGAGGCGCTCCGCCAGGAGCTAGCGCAGTACAAGCACCCAGCCACCAAGCGCAATCCAACAGGAAACAGCTAACCGCCAACAGCCATGATCGAAACACAGACCAGCCAACTCCTCAACGACACCCCTCACGACCATCGTCGTCGGGGTGCCACCTATCAGATAGCACCGCCCACCTTCGCAAACCTGGCACGCATATCCAGCGAGATAGCACAGCTAGAGATGGGGCGATAGACCCCCGCACAGCTAGCCGAGGGCGTACTCCGTGAGGCACGCCACGGCTACCAGCTAGCACGCATCATCGCCACAGCCATTGAGGAGACAGAGCGACCACTGAGGCGCCAGCGCTTGTGGCGCAAGCTCCGGGAGCGCATCACACGCACCACCCTCACCGATCGCATCTACCAGACCGCCACACCCGCCGAGGCGACACAAGCCTTTGCAGAGATCCCTACAGACGTTACAGCTGGGGATTTTTCGCTTTTACCACTTTCCTCGCCGGGGCAAGGATAACACGGGCGACGAAAGTGGAGAGCGAGACCGAAGTGACAGCCCTGTGGAGCCTCATCGCAGGCTTGATGAAGACCTACCGTCTCTCGTGGCACGCTGTCGTCCACGAGATCAGCTACGCCAACCTCATCCTCCTCTCCAGCGTCATACCCGACTACGATAGTCCCAAAGCAGACGGAGAGACCACGGGGACGCTGCACCTACGAGCAGACGACCCCAAAAACGTAGACCGCATCAGACAACTACTACAGATATGATCCAAGGCAAGGGCGGTGAGATAGCCGCAAGAGTAACCCTCGACACCTCACAACTAGACAAGGACGTACAGCGAGCTACGGGCAAGTTCCGGCAAATATCCCAGAGCGCACAAGAGGAGAGCCGCAATATGCGGGACGCACTCATGGGCATCGGCAAGGCGGTAGGGGTAGCATTCTCAGCACAGCAGGCGATAGCTTTTGTCAAGCAGGTCGTGAACGTCCGTGCAGAGATACAAGCACTCGAGGTATCCTTTCGCACGCTCTCGGGAGCCAGCAGGCATCGGCAGAGCTAATGCGCCAGATGAAAGAGTTCGCAGCCGCCACACCGCTCCAGCTGGGCGACCCAGCCAAGGGAGCGCAGACGATGCTCGGCTTTTTAACATTGACCCCGACGAGATCATGCCGATGCTCAAGGCGATAGGCGACATCTCTATGGGAGACGCACAGAAGTTCCAAGCGCTGACCCTATCCTTCTCTCAGATGAGTAGTGTCGGTAAGCTTTATGGGACAAGACCTCCTGCAGATGATCAACGCAGGTTTCTCCCCGCCAGCCGTGATAGCAGACAAGACGGGCAAGAGTATCGGGGAGCTCAAGGAGGAGATGTCAGCGGGAGCGGTTAGTGCCGATATGGTTAAGCAAGCCTTCATCGATGCGACCAGCGAGGGCGGGCACTTCGGGATGCTATCGGGGCAGGGCGACACAGTAAAAGGGTGCTCTAGCACAGCCTCGGGAGCCTTTTACGGACATGTTCAACGGCATCGGTGAGCAGTCCGAGGGCATCATCAAAGGCTCCGTCAAGTCCCTGCAGTGGCTGGTGCAGAACTACGAGACACTCGGCAAGATCCTCGCAGGCATTATCGCCACCTACGGCACCTACAAGGCAGTCACGATGACGGTCGTAACACTCAGAGCGACTACAAGTCCAGCTCGCACTAGCTAAGATGGGAGGCTTTGACTAGGTGGGGAGCGCTCCTCGAAGTCCCTCAAGGCTAAAGCAACCAGCCCTCAACAAGGCGGTGATGGCTAACCCGTACGTCCTCCTCTGCTATGGCTATCGTGGGCGTCACCTACGGCATCTACAAGCTCGCCACGGCTGAGACGGAGGCGGAGAAAGCACAGAAGCGTCACAACGACCAGATGGAGCGGGGAAGAAGATGCTCGAGGACTATAGCTGCCGTGGACGACTACATCGCCAAGATCAAGGACGCTAACGCCACCGACCTTCAGCGCACAAAGCCTACGAGGAGCTGATACGACTACTCCCCAGCTCAAGGGTAAGAGCATGGACGAGGTCGCCACGATGGGGGGCGACGACCTCGACAAGCTCAAGAAGCAGAACGAGGACATCCTCCACTACCAGCAGCTCAAAAAGATGCAGAGAAAGCGAAAAAGCAGTCGAGGAGGCACAGCGAGGCGTAGAGCTAGCCAAGCAGTCTACGGGGCAGAGCTACGCCACGGAGCGGTCATACGCTGAGCAGAAGTTATTCGCACGGCAGGAAGACCTCAAGCTAGCAGAGGAGGCGTTAAGAGTCGAGGAGGAGGCGCAGCGACGTGCCGAATGGGAGACGAAGACGCAAGAAGAAAAGGTCGCCTACCTCAACGACCAGCTAACGGCACTCGAGCGACAGCAGAGCGCCTACACAGACATACTACCCCCGCAGGCTCGCCAGCTAGCCCTGCAGGGTAAGATTCGTGCAGCACTAGAGGTGTGCCGTGATGTGACGGGAGTCTTCGGCTCCAAAGATCGAGGATGCAGTCTACCAAACGGCACGTCTAGCAGGTAAAATCAGGGGACGTCCAAGGGCAGCTCAACAAGGTGCAGGCAGCACCCACGGGCAAGACCTACCAGCAGGCACTAGCCGATGCAGGTAAAGCATACAGAGAGGCGCAGCAAGCAGTCTCCCAAGGCGAAGCAAGGCACAGAGGCGGACTACCCTCAAGGCGCAGCAGGATCTAGACAATGCGAAGAAAGCCTACGAGGCACTCGGGGGCAAAGCATCGCCACACACCGCCGCCGCTCACAAGCGTGACCACAAGGCAGAGCAGGCAGAGGAGCGTAGACGACTCAGCAGTTAGCAGACCTTAAGGCGGACTTTGCGAAGAGGGAGCTGCGCCAAGCCATTGACAACGAGTTTGCCCTCAAGCAGGCTCGCATCTCAGCTCAAGAGGACACGATCCGGCGAGAGCTAGAGCTAGCACGACTCCACACCGCACAGCTCAAGGAAGAGAACAAGCGACGGGAGGAGGACTGGATAGAGGCACTCCAGCGCAAGCGGGAGAGGAGGAAGCTCCAGAACCCCGTCAAAGCTAAGCAGGGCTACAGCTACACGGGAGTGACCACACGGGACGACCTCTAAGCAACAGTTAGAGCAACCAGCCGAGTACGACCGCATCGCCACCGAGCAGGGAGTCAAGGCAGAGGCAGACGCACCAGCCAAGAGCCTTAAGCAGTTCGAGAGCTACGCACAAGAGCGTCAGCGCATCGCCAAGGAGTATGCAGACAAGGAGCGAGACCTTCGCAAGCCCGGACGGCTCGCTCCGTGAGGGCGTGACCGAGGCGAACCTTGACGAGCTGAAGCGACAGAGTGACGAGGCATTAGCCCGCATCGATGCGGCGTGGGCAGAGCGTGAGGAGAGCTACCAGCAGTGGATGACCGACATCGCCAGCATGTCCGTAGCACAGCTAGAGCAGGAGCTAGAGCGAGTGCAACTACCCTCGCTAAGGCACAGATAGAGGCAAGGACGACAAGAGCGTGGCGGTGACCCGTACACAAGTCGAACAAATCCGCAAGAAGCTCAGAGAGGTGCACCGTGATGCGCAGAAAGCGGGACAGAGCTTTGCCGACTGAGCCGTGCCACAGAGACGCTACGAGCCACCTAAGGACGAGTTGAGAGGCATCGCTGAGAGTATACGACCACCAGCGACATCCTCGCCAACACTGTCCACAACGTGGCAGGCTTAGCTACACCCGTTATCGGCATCATCGGCAGTATCGGCAAGTTTGCCGAGATGACCTCAAGGGCATCTCCGCCACCGCCACCGCCACACAAAAGGCTATCGCTATGGCGGAGCGTAGCACCGTTATCCTTGCCATCATATCGGCTGCACTACAGATAGCCACCAAGATAGCCTCGCTCTTCGACAAGGATAAGCGCCACGAGTCAAACATCAAGGAGCTAGACGACCGCATAGCCGACATTCAGTGGCGACTAGACCACTGGGGGTGGGACACACTCGAGGAGAGCGCAGGCAAGCCTCTCGAGCATATCAACGAGTGGCTCGCAGAGGCACACCTCAAGGCCCTCAGCAGCTGCTGCCGCTACGGGACGACTACGCCAAGGCGTGGCAGACGCTGAGCGACATAACAGCAGGCACAGAGGAGGCAGGACGCAATCTCGCTGACGCTTACATGCGGGCAGACTACATGGCGGGACACGCCTCGGCTCCGACCGCTACTCCGAGGCACGCAAGCAACTAGACATGATGGGCAAGCAGGTCGCACTCATAGCCAAGAAGAGAGAGGAGGAGCAGGCGAAGAAGAAACCCGACCAAAGCGAACTAGACAAGTACGAGAGACAACAAAAAGGAGCTCGTGCAGAAGATGGCGGACTACATCGACAACATGCTCAGCGACCTCCTCGGGGGCGATGCCATCCAGCTAGCCGACAAGCTCGGCAACGCACTCTTCGATGCCTTCAGCAAGGGCGAGGACGCTGCGAGAGCTTGATGGAGCCGTCAACGACATTATCAACAACATGGTCGAAGCTCCTCATCCAGCAATTTTTGGAGAAGCCGATCAAAGAGGCAATCAACAAGCTCAAGCAGGCAGCGACAAAGGACGGGGAGCTAGCATTGACGAGATGCTCGCTAATGTCGGGCTAGTTTCCGATGAGCTGCACAAGGTCGGGGAGAGCGCAGGCCAGATACAAGGCATCTACGAGAAGCTCATCAAGGCTATCGGTATGAATCTAGACGACACCCTCACGGGACAGCGCAAGGGCATAGCAGCAGCCAGCCGGGACAGCATCGATGAGCTTAACGGACGAGCCACCGCCATACAGACGCACACTGCCATGATAGCGCAAGGCACCGCCCGACTCACGAGCTTAGCGCAGAGCACCTTCGATCAGCTGGTCGAGGTCACCCGAATGGTCAAGGAGGGCAACGCCACCCGCCAGCGCATAGAGACCACCACCGCCACTATCGCAACCAAGGTGCGAGACTTCGAGACCTACAGGGATTAAAATGAAGAGATAACACATGACAACACTACAGAAAGCCATCCACCAATGCAAGTTAGCGGGAGCCTGCGACCTCCTGCGACCTAACATGACCCCGGCAGGGCTTTGCCACCTCCTCCGTTCACCGCAGGGCGAGGAGTTCATCCTCAAGGGGCTGCCGACCTGTCGCTGTGGCGACTCATAGGCGAGGAGTACAAGAGCTACTCGCACAGCACCACATCTACCCAGACGCCGGCTACCTAGAGCTAGACGGCGAGACGACCCGCAGCATCGCCATAGGAGCCACGCACCTACGCATCACACCCAACCGGCCGAAGCTCTACAACGTTACACTCATACACGGAGCCAAGGCGGACGTACTAGCGACCAATTGGGCGGTCGTGAGCGTGGAGCATGATGCACAGAGTACCGCCTACATAGCCTGCACCGACAACGCTATATCGATATGACCACACCAGACCTAAGAGCGGGAGGGCCAAGCTCTCACACCGCACCGATCATGCTGGATGGCTTCAGCGACCTGCTACAGCTCACACAGCCCCGCAAGCCTATCGCCACAGACTGGGCAGAGGGCCACGGCTAGACACCGTGCAGACCACGCTACAGCCACAGCCCACACGACCGCTCAAGATAGACATCTGGCTACCCAAGGGCATACCGCACAGCACACCCAGCGCATCGACAGCATGCGGGAGCAGTACGGACGCACCTACAAGGTGCAGATAAGAGAGGTTGCCGAGGACAGCAGCTTCTCAGTCGGGAGTATCTATACCCCTGCAAGGAGCGATTCTGCAGGACGACACACCAACGGCATCAAGCTCAACAAGCCTCAGCACACACCTGCCGGCAAGCTCTACATCATCACAACCGAGCGCATCTCACTAGCCACCATCGGAGCAACACCGATAGACGGCTGGCGTTCAGCTTTGCGGGAAAAGACCGCCTACAAGGTGACCAGCCCCGAGTCGAGTCGGGAGGTTGTCCCTGCCTACCTTACTGCAGGGAGACACGACTGCGCAGCTCCTCAACGCACGGGACACGCTAGACGCACTACTATGCAGAGAGACCCGCAACCAGCTAACGACACCCTACGGCACGCACCGCTTCTACTTCTCACGCTCTCGCATCCGTGAGTACAGCATCACCTTCAAGCCCTCACATCATTTTACGACCCAACCTTTGCACTCGTATGACACCGACATTCTACCGCTACGGCTCCACGGACACAACCGACACGCTGGAGCTAGACGAGACTAAGAGCTCCATCATTGACAAGCTCAACGAGCCAACACGGCTGGGCGGCTATCCTCACCGGCGAGACAGCCCCGCAGATAGCCCTCGGCAACTACACGACCTACGGGGGGCAACCGCTACTACGTTACCAGGGAGCCGACCGTCCGCAAAGAACACAGCCGGCTGTACACCGTGGAGGTAGACCCGAGCGCTCCCTCGGCTTAGCACGCATCACCATACCGACAACCCCGTAGACCACCGCACTACCTTCGACTATACGGGCACAGCCACGGAGCACCTACAGCTCATCGTGGACCGCCTTAACGCTAAGTACGAGGAGGTCGGGCTTAAGCGGACACGGTGCCGTCCACTGCAAGGATACGGTCAAGCACATCAGTATGACGGCGCCACCGTCCTAGGCGCTATCCAGCAGATACGAGAGACCTACGAGACAGACATCTCTGTCAACGGAGAGACGCTCTCGCTCGGGCAGACGGACGACAAGACAACAGCCCCTACACTAGCCTACGGCAAGGGTGAGGACCACTCAGCGGGCTAGAGCGTCACAAGCACACGGACGACACCGTCCCCAGCCGTCTCTACGTCACGGGCACCAAGCGCAATATGGTCAAGGGCAGGGCTAACGTTAGAGAAAGACGTCGTGCTAGCCGTAGACCTCAAGAACGGAGCCATCGAGCGACACCCGGGAGGATGAGCATCAAGCCAGACGAACGCACCCTATACCGCACAGACCCCACGGGGCAGTACATAGCCGAGTGGTCGCCCACGGACAAATTCGCCAACTCGTGGCGACGCTTCCCCACCGAGGCGACCCTACACCAACGAGGAGATATACCCCTCGCACGTCTCCACCATCCAGACCGTCACCAAGGTCAAAGACCACTTCGAGGTCAACAGTGACTTCAACTACACCAAGCTCCCTAATTGATGGCGAGCAGATGCAGGTAGTCTTTCAGACGGGCAACCTAGCGGGCGGGACTTTGACGCTAAATATTTTGCCAGCACGGGCAGGCTAGCCATCGTACCCAGGAGGAGGACGACACTACACTGCCCAACGATACGCTTTGCCCCAAAGTTGGTGACCAATACATCGTCACGGGTATCAAGCTACCCGAGCAGTACATACGAGAGGCTGAGCGCAAGCTTACGGAGGAGGCGCTCCGCCACCCTCATCAAGCTACAAGAGACACGTTACAGCTACAAGGCGGACATTGACCCCGTCTATCTGCACAACAACCACGACACCATAGCCCCGCAGTTAGCGGTCGGTCGCTACGTCCGGCTCACTGACCCGCAGATAGCCATCGGTGACCCCTACGTTCGCATCGTAGGCAAGCGCACCCTACCTAGACCGGCCCTACACACCCGAGATAGAGCTATCCAACGAGATAGAGCCACCGAGCGAGCTGACACGAGTCCTCAACGAGCTGAGACCGCCAAGACAACGGACTAACCTCCATACTAGACCGCCTACATGGTTTTTGGCGGAGAGCTAGCCTTCTCATCGGAGAGGGTACACAAGCTCACGAGCGAGCTAGAGAGCCACAAGACAGCCACCGACAAGAGCTTTGCGGAGCTGAGCGACCACCCGCTGACCATAGACAAGGACGGCTATTGGCAGGTGTGGAGCGTCAGGATAGTAAGTACCTCACCACGCAGTACCAGTCACGAGGACGAGACGGGCAGGGCGGCAAGGACGCCGCCCCCATCCGTCCTAATCTGTTTTGCTTTGGAAGTCTAGACAAAAACTCAAGGGAGCAGGGTGGCTTGAGGATAGATGAGGTTACAGCCGGTAAGAAACTATCCGCCGGGACAATAAATATCCATGGAGGTCGAGACCTAACGAGGGTTACTACGGGCGTTGCAGTGCAATTAGACCTTATCATCTATCGGACGGCTCGAGAAAATGGTGAATTTAAGCGGCACTTAACGCTTAGGACAATGCGCCCACCCAATAATGTGATCTATTATGTAAGCTCTAAGCCATACCCAGAGGAGCCCGGCACGTATCACATTGAGCTAATTTGCCCAATTAACAAGGAGCAATCCCAAAATCCAAAAAGAGCTATATATCCATGCATGGTTACTTGATTGGGGGCGTGGCTTTTTAGATTGTGAGCTGCGCAACGTCAAGGTAGAGTACCTATATGAAGGAGAGCCCCAAATGTGCTCGGCTTATCTCCCACACCCTGACGACCTCAAGGTGCCGTTATCGAGTGTTGTACAAGACCTAAGGGAGAAAGGCATCTCTAACGAGGTCAAGGAGTTGCTCAAGGCTGACAATAATTTTGTCCTTGCGACCAAGGGAGAGGCGGGACACTGCCAGCCCCCGAGGAGGTACTAGGCACATCACGCTTTGCCGAGCTCCTCGGTAGCGAGGTAACTGAGCAAGTCAAACCCGTAAAGGATAACCTCGACACCGCCAACACCAACATCTCCAACCTGCAGAAAGTCGCCCTCACGCCAGCGCAGCGGACAGACCCTACCTACCTCACTAACTCGCTACAATTGCTCAGGAGCGGGAGCAACGGCACGCTCGAGGGCTTGACGCTACAACGATACATTGCCTTGAGTGGCAACAACAAGGACATATCCGCCTACCTCGCTAGCAATGCCCTAGATGCCGTCCTCAGGGCTGGCATCACGGGATTCGGCACCCCTAACGAGCGGGAGCAGGTGGAGATAACGCACGCAGGCACGGGACATCGGCAACCTATACTTTGCGGGCAATCAGATTGACTTCCGCACTTCAAGGGACACTGACCCGTATTTGTCCATCGGAGCCGAGGAGAGCGAGTTTATCGACAACTTCCTCACCACGGCACGGATAGACAACACGCCCGTCTCCGTTAGCTCCGTGACGCTCACGACCAGCACGACCAGCGACGAGCGGGCCGTGGACGTGGCTAACGATGGCACCCGCCTCACGGTCTCCATTGGAGATGTCAATGTGGCGACCCACCGAGGCGCTACGACCCGCCTCACGCTCGATGGCGAGGTGCTGGCTGAGTGGCGAGGGGACATATCCATATCAGGGGGAGGTAGTGTCGGCGGTATAGTCATAGAGCCACAGTACAGTGAGAAACCATACATCGCCAGTAATCTGTCCTACGAGCGAGTGGTCAAGGCAGGCAGGCACACACTGCGCATCGAGATAATCAAGCCGACCAGCGGGGCTACAGCCACCATAAGAGGGCTGCGAGTACGCAGGCGCTACGACACGGGTGCCCAGCAGAGCGCACTGACCAAGAGCGGGCTACGGCTCTTTGGATCGCCCGATCGCTACCTAGACGTGGACTATCGCAAGGAATACGAGGAATACATTCCTCCATGGGAGCATCCATCCCTCAAAAACCACTACACCGCACGCATCAAGGGCGGTGTCAAGGTGGACAAGCTGACGGCTGACGAGCTGGACGTGCCAGGCGTGCCACTATGCGGAGCGAGCTTTGATGCAAGTGGGTCGCAGATAAATGCATTTGGCAAGTACGCTAATAAGCAAGGATCAAACAGGGCGCAGGCGGTATACTATGATAGTGAGCGCTTCTTTCGAGTGTACCACAGCATCGGACACACTAGCTACATACCAACGGTGCAAGTCATAGGCGATACTGGAGGTGACATCAATTGGAACCTCACAGCCCGTATCTATGCTGGTCAACGCTAACGACTTTGTCGTACGCATCATTACCAACAACGACAACCCGATAAGGGCACGCATTCTCCTTTGTCGCATTCAAAACGATGTAGCATCTTCAAGCGGAAAGACCTATATTTGCACCACGGTAACAAAAAAACAGATAAAGTTATGAGACACTTCGCACCGCTCCTACTACTCGGAGCAATCCTACTGACAGCTTGCAACCCCAAGGAACCAAGCAAGCAACAGATACTAGATCCAACGACTAAGCTCTACATCAACGTAAGAAACAACGCAATGAAAGTCACCAACGCAACTGACATAACAACGACAGACGACCCGATACCGACCCCACGAGATGTCGTGGAGCAGGCCGATTGTTTCCTCCTCACAGAACCTAGGAATGGTCAGCCCGACTGCGCCCCTAGGTATCGCAGACGAATGGAAAGACCCTAGAGAACGAGCGCATCATAATGAGTGGAGAGAAGATAATCACCGACCAAGACCGCAAGGAGCGAGGAGACTATCATCTCAACGACTACTTCCTCAAAGTCCGTGACCTTCGCATACTCGCCCGCCTGCAGGGTGACGAAAAGGAGCAACGCATCATCGCCTACATACCGAATAAGCGTATGGAGGAGGCGAGAGTCGCCATAACGACCGCCTACAACGAGGGTCGCTACGATGATGTGTATCGCCTCTTCCAAGAGCTCTACACGGCTATCCCGACCACGACTGCCCGTTGGCAAGCACTCAAAGCCAAAGGCGAGCAATAGCCCCGAGCAACACAACAGCACAGCCCCCACCAGCCGACCAGCCCGTGGGGCTATTCTTATCCACAATTTCGCTACCTTTGCGAGCAGAGCGAGCGACCCTGCCAGCACCACAATTTCTACACAATTGATGCTCCGTTGTTGCTCGCTCCATCACGTCAAAGACGTGATAATCTCAGCGTCAACGCATTACGACTACTCACGTACATTTGTATCCGGAATATAAACAACTGAAAATAGAAAGATATGCTACCCATCCACCAAACTTGTCAGCTGGAGGTAACCCTCCAAGATCACCACTCGGCCATCCATGTAGGCTCGGGAGATTTGCCCGTTTTTGGCACACCGGCCATGATCGCTCTTATGGAAAAGGCCTCAGTGCAACCTCGTGGCACCTCATCTAGAAGAAGGTGCCTCACTGTGGGGATTCACCTTGATGTACACCACACTCGGTGCTACGGCAATTGGGCAGACGGTGCGTGTGATGGCTACCCTACCGAGGTGGACGGGCGTAAGCTCATCTTCGATATTAGAGCCGAGGATGCTCAAGGCGAAATAGGACATGGCACGCTCGAGCGTTTTATCGTCTATCGAGAAATTCATGGCAAAGCTGGTTTGATAGGGCTCTCCCGAGAGGGACGTGCGTAGACCTCCCTTTTATAGTAAGAAGCTAAGGTGTCTATCCCCTCAAAGGGTAGGCACCTCTTTATTGATTTTGCCTAATTATGGTGGGGGATTTGTCCAATTTTTGAGAGACAATCATGCAGGTTTTTACATATTCTGCCTAGTGAGAGAGCCTCTAATTACCTGCTCCCATACCTAGGAATAGATCTTTTAGTCTTAATTTGCTCGTTATTGTCATTTGCTTAGTTGCACTATGGAAAGTATTCCTCATCTTTGTTACCGGAAAAATTGGTATCAATAGAATGGAAAGTCTTTTTAGGACACACGATCATTTATTGCGTGCACGTGAGAATACGGTACGGCGCATGCTGATGGATGAAATCGACCCCAAAGAACGCTTTTCGGTGGGGATTGTGGGCGCTCGGGGAGTGGGTAAGACCACTTTCTTACTAGATTGGGCTAATGAAAAGTATGGGCCTCTTAATCGTAAGGCGCTATACGTCAATCTAAACCAATTCCTATTTACGACAAAAACTCTTGTGGAGTTTGCCGGCGAATTTGTAGAGGGGGGCGGTGAAACACTTCTGCTCGACCAAATCTTTTAGTATCCCTCTTGGCGAGAAGAACTGCTCGAGTGCTACGAAAAGTATCCCTCTCTCAAGATTATCTACTCGGGCTCTCCTCTGATTGTGGGTGCGGGGGCAAATGGATGGGATCCGGTGGGAAAAACATACGAATTGCGCGGCTTCTCTTTGCGAGAGTTTATCTATTCTCAGACGGGTGTAGAGTTGCCTGTCGTACAATGGGACGACATTCTTCATCGTCATATCGACATCACTCGGCAGATCCAGGAGAAGCTCAACCCGCTACATTGGCTCAACGAGTACTTTTCAGTTCGGCTACTATCCCTACTTCATGGAGCAGCACAGCTCCTCCGAAGATGTTCTTAAAAATATCAACATGACACTAGAGGTCGATGTAATGTACATTCGCAACATCGATCAGCGTCTTCCTCCCCAAGCTCCGTAAGCTTTATCTATCTTATGGCCATGGAGGGCCCCTCGTTGCTCAATGTCTCTCGCCTTGCCAAAGGTATTGATACCTCTAGGGCCACGGTGACCACTACGTGAATTTCTTACGTGATGCCCACCTCGTCAACTTGGTACACAAGAGTGGATCGGCAGAGGTGAAGGCGCCTACTGTATCTCTATCTGCAGAATACCAATCTCGTCTATGCCCTATTGCTCATACACCCATGTAAGTGCCCATGTGGGTAACGATGTGCCAAAATCTCTTCCTAAACCAGATAAGCCAAGGAAGAAATGTGGAGGCCTCTGATACGGGCGAATGTCAATTTCGTTATTGATGGTACGCAGGGAGTTCCGTGTAGATCGCGAGATTACCGCTCGCTATCATCCCAAGCGTTTCTATGCCGTGCATGGCATCAATATAGGAGTCGCAACGTAATTCCTTTTGTGGCTGCTTCCTCTACTAAGACTTTTATAAGTCTTACTCAAACAAATACGAAACGAAAGAGAGAAATATCTATTATCAAACTTATACAAGCTATGGCAAAACAAAAGAAAATGATGACGTGCGACGCAACTGCCGCAGCACACATCGCCTATATGTTTAGCGAAGTAGCCGCTATTTACCCCATCACTCCATCATCTACGATGGCTGAGTTTGTGGATGAATGGGCTGCTCAGAAGCGCAAAAACATATTCGGAGAAATTGTAAATGTAGAAGAAATGCAGAGCGAAGGTGGTGCTGTTGCAGCTATGCACGGGGCATTGCGCTAGTGAGCTTTGGCCTCTACCTTTACAGCGTCTCAGGGCTTTTGGCCTGCCCCCAACATGTACAAGATTGCCGGGAGTTGCTCCAGGCGTTTTTCCACGTGTCGGCTCGTGCTATCGCAGCGCAGGCTCTTTCTATCTTTGGGGACCACCAAGACGTGATGAGTGCACGTATGACCGGTTTTGCCCAACTCTGTACAGGTTCTGTACAGGAGGTAATGGACCTTGCAGCTGTAGCTCACCTTACGGCCATTAAGAGCCGCGTTCCCTATTCACTTCTTCGATGGTTTCCGTACTTCCACGAAATTCAGAAGATCGAAAGCCCTCGACAATGAAGATGTGGCACCTCTAGTAGATCGCGATGCTTTGCCTCGCCTTCCGCAACAAGTGCACTCACCCCCAATAAGCCTGTAACTCGTGGTACAGCTCAGAATGGGGATATTTACTTCCAAAATAGGGAGGCTGCCAATCCCTTCTACCTCGCCGTGCCCGATATGGTGCAAGAGTATATGGATAAGATGGCAGAGGTTACGGGTCGCAGCTACCATCTCTCGATTACTATGGAGCCCCTGATGCAGACCGCGTAATTATCGCTATGGGTTCGGTAACGGAAGCTATCCGCGAAACCGTCGATTACCTCCAAGCTAAGGGCGAAAAGGTAGGTCTTCTTGCTGTTCACCCCTATCGTCCGTTCAGCATTAAGCACTTCTTTGAAGGCGTTGCCCACAACGGTAAAACGTATTGCCGTGCTTGATCGTAAATCAAAGAACCCGTGCATTGGGCGATCCCTCTATATGGATGTATGCAACGTATTCAATGGAAAGGAAAAACGCTCCTCTCATCGTGAGGCAGGTCGTTACGGGCTATCTTCTAAGGATACAACTCCCGCTCAGATTGCTTCGGTATTCGAGAACTTGAGCCTCCCCACTCCCAAGAATCACTTCACCATCGGGATTGTGGATGACGTTACTTTCTCGTCACTTCCCACCACGAAGACCTCATCTTTGCGGACGGTACATTCGAAGCAAAGTTCTTCGGTCTTGGTGCCGATGGTACCGTAGGTGCCAATACCTCGGTGAAGATCATCGGGGATAACACCAATAAATACTGCCAGGCTTACTTCGCTTACGACTCGAAAAAGTCCGGCGGTTTCACAGCTTCGCACCTCCGCTTCGGCGATAAGCCCATTCGTTCTACCTATTTGGTGGTAACTCCGGACTTTGTAGCTTGTCACGTGCCGGCTACCTCCATATGTACGATGTGCTCAAGGCTCAAGAAGAACGGTACATTCCTTCTCAACTCTATCTGGGCTCCCGAAGATATTGAGCAACATCTCCCCAACAAGGTAAAGCGTTATCTAGCGAAAAACAATATCCGCTTCTATACGATCAACGCTACGGCTATTGCTCAGGAGATTGGTTTGGGCAACCGTACCAACACCATCTTGCAATCGGCATTCTTTAAGATTGCCAACGTAATCCCTCTACGATCTCGCTGTAGAGCAGATGAAGAAATTCATCGTTAAGAGCTACGCTAGAAGGCGACGACGTGGTAAACAAGAACTATGCAGCCGTAGACCGTGGTAGTGAGATCATCGAAACCCTGCAAAGGCTGAGTGGGCAAATCTCGAAGATGACGCTCCCGTTCGCCACACAGACGATACGGACTTTATCCACGATGTAGTGCGCAAAGGTGAATGCACAGCCGGAGACGACCTGCCCGTAAGCGCCTTTTATCGGTCGCGAAGATGGTACATGGGACAATGGTACAGCAGCCAGCGAAAGCGTGGTGTGCTACCTTCGTTCCTGTCTGGAAGATGGAAAACTGTATCCAATGTAACCAGTGTGCGTTTGTTTTGTCCTCACGCTACGATCCGTCCTTTTCCTCCCTAGATGCTGCCGAAAAGAACGCAACCGGTGTTGCAAACGCTCGAGGCAATGGGTCAGGGGCTCAAGGAAGCCGGCTTTAGGATTCCGCATACAAGTGGATGTACTTTGACTGCTTGGGCTGTGGCAATTGTGCCAACGTTTGTCCGGGCAATAAGAATGGTAAGGCTCTAGAGATGGTGCCCCTTACAACTCAATACGACGAGCAAGACAACTGGGATAAGATGGTTAACAGGTAACCAATAAGTCTAAATTGGTAGATGTATTGGCCAATGTAAAGAATAGCCAGTTCGCACAACCTCTTGAGTTCTCCGGAGCTTGCTCTGGGTCTGGTGAGACTCCCTATGTTAAGCTCATCTCACAACTCTTCGGTACCCGTCAGATGGTAGCCAATGCTACGGGTTGTTCGTCAATCTATTCGGCTTCGGCCCTTCTACTCCTTATACTACGGATGCTGCGGCCATGGCCCCTGCATGGGCTAACTCCTCTTCGGAAGACAATGCCGAGTTTGGCTTTGGGTATGCATTGTAGCCAATACGATGAGAGAGCGTCTGTCGCACGTGGTAGAAAAGGCGTTGGCAGACGGAGCGGTTGCAGGTGAACTAAAGGCTCTCCTCGAAGAGTGGACTGCTAACTTCGAAAAACTCTGCAGAAACACGTCGTCTCAGCGATGCTATCCTGCCCTTGCTCGAGGCCGATAAGGCTCCCCGCTTTGGCCGAAATGCGTGAACTTAAAGACTACTTCCTCAAGCATTCACAATGGATCATCGGTGGTGACGGTTGGGCATACGACATCGGCTTCGGTGGCCCTCGACCATGTACTCGCTTCGGGCAAGAACGTGAATGTACTCGTACTTGATACGGAGGTGTATTCTAATACGGGTGGACAAAGCTCTAAGAGTACGCCGTTAGGGTGCTATTGCTAAGTTTGCTGCCGGTGGTAAGCGTGTCCGCAAAAGGACCTCGGGCTTATTGCCACCACATACGGCTATGCATATGTAGCTCAGATCGCCACATGGGTGCTAACCAAGCTCAGACGCTTAAGGTAATCCGTGAGGCTGAAGCTACGATGGACCTTCACTCGTTATTGCTTACGCCCCCGTATCTCACACGGACTCAAGGGCGGTATGGGTAATGCTCAGAACGAGGAAAAACGCGCTGTAGAGTGCGGTTACTGGCACCTCTGGCACTACGATCCCACGTTGGCCGGAGAGGGCAAGAACCCTTCTCGTTCGATAGTAAGGAACCGGATTGAGCAAGTTTAAGGACTTCTCAAGAGCGAAGTACGTTACTCTTCTCTACAAGCAGTTCCCCGACGAAGCAGAAGAGCTTGCCGAGGCATCTCTCGAAGCTGCCAAGTATCGCTACAATAGCTACCAACGTCTCGTTAAGACCGATTGGAGTGTAGAGGAGTAATCACTCTCCCTACTGCTTTTAGCATTTCGTCTCTTTGCCTCAAGGCAGACCCCTTAGGCGGGAGGCGACTAATCAATAGGAAAGAGAGGCTGTGTCACGCACCCGGTTTGGGTAGCATGGCGCAGCCTCTCGTTGTGGGATAGGGCTCCCTCACTCTTGGGGGAGTCCTCTGTGTTTTTATCGTTGTTTTGGGGGCTTATGGTACGAGTAGCTTTGTGCGTTCTCCCGCCAATAGATACGATGTAAACACCGGTTGCCAAAAGGGGTGTTGTGGAGTCGGGCAGCTCCGTTGGCATCCGTTTTTCCATGGGCCATTAGTTCGCCTTCTGTCGAGTAGATGCGTACCGAGGTGTGGGGTGGCGTTGTTGATAGAGAGTCTTGCTGGATGGGGTTACGTAAAGCTCCGGCGTGGGATTTGCCCCATGGCCTCTAGCGGAAGACGGTACACCCGGATAGGAATCCAATCTTCGCCATCGTGCTGGCTTACTTCCCAGTTCTTCTTTCGGGCAATGGCTACATCGTCTGTGGAGCATTGGTTTTGTTCGTTAATATCCCAGCCCGCATACGCTCCAAAAAGTTCCGGGAGTGGCGAGTCCTGTTCTGTCTGGCAGTGCATTTACCACATGCGTCATAGCTTCGCCCTCTCGGTGGTTTGCGGTAGCCGATAACGAGGTGAGTTGATCCACTTTCCCCAGTTTGAGTTCTGAGATTTGGGTTGAGAGAGCAAATGATATTTTGCAGATTGGGACTGTCTGTTAGGTCTAGGGTTTGAAGTTGATTCTCGTAGCAAGTCAAGAATGTTAGGAGGGGGCAATCTTTTAGCGAGAGTGTTTTTATAAAGTTCATGGAGCAATCCAAGGAGTTTAGCTGGGTCTGGTTGGATAGGTCTAGAGCCCTAATCTCATTCTCAACGCAGTAGAGTTCTTCGATGTTATTGGTGTTCTTGAGAACAATTTCCGTCAGGTCGTTTTGTCGGCAGTCGAGCTTATACAAGTCGGTGCAGTCCTCCAGCGTGATGGATGTTGCCTTGGCGGCAATAAAGCAGAGCTCTCTACCTTCCCTTAATCGTGATGGTGGGGTCCGTCAAGTGTAGGTCGCCCAGTCTTCGCCGTAGGGTTTGGGGTGGCTTCGGTGCCGGTAATGGTGAATTCATCAAGAGCGACGACTTTGAGGTTCACCTTATCTCCCTTGGCCTTGTTGGTCTTAAGGGTGATCGTGCCCTGAGCAAAGCTTTCCTCACCGAGAGGCCGGAGAACCTAAAAATAGTGCAGCAGAAAGGAGTGAAAACAGCAACCTCTGCCCTCCAAGAGTAAGACGAGTCTTCATAAGCATATATTACTAAGTTGATACTATATTATTTTCTTTGATGGTCGCTGATGTGGGCTCTAAATTTTCTAAATTAATGCTCTGTCGCAAAGATAGAAAAACTTTTTGATTATCCGCCGGCTTATAGGTGGAGATACTTTTTTCTCTTTCTTGTTTCTTTGTGCATCATGGGCCAATCCCTTGTGGAGGCTCCTCGTAGGGACCTTCTCTCCCTATGGCGGCGAATCAGTACCCAAACTCTCTCTTATGATGCTTTAGAGGATATTTTTAGCGTACCTTTTGTAGGCGATGACATTTGACGAACTCAAACTAGTAGCACCCCTGCTGGACGCAGTTATGCCTCAGATTTACAGAGGCAATGCCGGTGCAGGCTGCCGTGATCCCCTATCTATTAGAAGATAATATAGACCTTATAGCGTTGGCGCAGACGGCATACGGGCAAAAACAGCCGCTTACGGCTTGCCCCTCCTAGAGAAGCTCCAGCCCCAACGCAATGTCCCCAAGCGTTAGTACTCTCTCCCACACGAGAGCTTTGTTTGCAGATTGCAAGCGACCTGGAGTCTTTGCCAAATTCTTGCCGGAGGTACGTGTATTGGCCGTCTACGGAGGTAGTTCCATAGAGACGCAGATACGCTCCCTCAAGCGGGGGTAGACATCGTGGTAGCCACCCCGGGCGTCTGCTCGACTTGATGCGCCGCCGTGCCATCTCTCCCGAAGAGATCCATACGGTAGTGCTCGATGAGGCAGATGAGATGCTCAATATGGGCTTTAGCGAAGACCTTAAGGCTATCCTTTCGGAGATCCCCGAAGAGCGCAATTTGCTCCTTTTCTCGGCTACGATGTCTCGAGAGATCGCGACCATTGCCCACAGCTATCTCCACGACCCCAAAGAGATAACCATTGGGCGTAAGAACGAAGCCAACAGCAATATCCGCCATATCTACTACCTTGTGCCGCCGGCTCGCCAGCGCTATCTTGCCCTCAAGCGGATTGTCGATTTCTATCCCTCTATCTATGGGATTGTCTTCTGCCGCACACGTATGGAGCATCTCAAGGAGATAGCCGAGCATCTGATTGCCGATGGCTATAATGCCGATGCCCTCCATGGAGATCTGAGCCAGGAGCAGCGCGACCGTGTAATGCAACGCTTCCGTAGCGGCCACTTGTAACTACTTGTGGCTACCGATGTGGCTGCCCGTGGTTTGATGTGGACAACCCTAACTCACGTGATTCACTACGGTCTCCCCGATGACGTAGAGAACTATACACACCGCTCGGGGCGTACCGCTCGTGCCGGCAAAACCGGGCTTTCCATTGCCCTTGCCACCAGAGAGAAGAGCCGTATTCGCAGCATCGAAAAGCTGATTAGTGCCAAAATGGACGTCGGCACACCGCCTCGGGGCGTGAGATTTGTAGCAAGCATCTTTTTCCATCTTGCATGATCGCTTGAGCATGTAGACTCTACCCCCATGCCGAAGAGATTGCTGCCATTTTGCCCGAAGTGAGTCAAAAACTCGTGGATTGACCGAGACGAACTGCTCCGCCGCCTCATGACGCTCGAGTTTGAGCGCTTCTTCGCTCACTATAGCACCGCAGCAGAGATAGAGCCCGAGAGCCTAAAGCGTGGAGACAAAGAGACGAGAAACGTGAGAGACGAAATAGTGCACCTCGTGTGGTCGAGGAGGGGATGACGCGTCTTTATCAACTTTTGGTAAGACGGATCGCCTCTTCCCAAATAAACTTATCGAGCTGATCAATCGTTGTGTGCCGGGGCGAGTACGCATTGGCAAGATTGACCTGATGCAAAAAGTTTTCTTCGAAGTGGATAGTCATGATGCCCATCGTCTGATCGAAGAGCTCTCTCAATACGAAGTGGAGGGGCGGCGCATTATCGTTGATTATGCTGATGCAGCTGAAGGCTCCGACTCTAAGAGGGAGCCTGCTCGTGGGAGAAAAAGACTCAGCCCCTCGGGAGAAGCACTTTCCCGCAAAGACAAGGCTCCTCGTAAGCCTCGCCCAAACCCAAAGAGAAGAAGAGACGATAGGCTCTAGTTGCGCCTAGTATGCTATTTCTTAGGAGGTAGTATTTTCCTCTGCGGAGGGCCTCTCATTATAAGAAACCCACGGTAGCCGCTTGGATCTATCGTGGGTTTTCTTTGGGGAGGCCCTCATGGCACCAGGTGGGGTAGTTGTAGGCGAGTCTCCCCGGAGGTGCCCTTTACCAGACTTCGTATTCATCCGAGGAGAAAATGGATGCCGGGAAAGTCGGTCTTGCTATACGGGTGAAGTGGAGTAGGCACCATACGTTCGTCTTTTTCGTTCTTGAAGATGAGGTCGCCATCGGTGCGAGCCTCGCGATACCATCATCTCATCGTTTTGAGCCACGAGCGGGATCCTGAGGGCTCCGCACGAGAGCTGCATTCTCACTCTTGAGCATCGGCTTCGTTTATCTTCATGTCCCAACCTCTCATGTAGCCGGTCATAAAGAACATCTTTTTCGTGAAAACGTCCAAAACCCGGGCACTGAGCGAGGGTCTTTTTCGTGCCCTGCTCGTAGGCCTCCAGGCCTGCAACGCCCTCGGTGCCAAGGAGGCAATCATAGGTAAGAAGTATTGAGAGACATCGACTAGGAGCGGGTCTTTGTTTCGCCAAAAAGTCGCCTCGCTGAGGTCTATTTTTCCAACTCGCCGGCGGAGGCCATGCTATTAAGTAGGGCGATGTCGCCTCAGTTGATCTCGCCTCGTTATTTTGATGGAGGTCAAGCCCCTTTGCTTCCTCTAGGAGAGCTCTTTGAGAGAGCCTGCAGTTGAGAGGTGGATCTCTTATGGAGCGCATTTTTAGTGCGGATAAGCTACCCATGCTTAGGATAATAGCGTTGAGTAGTGTAGGATATATCTTTTTCATTTGTCTCGAGCAGGTTAGGGGATGAATACTTTGAGACCCTCCTGATGGCGAGCACGTAACACCCACTCTGGGGGAGCGTGAGGCGAATTGCACTCATTGCCGGGAAGCGTAGTGCGTGCGATGGAGTGCCCTTTGGAGGTCGTAGAGTGCTACCTCTGGCTCTCGTCCGTGAGAGAAGAGAGTATAAGGGTTGCGCCTTCGAAGTCGAGATTGTAGGCTCTGCCGGCTGTAATTGTATTATTAGCCACGGGGCTATCGCTCACCACTCACCTTTTTGTGAATTTGCCCATCTTTTTCGACGTCGCTCTTGACGGCTTCTGAGGTACGTGATCACGAGCCCTTCTGTCTGTCTTCAAAGGCTTTTTCGGAGAGTTTATCAACCTGAGCGCTAATCACCACAGCTTGGAGCTTGGGGCAATTGCTGAAGGCTTTTGTGACGGATCTCTTTTGTGTTCTTGGGAAGTTTGATCTCGATGAGGTTCTTCTGATTCGGCAAATGCATTTTCGTAGATGCTCTCAAACTTTGTGTCGAACTCGAGGGTCTAACGGTTCTTCCACATGAATGCGCTTCATGTGGTGATGAATTCACCACGGGAGCCCCCTGGCTCTTTGTGTTAATATCGGGGAACGAAGGATTGGTCATAAGCACGAAGATTTCGACCTTTTCGCTGCCCTGGGGGAAGAGCGTGTCGTTGAAGGTAAATACTCCATTTTGCTCTGGTGTAGGCAGTTTGGGGCACCTCTACTTTCTCTGTCATTGTCTTCTGGATATACCACTTGTAGGAGGTCTGCTCGCGTTGGTCGGTAACGCCTTGTACCCTATACTCGGCAGAGAGGTCGATGGTATAGTCCTTGATCAATTCGCTCGGTATATCGTAAAATCAATATTGGTTATATACATAGGTGGTCATGTTTTTCGAGGAGGCAGCATCGAGAAGGGCAAGGTGTTGTTGGCAATATCCAAATCGGTCTGTCTGGTTAGCTCTTTGAGGCCGATTACCTTTTCCAAAACCATTGAGATTTAGATTTATCTTTCTGAGTTTAGGCAGGGGAGAGGTCTATTTCCCTGAGTTTGTTGCTCGGGGCGCTGAGCACTTCTGAGGGCACTCATCCCTCCAGACTCGAGCTCTTATGTCGTTGGTGGATAGCTTTAGCTCCTGTATTTTTGCGCCCTCTTCGGGTAGGGTAATGGTGTTGAGTTTGCATCCTGCTAGGTCGATATGAGTGAGTTCATTGTTCTTGCTAAGATCGACGGATAGGAGGTCGTTGCCATTGGGGATAGCGAGCTTGTGAAGCGTAGGACAATGCGTTACATCGAGGTAGGTTAGGCCGAAGCTACGTTGAAGAGGGTAGAGCTAGGGTAGTAATACTTTTGCCGTAGATCTACTTCTGTGCTGGGGAGTCGTTGTCTCAAAAGTGTGTTTGAGATTTTCTGCATTCCCGGGGTTACGGTGGTCTCTAGGTGTGAGCCATCTCCCAATTGATAGATAGCGTTTCGCTTTGAGCCCCGATTACATTAAAGCTGATGGTCTTATTCGCTGTAAAGAAAGAGATGGCTTCTTGGTGAGGTCGGGGGTGCTCTGTCCCTGTTCCTCCATATCGGCAACCCAATCTTTTACTCTTGAGAAGGCTCCGTGTTAGAGGTTTCTGCACCAGGATTGTTCTTGATATAGATCTTCGCCTCATCGGCAGCATCTCGTTGGGGCAGTGCTTTCGTAGATGGCATTGAGTCTCGTCCACCGAGAGCTTGTTGTCGTTGATAAAGACCCTTTGAGGTCGGGGTGGAGGGGAAGGTGAGGTGCCTGAGCTCGCACTCTGGGGAGCATGATCACTTGTACCCGGGTGAGGGCGCTGAGATCAAGCTGATTGTATCTTGGTCATGCTGAGGTCTAGCTCTGTGATTAGGGGCACCTTAGAGAGGTCCCAAGTTGAGAGCTTTAGTTTGTGCCGCCTTGAGTGTCGAGTTTGGGAGTGGCGGAGAGATCGAGATTTTTGGATCTTTCGGCAAAATGAGATGTCGAGGTAGGTCAGCCTGGGATTGTGGGAGAGGTTGAGGATCTCTAGGAGTGCATTGTCGTAGATATTGAGCTGGCGCAGTTTAGGCATCTGCGAGAGATCCAACGAGGTGATCTGGCTACCGGTAAGCCAGAGGTAGTCGAGATCCGGAGCGTTAAAGGTGATCTGCTCTATGTCATTGCCATCGAGGTCGTTGATGATCGTGTCGCGTAGTGCGGAGGGCATGGATAGGAGTTCCACCGTTTTCCTCCATTGGTGCAGTCCACTTTGCTTTTTGGCGCTGCTGTATGTGCCGGGAGCTTTTTGACGATAGAGCCATTGCTCAGATTAAAGGTGAGAGGGAGAGGGTCCGATGCCCACTTTGAGACTCTTGCTTTGTGCCGCTCTTTTGGTAGATGGTGGCAACTTTACGCCGTTGTCGCCCAAGGCGAGCTCCTTTACTTGGAAGTTTTTCCATTCATCATGGGCGCTGTATAGGGCACTTTTGCCGTTGGGGATGAGGAGTTCTACGCTACTACAATTAACGCCAGCGAAAGCGGTTGCATCAACCGTAGGCACCGAGGGGTTGTCTCATGCGTGAGCGTGGTGAGGGCTGGTGCAGTTTTCGGAAGGCTTCGGCACCAACCTCTTTGAGCCCGCTACCCAGCCATACCTCTTGAGGGCGCCACACCCTGAAAAACATCCCCCTGGGGAGCGTCGTAAAGTCGTAGGGCGTGTTGATGTTGACGAGTTTGGGGCAATTGGCAAAGATGTATTCGCCCAATGTTGCAATATTTGCTTTGATGAAAATCATCGAAAGCGAGCTACAGCCATCGAAGGCGTGGTTGCCGAGGTAGGCAACGGTATGGGTGGTAAGGTAAGCGATTTCGAGGCTTTCGCATCCTTGAAATGCCTTGTCTCCGATGTGAGTTACCCGCTGGGAAGCGTGAATTTAAGGGCTTTACATCCCCGGAAGGCGTTGTCTCCTACTCGGTGATCTTGCTATTCTGCAGGGTGGTGAGCGTAGCACATCCCAAAAAGCCCATGGGCAATTTTTAGAAAGTTTGGTGAAGTTTCGCTTTGGAGAGGGCAACGCATTCGGCAAAGGCCTCGCTCTCCCACCGTGGTTACGCTGTCGGGAGTTGTATGTAGTGTAAGTCCACTGCTCTAAAGGCTCCATCGCCAACTCCACGAGTCGGGTAGGTAGCAGGATACTTGGAGCGATTCTTTTCCGGCAAAGAGTGCTTTGGGGAGGGCATTGGTCTTCTCACCTGTAGCGTTTGGCCGGGATAGTAACCGGAGGTGTAGCCATCGCCTCCCGGGTTCGATCGGACCTCTCGCATGTCTAAGCGGCTCATTTGAGGGAGGGTGGCAATACGCTAAGATCGCTGCTGTTGAGTGTCCCTTTAGGGTTAGGTCGTGAACCTCGTCTTTGTTTGTTGGCACGGTTTGTTGCTAGCTCTCCGGCTTGAATCTCTAAGGAGAAGCTTCCTCATTTTGAGCGCGTAGCAGAACTTGTCGATAGCGAATAGAGGAATAGAGCCACGAAGAGTAAGTGAATCTGCTTTCTCATGAATCCTAATATCTATAATCATAAAACCTTGTCTCTCCTGCTTTGTGACAGCGAAGCCTGCCGAAAACAACGAGCCAAATATACGAGTATTTTTCTATACATAGTGTCAAGGAAGGTCTGATTTTTGAAGCTTTTGTTGAATTTGTGTTTTTGTGTACCAAGATGGGCTCTCTCTCTCTCTGCCAAATCTCATCTCGCCATCTCTGGTATTGAGCCTTGGGAGGGCATTTGGAGTGTTTTTACCCAATAGTAGGTAAGGGAGGGGCACTGAGTCTCTAATATTTGTATATTTGTGCTCTATAGAAATCACAGAAAGGAGAACGCATTATGGACGAACACAAACACATTCATCATCGAGTGTCACGAGCATCATCACGAGCACGCCTCATGAGCATAAGCACGGCGATCACCATGGGCACCACCATGCCCTCGGGCATCATCACCACTCTGCAACGGGTAACATCAAAGTCGCTTTTTGGCTTAATATATCCGTTTGCTCTTCGAGCTCGTAGGCGGTTTCTTCACCTCGAGTATCGCGATTCTCTCCGATGCCTTGCACGACTTTGGGGATGCCCTCTCGCTGGGCGTCGCTTGGTATCTGCAGTAGTTGAGCGAGCGAGGGCGCGATGCCCGTTTTCAGCTATGGCTACAAACGTTTTTCGCTTTGGGTGCCCTCTTTATCTCGGTGGTACTGCTGATTGTTTGGCTCTGTCTTTCTGTCTTGACGGCGGCAGCAAAACGCCTGATCGAACCCGGCGAGCCTAAGGCCGGATGGATGCCCTTATCGCCATTGTTGGTTTGGTGGTAAACGGAGTTGCGGCACTGAGGTAAGCAAAGGGCATTCGTTTAATGAGCGAGCTGCAATGCTCCACCTCCTGGAGGATGTACTGGGATGGGCTGCTGTCTTGATTGTCAGTGTGGTAATGGTTTTCGTTAACCTGCCGATTCTCGACCCCTATTCTCTCTATCGCTATCTCTTGTTGGGTGCTGTTTAATGTGGTTCGCACCCTTATTGGGTACTGTTCAAAGTATTCCTACAAGGCGTGCCCACGGACATAGATTTGCCGGCATTGGAGCAGTCTCATTGCAGAGATGCCCGAGGTCTTGTCTATTCACGATGTACACCTTTTGGAGTATTGATGGTGAGCTGCATGTGCTACCATCCATGTGGTATTCAACTCCCGAGAGCTGTGTCTCGCCTGCTGAGATACTCTGCCCTCAAAGAGCGTGTGCGTGCGATTGCCAAGGAGGCCGGAGGCAGCATCGCTACCATAGAGATGGACGCCCGGATACCCCTTGCGGTATGGAGCATTGCTGTGATTGACGCCCGCATGATCCACCCCATATGCCCAGTGCAACACAGCCTTTGGAGGAAGAGGAGGAGCAGGTGAGGCTTCGGTTCGCAGCAATATATACGCCCCTAACTTTCTCTCTTTCGGCTTTGTCTTTTTCGCTTCCCATGGCAGGAGTTCTTCGTCGCAAATGGCTTCGACGGAGAGTTCCTGCCATTATTTAGTAGTGATGATCGTGCGGAGCAACTGTACCAAGAGGTGATGGGAGCAACTCGACCTGCTGGCACAAGACCCCTCGCTTCACTGCACCTTGGGGCTGACGTATCAGAGCGATGAGCAAAATATGGGGAGGGACTAACCGGTTTTGTCTCGAGGTCGAATTAACGACCAAAACCCTGCACTGATTTCTTAACTTTTCTGGGCAAAAGTGGAACCCCTCTATTCTGCCCTATATTTTTCAAACAATCAGCCTGTGGGTGGCAAACGAAATACGTGGTTTCGGAGAGCCTTTCCCGCTGTTTCTGTTACGTCTCTCGCTCCGCTCGAAATATCGGACGCCCAAGGCTACTCGAGCCACCTACACCCTTCGGCTACCTCCTGTCCCTCCGAGGAGATAAAAAGGCGAGCGAGAAGGTTCGTTCTTTTGTTGCTGGTAGAGCAGCCTCAGAATAATTCTCCTTTTTCTGTTTTTATTTTCACTTCGAGTAAAAATGTTTGCTCATTAGGATGTTTTTACATTTGCGCTGTGGTTGATTTTGAGAACCCGGCTGAAAGGGAGCACTCTCTGAGGCTGCCAACGTGCGAGGATTCTCGCTTCAAAGAAGAAACAAACAGAATAAAAGATCCTGTATTCATGGCGAGTGGTAAAAACAATTCATTCTCGTTCTTTTGGGAGTTTTGTTGCTCTCCTCATGTGTAGACCTTTGCGAGACGTCCCTGAGGTCCAGAATGGACCTAAAGATCCTGCCCTCTTTGGCGAGTGGTATAATGATGGAGAACTAAAGTCGCTCCTAGCAGATCCTGAGAGTTTTGAGTCATTTGTAAAAACACATACTCGGGATTTCTATTGAACGTGTTATCACCCAAATGGGGTTATGGAAGATATTAGCGTCGTATATGAGAATGGGGAGCTTTATCCTAAGTTGGTGAGGTATAAAGATGGGGTTTATTATGCCAGGATGGGTTTATATATATGCTTGTCCCTCCGCCAAGTGGTCTTCTGATAATGCTATAAAAGGAGTCCTATGAAGTTCGTGGAGATACGCTTCGGATCGGATTTTATGAGAGCATCCCGAGGGGCATTTGTATTCCTGTCGAAAGATTCTCCCCTCCGAGTGTCCAAAAATCCTTTTGTAAAATAATAGAGTTGTTGTCCGCTCCTAGGAAAGTGTCTATGTGGATCGTCTTTCTGACAAGGGAGATGAGGCATCGAAATAGTAGCCTCTGACATATGGTAAGAATACGGAAGAATAGGAGAAATAAACAGAATAAAAGAATATAGTTATGGCACAGAAGAAAAATTAATTACGAGCTGCTCACTTGGACACTTCTCCCTATTTTTCATTGCCCCTTTATCAGGGTTTATGGTACGAAGCCTCCGTGGAAGGCGAGCCAAAACCTAATGCCGATAGTGGTGGGCTCTCCACGATTCCTATATTCATGTTCTTGGTAGTAAGGCTCTTTGCTCTCATTGATAAGAAAAAGGAAGAAAGAGGTGATTCTCCTCGTTGGAGAGACCTGTTTTTGTCTATGTGTTGGCCTTTGCCAGGGCGTTTGTGTGCTTGTCTTATTCCACACGTGCGTTCTGGGTTGCAGTTCCTGTTCTGATGGTATTTGCTTGCATTTTCATGCTTATAAAAGCCTTTGTTGCTACTAGACCCGAGCCGAAAAGAGGAACCTATTAAAAAATAAGGAAGATAAAGAATCAAAAGCGATTTCTTCGTCAAGTAATAAGAATACCAAAGGAGAGTAGTAAAATAAATAGACCAAAAGAATGTGAGTTATGGCACAGAAGAAAATTAATCACGAGCTGCACACTTGGACATTTCTACCCTATTTTCCTTATTGCCCTCTTTATCGGTTTATGGTACAAAGACTCCGCAGAAGGCGAGGCAAACCTAATGCCGATAGTGGTGGGCTCTCCACGATTCCTATATTCATGTTCTTGGTAGTGAGGCTCTTGCCTCATTGATAAGAAAAAGGAAGAAAAGAGGTGATTCTCCTCGTTGGAGAGACCTGTTTTTGTCTATGTGTTGGCCTTTGCCGAGCGTTTGTGTGCTTGTCTTATTCCACACGTGCGTTCTGGGTTGCAGTACCTGTTCTGATGGTATTTGCTTGCATTTTCATGCTTATAAAAGCTTTTGTTGCTACTAGACCCGAGCCGAAAGAGTAACCTAGTAGTATATAAATCTCTGAGGGTGCAGTGTGAGGCAAAAGAGAGCCCCCGCACCCTTTTCTTGCTTAAAGGGGGAGGGCAGGGGCAGGGGCTAGAATCCGCTTGAGCCGAGGTTTTTGTGCTCCATTTTGCCTTTTTGGCAGGAGGGGCTCCATGAGGAGGAGAAAGTTTTCCACGTAGGTTTTTCGTATCTTTGCAATAAATCAGATGAGCCTGATAGCTTATGGAACAGAAAAATACTCTACATAGCTCAGGAGATTACCCTCACTTAGACGAAACCCCACGGGATCTTTTTGCTCGCTTGCTCCCCCAAATCGTGCAAGAAGCAGGAGACGATGTGCGTTTTTATGCCTAAGTATGGAACGATTAATGAGCGTCGCCATCAGTTGCATGAGGTGATTCGGCTTTCGGGTATCAATATTATTGTCAACGATACAGACTGTCAGTTACTCATCAAGGTGGCATCGGTGCCTCAAACTCGCATCCAAGTTTACTTCATAGATAATAAGGAGTTTTTCCAACGTAAGAGCCAGTTTGGGATAGAGGAAAAAGTATGGCAACGACACCGCAGAGCGCTCTATATTCTTCTTCCGGGGGTATTTGAGGCTATCAAGAGGTTGCGCTGGATCCCCTGATATCATCCATTGTACGGGTGGTTTGCCGCTCTTGCCCCTTGTATCTGCACACGCTCTACAAAGACGACCCCGATATTGGCAAGGCTAAAGTGGTTTACACGCCCTTTGATACAGAGGTAACAGGAGATATTACGGAGAAGCTTTTTGAGATATTGGCCTTCGATAATCTCAAAAGACGATTGGGTGGCTCCGCTACAAGGAGCCTACGACCCCGAGGCTCTCCGCCGCATTGCCATCCATTACAGCGATGGTGTGATATTACCTGCCGAGGAGGCCGGGAAATGGGCCTCCACCAAGTATGCCGAGCAGCTGGTGTGCCAATATTGTCGTATCCCGGTATGCAGAAAGAGCAGGCCGATGACTATCGCCAGTTCTATAATAGCCTTTTGCAGTAAGAAATATCTTATCTTAGCAGCCGAAATAGTACCCTCTCTTGGGGTCAATCCTCTTGTGAAGGGTGTGCCCTAGGGTGTGGGTCAGTGATCTATTATATAGATGAGGATAATAAAAACAATCATTCTGGGCAGCCTTAGCAGCTGTCGCCATGGGGAGCTTTTTGTCTTTGCGGCTTGCAACGATAATGCCTCAAAGTAGGTTTTACTACACAGCCGAAAGACGAAGTGCTTTACGGCCAAGGCGAGATACATTTCTATTAAGTGCCCAAACGGTGGAGGTGCCGAGCATCTACTCGCGCTCCACTTATACGCTTTTGGGTCAGCTCAGCGATCCTCTTTTGGGGATCTGCGCTCGTCGTATGTTACGCGTTTTGCGTCATGCTCCGGGCTTCAAGTTCGCACATGAGCCGGAGGGGTAAGAAAAATAGACTCTGCCTTTGTGGAGATTAGTTACTCCTCGTGGGCCGGCGATAGTACTTTGTGGGCAAAGGCCTCTGTTTATGAGGTTACCAAGCCCCTCCCCGATAGTCACTACCCGGAGATATCTGATCCTACCTACAGGGGCTAAGCACCTCGGTAGTGGTAGCTATAAGGCCGAAAATAAAACGGGAGACCACTTTATTTATCTCCGGTGGATAAGGGCAAATCGGTCAGCGTTTTTACGATGCCCGGTGCAGCATCCGAGTATTTTGAGAGCCAGAAGGCTTTTGAAGAAAACCTCTTGAGGGGGATCTACGTAGAGTCTTCTACGGGGTCGGGTTGCATGCTCAGCGTGTATAGTACGGCCTTGTTTATCTATGTATGCCTATACGGTGAAAATGGCAAACGGCGGGATGGTAAGGCCGACTCACGTGATTCTGGCGGGCTTCGTATCGCTTTGCCAATACCAATCAGCTCTATCTCTCGCAGCAATTCGATCATGCCAATCGAGATGAGCTCTTGAAGCCCAATAGTAAATATGGTTTCATTACCTCCCCTTGGGGTTGGCAACAGAGTTTGACTCTCACCAAAGAAGACCTCCAACAGAGTGGTGAGATCCGGCTGGAGCCCAAAGACCAAGAGGCTGCTTTAATGAAGCCAAACTGACCCTCCCCTGTAGATATACCTGCCGATGGGCGTACCGTGCAGCAGCCCCGAAGTACTCCTCTTGCTGCCTGCCGACTCGGTAAAGACCTTCTTCGAGACCGGGCAATCGCGCACCTTCACGCAGCCTGATGTTGCCTTCCTATCGTCGGAGTACGGTATCTATCTCGGAGTACAACTTCAGTAATATCAGTAAACTTATAACTCAGCATATAGAGAACCATAAGTCGCAGACGAGCTCTTCGATAGAGATAAAGCAACCCCTTCGCTTGCTCCTCGTGCCCGTAAGTCTGGAGGGCGGGAAATCCGGATCTTCGTCTTCCGATGTTACCGGAGTGGCGCATTATCTATTCCTTCGGGGTGCGTATCAAGTTGATAATGGCAAGATACGTTTGGGGATTGTCCATACGACCTATAGAGTAAACCACCTCTTTGTCAAGTCTTCCCTCGATAGCCATTCTAGGTATCGAAGGAGATTTGCATTTAGAGAGGGTGTCGCTACCCTTCTGAGTGTGGAGTTTGAATACAAAAGAGAGTAGCATTTGACAAAATAAGAGATAAAGCACGATGAAAAACGGGAACCTTCGCCTCAAACTTATCGTTGTGAATTTCCTCCAATTCTGCCGTTTGGGGGCTTATCTTATCTCTATGGGGCGTTACTTGGGTACGCATGGCTTGGGGATAAAATCGGTATTTTCTATTCCATCCAAGGCATTGTCTCCATCTTTATGCCGGCACTTATGGGGATTGTGGCAGACCGCTGGATCCCCTGCCTAACGGCTACTCGGGCTCTGTCGTCATCGCCGGTGGCGCCATGATTGCCCTCTCTTATGTGGCACAATCGCAGAGGAGATGCTCTACTTTTTCTTCCCTTTTCCCCTTTTATACGCTCAGTGTTGCCTTTTATATGCCCATGTTGGCTCTGAGCAACTCGGTGGCTTACTCCGGTCTGGAGCAGGCAGGGCGAAGATATTGTCAAGGCCTTCCCGCCCATTCGTATCTTTGGTACCATCGGACTTTATCGTGAGTATGCTGGCGGTGGACGCTCTCGGCTTCCAAGAGACGCCCCCACAATTTCCTCCTCTCGGGAGGGATAGGGATCTCTCTTTTCCTCTATTCTTTCTTCTTGCCCCCTGCCCTACAGCTCCTCGAGGCGAGAAGAAAAAGTCTCTCGAGGCTTTCGGGCTCAAGGCTTTCACGCTCTTCCGTGAGCCTAAGATGGCGCTTTCTTCCTCTTTCGATGCTACTCGGGATCAATTTGCAGATCACCAATGGTTTTGCCAATCCCTATCTAGAGAGCCTTTGGAGAGCTGCCGGAGTATGCTGTTGAGGCCTTCGGGGTAAAAAGCATTCTAATATGCTTATTTCTCTCTCAGATCTCCGAAACTCTTTGTATCCTACTCATTCCGTTCCTCCTTCGTCGCTTCGGTATTAAGCGAGTGATGCTGATTGCCATGATTTGTTGGGTGCTTCGTTTCTCGCTCCTCGGTGCCGGGAATCAAGCGGAGGGCTTTGGCTTTTCATCCTCAGCATGATTGTCTACGGATGGCATTCGACTTCTTCAACGTATCCGGCTCCCTCTTTGTGGATCGTGAGACGGATAGTAGTATGCGATCGAGCGCACAGGGTTTGTTTATACTCATGACCAACGGTATTGGAGCCACTATCGGTACGTTGGGGGCGCAGTGGGTCGTTAATTATTTTTGTGGAGAGTGAGCACGATGCCGTAGCCTCGTCTCGAAGGGTGGGCTACCAGCTGGTATTTCTTTGCTGCCTATGCCTCTGTGATCACGATTCTTTTCTGGATATTTTTCCGCTACGAGGGCGATCGCCAGGAGCGAAGCCCAAGAAGGTAGAACACAAATAACGGATAACAATGAATGCTGCACTTATTTGGCTTTATAGCCTCTATCCTGCTTTTGCCGCCGAGATCATTACTCCCGGCTTCGTATTGGCTTGCTTTGGTGCCGGTGCTTTGGTGGCGTGTATCCCGGCCTTGCTGGGGCTTGGGATTGTTTGGCAGGTGCTTGTCTTTTCGTTTGGTAGCCTGCTGGCACTTTTTCTGTTGCGTCCATTGCTCCAGAGACTATCCAAGAACAAGAGCCCCACTACGGGATGGATGCGCTTTATCGGCAAAAAGGCAAGAGTGGTGCGAGTGGTTTCCGCTCGGCAGGGTGGGCGCGTTGCCATTGATGGAGACGAGTGGCCCCGCGGTGGTGCTCGCCGAAGATCTAGAGATCCCCCAAGATGTTTTTGTAAAGGTGGTGAGCTACGATAGTATTGTACTTGTCGTAGAGCCTTTCGAGAGTTAGTTTCATATCCTAATAAATACACACATATATGAGTAGTACGCTTATAGTAGTAGGAGCTATTTTTATTGCTCGTTATTTTCTTCATCTCTAAGGGGCTTACGATTGTCCAACAGAGTGAAACGGTGATTATCGAGCGACTAGGTCGCTATCACAAAACGCTCTCTTCGGGGTTAATATCATTATGCCTTTTTATCGACAAGGCGCGCCCCCATGACTTGGCGTTATACGTCTAGAAGCTCTAAAAGGTACTCCCGTAGTACGCTTTGCAGCATCACCCATATCGATTTGAGAGAGACCGTGTACGACTTTGCTCGCCAGAGTGTGATCACTCGAGACAATGTGGAACGGGAGATCAATGCTACTCTACTTCCAGATTGTGGGATCCCATGCGAGCTATGTATGAGATTAGCAATTTGCCGGTGGCTATTGAGATGCTTACGCAGACGAGTTTGCGTAACGTTATCGGCGAAAAATGGACCTTGACGAGACCCTTACCAGCCGAGATACGATCAATAGTAAGTTGCGCGATATTCTCGATGAGGCCACCAACAAGTGGGGCGTTAAGGTCAATCGTGTGAGAGTTGCAGGACATCAATCCTCCCCGCGACATCCGCGATGCCATGGAGAAGCAGATGCGTGCCGAGCGTGATAAGCGTGCCCCAAATCCTTACGGCTGAGGGGCAAAAGGAGGCGGTTATCCGTGAGTCGGAAGGTAAGATGCAGCAGTCTATCAATCATGCTGAGGGAGCTCGTCAGGCAGAGATACTTGCCGCTGAGGCCGAAAAAGCAGGCAAAAGATACTCCGGGCTGAGGGGAAGCTGAAGCGATTCGCCGTATCACCTCTGCCGTAGGAGCCTCGGAGCCGATCCTGCTCAGTATCTTATTGCCATGCGTTATCTCGAAGTCTTGGGCACGATGGGCACCAGCAAGAGGCGACAAGGTGGTCTACCTCCCTTCGAGGCTACGGGTATTCTCTCCGCCATTGGGGATTAAAGATATTGCCGGTGGGTCAAAAAGGTCCCTGGCTCCCCCTTGCTCAAGAGCTCAGAAGTACGCTGCCTTCCACCCCTAGGACTACGCCCTATGCCCGGTATCAGACCCACTAGATTTTTAAAAGTAGCACCCCATTGCCCACCTCCCGAGGTTGGTCTCTTGGCTCTGCTTGGGAGACCAAATACTCGGGAGAGTGGGCCTCTTTTGTTTCATCCTATGCCAGATAAAGGAATATCCCGTAGAGGTCTCTTTGGTCATTCCTCTACAACGAAGAGGAGTCACTCCCGCAGAGTTGCATAGCCACATTCGTCAGGCGATGATCTGCTGCACTACAGCTACGAAGTGATTTTTGTGGATGATGGGAGCACCGATGGCTCGTGGCGTGAGATCGAGAGTCTAGCGGCTGAGTTTCCCGAGGTGCGTGCCTTGCGTTTTTGCTCGCAACTATGGCAGTCGCCCGGCCTGCAGTGTGGTTTTGCTCGAGCGCGCGGACGGATTGTGTACCCTTGATGCCGATTTGCAGGACCAGCCCGAGGAGCTGCCCGAGATGTGCCGCCCTCATCACCGAGGAGGGCTACGACCTCGTCAGCGGATGGAAGAAAAACGGTACGACCAGGTGCTGAGCAAAAACCTCCCCAGCAAGTTGTTCAATGCCACGGCACGTGTGCGTTTCGAGGGATTCGCAATCTGCGACTTCAATTGTGGGCTCAGGGCGTGCCGCCACGAGGTGGTAAAAAGTATCGAGCTCTACAACGACATGCACCGCTATATCCCTATTTGGCGAAAATGCGGCTTTTATACGTATTACCGAGAGTCCCGTGGTGCATACGAAACGCAAGTATGGGTATCTAAGTTCGGCTGGGATCGCTATTTCAATGGCTAGCCTAGACCTGCTTACCCTTTTGGTTTACTTCTCGTTTTGATCGTAAGCCGATGCACTTTTGGTTTCTGGGAGCTTGGTTTTCTTAGTGGGATGATTGCTCTCATTGTGGTGCTCGTGACTAAGTTTGTAGCCCTGTCACGGGGATTCGGCACCTCTGGTGACCGATAGAGTCTACTTTTACATTGCCTTGGCTGCCATGATTATTGGTACACAACTCTTCTGCGCCGGCTTTTGGGGAGAGCTACTAAGCCCGGCAATATAGCTAACCACAACGAATACAATATAAGGGAAGAAATTGGTAAGGAATGAGAGTGAATCATTTGCGTTTTGCGCCCTTCTTGGGGCTTCTTTACTGCTGCATTTACAGGCTTGTAAGCCCTCTCGCCCTGCCTACATCAGTGAGATGGGCGGGGTCTTTCATACACTCTACCACATGAGTACGCAGCCGACTCCTCGGCGCACCTTGAGGTGGAGCAGGCTTGCACGAACTCAACTATACCGCCAACCCTTTCGACTCCACCTCCTTGCTCTATGCCATTACAACAACCGTACAGAGCTTGTCAACGAGGGCTTTGTGGAATTGCTGACGGCAGCTCAGGGGTATGGACGCCTCTCAGGCGGATTTTATATGATATCACGGTGGCCCCCTTGTTAATGCGTGGGGCTTTTGGCTTTTTCTCCTTCGCCTTGGAAGGACGGTGAGGTGCCGGCTTCTGCCATTGATAGCATCCTCTCGTTTGTAGGCTACGACAAGGTGACGCTCGGGGAACACCCTCAGAAGGCAGACCTAGGATGCAAATCGATTTCTCTTCCATTGCCAAAGGGATGGCTTCGGACTATGTGGCTCGTGCCCTGCGTGCCAAAGGAATTCGAGATTATATGGTAGAGATTGGGGAGAGATCGCCTATGGGGAGTAAATCACGAGGGGAAACCTTGGGCGTATTGGCATCAATAAACCCATCCTCGATGAGTACCGGTTTGGGAGCATTACGAGGGGTACGAAATGATTATAGACCTGCCGGGGAGAGGCGGAGTGGCTACTTCGGGTAATTACCGTAACTCAAAGTGCGCGAAAGATGGCTCTCTCTACGCCCATACTATGAGACCCGCACACGGGGCGTCCTGCCGGACGGATGTGACTGAGTGCCACGTCCTGCATCCGATTGCTACCGAGCTGATGCTTTGCTACAGCGGCTATGGCTCTAGGGGCAGAGCGTGCCGAGAAGATGCTGCGCACCATCCCCCAACGTGAGTACCTCACGATTGCCAGCCTCCCCCGAGGGGCAAAGACGCCCTACGAGGTGCGTCGTAGTGCAAACTTTCGCAGGATCAACAGTAATCCGACCCTCATTTTGCATCCATCATTCCTATGAAGAATAAAAGAATCTATTGCTCCCCGATGGCTATGCTCCTCTTGGGAGTGGCCTTGCTAGGGGGCATGTTCTTACAAAGAAAAAGCAGAGATGAATCAGAAAGAATCGGAGTCTTCCTCCGCCATCCTCGTTGGGATGCCGCTCTCGGGACAGGGGAGGCAATACCCCCGGAGAGGTCCGTCCCGATCGAATTGGTGCCGGACGCCCTATTGCGGCTGCCCTGGCTCCCATCATTATTTACAAAACCCGCGGAGACTATCGCGAGTTGGTCCCTATTCAGTTGTCTAACGATGGTAAAACCATCGTTAGTTACCCTCTCGCTACGACTTGGGGAACCCGGGCTTTTCTACCCTTTGCTGACTGGATGCCGGCTACCTGGTAGAGCCAAAGTCGTGGCGTGGGGCCTCACTCCGCCTTCCTCAAACTCACGTATGGCGAGTACTATGCTCTCCCCAACGATCCTCTATTACCGAATTGCTGGGTTGGGTGATCGATAGAGAGCCTTTTTACCTTCTTTGCCGTATGCGATCAGCGCTATTTTACCACTAAGAGCAAAAGAGGAATTCGAACGCTATATTGCCGAGGGGATGCCCGAGCAAACGTGCTTATCACAACAGAAATAAATCCGTTTCCTAACGATATGAATTGGCAAAACCATTACAAAGAACACCTTGTCTCTGCCGAGGAGGCTGTGCGCCGCTCTCTTTTTGAGGGCGCAAACGTAATGGTGGGAGTAGGACCGCTCATGTAGATCTCTACATAGAGGCCATGTACTGCACGCGAAACCATGCCCCTATCAATCTCTTCCACGTCCTTTACTTTGGAAGGCGCTCTATCTCTTGCCCGAGATGAAGAGAAAGGTGCACCCATAGTCAACTTGTGGACAAGCAATCGCGTGCAGCCTATAAAGAAGGGTTGCTCGACTTCTTGCCCTGCTCACTTCCATGAGGTGCCGGCTCTGCTCAAAGAGGGTTTTCTACCCCGTAGATGTAGCTGTGGTGCAGCTCTCCGCTCAATGCTGAGGGCGTTTGCTCTCTAGGCGTATCGTGCGACTACTCTCGTGCTGCCGTAGATAAGGCACAGGTGGTAGTGGGGATTCTTAATAAACAGATGCCCTTCTTGGGCGGGGATACCGCAGTACCCGTAGAGCGTCTCGATTATATTGTCGAAGGAGGATCCCCTTGTCACAGTGCCTGGGGCGCCGTTGGCCCCGTAGAGGCTAAGACTGGGTGGAGATTGTGCCTCTCTTATTGGCGATGGAGCTACCCTACAGCTCGGTATTGGAGCTATCCCCGATGCCGTTCTCAACAACCTGCACGACCGCAAAGACTTGGGTATCCACACCGAGATGTTTACCGATGGGGTGATGAAGCTCATGCAGAAGGGCATTATCAATGGTGAGCAAAAACGCTCTTGCCCGGCAAGGTAGTCTCCGCCTTTACCTTTGGTTCTCAAAGAGTTTGTATCAGTTCCTCCAAAAATAATGAAGACGTTGCCATGTATCCGGTGGACTATACCAATGATCCCTATGTGATTGGTGAAAACGATAATGTCGTCTCCATCAATTCTTGTATCGAAGTGGATCTTGCAGGGCAGCTTACAGCCGGGCATTGGCTACTCTCTATTTACGGTTCGGGTGGTCAGGTGGACTTCCTTCGTGGTGCTAAGCGCTCTAAGGGCGGTATCAGCATTATTGCCATGCCCTCAACAGCACGTGGCGGCGAATTGTCGCGTATTGTTCCCGTCCTCAAAGAGGGTTCTGTGGTAACGACCAGCCGTAACGCAAGTCGAGTTACATCGTAACGGGTTTGGTATCGCTCGCCTGCGTGGAAAGACGGTGGCCGAGCGTGCTCTTGCTCTTATTTCCAGCGCATCCCGACTTCCGTGAGGAGCTGGAAGAGGCTGCTCGTCGCATGTTCCCCTACCTCCGTAAGTAGTCCGCCCGTTGGGCTCTTTCGGTAGATTTATTGGCTTGGAAGCGAGACGAGGGCTAGCCGGCTGGAAGTCGCTGAGTCTCTTGCTCCGCCAATAAGTTCTTTTCCCATAATTTATATTCTTGATTGCCCTGCGGCGGGTCTCTCGTAGCTCTGTCGCAGGTTCTTTACCCGTAAGTTGTTAAACCCGCGTCTGTGCGGAAACGAGCCTAGTGACGTGCAATTGCACACTGTCTGCTTTTTGAGAATTTACTGCCCTGTTTTTGTTCCGTTTTTGGCTGATTTCTCCTCCTGTTCCTGGGTGGAAAATCTATTTTTCCTGCCCGAAATTCGAAAACCACCCAAGAGCCGAATCTCGTTTTCGGGTAAGAGTTGGAGGCTGTGACAAGCCGTTCTGAACTCACTTTGGTAGTACACTTTGGCTGGAACAGTGAAGAATGTTCGAAAAAGCATCTGCTTTATTGGGAATTTAGTTCTATCTTTGCCTCGAAACAAGACGCCAAAGAGTAACTATTGGAAGAATCTCAGGGAGTTATCACACTTCACTTGCTCTAGAAAGGGTGGCGGATAAGTTCTTCTTCGAAAATCGGAAGAATCTTACAAGTCGGCAAGGGAGGTGATACAAAAAGTAGTTCAGACTACGCATATGACACACATAATCAAAGTTTTAATAGTAAAATAAAAAGTATGGTTCAAAATGAAAGCGAAAGTTTTAATGACAGGCCTTTTTGCACTTGCACTGATGGCTGTTGGCTGTAAGAGCAACAAGGAAAACGATCCCAAAGAAAACGGGACTGCAAAGATTAGCATCGTAGTAGGGTGGTAACACAGAAATGCGTACCTATGGCGATCAAACAGAAGAAAAGAACATCCAAAAGCTTACTGCCATCATCTATAAGTGTGAGATGCAGAAGCTATCAAGGGAAGAGCGTTGCTGAGTGCTTCTGAAGTAAAGGATATCGAGTGTACTGCCGGTGCTCGTACATTGGTGGTTCTTGCTAACGTTCCCGCTACCATGGATCTCGTGGGTAAGACTAAGACCGAACTCGAGAACATGACTTATGAATTGGCTCAAGATGCTGATACGCACAACAAGCTTTCTTATGACCTCTGGGTTTACTGCTGTAACTCTCAAGGCTGGTAAGAACTACTATGGTTATGCTTCTACTGTGAGGGTCGGCTACGATGACACACATCGCTCCGGGTGCTCCCCTCAAGATTAAGCGCGTACACGCTGCTATCGGCTTCGAAAGGTGTAACGGTAGCCTTTAAGCCCGAGTACAAGGACTATCAGTGAAGTTCGATAATGGTGCTGTTTTGGCTTTGATCGCAGAAGACCTCTAAGATCTTTGGTGCAAGCCTTTTACAACGCTGCAGATCAAGCATTCCTCCGTGGTGAAACAGTTGCTTCTGGTGCATTGACTCCTACCTCTCCTGCTACATATACGGACGCTGCTTGGCTTAAAATTGCTGTTAGTCATGCAGACGTTAAGTCTTCTGCTATGGGTAAGGGTTTCTATGTGCTTGCAAATGAAAGTACAACGAATCCTACCATCCTCTGCCTCAAGGGTACGCTCCTTCAAAAGGATGGTACTGCTTTGACTGCTGATCAGATGCAACAAGCTTTTGCTGCCGGATGGATTGTTTTCTGCAACAGATGCTACTACCTACTATCCTGTAATCATTAACAGAACATCTAGCAACTACACCTATACCGGTGCTACAGTAGGTCGTGATAAGATCGAACGTAACACTAAGTACAACGTGACTCTCAAGATCACAGGTCCTGGTACTGAACAAGCCCGAAGACATCCCCGATGAAAAGGCTAACCTCGACGTTCTCTGTGAGATCGTAGGTGGGTTGTTGTAAACCAAAAACGCTACTTAGTAATCAGAGTCTCTGGTTCCCTAACCAAGGGGAGAGAGGCACTCCCCTCTTCTCCTCCCATCTCCCTCCCACCTCTGTAAAGCTGAGAACCCTTTGATAGATCTCCTTTCATTAGTAAAACAATAGTATGCAACTACAAAGATTTTATTACTAGCCTTCTTTAGTCTCTTTTTGGGTATGACTTGCTTGCTGAGTGGCTGTGTATATGAAGACCTCTCACACTGTCCTCGCCCCTTTTACCTCAAGGTGAAAGCAATAAATGTCGACAATGAAGATATAACCTCCGATGGAGCGGTGCAGAGTGTTGTGCTATTCTTTTTCGATGAGGCGGGTAATCTCCTCCGCACCGAAGAGTTAAATGCCGCACAAATTGCCGCCAGGGAGCCTGTTTTGGTAAAGCCGAGTGGCGCATCGAAGATCACTTGTGTGGCTTGGGGTAATCCCTCAGAAAAGGATCGCAGAGATTTTTGCCTCGATCACCAAAATAAATGACCTACATGTACGTCTTGTATCTCAGAATGGGATTGCACAATCCCTACGGACCTATTTGCCGGCAGTATAGCACACGAGATAGAGTATTTCAGCCTTGACAAAGAAAATAGCACCATCACTGTAGAAATCTCACGTCGCACGGGAGAGGTGACCATCACCGTCTTGGGTTATAGAGCTTGGGCAGAGCGACTCAAGTCGTCTCCGCTACGCGCATCCCAGACCCTTACCGACGCCATCATATTGGGTACTACGCCCGATACCTATCATTCATCGATAAATTGGACGGACAGCTCAGTGTCTTACCAGCCCAAGGGTGAGCTCCAGAGCGATGGCAACCTAATCGTTGCACCGTTCCGTGTATTCGACTATAAAATGCCCGAGACTCCGTTGGTACTCGATTTATATGCCAATGGCGCTAAACAGCTCTCTTTCGCAGAGAGTCGCGACGGCAAAAATATATACCCCAGGTGGGTCGCATGCTCAATATCCTTATCGACTTGCGCACGGCCGATCTCAATTGCGTTTGGTAGAGATTACCCTGGGATGTTGTGCATCAGTTTGCATATGCTAATGCACACGTAGTACAGACTGTCAAACCTCATGTCGGAATCAAAACCTAAAGATGAAACTAAATAGTCCCATAGCCTTCTTTGAAGGTCCTGTTGTTGGCCTCTAGCCTCCTTGCTACGCATGTTCTCGCAAAAGGAGAGGTTGATGTCAATAGCGACCAAGAGGCGACCATCAGCTCTGTCGCTGCCCGATGCCCAACTTCGTGGAGGCGTTCTTTTCACCGGAGATCAAAGAGTTACCAAAGTGCGTATCCTTGTTTTCAAGGGAGAAGGCCCTGATGTACAGAGACTTTTTACGGCCAATACCACTGAATTTGTCAATCCGTTTTCTGCTGGTAGCCCCATGCCGGACCTCGCAAGATCTACGTGATCGCCAACGAGAGTACAACCTTGGTGCGCACGCCTTTCGTCCATCAGTTTTTGGAGCGTGATCTCATGGCGGCTTTTGTTGGATGATTTGTCGGCTATCGCCACCTTGCCCCTTGTCTTTACGGGCGAGGCTCAGTGCGACCCTCCGTCCGATCAGACGGTGCAGGCTGCAGTTCCACTCCAGAGGGTTGTGGCTGGGTCACCCCTCTCGCTCAAGCATCACTCATGCAGCGGCTTCAGATCAGGTGCAGATCCGCAAGGTGCCTCATCAGCGATTGGCAAAAAGAGCCTCTTCTCCCCCACTACCGGCTTTTACGTTGGGTACGCCTTGGGAATGGACGAAGACGGAGACCATGCCCTCGTTAATAATGATGCCAACTACGAGCCCTATATAAAGGAGGATGCGCTCTCTATATCTACGAGAATTTGGGTTCGGTGGCAGACACCGCAGGGCGCCCCCATCCTCATGGTTGAGGCTCTATACAATGGTATTGCTACGAGTGTACGCTTATGTTAATGACAATAGTAGCTCTGCCGATCACCATTACTCCATCAAACGTAACCACCACTATAAGCTCACGGGCGATATTACGAAGTTGGGAGAATACTCCTTCTTGAAGCTAACAACCCAAGTATTGCCTTGGGATGCTGAGAACTTGTCGCACACGATCTTGGAGCCTATACAGAGTGCAAGCTAGAGCCCCATACGGTTTTACGGGGGCCCAACTACGCCTCTCAAGAAAGAGCCTTTTAGGGTTACGATCCGTATCAAAGCAACCGAAGGAGCTCGTTGGAAGGCTACGCTTACCAATGGTTTTGGAGTTCGCCCTCGAAGGGATACCTCGGAGATGCCAATGCGAATAGAGACTATACGGTGATCATTAGGCCTTTGAAGCCGGTGGCTAACAAGCCCCGTAAGACCGAACTCTACTTTATGGTAGATGGTAAAGAGGTCGTTCTCAAAAAAGAGAGTGGGCAACGCTATACCCGTATTGAGATTATACAGAAACCAAGATTTATCTAGTACACGAAACGATGATCCGTAAATACATACTCCTCTAGTCCTTACTACCATTGCCCTCTTCTGTGCAAGTGTAGGGTGTACCAGAGACTCTCAACGATAGAACGTCAAGCCGAAGTGATGCCTATTAGCTTCAGCTAAGTTGCACAGCCCGAAGAGTTGCCTGCAGCGCAGTCGGCTCTGCGTGCCACAGGAGGCAGGCGAAGATGCTTACAACGAGAATACGATCTCTTCTGTCACAGTGCTTTTCTACAAAAGGCGGTCAGCTTTTTGGTGCAGCAGAGAGCGGCAGGGTGGAATCACCCAGATGCCGGCGTGACTACGGGACATCACTATATTATCGGTGCCCGATGACAAGAAGGCGCAACTCAACGGGGTAAAAGCAGCTTCAATGTGTACGTTGTATGCAACAAGGGCTCCTTCTCGGCACCTTACTACAGGGGCAGATCTTCTCAAGGTGCTCGTGACCAACGATGTTGGTAGCAGCTCCCACAAAGCTTTGTAATGCTAGGAGTGCATCTAATAAGCAGACTCGATATGTCTGCTGCCGGGCGCAATCTAGGGTCTATCTCCCTCAGCGTGTGGCTTCGAAGGTGCGCATCCCACAGCCTGTATTTCGCCATAGAAAACTATGCGTGCAAGTGGGGAGACGTTCAGGTCAAGCCTTCGCAAATCTATGCAAATCAAGTTACATGGACACAGGAAGAAGTCTCTCTCACAGCAGATATAATGCAACAGACTATCGCTCCGTAAACAGAAGTGGATTGCCGGTGGCAGTCGGCACACTTCTACTCCTATTATAATGAGTGGACGCAGCCTACGGATCTAGCCCCATCGCCCCGAATTCGTAGTGATGGCAAGATTGAAGAAGGTAGGCGAAGCCGATAGCCAGGCCAGAGGCTTTATTACTACAAGGCTCCGATAGAGGCCTGCACGAGAAAAACTCAGTCTAATAAAATCTCTATGAACTATCGCTCCGAATCGGGTTATTGGTTGCCCACATCCGAAGATCCGGAACCCATATCAGGGACTGTCTCAATAGAGCCTTGGACCCACGACGATACCTACAACCTCCCCAAGACGGGTTCCTCGTAGTGGATGAGCACAACATCGTGATGAAGAACGTCACTCAGTATAGCGTTCTATCGTTCCTCCAAATTTGCCCCGTAACCTCACGATCAAAAAGGTATGCTGTACGTTTGTGGATGACCGAGGGTGCTACGCACTACTAACTATACCCCAGGCCAGCGAGTATCCTACCATCACTAATGATGCTGAGCTGATCCATATCACCTCCTATTCCGGTAAATAATGTGCTAAGTACATTGAGGGTTTGAAGTAACCAATGGGTTGCCGGTCTTGTTGAGAAGGTAACAGTAAAAGCAGGTGCCTGCCATTTATATTGAGCACACCATGGGATAAAATCGAGTATGCGACCCAATGGGACTTAATCCAGGGTTGAGAGTCACCTCAATAATAAGGCTATGTATCGGATCCAGGTCTTAGTCCCCTGCAGGGATGGTCGTTGGCTACCTATTATGGCTCCAAAGATTTTTATGATGGATTGACCAATAAAAGGGAACCCACGACTTGACCGAGGATAATCTGGAGACTCAAGATGCTCTCTCCCTTGCTTTGAGCTCGCTTCCCAGTTAGAGGGAGCAAATTGGGCGCAAACCCTATATTAGTCATAAAGAGGAAATTGAGATGAACTATCCTAATAAGCCTCAGATCTCCCACCCTAGTGCCATTTTCATTGTGCAACCTATACAGAAACAAGAAGAAGACCCGATGTGTAGCGAAGAAGTCCTTGACGATTGGAGACTCCCTACCGAGGCTGAGATTAGGTTAATGGA